>Ga0209173_100005_pt1 | contig 576755 bp, 499 predicted proteins | sample SynthPrep_16_END_FD_187206 | JGI IMG/M metagenome (GOLD analysis project Ga0209173, IMG submission 187206) | Synthetic microbial communities from Ohio, USA - SynthPrep_16_END_DS12_MetaG (SPAdes) (version 2) | ecosystem: Engineered > Bioreactor > Aerobic > Activated sludge | place: USA: Ohio... | reverse complement strand
CCAGCTTTGCAAGCCCTTCATTCAACTTAACTTATTGATTAACAAGCAGTTTTTGAAGCGCTTCATCGCTGAAGTGGCGCGCATTCTACCGCCAGCAGAATGCGCGTCAAGCTTATATTTCAATTTTATTGCTTTTCCAGCGCCTCGCGCAGGCCACTGCGTCTCGCCACGCGCCGCTGCACAGCCTGCTCGAAGATGCCCGCTCGGCTTTCGACCAGGCTGAACCAGTGACTAGCCCGTGTGATGCCGGTGTAGACCAGCTCCTTGGTCAGTACCGGGTTGAGGTTATCTGGCAGGATCAGCGCGCAATGGGCGAACTCCGAGCCCTGCGACTTGTGCACGGTCATGGCGAACACGGTCTCCACCGCACTCAGACGGCTGGGCAGGATATGTCGCAAGGCGCCGCTGCCGTCGTTGCGTGGGAATACCACTCGTAACACCTCGCGCACAGGTGCACCTGGAGACTCCGGCGGTTCCGGCAGACGCAGCGCGATGCCGATATCGCCGTTCATCAGCCCCAGGCTGTAGTCGTTGCGCGTCACTAGCACGGGCCGACCTTCATACCAGCCATGCGACTGCTCAAGCAGGCCCCGCTTTACCAGCGCTTCGGCAATACGTTCGTTGAGAGCTTCGACGCCCCATGTACCTTGACGAACCGCACAGAGCAACTGGAACTGATCGAACGCTGCCAGGACGCGACCGGCCCAACGATCCCAGGCCTGGGAGTCGGCATCTGGAGCAGGACGCTCCGCCTGCATCATCTGCAGATAATGCGCATACCCCTGCGGACGAGGCTCGCCGCCGCCCTGCCCCTCTATTAATAGTCGCTCCAGCGCACGATCCTGCTCACCTGACAAACGCAACACGTACAAATCATGTGCACCGGTTGCCAGAGTCGCGCGGGCCGACTGCGCATCGCCAAGGTTCACCGCACGCGCCAGACGCCCGATACCCGAGCCACTGCCGAAACGACGCGAGTGACGCAGCATGACGATATGTTGCGCCAACGCCCTGTCACCGCGCACCAGCGCCGGGTCCTCGAGCTGCTCGCCGGTCTGGCTTTCCAGCCAGGTACGCGTCGCCTCACTGTAACCACCGCTTTCCGCCTCCCGGCACAGGTCGCCCAGCACCGCACCGGCCTCCACCGACGCGAGCTGGTCCTTGTCGCCCAGCAGAATCAGACGCGCATGCGCCGGCAACGCGCCCAGCAGGCTGGCCATCATTTCCAGGTCGATCATCGAGGCTTCGTCGACCACCAGCACATCGAGTGGCAAGGGGTTGGCGGCATCGTGACGGAAATGACGGCTGCCAGGACGACTGCCCAGCAGGCGATGCAGCGTCGTCACCAGGGTTGGAATCTGCTCCCGCACTCGCTCATCCAGCGCCAGGGTCTGCACCTGCGCGCCGATGGATTCGGTCAGCCGCGCGGCTGCTTTGCCGGTGGGCGCTGCCAGGCTCAGGCGCAGCGGCTCGCCAGTGGCCATGGCCGCCTCCTGCAATAGCGCCAGCAGGCGCACCACTGTGGTTGTCTTACCGGTTCCCGGCCCGCCGGTGATCAGGGTGAAGCGCCCCTGAGCGGCCATGGCACAGGCCAGCTTCTGCCAGTCGGTGAGGCGCTGGCCGTCCACCACCAGCGGTTCGGGAAAGAGTGAGGCCAGGCGTACGGCCAGATCGCTAGGCGCCGCAGCGCTCGCCTGCAATCGCCGAGCGATATCGCCAGCCACCTGACGTTCATAGTTCCAGTAACGGCGCATATAAAGGCAGGCGCCGCTGAGCACCAGCGGCGCCCCTTCGGACTCCAGCAGCGAGCTGCCCGCACAGGCCGCCAGCCACGACTCCAGACTGAGCCCGGCCAGCACCTGCGACGGCAGGATCATCGCTTCTTGCGCATCTTCGCCTTCCGGTGGCAGAGACAGGGTGAAATCCGGATTGGCCAGCGTGGCCGCCAGGTCCAGGCAGACATGCCCTTGACCCAGCTGGTGACTGGCCAGCGCGGCGCCGAGCAGAAGCAGCGGTGAAGCCTGCGGATCCAGTTCGGCGAACAACTGCGCCAACGCCCGATCCAGCTCGCGCAGCCAGCCACGCTCGCTCCAGGTAGAAAGCAGGGCAAAGAGTTCGGCGCGATCACGCAGCGCCAGCGCAAGCATCGTACTCATGCCGCGCCCTCCACTGCTTCGCCCATAAACAACGCGTCCAGCCGCTCGATCAGCCCACGAGGCGGCCGGGCCAGGTAGGCGCCCTGCTGCGGTGCGCGCAGAAACACATAGAGCGCCCCCCCCACATGCCGGTCGTAGTCGTAATCCGGCAGGCGCAGACGCAACTGCCGATGCAGGGCCAACACGTAGAGCACGTATTGCAGGTCATAGCGGTGGCTGGCGATGGCCGTCTCCATCGCCTCACGGGTATAGGCTCTGTCGTCGCTGCCGAGCCAGTTGGATTTGTAATCCGCCACGTAGTAACGCCCCTGATGCTCGAATACCAGATCGATAAAGCCTTTGAACATACCGTTGAGGGTGTCAGCCCGCAGCGGCTGCCTGGCGATACCTGGCAACTCGCACTGCTGCACCCACTGATCCAGCAGCCTGACATCTACCCCACGCGCTTCGAACCAGAACTCCAGCTCAGGCTGATACTGCGTCAGTTGCGCCAGCACCACGCTATCCGCGCCCGCCAGTGGGAGCGGCTGGCTCAGCAGCGCCAGCAGCCAGTCCTGCAGCGGATCGATCCAGCTTTCCAGACCACGCCGCTGGCAGCGCCTGGCCAGCGCCTCGCGCAGCCTCAGTGGGTCCTGCACAAGCGCCGCAAAGCCTTCCTGTGCCGCCATTTCCAGCAGGCCATGGAGGAAGGTACCGGGGTTCGGTCCACGCGGAAAACGATGCAGGCCCTGAGCGGATGCCGGCAGCGGCGCCAGCGCCAGCAACGTATCCTCATCATCGATGGCGTTCTGCATCGCCGGGCTGTCGGGCGCGGCATCTTCATGACGGCTGACCTGACTGGGGGCGTCCTCGTCCAGACGCAGTGCACTGTAGGAGGCAATCCACCAATGTTCGGCGGCGCGTCGTATCGGCGTGCGCCAGTGCGGCTCGAACTGCCCTTCTTCGATCATGCGATAACGCTGCTCACTGGCCGGCGGCACAGGCGACACCGCGCTATCGAGTCCACTGGCGAACGGCGCGAGCCAGTTGGCAAGCTCGCCGCTGGCCGCCAGAGGCAATCCGCCCCCGAGCAGGTAGCCCAGCGCCGATTCATGCAAGCGCGACTTCTTGCCGTTGCCGATCTTCAGATCCGCCACGCCCAGCCAGCAGGCATGCCGGGCACGGGTCAGCGCCACATAGAGCAGCCGCAGGTCTTCACCCAGACGCTCACGCTCGGCGCGCTCCAGGCTGTCTTCATCGGCCTTGAGTGCCAACCGTCGGCGCTCGCCGTCGTGGATTTGCAGCGGCTTCTTGTCATCCACCGGGCGGAAGGCGCAGATGAACGGCAGGAACACCAAGGGGTACTCCAGCCCCTTGGATTTGTGGATGGTCACCACGCGCACCAGCGCCTCGTCGCTCTCCAGGCGTAGCACCTGCTCGTCGGCCGCCAGCCCCTCGCCGGCCAGCAGTTCGCTAAAGTGCCGAATCAGCGCCAGCTCGCCATCGAGTTCAGCGGCGGCCTGCTGCAGCAGTTCGGCCAGATGCAATAGATTGGTCAGTACCCGCTCGCCATCGTCACGCCCCATCAGGCGCTGCGGCAACTCGAAGTCCTGCAGCAACTGACGCAGCATCGGCAGCACGCCCTGACGCTGCCAGCGCTGGCGATAGTCGCGAAACTGCATGACGCGGCGCTCCCAGGTGCGCTCATCGAGGTTGAGCTGCTCCAGCTCGCTCAATGCCAGCCCCAGTGTCGCGCTGGCCAGTGCCGCACGCAGCGGGCGATCCTGATCCGGCTCGGCGCAGGCGTGCAGCCATAGCAGCAGGTCGCGTGCCTCCTGGGCGGCGAACACCGAATCCTTGTCGGAAAGATACACGCTGCGCACGCCGCGTACGGCCAGCTCGCCGCGAATGGCCTGCGCCTCGTTAAAATCACGCACCAGCACCGCAATGTCGCTGGGCCGCAGAGCACTCAGCACGCCGTCCTTGATGAAACCCGCCTGCCCACGCTGGCCCAGATCCAGCAGACGCACGATCTCGCTGGCCGCACCGGCCGCCATGCCATCCAGATAAACGCCCTTGGCAACCGGCTCGTCACTCGCCAGATGCCACACCGTCAGGGCGGGTTGCGCCTGGCCGTCGACGCTCCAGACCTCGCGTCGACCTTGCGCGCCCACCTCGTTGAAAGGCAGATCGTCACGCAGCAGGAATGCCCCCTCGCCGCCGTCACGCTGCTCGGCCCGCAGGAAAACGCCGTTGACGGCATCGACCATGGCCTGGCTGGAGCGAAAGTTCTTCTCCAGGTTGTAATGCCGGCCATTGGTTGCACGGCGCGCATGCAGGTAGGTATGAATGTCGGCGCCACGGAAGGAATAGATGGCCTGCTTGGGGTCGCCGATCATGAACAAGCCGCAGTCGTCGCGGTTGGCCTCGACCTCGTAGAGCGTATCGAAGATGCGGTACTGCAGCGGGTCGGTGTCCTGGAATTCGTCAATCAGCGCCACCGGGAATTGCCCACGAATCACCTCGGCCAGGCGCGGGCCATTGCCGCCTTGCAGGGCAGCGTCCAGGCGCACAAGCATATCGTCGAAGCCCATCTCCGCGCGCTGGCGTTTCTCCCAGTCGAAGCGCTGGCGAACCCAGGCCGCCGCGTGACGCAAAGCCGCATCAGCGGGGTCCGGCAGCGCATCGAGTTGCGCCTTGAGCAGAGCCATGGCGTCCAGCGCGGGATGATCAGGCGCCTCGCCCTTCCAGGCTTCGGCCAGGCCATTGGGGGTCAGGCGAGTGAAGCCTGTGCCCAGATCGAGACGCAACTCTTCGCCGCCAGCCCAGTCGCGTAACTTGGCCAACCAGGGGTTGTAAAAGCGCGCCTGGATTTTCTTGCCGTCCACCTGCTTGGCCGCCACCGCTGCATCGAGCAACAACTGCAGCTCATCGGCCCAGGCCAGCCAGGGCGACTTGAGCTTGGCCAGCACCTGCTCACGCTGCTGCAGCGCGTTATCGAGCAGTTCGCCCAGCGACTGCGTCGTCCCTTCACCCTCCTCGCCCAGCAGAGGACGCAGCCTAGTGCCGAGACCCTCGGGAGTCCCCCAGACGCTTGCCACCCATTGCAGCGCGGCGCCCTGCAGCGGATAGCCGTGCTGCCGCCAGTAGTCGCGCACCACCTCGGCCAACAGCTCGCTGTGGTCGGTCTCCAGGGTCTGGCTGAACAGGCTGCCGCTGTCGAAAGCATGCTCGCGCAGCATGCGCTGACACCAGCCGTGAATGGTGGACACGGCGGCTTCGTCCATCCACTGCGCTGCCAGCTCCAGACGGCGGGCGCACTCGTCCCACTGCGTTTGCGTGAAATCACCGCGCAACTCGCGCAGCAGGTCATCTCCCTGGGCATCGCCCCGGAATACGGTCGCGGCCTCGACCAGGCGCGCGCGAATCCGATCGCGCAGTTCGCGCGTCGCGGCATCGGTGAAGGTCACTACCAGAATCTGCGGCGGCAACAGAGGCTCGCGGAATGCGGCGGCGTCGCCATGGCCGAGAATCAGCCGCAGGTAGAGCGCGGAAATGGTAAAAGTCTTGCCCGTGCCGGCACTGGCCTCGATCAGACGGCTGCCATGCAGGGGAAACTTCAGGGCCAGAGGGCGCTGTTGATTCATGCTGCGTCCTCTTCGAGCGCCTGGGGGTTGCTATCAAGCAGCGGCTGGTAGAGCCGTTCGCTCCATGCCGGAAACTGGCCATCGGCGGTGAGTGCGGCATAGTCCGGGAACTGCCTCGCCAGGCTGGCGCTACCCTGGACTTCACCGGAGAGGTTGTAGCCTCCCTCGTAGACGCTGCGAGCCTTGTCCTCGTTGTTGTCCTGCAACCAGGCCAGCGAGGTTTTCAGGGCGACCGGCAGAGGCGTCTGCATGCCGGCGTTCCAGGCTTCCAGCCAAGTGGTCAGTACGCTGGCTGCGTGCTCCGTAGGTAGGGGTTCGAAGGCCAGGCTGCGATCCTCGCCGACCAGCAGCGTGGTCAGCGGCACGCCGCAGGCCGCGGCGATGACGTGCAGCACGTAGGGGCGCATAAGGCGATGCCACTTCCAGCTCTTATCCTTGTACAACGCTCCCGGCAGCAGCTCCAGACGCGCCAGGCCGCCATCGGCTTTCTGCCGCAGCCCGGCAAGCCAGCCGTCGAGCTGCACACCGCCTGCGACGAAAGTCAGGCGCTGCGGTGACTCCAGCAGGGTTGGCCAGCACAGGCAAAGCCCCTGGTAGCGCTGCACCTGCGCCGGCAGCGGCTCCAGCAGGGCGTTGCGGTACTGCTCGCCGAAACCGGCCAGCGGCAGCACGCCGCTACGCTGCAGACGGTCGGCTGCCGACCTCAGCGCATCGTCGCTGTCGCCCTCGCCTGCTACCGCCGCCTTGAGCAAGATCTCCTGCAACTGGTAACGCTGCAGTCCGTCGAGGGCGAATGGCTCGCTGTCGAGCTGCGCCTGCTCTTCTTCATCGAGAAACACCTTGAGGCGGCGAGTGAAGAAACACTTCACCGGATCACGCAGGAACGACTGCAACAGTTCGGGAGTGAGCTGCTGCCCCTCTTCCCAGGCTGGCAGGGAGGCAACGCTCTCGCCCGCCAAAGCCTGGCCATGCAGGGCTGCCCACTCGTGGGCATAACTGAACAGCTGCCCCTCGCCATCGAAGTAACGGCGGCTAAACGGTTGCAAGGGGTGCTCGGTGGTCAGGCCATGCAGCAGGTCGCCGCCACCGACCAGCGTCCAGGCGCTAGCAAGATGGTCACGCAGTTGGCCGACCAGCACGGACGGCGGGCGCTCACTGTTATCGCGAATGCTGCGCCCTACCCAGCTGATATAGAGGCGATCACGCGCTGCCAACAAGGCTTCCAGCAGCAGATAGCGATCATCCTCGCGGCGTGAGCGGTCACCGGGGCGGTAATCGCCAGCCATCAGGTCGAAATCCAGCGGCGCCTGGCTGCGTGGATAGTCGCCATCGTTCATGCCCAGCAGGCAGACCTGGCGGAACGGAATCGCGCGCATCGGCATCAGGGTGCAGAAATTCACCGCACCGGCGAGAAAACGCTGGCTCAGCCTCCCCTGATCGAGCCCGCCCAGCCAGGCTTCGCGCACCACCGGCAGCGTCAGCGCTTCTTCCAGGGTCGCCGCCTCGCACAGCTCCAGCCAGGCATCCAGCGCATCGAGCAGTTGGGTCGTCAGCACCTCTTCGCGGTCGTTCTGCGCCAGGAAGAAATCGTCAAGCAAACTTCGCAGGCGCTCGCCCCACTGCACCGGCGTGGCCGGCTCGCGCAGCTGCTGCAGATGCCGGTCGAGGCTTTCCAGCAGGCGCGTCACCGGGCCGATCAGCGCAGCATCGAGCCCGCCGATCTCGTCGTACGGCTCGATACCGGCAAAAGCGTCGCCCGTACCTACTGCGTAGCCCAGCAGCATGCGCCGCAGGCCGAAACGCCAGGTGTTCTGCTCCAGGTTCTCGCCCAGACCCAGCGACTGCCGCTGGCTCGAATCCAGCCCCCAGCGCACACCGGCGCCCTCCAACCAGCGGCGCAGGGTGGGCAGCTGATCCTCGGCGATGGCGAAGCGCTGACGCAACGCGGCGACATCCAGCAGGTCGAGTATCTCGCTGACGCTGAAGCGGCTGTCCGGAAGGCGCAGCAAGTGTTCCAGCGCGATGATCATCGGCTCCTTGCCGCGCAGTCCCTGATCAGCCAGGGTGAAGGGAATGAAACGCGGGTCGTCACTGGCGAACTGGCCGAACACGGCCTGGATATGCGGTGCGTAGGCATTGACGTCCGGCACCATGACGATCACGTCGCGCGGCCGCAGCGTGGCGTCCTCGCTGAAACTGGCCAGCAGCTGATCGTGGAGAATTTCCACTTCGCGCTGAGCACTGTGGGCGATATGAAAACGCAACGAATGATCACGTTCCGGGTCGACCGGCGGCCAGGTGCTGCGCGTTTCCGCCAGCGGACGCAGGTCGAGGATGTCGTTCTGCAACTGGCCAAGCAGGCAGCTCTCACTGGCCGGGCTGAACAGGTCGATGCGTTCGAACTGCTCGCGGTAACGCTGCGGCTCGTCGTACTGATCCAGCAGGTTGATGTAGTCGCGCCCCTGCTTGCCCCAGGCAGCGAGCAGCGGCTGCCCGTGCTGGTGCATGTCCTCCTTCTCGAACAGACCGATCTGCGCGCTTGGTTTGCCCTTGCGCTGCTGACGGCGGTATTCGTGGCGCAGCAGATCCTTGTCTTCGACGATATCGCCCCAGTGGTGCTGACAGGGGTTGTGCACGTAGAGCATGACCTGGCTGAAACGCGCCATGGCCGACAGCGCTTCCAGCACCTGGGCCGGCAATGAGGAAATACCGAAAACGGTGATGCGCCGGGGCAGTCCGGGCGGCGCTGCATCCAGTCCGCCCATTCGAGCGACGAAACGCGGATGCACGCCGGCGCGGCTCTCGGCCAGATGCTGCTCGCCAACGTCCGCGAGCAAGGCGCGCCACAGCGCGGGTTGCCAACGGGAGTCGCCCTCCAGTGGCCGCTCACCACCGCGCGAGGTGCGCAGGCGATCCTGCCCCGCCGCCCAGTCCGTCAGCCAGTCGGCGCGGTAGACCTGGTACTGGTCGAACAGATCTGCCAGGCGCTCGGCCAACTGGTGGCGCTTGCGCAGATCCTGGTCATCGGCGAGAAAGCGGCGCAAGGGCGCAAACGCCTCCTCGGCCAGCAGGCCCGGCAACAGGCGCATCAGACGCCAGGTCAGCGGTGCCTTGTCCAGGGGCGACTGCTGCGGAATCGCGTCCCTGCCCAGCACGTTGCGGTACGCCTGCCAGAGAAAGCGTGCCGGCAGGTCAACGTCGAGCGCCGCAGCGATGCCACAGCCGTCACGCTCGGCAAGCGCCAGCTTGAGCCACTGGGCGATGCCGTTGCTCTGCACCAGCAGCACTTCGTTCTCCAGCGGCCGCAGCGGATATCGCCGCATCCACTGCACCGCCAGCGCACGCAGCTCTTCGAGGTGATTGCCGTGAATGACGATAAGGCCGGGGGACAGCTCCGGGCTGGCGGGCATCGACTGACTCCTGTCGAAAATCGAAGCGCAAGTTTGCCAGCATTTGGCGACAAGGTGCGTCATCAACGGCTATGTCACAAACGACCTGAAGCATTTGAGACCGACCCAAAACGAAAAGGCCGGTCAACGACCGGCCTTGGTGGTAAAGACAGCTGCAGGCGTCAATCAACCATGAGTTTGTCGCGATTCTTATCCAGAGTCGCCTCACCGATACCTTTGACCTCAAGCAACTCGTCAACCGAAGCGAAGTTACCGTGAGCCTCACGATAAGCCACGATTGCCTGCGCCTTGGTTGCTCCGATACCCGCCAACTCGCGCTGGAGAGTCTCGGCATCAGCGGTATTCAGATTAACGGTGACCGCCTGGGCAACCTGCACAGAGGCCGGCTTGGCTGGTTCGGTCTTCGAGGTTTCTACTGCCGAAGCAGCGAGGGAGAGGGAGGTGAGAACGGCGAATAGCACGGAGGAAAGGTAGATTTTCATCATTTTAACGTTCCTTGTAAGTGAGTAAGACGAGCACGTTAGGCTCGTTCTTGAACCTAGACGCTATTTCCTCACTGTCAAATCGTAGTGGACAGCTCCAGCTTTTCTAATCCTCATGAACATGCGGATGGATGGCTGGAGCGAGCTTATGACGGCACAGTCCGCTTGAGCATGTTCGAGTCCAATGGACACACCCTTGATGCTCTGGTGCTCATCGCTCCAGCACTTGGTACCGCACGCCAAAAATGAGTTTCCACCCAGCTCAAAACCCTCAAGTCCTCGCTCACGTGACTTACTCGCCGATTTCATTATCAATACCAGCCGAAACGGGGGCGGCGGTGATTCGACTCCTGCCGCCCCTCATTTCTTTACGCATTGAAGCCCGCATCCACTGTGATTACAGACCCGGTCATGAAGCTGGCGGCCGGACTCGCCAGGAAGGTGACGGCGGCGGCGATATCAGCTGGCGTGCCATAGCGTCCCAGTGCGGTGAACTGTCGATTGATGTCCGCCCAGGGGCCATTCGCTGGATTCTGGTCGGTGTCGATCGGCCCAGGTTGTACCAGGTTGACAGTGATCCCCTGTGGGCCAAGATCGCGGGCAAGCCCTCGCGTCAATGCCAGCATTGCGGACTTCGTCATCGAGTACACGGTCAACCCGGGAAAAGGCACGCGTTCGGCAACGCAGGAGCCAATAGTGATGATGCGCGCGCCCCGCTTCAGATGAGGCAGGGCTGCCTGGGAAGCGAGCACGGCGGCTCGCGTGTTTACGTGTAGCAGCGCATCTATGTCTTCGAGGCTCATCTCCGCAAATGTGCCGTCTCTGGAGATGCCCACGTTGTTGACAAGAACATCCAGCCCACCAAGACCGCCGATCGTCTCTTCGATCGACCGCCGTACCGCAGCAGGGTCCGCACTGTCGGCTCGAATGGCGACGGCACGCCGACCTTTGGCTTCGATCATGCGAACCACTTCGGCGGCACGTTCCGGCGAGTTCAAAAAGGTGATCGCGACATCGGCGCCTCTGTCAGCCAGCGCGAGAGCAATACCTGCACCGATCCCGCGCGAGGCCCCCGTCACCAAGGCGCGCTTGCCCTGCAACTCCGCTGCTCGTGCAGCGCCATTCTGCTCTCCGGCAATATCGGTTTGTTTCGCAGCCGCAGCTAAGCTGGGGAGCGTGGCGGCGGCAACGCCTGCTGCTGCCGTCATCAACATGCTGCGTCTACTGATACTGGTCAGGGGGATCTCGCTCATGAAAGTCTCCTCGCTTGTGGTCGTTTCGTCGGTTGATCGTCTGTTGCCGAATAGGGGCGCAAGATAGGGTCGTTATCGAACTGCTGCCGCACGCTCCAAGCACAGGGCGTTCGGGACCAGCTGTCTTTGCCCTGTCACGGCGGCACGCTCGACCGCTGCGATCAGTTGACTGCTGTGCAATGCGTGGGCGAAACCTGGGGTGTGGTACGTGCCCGTCCTGAGGTCGCGTGCAAGACTTGCGTAAACCTCGCCCACATTGATTGCTGCGCCGGCCCAAAACTCGTCGGCCGTCGGGCTGTTCCCCGTTGCGACGGGGCGGTCGGGCAATGCAAACGGCACACTTGCCGAGAGAGTCAGGTCCCCAACCTGGACGCCTGCCAGGTGATGGCCGCGCAGCATGAGCGTGCCTTTCGCTCCGCGGACCTCCATCACGAACTGCGGGTCGTTTTCAATGCCTGCGAGGACCTGCACGGACACAGAAGCGCCCTGGCTCGTTTCGGCGATCAGGTCCAGGTGATCGGCAATTTCACGGTGAGATGTTTCGCCGGTATCGACCACACTGACGGTCGGCCAGATGAGTTTTGTCCGCGCATCGACCTCAGTGATGGGGCCTAGTACAGCCTCGACCACGTCGAGCACATGCGCGACCGTGATTGTCAGAAAGCTCGCCCCGGATGCGGCCTTGTTGAAATAGTCGTAGTTGCTAAACGTGGTCGGGCCGTAGCCGAATGTGGTGGCTTTCACGTTCGCCGAGAGCAATGTTCCGAGCTTGCCCGACGCGATAATCTCGATGGCGCGCCTTACAGAAGGGTTCAACCGCCCCTGCAGTCCGATTGCGGTATGCAGCAACCCCGTGGCAGCGGCCATTTCTTCAGTCTCCACCAGCGTCGCGCCCAGCGGGGCTTCGCAATACACGGCTTTGCCAGCCTTCAGAGCTGCCAGAACCAGGTCCCTATGCGCCGGCACTTTCACCGCAACGGTGACAATATCGATGCTGTCGTCGCAGATGAGATCGTACGGGTTCGCGTACCAGCGTTCGGCACCGAAGGCATTGGCGGCCGCCTTGGCACTTTCTTCCTTGCGGGTAGCGACAGCCGCAAGTTTCAGTCCTGGTTGCGCCTGGATGGCGGGAATGTGGGAAGCGCCGGCCCAACTGGCCCGAATATCAGCGCCGATGATGCCGATGCGCAGAGGCATGTTTGTCATGGCATGTTCCTTCCTGTGAGAAGAGGGATGGAGACGTGAGCGGTACACGTCGGCGCACGTTGATGTACGCAGCTGCTTGCTCGATGGAAATGACGTTACGCCGACGATTGATCTTGAAAAAGAGCCAAAAACCCACATCAGTGTTAAGTATTTATTTACAATATGCGCATGACTCCATCACTGCTCCCCTCACTTGCGTGGTTTGCCCACATAGCCCAGCACCGCAGCTTTTCGCGTGCAGCAGAGGCCATGGGGGTTTCGCGCGCGGCGCTATCGCAAAACCTCAAGGCTTTGGAGCAGGAGCTAGGGGTGAGGTTGATAAACCGCACCACACGACACATGTCCCTGACCGAAGCGGGACAGCAATTGTTCGACACCCTGCGGCCCAGTCTTGGCGAGATCGAATCTGCCATTCGTAATCTTGGCGACGCACTAGGGGTACCCTCCGGCCTAATCCGGATCAACACATCACGCCTGGCCGCCAAGGCCCTGATCGAACCGCATCTGACAGAGTTTTACGCGCGCTTTCCGAAGGTGGCACTCGAGCTGGTCATGGCAGATGGTCTGTCGAATATCATCGCCGACGGATGCGACGCAGGCATACGACTGGGGCAGACGCTGGCTGAGCATGTGGTCGCCGTACCGATCAGCCCGCCTCTGTCTATGGCGGTCGTGGCATCCCCGGCCTATCTCGAACGGCATGGCACCCCGAAGACACCCTCGGATCTGGCCGCGCACAACTGCATCAACTACCGGTTCGCGGGCAGCGGCGCGCTGCATGATTGGGACTTCACCGAGCCCGGCAAGAACGGAGGCCACTTCACTCAAGCGGTAACCGGAAGCCTGACCGTCAACGACGATGGCTGCATGACTCGGGCTGCCCTTCAGGGACTTGGGCTGATGCAGATCGTCGACATTGCCATCCAGCGACCACTGGCAGAGGGTCGCCTGGTGCGCGTCCTGCACGATTGGACCTATCACCATGCTGCCTTCTGCCTGTACGTATCCTCACGGGAACAAATGCCCGCCAAGATGCGTGCATTGATCGACTTTCTGGTAGAGAAACGAGGGGAGGCTCTACCCTGGTAGACGCTGATTTCTCTGAGAGAGATGTCGGCCTGGAATGACGCACCCACCCAGTTCAATAACCTCAAGCCAAGGCTCACAGGTGCTGATCTTTTGATGGCGGCCCAGCAGCTACTGGCGCTGCCCCCTCGGAAAGACGGCTCAACGCCGACTGCATCACGAAGAACAGCACCCGAGCGCGCACCGCGAATATCCTGTCTCAGTTGCCTGACGTCGTATCCGCAAGGTCGCCTCAGCCGGTAGCTCCAGCGATTGACCCGAATATCCAGCGATTGCTACCAGTTCGCTCAATGACTTGCGCATCGATGGCTTCGAACAAGGCAAGGATCGCCGGCGCATCGACAAGGTCGGCATGAAAGACAAAGGCGCTTGCGCCTGCTTGCCAGATAGTGGCAACGACCTCATCGCCCTGCGCCTTGATCGAGTTGCAGGTCAAATCTGCAATCAAAACATCAACCACAGCAACACTCTTTCAGCCTGCGATTACGGTAAGGCTGCAAGAACGGGGTCACCATCAACATCAGCACCCCTACTGCCACCAGCAGCCACAAGGCCGACTGGAAGTGGCCCGCGCTATCGCGCAGATATCCCATGAGCAACGGACCGGCAGCGCCGACCAGATAACTCTGCAACATCACAAAAGCAGTCCAGGCGCCAGCCTCCTCAGGAGTCGAAGCATTGTCCAGCGGCAAGGTCATGCCCAAGGTGAAGGCACCTCCGGTGCCAAAAGCCGCAATCGCGGCAGTCACCAGCGGCATGGCATCAGGCGCAACGGCCATCGCCAGGCTGCCCAGCAAGGCGATACTGGAGCTCGCGGCAAGCAACAGACGTCGATCATCGCTGCGGCTGAGCAAGCCAAACACTGGGTTGGCCAGCATGAACCCCAGGGTATAACTGGCCAGGATCAAGCCAGCCGAACTGGCGCTCTCGCCACGCTCGATATACATCGGTGCCAACCAGGCAATCAGGGCGTAGAACACCAGGTTGTTGCAGGCGAAGAACAGTGCGATCAGCCAGGCCGTGGGATTGCGCAGCGGCATCCTGGGCATCTGGGTCGAAGAGGTGGATACCGGCGCTCTCAGGCTCCGATGCTCGATGCCCACCCAGGCGATGATCGCCAGCAGTGCCGGCAGTACCCAGAAACCGCCCGCCCAACGCCAATCACCAATCAACTGATCGATCGGCCCGGTCGCCACCGCAGCGACTGTGCTGCCCAGGCCGATGGCCGTTGCATAAATACCCATGAACAACGCAATACGATTCGGCGAGCGCGCCTTCACGTAACTGGAAAACAGGGTTCCGGCGACCGCGATACCCGCCCCGACTGCCGCAGTACTGGCAAACAACTGCCCAATGGAGCCAGCCAGCGCACGCAAGATGATCGCGGCGCCCAGCACGATCAGCGCCAGCAGGATGATCCGGTCACGCCCAAATCGATGCGCCAGCCAGGGTGCGGGCAATGCCAGCAATCCCATCAGCAAGGTAGGAATCGCGGTCAGCAGCGAGGCCTGGGTATGAGTCAATCCCAGCTCATCGATGATGGAGGTCAGCAATGGCCCCATGGAAACGATGCCCGGGCGCAGCGTGAGCGCGACGAGCAGGATACACACGACCACCGCTGCGACTGACGGAGCACGGACGCCGCTGCCAGCCAAGGCCGGATACGCCAGACCAGGCGTAACATCGCGTTTGATCGGTACGGATTTGACAGACATGACGAAGACTTCCTACGCAGTGAGCAGTTACGCAGGCGTGTCCTCGTCAATTCGCGTCGAGGTCACGCCGCCAGATGTGAACGTCAGTCCGAGTAGGTTGGGTAATCCGTCAGGCCCTTCTCCGTGCCACCGTAGACAGTGGCAGGATCCAGCGGGTTGAGCGGCCAGCCATTGGCGATGCGTTCGGGTAGATCGGGGTTGGCGATGAAGGGACGACCGAATGCGATCAGGTCGGCCAGCCCGGCCTCGATCAGCCGCTCACCACGCTCGGCGGTGTAACGACCGGCGTAGAGAATCTTCCCGCTGAAGTTCGCGCGTACGTCGCGGCGGAAGCTCTCGGGCAGATCCGGCGCGTTGTCCCAGTCCGCCTCGGCGATCGACACATAGGCCACACCTGCTGCCTTCAGCACCTTGATGGCTTCGATATAGGTGGTGTGCGGGTCCTCTTCGACCAGACCAATGTACACCCGGTCCTGATCGGTGCCGGTGAACAACGGGGTGAAGCGCACACCAAGGCGATCCGCGCCTACGGCAGCGGCCACGGCGTCTACGATCTCGCGCAAAAAGCGCAGACGGTTTTCCAGCGAGCCACCGTAAGCATCATCGCGCTGGTTGGAATGTGCGGAGATGAACTGGTTGACCAGATAACCGTTGGCTGCGTGAATCTCCACGCCATCGAAACCGGCGTCGATGGCATTGCGCGCCGCCTGGGCGTACTGCCCGACCAGATCGCGGATTTCAGCCAGCTCCAGCGCGCGTGGAAGCGACGGCTGAACCAGCTCGCCGACACCAGGGCCGGTCTGAATGAACGCCTTGACCTTCTGCGCCTGAATGGCGGATGGCGCCACGGGCGCCTGCCCGTCAGGCTGAAGCGCGTTATGGGAAACGCGACCGACGTGCCAGAGCTGGGCAAAGATCACTCCACCTTCGGCATGCACCGCTTCGGTCACCTTGCGCCAGCCATCGACCTGAGCCTGGCTGTAGATCCCGGGCGTCCAGGCGTAGCCTTGGCCACGCGGTTCGATCTGGGTGCCCTCACTGACCATGAAACCGGCACCAGCACGCTGGCGGTAATAAGTGGCCATCAGATCAGTCGCGATATCACCTGGCTGGGCGCTGCGCTGACGAGTCAACGGCGGCAGCACGATGCGGTTCTTGAGAGTGATACGCCCCATATCGATGGGGGTAAACAGAGCGGCGTGTTTCATGATTTCTATCCTCTGTGCAGGCGCCGGCACGAATCGACAGGCGCACGGGCTCGAATGGACGCACCTGGCGCCCAATGGGCTTGATGAGTGGGAGTGCGGCCGCTCTGCTGGAGAGGCCGCTCAGGCGTTACTTCTTGATCAACACGGTTTTCGGGTTGGTGAACAGCAGGCGGCCCTCATGGCCGTGCTCAGTGCCGATACCCGATTGCTTGTGGCCACCGAAAGGAATGTCGACGCCTTGCGTGTGGATCTCGTTGACCCAGACCATCCCGGTTTCCAGGCGATTGGCCACAGCCACCGCTGCCTGGGTATCACGCCCCCAGACCGAGCCACCCAGGCCGAATGGACTGTCGTTCGCGCGGGCTACGACATCGTCGACGTCGTCGTAAGCGATGATCGGCACGATCGGTCCGAACTGCTCCTGCTGCACGATCATCGAGCTCTCTGGCGGGTTGTCGACCACAGTTACCGGGATGAAATAGCCAGGACGGCTCTCGTCTACCTCACCGCCCAATACCACTTTGTAACCATTGGCCTTGATGTCATCCAAGAAGCTACGAACCTTGTCGTACTGCATCTTGTTCTGCACGGGGCCGACGGTCACGTTCGGGTCGAGACCGTCACCCATGACCTGCTGCCGCGCATACTCAACGAACGCTGCCACGAACTCATTGCGATAACTGCTATGCACGTAAAGGCGCTTGATACCCACACACCACTGCCCCGAGTTACCGACGGCGCCCCAGTACAGTTGCGGGATGATCGCTTGCCAGTCGGCATCAGGCATGACGATTGCCGCGTCGTTACCGCCCATCTCCATGGTCAGCCGCTTGACGGTGCCTGCAGCCGAACGGATGACATGCTTGCCGGTCTCGGTGGAGCCGGTGAAGCTGATCTTGGCGATGTCCGGGTGAGCGGTCATTTGCGGGCCCAGTTCATTGCCACCTGAAACCACTGAAAGCACACCAGCAGGCAACACGGACTGAGCAATCTGCCCAAAGCGCAAGGAGGTGAGGGGTGTGAATGGCGACGGTTTGATGACCATGGTGTTGCCGGTGATCAGCGCAGGCGCCACTTTCCACAGCGCCAGCAGCACCGGGAAATTCCACGGCGTGATCGCACCGACCACACCCAGCGGTGTGTGATGCAGCTCCACGATGTGGTTGTCGTTCTCCTCGACGATCTCCACCGGAATACGCCGCGCAGCGATCTGGCGAATCCACGAGATCGCCTGGTCAACTTCCGGCTCGGCCATGGTTTTCAGCGGCTTGCCTTGTTCCAAAGTCAGCAAGCGAGCCAGTTCATCGCGGTGCTCCAAAAGCGCATCGGCATAGGCATCCAGATAGCTCTGGCGCTGCTCGTAGCTCAAGACCGACCAGGTCTTGAACGCGCCCTTGGCAGCAGCGATCGCCGCCTCCAGTTGTTCAGGCGAACCCGACGGAGCCTTGGCGAATACCTCGCCAGTCGCCGGATTGAACACATCGAAATGCGCATCGGTGCTGACCAGCTCACCGGCGATGGACAGGTAGTACGGGCCATCGAAAATGCTAGTAGAGCGGGAATCTTTCATGACAGTAGACATTAGCCTATCTCCTTGAATCCAAATGAAAATCTATTGATCTCAATGATCAAGACAGCTTTCTTCAGGCAGCAGAAATCCCGTCACCCAAAAGGCGACTGCTGCTGCACTGTTGTTATGCGGTAGCGTGCGCGAAGGCGCTCAGAGCGGGCGCACAGTGCGCCCGCTCATTACTTGCACGGGTTCGTCTAAACCCTGCAGATTGCGCGATTCAAGCCAGCAGTTTGAGCAAGGCGTTGGCAGCGGACTCTGAGCTGGCGGGGTTCTGACCAGTGACCAAGCGCCCGTCGACGACGATGAACGGCTGCCAATCGCCGGCTTTCTCATAACGTGCGCCAAGTGCCTGGAACTCGTCCTCGATGAGGAAAGGCACCACGTCAGTCAGCTCGACAGCGGCCTCTTCGCTGTTGGTGAAACCCGTCACCCGGCGACCCTTGACCAGCGGCTCGCCATTCGCAGCCTTGACGTGGCGCAGCACGCCCGGAGCATGGCAGACAAAGCCGATTGGCTTGTCGGCGCGCTCGAAGCTTTCGATCAGGGCGATGGATGTGTTCGACTCCGCCAGATCCCACAGGGGGCCATGACCGCCTGGGTAGAACACCGTGTCGAAATCCTCAGCCTTCACCTCACTGAGTTTCACCGTACTGGCCAGGGCTTGCTGCGCGGCCGGATCAGCAGCGAAACGGTGGGTCGCCTCGGTCTGGAAGTCCGGCAGGTCACTCTTGGGATCCAGAGGTGGCTGACCACCTGCCGGCGATGCCAGCACGATGTCGGCGCCGGCGTCCTTGAAGACGTAGTAAGGGGCGGCGAACTCTTCCAGCCAGAAGCCGGTTTTCTTGCCGGTGTTACCCAGCTTGTCATGGGATGTCAGAACCATCAGAACTTTCATGATCATTACCTCATAGTGGGCATTGCATTGGTTTCGACCGACCCTTGCCGGTCATGGGTTCACTGGTTACCGAAAAGATGTTGCGTCTGCTGTAGTGCCTCTTCGAACGAATCGGTCGTACGGGTGATCTTGGTCATCACACTGGCCCCCAACCACAGGGCATAGAGCCTCAGTGCCAACTGAGCGGGCGTAGCAACGATGGTGACCGTGCCCTCCTCCACACCTCTGCTGATCGCAGCCTCCAGCCGCTCGACGATCTGCGCGGTACCGCGCTGAAGTGCCAATCGCATCGGTTCGGAAAGATCGGCGACTTCAGCGCCCAACTTGACGGCCAGGCATTTACCGCACTCGACCTGACTGGTCTGGTTGGAGATCCACAGTTGCCAGTAACGCATCAGCGCGTCGTGGGCGCTGGTTGCCGAGTCCTGAAAAATACGATCCATGTCAGCGAAATAGGTCTCGAAGTAGTGCTCCAGCAGCGCCGTGCCGAACGCGTCCTTCGAAGCGAAGTAGTGGTAGAAGGACCCCTTCGGCACACCCGCGGCATTCAGCACCTCGTTCAGCCCAACGGCAGAGAAACCTTTGCGGGCGATGATCGATTGAGCGGCGTCGAAAATACGCTGCCGGGTCTGGTTGCTGTCAGTGGTTGTCATGGCTATCCGTCTCAGTAGACCAGTCGTCTAGTTCGTTGGGGCCATGTTAGGAATCGCCACCGACAGCAGCAATGTCATATCCGCAAGGATTTAGGACATGTACGGTAAGCCGATTGCGCAAACCAACTGGCCCTCCGACAATCGGTAAATGCCCGCAGAAAGGACGTGATCGATGCATACCGTGGCGTTGGTGGTTTACCCGCAATTCCAAGCGCTGAGCCTGTCGGTCGGTTCCGTATTCGAGTGCGCCAACCTTCTGCATGGCGAGCCGGTCTACGGATTCACCCTGGTATCGGAGACAGGTGGACCCGTGCTGTCGTCTCAGGGCTTCTCGGTCAATACCGAGGCTCTCGGCCTGGCTGGCTATGACACCATCATCGTCAGCGGCTACCTGGAGTTGGGTGAACCCAGTCCCGAACTGCTGACTTGCCTGTCCAGCGCCAGCTCGCAATCGCGGCGTATTGCATCACTGTGCACAGGTGTATTCGTACTCGCCGAAGCCGGCCTATTGGAGGGCAAACGGGTCACGACTCATTGGTTGCACGTACCCGAGTTCAAGAAACGTCACCCCACCGTCAGAATCGATGATGATCGACTGTTCGTGGTCGACGGGCAGATCTGGACGGGTGCAGGCATGAGTGCCGGAGTGGATCTTGCCCTGGCCATGGTCGAGAACGACCTGGGCCCTGACCTGGCCCGCCGCGTAGCTCGCAAACTGGTCATCGCCCAGCGCAGAGGCGCCGAGCAATCACAGCTTTCGGCGCTGCTGGAGATAGACCCGAAATCCGACCGCGTGCAACTGGCAATGGCCTATGCGCGCGAAAACCTGCGCAGCGATCTGTCGGTCGAAGCTCTGGCAGATGTCGCGCGACTGAGCCCTCGCCAGTTCAGCCGGGTGTTTCGCGAGGAAACCGGAAAAACTCCAGCGAAAGCAGTCGAAAGACTGCGAGTAGAGGCCGCACGCGTGATGATGGAGACGAGCCGTCACCCCGTAGAAGTGATTGCTCGCGAGACCGGTTTTGGCGATCGAGAACGCATGCGCCAGGCGTTTCTGCGTGCCTATGGCAAGCCACCGCAGTTGATGCGAGACGAGCTGTACAAAACGGCTAACGAGACTGGCTGAACACGCCGATTGGATCGTTCACCAACAGATATACCTGAGCTTGCTGCTGCAACCGCAATTCTTTCAGTAGCGCTCATTGCTCGTGGAAGCGTGAGCAGGAATGAGGCCTGACTCTCGATAGCTGTCGATCAGCTCGTCGAACAGTTTCAGGTCGACGCGGGTTCGTGCAATCAGTTGAGCACCGGCAACCGCAGCGTAAATGGCGCCTGCGCGGCGCTCGACATCTTCCAGCCCTGCCTCAACTAATACCTGCGTCAGCCACTCCACGTTGATGTCTGCAAACGCCTTGACCTCTCGCTCGACTTCTTCCGGCAGGTCTTCGTATTCCGCAGCCATGAAGCTGGCGAGGCAAAGTCTATTGCCGTTCTCCAACGATCTCCGAAAGAGCGAAGGGTAAGCACGCAAACAGCCGAGCGGGTCGGGATTCGAATCGCGTATGAATCGCAAGGCTTCGGCGGTGTCTCGCCAATAGCGTTCTGCGACCGCGGCAGCAAGGTCGGCCTTGCTCGCAAAGTGGTAGTAGATACTGGCGTTCTTCACACCTACGGTTTCACCGATGCTGCGGAAATTGATACCGCTGTATCCATGCAACTGAGCCGCCGTTGTCGCAGCAGCCAGGATGGCTTCTCGAGCATTGCCAGTCACGATCAACTCCTCGCACCTTCGATAGACCTTGGCAGTTTACTGCTGCGCCCTCCACCTGCCAACTGGAAGGTAGGGGTTGACAGGGTGCGTTTTCTCGCACAACCTTTACCTACCAACTGACAGGTAGGCAAATCATGGCCATTACATCTCGCAAAACCGACATATCCGTTCTCCCTACAATGAAAATCTACGACTGGTTCGATGGCCCGTATCCCGCTCGCGTGCGAATCGCCTTGGCGGAAAAAGGACTGCTTGACCGTGTCGAGTTCATCTCTGTCAACCTCTGGACGGGGGAGCATAAGAAACCTGAATTTCTCGCGATCAATTACTCAGGAACACTGCCTGTGCTGGAGCTCGATGACGGCACGCTCATTGCCGAATGCACAGCGATTACTCAATACCTGGACGTACTCGACGGCAGCCCCACGCTTACTGGGCAGACTGCGAAAGAGAAAGGCCTCATTCACATGATGACAAAACGCGCTGAAATCGAATTTCTCGACGCGGTCAGCGTTTACTTTCATCACGCAACGCCAGGGTTAGGGGCAGACGTGGAGCTGTACCAAAACCCTGAGTGGGGAAATCGCATGCGCGATAAAGCCATCAAGGGCATGCACTACTTCAATAGAGTGCTTGAGCAACAGCCGTTCGTTGCCGGTGACACCTTCTCCATGGCAGATATTGCAGTGCTCGGGGGGATGATCTTCGCGTCATTGGTCAAGCTTGCCGTACCCGATGAATGTGCAGCCCTACGAGCCTGGCACGCCCGCATGCAAGAAAGATCAAGTGTCAGGGAGTGGCGAACGATGGTGGCAAATAACGCACCGAGAGCATGAAGGCTAAAGCATCATTCCTGGCCGCCGCCGGGCACTTTTGCGCAGCCTAAAAACAAAAACGGCCAGTGATTGCTCAACTGGCCGTTTTCGTTGGAGTTTTTTGGTCGGGACGGAGTGATTCGAACACTCGACCCCTTGCACCCCATGCAAGTGCGCTACCGGGCTGCGCTACGCCCCGACAATGCTTCCGGATGACCGAAAGCGGGAGGAACTATACATTAAGCTTTTGAAATAAGGCAACTTTTTCTTGGCCCTACTTCTTCAGTACATGCAAAACATCCTCGAGCTCGGCGATCATCTGTTTGATCAGCTGACGATACTGAGTGGTGTCGTCTTTGGCTTCGTCACCAGAAAGGCGCTGACGTGCGCCACCGATGGTGAAGCCCTGATCGTACAGGAGCGCACGAATCTGCCGAATCATCAGCACATCCTGACGCTGGTAATAGCGACGGTTACCCCGCCGCTTTACCGGATTCAGCTGTGGGAATTCCTGTTCCCAGTAACGTAGAACGTGGGGCTTGACCGCGCAGAGTTCACTGACCTCACCGATGGTGAAGTAGCGTTTGCCGGGAATTGCCGGTAGTTCGTCGTTATGACTTGGTTCCAGCATAGGCCTCGACCCTGGCTTTCAATTTTTGCCCTGGACGAAAAGTGACCACACGGCGAGCCGTGATTGGAATCTCTTCCCCTGTTTTCGGGTTACGGCCGGGTCGCTGGCGCTTATCGCGCAAGTCGAAGTTGCCGAACCCGGACAGCTTGACCTGTTCGTTCAGCTCAAGAGCCTGGCGGATCTCTTCAAAAAACAGCTCCACCAGCTCCTTGGCTTCCCGTTTGTTCAGGCCGAGCTCTTCATACAGACGTTCCGCCATTTCAGCTTTCGTCAGAGCCCCCATACGCTACTTCCTTAACGTGGCGTTGAACCTTTGTTCGAGGCAGGTGAGGATATTTTGCGTAGTAGTACTCACCTCATCGTCATTAAGAGTGCGCGATGGATGTTGCCAGGTCAAGCCGACGGCAAGGCTTTTTCTAAGCGGATCAATGCCTTTACCGTGATAGACGTCAAATAGCTTGAGGTCCGTCAGCCATTCTCCCGCCGTTTCACGGATTGCGCCCAGCACAGCCTCGGCCGGCTGCTCGCGGTCGACCAGCAGCGCGAGGTCACGACGCACTTCAGGGAAGCGCGACAACTCGCTGAATACAGGCATGCGACCAGCAGCCACTTCGGCCAGCACCAGCTCGAAGAGGAATACCGGCTGATCCAAGCCCAGGGTCTTGGTGAGCTCAGGATGCAGAGCACCGATGAAGCCTACCAGGCGCCCTTCCCGCTCGATGCGAGCGGTCTGGCCTGGATGCAGAGCAGGATGCTCGCCAGGCACGAAGCAGAAGGCATCGGCCGCACCGGCATAACCCAGCAGCGCCTCGACATCGGCTTTCAGATCATAGAAGTCGACGTTATCACGGCTGTTGGCCCAGCCTTCAGGCAGGCGGCTGCCGGTGATCACGCCGGCGAGCATGGCTTCCTGCTGCAGACCTTCCAGCTGACCGACAAAACGCAGGCCGCTCTCGAACAGACGCACGCGCGACTGCTGACGATTGAGGTTGTGCTGCAGCGCCTTGACCAGCCCTGGCCACAGCGAGGAACGCATGGCGGCCATATCGGCAGAAATAGGGTTGGCCAGTTGCAGCGGCTCGACACCAGGTGTGAACAGCTCGAACAGCTTGGGATCGATAAAGCTATAGGTGATAGCTTCCTGGTAGCCACGGGCGACCAACAGGCGACGCAGAGCAGGCAGCTCAGCACGCGCCTCGGACTTGGCCTGTGGCGCCAGACGGGCCTGCGGGTAGCGCACCGGCAGACGGTTGTAGCCGTACAGGCGCCCCAGCTCTTCGATCAGATCCACTTCCAGGCTGATATCGAAGCGATGACTCGGCACTTTGATCAGCCACTGACCTGCGCCTTGGGCACTTACATCCAGGCCAAGCGCGGAGAGAAGACGCTCGACTTCGGCGCTGTCCATCTCCATACCCAACATCTGGTTGATGCGCTCGGCGCGCAGGGTGATCGGCGCCACGCTCGGCAGATCGGCCTCGCTGCTGACTTCGATGACCGGGCCGGCTTCGCCGCCAACGATCTCCAGCAGCAGCGCAGTCGCGCGCTCCATTGCCTGGCGCGCCAGTTGCGAATCCACACCACGCTCGAAGCGGTGCGACGCGTCGGTGTGCAGGCCATAGGAGCGGGCCTTGCCGGCAACGGCGATGTTGTCGAAGAAGGCGCTTTCCAGGAACAGATCGCGGGTATTGTCGCTCACACCGCTGTGCTCACCGCCCATCACGCCGGCGATGGCCAGCGCGCGGCCATGATCAGCGATGACCAGAGTATCGGCACGCAGGCTAACTTCCTGGCCGTCGAGCAACACCAGCTTCTCGCCCTCTTCAGCCATGCGCACGCGAATGCCGCCATTGATTTCGGCGAGGTCAAAGGCGTGCATCGGTTGGCCCAGCTCAAGCATCACGTAGTTGGTGATGTCCACCGCCGCGTCGATACTGCGAATATCAGAACGACGCAGCCGCTCGACCATCCACAGCGGGGTCGGACGAGACAGATCAACGTTACGGATAACGCGACCGAGGTAACGCGGGCACGCCTTGGGCGCAAGCACCTCGACTGGGCGTACTTCGTCATGTGCAGGAGCAACGACGTCGATAGCGACCGGTGAAACAGCGGCGCTGTACATCGCACCGACTTCCCGAGCCAGGCCGGCGAGCGACAGGCAGTCACCACGGTTAGGGGTAAGGCCGATCTCGATGCTGGCGTCATCAAGCTGCAGGTAAGCGCGAATGTCGCTACCCACTGGCGCATCGGCAGCCAGCTCCATCAGGCCACTGTTGTCCTCGCTGATCTGCAGCTCGGAAGCCGAGCACAGCATGCCCTGCGACTCCACACCACGCAGCTTGGCCTTCTTGATCTTGAAGTCGCCCGGCAGCTCGGCGCCGATCATGGCGAACGGAATCTTGATGCCGGCGCGGGCATTGGGCGCACCGCAAACGACCTGGAAGGTCTCGGCACCATTACTCACCTGGCACACGCGCAACTTGTCGGCGTCCGGATGCTGTTCAGCGCTGAGAATCTCACCGACCACCACGCCACTGAAGGCACCCGCAACCGGCTGCACGGCATCAACCTCAAGGCCGACCATGGACAGGCGCGCGACCAGATCCTCGCGGGATACGTCGGGATTCACCCAACTGCGCAGCCACTGTTCACTGAATTTCATGTTGTCTGTTCTCCTTAAACGAATTCGATCACGAGGGGGGCAGTTGCTAGCGAAATTGCGCCAGGAACCGCAGGTCGTTATCGAAGAACAGGCGCAAGTCATTGACGCCGTAACGCAGCATGGCCAGGCGCTCGACACCCATGCCGAAGGCGAAGCCGGAGTATTTCTCCGGGTCGATACCGCTCATGCGCAGCACGTTCGGGTGCACCATGCCGCAGCCCATCACTTCCAGCCAGCCGGTCTGCTTGCACACGCGGCAGCCCTTGCCGGAACACATCACGCACTGCATGTCGACTTCGGCCGACGGCTCGGTGAACGGGAAGAAGGACGGACGGAAACGCACACCCAGTGGTTTTTCGAAGAACACGCGGAGGAATTCCTCGATGGTGCCCTTGAGGTCAGCGAAGCTGATGTCCTCGTCGACCAGCAGGCCTTCGACCTGATGGAACATCGGCGAGTGAGTGATATCGGAGTCGCAGCGATACACACGACCAGGGCAAACGATACGGATCGGCGGCTGCTGCGACTCCATGGTGCGCACCTGCACCGGCGAGGTGTGGGTGCGTAGCAGCATGTTCGCGTTGAAATAGAAGGTGTCGTGCATCGCCCGCGCCGGGTGGTGGCCAGGGATGTTGAGCGCCTCGAAGTTGTGATAGTCGTCTTCGACTTCCGGACCCTCGGCCACGTTGTAGCCGATATGGGTGAAGAACTGCTCGACACGCTCGAGGGTGCGGGTGACCGGGTGCAGACCACCGGATGCCTGACCACGGCCAGGCAGGGTCACATCAATCCGCTCGGACGCCAGCTTCTCGGCGAGCAGGGCATGCTCAAGCACGGATTTGCGGGCATTCAGGGCGTCTTGCACTTGATTCTTGGCAGTGTTGATCAGGGCGCCAGCCTGTGGGCGCTCTTCGGCCGACAGCTTGCCCAGAGTCTGCATCAGGGCGGTCAGTTCGCCTTTCTTGCCAAGGTACTGAACCCGGAGCTGTTCCAGGGCATTGACATCTTCACTTCGTTGCACGGCCTCGAGAGCTTGCGAGACCAATGCATCCAGATTTTCCATTTACAGACTCCAGATACGAAATAGGGGAAGAGCTGTTAAGGCTCTTCCCCTATCTTTGACGTTGCCACCGGGCGAACCCGGTGATTGTCGGGGGACTTAAGCCAGAACGGCCTTAGCTTTCTCGACAATCGCAGCAAACGCCGCTTTTTCGTTCACTGCCAGATCAGCCAGAACCTTACGGTCGATTTCGATCGACGCTTTCTTCAGGCCAGCGATCAGACGGCTGTAGGACAGACCGTTGACGCGAGCACCAGCGTTGATACGAGCGATCCACAGTGCGCGGAACTGACGTTTTTTCTGACGACGGTCACGGTAGGCATATTGACCAGCCTTGATGACAGCCTGCTTGGCAACACGGAACACACGCGAACGAGCGCCGTAGTAGCCTTTAGCCAGTTTCAGAATCTTTTTGTGACGAGCACGAGCGATAACGCCACGCTTAACACGAGCCATGAGTAATTACCTCTAAGTATCTTGACCGATTAACGAACGCGCAGCATGCGCTCGACTTTAGCTTTGTCCGACGGACCGATCAGCGAGCTGCCACGCAGCTGGCGCTTACGTTTCGTGGACATCTTGGTCAGGATGTGGCTCTTGAAAGCGTGCTTGTGCTTGAAGCCTGTAGCAGTCTTCAGGAAGCGCTTCGCAGCACCGCTCTTGGTTTTCATTTTTGGCATGTTTTGTACTCCGCATTCATTAACAACTGATAACCATCAGGCCTGCCAGTGCCCGGTAGATTATTTACGCTTCTTGGGTGCGATGACCATCATCAGCTGGCGTCCTTCCAGCTTAGGATGCTGTTCTACAGTGCCGATTTCAGCGAGGTCAGCTTCGACCCGCTTCAACAGCTCCATACCCAGTTCCTGGTGAGCCATCTCACGACCGCGGAATCTCAGAGATACCTTGGCCTTGTCCCCATCTTCAAGGAAACGTACCAGGTTGCGTAGTTTTACCTGGTAATCCCCATCTTCCGTCCCTGGACGAAACTTGATTTCTTTAATCTGCTGCTGGTGCTGGTTCTTCTTGGCGATAGCAGCCTGCTTCTTCTTCTCGAACAGGTGCTTGCCGTAGTCCATGATGCGGCAAACTGGCGGCAGCGCGTCAGCAGAGATCTCTACCAGATCCAGCTTGGCTTCTTCAGCCACGCGCAATGCCTCATCGATCGAAACAATACCAACCTGCTCGCCGTCTGCACCAATCAGGCGCACTTCACGAGCGGTGATGTTTTCGTTGATCGGCGCCTTAGGGGCGGCCCGCTTGTCCTGTCTCATTTCACGCTTAATAGTTATTACTCCAAATCTTGGCGACCACGCCGGGAAACCGCTTGCTGCAACTGCGAGGCGAACTGCTCGATGGGCAGAGAGCCCAGATCGACGCCTTCACGAGTACGGACAGCAACGGATCGAGTCTCGACTTCCCGATCTCCAATAACCAAGAGATAGGGAACCTTGAGCAAGGTATGCTCGCGGATTTTAAAGCCGATCTTTTCGTTTCTCAAGTCAACCTTGGCACGAAAACCGCTTTGATTGAGAGTTTTCTCGACTTCACGGGCAAAATCGGCCTGCTTGTCGGTGATATTCATGATCACCGCCTGGGTCGGAGCGAGCCAAGCCGGGAAGGAACCGGCGTAGTGCTCGATCAGCATACCGATGAAACGCTCGAACGAACCGAGGATCGCGCGGTGCAACATGACCGGACGCTTGCGGTTGTTATCTTCGGCGATATAGCTGGCATCCAGGCGCTCAGGCAGGTTCGGATCGTACTGCAGCGTACCGCACTGCCAGTTACGCCCCAGGCAGTCACGCAGGGTGAATTCGATCTTCGGACCGTAGAAGGCGCCCTCACCCGGCTGATATTCCCAGGCCAGGCCGGATTCGTTCAGCGCTTCGGCCAGCGCGCCTTCGGCGCGATCCCACAGCTCGTCGGAGCCCACGCGCTTGGCAGGACGGGTCGAAAGCTTCATGGCGACATCGCTGAAGCCGAAGTCCGCATAGACCTGCAGGGTCAGCTTGATGAAATCAGCCGCCTCCTTCTTGACCTGATCCTCGGTGCAGAAGATATGCGCATCGTCCTGCACGAAGCCACGCACGCGCATGATGCCGTGCAGCGCGCCGGACGGCTCATTGCGGTGGCAAGCACCGAACTCGGCAAGGCGCAGCGGCAGGTCGCGGTAAGACTTCAGGCCCTGATTGAAGATCTGCACGTGGCACGGGCAGTTCATCGGCTTGACCGCATAGTCGCGGTTTTCCGAAGCCGTGGTGAACATGTTCTCGGCGTAGTTGGACCAGTGCCCGGAACGCTCCCAGAGGATGCGATCGACCACCTGCGGCGTGCGCACTTCCACGTAGCCGTTCTCACGCTGCACCTGGCGCATGTACTGCTCCAGCACCTGATAGACGGTCCAGCCATTGGGGTGCCAGAACACCATGCCCGGTGCTTCTTCCTGCAGATGGAACAAATCCAGCTGCTTGCCGATGCGACGGTGATCGCGCTTCTCGGCCTCTTCGATGCGCTGGATATAGGCAGCCAGCTGCTTCTTGTCCGCCCAGGCAGTGCCATAGATACGCTGCAGCTGCTCGTTTTTCGAGTCGCCGCGCCAGTAGGCACCAGAAATACGGGTCAGCTTGAACGCCTTGAGAAAGCGCGTGTTCGGCACGTGCGGGCCACGGCACATGTCGACGTATTCTTCATGGAAATACAGCCCCATGGCCGTTTCGTCCGGCATGTCGTCGATCAGACGCAGCTTGTATTCCTCACCACGCGACTTGAACAGCTCGATGACCTCGGCACGCGGGGTCATCTTCTTGATAACGTCGTAGTCCTTTTCAATCAACTCGGCCATACGCTTTTCGATGGCCGCCATGTCTTCTGGCGTGAAGGGACGATCGATGGCGATGTCGTAATAGAAGCCTTCGTCAATGACCGGCCCGATCACCATCTTGGCGCTCGGATACAGCTGCTTGACGGCATGCCCAACCAGGTGAGCACAGGAGTGGCGGATGATTTCCAGCCCCTCTTCGTCCTTCGGCGTAATGATCTGCAAGCTGGCATCGGTATCGATCACGTCACAGGCATCGACCTGTTTGCCGTTCACCTTGCCAGCCAGGGTGGCTTTGGCCAGGCCTGCACCAATGGATTGCGCGACCTCCAGCACGGATACCGGATGATCGAACGAACGTTGACTGCCGTCGGGAAGAGTAATGATGGGCATGGCGCCTCCTCTCCTAGTGGTGACCCCTACCAAAGGTCACGTGGGTTGGGATGAGCCAGGAAGCGATTCAGCGGTGTACCCACCTAACGATGGCAGGAGCCCGAAGGCCAACCAGACCGAACCAGAGTCACTGGAAGTAAAAGAGTGCGGATGCTTTCAGAAAGCCTGAGCCCTGACAAGCTGCCGCTTGAAACAAACACGTAAAACCTGCTCGAAAAATCCGAGCAATAAAAAAAGGGGTCGCTTAGCGACCCCTTTTTATCGATTTGGTAGGCACAATTGGACTCGAACCAACGACCCCCACCATGTCAAGGTGGTGCTCTAACCAACTGAGCTATGTGCCTTCGATGGGTGCGCATTCTACGCAGATCTTTTTGGCCGTCAACAGGTTTTTTCGCTAACTCACTGAAATAGGCCAATTTTTTATCGAAACCGGATCGTTGAATATTTTGCACGGACACTAGCCGGCCATTTTCAACTCAGGTAGCATCGGATCATTCGTAAAAAATAAAGAACAGAGGTTCAAGATGGCGCACACGGCATATCCACAATCCTATTACGCCGCTTCAGCCAACCCCGTCCCGCAACGCCCTACCCTCCAAGGCGAAGTGGAAACCGATGTGTGCATCATCGGTGCGGGTTACACCGGCCTGTCCACTGCACTGTTTCTGCTGGAAAACGGTTTCAAGGTGAGCATTGTTGAAGCGGCCAAGGTCGGCTTCGGCGCATCGGGTCGTAACGGCGGACAGATTGTCAACAGCTACAGCCGCGATATCGACGTGATCGAACGCACGGTCGGCCCCAAGCAGGCACAACTGCTCGGACAGATGGCCTTCGAGGGCGGCCGCATCATTCGTGAGCGCATCGCCAAGTACGACATCCAGTGCGACCTGAAGGATGGCGGCGTGTTCGCCGCGCTGACCAGCAAGCAGATGGGCCATCTGGAATCGCAGAAGAAACTGTGGGAGCGCTACGGCCATACCCAGCTGGAGTTGATGGACGCCAAGCGTATCCGCGAAGTGGTCGCCACCGACAACTATATCGGCGGCATGCTGGACATGAGCGGCGGCCATATCCATCCGTTGAACCTGGCGCTCGGCGAAGCTGCCGCTGTCGAGTCGCTCGGTGGAGTGATCTACGAACAGTCTCCAGCGACTCGCATCGAGCGTGGCGCCAACCCGGTGGTACACACCCCGCAAGGCCGTATCAAAGCCAAGTTCGTGGTCGTCGCAGGTAACGCTTACCTGGGCAACCTGGTGCCGGAGCTGGCGTCCAAATCGATGCCGTGCGGCACCCAGGTGATCACCACCGAACCGCTGTCCGATGAAGTCGCCGCCAGCCTGCTGCCGCAGGACTACTGCGTGGAAGACTGCAACTACCTGCTCGACTACTACCGCCTAACCGGTGACAAGCGCCTGATCTACGGCGGTGGTGTGGTGTATGGCGCACGCGATCCGGCGAACATCGAAGCGATTATCCGGCCGAAAATGCTCAAGACCTTCCCGCAGTTGAAGGACGTGAAGATCGATTTCGCCTGGACCGGCAACTTCCTGCTGACGCTCTCGCGCCTGCCGCAGGTCGGTCGTATCGGCGACAACATCTACTACTCGCAAGGCTGCAGCGGCCATGGCGTGACCTACACGCACCTGGCGGGCAAGGTGCTGGCCGAAGCACTGCGCGGCCAGGCCGAGCGTTTCGATGCCTTCGCCGGGTTGCCGCACTATCCCTTCCCGGGCGGACGGATGTTCCAGGTACCCTTCAGCGCCCTCGGCGCCTGGTACTACACGCTGCGTGACAAGCTCGGCGTGTAATCCCGCCCATCAAAGAAAACGGCGCCCTCGGGCGCCGCTTTCTTTTGCATCACGGACAGGCCGGCAAGGCCTGACACTGCCCACCAGAACCACTGGCTTTCGGCGGTGCGGCGAAGCGCCCATCTTCCGGCGCCAGACGCTGTGCGCAGGCCTGGGCCTGCTGCGCCTCAGCAGCACAGCCCTGCTCACCCAGTACTTGCGACAGGTTGAACCAACCCGCAGCAAAACCCGGCTCGCGCTTGAGACTTTCACGCAATGCCTGCTCGGCGCCCTTGCGATCGCCATCGGCGTAGCGACTGTTGCTCAGGGCGAACCAGGGCAATGACTGCTCCGGCCAGGCCTCGGCAGCGCGGCGATAGGCGCGCCGAGCCGGCTGAGCATTGCCGGTTTGCTCAAGGTCGTTGGCAGCCTTCATCCAGACATGCATGTCGGCCTGTGCCGGCAAGCGCTCCGGAGGCAAGGTCACTACCGCCCAGCGCCCACCGCGTGCCCAGGTTCTGTCAAAGCTGTTGAAGCTGTCTTCGAGCCTGCGCGTGGTGGCCGAGCGCAAAATCAGCGTGCGCTCGCGGCGGTCGTAACCCACCACCACCGCGAAGTGCCATTGCGGATACCAGTCGAATGCCAGGTTCTGCAGCACCAGCACCGGGTTGCCGGCGGCCACCTCGGCGAGCACCGCCTCCAGGCGTGGCTGCAACGGATACACCAGCATTTCGTGATTGCGTGCGGCGGCGACCATCTCCACCTGCAAGCTGCCTTCACGGCTGGGGATGTAGACCTTGTCCTTGAGCGCACCGGGCGTAGTCAGCACGCCACGCTGGTTGAGCATGGTGGCCAAAGCGGCCGGGCCGCACTGATAGGCGTCCTGGGGGAAGAAGGGAACGTCGGTGAGTTCCACCCGCTCAGGCAAACGCTCGCCCACCGGTGATAACACCGGGGAGCGAGCGCAGGCTGTGAGTAGAACGATCGATGCGATACAGCAGAGGCGAATCAGCGATTTATGCATTTGACGAAATTGAAGATGTTGGTGGCGCACAGCATATCAGTGATGATGAAGATCACCAGAAACAACACGATGATGCCGACCACACCCGCACCGGCTGGTGCCTGATCCAACTGCTGGTTGAACTGCGCCAGTTCGGCCGGGGTCAGGCTGGCGATACGCGATTCGACCTGATCACGGTCGACGCCCATCGATACCAGTTTCTCCTTCACCTGCTCGTCATCGAGCATGGCCATCAACTGCTCCTGATCCACCTTGTGCTGCTGCTCGGCGATCACCTCGTGAGTGCCGACCATCGCCGCATTCGCGGCAGGAATCTGCACCACCAGCAGCAGGTGAAACAGCGCAGTAATAGCTGCCAGACGGCGCATAACGGGGTTCATGGAAATTGTCATTGTGGTTATCTCCTGAGGGACGAGGTAGCCAATAGACAGCATCCAAATCGCTCAGGTTCACTCCACCAGTCTGCGCGCGCTCACGCTTCCGTCAAAAGCTGGCTGAGCACCGCACGCAGCTTGCCTGGCTTGACCGGTTTGTTCAGCAAAGGCGCACCCAGCGCCTGCAATTCGCGACGACAGTCATCGCTGCGATCAGCGCTGATGATCAGCGCCGGAATCGGCCTGGAAAACTCATCACGCAGCTGCTGAATCACCTGACAACCGAGCACGCCGTGATCGAGATGGAAATCCGCCAGAATCACCTCTGGCGCCCTGCCCTGCAGACGCTGCAGGGCCTCGTTCAGATCGACCGCCGTGACCACCTCGCAACCCCACTGCCCGAGCAGCGCCTGCATGCTGTGCAGGATGTCGACTTCGTTATCGATCACCAACAAGCGCCTCCCCGGCAGGGGGTTGCCGAGGACCGGTTGCGTCGCAGATTGTGCCTGGCGCCGCGGAGCCTTCTGCGCCAGCGGCACGCGGATGCTGAAGACCGAACCACGCCCTGGCTGCGAGCGCACCTGCACCGGGTAGCCCAGCATACGCGCGATGCGCTCGACGATGGCCAAACCCAGGCCGACCCCCTTGCGCTCGGCCGCACGCCCGACCTCAAGCTGGCTGAACTCGAGAAAGATGTTGTCCAGTTGATCGGCCGCGATGCCGCGCCCGCTATCCCACACCTGCAACTCGACAAACTCACCACGGCGCCGCGCACCAAGCAGCACGCCGCCACGCTCGGTGTAACGACAGGCATTGCTGAGGAAGTTGCGCAGGATGCGCGTCAGCAAGCGGAAATCAGTATGCACCGCATAACTGGCAATTCGCGCGCGCAGGCGCAAACCACTGGCCGACGCCACGCTGTCGAACTCAGACGCCAGCGGAGCGAGCAACTCTTCAAGGCGATAGACATCGAGATCCGGCTTGATCGCCGCCTGATCCAGCTTGGAAATATCCAGCAGATCCGCCAGCAGATCCTCGGCACCTTCCAGGGCCAGGTGGCTGCGCTCTACCAGGTTCTGTTCGGCGCTTGGCAGCTCACGCTCACGTAGCGTGGAAATCAACAAGCGCGCCGCGTTAAGTGGCTGCAGCAGGTCATGGCTGGCCGCGGCCAGGTATTTGTCCTTGCTGCGATTGGCAGCTTCGGCTGCGTCGCGCGCCTCGCGCAGGGCCAGCTCGATGCGCTCGCGCTCCTCGATCTGCCGCTGCAGGTTGCGGTTGGATTCGAGCAGCTCGAAGGTACGTGCAGCGACGCGGCGCTCCAGTTCGTCATTGAGTTGTTGCAGGCGCTGCTGCGCCTGCTTGCGCTCGGTGATATCGGCGACGAAGCCTTCAAAAACGCCCTCGCCTTCGGGCTTGAGCAGCAGGTTCATCAGCACGTCGATGGTGCTGCCATCGCGCCGCCGCAGGCGCGTCTCGTAGCCGAGCAGCGCCTGGCCCTGACTTAGGCGCTGGCGAATCACTTCCAGTTCGTCGAAACCGCCAACGAACAGGTGCCGGGCCAGATCGTCCGGCGACCACAATACCTGCTGCGGATCGTCATAGCCGAGCATTCGCGCCATCGCCGGGTTGGCCGCCAGTACGCCGTCCTGCAGGCTGGCCTGGATGATGCCGTGCACCGCGTGTTCGAACAGCCATTTGTAGCGGTTGCGCTCGATTTCCAACTCTTCCAGGCGCGCCAGCAGCTCGGGGTAGTGACTCTTGCGCGCCGACTGGCTGCCAAGGCCCAGCAGCCCGGCCAGCGCTTCGTCAGAGCGCCTCGCCATACACCACCTCGACATCTCGCTGGGTCGACTCGCGCGGGTTGGTCAGGATGCACGGGTCGTCCATGGCATGACTGGACAAAAACGGAATGTCCGAGGTGCTCACGCCATGCAGGCTGAGCGTCTCGCGGAAGCCCATGGCGTGCTTGAAGGCGATCAGGTGCTCGACCAGACGCTGGCGAATCTGCGCGTGATTCAGACCACGACAATCGATACCGAGGGTTTCGGCGATGACCTTGAAACGCTCCGGCGCCGCGCTGTAGTTGAACGCCACCACGTGCTCGACCAGCACCGCATTGCACAGGCCGTGTGGCAGATCGAGGAAGCCACCAAGGCTGTGGCTCATGGCGTGCACCGCGCCGAGAATCGCGTTGGAGAAGGCCAGGCCGGCCTGCATGCTGCCGAGCATGATCTTCTCGCGCAGGGCGATATCGCCCGGGTTGGCGATCATCTGCACCAGGTTGCCGTTGATCAGGCGCATGGCTTCCAGCGCGTGCGGATCGGTCAGCGGTCCGTGGCCGGTGGAAACGAATGCCTCGATGGCATGCACCATGGCGTCGATGCCGGTACAGGCACTTAGGAACGGATCCATGCTCAGGGTGGTTTCCGGGTCGATCAGCGATACGTCCGGCACCACCGCCTTGCTGACGATGGAGAACTTCATCCGCTCCTGCTGGTTGGAGATGATCACGAACTGCGAGACATCAGCCGAGGTGCCCGCGGTGGTCGGGATCAGGATCAGCGGCGGGCTGGGCACGCGGATGGTGTCCACGCCTTCGAATTCGAGAATGCTGCGGCCATGGGCGACGACGATGCCGATGCCCTTGGCGCAGTCCATCGGGCTGCCACCACCGACGGCGACGATGACGTTGCAGCCCTCGCTGCGATACAGCTCGGCGCCTTCCATCACCTCTTCCACCCGCGGGTTGGGCGAGACCCTGGTGTACAGGCAGTAGGCGATGCCCTGGGCCTGCAGGCTGGCCTCGATATCACCGGCCCAGCCCGCGGCGACCACACCGGGATCGGAAACGACCAGCACCTTGCGTGCACCGAAGGTCTTGGCGTAATTGCCAACGTTATGCCGGGAACCGGCGCCGAAGATGATCTCGGGGGAAACGAACTTACGCAGCTGACTCAAATCGTGGCTCATACAACGGCCTGAAATTTCTTGTTATGGAATGGCGATCAGCCTACTGCATTGCCGGGTTAATGCAATGCGACCTGCGATCAGCTCAGCCGCAGATAGAAAGCATGCTCGGCGCGCAGCGCCTCGGCCAGGTTGGTGGCTTGACGGAAACCGTGGCGTTCTTCTGCGAACAGGTGATATTCCACCGGCAAGCCACGCTGACGCAGCGCCTCGACCATGCTCTCGGTCTGACTCGGCACCACCACCGCATCCAGTGCGCCCTGGAAGAAAATCACTGGTGCCTTGATCCGCTCGGCCTGCAACAAGGGTGTGCGATCCCGGTAGCGCTCGGCATCCTGCTCGGGGTCGCCGATCAGCCAGTCCAGGTAATCTGCCTCGAACTTGTGGGTCACCCGGCGCAGCGCCAGCGGGTCGCTGACGCCGTAGAGGCTCCCACCACCACGTAACTGCGGTAACTCGGCCAGAGCACGCAACGCGCTGAAGCCGCCAGCGCTGCCACCGCGTACGAATACACGCTGCGGATCGATACAGCCATTGCTGGCAAGCGAGTCGATGGCAGCACGAATATCTTCCACTTCCAGCTCGCCCCACTGCCCTGCCAGACGCAAACGATAGGCACGGCCATAACCGCTGCTGCCTCGGTAGTTGAGGTCGAGCACGGCGAAGCCGCGCAGCGTCCAGAAGGCGATACGCGGGTCGAATACCGGGTAGCTGGCCGAAGTCGGGCCGCCGTGCAGGAAGATCACCAGTGGTGGGCGCTCGGCCCCATCAATCGGCGCATAGAAAAAACCATGGCAATGTTCGCCCTGCCCGACCTTGCAGCTCAGGGCCTCGGGACGGGAAAGCTGCCGTTCGGGCAAGGGCTGCTCGCCGCCAGCGAGTATTCGCAGTGCGTCATCGCTGCGGCGAATGGCGAGCACCGCCGGCAAGCGATCCGGCGCGGCAGCGATGCAGTAGAAATATTCGCTGTCGGCGGCCAGGGAGCGGAAGCGGGTGAAGTCTTCAGCCAGCCGCCGTGTCGCCTTTACGTAGGGTGTCGCTGGGCCGCCCAGGCTGTGCGCACCGATTGTTTTGCCTTCGAGAGCGCTGGTGCGCACTGCGCACCCTACCAGCGCGCCGACACCCTGCTCGAAACGGGTCAGCAGAAACTCATCGTTTTCCAGCGGCAGATAGGTTCGACCGCCCAGTTGCCAGGGCGCTGGCGCGTGATCATAGGGCTCGGCGTGCAACGTTGTGTCGCCATCGACGCACCAGGGTTGCCACCACCCTGCCTTGTCGCTCAACACCCACAACCGGCCCCGGGCATCGAACCGCGGCTGCTGCAGGGCCTGATCGCTGCCCTGCCCGGCCAGCACCCGAGTGCGCTCGCCGGACTCACGCTGGCACAGGCGCGTGGCGATCCAGGGCTGATGTGGTCGATCCCATTCGATCCAGGCAAGACGCTGGCCAGTGGGGTCGGCCACCGGTGCAGCGTAGAAATCGGCGCCCTCGACCAGCACCTCACGCTTGCGGTTCAGACCGATGCGCACCAGGCGATGCACCACCGCGCCGCCTTCATGACTTTCCTCGACAGCCAGCAATGCCTGCCAGGCGGGCACGAAGGACAGGTCGCCATAGCGGCAGTTGGCGCGAGCCGTCAGCGTCAGCGGCTCACACACTGTAGGAGCGGCTTCAGCCGCGATTTCTCTTGAATCACCAAGATTCGCGGCTGAAACGGAATGCCGCCCAACCGCTCCTACGGAACTACACGCAATCGGCAGGTGGTAAATCTGCTGATCACGCTCATTGACGAACGCCACGCCCTGCTCCGTGGCGCAGCAGGCGCCACCGCCGTACTCATAGACCCGGCTGCGCACGGAAAACCCTGGCGGCGTCAGCTCGCACACAACGCCGTCGCGACAGAAGAACAGCCCGCACCGCGCCAGCCCGGGATCGAACGCCACCCACAGCACACCGCCATGGGCAGCATGCAGTTCGGCGAAATCGGCGCTGGCGACTGCGGCCCGGTCGGCGCTCCAGATCGAGTCTGGGTCGCTCACACCTTGCATATGATCCGCGAGGCCTTCTCGTTGCGATACTGCAGGGCCTCCAGCCCCAGCGGCGCCTCATCGGCCTGCTGACGTGCAGCGAGAATCACGCCATGGTGCGCCGACTTGCTGCACACCGGGTCGGCGTTACTGGCATCGCCGGTGAGCATGAAGGCCTGGCAGCGACAGCCGCCGAAATCCTTGCCCTTCTCGTCGCACGAACGGCAAGGCTCGGGCATCCAGTCGTCACCGCGGAAGCGGTTGAAACCGAAGGAATGCCGCCAGATATGTTCGAGACTGTGTTCGCGCACGTTGGGAAACTGCACCGGCAACTGCCGCGCGCTGTGGCAAGGCAGCGCCGTGCCGTCCGGGGTGATGTCGAGGAACAGGTTGCCCCAACCGTTCATACAGGCCTTGGGGCGCTCCTCGTAGTAGTCCGGGGTGACGAAGATCAGCTTGCACGGGTGGTTCTCGGCCGCCAGCTTGTCGCGCCACTGATTGGTGATGCGTTCGGCGCGCTCCAGTTGCGCGCGGGTCGGAAGCAGCCCGGCTCGGTTCAGCTCGGCCCAACCGTAGAACTGGCAGGTGGCGAGCTCGACGAAATCCGCCTCCAGCTCCAGGCACAGTTCGATGATGCGCTCGATATTGTCGATGTTGTGCCGGTGGGTGACGAAGTTGAGCACCATAGGGTAGCCATGGGCCTTGACCGCGCGGGCCATCGCCAGTTTCTGCGCGAAGGCCTTCTTCGAGCCCGCCAGCAGGTTGTTCACTTCCTCATCGGCAGCCTGGAAGCTGATCTGGATATGATCGAGGCCGGCATCGGCGAACTCGGCGATACGTGCTTCGGTCAGGCCGATGCCGGAGGTGATCAGGTTGGTGTAGTAGCCCAGGCCGCGCGCCGCTGCGATCAGCTCAGCCAGATCCTGACGCACCAGCGGCTCGCCACCGGAGAAGCCCAGCTGCGCCGCCCCCAGTTCACGGGCCTGACGGAATACCTCGATCCATTCGACGGTCGACAACTCTGCGCCCTGCTGGGAGAAATCCAGCGGGTTGGAGCAGTACGGGCACTGCAGCGGGCAGCGGTAGGTCAGCTCCGCCAGCAGCCACAGCGGTGGCCCTGGTTCATGACCTGCTTTAGCGAAGCTCGATCCAGAACTGAGCATGGGCCACCTCCATGAAGGCAAGAATATCCTCGTCGATACCGGGCACATCGGGGAAGCGCTGGTGCAGGTTGCCGATGATCTCGGCCACCGAGCGCTTGCCGTCGACCTGCTGGAGAATCTCGCTGGCGCTGTCGTTGAGCTTGATCATGCCCTCCGGATAGAGCAGCACGTGGCAACCTTGCGCCGGCTCGAACTGCAGGCGGAAGCCGCGGCGGATGGCGGGTACGCTGGGTGGGAGGATGACAGCAGTCATTGTTCGGGTTCCTGACTGGTGCGCGCGGCGCACCCTACAAAGGGCGCGTCGAACGGAAATGCGGCCGTAGGGTGCGCCGTGCGCACCGCTCGCTCGACACTCATAAGGCGATCCCCCGATGCCAAGCGCGTTCAGCGGTCACGGTGTGATACGGCGGACGCTGCAGCTCGTAGGCCATGCTCATGGCGTCGAGCATGCTCCACAGCACGTCGAGCTTGAATTGCAGGATCTGCAGCATGCGCTCCTGCGCTTCGCGCGTGCGGTAGTGTTCGAGGGTGATGCGCAGGCCGTGTTCGACATCGCGGCGCGCCTCTTTCAGACGCTTGCGGAAGTAGTCGTAGCCGGTGGCGTCGATCCATGGGTAGTGCTGCGGCCAGGCATCCAGGCGCGACTGGTGGATCTGTGGGGCGAACAGCTCGGTCAGCGAACTGCTGGCCGCTTCCTGCCAGTTGGCGCGACGAGCGAAGTTGACGTAGGCATCGACGGCGAAGCGCACGCCGGGCAGCACCAGCTCCTGCGACAGCACCTGATCACGGTCGAGACCGACGGACTCGGCCAGGCGCAGCCAGGCCTCGATACCGCCCTCCTCACCTGGCGCACCGTCATGGTCGAGGATGCGCTGAATCCACTCGCGCCGGGTTTCGCGATCCGGGCAATTGGCGAGGATCGCCGCATCCTTCAGCGGGATATTGACCTGGTAGTAGAAGCGGTTGGCCACCCAGCCCTGGATCTGCTCACGGGTGGCGCGCCCTTCGTACATGGCGCGATGGAACGGGTGATGGATGTGATACAGCGCGCCCTTGGCGCGCAGCGCCTGCTCGAACTCGGCAGGGGTCATGGCAGGTTGGCTCATCAGTATCTCCGATACGCGTTGCCGTAGGGTGCGCCGTGCGCACCAGCATTCTTCAAGGTACGCAAGGCCTGAGCGGCCCTACGCCCCCTACAAAACGATGCTCATGCCATCGAACGCGACCTCGATGCCGTGGGCGTCCAGTTCGGTGCGCTCGGGCGAGTCCAGGTCGAGAATCGGGTTGGTGTTATTGATATGGATAAGGATCTTGCGCGCGGACGGCAGGCCGTCGAGCACCTCGATCATGCCGCCAGGGCCGCTCTGGCACAGGTGGCCCATCTCACTGCCGAGCTTGTCGCCCACCTCACACACGCGCATCTCATCGTCACGCCACAGCGTGCCATCGACCAGCAGGCAGTCCGCGCGGCGCATCCAGCCCAACAGGTGCTCGTCTACCTGGCCCAGGCCTGGCGCGTAGAACAGGCTGCGGCCGCTGCGACGGTCCTCGATGAACAGGCCGATGTTGTCCCCCGGGTGCGGATTGCCGCGATGCGGCGAGTACGGCGGCGCGCTGCTGCGCAGGACGATGGCGGTGATGCTCAGCGCCGGACAGGCAGGAATACTGAAGGGTTTTGCATCCAGCTCAATCAACTGGTGCTGCAGGCCGCCATTCCAGTGGCTGAGCATGTTGAACAGCGGAAAACCGGTGGTCAGATCCTGATGCACCATCTCGGTACACCAGACCTGATGCGGGCAGCCTTCGCGCAAGGTCAGCAGACCGGTGCAATGGTCGATCTGGCTATCGAGCAGGACGATGCCGGCGATGGCCGTGTCGCGCAGCTTGCGCGCCGGTTGCAGCGCCGGAAAGGCTTCGATCTGCGCACGGATGTCCGGCGAGGCGTTACACAGAATCCACTGCTCACCGTCATCGGAAATGGCGATGGACGATTGCGTGCGCGGCTGCGCCCGCAGGGTACCGGCACGCACGCCGCGGCAGTTGCGGCAGTTGCAGTTCCACTGGGGAAAGCCGCCACCGGCGGCGGAGCCAAGAATCTGGATATGCATGGAAGTCACCAGCGGGGATGCCCCGGACGAACCGGGGCCAGGAGCGATCAGCGGTTGGCGAAATACATGGTCACTTCGAAGCCAATGCGCAGATCGGTGTAGGCGGGTTTAGTCCACATGGTGCGGTCCTCTTTTTATGAAGCCGGGGCATTCCGGCAACCCCATTAAGCCCCCGCCAGGCAAGAGGCCAAATGGTACTTTGGGATGAATCGGCACTGGCATTGGTAGGTGACGCTATCAGTAGGCATGCCTCGCGCCTGGAAGGTTCCAGTCATCGCCCGAGCTGAAACATGCGCCAATAAAAAACGCGGCCGAAGCCGCGTCGCGATAAGGATCTGCTGCCGTTCAGGCCCATGGCTGCCTGCAGATCCACCCGGGTAGGGTTGTTCGCCTGGCAAGAGGCGGCGCACCGGAGCGAGCGCGCCACCTTTGGGATGCATCAGAACTCAGAAAAAACCGAGCGGATTGATGTCATAGCTCACCAGCAGGTTCTTGGTCTGCTGGTAGTGGTCGAGCATCATCTTGTGGGTTTCACGGCCGACACCGGACTTCTTGTAACCACCGAAGGCGGCATGCGCCGGGTACAGGTGGTAGCAGTTGGTCCATACGCGGCCGGCCTTGATTGCGCGGCCCATGCGGTAGGCGACGTTCATATCGCGGCTCCACACGCCGGCGCCGAGGCCGAACTCGGTGTCGTTGGCAATGGCCAGGGCTTCGGCTTCGTCCTTGAAGGTGGTCACACCGATCACCGGACCGAAGATTTCTTCCTGGAACACGCGCATCTTGTTGGTGCCCTTGAGCAGGGTCGGCTGGATGTAATAGCCGCTGGCAAGGTCTCCTTGCAGTTGCTCGGCCGCACCGCCGGTGAGCACCTGGGCGCCTTCCTGCTGAGCGATTTCGAGGTAGCTGAGGATCTTGTCGTACTGCTGCTGCGAAGCCTGGGCGCCGACCATGGTCTCGGTGTCCAGCGGGTTGCCACGCTTGATCTGTTTGACCTTCTTCAGTACTTCGACCATGAAGGCGTCGTAGATCGACTCCTGCACCAGGGCGCGCGACGGGCAGGTGCACACCTCACCCTGGTTGAAGAAGCCCAGCACCAGGCCTTCGGCGGCTTTCTCGATGAAGGCCGGCTCGGCGTTCATGATGTCGGCAAAGAAGATGTTCGGCGATTTGCCGCCCAGCTCGACGGTGCTCGGGATGATGTTCTCGGCGGCGCACTTCATGATGTGCGAACCCACTGGAGTCGAACCGGTAAAGGCGATCTTGGCGATGCGCTTGCTGGTGGCCAGCGACTCACCGGCTTCGCGGCCGAAGCCCTGAACGATGTTGAGTACACCCGGTGGCAGCAGATCGCCGATCAGCTCGGCGAAAAGGGTGATCGACAGCGGCGTCTGCTCGGCCGGCTTGAGCACCACTGCGTTGCCAGCAGCCAGGGCCGGCGCAAGTTTCCAGGCGGCCATCAGCAGCGGGAAGTTCCACGGGATGATCTGCCCCACCACGCCTAGCGGCTCGTGGAAGTGATAAGCCACGGTGCCGTCGTTGATCTCGGCGGTGCTGCCTTCCTGGGCACGGATGCAACCGGCGAAGTAGCGGAAGTGGTCGGCAGCCAGCGGCACGTCGGCATTCAGCGTCTCACGCACGGCCTTGCCGTTGTCCCAGGTTTCGGCCACGGCCAACAGCTCGAGGTTGGCTTCGATGCGGTCGGCGATCTTCAGCAGGATGTGCGAGCGCTCCTGCACGCTGGTGCGGCCCCAGGCATCTGCCGCGGCATGCGCGGCGTCCAGCGCCTTGTCGATGTCGGCAGCGTTGGAACGGGGAAATTCGCCGATCACCGAGCCATCGACCGGGCTGGTGTTGCTGAAGTACTGGCCGCTGAGCGGAGCGACGAACTCACCGCCGATGTAGTTGCCGTAGCGTGGTTTGAGGGTGACGACGGCGCCTGCGGTACCCGGTTTCGCGTAAATCATGATGCTGACCTCTCTTGTTGTCGGAGCCCGCTGCCAATCGGGGAAGCGAGTCATGGTTCGATCTTAGGAAGCCCCCGAAAACCTCGGTATGCGCCCATGGCATAGATCACCTAGTCATTTGGTAGTAGAGCTGTCTGGCACGGGCTTTTGGCAGCGAGGTACGAGGCTGTGGAAGCTAAAGGCTAGACCCGTTCGCCTGGTCTTGCGTTCCCAAACGCGAAAATCCAACCGTGGTATATCGCAGCAGCTCAGCGCTAGCAGGCAGGCGCCAGAAACGACGATGGCCGGACAGAGTCCGGCCATCGTCTGACACCTGAAGCGATCAGCGCTTGGCCACCAGCTCCTTCGGCAGCTTGAAGGTCCAGAGCATGCCGCCCTGGTTCAGGTGCTTGACGCGCTTGGCCACCTCGCCGCCCCACAGCGGTACCGCACCACCCCAGCCGGACAAGACCGAGACGTACTGCTCGCCGTCCATTTCCCAGGTTACCGGCGAGCCGATCACGCCCGAGCCGGTCTGGAACTCCCAGACTTTCTCACCGGTCTTGGCATTGAACGCCTGCAGGTAGCCTTCCGGGTTGCCGGTGAACACCAGGTTGCCCTTGGTGGTCAGCACCCCGCCCCACAACGGCGCGTAGTTCTTGTGGCGCCAGACTTCCTTGCCGGTTTTCGGATCGATGGCGCGCAGCACGCCGATGTATTCCTCGTTCAGCGGCTTGATGGTGAAGCCGGCGCCCAGGTAGGCGGCGCCCTTCTTGTAGGCGATGTCCTCGTTCCAGATGTCCATGCCCCACTCGTTGGACGGCACGTAGAACAGGCCGGTGTCCTGGCTGTAGGCCATGGGCATCCAGTTCTTCGCGCCGAGGAAGGCCGGTGCGGAGAACACGCTCTTGCCCTTCTCCGCCGCGCTCGGCGAACCGGGGCGGTTGCTGTCGTCGTAGATCGGCCGGCCATTCTTGTCCAGGCCCTTGGCCCAGGTGATCTTGTCGACGAAGGGGAAACCACGGATGAACTTGCCGTTGGTGCGATCGAGCACATAGAAGAAGCCGTTACGGTCGGCAGTGGCCGCAGCCTTCACGGTCTTGCCGCCTTCCTGATAGTCGAAGGAGATCAGCTCGTTGACGCCGTCGAAGTCCCAGCCGTCGTGCGGCGTGGTCTGGAAGTGCCATTTGATGCTGCCGTCATCCGGATTCAGTGCCAGGCGCGACGAGGAATAGAGGTTGTCGCCAGGACGCAGGTGCGAGTTCCACGGTGCCGGGTTGCCGGTACCGAAGAACAGCAGGTTGGTGTCGGCATCGTAGTAGCCGCCCAGCCAGGGCGCGGCGCCGCCGGTCTTCCACAGGTCGCCCGGCCAGGTCTTGCCGGCCTCGCCGCCGCTGATACCATTCTCGACGGCCTTGCCGTCCTTGTAGACGTAGCCCATATGGCCTTCGACGGTCGGGCGGCTCCACAGCAGCTCGCCGTTCTTCGGATCGTAGGCTTCGATCTTGCCGACCACGCCGAATTCGCCACCGGAAACGCCGGTGATCAGCTTGCCGTTGACCACCAGCGGCGCTGCGGTGATCGAATAGCCCGCCTTGTGATCGGCGACGTTCTTGCGCCACACCACCTTGCCGGTGTCCTTGTTCAGCGCCACCAACTTGGCGTCCAGGGTGCCGAAGATCACCAGGTCGTCGTACAGGGCGACACCCCGGTTGATCACGTCGCAGCAGGGGCGGATGTCGTCCGGCAGACGCGCTTCGTACTGCCACAGCTCGCGCCCGGTGCGCGCATCGACGGCGAACACCCGCGAGTAGGAGGCGGTAACGTACATCACGCCGTCCTTGATCAGCGGCTGCGCCTGCTGGCCGCGCTGCTTCTCGCCGCCGAAGGACATGGTCCAGACCGGGCGCAGTTCCTTGACGTTCTGATCGTTGAGGATGTTCAGCGGGCTGTAGCGCTGGCCCTGCAGACCGAGACCGTTGGTGACGATCTCGTCGGTGGTGGTGGCGTCCTTGAGAATCTCGGCGTCGGTGACCGCCAGCGCGGCGGCGGACGGCATCAGCATCGCCGCGCACAGCGCGGTGAGGAGTAAGGGCTGGCGAAGACCGGTGTGTTTCATTGCGGCTACCTCTGCGGGTTCATTGTTATTGCCGGGAAATTTTCCCGGTCTGCCGCAAATTCTTGGCTCGCACAGGCCACCCAACAATTGCACCCCCAGCCGATTTTCCTCGTTCCTTGGTAGCAATACCTGCTCCACAGGCTGCGATCATGACGATTGCGGCGGCCCCGGCTTTGCCCGACACTTGGCCGCCCGCACATTCTGATCGGAGACGCCCGTGCCCCATCCTCGCCAGGAAATTCTCAACCATCCCGATGCACTGGACTGCACGGTCTATCGCCCCGACGAGCAGGACCCGGATGCCGAAGAGCAGGACCTGGGCGACGCCAAGGTGCTGATCACCGGCGCCTTCGAGCCACCACAGGAGTGGGACGCGCACCAGCGCGAGGACTACTACGGCGAGGAAGATCCCACGCACTTCGTCAGCGCCCATATCGAATGCCTGGCCAAGCCAGCCACCCGGGAATTCTTCATGCCCGACAGCGGTGACTACGTGGCCGTGCAGTCCAGCCTGGGCGACGTGGTGATGTATTACGTCTATGACCACGAAGAGACCGAGCACGGCCGCCATTACGTGCTGATTCGTGATGACGAAGAGCTCTGATCGCTGAGAGTGGGAGGCGCTTCAGCGGCGACGCTTTTATACGCAAGTCGCGGCTAAAGCCCCTCCCACAGGGTATTTCCAGCACATGCTGGTGCGCGCAGCGCACCCTACCAAGCCGTGGCGACGTTCGCGTAGGGTGCGCCGCGCGCACCGATGACACCCCAGGTTTCTAATCCTGACGATCAACCCGCCCCATGGCATTGAGCTCGTAGCGCGGGTACAGCTTGTAGGGTGGACTCAGGAGCGAAGCGAACAGTCCACCAACTGCTCTAGGCGTACTGCTTCGCGAGTACGCCCTACTCTGCTGGTGCTCCTGTAGGAGCTGGCTTGCCGGCGATAAAGCCAACCGGCCAACTCCATCGCCCGCAAGCGGGCTCCTACCGGCTTGTATCCACCCGCCCCATCGCATTGAGCTCGTAGCGCGGGTAGAGGTGGCTGACGCTGCGGATCAGCTCATAGCGCGACAGGTTGACCTGGGCAAAGCGCTCGGGGATGGGCGCGCGGATCAGCTCATTCATCTCCGCGCCCTGCTCCGCCCCCTGGCGCAGCAAGCCATCTAGCCAGCCCAGGTAATCACGCATTTGCACGAACGGCGCCGCATCGTTGGTCACCGGGCCATGGCCGGGCACGATCTGCTTCCATGGCATCGCTTCGAGCCGATCCAGGTCGGCCAGCCACACATCCAGCCCGGGGCTGTTCGGTGTGGTCAGCGCGCGCTGGTAGAACAGGATATCGCCGGCGAACAACACGCCCGTGCGCTCATCGAGAATCGCCAGATCGGCGCCGGTGTGGCCACGCAGCGCCAGCAGTTGCAGGCGCCTGCCGCCAATTTCCAGCGTGCCTTCCTGCACCTCATCGGTGGGCAACACCACTTCGGTACCGCGCATCCAGTCGCCGACCAGGCGGTACATGTTCTCCGCCATGGCGTCGCCCTGTTCGGCAAGCAGCTTCGTAGTGCCCGGCAGCGCGACGATGGGCACACCAGCGAAAGCCTGGTTGCCCAGTACATGATCCGGATGATGGTGAGTCAGCAGTACGCGCACCACCGGTTTACCGGTGGTTTTCTCGATGCTCTGACGCAGTGCCTCGCCGTAGCGGCGCGACGGGCCGGTATCGATCACCACCACGTCGTCAGCGGTTTCGATAAAGCCCACGTTGACGATGTTGCCGCCGTTTTCCGCCGCGAAATTATCGGTACTGCCCTCCAGCAACCAGACGCCGTCAGCAATCTGTCGGGGTTGCAGGTGGTAGTCGAGCGCCTGCGCAAACCCGGTACCGAGAGCCAGCAGAAACAGTATCCAGCGCATGCTTTTCTCCTCGAAATCTGCCTGAGCCGCGAGCTTCGCCCCGAGGCGGGGCTCCTACAGACTGGGCGAGCATTGTTGGTTCTTGTGGGAGCCGCGCCCCGCGGCGAATAGAACCGTCGTCAGAACGCGGCCTGGAATTCGTTGCCGTTGTTGTCGCGCAGCCACAGCTCGGCGTGCCGATTGCCGCGCAGGTCGAAGCTCAGCGTCGGGTTCTCGCTGACCGCCGGAAACAGCTCGATGCGCCCCAGCACCTGGCCATCGGCATCGCGCAGCTCGGCTTCTTCGATGTAGAACTCGGGGATGCCGCCGACCAGGCCGTTGTCCATCGGGTGCGACACCTGCAGGCGCAGACGACTGTCCTCACCGCGTACGAAGCGCTTGCCCAACACTTGGCCCAGGCGCTCCTCCCAGCCTGCCTCGGCACGCACTACGCTAGGCGCGGTACAGCCGCCACCCGCCGCTTCGACGCGGGCCGAGCCGATATGCCAGACGCCATCGTCGGTGAGCACAGCCGCGCGAATCGGCGTGGCCTGCTCGACACGGATGCGAATGGCCAGGCTCGGCTCCAGATGCTCACCGGGGGCGAAGTCAAGAATACGCGGGATCGGGTTGAGCTCGGCCCAGGCCAGAATACGCTTGACCTTGCCGCGGTAGGCGCTAGCGTCGATCTGGATCGGCACCTGGCGCGCATCCTCGGCGAATGGCGGCACCTCGAGGCGAATCTTGTCGTCGAAGACGAAGGCCTCACCGTTGAGCAGACGCTGGTGGTAGTAGTCCCACATCACCGAGGTGACCGGATCGGGCGCGGCGGCCCGCGCTTCCCAGGCCCAGGCAAACAGGGCCAGCAACATCAGGCTACGCCAATCCATCGCCCACCTCCGGCTCGACTCTTATTGGTATTGTTCTGGCTTCTCGTAGCGCAGCCCGTAGCGCGCATACAGGCGCTCGAGTGAGCCATCGAGAATCAGGGTTTCCAGCTGTTCTTCCAGGGCATAGGCCAATTGCCGATTGGTTTCGTGCACCGCCATGCCGATTTCCCAGATCTGCCGGCCCATGTCCGGGTAGGCGTTCTCGGCCAGCGCCAGTTGTGGGTCATCGGCCTCATGCACCAGCCAGTCCACCTCGCCACGCAGCGCCATCACCGCATCCACTTCACCACCCTGCATGGCCGCAAAGGCCAGCTTCGGCGTTGGGTAATGGCGGGTTTCCTGGCTGAGCATGCCGCCCTGCACCGAACTCAGGTAGAACGAGGGCACACTCTCAACTTCGACGCCGACTGGATGCTGGCGCAACGCAACGATGCTCGGCACCTCGGACAGACGCCGACGATCGAACGCCAGTTGCCAGCGCTCACGCTGATAGGGGCCGAACATCACCACGAGTTCGTTGACCAGCTCGCCCAGCTCATTGCGCATCTGCGCGTAGTCGCGGTCGTATGGCACACGCAGCATCACATCGGCCAGTTGACCCTGCGCGGTCACCCGACCACGCCAGATGTAGTCACGCAGGTCGTCGTCAAGCTTTTCGCCAGGCGGCGCCCACATCACTTCCAGCTTCAGCCCAAGCCCTTCTGCCAGCGCCTTGGCCAGCTCGTAGTCGACGCCACGCGGCTGACCGTCCTGCTCGTAGCTGTAGGGCGGGAAGTTCTGGTACAGCGCCACGCGCAGGATGCCCGACTCGGTGATACGGTCGAAGTCGCGCACCTGCGCCTGAGCCGTACCCAAGAAAAACAGCAGGCCACACAGGAGGGTCAGCAGACGCATGAATTACTCCTCGACGTGCACGCTCTCCAGGTAGCTACGCACTGCCCACAATGCTTCCTGGCTAAGGAAGTCGGCCATCTTCGGCATGTACACGCGCCCATCGCGCACCGCGCCGTTGATTACCCGCTCCTTGAACCATTCGTCACCACTGGCGCCCAGTTCCAGCATCCGCAGGTCGGGGGCGATACCGCCGGACTTGGCTTCCAGGCCGTGGCAGGCAGCGCAGTTCTGGTTGTAGGCCGAGGAGCCAATCTCGATGGCGCGTGGGTTGTCGCGATAGGGGTTCTCGTCCAGCCATTCCTCACCCAGCGGTTCCAGACCATCAGTGTTCACCGCCTGCGGTACCACATCGCCGTGCGCCCAAAGGTTGGTCGATGCGGCGAGCAACAGCAGCGCCAGGGTGGATTGGATCTTCTTGTTCATGGCTAGGACCTCATCTAATGCACGCAAGACAGCCCATACAGAGCTCGTGGCGACCATCTTAGAAAGGCCGTGCAACGCGCCGAATGCTGCTTTGGTGGTCGCGTTCTAGTCCCTTGGTAGTAGGGCTTGCGAGGGGGTGTTGGCGATGCCTTGGCAGCAAGGCCAAGTCATGGGCCGACCGGGAAATCCTCCCGGCAAAGGCGGGAGTTTTTCCGTAGGCGCGAAGGTGGCCGGGCACCACCATCGGCTTGCCTCTGCTGGACATCCCCGGAACCCAGTTTTCGCGGTGTCACTGCAGCGACCTACCACCTCCAATGGGAAGCACAACGATGACAACAAGAAACCTACCCAGCACCCCGCGCCCTCTGGCGCTTGCCCTGATGTTGGCCGGCGGCCTGGCGCTGAGCCAGGGCACGTTCGCCAAGCCGGTCACCTGGGAAGACATCGCCAACGACCACACCACCACCAGCAACGTGCTGCAGTACGGCATGGGTACCAACGCCCAGCGCTGGAGCCCGCTGGCTCAGGTGAACGCCGACAACGTGTTCAAGCTGACCCCGGCCTGGAGCTACTCCTTCGGCGACGAGAAGCAACGCGGCCAGGAATCCCAGGCCATCATCCACGACGGCGTGGTTTACGTGACCGGCTCCTACTCGCGCGTCTTCGCCCTCGACGCCAAGACCGGCAAGCGCCTGTGGACCTACAGCCATCGCCTGCCCGACGACATCCGTCCGTGCTGCGATGTGGTCAACCGCGGCGCCGCCATCTATGGCGACAAGATCTACTTCGGCACCCTCGACGCCCGCGTCGTGGCGCTGAACAAGGACACCGGCAAGGTGGTCTGGAACAAGAAATTCGGCGATCACTCCGCCGGCTACACCATGACCGGCGCGCCGACCATCGTCAAAGACGGCAAGACCGGCAAGGTGCTGGTCATCCACGGCAGCTCCGGTGACGAGTTCGGCGTGGTCGGCAAGCTGTTCGCCCGCGATCCGGATACCGGTGAAGAAGTCTGGATGCGTCCCTTCGTCGAGGGCCATATGGGCCGCCTGAACGGCAAGGACAGCACCCCGACCGGCGACGTCAAGGCGCCGAGCTGGCCGGATGATCCCAACCACCCGACGGGCAAGAAGGAAGCCTGGAGCCAGGGCGGCGGCGCGCCGTGGCAGAGCGCCAGTTTCGATGCCGAAACCAACACCATCATTATCGGCGCCGGCAACCCGGCCCCTTGGAACGGCTGGGCGCGCACCAGCGACGGCGGCAACCCCAAGGACTACGACAGCCTGTACACCTCCGGCCAGGTCGGCGTCGACCCCACCACCGGCGAAGTGAAGTGGTTCTACCAGCACACCCCGAACGATGCCTGGGACTTCTCCGGCAACAACGAGCTGGTGCTGTTCGACTACAAGGACAAGGACGGCAAGGTCACCAAGGCCACCGCCCACGCCGACCGCAACGGCTTCTTCTACGTGGTCGACCGGGCCAATGGCAAGCTGAAGAACGCCTTCCCCTTCGTCGACAAGATCACCTGGGCCAGCCATATCGATCTTGAAACCGGTCGCCCGGTCGAGAACGAAGGCCAGCGCCCGCCGAAGCCCAAGCCCGGTGAAAGCAAAGGTGAAGTGGTCGAAGTCTCCCCGCCCTTCCTCGGCGGCAAGAACTGGAACCCGATGGCCTACAGCCAGGACACCGGCCTGTTCTACGTCCCGGCCAACCACTGGAAAGAGGACTACTGGGCCGAAGAAGCGCACTACAAGAAGGGCTCCGCCTACCTGGGCATGGGCTTCCGTATCAAGCGCCTGTTCGACGACCACGTCGGCATCCTGCGCGCGATGAACCCGACCACCGGCAAGGTCGCCTGGGAGCACAAGGAGCGCCTGCCGCTGTGGGCCGGCGTACTCGCCACCAAGGGCAACCTGGTGTTCACCGGTACCGGGGACGGCTACTTCAAGGCCTTCGATGCCAAGAACGGTAAGGAGCTGTGGAAGTTCCAGGTCGGCACCGGGATCATCTCCCCGCCCGTCACCTGGGAGCAGGACGGTGAGCAGTACATCGGCGTGACCGCCGGTTACGGCGGCGCCGTGCCGCTGTGGGGCGGCGACATGGCCGACCTGACCAAACCGGTGGCTCAAGGCGGCTCCTTCTGGGTGTTCAAGCTGCCGAGCTGGGACAAGGCCAGCGCCCAGCGTTGATAGCAACAGGCATGGCGCACCCTCGGGTGCGCCATGCGCGCTACCTGTGGGAGGGGCTTTAGCCGCGACCGCCTCACCAATAACCACCCCGAGGTACTGCCATGAACTACCTGCCCCTGCTTATCCCGGTCCTGCTACTGGTAATCGGCAGCCACGCCATCGGCGCCGAAACCGAGAACGACGGCGTACCGCAGATCAACGGCTGCCGCATCGAACCCGACAGCAAATGCCCCAACGCCAACCTGCGTGGCGCCGACCTGCGCAACCTCGACATGCGCCGTATGGACCTGTCCGGTGCCGACCTTTCCGGCGCCGACCTGCGCCACGTCAACCTCGACCTGGCCAACCTGGAGAAAGCCAAGCTGCGCGGCGCCAACCTGACCCGTGCCAGCCTGCAACAGAGCAACCTGCGCCTGGCTGATCTGTCTGGCGCCAGCCTGGTCGCCATCAGTGGCTGGGCCCTGTTCGCCCAGGCTGCGCAATTCGAAGGCGCCGACATGCGCGCCGCCAACCTGGAATTCGCCCGCCTCTCCGGCGCCAAGCTGCACAACGTCCAGCTGCAGGCGGCCAACCTGGAAATGACCTGGCTGAGCAAAGCAGACCTCAAGGGCGCGCACCTGGAAGATGCCAACCTGCAGGAAGTGAAACTCAGCGGCTCCAACCTGGAAAATGCCAACCTCACCGGCGCGCGCACCCGCTTCGGCAACTTCCAGGACGCCAACATGCCCGGCTGCGTGCAATGCCCCAAGGGCTGGGACTGAGCCCGCTCGCAAACACCCACACCCCGTAAGAGCGGCTGGGCGGCACTGCGCTTCAGCCGCGATGCACGCCTTAACATCGCGGCTAGAGCCGCTCCTACAGGCCGGCTGCAACATTAGGCTACAGGCTGCTCTTGTGGGAGGGGCTTTAGCCGCGACTGGCGCCTCCCAAGGTTAGCTTCGTAGCCCGATGAATCCGGGAGCAATATGTCTGCGGTCCCCGGATTTCATCCGGACTACACGCCAATGCCGATCAACTAAGCCTCCAGACCGCTTCCCGTAGGAGCCCCGCCCCGGGGCGAAGCGCTTCGAGTGCCCGTCGTACGGGTTCGCGGCGGGGCGCCGCTCCTACATCATCCGAGCGCCAGGCTATACAGCTCTCATCGAGGGCCTCGCCCATCTGACTCGGTGCAAAAACAACCTGAACCATGCCCATACAGGGCAATCCCTTCTTAGGAACAGCTAGATCGAGGCGGCAGCATCCAGGCCGTCATCAGTCATTGCCCAAGAGGGATCTGCCGTGACCACCACCACCGCAACTCCACATGCCTACCCCAACGTTCTCAGCCCCTTGCACGCCACCCTGCTGTGCGGCCAGGTGCCGCTGTTTCTCGGCGCCCTGATGGCCGACATCGCCTACTACCGCAGCTACCAGATCCAATGGAGCAACTTCGCCTCCTGGCTGATCGCCGGCGCCCTGGTATTCGCCGGCCTGGCAATGCTGTTCGCCCTGGTCGGGCTATTCCGTCGACGCAATCCGCGCCCGCTCACCTACTTCCTGCTGCTTCTGGTTACCTGGGTGCTGGGCTTCATCAATGCACTGGAGCACGCCAAAGACGCCTGGGCCGTGATGCCCATGGGCCTGGCTCTGTCGGTGATCGTCAGCTTGCTAGCCATTGCCGCCACCTGGGTTGGCATGGCCCAGCCACGCACAGGAGATGCCCGATGAAAACCGCCATCGCAGTCACCGCCCTGCCCCTCGCCCTGCTGTTGACCGCCTGCGGCGAAGAGCCCGGCAGCAACCAGCAGTTCTACGGCGCCCAGCCGGACCTGCCCTCCCCCGAACGTGGCATCCTGCCGAGCATGACCATTGCCGAACCGACACCCTGGGGTGATCAACGACCCACCGTGCCCGAAGGCTTCAGCGTCACTGCCATCGCCACCGACCTGAAGATTCCCCGGCAAACCCTGGTGCTACCCAACGGCGACATCCTCGTTGCCGAAGGCCGTGGCGGTAACGCGGCCAAACTCAAGCCCAAGGACGTGATCGCCGGTGTGATCAAGGCACGCGGCAACACCTCGGTGGAAAGCGGCAACCGCCTGACCCTGCTGCGCGACGCCGATGGCGACGGCAGCTACGAGCTGCAGACGGTGTTCGCCGAAGACCTCAACGCGCCCTACGGCCTGGCGCTGCACGAAGGCAACCTGTACGTGGCCAACCAGGACGAGCTGGTGCGCTTCGACTACGAAGAAGGCCAGACCAAGGCCAGCGGCCCGCCGAGCAAGGTCGCCGACCTGCCCTCGGCGATCAATCACCACTGGACCAAGGCGCTGACCATCAGCGAAGACGGCCGCTACCTGTACGTCGGCATCGGCTCCAACAGCAACATCACCGAACGCGGCATGGAAGCCGAAGTCGACCGCGCCCTGGTCTGGCAGGTGGACGCCGAAACCGGTGCTTACAAGCCTTACGCCACCGGCCTGCGCAACCCCACCGCGCTGGCCATCCAGCCGAGCACCGGCACCTTGTGGGCGGTGGTCAACGAGCGTGACGAACTGGGCGAGGACCTGGTGCCCGACTACCTCACCTCGGTCAAGGAAGGCGGCTTCTACGGCTGGCCCTACAGCTACTTCGGCCAGCACGTCGACCCACGGGTGAAACCGCAGAATCCGGACAAGGTCGCCAGCGCCATCGCCCCGGACTACGCCCTCGGCGCCCACGTCGCCGCGCTGGGCCTGGACTTTTCCAGCGAGGTAATGGGCGAGCAATATGCCGACGGCGTATTCGTCGGCGAGCACGGCAGTTGGAACCGCAAGAACCCGGTGGGCTACAAGGTGATCTTCGTGCCCTTCGAAAACGGCCACCCCTCGGGCGACCCCATCGACTTCGTCACCGGCTTTCGCGACGAAGACGGCAAGACTCGTGGCCGCCCGGTGGGCGTAACGGTCGACCCGCGCGGCGCACTGATCGTGGCGGATGACCTGTCCAATACGGTTTGGCGGGTGGTGCGCGAAGGCGAAGGGTAAGGTGTTGAGGGTGGAAACCGCGAAGTGTTGCCACCCTCGACGGCTGAGTTGTGGAAACGGTGGACAAGCTTCGCGTTGCCCACCCTACTAAATCCCTTGCGTAGGGTGGATGACGCTTTTTTTCATCCACCATTGGCGAGACCGATGTTTGGGCTACGTGCTAACGCCCCGCCGAAAGGAGCGCAGCGCATTGAGGCCGGATTAATTGGTTTGTTATGCTCCGCTGTGCCTTATACCCGTTAACGATTCATATTTACGAATCAATTCATCTCTGTATGAGGGAGACCAATCCGGCGAATTATAAACGCGATTAAAGTGCTCACCTGGCTGAAAAGTAATTTTTTCCATATAGCTAACAATATCTTGAGGTAGAAAATCCTTAAAACAATCCAAGCAACCATTCTGTTGAACTTTGATGGACCTTCTAAGCACAGCATTGAGAACTTTGTCACCGCTTGCGAATATCCCCTCTTGCCCAGGAACACGCTCAGTCCACATTCTAAAGTAACGACTCAAGTTATAAAGATCCCATGTCATATTAAACGCACTCCGCTGCTTAGAGCATGGCTCATCTGACATCTTGTATTTCATCATTCGCTTCATGGGTTTGTCACTGAAATAAATAGCAGCAAACGTGATACCCACCAGTGATAGCCTAAACTCAACAACCATCCACTCAACCACTTTTGTTAGCTTATCGAGCTTACTAAGGTTCGGTAATTGAGAAACATAGATTACGTATACAACAATTAAATATAACGAGTCCCACTCACGTAACCGTCGATATTTGGTGAGATTACTCTTGGTGACGTTAGACCGCACAGTATAGGAAGCAGCCGGAACAAGCACATCAACATCACCCAAAGCGAATTCAACAATTGACGAATTGTTAATATTATTTATGCGATGAAACAACTCTAGATCCGAAATAACCTCATCGAGAACCTGATCGTCTTTTCTATAGTTTATCTTCTCATATACAGCGCAGGTTGGATCCAACTCAATTTCAGCAAACTGACAAAAAGAGACAAGCGCTATCGCATCACGAGATTCTTGCTTGGGTTTGCTTTTCTTAAAAGCATTAAGAATGAACTGGTAGATATTCAGATCTAGGTAAACAGTGTACGTGACACCCTTTTCTTGCTTGTTATACAAATAATCGGAGAAGCTATATATCTGCGAGTCAGCAACACCATCAAAATTGTGAACAAGCCAGTCTCTCTCCATCAGACTTTCAACAATGTTTTCCAAATAATCTGGATAGGTATATAAAATATCCATTTTCATACATCCGCTAAGGAGCATAACAGCGCTTAGATCACCACCCATGCTAATCCAATAGCATAAAGGGCGATATAACTTCGCACATCCGCCACCAAAAACAATAAAAATTACAACAAAATCAATGAATTACAAGCAAACCTAGCAAGCGAATATACTCACTTGACCTCCTCTTTTCGCTCACGCATTGCGTCGCCAAAAAGAGTCAGGCCGAAAAGTCGGGATGCAAATACCGCTGCGCAAACGCAAATCCCCGCGTTCATGCGCGGCGTCAACAGGCATCACCCTGCTCAGGCGCTCTCCAACCCCACCCGCACCACCCCACTGTCGATCGCCAAATGCACCAGCTCCGCCTGCGAACTGATCTGCAGTTTGTTCTTTACCAGGGTCTGGTAGTTGGACAGGGTCTTGGCGCTGATGCACAGCTTCTCGGCGATCTGCCTCGGTGGCAGGCCGCGGGCGAGCATGACGAAGATTTCGAACTCGCGCTGGGTCAGTTCGCGCAGGCGTGGGTCGACGCCGTCACTGCTTGCGGGGTTACAGGCCAGCTGGGTGGCCAGTTGCTGTTCGATATAGGCGTGGCCGGCGGCGGTGCGTTTGACCGCCTCCACCAGCACTTCCGGCGACGAGTTTTTGGTCAGGTAGCCGATGGCGCCAGCATCCAGCGCCTGGCGCACCAGGGGCAGTTCGTCGTGCATGCTGAAGAACAGCACGCGCAGTTGCGGCAGGCGCTGACGCAGGCGGCGAGTGGTTTCCAGGCCGCTGATGCCGGGCAGGCCGATGTCCATGATCACCAGGTTGGGAATCTCTTCCTGCACCCGCTGCAGGGCCTGTTCGCCATCGCAGGCCTCACGCAATTGCACTTCCGGCAACAGGGCGCGCAGCAGGCTGGCGTAGCCCTGGCGCACCACAGCGTGGTCATCTACCAGCAGAATCTTCATGACGTTGCCTCCAGGGGAATGTTCAGGCACAGCGCCCAGCCCGATTGCGGGCGGCTGTGCAGGCGCAGCTCGCCACCGAGGCTGCGGCTACGTTCGCGTATCGAGCGCAGGCCGATGCCGGGGCGCAGCGGCAGCGCGGTGCCCTGGCCGTTGTCGCGTACCAGCAGGCGCAAGCCATGGCCACGGCGTTGCAGGCGAATACGCACTTCGCTGGCGTCGGCATGGCGGGCGACGTTGGTCAGCGCCTCCTGCACCAGGCGATAGAGGTGGGCCTTGCTCGCCAGTGGCAGGCTCGGCAGGTGCTCGCCCAGTTGCAGGCGGCAGCGAATGCCTTGCGCCTGCTGCCAGTCGGCGGCCAATTGTTGCAGCGCCGGGCCAAGCTCCAGGCGCTCCAGCACCACCGGGTAGAGGTCGCGAATCAGGCTGCGAAAGCCCTGCTGCAGGCGCTCGCAGTTATCGTCGAGCAGGCGCGCAGTGTCCTGCACCTGCTGCGGGCGGTCGGCAATCACCTTGAGCAGGCAGGCCTGGGCACGAATGCCGCTGAGGTATTGGCCAAGGTCATCATGCAAGGTCTGGCCGAGGCGCGTGCGCTCGCGCTCCTGCAACTCCAGCAGCGCCTGGGTCAGCTCGGCATTGTCCGCCTGCACCTGCTGCAGGGTGGTGGCCATCTCGTTGAAGTGCGCCGCCAGGTGCTTGGCCTCGGCCAGGCCGTGGTCATGCAAGCGCGTATCGAAGTGACCGGCGCCGACGTCGCGCAGACCGGCGAGCAGCTCGTCCAGCACGCGTCGAGCCCGGTGCACGGCAAAGCGAATGGTCAGCAGGCTGAGGATCAGGGCGAAGGCGCTGAGCAACAGCAGTTGCAGCAGCGAGTCCTGGATCTCTTCGATCTCATCGAAAGGGTCGAGAGCGATATGCAGCTCGCGGCCATCGGCCAGCGGCCAGGCATCGCTCACCAGCGTCGTCGAACCCAGCAGGCGTTCGGCGATCCAGCGCTCGATCAGGCTCTTGCTCTGCGCCCTGGGCTGCTCGCCCGGGCGCAGCCAGCTCACGCGGATATGCCGCAGGTTCTCGGTCAGCTCCGGGCGCAGGCTGCCGGGATTGCTGCGCGCCACTTCGCCGAGGTATTCCACCACGGCTTCGGCGGCCCGTAGCTCGCGCTGCACATCGTGGCTGGCCTGGCGCAACAGCAGCGCCAGCCCGGCCAGGGTCACCAGCACGAACAGCAGGCTGACACCGAGGTTGATGCGGCAGATGGCGGTCATCTACTTGACCACGAAATGACCGAGCATGCCCTTGCCTTCCAGGCCCTTGGCGTAGAAGCGGTATTTGCCCGGTTTGACCGGCAGGAAGAAGATCTCCGCCTCGCCGGCGTCCTCGAACTCCAGCTCGGTGAGGGTCACCGCCTTGATCTCCACGCCGCCGGCCTCGACCTTGCGCAGGTAGATGGACGTGGCGAACTCGGGGGCCTGAAAGGCGTATTCCTTCTGCCCGCTGGCGATGATCTTGAGCTGGTAGGCCTGGCCGGTTTCCAGTTGGTACTCGTTCTGCGACATGAAGTAGTCGCTTTCCTCGCTCCCCAGCACCAGGTCGGGCAAGGCGACCGGCCGGCGGGTCATATCGCCGGCGGCGTGCAGTTGATCGACACCGAGCAGGCTGATGATCAGCAACAGCGGCAGTAGCAGGGCCTTGAAAATTCGCATGGCATTCACCTGTTCTTGTTATTGGACATTGACTGCCATGCTAGGAAGTAACGCCTTGCGCCGGGTTACTACCTTGGTACTGCCCAGCTGGTACTTTGGGCAGATTTCCCGCCAGATCCGGGCCCAATGCCCATCGCCCCTGCTCTACCCGCCACCATCGGCGCATCCATCCGCCACCATCGAACTAAATACCGCACGTACCCGGCTTGTTAGCCTGACTCACCGCTTTCACCCTCTTGGAGTACCGCCATGCGTCATCTCGCCTGCCTGCTGCTGGGCACACTGCTGAGCACGCCGCTGAGTGCTGGCGACGACGAACAGACGCGTATCGCCCGCGAGATGATCCAGGTGCTGGACGCCTATGCGGTATACAAGATGGGCGACTTCGACGAGGCCTTCGAGCGCTATCGCCAGCTCGCCGAAGCCGGTAACCGCCAGGGCATGCTCAACCTCGGCAACATGTACGCCGCCGGCCTGGGCACCGCAGCCGACCTCGAGCAGGCGTTGACCTGGTACCAGCGCGCCGCCGATGCGGGTGACGCCATCGGCATGTACGAGGTAGCCCGCGCCCATGACCTGGGGCTGGGCACCGAGGCCGACCCGGACCAGGCGGCGCAGTGGTATCGACGTGCTGCCGAGCAGGACAACGCCGAGGCGCAGTGGACGCTTGGTGAACGCCTGTACGAGCAAGGCCAGCACAGTGTCGGGCTGAGCTGGATACGGGCCGCGGCCAGGCAGGGAGAACATCCGCAGGCCCAGCAGTTTCTCGCCAGCCGCGAAGGCAGCCGCACCACCATCACCCCGACCGAGCACGAACGCCGCGCCGCACTGGCGGCCCTCGCGACGGTCGACCAGGCAGCCCAACGCCAGGATGCCGCGGCACTGGTGACGCTGATCGACGATGACGCGCAGATCCTGGTGCGCCTGCCGCACGAGCGTAACTGGCAGCATCTGAGCAAGGCGCAGCTTCGCACGCTCTGGCAGCAGACCTTTGCCCAGGCCGACGAGTACAGCTACCAGCGCAATGAACCCGAACTGATAAACACAGGCGGCACTATCCTGGCCTTCTCGCTGATCCGGGAGAAGCTCAAACGCGGCAACCGGATACAGCAGCTGGAAATTCGCGAAAACGCCCAGTTACGCGTCCGCGACGGCAAGGCCAGCATCCATGGCCTGCGCCTGGATATCCGCCAACAAGGCGAGTGAAGGGCTTCAAGAACGGCCCTGAAGAGCTACGACCTTTGTACTAAGCCGGCGCGACCTTGGGCATATTTCCCGACCTGGCGACGCTTCCTATGCTGGCGACAACCTCTGCAGGAGTCGCCCCATGCACCGGATCAGCTGCCATCTATTGTTCTGCCTCACTGCCGCGCTCGGCCTGGCGACGAGTGCGGTAGCAGATGAACTGCAGGTGCGCATCGGCTACCTGGCCCACCTGCCGCCGCAAGGCCCGCTGCTGTCCAACGTCATCCCCGAGCCGCTCGACGCCGGCCGCCGTGGCGCCGAGCTGGCCATCGCCGACAGCAACAGCACCGGGCGCTTTCTCAAGCAGAGCTACAGCCTCGAGGCAGCCGAAAGCGAGGATGCGGCGACTCTACTGGCCACGGCCGATGACCTGCATGCGCAAGGCATTCGCCTGTTCGTGGTCAACGCCCCAGCCGATACCCTGCGCCAGCTCAGCCAGCGCCTGCCGGACAGCCTGCTGCTCAATGCCGGCAGCAGCGATGACGGCCTGCGTCGCGCGCAGTGCCTGGGCAACGTGCTGCACACCCTGCCCAGCCGCGCCATGCTGGCCGATGCCCTGGCGCAGTTTCTCGCCGTGCGCAAATGGACACGCTGGCTGCTGGTGACGGGCAACACCGAGGACGACCTCGCCTATGCCGATGCGCTCAAGCGCGCCGCCAAGCGTTTCGGCCACAGGATAGTCGCCGAGAAACCCTGGAGCTTCGACAACGACCAACGGCGCAGCGCCCAGGCGGAGATGCCGCTGTTTACCCAGGCCGGCGAGTACGACGTGGTGCTGGTGGCCGACGAGCGCGGCGACTTCGGCGAATACCTGCCCTACAACACCTGGCTACCTCGCCCGGTGGCCGGCACCCAGGGCCTGACCCCGACCGCCTGGCACAAGACGGTGGAAACCTTCGGCGCCGCGCAGTTGCAGAAGCGCTTCGAGGCACTGGCCGGACGCTGGATGAACGACCGCGACTTCGCCGCCTGGATGGCTGTGCGCAGCGTGGCCACGGCCATCACCAAGCAGCGCGCCGCCGAGCCGCAGGGCATTCGCCACCAGCTGCTGAACGAACAACTGCCGCTGGACGGCTTCAAGGGTCGCAAGCTGAGCTTCCGTCCGTGGAACGGCGAGCTGCGCCAACCGATTCCGCTGGTGCATCCACGCGCCCTGGTCAGCACCTCGCCGCAGGATGGTTTTCTCCATCCCAGTAACGAGATGGACAGCCTTGGTTACGACCGGCCCGAGGTGAGCTGTGATCTGGCGGGTATGTCCCTGTAGGAGCCGGCTTGCCGGCGATCATCGCAAAGTATCGCCCGCAAGCGGGCTCCTACAGAAAAGCAGAACACCTGTGGGAGGCGCTTTAGCGGCGACTGTCGCGGCTGCGACTGCAGGGATGCAGGAGATAGAACGAAGCAGGATGCCCGAGTCGAAAGCCCCTCCCACAAAAGCAACGGCTACCAACAACTACAACAAGAGGATCAACCCCATGCGTCTGACCCGTCTCGCCTGCGCCGTCGCCTTCGGCCTGGCCTGCCACTCGGCCTTCGCCGCTACTGCCTACGTGTCCAACGAGAAGGATGACAGCATCAGCGTCATCGACCTCGACAGCCTGGAAGTCACCGCCACCCTCGATGTCGGCATGCGCCCGCGTGGGCTGCTGCTGTCTTCCGACAACAAGCTCTTGTACATCTGCGCCAGCGACTCGGACCGCGTGCAGGTAATGGACCTGGCCACGCGCAAGATCATCAAGGAGCTGCCCTCCGGCGCCGACCCCGAGCAGTTCGCCCTGCATCCCAACGACCGCTGGCTGTACATTTCCAACGAAGACGATGCCCTGGTAACGGTGGTCGACACCCAGAGCGACGAAGTGCTGGCGCAGATCGAAGTCGGCGTGGAACCCGAAGGCATGGCGGTGAGCCCGGACGGTAAGTGGGCGGTCAACACCAGCGAAACCACCAACATGCTGCACTGGATCGATACCAGCACCAATCAACTGGTGGACAACACCCTGGTCGACCAGCGCCCGCGTCACGTCGAATTCGACAAGGACGGCAAACGTCTGTGGGCCTCGGCCGAAATCGGCGGCACGGTGACGGTGCTGGACGTCGACTCGCGCCAGGTGCTCAAGGTGCTCAACTTCGCCATCAAGGGCGTGCACCCGGACAAGGTGCAGCCGGTGGGGGTCAAGCTCACCGACGATGGCAAGTACGCCTTCGTCGCCCTCGGCCCGGCCAACCATGTGGCCGTGGTGGATGCCAAGACCTACGAGATTCTCGACTACCTGCTGGTCGGCCGGCGCGTCTGGCATCTGGCGCTCACCCCGGATCAGAAGCGCCTGCTGACCACCAACGGCGTCAGCGGCGACGTATCGGTGATCGACGTCGATACGCTCAAGGTGACCAAGTCGATCAAGGTCGGCCGCTACCCTTGGGGCGTGGTGGTGACGCCATGAATGCGCTGGAGGTGAGCGGCGTCGGTTTCGCCTATGGCGCCCGCCAGGCCCTCAACGACCTGGCCTTCGAGCTGGCGCCGGGGCGCTTCGGTGCCCTGCTCGGCCCCAACGGCGCCGGCAAGTCCACGCTGATCGCCCTGCTTACCCGCCTGTACGACCTGCAGCAAGGCGACATCCGCATCTTCGGCCACAGCCTGCGCGAGCAGCCGCGCCAGGCGTTGCGCCAGCTCGGTGTGGTGTTCCAGCAGAGCACGCTGGATCTCGACCTGTCGGTGCAGCAAAACCTCGCCTACCACGCCGCGCTGCATGGCATGCCGCGCCGCGAGGCGCAGGCGCGCATCGACGAGGAACTGTTACGTCAGGATCTCGCCGAGCGCCGTCACGACAAGGTACGCACGCTCAATGGTGGTCACCGTCGCCGCGTGGAGATCGCCCGCGCCCTGCTCCATCAACCGCGTCTGCTGCTGCTCGACGAGGCCAGCGCCGGGCTCGACCCGGCCAGCCGCCTGGCGCTGGGCCGGCATGTGCGCGACCTGTGCCGCGAGCAGGGTCTGTGCGTGCTGTGGACGACCCACCTGCTGGACGAGATCGAGTCCAGCGACGATCTGTTGATTCTGCATCGTGGCGAGCGCGTGGCCTGGGACAAGGCCAGCCAATTCGGCGACGACCTGGCCATCAGCTTCGCCCGCCTAACCGGCGACGAGGCGCTGGGTCGTGGCCATGTGCGTGAGGCGCTGCGGCCCAGTTGTGGGAGGGGCTTCAGCCGCGAGATCCACCATATTGAAGAGCTCGCGGCTAAAGCGGAGCGCCGCCCGGCCACCCCCACAGATTCCAAAACGGAGCCGCACCCATGACCGCCTACTGGGAATGCCTGCGCGGCATCGTCCTGCGTGAGTGGCTGCGCTTCGTGCTGCAGCGCTCGCGCTTTCTCAGCGCCCTGGTGCGTCCGCTGCTGTGGCTGCTGGTGTTCGCCGCCGGCTTTCGCGCCGCGCTGGGCATCGCCATCATCGAGCCCTACGACACCTATATCACCTACGACACCTACATCGTGCCGGGCCTGGCCTGCATGATCCTGCTGTTCAACGGCATGCAGGGCTCGCTGTCGATGGTCTACGACCGCGAGATGGGCAGCATGCGCGTACTGCTCACCAGCCCGCTGCCGCGCGCCTTCCTGCTGGTAGCAAAGCTTTTGGCCACGGCGCTGATCTCGCTGCTGCAGGTCTATGCCTTCCTCGCCATCGCCTGGGTCTACGGCGTGCAACCGCCGGCTTGGGGCCTGCTCACCGCGCTGCCGGCGCTGCTGCTGGTGGCGCTGCTGCTCAGCGCGCTGGGCTTGCTGCTGTCCAACGGCATTCGCCAGCTGGAGAACTTCGCCGGGGTGATGAACTTCGTCATCTTCCCGCTGTTCTTCCTCTCCTCGGCGCTCTACCCGCTGTGGAAGATGCGCGAGTCCAGCGAGTGGCTGTACTGGCTGTGCGCGGCCAACCCCTTTACCCATGCCGTGGAGCTGGTGCGCAACGCGCTGTACCTGCGCCTGCATGTCGAGGCGCTGCTAATCTGCGCCGGCCTCACCGTGCTGCTGACGCTGCTCGCCGTAGTCAGCTTCAATCCGCAACACGCGTCGTTACGCAAGGCGGGATAGGTAACGAAACAAATGCAACGAATCACGACGCCAACCGCTTAGGGCGGATCGGGACGCCTACCGCTCTAGGGCGCTCACATCCGTAGGGCGGGTGCAACCCGCCAATGGCGCGGCGGCGGGTTGCACCCGCCCTACCCACTGACCGCCCTACTACTTTGGTACTGGTTTTCCTCTCCAACGTAGAATTCCCAAGCCTGCGACCATGGCCTGTAATACCGGCACAACAATAAGTAGAGACCTTGCCATGAAGTACCGTCTGCCCGTGCAAGCAGGCTTGATGCTCGCCTCCCTGCTGCTGGTCTGCGTCGTGCACTCCGAAGAACTGTTCGATGCCGAGGGCTATCGCAGCAACCAGTACCGCAGCCCGACACCGTCAACGCTTGAGGGTGTTCAGGTTCTCGATACTCCCGCCCTGCAAAAGCTGCTCGACGAACGCCCCGATGTTCAACTGGTCGATGTCTACCGTCAGCTGTGGCGCCATGATCGCTTCATCGAAGAAGAGCCCCACGCCAACATCCCCGGCAGTCTGTGGCTACCCAACACCGGCAGCGGAAACCTGGAAGCGCTATGGCTGCGCTACTTCACCCATTACCTGAACCAGGCCAGTAAAGGCGACCTGGACAAGCCTTTCGTTTTCTACTGCCGCCCCGACTGCTGGCCGAGCTGGAACGCCGCGCGACGCGCCCATGCCATGGGATACCGCCAGCTGTATTGGTATCGTGATGGTATCGACTCCTGGGAACAGGCCGGCCTGCCGATGGCGCCCGCCCAACCGGCCGAATTGCCTGCTGCTTTCCTCACGCCCACCGCCACACCATAATCACAACAACGAGGTGCAAGGCCATGTACAAGATTCTGATTGCCGACGACCATCCGCTGTTTCGTGAAGCCATCCATAACGTCATCGCCGACGGTTTTCCCGGCAGCGAGATCATGGAAACCGCCGACCTGGACAGCGCCCTGGTGCTGACCCAGAGCCACGACGACCTGGATCTGATCCTGCTCGACCTGAACATGCCCGGCATGCACGGCCTGGGCGGGTTGATGAATCTGCGCAACGAGGCGCCGACCATCCCGGTGGTGATCGTCTCGGCCGAGCAGGACAAGCAGATCGTGCTGCAGGCCATCACCTATGGTGCGGTGGGTTTCATTACCAAGTCCTCGCCGCGTGCGCAGATGACCGACGCCATTGCGCAGATTCTCGACGGCAACGTCTACCTGCCGCCGGACATCATCCGCTCGCAGAAAAGCGGCAGTTCACGGCATCACCACGACCACCACAGCATCGCCCCGGAACTGCTGCAGGCACTGACGCGCAAGCAACTGCTGGTGCTCGAGCGTATGACCAAGGGCGAATCGAACAAGCAGATCGCCTACAGCCTGGATATCGCCGAAACCACGGTCAAAGCCCACGTCTCGGCCATCCTGCGCAAACTCAACGTGCATAACCGCGTGCAGGCGATCCTCTCGGCCGGCGATATCGATTTCGCCTCCTACCTGCGGCGCTAGCGTCCGATAGGTTGGCTGTCATTCCCGTGCCGGCGGGAAGCCAGAACCAGAGAAGCACCTGGGCTCCCGCCTTCGCGGGAGTGACGAACGAGTTAGTCCTGACTCCCGTCATCAACCCGTGCTAAAACGGCGGCCTCACCGATTGGAGCCCACCATGCACATCCGCCCCTTCCAGCTCGCTGACGAAGCCGCTGTCGTCGATCTCTGGCAACGCTGCGACCTGACCCGCCCCTGGAACGACCCGCACAAGGACATCCAGCGCAAGCTGCAGGTGCAGCCCGAGCTGTTTGTGGTAGGCGAGATAGACGGCAAGCTGGTGGCCTCGGCCATGGCCGGCTACGAGGGGCATCGCGGCTGGGTCAACTATCTGGCGGTGTGTCCGGAGCAACGCCAGCAAGGCCTGGCCCGTCAGTTGATGGCGTATATCGAAGAACAGTTGCTGGCCCTGGGCTGCCCCAAGCTCAGCCTGCAGGTGCGCGATACCAACGCGGCGGCATTGGCCTTCTATGAGCGGCTTGGCTACAAGGTCGATGCCTCGGTAAGCCTGGGCAAGCGCCTGATTGCGGATGACTGACGAGGTGCCCGTATCGTAGCCCGGATGCAATCCGGGGCAGAACGGCGTGATCTTTTCCGGATTGCATCCGGGCTACGGGCTCGCTGAGCAGACGCCAGCAACAGCTACTCACGACTCACAAATGTGGCCCCCTTGCGAGTGCTGCTTGTTGTAGGAGCCCGCGTGCGGGCGATCCATGTATCCGTGGCCTGATCGCCGGCAAGCCGGCTCCTACAAATACCGTCCGATTGCGACTCACGACCTGTAAATCTGCCCGCTGAACAGGCAGCACCCTACGGATATGACCCGCGATCAACCCCCCGCCCCACGCTCCATCAAATGACTCATCGCCGCTTTCAGCTTCATCGGCCGCACCGGTTTGTGCAGCAGGCTGTGGCCCAGCTCGCGCATCTGCTGCTTGAGCTCGTTGCTGTAGTTGGCGGTGATCATCAGCGCCGGTAGCGGCGTGCTGCGTCGGGCATTGATCTGCGCCACGGCGTCGACGCCGTTGCGCTCGTCGTCGAGGTGATAGTCGGCGATCAGCAGGTCGGCTTCGGCGTGGTAGTTGTCCACCTGGCACGCCAGGTCTTCTTCACTCAGCGCAGTAACCACCCGGCAGCCCCAGCCTTCGAGCAGGGTGCGCATACCGGCGCAGATCGCCGCGTCGTTATCCAGCACCCACACCCGCGCGCCGCTGAGGCGTTCGAGCAACAGATCCGGGCAGTCCTGCACGGCACGCACGCGCGGCGCGCGGCGAGTCAGCGGCACCTCGACGGCGAACATCGAGCCCTTTCCCTGTTGCGACGCCACACGAATGCGGTGGCCAAGCATGCCCGCAATCTTCTCGACGATCGCCAGGCCCAAGCCGAGGCCGCGATCCTGCTTGCGCTGCACGTTGTCGCCGCGCTTGAACTCCTGGAATACCTCCACCAGCTTGTCCTGGGCAATGCCGATGCCGGTGTCCCAGACTTCGATGGACAGGCTGTTACCGCGTCGCCGGCAGCCCAACAGGATGCGCCCGCTGGCGGTGTAGCGAATGGCGTTACTGAGGAAATTGCGCAGGATGCGCGCCAGCAGCTGCACGTCGCTGCGGACCAGGGCCGAGCTGGGCAGGTAGTCCAGGCGTAAACCCTCGCTACCGGCGATCTGGTGATACTCGGCGGCCAGGTTCTCCAGCAACTCGCTGACGGCGAATGGCGCGATATCCGGCTTGATCACCCCGGCATCGAGTTTGGAAATGTCCACCAGCGTGCCGAGCAGGCTTTCCACGTCTTCCAGCGAGTTACTGACGTTGCGCACCAGCGGCGCGCAGCCGGACAGGTCCTTCTTCTCCAGCAAGGCGCTGGTGAACAGCCGCGCCGCGTTGAGCGGCTGCAACAGGTCATGGCTGACCGCGGCGAGGAACTTGGTCTTGGACAGGTTGGCCTGCTCGGCTTCGCCTTTGGCCTCGCGCAGGCGCGACTCCATCTGCGTGCGTTCGTCGATCTCGCGGCGCAGCTGATCGTTGACCGTGGTCAGCTCGGCAGTGCGTTCACGTACGCGTTGCTCCAGATGGTGATAGGCCTGGTGCAACGCCTCGGCAGTGCGACGGCGCTCGGTGATATCGCGGATCAGCACGAAGATGCCCACCACCTCGCCACTGGCCTGACGGTTGGGCACGTAGGAGCGCAGCATGTAGCGTTCCTGGCCGTTGTGGTTGGTCTCGGCGAACTCGAAGGTCACGCTCTCACCGGACAGCGCCAGCTCGACGTAAGGCTCCAGCCGCTGGCAGTGCTCCTCGCTGTGCACTTCGCGCAGGCTCTGCCCGAGCATCGCCCCGCGCGGCCAGCAGTACCATTCTTCGTAGACCTTGTTGGTGAATTCGTAGACCAGGTCAGCCGACAGGTAGGCGATCAGCGCCGGCACGTGGTCGGTGATCAGGCGTACCCAGCGCTCGCTGTCGCTCAGCGCCTGCGCCTGGCGATGGCGTTCGGTGATGTCGGTGAAGGTGTTGACGAAGCCGCCGGTGGGCAACGGATGGGTACGCACTTCCAGCATGCGCCCATCGAACAGCCGCACTTCGACCTGACGCAGGGGTTTGCCGCCGACATCGCGGCTGTCCGGCGTCAGCGGTTCAAGTTCGCTTTCGGCCATCACCTCGGCGAACGGCCTATGGGCGTTGATCGGCGCCAGCCCGCAGAGTTCGAGAAAGCGGTGATTCCACAGCTCAAGAGCGCCCTCGGCGTTGACCATGGCCATGCCCTGGGACAGATTGTCGACCGCACGCTGCAACAGGCGCGACTTCTGCGCCAGCGCCTGTTCACGGCGCAACGCCTCGCTCTGCTTCACCTCGGTGATATCGGTGTAGAGGATCACCAGGCCGCCTTCGCGGGTCGGGCGTTCACTGACCTGCACCCACCGCCCGTCCTGCAAACGCAGCAGGCTCGGCTCGCCCTCCTTGCCACGCTGTTCTTCCAGTACCAGACCGCTGCTGCGAGTCAGCCGGCGGATTTCCTCCAGCCGTGCGCCAGTGCCGATACGTGCACGGCTGCGGGCCAGCAGCGCCTTGAAGCGGCTGTTGAACAGCACGATGCGCTGGCGGTCGTCGAACAGCACGAAGGCATCGGAAATGCTCTCGATGGCGTCGATCAGATGATGGTGGGCCGTCTCGGCGCGCAGCCGCGCATCGCTGAGCAACTGGTTGCTCGACTTCAGCTCGGCCATCGCCTGGTTCAAGGCGTCGGTGCGCTCACGCACCTGCTCGGAAAGCACCACCGAGTGCTGGAAGGCCGCGTAGGCGTCGTCGCCGCGCGAGTGGATCGACTCCACCCGCTCGATCAATGCGGCATTGATGCGCTTGAGACGGTCGTTCTCGCGCTCCAGTGCCTCGCAACGCGCCTGCAGTTCAGCGCTCGCTGCGGCCAGTGGGGCGACCAATGGCGACGCCGGTGAAGGTCTGGTTGATGTGCATGCCATTGAACTGCTCTCCGTAGGTGTTGAAGCCGATCACCCGCTGCTGGCGCAGCAGTGAGGCGACCGGCTCGACGCCACCGTCGTTCTCGATTTCCAGGCGCCGCAGGAAGCAGTCGCAGCCGATGGTCAGCAGCAGCGGCCCGAGGCGCTGCTCCAGCCCGGCGAACAGTTGCTGCAGGTTGGGCAGCAAGGGGCCGGGGCGCATCGCGGTGAGGACGATGCCGTTCTCCACCGCGCAGTAGAAGGTCAGGCTGAGGTCGTCATGCACCTGCTGGATCGAGCGCACGTAGTAGTGATCGCTGATCCGCACCGCCAGCGGATAGGCGGCGAACGCGCGCAGATCCAGAGCCTCGATCGGCAGGCCGATCAGGTCGGCATATTCCTGCGCGGCCGGCGCGGCATTGAGCTCGTACACCCGGCGCGTGGCGCTATCGGCACGGGTCACCACCAGCTTTTCCGCACTGGGCTGGATGTGATGGGTGCTGAACACCTCGAACTCCAGCCAGGTATTGAACAGCACCACCACCGCCGCGCCGCTGTGGAAGCGCCCGCCGTGATAGACGTGGGTATGGGTCAGGTGGTTGTCGTCGCCAGCCGAACCGCCGAAGTGCGGGATGCTGCCCAGCGCCGCGCTGAGTGCGCCGAGCACCAATTCCTCGCGGCTGGAAAGGCCATCGAGCAGGGTCAGGGCGAAGCTATGGCCCTTGATCGAGGCCAGCTCGTTGCTGCGACAGTTCTTGACCAGGCCATCGACCAATTGCTGCGCGTCAAGCAGATTGAAGCGCTCCATCTCGTCGATCAGCACGCTGGCGATGGAGAAGCAGCGCAGGTCGAAGCCCAGCGCCACCACGCAACCACGGCCGTAGCCCTGCGGGGTGATCTCGCCGGCGCTGGTGCAGCCGACCAGGCTGACGCCGCCGAAATGGGCCTCCAGCGCCTGGCCCAGACCGTCGAGATCGTATTCGGCCGAGCAGAAGAACAACACGAAGCCGAGATAGGGGTGGATCAGCTGGCGCGCCAGTTCCTGGGCGGCCAATTCCACATCCTTCGTGCTGGAGACGGCGCTGAGCACGCCGTCCGACTGTTGCAAGGCCATATCACGCCCCGATGCACCTGCTGATCATGGGGAAATTCTACGAAGCCGGCGCTGCCCGCCCCATGCTACTTGAGTACTGGGTAGTCGATCCGTAGGGCGTACTCGCGAAGCAGTACGCGAGGCGGCAAGGGCAATCGGGGGATGCGATCCCGGATTTCTCGTTCATCTTCACGAAGGGGGACCGCTGGTGCGCATGGCGCACCCTACCTGGGACGCCGCCATGCGTGTGTAGGGTGCGCCGCGCGCACCAGCGTTCTTAAGGAGCCGGCCAGAACATCAGGGTCAGCACGAACATCCCGGCGTAGAAGCCGATCTCCAGCGTTTCCGTCCACGGCTGGATGCGCTTGATCGCGCCATGCACATGCACCAGCACCATCAGCAGGGCCACCGCGGCCAGCACCTCGAAGGTGGTGTGCAGCGCTTCACCGGTCAGCGCGGCGCGCAGCATCAGCGCCTCGACGATGAGGATGAAAGCGCCCAGGCAGCGCCCGAAATACACCGCCAGGTCGATGTCCTGCGGAATGTGCCAATGCATCAGGCGCGCCCAGGCCAGCGGCACGAGGAAGATAGGTAGCGCGAAGACCAGCGTGGTGCTGATCGCCAGTATCAGCAGGTAGGTTTGAGCCGATTCGCTCCAGAGTCCGATCATCAGGTTTTTCTCTTTCGATCCCTAAAAGAACGGGAGGCCCTTGGGCCTCCCGTCGTCCGCAAGCCGTGTGGCTTACCAGCTGAGTACCGCACCGACGGCGAAGGTGTCGGTGTCCTCGTTCAGACCGCTGCCGGCAGCGGCATCGATCTGGTACTGGTTGTACTCGGCGACCAGCTTGAGGTTGTCGTTGATGGTGCGGAAGTAGGCGATGCCGCGGGTCTCGTAGTCCGCTGCCACGCCCAGGCCGTTGCCGTCGTCCTCGGTCTTGCCGTAGGACAGCGCCACACGGTTCTTGCCCCAGGTGTAGGAGCCCTGCAGCAGGTAGCCGTCGCTGTCGATGTCACGCAGGGTCGGCTCGCCCAGGTTGTTGGTGAAGAACGGGTTGATGCCCTTGGCCTGAAAGCCCGAACCGGTCAGCGACAGGCCGCCAAACTTGGCCTGCACGCCATAGCCAAGGCCCTTCGAGGTGACCTTGTCGACGGTGTCGTCGGTGTTCTCGGAGGTCTGGTAGGCGCCGTTGACCCAGGTGTAGATGGTCGAACCGCCCAGATCGAACTGGTAACTGACTTCCGATTCGAAACGCGGGTTTTCCTGGTAGGCCTTGCCGGTGGCGCTGTCGTCGTTGGTGTCGACCGGGTCCATGATGCCGACCGCAAAGCGCAGGCCTTCAGCCAGGTTGTTGTTGCGGTAGGTGATCTGCGAGGTCGGGAACGGGTACGGGTAGCCGGTGCCGATGTTGCCGAAGGACACGCCGTTGCCGTCCACCAGGCCGAGGGTATCGGAGACGTTGCCGTAACCGGCCAGCAGCTCGTCGAGGAAGATGTTGGAGCGCGAGAACAAACCGAAGTCCTTGCCCACCAGCACCTCGCCCCATTCCGGGCTGGAAACGGTGCCATAGAACTGACGAACGTCGATGGCGGTGTCGGTGCCGTTGGTTTCGCTGTCGTTGATGGTGACCCAGAAGGACGAGCGGCCGGTCAGCTTGAGACCATCGATCTGCTTGCCAAAGTTGAAGCCGATCCAGTTGGGCAGAAAACCCATCTTCACCCGCGACTGACGGCGGTCGAACTGCTCACCGTCGCGGTCCACGTCGCTGTTGACGTAGAAGGCATTGATGTAACCGTCGGTGGAGAATGTGGTGTCGTCCTTGTCATACAGGACGATCTCGGCGGCGGCCTGCTGCGCGGTCGCCAGAGCGACGGCGGTGGCCAGGGTCAGGGGCAGAAGTCGAGTGATGGCGATCTTGTTGTTGTGCATAACGCTCTCCGCTTGAGTGGCGACCGCCAGGGCAGTCGTGTCGGAGGCGATTATCGAAAGCGGGTCCGGCGGGCCATACGCTGCCTTGGCAGCGATTCGCTGCTGCTTTGGCTGGGCGCTACCGTCGCGCTTCCGCCGGCTCGCGACCGACCTGCTACCGGTAGTGGGAGAAAGGTATTAGTACCGTGCCAGCCCTAGGGCGTAGAAATGCGCCAGTAACTAAGCGGCAGGCGTCGCGCACCGCAACGAACGGCGGCGGCGCGGCTGCACAAGGCTTCGCCCCGGGTCGGGGCTCCTACGATAGCCCCAGACGCGGCCTCATCCTGTAGGAGCCGCGCCCCGCGGCGAATCAAAAGAACGCCGCAAAGCCAGAGCCTCGCACCGGATAGGGGCTCATGCAGAAAAAGGGCGTTGGAAATTCGCGCGCAGTCGCGCAAAGAGCGCTGAAAAGAACGCAGCCTAGGCCAGCGACGGCGCTCCGCTGGCCAATACGCGCCAGTCGCTGGCGCTTAGCAACTGCTCATGAGCCTGGAGCAGATCGTTTTGGGTCAGGGCTGTCAGCGCCTGCTGCACCCGTTGCAGGTGCACCTCGGGCAAGCCTGCCAGATGCAGCTGCCACAGCTGCTCGGCACGCGCCAGGTTGGCCTTGGCCGGGCACAGCGCTGGCAGCAAGGCATCGCGGTAACGCGACAAGGCCGTATCGTCCAGTGCGGCGAGCGCCTGCCGTTGCTCGCGCAGAAAGGCGCGGATATGGTCGAAGATGCCGACCGCCTCGCAGACGGGTGACTGCAGGGCAAACAACAGGCCCCGGCAACCCTCGACCTGGTGGAAACCGGCGAACAGCGCGTAACCCAATTGCAGCTCGCCACGCAGGCGCTGATAGAAACGCCCCTGCAGCACCTGGCCAAGCACACGCCAGGCAGCCTCGGTACAGGCATCGCCAGCAGGCAAGGGACAGAACAGCAACAAGGCTGCATCCGTACCCGGCTGCACGACCTGCTGCCAGTCGATCCCGGTCTCGATGCGGGGCGTGGGCGGCAAATCCGCCAGCGACTCGACAGCTGCGCACAACTCGGCCAACTGTGCCTGTTCGCTCGCTCCGAGCCCGACACTCAGCCCCTCCAGCCACGAGGTCTTGGGCATCTCGCACAGCCGCGGCAAACGCTGCAGCAGCGCCCGCAACAACATGCCCTGGGCAGCGGGCTCGGCTGGGTCATCGAGCGCTGCCAATAGCAACGGCACCAGCAAGGCGCTGAAAACCGGCAACAGCGGCGCCGGCCCGCGCAATGAAAGGCTCCAGCCAGCGGCTTGCACGCTCAGCTGACAGGCGATGCCCAGCCGCTCACCGCGCCAGCGCAGATCGGCGCTGCGCGCCAGCAATCCAGTTTCGATGGCAGCCGCGTCGCCCGCATCTGAACAGGGGCCACGCAAGTAAAGCGCAGCCGGCCCACCCTCGGTCTGCCCCGGATGATGTCGCAACGCGGCCAACGGCAAAACGGCCGATGCCACGACAGCGCCGGCCAGTAACGGATCATCGCCAGGCAGCCGCCACGGATGGTTCGGAATTGGAGTTGGTGATGGCATCGGCAAGGCCTGCAATGGCAAATCCAATCCGATTGCCGGCCACGGCGGCTGCGCCTGCTCGCCGCACTGCAGTTCGATCAGCCCCTCACCACGAGCCAGACAAACCAGCAAGGCATTCAGATCGCGCAAGGTGTGGCTGTCGTCCTGAGCAGGCGTTTGCAGCTCCCTGGCCGCCGCCAACGGACTGAGCCCAAGCAACCTGAGCGCTGCTGCCTGCTGCTGGTGCTGCAGCCGCAATGACCAATCTGCATGGCCCTGCAACTGCGCGGCCCAACTCTGCACGGCCGCGCGTAACGCAGCGCCCTGCTCCGCTGCTGCGCCGGGAAAGTCCAGGCGCAGCAGGCACTGCCCTCCTTGCTGATACAGCACCCGTGCCTGCAACGGCCGGCACAGCTGCAATTCACGCAAGCCGTCGAGCAAGCCGCCGGGCGCAGGGTCCTGCAAGGCATCCAACAACAGATCCAACGATGCATTCAGGTGGGGGGTGTCGAGCTGCACGGCAAGACCCAGGTACACACCAGGGCGACTGTGTTGCAGGTGCAGGCACGGCGCTCGCAGCGGCAGCAGGTCCAGCGGCGGCGCAGAACAGACGGCGCCCTCGCCTGCTGGCAACGTTCCAAGCAGCGCCTCGGCGATATCCAGCAACTGCTCGGCCGGTTGTGGGCCGACCAGAGTCAGGTGCATATGCCGAGCCTGGTAGTGACGCTGGTGATGATCACGCAGCGCCCGCTGAAATTCCGCGGACTCCACAACGAGTGTGCTGCGATCACCTGCCAGAAACGCGCCGCAGCGATGCCCGGCAGCGAGCGCCTGTCCCAGAGCATGATCGATGCGACTGTCGGCATCCTGGCTGCGCGCTTGGTATTCAGCGTGCAACACCTCGCGCTCGCGCAGCTGCGCGTCGATCGCCAGCAACGGCTGGCAGAGCATATCCAGCAGACGCGTCAGCGCCGGCTGCAGCAACTCGGCCGGCAGCTCGCAGACGAAATCGGTGTGCCGCGCCTGAGTCGAGGCATTGACCAGCCCGCCATGACGCTGGACGAAGGCCATCAACCCCTGGTCGACCGGGTATTCGCGGCTACCGAGAAACAGCAGATGTTCGAGAAAGTGCGCCAGCCCCGGATAGGCCGGCGGCTCGTCATGACTGCCGGCGGCCACACGCAGGCACACCCCCACCTGCTGCGCCCAGGGCTGTTGCTGCGCACGCAGCAGTGCGCCATTGGCCAGGCGCCGAACAGGGGCAGAACGTGGAGCGTGCAGGGTCATCGATGGTTCTCTGGGCAGCCTACCGTCCAGCTTCGACAACGAACCAGCGCCAGACAATGCTGCTTTCGGCTGGGTAAAACGCACCTTTGGTCGTAAAAGTGATGCACGCAGAAACGCAAACGCCCCGACACCTGCCTTGCGGCGAGTGTCGGGGCGTCGATTGGCAGACGTCAGTTGCGGCAGTCTTCGATCAGGCCTTTGACCAGACCAATCATCAGCAACAACATCAGCACCATGAACGGCAGGCCCATGGCCACGGCACCAGCCTGAATGCCCTTGAGCGCAGTATCGCCGCCAATCACGAACAACGTGACGGTCACCAACGCGATCATCACCAGCCACAGCACGCGCTGCACCGGCTGGGTGTCGGGGTCGCCACCGGCCGACAGGTTGTCGATCACCAGCGCACCGGAGTCCACCGACGTCACCATGAAGAACACCAACAAGGCGACCACCAGCAGCGAACCGATACCGGCCAGCGGCAGCATTTCCAGGAACTGGAAGATAGCCATGTTGACGTCACTGAGGCCTGCCGCCAGAGCACCGCTGCCGTCGATCACCTGGGCGATGGCGCCGCCTCCAAAGGCAGAGAACCACAACAGAGTGACCACGGTCGGCGCCAGCATCACCATGCCCACCATCTGGCGCAGGGTGCGGCCCTTGGAAACGCGGGCGACGAAGATGCCCACCAGCGGGCCCCAGGTGCACCACCAGGCCCAATAGAACACCGTCCAGCCCTGGAACCAGTCCTGATCAGGACGATCGATCCAGTTGCTCAGTGGCAGGAACATCTGACCGTAGTCGACCGCTGCGCTCAGGGTGTTGGAGAAGAACGCCATGCCGCCAATACCGACCGCGACCAGCAGAAACAGCACCAACGCCAGCAGCATGTTGATGTTGCTAAGGACCTTGACCCCGGCATCCAGCCCCCGCCACAGCGAGAACGCTGCCAGACCAGTGACCGCGACGATGAACAGCAGCTGAAAGGCGAAGGTGTTCGGGGTGCCCAGTACGTGGGCAATACCGGCCGTGGCCTGCATCGCGCCCAGACCGAGGGAAGTGGCCAGGCCGAAGATGCTCAGCACCACGGTGAACACGTCGACCATCTGCCCCGGCAAGCCACGATGCCCACGCCCCAGCAGCGGCTGCAGGCCGGAGCTGAGCGACAGTGGCAGGCCCTTGTTGTAGGAGAAGTACCCCACCACCAGCGCGCTGGTCAGGTAGATCGCCCAAGGGTGAAAGCCCCAGTGATACAGCGTCGCGCCCATCGCCGCATGGGCGGCCTCCGGGGTGCTGGCAGCCACGTTCAGCGGCGTTTTCCACCAGGCGGTGTATTGCGCCACCGGCTCGGCGACGCCCCAGTACAGCAGGCCGACGCCCATGCCGGCGGCGAACATCATGGAGAACCACGACAGGGTGCTGAATTCGGGTTTGGCATCGCGCCCACCGAGACGCACCTTACCCAGCGGTGACAGCGCCAGACCGGCGCAGAACAGCACCGCCAGATTGCCCATGATGATGATGAACCAGTCGAAATTCTTCAGGATCCAGCTCTTGATGCCTTCCAGCGTCTCGCCGAAGACCACGGGATTGCTCAGTGCCAGGAGAACCAGCAACAGGATGATGGAGAAGGAAACGGGGAATATGACGCGATGGAAGTTCAAGCCGAGCACTCGAATATTCAAGTCTCGACCGACTATGTTTTCCGCAACCATAGGCTTCATGCACGCACCTCGATTTTGTTCTTGTAATAGTTTCTCCGCATCCGGGCCGAGCCCTGCAGGTGCAGTTGGCGGCTCGGTAATCGCTGCGGGTGATCAATAGTCAAACAGGCCCGAATCCATCGACAAACCATTTAATCTGCGCGACTTATGACTTTTAATCATCAATCTGCACGATCACTCAGGGCGCCGCCAGAAAGCCTCAAAGCCATATTTCACGGGCGCTGGCGAGCCGCCAGGCAGGCACCTGCCGGCTCGTCGTTCTGGCTGAGCTTTGCGCATCCATTCGCAGGTAGGGATGGATCGTTCAGAGCCTCTGGCTGGGTGCCTCCTCGACTCGCTCCTCCACGCTGACCGCTGGCTCGATAACCGCAGCCAGGGTCGTGCAGGCAAGGGCATTGGGTGTGGCCTGATGCTGCAGCGGCGCATCGTCCTGCAGGTGCTCGCCGGTCACGCGCCCTTGTCCCACGGCAAACGCCAGTACCGCCGCGCTGATGGCAAAGAACAGGTAGAGGCTGGAGGGGCCGAAATGCCCCATCAGCGCACCGGCCAGCAGCGGGCCGATGCAGGCGCCCACACCGAAGGTAGCGAGCAACAAACCCGCCAGTGATACGCGTAGACGCGGCTCCATGTTGTCGTTGGCCAGGGCCACGCCCAGCGGGTACAGGCAGAACTGCAGGAAACCAATGCAAGCGCTGAACAGCAGCAGCACGCCGAACGACAGGCCCTGATAGAACGCCAGCGGCAGGCAGGTCAGGATCAGCAACGCCGCCACACCGCGAATCAGGCTGGCGCGTGGCAGGCGATCCGACAGCCAGCCCAGTGGTAGTTGTGCAAGCAGCCCAGCCGCAATCGCCAGGGCCATGAACTGGCCCACTTCGACCGTGCTCAGGCCCTGTCGGCTGGCATAGATCGACGACAAGCCATAGAAACCACCGTTGATCATCCCCGAGATCAGTACGGTGAACAGCGACTGCGGCACTCGCTGCAAAAACAGACGCAGGTCGATCGGCTCGGAGTCCGGTAAGGTCGGATGGGTACTGCGGGTCAGCGCCACTGGCACCTGGCTCAGGGCGAAGGCGATGACCACGCCGAGTAGCGCATGCAGGCCGAGATTGCCGTCGATGCTCAGCGCCAGTTGACCGAGCATCATGCCGACGTAGGCCGCGACCATGTAGATGCCCAGCACCTTGCCGCGCTGATCGCTCTGCGCGCAGTCGTTGAGCCAGCTCTCCACCACCATCAGCTGGCACATCATCGCCACGCCGACGACAAAACGCAGCAACAGCCAGAGCGGTAATGCCTCACTGAAGGCATGCGTCAGCACCGCCGCGCAGATGATGCCGGAACAGGCCACGTAGGTACGGATGTGACCGACACGGCCGATCAGCACCTGGCCGACCTTGCCGCCGACCACCATGCCTAGGGCATTGGCTGCCATCAGCGCGCCGCCCCAGAATTCGGCGACACCGCCGGCAGTCAGGCGCAGCGCCAGATAAGTCATCAGCAGGGTCGAGCCGAGCTGCATCAGCAGACTGGCCAGATAGAGTGCAGCGAACGCCTGGGTCAATCCGAGCAATTGCTCACCCCTTTCTCACGGAGAACCACCACGCCTGAGCCGGGCGCGCAGCAAAACGGGACCATCGGCAACCCTCCCAGCGGGCGAACCCGATGCCGATGTTCGGCGAGATCTCGTGGCTGATCCCCCGCGCGACGAACTCCAGACCGATGGTGATCGACTAGTTGCACCGGGCCTGTCCCGGAAACGACCTAGCTCATAGCTCGCCCCGACTGTTCCAGGCCGCGCCGACACCCTTGTCGCAGGCCGTGGCGAACACGCCCGGCTGCAGCTCGCCGAAGCAATGGCTGAACGGCACATCGGCCCACTGCGGGCAGCGCACCTGGAAAGCCTTGCGATGGTCGGTGCGTACCGACTCGCGCATGGCGCCGCTGCGGCGCTTGCCGCACGCGGGCACGTGCTTGCAGGTATTACAGATGATCAAAAGGTGATCCTGAGTCATGCGCACTGTGGTGCCCCCCTCCACCAGTTATTGTGGCCCACCCCAATCACAGCCAATCCGTTTGCCACGGGTAGCGCGACAGGGCTTCGCAGCCGTTGGCAGTGATCAGTACCTGCTGCTCCAGCTTGATGCCCTCCTTGCCGCCCTGCTCGCCGATATAGCTTTCCACACAGAGCACCATGTTTTCCTCGAATACGCCGTCGTAGCCGCTGCTGTCCCAGTCGGCGCCCTTGTGCGCCAGAGCCGGGTACTCGTCGACCAGGCCGACGCCGTGCACGACGCAGCAATAACGGTTGTGCCAATAGGCCGGTGGAATGTCCCAGGACTGCTCGACGAACTCGCGGTGACTCAAGCCCGGACGCAACAGCGCCATGTTGTGCTGTACCTGTTCATGGGCCAGACGATAGAGCTTGCGCTGCTCGGCGCTGGGGGACACGTGGCCGACAGTCCAGGCTCGAGATATGTCGGCGCAGTAGCCGTATGGGCCGATCAGGTCGGTGTCGAAGCAGACGATCTCACCTTCCTGCATCACCCGGTCGCTGGACTCCTGCATCCAGGGATTGGTACGCGGCCCTGAGGCCAGCAGGCGGGTTTCGATCCATTCACCACCGTGGCGCACGTTCTCGTAGTGCAGCCAGGCCCACAGCTCGTTCTCGGTCATCCCGGGGCGCAGCTCATCGTGCATGCGCTGGATGCCGCGCTCACACACGGCGATGGTCCAGCGCATCAATTCCAACTCCTCGGGGGATTTGATCCGCCGTGCCTGCTCCATCAGGCTGTGCCCTTCTATCAGCGTCAGGCCAGCCTCGCGCAGCAGGTCGAGGCCTTCCAGGTCGGCCTTGTCCACCGCCAGGCGCACCTTGTCGCCGGCATGCCGACGAATCACCGCCTGTATATCGTCGGCCCAGACCTGAGCCTTCTCGCCGATGCGCGAGCCGGCACCGAAATAGCTCCAGTTGATCGCGGGACGTATCTCGTCGAGCAGCTCGTTGCCTTGGTGCAGGTGCTCGCAATTGTGGAACTCGAACAGCACCACAGGCCCATCGGCGAATACCAGCGCATAGCGGGCGTAGTTATGCAGCGTCCACACCTGCATGTTGGAGGTGTCGGTGGCGTAGCGGATGTTCACCGGGTCATATAGCAGTATGGCCGCGCAATCGGCGGCCTTGAGTTGCTGACGAACTCGCTGCAAACGATAGGCGCGAGCAGCCCTGTGGGTCTCGCCACTGACCGGATTGCGCAGTGGCTGCGTGGCGACCTCGTCGGCTAGATACTTATTCTTGTTTTCGAACATGGCTAGACTTCCTGAGGGATGAAAGTGGACGCCGCCGGAGCCGACGTGCTCCATCTGCGCGCGGGACCATCGACAACGCTCCCCTGGCTAAGCCAGACCGTGCCGTTGTTTCCAGTCACCCGGATGGACCACATAACCGAACAGCGCATGTCCGCCGTAGACCAGCTCGGTGCCTTCGGGAATCCACAGCAGTTGCCCCGGCTTGACGCGATACAGCTCGCCGTTGGCCTTGAGCTCGAAGCAGCCCTCGATGACGAAGATCACCTCGTCATACAGCAGGGTCCAGGCCACCTCAGCGCCCTCCCAGCGTGCGAAGCCGATGCCGATATTCGGCGAGATCTCGTTGCTGATCGCCCGCGCCACGAAGGCTGCGCCGGGCGGTCCGCCGCGCGGGAGGAACTCCAGATCATGGTGATCGACCAGCAGCACCGGGCCCTTCCCGGAAACGGCCTGGTTCATAGCTCGCTCCGACTGTTCCAGGCCGCCAGGCGAATGCGCGAACGCACGCCCAAACCGAGGAACGGCTCCGGAGGATTGAGCGATGGCATGCCGGTGACCGCCTGGATATCGCGCAACTGCGCCGAATCGCTGCCCACCGCCATTTCCGCCAGCAGCGTGCCGGAGATGGTGCCCCAGGCCGCGCCGACGCCGTTGTCGCAGGCCGAGGCGAACACGCCCGGCTCCAGCTCGCCGAAGAAGTTGGTGAAGTTGCGCGAGATCGCGTAAACACCGCCCCAGGTATGGCTGAACGGTACATCGGCCAGTTGCGGGAAGCGCGCCAGGAAGGCCTTGCGATGATCGGCGCGCACCGACTCGCGCATGCCGTCGCTGGTGCTCTTGCCGTACTTGGGCACGTGCTTGTAGGTGTTACGGATGATCAGGCGGCGGTCCTGGGTCATGCGTACCGTGGTGCCGGCGTGATCGGCCGGGGTCAGGCCCCAGTCGAGCTGACCACCGTAGGCCGCCAGCTCGGCATCGCTCAGCGGACGCGTCCAGCTGGCGAAGGTCATCACCGGCAGCAGGCGGTTGCGCAGGTAACCGAACTCCTGGGTGAAGATGCTGGTGCCGAGCAGCAACTGCTCGGTGCGAATCGTGCACTGACTGCCCTGCAGCAGCCAGCCGCCGTGACCGTCGCGTTGCAGACCGGTGATGGGCGACTCCTCCAGCAGCTCGACGTTGTCCGGCAGCGAACGTGCCAGCCCAGTGACCAACGCCGCCGGCTGCATCAGGTAGCAACCTGGAGTGAAGATCGCGCGGCTGTAATAGGCATTGCCCAGCACCTGCGCCAGCTCGTCGCGCTCGACCAGGCGGAAGGGTTCGCCCAGATTCTTCAGCAACTGCTCGAAGTGCTGCAGATACGCCAGGCCACGCTGGCCCACCGCGCCCTGATACTTGCCGGCATGCGACCATTGGCAGTCGATGCCGTGACGCTCGATCAACCCCTGCAGCTGGGCGATGGCAGCGCGGTTGAGCGACAGCAGGCGCTGTTTGTGTGCCGGGTCGGGATGTTCCAGGGCGAACTTGTGCGGCAGGTCGATGACGAAACCGGAGTTGCGTCCGGAAGCGCCCTGGCCGACACGCTGGGCGTCGACCAGGATGATGCGTTTGTCCGGCAGCAACTCGCCAAGGCGGCGCGCAGCGGCCAGGCCGGCGAAACCGGCGCCGATCACTGCGTAGTCGGCGCGTTGCTCGCCGTGCAGGCGCTTGCAAGCGGGTTGCTGCGGCAGTGCGGCGTACCAGCCGCAACTGCTGTCGTCATGGGGCAGATTGATTTGCTTGCTCATGTGCGTGCCCTCAGGCCACTGATCGTTGTGCGTTCTGGCAGCTTTGCAGCCAGCTGTTGCGTTGGGTCTGTGCCTGTCGTCCGAGCAGGACGAAGCCGCACGCCAGCCCCTGGGCATCGTAGAAACCGGCGCTCAGACCATCGGCGCTTGGTGTGCAGCGCCACTCACCGGCGGTGCCAGGTGCCGGCGCCAACAGGCACAGCGGCGCGGCCGGGGTTTTCACCGTCACCGGCATCAGCGGATAGCTCACCGCCGTCGGCTGGCCGAGCAAGGTCTTGCTCAGCGCGGCGATGCCCTGGTTGATTGGCGCCAGATAGGGCAGCAATTGCCCATCGACCTCGATGCAGTCACCCAGCGCGTAGATGCCCGGCTGCGAACTCTGCAGCTGAGCATCGACCCTAATCCCACGGCCCACGGCCAGCCCGGCACACTTGGCCAGGCCCAGATTGGGCTGCAGGCCGACGGCCGAGAGCACCAGATCGGCCTCCAGGCTTTCGCCATTGGCCAGGGTCAGGCAGTAGCCCTGCTCCAGCGCATCGACGCGGCGCAGGGTGTTCTGCAAGTGCCAGCTGACGCCCAGCGCGGCCAGCGCACTTTGCAGATGTTGCCCAGCTTCGGCCGGCAGCAGGCGCTCCATCGGCCATTTACCGAGGCCGATGACGCTCACCTGGAAACCGCTGGCCGCCAGGTCGTTGGCGAACTCGCAGCCGATCAGGCCGTCGCCGAGAATCGCCACGCGTCGCACGCCGACCAGGCGTTCGCGGAAGCTGCGGTAGTCATGCAGGTTGTTGACGCTGATCAGCGCGTCGCTGGCCCCTTCGATGGGCAGGCGAATCGGCGCGGCACCGCTGGCCAGCACCAGTTGGCCGTACTCCATCTCACCGATATTGGTGTGCAGGCGCCGCGCCGTGGTGTCGATGCGCTCCACGGTGCAATGCGGGTAGACGCGAATCTTCAGGCGCTTCTCGATGGCCAGCGCCGACTCACCGGCCAGCGCGTCGGCGCTCTTGCCTTGAGCCAAGCCGATGGACAGCGCCGGCTTGGAATACAGGTGCCCGGATTCCTGAGTCAGCACACGTATTTCTACCTCGGCATCGGCGCGGCGCAGGGCCTGGGCCAGGCCATAACCGGCATAACCGCTGCCGATGATGACGATGGGCTGACGCACGTCGGCCGCCAGCGTCTGCAGCGGTTGCGGCGGCACCGGCAGCGGCGTGCTGAGCGGCGCTGCGGCGGCAGCGACGACCGGGCTGATATCGAGCATCTCGAAATCTTCCTTGCCGACTTTGCATTCCGGGCACTTCCAGTCCGCCGGTACGTCTTCCCAACGGGTGCCAGCGACAATGCCGTCGTCCGGCCAGCCCAGGGCCTCGTCGTAGATGAGGCCGCAAACCACACACAGCCAGGTCTTGAACATTGCGCTCACTCCCCCGCCACGCGAATGGCGATGTTCTTGGTGCGTACGTAGCTGTACAGCGCTTCCTGGCCCTTCTCGCGGCCGAAGCCTGACAGGCCAACACCGCCGAACGGCGTTTCGATGCCACCGGCATACCACTCATTGACGAATACCTGGCCAGCGCGCAGGCGCCGCACGCAGCGCATGGCGCGGCTGATGTCCTGAGTGAAGACGCCGGCGACCAGACCGAAATCGGTGCCATTGGCAATCTCGATGGCCTGCTCTTCACTGTCGAAGGGGATGACCGCCAGCACTGGGCCGAACACCTCTTCCTGGGCGATGCACATGTCCGCGCGCACATCGCGAAATACTGTCGGGAGCATGAAGTGCCCGGCCAGTTCGCTATGAGCCTCGCCACCGGTGGCCAGTACCGCGCCTTCATCGACTGCGCGCCGACACAGGGTTTCGATTCCAGCAAGTTGAGCAGCACTGACCACCGGGGTGAGGTCCGGGTTGTCCTGGCCGAGGCCGACGCTGAGCCCTTCGGCCAGTTCGACCACCGCCTGGACGATGTCTTCGTAGATCTCGCGTTGCACCAGCAGGCGCGACATGGCCGAGCAGACCTGCCCGGCATTGAAGAAAATGCCGTTCTTGACGCTGGCCAGCAGTTGCTTGCGGTCGACGTCGGCGAAGGCGATGGCGGCCGACTTGCCGCCCAACTCCATGACGCTGGGAATGGCGTTGGCCGCCGCATCACGAAGAATCGACTGCCCGGTGGGTACCGAGCCGGTGAAGACGATCTGGTCGACCTTGGCGCTGCTCACCAGATGCGCCCCGACCTCGCGACCACGGCCGCAGATCAGGTTGATCGCGCCTTGCGGCAAACCGGCCTTGACGATGGCGCGTACCAGCACGCACATACCCAGCGGTGACAGCTCCGGCGACTTGATCACCACCGCGTTGCCGGCAGCCAGTGCCGGCGCCAGGGAACGAGCGCAGATGGACACCGGGAAATTCCACGGCACGATCTGCGCCGACACACCCATGGGGTCGTAAACGGTGAAGTCCATGTAGCCGTTGCCCAGCGGGATCGAGGTGCCCTCGATCTTGTCCGCCATGCCGGCGTAGTACTCGAAGTAGCGCGCGGCTTCGATGAACTCATCGCGGGCATCGTTGATGCTCTTGCCATTCTCCTGGCACAGCACCCAGGCGCCCTCGTCCGCCACCGTGCGGATTTCCTCGGCGATACGCAGCAACCAGCTGACCCGTTGCGCCGGGCGGGCGCGGGTCAGCTCACCACTGTCGGCGCAGCGACGCGCCGCCAGCAGCGCGCGCTCGGCGTCTTCGACGGTGGCCTGGGCAATGGTCGCCAGCGGCTCGGCAGTACCGGGGTTGTTCACGCTCAGGTGCTGGGCGCTGTCGACCCAGTCACCATCGATGTAATTGAGCCAGTGAGAGGCGATCGGATACATGACGGTCTCCTCAGGCGTTCTGCGCGATGGTCAGCAACTTGCGCGCCGCCCACTGGTGGAAGTAGTGCGTCGGGATGTCCATTTCCGGGGAAAACGCGCCGCCGCCGTAACCCGGCGAATGACGGCCCTTCTGCATGCCTTCGACAGAGGCGATGTCCTCGGCGAACACCACTTTCCACGATTCCAGAATGGCGTTGCGGCAGGCGGCGTACTCGTCGCTCAGTGCCTCGTCACCGACATAGAACAGGCGCAGGTGCTCGATGGTACGACCCGGTGCGACCGGCTCCAGCTGCATGGCGAAGGCATGGTCGGCCTGGATGCCTAGCAGCACGTTGGGGAAGAAAGCCACGTACTCGGCATTGCGCAGACGGTCCTGCGGCCAGCTGGGGAACTGCGGCAGGTGGGTGCCGGCAACGTCGGAGAGGTTGTAGGCGTAGCTGCCCTGACCGGCGAACTGCTCGTCGAAGAGGATGTTGTAGTGATCTTCCAGGCGCGAGTAGGTGTTCAGGCTCGGGTGCACCCACGGCAGGTGGTACGCCTCGCAGTAGTTCTCCACCGCCAGCTTCCAGTTGCAGGCGATGTCCAACGTGGTGGAGTCCATGTTGGCGCGGCGGCGCATCAGGTCCATGCCGTCATCACCGAGGAACTGACTCCAGCGCGCAGTCAGCGGCGCCAGCATCTCTTCCAGCGGCTGCGCGTCGCCGGACAGGTTGACGAACACCATGTCCATCCAGATGGCGCTGCGGATGGCCTTGAGGCCGTGTTTCTCGCAGGCGAAACGCTCGTCCTTGTGCTTGTCGATGCCGCCCACGTGCGGCGTGCCCTTGAGGTCGCCATTGAGGTCGTAGGTCCAGGAGTGGTACGGGCAGCGAATCACGCCCTGCACGGTGCCTGCCTCTTCCACCAGCTTCATGCCACGGTGGCTGCAGACGTTGTGGAACACCTGCACCAGGCCTTCACGGTTACGCATCAGCAGCAGCGGCAGGCCCATGAAATCGACCGGTTTTACCGAGCCGTTCTGGCTGAGGTCGCTGGCGAAGCCGACACAGGCCCAGGTCTTGCCCATGACCTGGTCGCGTTCGAGCTCGAACAACTTCTGGTCGGTATAGAACTCGTTGGACAGGCCGGTGGCTTGGTGGATCGGCGCGAGTACGGTTTCCAGCTGGTGCACTGGGATTTGCTGAGAAGTGGCTTGAGTCATTGTTGTTATCCCCTGCAAGGCACGGTGGTGGTGATCGGCAGTCGCTACGGCGCTGCTCGTTGGTCACCAGTGTCGAAAAGCAGGGGATTGTTCGACAAACGATTTTTTGCACTGATATTTATGATAAAAAATCATAAATACAGGGAATGGCGGGTGAATAAACCCAGTGAATTCGCGGGCTGATGCATGTCGTTAACTCATCAACTCATGACGAGAAATGGTTTGTCCGACGTTGCCGCCGGTGCCATCTTGCCGCCACTGCGCAACGCTCTACAGGCACTTGCCAACCCGGCAAGCGCTGCCTGCTGCGCAGCGGTTCTACGCCAACAGCCGCGAAACCGCCCGTCTCACTGGTCGCCCACGCTGCGGGCAACGTACGAGCTGCCTCAGGCCAAAAGCCCGCGGCAGCCTCGTTTCAACCAGCCTGAACCTCATCACCGGGCTCGCTGGTGACCTGCTCCATCAACCAGTTACGAAAGCGCTGCACGCTCTGCCGACTGCTGCGCCCAAGGGGCTCGAGCAAGCAGAACTGCGCATCGGTGTGCAGCGTGACATCGATGGGCCGAACCAATGCGCCGGTCTGCAAATAGTTGTCGACCAGGTTCGACCAGGCCAGCGCAATACCCTGCCCGCTCAACGCCGACTGGATCAGCATCGAGTAGCTGTTGATATTGATCCGATGCCGCGGCTCGCGCGCCTTGTAGCCCAGGCGCTGGAACCACTCCGGCCAGCTGATCCAGTCACGCTGCGGGTCTTCCAGCCACAGCCAGGTGCCCGTGGCCAGCTGCGTCGGCTCGCAGAAATCCGGGTGTTTGGCCAGGTAACCAGGGCTGCACACGGGGAACACTTCTTCGGCGAACAGCGGCGTCACCTGCATGTTCTTCGGCGGCGTGCGGCAGTAGTACAGCGCCAGGTCGCAGTCCAGGCGGGAGAAATCCTTGACGTGGTCATAGGCGATGATGCGCAGGTCCACTTCTTCGTTGTCTCGCTGGAACTCGGCGACCCGCGGCAACAACCAGAGCGAGGCCATGGCGGTACTGGTCACCACCGTGACTTGCTGCGCACCACGCCAGTGACGGATCTCGCCGGTGGCATGGGCCAGCTGCAACAGGGCTTCACGCACCGTGTCGTAGTAGTGGCTGCCAGTCGGGCTGAGGTTGATCTCGCGGGTGGTGCGTTCGAACAGGGTCTTGCCGAGGTAGTCCTCGAGCAGACGCACCTGTCGGCTGATCGCACCCTGGGTGACGTTCAGTTCCTTGGCCGCGAGGGTGAAACTCAGGTTTCGCGCGGCAGACTCGAACGCCACCAGGCTGTTGAGTGGAGGCAGAGGTTGAATCTTCATGCAGGCAATTCACGCAGGCGTTGTTGTTATTTGGCCGCTGTCTGGAGAGCGGCTCGACCGAAAGCATGCAGCTTGTAGCGTTAAACCGATACGCGTCGCGAGAGAAAAGTCACAGCTCTGGTAGACTTGCACGCCGCTGCCAGCAGTTGCGCCACTGCGCGACGGATACCAGTAGAACAGCGCCGCGCCAGAGTTTCTTGCCTGAAAACCCCGTCAACACGTCAGAACGCGTCATCCCACATGCCTTTAGAAAATGTTGTAGCCACGCCGTCCGCCCTGTCTCGCCGTTTTTCCGTCGCCCCAATGATGGATTGGACAGACCGCCACTGCCGGTTCTTTCTCCGTCAGCTGTCGCGCCATGCCCTGCTCTACACCGAGATGGTCACCACCGGCGCGCTAATCCATGGCGATCGCGAGCGTTTTCTGCGTTACAACGAGTGCGAACACCCGATTGCCCTGCAGTTGGGTGGCAGCAACCCGCAGGACCTGGCGAGCTGCGCGAAGATGGCCGAAGAGCATGGCTATGACGAAGTGAACCTGAACGTTGGTTGCCCCAGCGACCGGGTACAGAACAACATGATCGGCGCCTGCCTGATGGGCCATCCGGCGCTGGTGGCCGACTGCGTGAAAGCCATGCAGGACGCCGTGAACATCCCGGTGACGGTCAAGCACCGCATCGGTATCAATGGCCGTGACAGTTACGCCGAGCTGTGCGATTTCGTCGGCCAGGTGCGTGATGCCGGTTGCCGCAGCTTCACTGTGCATGCGCGTATCGCCATCCTCGAAGGCCTGTCGCCGAAGGAAAACCGCGAGATCCCGCCGCTGCGCTACGACGTAGCTGCTCAACTCAAGCAGGACTTCCCCGACCTGGAGATCATCCTCAACGGCGGCATCAAGACCCTTGAGGAATGCGAGCAGCACCTGCAGACCTTCGACGGCGTGATGCTCGGCCGCGAGGCCTATCACAATCCCTATCTGCTGGCGCAGGTGGACAGTCGCCTGTTCGGCGCCGCGGACGCGGGCATTTCCCGCATGGACGCCCTGCTCGCTCTCAAACCCTACGTCGAGCAGCATCTGCGCGAGGGAGGCACCCTGCATCACGTCAGCCGTCACGTGCTGGGCCTGGCTCAAGGCTTCCCAGGTGCGCGGCGCTTCCGCCAGTTGCTGTCGGTGGATATTCACAAGGTGCAAGACCCGCTAGCGCTGCTCGACCAGGCAGCAGAGCTGCTACGCGGGCATTAATCCGGCGCGCTGAGGCGGTAGCGGCTACGCCCCGTCGTCTGCACCAGACCGTTTTCCTCCATGCGGCGCAGCACCTGGCGCACGCTGACCAGCGATAGCGGTTCGCCGGCGTCGCTCAGTTGCCGATGCAGCTCGCGCGCGGAGATACCCTCTTCGTCATTGGCGCTGCACAGCGCCTCCACCACCTTGAGCCTGGGCATGCTGAAGCGCAGCCCGGCGGCCTGCAGCCACTCACGACACTGGCGCGTATCCAGGCCTGCGGAAACTGAACGAGAAAGCAGGGTTTGGGTCGACATGTTCGGGCTCCTTGGCAGCTCGTCTAAAGTCGGACTCCACCGACTTCGGTACGTTCTCACGTACCGTCATTACTAAAGACGAACGAGCCAGCGAAAAGCGCAGCCCGAAAAGGTAAATTTTGTCAGTGACCCGACCGTTGAGCGCTTGCAGCGCCTCGGGTAAGGTCATGCCATCTGCAACGACAAGGCCTCGTCATGACCTCCAAGCTGGAACAACTCAAGCAGTTCACTACCGTAGTCGCTGACACCGGTGACCTCGACGCCATCGCCCGCCTGCAACCGGTGGATGCCACCACCAACCCTTCGCTGCTGCTCAAGGCGGCAGCCCTGCCCCGCTATGCCGATCTGTTGAATCAGGCAGTGAGTACCGGCAAGGGAGACCTGGGATTGGCCTGCGATCACTTCGCGGTGGCCGTCGGCCAGGAGATCCTCAAGGTCATTCCGGGGCGCATTTCCACCGAAGTCGATGCGCGCCTGTCGTTCGACACCGACGCGACCCTGCGTCGTGCCGAGCGCCTGATCGGCCTTTACGAAAAAGCGGGGATTGGCCGCGATCGCGTACTGATCAAGATAGCTTCGACCTGGGAAGGCATCCGCGCCGCCGAGCAGCTGGAAAAAGCCGGCGTGCAGACCAACCTGACCCTGCTGTTCGCCTTCGCCCAGGCGCAGGCCTGTGCCGATGCCGGCATATTCCTCATCTCGCCGTTTGTGGGGCGCATCTACGATTGGTACAAGAAGGCCGAGGGCCGTGATTTCGTAGGCAACGATGATCCTGGCGTGCAGTCGGTCAAACGCATCTACAACTACTACAAGGCAAACGGCTACGACACCGTGGTGATGGGAGCAAGCTTCCGCAACCTTGGTCAGATCGAAGCGTTGGCCGGTTGCGACCGCCTGACCATCAGCCCCGACCTGCTGCAGAAACTGGCTGAGGACGATGGCCAACTCAGTCGCCAGCTCGCCCCTGGTGCTACCGGCGAACCTCGCCAGAGCCTCGATGAAGGCGGCTTCCGCTGGGCGCTGAACGAAGACGCCATGGCTACCGAGAAGCTGGCCGAAGGCATCCGCCTGTTCGCCCGCGATCAGGAGAAACTCGAAGCCCTGCTGGCCGCCAAGGTCTGAATGAAAAGGGGCGTCAGCCAAGCTGACGCCCCTTTTCATTGCGAGTTCGACACCTAGGGTGCGCCGTGCGCGCCAGCGATCTTCTTTGCAGGTATCGGTGCGCGCGGCGCACCTACAGGAAAGCAGGAGATCAGTGCCGCTCGAGCGCGCTGACCAAATCGTGAAAGGCCTCGCGATTGGAATCGTTAAGCCCCATCAGAATGCGGTGCGCTTCCAGCACCTTGGCCTTCACCACCTCTTCGGACTGATCCTGCGAAGGCAGATCATCCAGACAATCCGGGCAGGGAATCGGCCGATCGACGATGTTGAACACCTGGTCGAAGCCCATGGACTCCAGCAGGCGCGTGATGTCGTCGTGAGTGGTGACAACGGTCGGCAACAGGCCGACCTTCTGCCGCGACAGAATGGACAACTTCGCCAGCAAACCGAGAGTCGTGCTGTCGATACTGCGCGTTTCGGTCAAGTCGATGACGATGGCCGAAAAATTCAACGCGGTGAAAATCTTTTCAATCGTGGCATCCAGAGCTGAACACAGCGTCAGACGGACTTCACCGACAAACTTCAGGACAAAGGTTCCATCCTGCTCGGCGAATTGGATGCGACCGGGGCTTATCCCAGGATTCATGCAAGGTTCCTGCTCAACACCAGCAAGGCGATATCATCCGGCATCTCGCCCAGATTGGCCAGACCGAGAACTTGACGCAAACCGCCCAGCGTACCGCCAGCCTGGCTAACCAGTTGTGGCAGCGCCAATTCCTTCTCTTTCAGCGTGTCGCCGGGCAACAGGTCGAGAATGCCGTCGGAGAGCAACGTCAGGCTGAAAGACTCAGGCAACTGCATCACCAGATCGCCGTATTCGGCTTCTTCGAAAAGGCCGACCGGCAGGCCGCGCCCCTCCAGGTAACGCGCCTGGCCATTCTCGAACAGCACCGGCAATGGCAAATGCCCGCCGATGCTGTAGGTGAGCATGCCGCTCTCCTCGTCGATCACGCCGCCGAGCATGGTCACGTGTTTGCCCAGCTTACAGTTGATCAGGCCGCGGTTGATGTGGCCGAGCACATCCGAGGGCTTGAACTGCGGCAGCGTACCACCACGCCGCCACTCGTAGAGCAGGCGCGTGGTCATGAACTTGAGCAGTACGGTGACGAATGCCGAGGACGCCCCATGGCCGGAAACATCGGCCAGATAGAAAGCGATGCGTCGCTCGTCGATACGGAAGTAATCGACGAAGTCACCGGAGAGGTACAGTGACGGAATGATCTGGTGCGCGAAGTTCAGGCCATCGGCCTGCCAGGGCGTCACGGGCAGCATGTTCATCTGCACCTGACGGCCAGCATTCTGGTCTTCCTGCAACAGATGCAGGCTGGCCTGGAGCTCACGATTGGTCGCTTCGAGCTTCTCGCGATAGAGCTGGTTCTCGACGCGCAGACGCGCACGATCCAGCGCGCGGCGCACCGAGTGCTCCAGCACCGCCAGGTCTTCGAGAGGTTTGATCAGGTAGTCGGCAGCGCCGAGACGCAGGGCTTCGACGGCATCGTTCATCACGCCGGCGCCGGAAACGACGATCACCGGCACTTCGACACCCAGCGCGTTAATACGTCGGATCAGTTCAAGACCGTCGACCTGCGGCATGCGCAGGTCGCAGATCATCAGGTCGGGGCCTTCCTGCTGGAACACTTCCAGCCCCTGCAAACCGTTGTTGGCCTGCAACACCTTGAAGCCGCTGTCCTCGAGGTAGGCCGCGAGGCTTGCACGTACGACATCGTCGTCGTCGATGATCAGCAGAGTGGCACTGGTTTTGTGCATGGGGTATCCAGGCAAACTGCGCCAGGGCAATTTTGGTCACTGCCCATGGCGCGGCGCCGCATCTATGGCGCCAGGGCGATTTCAAGGGGCAGACGGTACTCCCATCTGCCGGCCGATTCAAGCCGGGACCGGTCGTCGTTCGGCGGCTTTACAGGTCAAATCGACGAGGGTTATAAGAGCCGCGGGAGAGCTCATAAGAAGAGGACAGGGTCCATGAGTCAGAATGATCGAGCGTACAGCGAGAAACGCGACTACATCCGCATGCGACTGGAAGCTGCAGTCGTCCTCCATCACGCTGGCCGGGAAATCCCTGCACTGTGCCTGGATCTTTCCAGTACAGGCATGCAAATCGAGGCTGAAGCGGCCCTGAGCATGGGCGACAAGGTCAAGGTCCACATCCCTTCAGAGCACAGCGAACTCGCCGGGCTCGACGCCCAAGCCGAGGTGGTGCGAATAGGCGATCTGGGCGACGGTCGTCAGTCGCTGGGCCTGGCAATCATCTCCATGAGCTGAAATCTGCATTTACGAAAAAGGCGGCTCAGAGGCCGCCTTTTTCGTATCTACAGGGCTTAGAAATCGTCTTCGACTTGCCCATCCTTCACCTTGAACTCACGGCTCTGCAAGTAGGCGTTGCGGATGAAGATGTACTTGTCGCCGCTGACCAGTCGCTCGGCCTGCAGCAGGTTGGCACGGGTGTCGACCACCTGTACGCCACGGGTGACGTTGCGCGTCGGTACGTGATCCATGTACGGATACGGCGTCAGGAAGCTGTCCGGCACTCGACCGGTGGCATCACGCACAGTGCTTGGGCCGAGGAGCGGGATGACCAGGTAAGGGCCGCTGTTCAAACCCCAGACACCAAGGGTCTGACCGAAGTCTTCGTCATTCTTGCGCAGGCCCATGTGCTTGGCCACGTCGAAGAAGCCCAGCACACCGAAGGTGGTGTTGAAGATCAGGCGACCGGTATCGACGCCGGCGTTGTGCAACTTGCCCTGCAGCAGGTTGTTGGCCAGATTGCCAACGTCGCCGATATTGCCGAAGACGTTGTGCACGCCATCTTCGAGAAACTGCGGCGTGACAGCACGGTAACCCTGGGCGATCGGCTTCAGCGCATAGGTGTCGACGGTATCGTTGAAGCGGAAGATGGGGCGATTGAAACTCTCCCAAGGATCTTCTTCCGAAGCGGCCTGACTCATCGCAGGCAGCAGGCTGAGGCCGACGAGGGCCATCAGGCCACCCAGGCGCGCGATCCAGCGAGCACCGATCACATGCATTTAAATCTCTCCTTGAGGAAAATAATGTGGCCACCGCCAGCGGGCCGAATGCCGCGTAGTATAAAGCCTGGAGCCCTGATTGGGCAGCATAGCGAAGAAAAGCGATGACCGACAAAACCTTGCTGCACACGGCACACATCCCTGTACGCTGGGGCGACATGGACAGCTACGGGCACGTCAACAACATCATCTACATGCAGTACCTGGAAGAAGCCCGTGTCGCCTGGTTCGAGCTGGCCGGCGTAGCCATGAGCAACGTGCCGTTCGGTCCGGTGGTACTGCAAACCCAGCACACCTACCTGAAACCGGTGATCCACCCCGCCACCGTGGTGGTGGAACTGAGGGCTGGCGCGGTGGGACGCAGCAGCCTGGTGATCGCACACCGGCTGACCACCACCGAAGACCCGCTCACGGTCTACGGTGAGGGTTACTGCAAACTGGTGTGGATCGACCATGAAAGTGGAAAGTCGATAGCCCTGCCGGAGCATGTACGCGGCCTGTTCAACGTCACCTAGCGGTCACATTACGGTCATCCGTCGGCGTTAGATTGGCCTAGGCCAATGCCACGGATGATCCCATGCCCTCCCCCTGCACCGCCCTGATCTTTCAACTGTCCGGCTGCCTGGTCGACTTCGGCGCCCGCACGCTACCTGTCGCGCTGCAGCGGTTGCATCCCGAGCGCACGCCCCCGAACCTCGTCGGTACGCCGCAACAGGCGCTGGATACCTGGTTAGGCAAGTCGGCAACCAGCGCACAACTGCAGGCGCTGCAACAGATGCTGAGCGAGGTGGCCGGAGAACATGCCGAGCTGACCCCGGGTGCTGCACAGTTGCTGCAAACCCTGCATGCCGACGGCACGCCCTGCGCCTGGCTGGATGACCTGCCAGCCGACGCCAGCCTGCGCCTGGCCGAAGCGCTGCCCAAGCCCATCGAAGCGGTGCTGGCGCGTCAGGCCAGGCCGTGGCCGGGGCCAGACAGTTGCTGGCAGGCATTGAGCCAGCTGGACGTCGAGCGGCTGGATGGCTGTGTTGTCGTCAGCGGTAATCCGCTACTGCTGCAAGCCGGGCTCAATGCCGGCTGCTGGACCATCGGCCTGGCGGCCTGCGGGCCACTGTGCGGCTACGCCCTGGCCGACTGGCAGGCACTGGGCGCGAGCGATCAGGAACACCTGCGCGCCGAGGCCACGCTGCAGCTCTATCGTCTGGGCGTGCACTCGGTGGTCGATCATCTGGGAGAAATCGAGGCCAGCCTGGACGATATCGGCGTGCGCCGGAGCAAGGGCGAAAAGCCCTGAGCCTTTGACTCGGATCAGGCAAAGCCGGCCCGCTTGGATTAACCTTCAGGTACGGGTTGAAAACTTCCAGCGCCGCTGGGGGTCAATGCCTAAGCTGATTCGACAAGGAGAACTCTATGCCAGCAAGCGACCTGCAGCAGCAACTGGAAGCCCTCCAGCAACACCTGGCCCAGGACACGCCGCTCAGCGAGGAAGAACGCGCATCGCTTTACCTGCTGACCCAGGAAATCGAAGTGCAATTGGCGCGTGAAGCCGCCTCAGCGCCTGACGCCACGCTGATCGATGGTGTCAATCTGGCGGTGGAACGTTTCGAGGCCAGCCACCCTACCCTCGCCGGCACCCTGCGCAACATCATGCAGAGCCTGGCCAATATGGGCATCTGAATGCCCTGCCCCGGCTAAGGCCCGGCGTTTCAAGCAAAATGTCGCCGCTTGGCCAATGCTACTTAGCCAAGCGTTGATGCATCGAACGTGTAGGAGCGGCGCCCCGCCGCGAACCTGGGCGGGGCTAACGCGAAAAGCTTCGCCCCGGGGCGGGGCTCCTACAAAGGCCGCATTGGCAGCATTGTCTAAGCGGCATTTTTCATGGGTTACTGGCGCGCCAGGCGGCCATTTTCCGGCTTGATCGCCTCGGTGCTGCGATACGGATTGATGTCCAGCCCACCACGGCGCACGTAGCGTGCATAGACAGTCAGCGACTGCGGCTGCAGCAGGCGCTGCAGATCGAGGAAGATGCGTTCGACGCACTGCTCGTGAAAATCTGCGTGCTGACGGAAGCTCACCAGATAAGCCAGCAAGCTGGCATGATCCAGCGCCGCGCCGCGGTACTCGACTACCAGACTGCCCCAGTCCGGCTGGCCGGTAACCGGGCAGTTGGACTTGAGCAGATGGCTGTGCAGGGTCTCTTCCACCATCCGGCCAGCGTCGCAACGCAGCAACTCGGGCTGCGGGTGATCGTACTGGCTGACACTGATGTCCAGTTCATCGATGCACTGCCCCGGCAGCGTCGCCACGCCCTCCTCAGAAACCTCAGCCAGCGAGCGCAGGCGCACCGCCACCGGCTTACCGGCCACCGCCGACAGGTCACGCACCAGCGTCGCTTGCAGCTCGTCCCAACTGGCGAAAGACGACTGGTTCAGGGAGTTGAGGTACAGCTTGAAGGACTTCGACTCGATGATGTTCGGCGAGTCTGCGGGAATGGCGAACTCACCGATGGCCACCACCGGCTTGCCGGACGGCAGCAGCCAGGAAAGCTCGTAGCAGTTCCAGTAGTCCACGCCCTGATACGGCAGGCTGGCGCCATCCAGACCCAGCTCCGCCCACTTGGTGGTGCGCGAGATGGGGAACAGCAGCTCTGGGCTGTATTCGGCGATGTACTGGCTGGACTTGCCCAGCGGGGAATGTTCGGCGGGGTGCTGCATGAGGCGCAATCCAGGGTGGCGAAAAACCGCGCAAGTTTAACGGGTTGAGCGCCGCGTCGCACCCGCGAAGCACTACGCCAACCACTTGCAGGAGCGAGCTCTGCTCGCGAATCGCCTGACAGCCAGCAGCTTCGCGAGCAGAGCTCGCTCCTACAATAGCATCCAGTCGCTCAGTGCCCCGTGGGAGGGGCTTTCGGCTCGGGCATCCTGCTTCGCTCTACCTCCTGCATCCTTGCAGTCGTAGCCGCGGCAGCTGCAAAAGCTCGCCGCTAAAGCGCCTCCTACGGTGGCCATCGGCACAAGCCAGTCAGACCGCCACCGGCTCCTCCTCGATCTTGCGCAGTGGCGCCCAGCGGCGCAGCAGCAGGTACAGTGTCGGAATCACGTAGAGGGTGAAGAAGGTGCCGACCAGCAACCCGCCGACGATCACCAGGCCGATCTGCTGACGGCTTTCCGCGCCCGCTCCCGTGGCGATGGCCAGTGGCAGCGAACCCAGCACCATGGCGCCGGTAGTCATCAGGATCGGCCGCAGGCGCTGCACCGAGGCCTCGATCACCGCCTCGCGCAGGGCCTTGCCCTCACGCAGCAGGTGGTTGGCGAACTCGACGATAAGGATGCCGTGCTTGGTGATCAGGCCAATCAGGGTCACCAGGCCGATCTGCGAGTAGATATTCCAGGTGCCGCCGAACAGCTTCAACGCCAGCAAGGCGCCGGCCATCGACAATGGCACACTGAACAGAATGATCAGCGGGTCACTGAAACTCTCGAACTGCGCCGCCAGCACCAGGAAGATGAACGCCAGGGCCAGGGCGAAGATCAGCAGGATGCCCGAGCTGGATTCCTTGAAGTCGCGTGACGTGCCGGTGTAGTCGTATTGCGTCTCTGGCGGAAATACCTCACGGGCGGCGACTTCCAGATGATTGAGCGCCTCGCCCAGGGTGTAGCCGGTGCCAACGTTGGCACTGATGGTCACCGCACGTAGCTGGTTGAAATGATTGAGCTCGCGCGGCGCCACCGTCTCGCGCACCTCGATCAGGTTGGACAGCTGCACCATGCCGCCGTCGCGATCACGCACGTAGACACGATCCAGGTCCTGCGGATTGCTGCGGTCGATATCCTGCAGCTGCACCATGACGTCGTACTGCTCGCCATTCTGCTTGAAGCGGGTCACCTGGCGGCTGCCGAACAGGCTTTCCAGGCTGCGCCCGATCACCGATACATCGGTGCCGACCGCCGTTGCCTGCTCGCGATTGACCGTGATCTTGAGCTGCGGCGAGTTGAGTTTGAGGTCGCTGTCCAGCCCCTCCAGGCCCGGATAATCACGCATGCGCTCCATCAGTTGATCGACGTAGACCTGCAGCTCGGCGTATTCCATGGACGAGCGCACGACGAAGTTGATCGGCTGGTTACGCGCGCTCTGCCCCAGCGGCGGACGATTGACCGGGGTGACGCGCATGCCGGCGATATCCTGCAACTTTGGCAACAACTCGTTGCGAATCTCGAACTGGGTACGCGAGCGGTCGCCCCAGTCCTCCAGCTTCATGAAGGAGATGCCCTGGGCCACCGTGGGGAAACCAGCGATCATCAGGTAGCGATTGGTCTCCGGAATGCTCGCGTAAGCAGCCTCGACCTCGCGGCCGTAGCGCGCCGTATAATCGATGGTGGCGCCGTCCGGGCCATTGAACACGCCTACGATGGTGCCGGTGTCTTCGGTTGGCGCCAGCTCTGAGCGCAAGCCGCCGAACAGCCAGGCGCACATCACGAAGGCGCCGAGCAGTACACCAAGCACCAGTGGCCAGGCATGCAGGGCACGGTCCAGGCTGTGCTTGTAGCTGTAGGTCAGGCCATTGAGGAAGCCTTCGATCAGGTTGTACACGCGACCATGGCGCTGCCCATGCTGATGCGGTTTGAGCATCACCGCGCACATCATCGGCGTCAGCGTCAACGCCACGAAACCGGAAACCAGCACGGCGCCAGCCAGGGTCCAGGCGAACTCGGTGAACAGCTTGCCGGTGGTGCCCTGCATGAAGCCGATGGGGGCGAACACCGCCGCCAGGGTCAGGGTCATGGCGATCACCGCGAAGGCGATCTCGCGACTGCCCTTGAAGGCCGCCTGCATGGGTTTCATGCCCGCCTCGATATGGCGATGGATGTTCTCCAGCATGACGATGGCGTCGTCCACCACCAGACCGATAGCCAGCACCATGGCCAGCAGCGTCAGGGTGTTGATGGTGAAGCCCATCAGCGACATCAGGGCGAAGGCGCCGATCAACGAAACGGGGATGGTCACCAGCGGAATCAGCGTTGCGCGCAACGAGCGCAGGAAGATGAAGATGATCAGGATGACCAGCGCCACCGCCTCCCAGATGGTGGTGAAGACGTTGTCGATGGATTCGCGGATGAACTGCGAGTTGTCGTTGGCCACGGTCATGTTCATGCCGTCGGGCAGCAGTGCCTTGACGTCATCCCAGGCCGCTTCGAGGCCATCGGAGATATCCAGCGGGTTGGCCGTGGCCTGCTTGACCAGGCCCAGGGTCACCGCCGGCAGGCCGTTGAAGCGCACCACGGTGCGCTCGTCGCGCGGCCCCACTTCGGCGCGACCGACATCGGACAGGCGCAGCAGGTAGCCCTGTGAGTCATCGAGGATCAGCTCGTTGAACTGCTCCGGGGTGCGCAGATCGGTCTCCGAGAGCACACTGAACTCACGCTCACGCGACTCGATGCGCCCGGCCGGAATCTCCACGTTCTGCCGGCGCAGGGCATCCTCAACATCCTGCACGGTGAGGTTGTGCGCGGCGAGCTTCTCTGGATCCAGCCAGATACGCATGGAAAAGGTCCGCGCCCCGCGCACCTGCACTTCGGACACACCGGGAATGGTCTGCAGACGGTCCTTGATCACCCGCTCGAGCAGGTCGGTGATCTCCATGGCACTGTGCTGCTGGCTGTGGAAGGCGATCCAGATCACCGGCTGAGCGTCGGCCTCGACCTTCTGCACGATGGGCTCGTCGACCTCGTCCGGCAGCAGGCTGCGTACCCGACCCAGACGATCACGTACGTCGTTGGCGGCCTCATCAGCGCTGCGGCCGAGGCGGAACTGCGCAGTGATCTGGGTGTTTTCCGCGCGGCTGATGGAGGTGACGAAATCCAGTCCCTCGATGCCCGAGAGCACGTCTTCCACCGGCTGCGCCACCTGCGATTCCATGATTTCCGGACTCGCACCAGGATAGGTGACCTGCACGGTGACGATGGGCACGTCGATATTGGGGTATTCACGCACATTGAGGCGGTCGTAGGCCATCAGCCCCAGCAGCACCACGATCAGCGACAGAACAGTGGCGAATACAGGCCGGCGAATGCAGACGTCGGAGAGTGTCACGGCTGGCGCTCCCCGCTCTTGGTGCGTACGGCCAGCCCTTCGCGCACACGCTGCCAACCGGCACTGATGATGGTTTCGTCGCCCTGCAGGCCTTCACGCACCTCGACCAGCCCGTCGAAACGCTTGCCCAGCGTCACTTCGCGGCGCTCGACCTGGCCATCGACCACCAGGTTGACCAGCAACTTGTCGCCCTGCGGCATCACCGCTTCCTCGGGAATCACCAGCGCATTGGGCCGCTCTTCGAGAATCACCGAAACGCGGACGAACTGACCGGGACGCAGGCGGCGGTCATCGTTGCCGATATGCGCGCGGATCGCCTGGCTGCGCCCAGCTTCGTCCAGGCGCGGGTTGATGGCGAAGATTTCGCCACGAAAGCGTTCGCCCGGGTAGGTATCGAGGGTGATTTCCACGGTCTGGCCGAGGCGCACCTGGGCCACGGCCTTCTGCGGAATACGGAAGTCGACCTTGAGCGGGTCGAGCACCTCCAGGTTGACGATGTTCTGCCCGGCACTGAGGTAGTCACCAACGCTGGCCTGACGCAGGCCGAGCGTGCCGTCGTGAGGGGCCTTGATCTGGGTCTTGTCGAGCCGCGCCTGGGCCAGGGCCTGGCTGGCACGGGCGGCCTGCAGCTGGCTCTGCGCCTCGTCCAGCGCCTGGGCGTTGCTGGCACCACGCTGGAACAGCATCTGCGCACGCTGGTGGTTTTTTTCGGCCAGATCAAGATTGGCCCGCGCCTGGGCAAATTCGGCGCGGGCAATCGCATCATCGAGGCTGATCAGCAGGTCGCCAGCGGTCACCGCCTGGCCCTCGCGGAAATGCAGGGTGGCCAGGCGCCCTTCCACTTCCGGGCGAATCATCACCGACTCGTCGGAGCGCAGCGAACCGAAAGTGATCAGCTCGTCACGCACCTCCATCTGCCGTACCGGCACGATCTCGACCATTGGCCCTTCGGCAGCCAGCGCAGGCGTCGTGAACAAGCCCAGACACAGCCATGGAAGAGCACGCAACAACACGGTCATGATCAGCCCCTTTTTCTTGGTAGAGACGGAGTCTAACCGGCTGCTGCGTTACTGACAGGGGCGCAAGTTATTTCGCTATGTTTTTTCGGTCACCGCCCCATTCTGTAGGAGCGGCCTAGCCGCGAGCATTCAACCGTAGCCCGGATGAAATCCGGGGAGCACAGCAGCCATCCCCCGGATTGCATCCGGGCTACACATTAACGTCTTGGCGCGGTTGCGCCGCGAGAATCGCGGATAGATCCGCTCCTACATGAGCGGCAAACGTCACTGACGCATGCCACGACCGCTGACCAACAGGCGGATGCACAGGGCATAGAGCGCGGCGGTGGCCAGCAGCATGAAGCCGACTGCCACGCCGATACGGATGTCGGACACCCCAAGAATGCCGTAACGGAAGGCGTTGACCATGTGCAGGATCGGGTTGCCCAGCGACACCGTCTGCCAGAACGGCGGCAACAGGGTGATGGAGTAAAACACCCCGCCCAGGTAGGTCAGCGGCGTCAGCACGAAGGTGGGGATGATCGAGATATCGTCGAAGTTGCGCGCATACACCGCGTTGACGAAGCCACCAAGAGAGAAGATGGTCGCCGTCAGCAGCACCACCAGCACGGTCACGCCCAGGTGATGCACCTGCAGGTGGGTGAAGAACAACGACAGCAGCGTGACGATGAAGCCCACCGCCAGCCCGCGCAGCACGCCACCGACGACGAAACCGATCAGGATGGTATGCGGTGACACCGGCGACACCAGCAACTCCTCGACGTTGCGCTGGAACTTGCTGCCGAAGAAGCTCGACACCACGTTGCCGTAGCTGTTGGTGATCACCGACATCATGATCAGCCCCGGCACGATGTACTCCATGTAGCTGAAGCCACCCATGTCGCCAATCTGCCGGCCGATCAGGTTACCGAAGATGACGAAGTACAACACCATGGTGATCGCCGGCGGTAGCAGCGTCTGCGGCCAGATGCGCACGAAACGGCGGATCTCACGGTGAACGATGGTACGCAGGGCCACCAGGTTGGCGGCGAATTCGCTGTTGAGGTACTGAGAAGTCATTGCGCCACCTTGGCCAGGTTCTTTTCCACCAGGGAGACGAACAGCTCCTCCAGGCGATTGCTCTTGTTACGCAGGCTGAGCACCTCGACCTGCTGCTGCGCCAGTTGCTGGAACAGCGCATTGAGGCCCTGGCTCTTCTCCACCTGCACTTCCAGGGTGTGGTGATCGACCAAGCGTGCCGGATAGCCCAGCAGCGTCGGCACTGAGCTGTAGGAATCCTTGAGGTCGAAGAGAAAGGTCTCGACGTGCAGTTTCTTCAGCAGATCCTTCATGCTGCTCAGCTCGACGATACGGCCGTGGTCGATGATGCCGATGTTGCGGCACAACTGCTCGGCCTCTTCCAGGTAGTGGGTGGTCAGAATAATGGTGGTGCCCTGCTTGTTCAGCTCGGTGAGGAAGCTCCACATCGAACGGCGCAGCTCGATATCCACCCCGGCAGTCGGCTCGTCGAGGATCAGCAGGCGCGGCTGATGCACCAGGGCGCGGGCGATCATCAGGCGGCGCTTCATGCCACCGGACAGCTCGCGCGAAGCCACGTCGCGCTTGTCCCACAGGCCGAGTTCGGTCAGGTACTGCTCGGCGCGCTCCTTGGCGATCGAGCGCGGAATACCGTAATAGCCAGCCTGGGTGACGACGATGTCGAACACCTTCTCGAATTGGTTGAAGTTGAACTCCTGCGGCACCACGCCCAGGCAACGCTTGAGCGCGTAGGGTTCGCGATCGAGGTCATGGCCGAACACGCTGACCGTGCCGCTGCTCTTGTTCACCAGTGTGGAGAGCACGCCGATGGTGGTGGATTTGCCGGCACCGTTGGGGCCGAGCAAGGCGAAGAAATCCCCTTCGGCAACGTCCAGATCGATGCCGTGCAGGGCCTGGAAGCCGTTTCCGTAGGTCTTGGTCAACTGGCGAATGGTCAGGGCGGAGCTCATGAAGATGGGGTTTCCCGCGCGAGAGAGAGGTCGTTATAGATGAGGGCGAAGACGCTCGATTGCAACTGCGTGTTTCGCCCGCTCATCGCTGGCATGCACCCTACCGACCCTGACGCGCGGAGAAAAGGCCGTCCTGCCGATCTTGATTATCGACTCAGTCGATAACACTGGCCTCACGCTGCATATCGCCACTGAGTTGCAGCGCACCGGCCTCGAACAGGTGCGGATAACAGACGCGCAGATGCTCGAAGAACAGTTGCTCGGGCAGATCCTCGAACTGACCGTGGTCATGCAGGTATTCCATGTAGCGCTCGCCCTTGTCGTTGTAGGGATGGAAGACGCTGTCATGCACGCCGTCGAACTCCAGCGGCGCCACCTTGAACACCCGGCACAGCGCCTCGTTGAACGCCGGCGTGGCCTTGACCCAGCGCCCGTTCAGGTGCAATTCGGTGTAACCGTGCATGGCGAACACCTCGCTGCGCAGCAGTTCCAGCAGGCGCGGCGTAGACAGGTGATTGCGCACATCGGCCAAACCGATACGCGCGGGAATGCCGCAATGCCGGGCGCAAGCAGCGAGCAGATTGGCCTTGGGTACGCAGTAGGACTCACCGCTCGCCAGCGCATGGCTGGCCTTCAATGTCTGCGCATCGAGACTGAAGGCATAGGGGTTGTAACGAATCTCGTCACGTACCGCGAGATATAGCGCCACGGCCTGACTGATCGGTTCTCGTGAGGCGCCACGCCAACCTTCGGCGAACTCGACTACCGCGGGATGGTCACTGTCAATGAAGCGGCCGGGACGTAGACAGGTCTGCATGACGGGGGACTCCTGAAGTTCGCTTCAGTCTAATCCCGTCGATTGCGCCACGTTCACGACGATCCGGCCAAGCTCACCGCCCCTGCCGCCATTTATGGCTATGCTCGGGGCGTCGCCCGCTCGAATCATGGAGGAATGCACATGCTCGTCATCTGGTTGCTGGTTCTGCTGCTTGGGGTCGCCTACCTGGCCCATAGCCGTACCGCCGCCCTACCTGCCCTCGGCATCACCGCAGCCTACCTGGTGGCCATGGCCTTGTTCAGCCCGGTACCGGGCTGGTTGCAACTGCTGCTGTGGATCGTCACCGGCGCCGTCGCCGCCTTCATCCTGCTCGGCGATCTGCGCCGGCAACTGTTCACCAGCCCGCTGTTCGCCTGGTTCCAGCGCGTGCTGCCGCCGATGTCGGCGACCGAGCGCGATGCCATCGAAGCCGGCACGGTGTGGTGGGATGGCGAGCTGTTCAGCGGCAAACCGGACTGGGACAAACTGCTGGCCTACCCCAAGGCCAAGCTGAGCGAAGAGGAACAGGCGTTCATCGATGGCCCCACCGAAGAACTCTGCGCGATGATCAGCGACTGGCAGGTCGGCCAGCAGATGGATCTGCCGGAGAAAGCCTGGGAGCACATCAAGCAGCACGGCTTCTTCGCCCTGATCATTCCCAAGGAATACGGCGGCAAGGGCTTCTCCGCCTACGCCCACTCGCAGGTGGCGATGAAACTGGCCACTCGTAGCGGCGATCTGGCCTCTACCGTGATGGTGCCCAACTCCCTCGGCCCGGCCGAGCTGCTGCTGCATTACGGTACCGATGAGCAGCGCCAGCACTACCTGCCGCGCCTGGCGCGTGGCGAGGACATCCCCTGCTTCGCCCTCACCGGCCCGCTGGCCGGTTCCGACGCCGGCGCGATGCCGGACACCGGGATCATCTGCAAAGGCCAGTACAACGGCGAGGAAGTGATCGGCCTGCGCCTGAACTGGGAGAAGCGCTACATCACCCTCGGCCCAGTGGCCACCCTGCTCGGCCTGGCCTTCAAGGCCTACGACCCGGATCATCTGCTCGGCGACAAGGAAGACCTGGGCATCAGCCTGGCGCTGATCCCCACCGATACCCCCGGCGTGGAAATCGGCCGCCGTCACCTGCCGCTGGGCGCTGCCTTCATGAACGGGCCGAACTCGGGCAAGGACGTGTTCATTCCGCTGGAGTACCTGATCGGCGGCCAGGAGTACCTCGGCAAGGGCTGGATGATGCTGATGAACTGCCTGTCGGTCGGCCGCTCCATCTCGCTGCCGGCAGTCGGCACCGGCGCGGCCAAGTTCACCAGCCTCGCCACCGGCCAGTACGCCCAGTTGCGCGAGCAATTCAACGTGCCGCTGGCCGCCTTCGAGGGCATCCAGGAAGCCCTGGCGCGCATCGGCGGCAACGCCTGGCTGATGGACAGCGCGCGTATCCTCACCGCCAACGCCGTCGACCTGGGCGAGAAGCCCTCGGTGCTATCGGCGATTCTCAAGTACCACCTCACCGAACGCGGCCGCGAGTGCATCGGCCACGCCATGGACGTGCACGGCGGCAAGGGCATCATCATGGGCCCGAACAACTACCTGGCCCGCTCCTGGCAGGGCGCGCCGATCTTCATCACCGTCGAGGGCGCCAACATTCTCTCGCGCAATCTGATGATCTTCGGCCAGGGCGCCATCCGCTGCCACCCCTACGTGCTCAAGGAAATGGCCCTGGCCGACCGCGAGGACAAGGATCAGGCACTGGCCGAGTTTGACTCGCTGCTGATGAGCCATATCGGCTTCGCCGTCGGCAACGCCGCCAGCAGTTTCCTCTTGGGGCTGACCCTGAACCGTCTGGGCCAGGTGCCCGGCGACGATCTCAGCCAACCTTACTACCGCGCCCTCAACCGCCTGGCCGCGGCCTTCGCCCTATGCGCCGACAGCAGCATGATGTTGCTCGGCGGCGACCTGAAACGCCGCGAGCGCCTGTCTGCACGTCTGGGCGACGTGCTCAGCCATCTCTACCTGGGCTCGGCCGCGCTCAAGCGCTACCACGACCTGGACTACCCGGAAGCCATCCGCCCGCTGCTGCGCTGGGCCATGGAGGAAAACCTTTACCACGCCGAGCAGGCGCTCGATGACCTGCTGAGCAACTTCCCCAACCGTCTGTTCGGCTGCCTGCTGAAAGTGCTGGTGTTCCCGCTGGGTCGCCGCCATCACGGCCCGAGCGACGAACTGGACGCCGAAGTGGCCGCGATCATTGGCCGCCAGGCCGGCGACCCGGCACTGGAGTCGGTACTGGAAGGTTGCTACCGGCCGCAGGCCGATCAGGATTCAGTAGGTGCTCTGCAACATGCGCTGAACCTGGTGCAAGCCAGCCAGGATGCGCGCAAGCGTCTGCAGCAGGCGCTCAAGGATGGCAGCCTGCAACCGGCTCCGGGCCAGGACGCCATCGAAGCGGCGATTGCTGCCGGCATCCTCGACGGCGAACAGGCCCAGCGCCTGCAAGCCGCCGAAGCGGCACGGCGTCGGGTGATCGACGTCGACGACTTCGCCAAGGAAGAGCTCAAGCTGAGCCGCGGCAAGGTGCGCTGAGTCGAACCGCTTGTGGGACGGGCTTTTAGCCGCGAGTTTCTTGCGTCGCGGCTACGACTGCAGGGATGCAGGAGGTAGAGCGAAGCAGGATGCCCGAGCCGAAAGCCCTCCCACGAAAGCCAGCTATGCAGGACAGCGGGCGCCAGGAACTCTATACTCCTGCGCCCGTTTTACCCTTCAGGAACCTGCACCATGGCCAGCCATCTCGAACACCACCTCGCCCTGCTCAACCACCTGCGCGGCATCCTCGTCGCCCTGGGCGAAGCCGAACAGGTGCTCGACGACAGCCATGCCCTGTTCCTCGAGCGCTACGATGAGCTGCTCGCCGAACTGCCGAGCGACCCGGTGTCCAGCCAATACCTGGGCCAGGATCTGATCAGCCAGGTGTTTCACCGCTACCCGCAGATCGCCCACCTGGTGCCTCGCGACCTGCTGTGGTTCTTCGGCGGCGACTGCCTGCACTTCATGCCCGACGAGGAAATCGCCCTGTACCAGGCACTCGACGAGCGCCGCTTCGAAGCCGAAGAGAACGACGAACCCTTCGACTGGAACCAGGAAAAGCAACTGCTGGCCCTGCCCACCGACGGCTCCAAGCACTGATCTGCCAATAAACAAAAGGCCCGCCGGTTTACCGTGCGGGCCTTTTGTTTGCGCCTGTACAAACGACAGAAACGAAAACGCCGCTCGATTGAGCGGCGTTTTCGTTTATTTGGAGCGGGAAACGAGACTCGAACTCGCGACCCCGACCTTGGCAAGGTCGTGCTCTACCAACTGAGCTATTCCCGCGGTACAACTTGAAGTGGCGTCCCCTAGGGGACTCGAACCCCTGTTACCGCCGTGAAAGGGCGGTGTCCTAGGCCACTAGACGAAGGGGACCTGGAACTTCGTTTGAAACCCTGCCGAAGCAGAATTTCCAAATTTTGGAGCGGGAAACGAGACTCGAACTCGCGACCCCGACCTTGGCAAGGTCGTGCTCTACCAACTGAGCTATTCCCGCATTACAACTTGAAAGTGGCGTCCCCTAGGGGACTCGAACCCCTGTTACCGCCGTGAAAGGGCGGTGTCCTAGGCCACTAGACGAAGGGGACACACCCCGGAACATCAAGCAACTTTCCGGCTTCCTTCGCTCTGTTTCTAGCATTGCGCTGGAAGTGGCGCGCATTCTATGGAGCCTTTCGAGGGTCGTCAACCTCTCTCTAAAAAATTTTTAAAATCAAAGACTTCAGCTCATAAATCGATATGCCACTAGGAGCCATGCAGCCAAGCCACTACACTCGGTCGAAAAGTCGATTCTCGAGAGGTCCCAAGCAGTGTCCGCACTCGTGATAACCATGCTGATCGTCGGCGGCATCGCCCTGCTGATGGTGATTGCCTACATCAACCACGCCGTCGAGAACAGCAAGCTGGAAAAAGCGCGCCAGCGCGCTGATCTGCTCGACCGCATTCGTCGCTGCCAGGATATCTCCGAACGCATGCCTGGACAGCTGATGACACCGCAGCTGAAGCTGCTACTGAGCCAGTTGCAGCTGCAAGTCAGCGAACGCCTGCTGCCGCTGGACAAGCAGAACGCCAGACTGAAGACCGATATCGACACCCTCAGGGCTCAGGTCGCTCAGGGCGAATCCATCCCGGTAAAGAACCCACCACAGCCCATCGCCAACGAAGCCAAGACCAAGGACGTACGTTTCCTTCTGGAAAACCTGCACGCCCTGATCACCAGTTCGGTACAGGGCGGCCTGCTGCCCGCCAACGATGGCAAGCACTGGCTCAAGCAGATTCGTCAGATGCTGGTACTGGTGCATATCGAGTTCTTCAGCACCCTGGGCCAGACGGCCATGCAGCAGAATCAACCCGGCCAGGCCCGCCTGGCCTTCGAACGCGGCGTGCAATACCTGCGCAAGCAACCTGACCCAACCCCTTACCAGACGCAACTCAAGCGTTTCGAAGAGCAATTGGCGCGCGCCAATGCCATGGTGCTCAACAACAGCGTACCCAACGCGGATGAACCCAGCCAGTTGACAGAAGGTCTGAAGGACCTGGAAGACGACTGGAAGAAGAAGAACATCTACGACTGAGTAGACGACCGCCTTCACTCAGTCAACCACGTTGACCGCCGATAGGAGTTGTAATGAGCCTGACCGTTTACGGAGCCCCCCTGTCTCCCTTCGTCCGCAAACTCTGCCTGTGCCTGATCGAAAAGGGCCTGGATTACGAGCTCGAGGTGGTCATGCCCTTCGGCCAGCCGGACTGGTTTCGCGAGCTCAATCCGCTAGGCCGGATTCCCGCCTTTCGCGATGGTGACCTGAAGCTGGCGGACTCCAGCGTCATCTGCCAGTACCTGGAAGAGCGCTACCCTGAGCACATGCCGTTATATGGCGAGGGTGTGGAGCAACGCGCCAAGGTACGCTGGCTGGAAAAATACGCGGACTACGAGCTGGCGCCGCTGTGTACCTTCACCGTGTTTCGCAACCGCGTGCTGAAAGCCACCATGGGTCAGCCATGCGATGAGGAAAAGGTGCAGCAGACGCTCAAGGACAAGCTACCCAATCACTTCGACTATTTCGAGGCCACGTTGGGTGACGCGCCCTACTTCCTTGGCGAACAACTGTCCATGGCCGACCTGGCGCTGACCAGCCAACTGATCAACATGGAGCACGGCGGGGAAACCCTGGATGCCGGCCGCTGGCCGAACCTGCTGGCGCACTACGAGCGCATCAAGGCCCGCGCATCCACACAGCAACTGCTGCCGCGCGAACTGCGCACACTGGAGAAGATTGGCGCCAAGCGCTGACCACGCCCGCTTCGTAGGGTGCGCCGTGCGCACCGATTGCGAAATCAGCTTCGGCAACGTCTCAAACCAGCGGTGCGCGCAGCGCACCTAGCGGATCGAGTCTCCCCGCATCACCAAAGGCGTATTCAGCAGTCGCTGGCGGCCAGGAATATCGCTGCCAGCGCTTCGATGCCGGCCTGATCCACCTCGGTGAAACGCCCCACCGACGGGCTGTCCAGATCCAGCACGCCGATCAGCCGCCCTTCCTTGACCAGAGGCACCACCAGCTCACTGTTCGATGCACTGTCGCAGGCAATGTGCCCTGGGAAGGCATGCACATCCTCGACTCGCTGCGTTTGCAGGCTGGCCGCCGCGGCACCGCAGACACCACGACCGAAGGCGATGCGCACGCAGGCCACCTTGCCCTGGAACGGGCCGAGCACCAGCTCGCCATCCTTCGCCAGATAAAAGCCGGCCCAGTTCAGATCGGCCAGCTCGTGAAACAGGAAAGCGGAAAACTGCGCGGCATTGGCGATGAAGTCGCGCTCGCCGCTAAGCAGTGCCTGCAATTGTGCACTCAGCAGCGGGTAACCGTTGAGATCACCACCAGTCTGAGAAAGATCGATCATGCCTGTTGCTCCAGCAGTTGCAGCCCGACCCAGTGGCGGGCGAATTGATAGGCGCAGCGGCCATTGCGGTTACCGCGACCCAGCGCCCAGCGAATGGCGGCCTTCTCCAGCGCCTCGTCCCAGCTCCAGTCGAGCCCGGCCTGACGCGCCTGCACCTCTACCCAGTGACGCACGACTAGCAGGAAGTGATCCTGGCTGAAGGGATAGAACGACAGCCACAGGCCAAAGCGGTCGGACAACGCGATCTTGTCCTCCACCGCCTCGTTGGGATGCAACTCGCCGTCGACCCGCTTCCAGTTCTCGTTATCGCTCTGATGCTCGGGCACCAGATGGCGACGGTTGGAGGTGGCGTACAGCAGCACGTTGTCCGGCGCCTGCTCCAACGAGCCGTCGAGCACGCTCTTGAGTACCCGGTAGTCACCCTCGCCCGCTTCGAACGACAGGTCGTCGCAGAACAGCACGAAGCGTTGCAGCAAGCCGGCCAGCAGCTCGACCACGCGCGGCAGGTCGGCCAGGTGATCACGCTCGATCTCGATCAGGCGCAGGCCGGCCTTGGCGTGCTCGGCGAGCAGGGCACGCACCAGCGACGACTTGCCAGTGCCACGCGCGCCCCAGAGCAAGGCATGATTGGCCGGCATGCCGCTGACGAACTGACGGGTGTTACGCGCCAGTTGCTCGCGCTGGGCGTCCACACCCAGCAGGTCGCTCAGCGACAGGTCGAGGCTGACATCCAGTGGCAGCAGGTAGCCACTGCGACCATCACGCACCCAGCGCGCCGCTACGCACTTGCTCCAGTCCACCTCCGGACGTAGTGCAGGCAGCAGGGGTTCGATGCGCTCCAGCACCTGCTCGGCGCGGGCAAGAAAATCCAGTAACCGGGAATCCACGATCTACTACTCCTTTTGCGCAGAGCCGCACGTTGCAGGCTCTGCCGGTACAGGGTCGCTATCAGCTATGCTTGGCAGGCGCCCAAGGATCAGAGACCACGCACGCTTTTATGGACATTTCGCTCACCAATCGCCTGTCGTTCAAACAGGCCGGCCTGACCGTCCTGGTGGCGTTTATTCTTGGTACGCTGCTGAGCGTCACCCAGGTGGCGGTCGATTATGCCAGCGAAGAGGCCTCCATCAACCGCGAGATTCGCGCGCTGCTGGAAATCAGCCACAACCCCGCCGCCCGTATCGCCTACAACATCGACGCGGAACTGGCGCAGGAGCTGGTCCTCGGCCTGCTACGCTCACCCGCAGTGACCCGCGCCGAACTGATCGACAACAACGGTCTGGTGCTGGCCAGCGTCAGCCGCCCGCGCCGGGAAAGCCGCTACCGGGTCTTCAGCGACAGCCTGTTCGGGGCCCAGCGGCAGTTCCAGGACCCACTCCACGTCAGCCATGCCCCCAACGAAGCACTGGGCTTTCTACGCCTGGAAGTCGACACCTATGCCTTCGGCAGTCACTTTCTCAGACGTTCGCTGCTGACTCTGCTCACCGGTTTCGCGCGCAGCCTGCTGCTGTCACTGATCCTGCTGGTGCTGTTCTATTTCATGCTGACCAAGCCCCTGACCGGGGTGATTCGCGCACTCAGCGAACGTAACCCGCAAGACCCGCAGCACCGCCCCGTGCCCTGCCCCAAGGGCCACGAGCGCGACGAGATCGGCACTCTGGTGGAGGTCACCAACCGACAACTGTCGAGCATCGCCCAGGAGATCGAACAAAGGCGTAACGCCGAAGACCGCCTGACCCAGTACCTGAACGAACTGGAAAATATCGTCTCGGCGCGCACCGCCGAGCTCAAGGCCACCAACGCCCGCCTCAGCCAGTCCAACCGCGAACTGGAGGTGGCGCGCACCACCGCCCTGAACATGGCGCAGGCGCGCTCGGCCTTTCTGGCCAACATGAGTCACGAGATCCGCACGCCGCTCAACGGCCTGCTCGGCATGCTCGCGCTGGCTCTGGACGGCCCGCTCAGCGCCGAGCAGCGCCAGCAGCTGGGTATCGCCCATGACTCCGGCAAGGTGCTGGTGGAACTACTCAACGACATTCTCGACCTGTCCAAATTCGAAGCAGGCCAGCTCGAACTGGAGGAAATTCCCTTCGACCTCGGCGCCTTGGCCGAGGAAACCGCCAGCCTGCTGTCACAGAACGCCGCCAGCGCAGTCGAGCTGACCTGCCTGATCGACCCGGCACTGCCGACCCAGGTGCTGGGCGACCCGACACGGGTGCGCCAGATCGTCAGCAACCTGCTGTCCAACGCGCTCAAATTCACCCGCTTCGGCCGCGTCGACCTGATCGTCGCCTGCTGTAAGGACGGCATCAGCATTCGCGTGCGCGATACCGGCATCGGCATCGCCGAAGATGCCCAGGCGCGCATCTTCCAGCCCTTCGCCCAGGCCGAAGTCGGCATCACCCGTGAGTACGGCGGCACCGGGCTAGGCCTGGCGCTGACGCGGCGCCTGTGCGAAGCGATGCATGGCAAGCTGACGCTGCAGTCGAAAGAGGGCTTTGGCAGCGAGTTCTGCGCGCAACTGCCGCTGCCCGCCCATGCGCAAGCCGGCTCACAACCTGTGCTGGACGGCCGCATCGTCGCGCTGACGCCGGCCAGCAGCGGCCTGCAGCAGATGCTCAGCCAGTGGCTGCCAGCCTGGGGCCTGAGTTATCAGCGCCTGGATACCGATGCCAGCCTGCACGGCGTGGATGCCGACCTGCTGATCAGCGATTGCCCGGAATGCCTGCTGGGTATTCGCCCGGCGATCAGCACGCCGATACTGCTGGTCACCGCCTATGGCAACTTCCTGCCGCACGAGCAGGCGCAGCGTCTCATGCCGCTGCTGCAGATCGCCCGCCCGCTGGCGCGCAATGGCCTGCTACAGGTGCTGCGGCACATCCTGCACAGCGACGACGGCAACCTGCACAGCAGCGCCCAGACGCAAGCTGCGCGAGAAAGTACAGCGCGCGTGCTGCTGGTCGAAGACAACCCGGTCAACCAGATGGTCGCCAAAGGCATGCTGGCCAAGCTCGGCTACCAGGTGTTGGTCGCCGCACACGGCGCTGAAGCATTGGAGGTGCTGGAGCAGGAGCCCATCGACCTGATCCTGATGGACTGCAACATGCCGGTGATGGATGGCTACGAAGCCAGCCGACGCATCCGCAGCAATGGCCGCTGGCCGGAGTTGCCCATCGTCGCCCTGACCGCCAATGCGCTGTCCGACGAGCGCGAGCGCTGCCGCGCTGCTGGCATGAACGATTACCTGGCCAAACCCTTCCGCCGTGAAGAACTGGCAGTCATGCTCGACACCTGGCTGCCCGATGAGGTCAATCGCTGAGCCGAGCCAGTAGCCGATCCAGGCTGCGCCGCAGCCCTTCCATCTCCAGCAGATCCTGATCGCCGAACTGGCAGAGCAACTGCGCCTTGAGCGGCAGGACCTGCGCCTGCAGCGCCCTGCCAGCCTCGCTCAGGGCCAGATGCACCTCGCGTTCATCCGTCTGCGCGCGACGACGCTGCACCAGGTCCATCTGCTCCAGACGCTTGAGCAGCGGCGTCAGGGTGCCGGAATCCAGCTGCAGGCGTTGCCCGAGCGCCTTGAGCGTCGGCTGCTCGGGCGCCCGCTCCTGCCATTCCCACAGCACCAGCATCGCCAGATACTGCGGGTAGGTCAGGCCGAGGGCGTCGAGCATCGGTTTGTAGGCGCGGATCACCGCACGCGAGGCGGCGTAAAGCTTGAAGCACAGCTGGTTGTCCAGCTGCAGCCCGGCGGTGTCGAAAGCACTCATTTCAGCAGGGCTTCGATCTCGCTGCTCAGTTCTTCGGGCTTGGTGGTCGGGGCGAAGCGCTTGACCACCTTGCCGTCCTCGCCAATCAGAAACTTGGTGAAGTTCCACTTGATGCCCTGGCTGCCCAGCAGGCCCGGCGCGCGCTTCTTCAACTGCACGAACAGCGGGTGAGCATCGCTGCCATTGACGTCGACCTTCTTGAACAGTGGGAAGCTGACGCCGAAGTTCAGCTCGCAGAACTCGGAGATCGCGCCCTCGTCACCCGGCTCCTGCTTGCCGAACTGATTGCAGGGGAAACCGAGCACTACCAGCCCTTTGTCCTTGTATTGCTGCCAGACGCTTTCCAAGCCTTTGTACTGCGGGGTGAAGCCACATTTGCTGGCCGTGTTGACCACCAGCACAGCCTTGCCGCCGAAGTCGGCCAGAGTCTTCTGCTCGCCCTTGATGGTGGTGACCGGAATATCGAAAAGTGCGTTGCTCATGGGGAATCGTCCTGAATGGGCTTGAAGTGACGAATAAAGTAGCGAGCAATTAAATTGCATGCAATTTAATTAAGGCAAAATAACATATGCAGATATCGCACTATCCGTAGGTTAGTTAGCGGCGCCGAGTGCCGAGCTTCCAGACGCAGATGAACTCCTCGCGCTCGGATGGCCACCCCACGTAACCCACCGGGCGATGGATCGCGTTGCGCCGATGGTGGGTTACGCCGCACCGGCCTTAGCAAACTGTTCTGCAAGCGTGACAGGCGGCCAACCTACCCTACGAAACGGTGGCGCCCAGGGCTCGTACCAGAGCAGCCAGCGGCGCTGAATCACCCTGAATACGCACGTGCAAGCCATCGATCTCGCGGCGCATGGGGTAATGCTTGCGCAGGCGGTCGAAGCCGGCGCGACGGGTATCGGCATCGCCAACCAGGCTGCGGCGAAAGTCGGCATCGTCGCGGCGCGGGTCATAGACCGCGCGGCAAATGCTGGCCAGCGCCCATGTCGGATCGGCGCTGCTATCGATACTCAGCTCACTCAACCAGGGCGCCGGCAACAGATCGGCCAGACTCACCTGCTCGGCCACGCCCAGCGCCCGGCAGCAGGCCTGGTAGATCTGCGCCGTGCCGCGCAGCTTGCCGTCCAGGCTGTAGCCGGCAATGTGCGGCGTGGCCAGTTGGCACAGGGCGGCCAGCTCGACATCGGCCTGCGGCTCGCCTTCCCAGACATCCAGCACGGCCTTCAGATCAGGCCGCTGTGGCAACAGGTTGCGCAGCGCGGTGTTGTCCACCACGGCACCGCGACTGGCATTGATCAACCAGGTGCCAGGCCTGAGCGCAGCCAGACGCGCCGCATCGAACAGATGGCGCGTCGAGGCGTCCAGCGGTGTATGCAGGCTGATCACATCGCATTCGCCGATGATCTGCTCCAGGCTGACGAAGTCGCCGCCCTCGGCGGCTTGGCGCGGCGGGTCGCACACCCGCACCTGCCAGCCGAGACCACGCAGCAGATTGACCAGGCGCCCACCGACCTGCCCCACCCCGACCACGCCATAGACGCGCGCAGCTGGGTCGACGCCCTCACGCTCGGCCAGGGTCAGCACGCTGCCCAGCACGTAATCAACCACGCCACGGGCATTGCAACCCGGTGCGCTGCTCCAGGCGATGCCTGCTGCGGCGAAGTAATCGAGATCCAGATGGTCGGTGCCGATGGTGCAGGTGCCAACGAAACGTACCCGGCTACCTTCGAGCAAGGCGCGGTTCACCTGCGTCACCGAGCGCACCAGCAACAGGTCGGCATCACGCACATCGACCGCCGTGATGGCGCGCCCGGGCAAGCGGCGGATGCTGCCGAACGCAGCGAAGAACTCATCGAGCAGGGGAATGTTTTCGTCGGCGACTAGGTGCATGACAGGCTCCATCGGGCAGGTCGCCATTCTAAGTCAGCCGACACCTCAGCGTCGCCCCACAGGCCGCCAGACAGAGGGGCAGATCGTACTTTCCTGACCGACACGTCAAAGCGTAGACTACGCGGTTTCCTGCTATCCCGAAGAATCGAAATGTCCACCGACACCCGCCTTGGCCGCGTGCGCACGGAACTACGCAGCCTGCTCATTCTGGCCACGCCGATCATCATCGCCCAGTTGGCGCACACCGCCATGGGCTTCGTCGATACGCTGATGGCCGGGCGCGTCAGCCCGCAGGACCTGGCCGCCGTGGCACTGGGCAACTCGATCTGGGTGCCGGTGTTCCTGCTGATGACTGGTATCCTGCTGGCCACCACACCCAAGGTGGCGCAGCGCTTCGGCGCTGGCCAAGAGGCCGATATAGGCCCGCTGGTTCGTCAGGCACTCTGGCTGGCGCTGGCCGTCGGCGGTAGCGCTGCGGCGCTGCTATGGAACGCCGAGTTCATCCTGCGCACCATGAACGTCGACCCGGCGCTGATCACTCCGGCCATGGGCTACCTGCGTGCAGTGGCCTGCGGCTTCCCGGCAGTGGCGCTGTACCACGTGCTGCGCTGCTTCAGCGATGGCCTCGGCCATACCCGCCCGGCCATGGTGCTGGGCATTCTCGGTCTGCTGCTGAACATTCCTGCCAACTACATCTTCATCTACGGCAAGTTAGGCCTGCCGGCCATGGGTGGCGTTGGCTGCGGCTGGGCGACCGCGCTGGTGATGGGCTTCATGCTGATCGGCATGCTGGTCTGGGTGAAGTGGGCGCCCTACTACCGTGCCAGCGCGCTGTTCACCCGCTTCGAATGGCCGCAGTGGACGGTGATCAAACGCCTGCTGAGCATCGGCGTACCGATCGGTATCGCAGTGTTCGCCGAATCGAGCATCTTCGCGGTGATCGCCCTGCTCATCGGCGGGCTCGGTGCTACGGTGGTGGCCGGACACCAGATCGCGCTCAACTTCAGCTCCATGGTATTCATGATCCCTTACTCGCTGGCCATGGCCGCCACCGTGCGCGTCGGCCAGGCACTGGGCCGCGGCCAGCCGCGCGAAGCGCGCTTCGCTGCCGGGGTAAGCATGGCGGCGGCGCTGGGCTACGCCTGCGTATCGGCCAGCCTGATGTTCCTGCTGCGTGAGCAGATCGCGCAGATCTACACCCCGGACAAGACGGTGATCGCCGTGGCGGCAACGCTGATCGTCTATTCGGCGCTGTTCCAGTTCTCCGATGCCATCCAGGTGACGGCGGCCGGCGCGCTGCGTGGCTACCAGGACACGCGCATCACCATGTTGCTGACGCTGTTCGCCTATTGGGGCATCGGCCTGCCGGTGGGTTATGCGCTGGGGCTGTCCGACCTGTTCGGCGAACCCAGCGGCCCCAGTGGCCTGTGGCAAGGGCTGGTGGTCGGACTGACCTGCGCCGCCGCGATGCTCACCGTGCGCCTGGCGCGCAGCGCGCGCAAGCGCATCCGCCGGGCCGCCTGAGTCATTGGATAGGCAGGAAATCAGCTCTAGACTGAGCCCATGATTCGACCTGCCCTGATCCTCTGCTTCTTCGCACTCGCCGGCTGCGGCCCGGCCAACGATGGCCTGGCCCTACAGAGCGATTACCTCGAACGCCTGCAGCGCTCGCTCGATGCACCTAACGTCAGCTCGCTCGATAAGCGCAGCATCAGTCAGTACCGCCTGCCAGCCCGGCGCGAGCGGCTTTCGGACATCCCCGAACTGCGCATCGGCCTGCTCGATCTGGTGATCGACGCGCGGCGCTGTCCGCATTTGCAGCAGTTGATCAGCCAACGCAACAGCAGCCTGGGCAAACAGTTGATGCCCAGCCAGCGCCTGGGCTACGAAGGCGATCTGCTGCGCGCCATCGACGACTGCCTGCCGCATCTGCAGGACGACTCCAGCCTGAAGGCCACCCTGCAACGCCTGGCCGACGACAAGCGCCAGCAACTGCCTGCAGTATTCTGGAATGCGCTGAACGGCAGTCCGGAGTTCGAGAACTACCTGCGTTTCGCTGATAAAGCCTTGCCGGTGGACATGCTGGAAGACAGCGCCGCGCTGGACGCATTGCAGCGGCTGGCCAGCATCGGCGCCGCCCTGCCTGCGCAACTGCCGCCGAGCGCCAGTGAGCTGGAACCGCAGTTCTTCGCCCTCTACGCCAGCGAGCAAGGCGGCCAGTTGATTACCAGCCTGGCCAGCCTGCGCCACACCCTCGACGCAGGCAGCGAACTGCTGGAGCAACGCCAGCGCAATCGCCCACTCTGCCCACTGGGCCAGGCGACGCCACGCGGGCGCATCCTGCAGAACATCTTCATCAAGTTCTACGCTGGCGGCCTGCAACCCTACCTGGCACAGGTCGACCAACGCGGCCAGCAGTGGCAGGCGGCGCTGCTGCAATTGCAACGCATCGACGGTATTCCCACCACCACCCGCGAGCACCTGCAGCGTTTGGCAGGCGAACAGGATTCGTTATGGCAGGATTTCCGCATAGCCACGGCGCGTCACGTCAAGGCCTGGCAGACTTTGCTAAACAGCTGCGGCCTGGCGCCGGGACAGGCGGGATGGCACAGCGAAAGCTAGCAAACCGTAGGGCGGGTGTAACCCGCCATCGCGACCAACAACATCCGCTATTTGGCGGGTTGCACCCGCCCTACGAGATAACTGCCTAATCGGCCTTCTTGCGAATCCAGTACAGGTAGGTGCCGTCTTCCTCGGCCTGACCGAGCAGTTCGTGACCGAGGAACACGCAAAACTTGGGAATATCACGACGGGTCGACGGATCGGTAGCGATCACCTTGAGCAGGCCGCCCGGCGACAGGTCGCGCACCTTGTTGTGCAGCATCATCACCGGTTCCGGGCAATTCAGGCCGCTGGCGTCGAGCAGGTCATCGTGATTGAGGGTCAGGGCTTCGGACATAAGGGGCTCCACAAACAGGCGCGCATTGTCGCGCAAAGCTGACCTTCAGGTCACCTGCCCGCACAATCCTGAGACCTGCGCGCAGATCATCACTTGCCATGCCGACGCAGATGGCAGGTCACTTCCTCACGGTCGTGATACAGCTGCTTGCAGCCGATACTGACCTTCAGGCCCCGCTCCGCCAGCCCCGATTCGATGCGATCGAGCAGGCGCCGCACTTCGGCGTAACGCTGCTTCATCGGCAGCTTGAGATTGACCACCGCCTCGCGACAAAGCCCTTCGCCCAGCCAGGTTTCGATCATCGCCGCCGTGCGTGCCGGCTTCTCGACGATGTCGCAGACCATCCAGTGCACCGGATGCCGTGGACGGAAGGTGAAGCCATCGGCGCGCTGATGCACGACGAAGCCGGAGTACATCAGGCTTTCGGCCATTGGCCCGTTGTCCACGGCGGTGACGCGGATTTCCCGATTGACCAATTGCCAGGTCCAGCCGCCAGGTGCTGCCCCCAGGTCAACTGCGGTCATACCCGGCGCCAGGCGCTGATCCCACTGCTCGCGCGGGATGAAATGGTGCCAGGCCTCCTCCAGCTTGAGCGTGGAGCGGCTCGGCGCCTCGCGCGGGAACTTCAAGCGCGGAATGCCCATCGGCCACATCGCCTGGTTATCCGCCTCGGCGATACCGGCGAATACCTCACGGCCGCTCTTGAAGGTCAGCAGCAGGCGCGGCTTCTTCGCGTCGTCCACCAGCTTGCCGGCCTTGAGCAGCGCCTTGCGCAGCGGCGCCTCGAACTTCTTGCAGAAGGTCGAGAGCTCCTTGCCGTCGTTGGTATCCACCACTTCCAGCCACAGGCTGCCGCACACCGGATAGTCCGCCAGGGCGTCGAGCAGCACACTGATGCGATCGCTCTCCGGCAACATGACGAAACCACCGCGTGCCCATTGCCTGGGGAAAATCAGGCTGTTGAAGCGCACACTACGCATCATGCGCTCGCCATCGGCCGCCTCGCTGCAGACGAACTCGGCGCAAGCACTACCGGGCTTGGTCTTGGAGTAGCCCGGTACATCCAGGCGTGCGGCGAGGTCGCTGATCTCGGCGCAAACCTCCCCTTCGAAACCGGGGCGGCAATGCAGAAACAGGGTATTCATCAAAGGGTCTCCTCAAGGCGCGCATGATACCCGAGACCGGAACCCAGAGCCGCTAAACCTGTCCAGCTACATATGCGCTGCCCCAGACTAGGGAGCCGCCAGCCATCGCGTTTCGATGAGGCCCGGCCCCCCAGAACAGGCAGCGCATAGCAACCGATAAAGGATATGCGCTAGCCAGACTGCCCAAGCCGAACTAGCTTGAAGGTCTGCCGCCATCAGACACAGCCCGAACCGTGCGGGCCCAAGGAGATGTGCAATGCCCTCCCTCGATAGCCTGAACTGCCGCCGCGAACTGAAAGTCGGCGACGCCACCTACCACTACTTCAGCCTGCCAGAGGCCGCCCAGCGCCTCGGCAACATCGACCGCCTGCCCAAGTCGCTCAAGGTCCTGCTGGAGAACCTGCTGCGTAACGAAGACGGCCAGACCGTGCAGCCGCAGGATCTGCAAGCCATGGTCGACTGGCTCGACCAGCGCGCCTCCGACCGCGAGATCCAGTACCGCCCGGCGCGCGTGCTGATGCAGGACTTCACCGGCGTTCCGGCGGTGGTCGACCTGGCTGCCATGCGCGACGCCATGGCCAAGGCCGGCGGCGACCCGCAGCGGATCAACCCGCTGTCGCCGGTGGACCTGGTCATCGACCACTCGGTGATGGTCGACCGCTACGCCTCCTCCAGCGCCTTCCACGACAACGTCGAGCTGGAAATGCAGCGCAACGGCGAGCGCTACGCCTTTCTGCGTTGGGGCCAGCACGCCTTCGACAACTTCAGCGTGGTACCGCCGGGCACCGGCATCTGCCACCAGGTCAACCTCGAGTATCTGGCGCGCACCGTGTGGACCAAGGAGGAAGACGGCGTCACCCTCGCCTACCCCGACACCCTGGTCGGTACCGACTCGCACACCACCATGATCAACGGCCTCGGCGTGCTCGGCTGGGGCGTCGGCGGCATCGAGGCGGAAGCGGCCATGCTCGGCCAGCCGGTGTCGATGCTGATTCCCGAAGTCATCGGCTTCAAGCTCAGCGGCAAGCTGAAAGAAGGCATCACCGCCACCGACCTGGTGCTCACCGTCACCCAGATGCTGCGCAAGAAGGGCGTGGTGGGCAAATTCGTCGAGTTCTACGGCGACGGCCTGGCCGACCTGCCGCTGGCCGACCGCGCCACCATCGCCAACATGGCCCCGGAATACGGCGCCACCTGCGGCTTCTTCCCGGTGGACGAGATCACTCTCGGCTACCTGCGTCTGTCCGGCCGCCCGGACGCCACCGTGCAACTGGTCGAGGCCTACAGCAAGGCCCAGGGCCTGTGGCGCGAGCCAGGCGCCGAACCGCTGTTCACCGACAGCCTGAGCCTGGACATGGGCAGCGTCGAAGCCAGCCTGGCCGGGCCCAAGCGCCCGCAGGATCGTGTCTCCCTGGGCCAGGTCAGCCAGGCCTTCGACGACTTCGTCGGCCTGCAGCTCAAGCCCACCGCCAAGGAAGAGGGGCGCCTGCTCAGCGAAGGCGGCGGTGGCACGGCCGTCGGCGGCGACAAACAAAGCGGCGAAATCGACTATGAGGACGACGGCCGTACCCATCGCCTGAAAGACGGCGCCGTGGTGATCGCCGCTATCACCTCCTGCACCAACACCTCCAACCCCAGCGTGATGATGGCCGCCGGCCTGCTGGCCAAGAAGGCCGTGGAAAAAGGCCTGCAGCGCCAGCCCTGGGTGAAGAGTTCGCTGGCCCCCGGCTCCAAGGTGGTCACCGAGTACTTCAATGCCGCTGGCCTGACGCCCTACCTGGAGAAGCTCGGCTTCGACCTGGTGGGCTACGGCTGCACCACCTGCATCGGCAACTCCGGCCCGCTGCGTGAGCCCATCGAGAAGGCCATCACTCAGGCCGACCTGACCGTCGCCTCGGTGCTCTCTGGCAACCGCAACTTCGAGGGCCGTGTGCACCCGCTGGTGAAAACCAACTGGCTGGCCTCACCGCCCCTGGTGGTGGCCTACGCCCTGGCCGGCAGCGTGCGCCTCGACTTGACCCGCGACGCCCTCGGCACCGGCAAGGATGGTCAACCGGTATATCTGAAGGACATCTGGCCGACTCAGGCCGAGATCACCCAGGCCATCGCCCAGGTCGACACCGCCATGTTCCGCAAGGAATACGCCGAAGTCTTCGCCGGCGACGAGAAATGGCAGGCGATCGACGTGCCCAAGGCCGACACCTACGCCTGGCAGGGCGACTCCACCTACATCCAGCATCCGCCGTTCTTCGAGGACATCGCTGGCGATCCGCCACGTATCACCGATATCCGCCAGGCGCGCATCCTCGCCCTGCTCGGCGACTCGGTGACCACCGACCACATCTCCCCGGCCGGCAACATCAAGGCCGACAGCCCGGCTGGGCGTTACCTGAGCGAGCATGGCGTGGACAAGGCCGACTTCAACTCCTACGGCTCGCGCCGGGGTAACCATGAAGTGATGATGCGCGGCACCTTCGCCAACATCCGCATCCGCAACGAAATGCTCGGCGGCGAGGAAGGCGGCAACACCCTGCACGTGCCCAGCGGCGAAAAGCTGGCGATCTATGACGCGGCCATGCGCTATCAGGCCGAAGGCACGCCGCTGCTGATCATCGCCGGCAAGGAATACGGCACCGGCTCCAGCCGCGACTGGGCGGCCAAGGGCACCAACCTGCTGGGGGTCAAGGCGGTGATCGCCGAAAGCTTCGAGCGCATCCACCGCTCCAACCTGGTGGGCATGGGCGTACTGCCGCTGCAGTTCAAACCCGGTACCGACCGCACCAGCCTGAAACTGACCGGCAAGGAAGTGCTGGCCATCGAAGGTCTGGAAGGCGTGGAACTGCGCCCACAGATGCCACTGACGCTGATCATCACCCGTGAAGACGGCACCCATGAGGAAGTCGAAGTGCTGTGCCGCATCGACACCCTCAACGAGGTCGAGTACTTCAAGGTCGGCGGCATCCTGCACTACGTGCTGCGCCAGATGATCGCCAGCTGATGCACCTGCCCTGCCGTACCATGCGGCAGGGCCTCACCGTCGGGCCAGGGACGGCTCATGCCGTGACAAAAATGTGACGTCATTCAAAAAGCGATTAAACTCGCCAAAACGGATTCAGCCCTCAACTTCGCCGCTCGCCGGCCGATGACAGGGCATTACAACGACGGATACCTGCCATGCGTAACAACCAGCCGGTCACTCAGCGTGAGCGCACCTTTCCTGCACAACAACGCCTGATATCCACCACCGATCTCAAAGGGCAAATCAGCTACTGCAACGACGCCTTCGTCGACATCAGCGGCTTCAGTCGTGAAGAACTGCTGCGCGCGCCACACAACATCGTGCGCCACCCGGACGTTCCCTCGGCCGTGTTCGAGCATATGTGGACGACCCTGAAGAAGGGCCGGCCGTGGATGGGCATCGTCAAGAACCGCAGCAAGAACGGCGACCACTACTGGGTCAACGCCTACGTCACGCCCGTGACCGAAAACAACCAGGTCGTCGGCTACGAATCCGTCCGCGTCAAACCGACCGCCGAGCAAGTGCGCCGCGCCGAAACGCTGTACGCCCGCATCAACGCCGGCAAGTCGGCCGTTCCGGCCAGCAATCAATGGCTGCCCATCGTCCAGGCGTGGATGCCCTTCATCCTGGTCAGCCAGATCGGCTTCATGATCGGCCACTGGATGGGCAGCAACTGGGGCTTCATCCTCGCTGCCGTGCTCTCCGTGCCGCTGGGTCTGGCTGGCATCGCCTGGCAGACGCGCGGCGTCAAACGCCTGCTGCGCCTTGCCGAGCAAACCACCTCCGACCCGCTGATCGCGCAGATGTACACTGACAGCCGTGGCGCCGAAGCACGCCTGGAAATGGCCATGCTCAGCCAGGAAGCGCGCCTGAAAACCTGCCTCACCCGCCTGCAGGACACCGCCGAACAACTGACCCTGCAAGCGCGTGAAGCTGACAAGCTGGCGCACAACAGCTCGGCCGGCCTCGAGCGCCAGCGCAGCGAGACCGAGCAGGTCGCCACCGCCGTCAACGAAATGGCCGCCACCACTCTGGAAGTGGCCAGCAACGTCGCCCGCACCGCCATCGCCACCCAGGAAGCCAACCGTCTGACCAGCGAAGGCCGCACCATCGCCGCGGAAACCCGCGAAGCCATCCAGCGCCTGTCACAATCGGTGGGCGATACCGGCGAGACCGTGACCCGCCTGGCCCAGGACAGCAGCGAGATTGGCGGCGTGGTCGACGTGATCAAAGGCATCGCCGACCAGACCAACCTGCTCGCCCTCAACGCCGCCATCGAAGCCGCCCGCGCCGGCGAAATGGGCCGCGGTTTCGCCGTGGTAGCCGACGAGGTACGTTCGCTGGCGCAACGCACCGCCGAGTCCACCGAACAGATCCACGCCCTGATCGCCAAGCTACAACGCACCGCCGAAGAGGCCGTGCTGACCATGGAAATCGGCCGCAAGCAGGCCGATGAAGGCGTCGAGCGAGTACTCAAGGCCGATCAGGCCCTGGCCGGCATCAGCGACTCGGTGGCCAATATCGCCGATATGGCCAACCAGATCGCTGCGGCGGCGGAAGAGCAAAGCGCCGTCGCCGACGAGATCAACCAGAACATCACCACCATCGCCCAACTGGCCGACCAGACCGCCGGCGAAGCCAACGATACCGCCAAACTCAGCGAGGCCCTGACCAACACCGCACAGGGCCAATACGCCTTGGTCGAACGCTTCAACCGCTGAAACAAAAGGCGCAGCGGCTCACCGCTGCGCCTCTCTCCTCCCCGCCCCGCTTTTTGTAGGAGCGAGCTTGCTCGCGATCTCCCTACGCCCTTCCCAACCATCCCAGCCTTCGCATGATTGCCACTTGCCAGCAGTTATCCGACATGGTGTATAAACTCCCAAACACCCCATCGCCTCGCTACCTCCCGCGAGCTAGAAAAGGATCTTGAAAATGACCAGGAAGGTTATCCACCAAAACCGCCCGCAGGTTATGCACCATTTGGTGTCTATTTATAGTTAGGTGCTAAACAATGGACGTAAGCAAATTACTTGAGGATGTCAAAGACATTGAAAGCTTTTTGGTTTTTGCACTCGCATTAGCAGCAGATCGTGCTGCATCTATTGCACAGGAAAAGGAAAATCCGAGCTCACCATATGGTTCCGATGCCAATGGCTGGGAAAACACCACCACCGAGTCTTTTCTTGAAAGTTCAATCGCATGGTCTGAATCTAGTGATTTCGGTATGACTCAAGGTCTCCCTCTGTCAAATCCGTGGAAGCAGTTTGCTGTTTTTCTTTACTGCGGAAAATTTATGAGTAAGCATCTAATTATACGCTCAAATCGCTCACTTCGTTCGCTGGAACGGGCTAAAGCCCGCCCCTTAACTTAATCGTTAGCAGCTAGAGGAAAATATGGAAGAATTCCTGAAAGCAATTTCCTGGCAGCATTTAGCCTTTATATTTTCTCTAGTCTTCATTTTTGCTTTCCGCCAACCACTATCTGACCTCATCCGCAGGATCACATCAATAAGCAAGGACGGCCTAACCGCCGGCGCACCTCCCGAAGCTCAACGAGAGCAAGAGCATGAGACCGTACAACAACTACTTAATATTATCGGCAGCTCCATTGTTATTGAAGATCTCGAAAATCGAATTAAAGCCGAATTAACAGCCAAAAACCTCAGCACAGAGGGCAACACTACTAAGATCCTTATTAGACATCTAGCTGGAACTCAACTACTTCTATCATTTGAGCAAATACATAATTTGATATTTGGCAGTCAAATATTTCTTCTCAAGAAACTTAACGAGGTAGCAGGCCAAGGGCGGCCCGCGCTATTCGTATACAACCATATTAACCACATCAAAACTCTCTATCAAGAAGAGCTTCAAGACTGGTCAAATGATGAATACCTTGCTTTCTTATTTTTCCGATCACTTATAGTTCGACACGACGATCAAATTCACATCACAAATCTCGGAGTTGAATACCTTACATGGCTTGTGCGTAATGGCCGCAGCGAAGAAAAACCGTTATAACGCTGCTAACAGCACTCAAATCGCTCACTTAGTTTGCTGGGACGGGCTAAACCCCGCCCCTTAGCTTAATCGGTAGGCGCAAGGAGGAATCGTGACTGAAACTGAGAAAATGGTAGACAAGTTTGTCCACGGCTTGGACGGGCAGAGATACCGAGAAATATTTGAAGTCCTCGAATCCAGTAACCTTCGTCCACTGGGCAAATCAAACACTGAAACATTGCTATTTCAGCTACGAGGGACTGATAGTGAAATGCTAGATATTTTTGCGTTTCGTTTGGGGCCGCCGCCAGTAATTTCGTTTCCAAAATCATATTGGCTAGGTCGCCCCAGTGAACTAAGTGATCATCTATCCAATTTTTCGCTCTCGGAAAAGCCAGCCATAACTGGGCCGGTTTCTGACTCACAGTATTCGGCAGGCCAGGTTGAAATTAACCGTTCTACTCATGAGAGAATTATTGAGGTTTGCAACCGTGCCTGTGCTTCCCTGCAATAAGCGCCTAACATGTGGTTCAAATCGCTCGATTCGCTCACTGGGACAGACTAAAGCCCGCCCCTTGACCAAACGTTAGGCTACCGTAGTTATGAGCATCGAACGTGCCAAAAAGATACTTACCGAAAACACTAAAGTTCTTTATGGGATTTTCGGCGTCATTGAGTGCTCAACCTTCTTTCCTCCTTGCGGCTTTCTAAATGAATTTTTCAAAAAAGGTTCCGATCCTTGCGATCAAGACTCAAGAATGGGGACCTGGGAACCATTTGGATTAAACGCACAAGAATATGAAGTCGTAGCATCTTGGTGGCTAAAAAATCATCCTAATTCTACTGTCGACGCACTTGGAGTTAAAAATTGGGATGATTGGCAGATTAAAATCATCGAAGAAAATTACTAACACCCTAACAAATGGTTCAAACCGTTCGCTCCGCTAACTGGGACGGCTGGTAACAATCCCAATGCCCTTCCCAACAGATGAACACCAAGCCCTTCTAAACGTTAAAGGCGTAGGCCCTACCGTCGTGCAACGACTCGAACAGATCGGCATAAACTCCTTGCAGGAGCTGGCTGAGTCCAGTGTCAGCGATATCGTCACGGCGGTAGCCGGTCAGCTGAGCTCGACCTGCTGGAAAAACAGCCCGCAAGCACGCGCGGCTATTCAGGCGGCCATCGATCTGGCCAAATCACATCAGTAACCTCCCTCTCTTTCACTGCCAAGGAACCCGGCATGCCTGCTCACGAGAAGATCAATTACGTCGAATACCCCAGCCGCGATCTGCCGGCCACCAAGGCCTTCTTCCAGGCCACTTTCGGCTGGCGATTCACGGACTACGGCACCGATTACGCGGCCTTCACCGACGAAGGCCTGGATGGTGGTTTCTTCAGCGCCGATATGTCCGCGCGCAGCGAAAACGGCAGCGCGCTGATCGTGTTCTACAGCGCACAGCTGGAAGACACCCTGGCCAAGGTCGAGGCTGCCGGTGGGGCAATCGTCAAACCGATCTTTGCCTTCCCCGGCGGCAGACGCTTTCACTTCGTCGAACCGGGTGGCAACGAGTTTGCCGTATGGTCGGAGCCGGACGGTCAATAGTCGGCCCCGAATCCGTAGCTCCCTGCGACAACAACCGTCTCTCCCGCGCAGGCGGCGTAAAATTGCGAAGGGGTCAGCTAATCCCGTTTGGTACGAACGCTGCTGAGCCTGTCCGATGCCAGTTACATACGCGAGCTGGTGCTTCCGGCCATTGCCGACGAGCGTTTCTGAAAGGACAAGAACAGGTATTGGCCATGCAGAGAATCGACCATATCCGCCTGATGGCGCGCTACAACAGCTGGATGAACGAACGGCTCTACACAGCTGCTTCCACTCTGTCCGACGAAGCGCTGAGTGCCGAGCGTGGCGCGTTCTTCGGCTCGATCCTCGGCACGCTCAACCATCTGCTGGTGGCCGACCGTATCTGGCTGGGGCGCTACACCGCGCATCCGGCAAACTTTCAAGCATTGCAGGCGCTCGCAAAGCTGGAAATGCCGACACGCCTGGATCAGCCGATGGCGGCAGATATCCGCGAACTGGCTGCGCTACGCAAACTGCTGGACAGCTGCATCGAAGCCCTGGCCGCCGAGATGGGCGAAGAACAGCTGGATCAGCCGCTAAGCTACCGCAACATGAAGGGTGTGGCCGCGCAAAAGGACTTCTTCGCCCTGCTGATGCACCTGTTCAACCACCAGACGCATCACCGCGGGCAGGCCACGACGCTGTTGGCCCAGGCGGGCGTGGATGTGGGTGTGACCGATCTGCTGGCGTTGATCCCTGACGGGCCATGAAATTGAACAAGTGCCCCAGCAAATGATGCGAGCACTCAAGTATTTGCTGATCACCCTCGGCGCAGTTCTATGCTCCGCTCTTGTGATTGCAGTGGCGTTTTTGCTGGTGAGCATTGCCTCCACGGATACGGATGCCACTTATGAACTCAGAGGCCGCTACAAACCATCCACGGACGGCAAAACCTACCTGGTGATTGAACACGATAACGGTGGTGGCTGTGGAGCGTTCTCGGTAGACGACGAACGCTGGCCTCACCAGCTTCACGAGGCCGGGGAGACAATGCCCGAGATGCGCACGATCAAGTGCGGTGGGGAGATCGATATCGAGATCAAACCCGGCAACATCTACTACTTCAATTATTGGGGCCCGTAGGAGCTGGAAACACCGGCGCTCACGCGCCTTAGATCCTGGCGCTGCAAAGGCTTCGCCCCGGGGCGGGGCTCCTACCGCATGGCGTTCAATAACCCTTGTAGGCGCCGCGCCTCGCGGCGAATAGGCTCTCGCGTGACGGCGATGTATCGGTTAACCGCACGACGATGCCATATTTCCAAACGATAAGAGATCTCCTGCCACAGAGTTATTGTTACCCGCTCTTTTGGGACGTCAAAGCCCAGCCAGTTTCAGCCAGTGTGCGTAGAAACCTTCGGCAACCTGGTTCAATGCCCTGACCTTCTCGCTCAGGCCTTCGCGCATCTCGGCGATGCTCTGCTGGCTGGGCTGGCTGACATCGAGCAGATGCGCCCAGTTGTCGAGCCAGAGCTCGATCAACCTCTCAGTCATTTCCGGATGCCCTTGCAGCGCCAGCACCTTGTCGCCCCAGGCGAAGGCCTGATTGTCGCACCAGCGGCTGCTCAGCAGGGGTTGAGCACCTTCAGGTAGCGAGAAGGTGTCGCCGTGCCACTGGAAGATGCTGAACGCTGCAGGCAAATGCGCCAGCCAGGGGCTATCGACAGCCTCTGTACGACGTTGCATGTGCTGCCAACCCGCTTCGGTGTAGGGCATGCGACGGATGCTGACGCCGAGTGCCTTGGCCAGCAGCTGGCCACCCAGGCAGTGACCGATGATGGGAATGTCACGCTCGATAAAGCGCTGCAACGCTGCCACTTCGTCGGCGATCCAGGGCAACGGGTCATTGACGCTCATCGGCCCGCCCATCACGGCGACCGCCTTGGGCAGCTCCAGGTCGTAGCCGTGCAGTTCACCCAGGTCGACGCGCAGCACGTCGAAACTGCAGCCACGCGCCTGCAACACCTGCGCCAGGTGGGCTGGCGGGCAATAATCGATATGAGTCAGGATCAGAACATCGGCCATAGCTACCTCCGCCGCGCAGTCTGCGCGAGAAGGATTGGCAAGTCGAGGTGGGCTGGGAGTTGAAGCCATCGGCCGGACAGCCGGCCGATGGTCTGAGCTGATGGACGCCGCTGCAGTCCCTAACGCATGGCTGACGCTTTCACCTCCTGGGTAACGCCCCAGCCATCCATCTTGCCGCCCAGCGGGACGACGATGGACTCCAGGTCATGTTCGAACTCGCCGATACCGGCATGGGTGGCATACATCACTTTGCTGATTTGCAGGTGCCAGATGCCGTCCTCACGGGCGGATATCTGAGCGTTGAGCGACTCGCCGCGAAAGTTTCTGGCCGCCGTTCTGGCCCGTTCTTCATCGGGAAAGATGGCGTAGAACTCGATCGGGTGAAACTGGGCGAAGTCGAATCCCCCTTCTTTCATCCGACGCAGCACCGAAGTGCTGGAGTCTTCGTGGAAGGCTGTGCTCATAAACGACCCCCTCTCAGGCTATGGATGGATTAACCGCTTTCCCAATGCGACCGTCCTGTGGACGGTGTCGCGACTCCTACCGGAAACCTCTGAAAACGCCCTGCGTTTACAGAAGCACCCAAGTGGCGCCGCCCCGAGAATCGAGCAGATGCTCGATGTGTCTACTGCAAGCGTATCGACGACTGCCCGGCAGAACACCGAACTGAAACCGTCTCCCGTAGAGTAGCTGCTACGAGAGAGATTCGCGCTATACAGAAAGCCTTTGTGACAAAACCGGCGACCAGCGGCAATTGGCCAGCCTGAACGCCTCGCCCGAACTCATGGGCGACTGAGCCAGCCCATCAGCAACCTGTTGATCCAGCCCGGCGTGATCTGCCCTAGGGTGAACAGCAGCCCGAACTGCAGCCCTACCGGGCGATGCACAGTGCTGGCGTGGGCCTGCTTCCAGGCCGCTTCGGCGATCTGCTCGGCCTCCAGGCGCACGCCCAGGCGACGCATCACCGGCGGACGCTGCGCCTGACTGCGAACCATCGGCGTGTCGACGAATGGCGGCATCAGGTCACCCACGCGAATGCCGTATTCACGCCACTCCAGCTCCAGCGCCTCGGTAAGCCCGCGCACGGCGAACTTGCTGGCCGAGTAGCTGGCCAGTTGCGGCACGCCATAGAGCGCCGAGGCCGAGCCCATATTGATCACTTGCGCCTCTGGCGTGACCTTGAGATAGGGATAGGCCGCATGACAAAGATTGAGCACGCCGAGCACATTGATCTGTACCAGGCGCGTGTGCTGCTCCAGATCGATATCGGCGAAGGCACCGGTGCGCAGAATGCCTGCACCGTTGAACAGCAGGCGCAACTGACCGCCGCTCTGCGTGCAGAAGTCGGTCAGCGCGGCCTTCACCGCTGCAGCATCGACCACATCCAGCGGCGCATGCCAGGCGCCGCCCAGCTCGGCGGCCAAGGCTGCCAGCGCCTTTTCATCGACGTCGAGCAACCCGACGCGCCAGCCCCGCGCGTGAAACAGCCGCGCGGTGGCGGCGCCAATGCCCGAGGCGGCGCCGCTGATGAGAATGTTGTTCATCACACACCCCGCTCACGGAGAAAGGCCGCCACACGGGCGATGGCGTAATCCGCCGCACGCAACATGCCGACATGCGCCTGGAACACGTGCCACAACCCCGGATAACGCTCCAGGCGCACGTTCACCCCAGCCGCCTTGGCGCGCTCGGCCAGGCGCAGGCTGTCACCCAGCAGCAACTCGTCTTCGCCCACCTGGATCAGCGTCGGCGGCAGGCGGCTAAGATCGGCGAACAGCGGCGACATGCCCGGATCGTTGCGCGGCAGGTCGGCCGGGCAATACAGCTGCGCGGCCTGCTCGACCCAGCTGGGGTGGAGCAGCGGATCGCCGGCCGGCGGCTCGTGCATCTGCTCGCCGGTGAAGTCGGTGACCGGCGAAAAGCACACCAGGGCGGCGGGCGTCGGCAGGCCGAGTTCGATAATGCGCAGGCAGCCGACCAAACTCAGGTTGCCGCCGGCCGAGTCGCCGCCAATGGCGATCTGTTCGGGCCTATAGCCGGCCTCCAACAATGCCTGGTAAGCCGCCACCACATCATCGCGCGCCGCCGGATAAGGATGCTCCGGCGCCAGGCGGTAATCCAGCGCGCAGACCTGCAGAGCAGCGCGCTTGGCCAGGCTGGCGCAGATGCCACGGTGCGTGTCCGGCCCACCGATCATGAAGGCGCCACCGTGCAGATAGAGCAGCACGCTACTGCTACTGACAGGCGGCCGGTGCCATTCGCACGGGCGCCCGGCCAGGGTATCGGCGCTGCGCGTTACGCCACGCGGCGTCAGGGTGATGGTGGTGAGTGCACGCAGCACACGACGCTGCCCGGCCACCGGCATCGGTGGCCGTACCAGGCCGCGGAAGAACAGGCGCAGAAAGCCGCGCAACAGGCCGCGCAGCAGCATCTGCTCGGCGGCTGGGGCTTTGAAGTCAGCGGACGCAGTCATAGTCGGCAAGCTCCGGAGTACGGGTCATGAGGCGATAGGTGAAGGTGAACCCCGGCCAGTTGTTGGTGTTCTTGCCGGTAGCGGTCTTGTACCAGCTGTCGCAGCCCTGTTCCCATATCGTTCGATGAGTCGCCTGCTGCAGCTCGGCGTTGTAACTGCGCTGCACCGTCGGGCGCAGGTCGAGATAGCGTAGCCCCTGTTCACGCAGCGCCTGCAGGCAGCCCAGTACGTAGGCGTACTGGCTCTCGAGCATATAGAGAATGGAGTTGTGGCCGAGGTTGGTGTTCGGCCCGTAGAGCAGGAACAGATTGGGAAAGCCGCTGACGCTGATGCCCTTGTAGGCCTCGGCGCCCTCCTTCCAGGCCTGATTCAGCTCCAGCCCATCGAGGCCGCGAATGCGCATCGGCGCGAGGAAGTCGGTGGCGGTGAAACCGGTGCCGTAGATCAGCACATCGCAGGGGTGCTCACGACCATCGGTCGTCACCAGCGACTGCTCGCGCACCTCCCGAATCGCCGAGTCGACGATCTCGACATTGGCCTGCGCCAGCGCCGGAAAGTAGTCGTTGCTGATCAGGATACGCTTGCAGCCCATGGGGTAGTTCGGCTGCAACCGCTCACGCTTGCCGGTATCGGGCATCTGCCGCTGCAGGTGACGGGTGAAGCTGTGGCGGAACAGGCGCATCAGCCAGGGGAAGCGGATAAAGGCCAGCGCCCGGCCCTCGTGATGCAGGTATTGCAGGAGGCGGTCGGCGCGTTGCAACAGGGGCAAACACTGTTTTAGAGCAATCTCCCAGGGTCGATAGGCACGATCCGGCTTGGCCAGCACATAGGCAGCCGAGCGCTGGAACAGGCTCAGGCTGGCTACCTTCGGCTGGATCTGCGGCACGAACTGGATCGCCGAAGCGCCGGTGCCGATTACCGCCACGCGCTTGCCGGTCAGATCCAGATCATGGCGCCAGCGCGCCGAATGAAAAGCCTCGCCGCGAAAATGCTCCAGGCCGGGCAGTTTCGGGTAGGCCGGTCGATTGAGCTGGCCGCAGGCACTGACTAGCGCCTGCGTCTCGATCACTTCGCCCCCTGCCAGCTCGACACGCCAGATACCGCGCGCGGCATCGAACTCGGCGCCGAGCACTTCGCTGTTCAGACGGATGTGCGGGCGCAGCCGGTGTTTCTCCACGCATTGCAGGATATAGGCGTGAATCTCCGCCTGCGGTGCGAACTTGCGCGACCAGTCGTGCTTGGGCTCGAAGGAAAAGGAATACAGGTGCGAAGGCACATCGCAGGCGGCGCCCGGATAGCTGTTGTCGCGCCAGGTACCGCCGACCTCGCCGGCCTTTTCCAGCAACAGGAAGTCGTCCTCACCGGCCTTGCGCAGCTGCATGGCCAGGCCCAGACCGGCAAAGCCGCTGCCGATGATCAATACGCGCCAGGGCGCGTTCGTACGGGGGTTGTTGTGCATTGTAGTGAGCCGTGTATGACGATGAACTGATGCTACTTGCCTCGCCCAGCGCAGGTTATGGCATAGTCGGCCAGGATATTGTGATTTTCGGACAATCTATGTCAGCGCCCTGGCCCGCACGCCGCAGCATCACCAGCATTCAGTTGCTCACCCAGCTGGGGCTCGATCTGGGCCTGAGCCTGGACAGGTGCCTGCATGAAACGGGGCTCAGCCCGTTGCAGTTGGCCAGCCTGAACGGGGAGATCGAAGCGCAGCGTGAGCTGCAGCTGATCGCCAACCTGGTCGAGGCACTACCCGCAGTCGAAGATCTTGGCCTGCAGGCCGGCCGGCGCTACCACCTGACAACCTATGGCGCCTGGGGTTACGCCATTCTCAGCAGCGCCACGGTACGCCAGGCCGCCGAGCTGGGCCTGCGCTATCACGGCCTGACCTATGCCTTCACCCGCATCAGCCTGAGCGTGGATGACGCCATCGCCAGCCTGAATTTCGACGACAGCGCCCTGCCCCCGGCGCTGCATGATTTCATCGTGCAGCGCGACATGCTCGGTGCCCTGGTGGTCGTGCGTGAGCTGCTGGGCAGCACGCTGCAATTGCTGACCGTGGAGCTGCGCCAGCCTGCACCGGCTGACGTTTCACCCTTTATCGCCGCCTTCGGCCAGGTGCCGCGCTTCGGCGCAGCGCACAATCGCCTGGGTTTTGCCGCCGATTTGCTGGACAACCCACTGCCACGAGCCAACCCACAACTGGTCAGCGCCTGTGAACAGCAATGCCAGACGTTGCTGGCGCGCCATCAATGGCATCAGGGCCTGGCCGGACGGGTGCGCCAACTTCTGTTGCAGTCGCCGGGGCAGATCGCCGACATGGAACAGGTCGCAGAGCGCCTGCACCTGAGCAGCCGCACCCTGCGCCGGCGCCTGATCGAAGAAGACACGAGCTTCCGTGCCCTGCAGGACGAAGTGCGCCAGGCGCTGGCCGAAGAGCTGCTGGCCGCTGGCGGCCTGAGCCTGGAAGAGATTGCCGAGCGCCTGGGTTATGGCGAACTGTCGAACTTCATCCACGCCTTCAAGCGCTGGAAAGGCTTAACGCCGGGGCGTTATCAACGTAGCACCTAGGGTGTCGTGAAGTCCCTGGTGCGCGCAGCGCACCCTACTAAAAGCTCGTGCGCCTTCGATACGCGCTTCATGTAGGGTGCGCCATGCGCACCGCGCCCCGGACACAGGCCAGGTCGGCGCAGTTTAAAAGTCATCTTCACGCTGACAACTCGCCGACTGCGAGCTAGGGTGCCAGCCATGAACATCATCACGCTGCTCCTGCCCTACCAACCGCCCTGGGACTGGCAACAGTTCCACAGCCATTTCGCCCTGCGTGCGATTCCCGGGCTGGAGTCACTGAGCGCGGACAGCTACAGCCGCGGCTTTAGCATCGACGGCACCCCCGGCTGGTTTCGGGTTGCCCCGCTGCCAGGGCAGAACGCGCTGGAACTGCGCTGCCGCCTGGCCTCGCCCGCGCATCTGGATCAACTCGAACAGCGCGTGCGGCGCATGTTCGACCTCGACAGCGAGCCCGAGGCGATTGCCCTGCATCTGAGCACTGACGAACTGCTCGCGCCGCTGCTGCAGCGCAATCCCGGCCTGCGCCTGCCGGTGGCGTTCGATCCGTTCGAACAGGCGGTGCGCGCCATCGTCGGCCAGCAGGTTACGGTCAAGGCGGCGGTGACCATAGTCGGGCGTCTGGTGCAACGTGTCGGCGCACGGATCGAGACACCGGAAACGCTGGGCATCAGCCATCTGTTCCCCTCACCACAGGCACTTGCCGAGGCCGACCTGAGCGGCATCGGCATGCCCGGCAAACGCGTGCAGTGCCTGCAGCATTTCGCCGCGCGCATTGCAGATGGCAGCCTGAAACTGCATCTGGACGACGGCAGTGCAGCACTGATCGAGCAGCTATGCGCACTGCCAGGCATTGGCCCGTGGACAGCGGAGTACATCGCCCTGCGCGCGTTCGGTGAGGCCGACGCCTTTCCCGCCAGCGACCTGGGTTTGCTCAAGGCGCCGGTATGGGGAGCGGAAGGTATCGATGCGCGCCGCCTGAAAGCACGCGCGGAAGCCTGGCGCCCGTGGCGCGCTTATGCGGCGGCGCATCTCTGGCATAACTATTCGGGAGGCTGAGTCATGCATTACCGCTACCACGACAGCCCCGTCGGCCCGCTACTGATCGCAGCCGACGACAGCGGCCTGCAATTGCTGTTGATGGAGCTGGACAGCCGGCCCTGGCGCATCGAAGACCATTGGCAGCCCGCTGGCCGTGAGCTGGACGCCGTGTGCAGTCAGCTCGATGAATACTTCGCCGGCAAGCGCCGTCAGTTCGAATTGCGCCTGGCGCCGAGGGGCACGGCATTCCAGCAGGCGGTCTGGCAGGCGCTGTTGACCATTCCCTATGGTCGCACCTGCAGCTATTCGGAGCTGGCCAATGTCATCGGCAGACCGCAGGCAGTACGCGGGGTGGGGACAGCCAATGGCGCCAACCCCATCTCCATCATCGTGCCCTGCCACCGCGTGATCGGCCGGGACGGCAGCCTGACCGGTTATGCCGGTGGCCTGCCGCGCAAGCAGCAGCTGCTAGAACTCGAGGGTGTATTGCAGCCGGCTCAGGCGCAACTGGCTTTGTAACCAGGCTCTTTACGAAAAGTGCCTAGGGCGCGGGTATGCGCGCCAGAGGCTCTGCACGCGGACGTAGGGGCAAAGCCAGAATCAGCCCTTCACCCGACGCCGGAAAGATGCCGGTCAGGGCGGTGATATTGACCTGATGGGAAACCAGCACCAACGGCGCGCCAGCAGGCAGTAGGTTGACCGAGCGAATCAGCTCGGCGGTCTGCTCGGCACCATCCTCGGGCTTGCCGAAGAACGAATCCAGCGCCGCGAATGGTTGTACCGGGCCGCGCTGCATGTTGCTGGCCGTGTCCAGCGCGCGGCACCAGCGACTGCTGAGAAGCCGCGGCTGTTCGATCCCATGACGCGCGAGCAACTCGCCCCAGCGCCGGGCCTCGGCACGCCCTTGAGCATTGAGGTTGCGCTGGGTTTCGCATTGTCCCAGGCGAAAGTTCGCCGGGTCGCCCGTACCCGGTGCGGTGGCGTGACGCATGAGTATCAGCGCACGACCTTCGCGCAATGCCTGCCAGGCATCGGCGTTATCTGCCGCCACACTGAACAGCGGCAGCAGCACCAGGGCCAGCAGCCACAGGCGAGTCATATTCTGACGTTGCCGCGCGGCCCCATCAGCGCCCAGATGATCAGACCGATCACCGGCAACAGCACGATCAGCAGAATCCATAGAATCTTGATTCCAGTTTCCGCGTTGCTCTTGACCACGTTGATGATGGCCCAGATATCCAGGGCCAGGATAACCAGGCCGAGCAGCCCATTGAAGGTGGAACCCATGACGACACTCCTGTCTGAAAGGTTGCCTGCATAGGATAGTCGTTGATTGGCTGGGGTTCCCTCAGTCCCCCAGGCGCGGAAAGCGGCTGGCGATATCGTCACCGGTGCGTTCTGGTGTGTCTTCACTCGGGCTCAGGCGCACCGCCAGCACGTGCGGTTCTTCACCCAGGTCGAACCAGTGACGAGTGCCGGCCGGCAGCGTCAGCAGGTCGCCACGCTCCCCCTGCAGCACATACACATAGCCATCCAGATGCACGCTGAGCTGGGCGAAACCACCCAGGAACAACCAGGTACTGGCGCTAGACTGTACTTGCTCGTCCAGATACCGAGCACGCTGCTCCAGTTTCTGCGGATGATTGCGCTGCAGGTTGAACAGCTCCTGCTGCACATGCCCTTCCTTGCCCATGAATGCCTGCAGCCACAGACCATAGGCCGCGTCGAACTCGGCCTGCTCGCAACCAGGGCGCAACGCAGCTGGCAATTCCACCTGGCGATAGTCGATGCCCACTGCGGACAGGGTGCTGGCGATATCGTCGGCGTGGTTGAGAACCTTGTTCGGCAGTTCCGGGGAGGTGTGCAGGTGGACGGCGAGGCTGCTCATGAAGGGTTCACTCGATTCAGGGCCGCTCGAGCGGCAGACGGGTGGCAATGATGAAGGCTGCCAGCAAGGCTACCAGACTGGCGATGGCGAAGGTCCAGGCCGGGCCCAGGCCCTTCCAGCTGTAACCGGCATACAGCGCGCCCAACGCACCGCCGATGCCAGCCAGGCTGACATAGAGCGCCTGGGCCTGGCCCTGCTGGCGGTCCGCAAAACTGCGTTGCACGAAGTGGATGCAGGCGGCATGGAACGCGCCAAAGGTGGCGGCGTGCATGCACTGCGCCAGCAACAGAACCGGCAGGTACTGGGGCAGACTGCCCAGCAGCAGCCAGCGCACGGCGGTGATCAGGAAGCTGGCCAGCAGTACCGCGCGCAGTGAGTAGCGCTGCAGCAGGCGCGCCATGACCAGAAACAGCAGGATCTCCGCCACCACCCCCAGCGCCCAGAACAGACCGATGGCGCCACGGCTGTAGCCAACGCCCTCCAGGTGCAGAGTGAGGAAGGTGTAGTACGGACCGTTGCTCAGTTGCATCAGCCCGACGCAAACGTAGAACGCGAGGATGCCGGGGCGGCGCAATTGGCGCACAAAGCCCTCCGACTCCAGCGTGCTCGGGCGCAGCACAGGCTGTGCATTGGGCACCCAGAAACTGCTGACGACGATACCGGCCATGATCACCAGCAGCGCCGCCGGATACGCATCCAGGCTCAGCCACTCGAACAGCAGGCCGAGGCCGACCACGGCGACGATGAAGCCGATGCTGCCCCACAGGCGAATCTGGCTGTAACGCGCCGCCTGCTCGCGCAGATGGGCCAGGGTGATGACCTCGAACTGCGGCAGCACCGCATGCCAGAAGAAGGCGTGAGTGGCCATGATCAGCGCCAGCCAGGCGTAGCTTTGACTGAAGAAGATGCCGGCGAAGCAGACCAGGGTGCACAGCGCGCCGAAACGCACGATCAACAGGCGCTGACCGGTGTGGTCACCCAGCCAACCCCAGAGGTTCGGTGCCAGGCAGCGCATCAGCATGGGAATGGCGATCAACTCGCCGATCCGCGCCGGGGAAAAGCCCAGATGGTCGAAGTACAGCGCCAGGAACGGCGCCGTACCCCCGAGCAGGGCGAAGTAGAAGAAGTAGAAGCCGGACAGCCGCCAGTAAGGCAGGGCCGCGCGCGCCCAGGTCACAGTTGTGGCAGCACCGGCGTGGTGACACGCACGTCGGCGTTCTGCGCGCGGTGACGCAGCAGGTGATCCATCAGCACGATGGCCATCATCGCTTCGGCAATCGGCGTGGCGCGGATGCCGACGCAGGGGTCGTGGCGGCCCTTGGTGATCACATCCACCGGGTTGCCATCGACGTCGATGGAGCGACCCGGCGTGGTGATGCTGGAGGTCGGTTTGAGCGCCAGGTGGGCGATGATCGGCTGGCCGCTGGAGATACCGCCGAGAATGCCGCCGGCGTTATTGGAGATGAAGCCCTCCGGGGTCAGCTCGTCGCGGTGTTCGGTGCCACGCTGGGCGACGCAGGCGAAACCGGCGCCGATCTCCACGCCCTTGACCGCGTTGATGCTCATCAGTGCATGGGCCAGTTCGGCATCGAGGCGATCGAAAATCGGTTCGCCGAGGCCCGGCATGACGCCTTCAGCGACCACGGTGATCTTCGCGCCGACCGAATCCTGGTCACGGCGCAGCTGATCCATGTACGCCTCGAGCTCCGCCACCTTGTCCGGGTCGGGGCTGAAGAACGCGTTCTGCTCGACGCTGTCCCAGGTCTTGAACGGAATCTCGATGGGGCCGAGCTGGCTCATGTAGCCACGGATGACGATGCCCTGGCTGGCCAGGAATTTCTTGGCGATGGCGCCGGCCGCCACGCGCATGGCAGTTTCGCGCGCCGAGCTGCGGCCACCGCCACGGTAGTCGCGGATACCGTACTTGTGGTGGTAGGTGTAGTCGGCGTGGGCCGGGCGGAACAGATCCTTGATCGCCGAATAGTCCTTGGACTTCTGGTCGGTGTTGCGGATCAGCAGGCCGATGGAGCAACCGGTGGTCTTGCCCTCGAACACGCCGGAGAGGATTTCCACCTCATCGTCTTCCTGGCGCTGCGTGGTGTGGCGGCTGGTGCCCGGCTTGCGGCGATCGAGGTCGCGCTGCAGGTCTTGCAGAGTAATCTCGACACCAGGCGGGCAACCGTCGACGATGGCGACCAGCGCCGGGCCATGGCTTTCGCCAGCGGTGGTGACGGTGAACAGCTTGCCGTAGGTATTGCCGGACATGGGAAGACGCTCCGCGAAATTCAGCATCGGCCTGCCACTGCGCAGGCCCGATTCACAAGGTGGGCGAGTATACCTGCCACCTTCTTGCAGTTCACCCCGAACCTTGGCCCGCGGCCAGCGTCCAATACCAACCTGCCACTACCCTACCCTCATCATGCTACGAGCCCTGCTCTTGTCCCTCACCCTGATCAGCGGCCTGGCCCAGGCCAACACCACCCGACAACTGCCCATCAGCCTCGACACCGACCAGGGCACCCTGTACGGCAGCCTGCTGGTGCCGCAAAGCGACAAGCCGGTGCCGGTGGCGCTGCTGATCGCCGGTTCAGGCCCCACAGACCGCAATGGCAACAACCCTCAAGGCGGCCATAACGATGCACTGAAGAAGCTGGCCCAGGTCTTGGCGCGTAATGGCGTCGCCAGCCTGCGCTATGACAAGCGCGGCGTCGCCGCCAGCCGCGCCGCCACGCCGGACGAAAAGGACCTCAGCGTCGAGCGCTATGTGGCCGATGTCGAAGACTGGGCCAGGCTGCTCAGGGACGATCCGCGTTTTGATCGACTGATTCTCATCGGTCACAGTGAAGGCGCACTGATCGCCAGCCTGGCCGCGCCTGGCAGCCAGGCCGATGCCCTGGTGTCCATTGCCGGCCCCGCCTACCCCATCGGCCAGGTGCTGGACATGCAACTGGCCATGCGCCTGCCGCCGCCGCTCCTGGCCGAGAGCCGGCACATCCTCGCCAACCTGATTCGCGGCAAGCTGCAGCCCGAGGTGCCCAAGGAACTGCAAGCGATCTATCGCCCCAGCGTACAGCCCTACCTGATCAGCCTGCTGCGCCAGGACCCGGCGGAAAACTTCGCCGCGCTGCAGATTCCCGCGCTGATCGTGCAAGGCACCCACGACGCCCAGGTCAGCCCGGACAACGCCGAAGCCCTCAAGCAGGCCAAGCCCGATGCCGAACTGGTGATGATCGCCGGCATGAACCACGTCATGCGCATCACTCCAGCGCCCTGGAACGAACAGCTGGCGTCCTACGACGATCCGCAGCTACCCTTGGCCCGTGCGCTGGGCGAGCGAATCCTGTCCTTCATTCGCTCCAGTGCTGAGGAAAATGGCCGATAACGCATCGAAGGCCACCGAACAGTACACAGGACGCCCATGAGCGAAAACCCAGCCCCGCAGGCACCAGCGCCAGATGCCGAAGCTGCGACAAGCGAAACGCCTGCCGCGCCGCATCCCTGGGCGGACCTGCCAGCCGAGCAATTCAGCCTGCTGCGTCTGGCGCCACTGCCCGTCGACCGGGAAACCGGTCCGCGGCCGCTGCGTTTCGTCCAGCTCGGCCGGGTGGAGCGTCATGGCAAAGACACGAGCCTGCTGCGCCTGACCATCCAAGTGCCCGGCCAGCGTCTGCATCGCCACAACAACCTGCTGGAGGTCTGGGCCGACCATCAGCGCAAGGAGGTTCGCTTCGGCCCGGACAAGGGCCTCAGCGTAGAGCCGGCCAATCGCGGCCTGGGGCGTTTTCTCATGGCTCAGGGCATTGCCTGGGCGCGCAAGCAGTACGCGCACTATCAGGTCGAGGGCGCCGCCCTGCCGACCAAGGACAATTTCAACGACGCCGCCCGCGCCCGCCGCGACCACGCGCTGAAGGCGCAGGGTTTCACCATCGAGTACAGCGACCCGTTGCAACTCAAGCCCTTCTACAGCGCACCGCGAGTCAGCTCGCTGCATGGCGACTGGCATGCAGAGAAGGTGCAGATCATCGAGTTGCTGGACGCCGCGGCGATGCTGCAGCAGGCCGACCAGACGCTGCAGGAGCAGGACGTCAAACTGCGCAAGCTGGAAGATCGGCTCGAGCGTCTCAAGCGTGAAGACAGTGGCCTGCGCTTCACCATCACCTGCCTGGTGGCGTTCAGCCTGTTTCAGGCAGGTCTGCTGATCTGGATCGCCACGCGCTGATAGATATCGCGGCTGAAGCCGCTCCTACGTTCACCTCTCTGTAGGAGCGGCTTCAGCCGCGAAAAAATATCCGATCAGCCCTTCACTCGCGAACGAAACAGTGCCTGATGCTCGCGACACTGCTTGGCCGCCAGCAGGAACACGCCGTGCCCGCCACGCTGGAAGTCCAGCCAGGTGAAGTCCACTTCCGGGTACAGCGCTTCGACATGCACCTGGCTGTTGCCCACCTCGACGATCAGCACGCCACGCTCGGTCAGGTGATCGGCCGCTTCAGCCAGCATGCGTCGCACCAGATCCAGGCCATCATCGCCGCAAGCCAGGCCCATCGCCGGCTCGTGCTGGTATTCGGCCGGCATGTCGGCGAAATCCTCGGCGTCGACATAAGGCGGGTTGGAGACGATCAGGTCGAAACGCTGCCCCGGCAACCCGGCGAAACCATCGCCCTGCACGCAGTAGACGCGCTCCTCCAGGCCATGACGCTCGATATTGAGGTTGGCCACCTCCAGCGCGTCGAACGACAGATCGCCCAGCACCACTTCCGCTTCGGGGAATTCGTAGGCGCAGGCGATGCCAATACAGCCGGAACCGGTGCACAGATCGAGAATGCGTGCCGGCTCAGTAGGAAGCCAGGGGGCGAAGTGACGGTCGATCAGCTCGGCGATCGGCGAGCGCGGCACCAGCACGCGCTCATCGACGACGAAGGGCAAACCGCAGAACCAGGCCTCGCCCAACAAGTAGGCGGTGGGTACGCGCTCTTCGATGCGGCGCTTGAGCAGCGCCTGCAGGTGGGCGTGCTCGTCGTCTTCCAGGCGGCAATCGAGATAGGCGTCGGAGATTTCCCAAGGCAGGTGCAACGCGCCGAGCACCAGCTGGCGGGCTTCATCCCAGGCATTGTCGGTGCCGTGGCCGAAGAACAGTTGCTCGGCCTGAAAACGACTGACGGCCCAGCGGATGTAATCACGCAGGGTACGTAAACGGGTAGTGAGAGCAGTCACGGGCGGCCTCCGGGTGAAAAGTGCGGAAGTTTAGCCCAGTGCGGGTGGCCAGCGCATGAATGACGGGTTAACGAGTGTTCATGAGCGCTCGCGCTTCTTGCGCAGTGCATCATCATCAGGACGGCGCAGCTCGCGCAGAACGGCGATGGCCACGGCGATGGAGAACAAAAGCCAGAAATGCGGGGAAAACTGCGACAAAAGTGACATGGCAACTCCTTTTGCGTACGACCCTGAGTCCTTCAGGGCAGTTCCGATTCTGCTCCGGCAAAATGCACCGAGCAAGCCTTGGCGCAGATAGAGGTTCACAGAGCGCCCTGGCAAGCGGACAATGGCACATTATCACCATCAGCCAGGAGCCCGAGATGTCCCATCCGCAAACCATGTTCCAGCTCACCGGTCGTGGCCACGCACCGGCCAGCCTGAACAATGCGACCCTGCTGATCATCGATGCCCAGGAAGAGTACCGCAGCGGCGTCCTCGCGCTGCCGGGCCTGGACCCCGCACTGGCAGAGATCGCCAGTCTGCTGGCAGCAGCGCGCAGTGCCGGTGCCGACATCGTTCACGTCAAACACCTCGGCATTCCCGGCGGCCTGCTCGACCCCAGCGGCCCGCGCGGTCGTCACCTGCCGGAAGCAGCCCCGCTGGCGGGCGAGATCGTCGTGGAGAAACGCCTGCCCAACGCCTTCGCTGGTACCGAGCTGCATGACCGCCTGCAGGCGCTCGGCCATCTTGACCTGATCGTCTGCGGTTTCATGACCCATTCCAGCGTCAGCACCACCGTGCGCGCCGCCAAGGACTACGGGTATCGCTGTACCCTGGTCGATGCTGCCTGCGCTACCCGCGACCTGCCTGCACCGGATGGCAGCGTGATAGCCGCCGCCGAGGTGCACCGCATCGAGATGATCGCCTTGGGCGACAATTTCGCCACCTTGGTGCCGCACGCCAAATCGCTGGTGTGAAACCTGTAGCCGTATCGCCAGCGCTGCGGAACCCGGACACGACCAGCCGGTCATACCGGCGATAAGCCAAAGGAAATCGGAATGAAGCTGTCCGACGATTTCGATGCACGCCGCTTGCGCCCGCGCCGGCCGAAAAACTGGCGCCTGCGTATCGGAGCCGGCCTGGGCGCCCTGCTCGCCGCCTTCGGCATTCTGCTGGCGATGGCGGGCGTCGCCTCGCTGGCAGGCCGCGCGCCAGTACTGGGTACGCTCAACGACTCTGCTGGCGAGGCCAGCGTCCTGCTGCTGCTCGGCCTGTTCCTGTTGTGGGCCGGGATCGCTTTCTGGCGTCGCTGCCGCAGACGCCTGCGTCGCCCCAGCGATCTGAGCCTGTCGCCATCATTGATGAAAAAGCGCGACTGATCACCCGAAAACACAGCACCAAAAACCTTAGGAGCCGGCTTGCCGGCGATGCTCTTCTTCAATCGAATTGATGATCGCCCGCAAACGGGCTCCTACAAATTCGTCTTTCTACGCTTACACGGCTGGCATTTGGGTAAAATGCCAGCCTGTTTCGCGGAGCCACCGATGCAAGACGACGACTTTTCCCTGTTCCAGGCCGAGCTGCGCGGCGTCAAGCCGATCAAGCACGACCGCGCCGATACCGGCAAACCCAAAACTGACCGTAAACAGTTCAACACCCTGCGCCAGGCTGCGACCATCAGCCAGGGCGAGACCAAGGTGGACGGGCTGTCCGACCAGTTCGTCATCGACGTTGGCGCTGAAGACCCGCTGTACTGGGCCGGCAACGGTGTGCAGGACGGTCAGATGCGCAAGCTCAAGCTGGGCCAGATTCCGTTCGACGGCAGCCTCGACCTGCACGGCATGAACGTCGAGAAAGCGCGCGACACGCTGTGGGAGTTTCTCGCCGAAGCCACCAAGTTGGAGATTCGCTGCGTACGCGTCACCCACGGCAAGGCGGTGCGCATGGACGGGCGCAAACCGATGATCAAGAGCCATGTGAACACCTGGCTGCGCCAGCACCCGCAGGTGCTGGGGTTCAGCTCCTGCCTGGCCAAGCACGGCGGCACCGGCGCGGTGTACATCATCCTCAAGCGCACCATGATGGATGGTCGCGACGAGTAATCAGAGAACCTGGCACTCTTGCCAGGCCCCTGTCGGCGCCCTACCCTGCGCCCATTCGATACCCAACAGGATTTTCCATGTCCCTGGAACAACAGTACACCGCGATCCTTGGCCAGCTTGGCGAGGACGTTTCCCGCGAAGGCCTGCTGGACACGCCCAAGCGCGCCGCCAAGGCCATGCAGTACCTCTGCCGTGGCTACCAGCAGACGCTGGAAGAGGTCACCAACGGCGCGCTGTTCAGCTCCGACAACAGCGAGATGGTGCTGGTCAAGAACATCGAGCTGTATTCGCTGTGCGAGCATCACCTGCTGCCGTTCATCGGCAAGGCTCATGTTGCCTACATCCCCAACGGCAAGGTGCTCGGCCTGTCCAAGGTAGCGCGCATCGTCGACATGTACGCCCGCCGCCTGCAGATCCAGGAAAACCTCAGCCGGCAGATCGCCGAAGCCATTGAGCAGGTCACCGGCGCACTCGGCGTGGCGGTGGTCATCGAAGCGCAGCACATGTGCATGATGATGCGCGGCGTGGAGAAGCAGAACTCCTCCATGGTCACCTCGGTGATGCTCGGCGAATTCCGCAGCAACCCGGCGACCCGCGGCGAATTCCTCAATCTGGTTCGTTGAGCCAAGCCCCAGACGGCGGCCGCTCACTTCGGTGAACGGCCGTCGGCACTTCAGGAGTTAGAAAGATGTTGCTCAAAGCCCTTCGTATCGGCCTGGGTCAGCTCGTCGTGTTCGCCGACTGGATCAGCCGCCCGCGCAAGCTAAAGCGCAGCCCCGAGGCGCAAGCCGAAGTCGAGCGCGCCACGGCCAATCTGGCGCTGTACCAGTTCCACGCCTGCCCGTTCTGCGTCAAGGTGCGGCGCACCCTGCACCGCCTGAATCTGCCGGTGCAGTTGCGCGACGCCAAGAACGACGCCACGCATCGTCAGGCGCTGGAGCAGCAAGGCGGCCGCATCAAGGTGCCGTGCCTGCGCATCGAGGAAAACGGCCAGAGCACCTGGCTGTACGAGTCCAAGGCGATCATCGCCTATCTGGATCAGCGTTTCGCCGGTTGAGCCGCGCTTTCGTAGGAGCCGGCTTGCCGGCGATGCCTCTGCGTAAAGGATCGCCGGCAAGCCGGCTCCTACAGGTTCAGAGTTCGACACCTAGATTCAGCACGGATGCAATCCGGGAGCCTTGGAGCTACCCTGCACCGGTCATTTCGCGGCTGAAGCCGCTCCTACAAGATCGGCGTATCTTCGCCTGCCTCTGTAGGAGCGAGCTCTGCTCGCGAACAGCGCCCTACGCTTCAATGCCGTAGGTCTTGAGCTGGTCGAGGAACTGCGCTTCGTCCAGCACCTTCACCCCCAGCTCGCTGGCCTTGGTCAGCTTCGAGCCGGCACCTGGCCCGGCCACCACGCAGTGGGTCTTGGCCGAGACAGAACCGGCCACCTTGGCGCCCAGGCTCTCCAGCTTTTCCTTGGCCACGTCGCGGCTCATCACTTCCAGGGTGCCGGTGAGCACCCAGGTCTGGCCGGCCAGGGGCAGGCCTTCGGCAACTTTCTTCTCGCTTTCCCAGTGCATGCCGAAATCGCGCAGCTGCTGCTCGATAGCGCGCGCGAGCTGGGCATTATCAGCATTGTCGAAGAACTCGCGTACAGCCTTGGCCTGTTTCTCCGGCAGGGCCTGACGCATGTCCAGCCAATCGCCGCCAAGCACGCCTTCCAGGCTGCCGAAACGCTCCGCCAGCTTCTGCGCCGCACCTGGGCCAACAGAGGGAATATTCAGTTTGTCGAGCATGCCCCCAAGGGTAGCGACGGCCGAGAACTCGGCGCTCAGCTCTCCCTCTTCCTGCAGTTCGAGACCGCATTCACCCAGCAAGGCGCTGATCACCTGCTGATTGTGTTCATCCTCGAAGAAGCTGTGGATCTCGTGCGCGACTTCCAGACCAATGTCTGGCAGATAGGTCAGCACTTGCGGCAGTGCCTTGCGCACACGCTCCAGCGAGGCCAGGGAGCGCGCCAGCACCTTGGCGGTTTCCTCGCCCACATCGGGGATGCCGAGCGCATAGATGAAGCGCGCCAGGGTCGGCCGCTTGCTGTCCTCGATGGCCTTCAGCAGCTTGTTGCTGGAGACATCGGCGAAGCCTTCCAGGCCGATGATCTGTTCGAAGGTCAGTTTGTACAGGTCAGCCGGCGAAGCGATCAGCTTCTCGTCCACCAGTTGCTCGATGGTCTTGTCGCCGAGGCCTTCGATATCCATGGCGCGACGCGAGACGAAGTGGATGATCGCCTGCTTGAGCTGCGCCTGGCAGCTGAGGCGACCGACGCAGCGATACACCGAACCTTCGCTGATCGACTCCTTGCCCTTGCTGCGCTTGACCAGTTGCGTGCGCTCCACCGCCGAGCCGCACACCGGGCATTGCTCGGGAATGTGCACCGGGCGCGCGTTCTCCGGGCGACGTTCGGGCACCACGGCCATCACCTGCGGGATCACGTCGCCAGCACGGCGGATGATCACCGTGTCACCGATCATCACGCCCAGGCGCGCCACCTCATCCATGTTGTGCAACGTGGCGTTGGCCACCATCACACCCGCCACCTTGACCGGATTCAGACGCGCCACTGGCGTCACCGCACCGGTACGCCCGACCTGAAATTCCACGTCGAGCAGCTCGGTCAGCTCTTCCTGCGCCGGGAACTTGTGGGCGATGGCCCAGTGCGGCGTGCGCGCACGAAAGCCCAGCTGTTGCTGGTCCTCGATATTGTTGACCTTGAACACCACGCCATCGATGTCATAGGCCAGGCTCATGCGCCGCTCGCCGATATCTCTGTAGTAATCCAGGCAGGCCTCGACGCCCCTGGCCAGCTTCAGTTCGCGACTGATGGGTACGCCCCAGGCCTTGAGCTGCTGCAGCATGGCCACCTGGGTGCCCGGCAGCTCCCCGCTGACCTGACCAACGCCATAGCAGCAGAACTCCAGCGGACGGCTGGCGGTGATCTTCGGGTCGAGCTGACGCAGGCTGCCGGCAGCGGCATTACGCGGGTTGGCGAAGGTCTTGCCGCCGCTCTCGGCCTGGCGTGCGTTGAGCTCCTCGAAGCCCGACTTGGGCATGAACACCTCACCGCGTACCTCCAGCACCTGCGGCCAGCCCTCGCCCTGCAGCTTGAGCGGCACGTTGCGGATGGTGCGCACGTTGCTGGTGATGTCTTCGCCGGTGCTGCCGTCGCCGCGCGTGGCGCCGCGCACCAGCTGGCCGTTCTCGTAGCGCAGGCTGACGGCCAGGCCGTCGAGCTTGGGTTCGCAGCTGTACTCGATCTCGGCGCCGCCGCCGAACAGGTCGCCGCCCTGTACGCCGAGGCCGTTCTGCACGCTGCGGTCGAAGGCACGCAAATCATCCTCATCGAAGGCGTTGCCCAGGCTGAGCATCGGCACTTCATGGCGCACCTCACCAAAGGCGCTAAGCGCCTCGCCGCCAACGCGCTGGGTCGGCGACTCCGGCGTGACCAGCTCCGGATGCTCGGCCTCCAGCGCCTGCAGTTCGCGGAACAGACGGTCGTACTCGGCGTCGGGCACGCTCGGCTCATCCAGCACGTAGTAACGGTAGTTGTGCGCGTCCAGTTCGTTGCGCAGTTCGGAAATACGTTGGGCGGCGTCGGTCATGCTCGGTCTCTCAAACGAAAAGAGCAGCCTTGGCTGCTCTCTTTCGACTTCGTGTACGGGTCAGCGTTTCTGGGTCAATTGCCGGCGCTCGAATTCGACGATGCGCTGGCGATAGTGTTCGATGGTCTGCGCAGTCATCACGCTGCGCTGGTCGTCCTTCAGCTCACCGCCCAGCTCGTGGGCCAGCTTGCGTGCAGCAGCGACCATCACGTCGAAGGCCTGCTTCGGATGACGCGGGCCAGGCAGGCTGAGGAAGAAGCTCACCGCGCGGGTGCTAAAGCCTTCGATATCGTCAAGATCGAAGGTGCCCGGCTTGAGTGCGTTGGCCATGGAGAACAGCACCTCGCCATTACCCGCCATGCTTTCGTGACGATGGAAGATGTCCATCTCACCGAAGCGCAGGCCGCTTTCGAGGATGTTCTGCAGCAGCGCCGGGCCCTTGAAGCCGAAGTCGTCGCGGGCGACCACGTTGATCACCAGCACCTCTTCTACCGGTGCGGCATCGGCAGCCGGCTTGGAGGCTTTCTTCGGCTCGACGGGTTCGTCATCGACCGGGTTGAGCAAGGTCGGCACCGGCTCGTCGACAGCCAGATTGAGGTCGCCCTGTTGCGGCTCGTTGCGTGGACGACGTGGCAGGTCCTTGGCAGTCATCGACGGCAGTTCGTCTTCGTCCAGCTGCGGCTCGTGGTCGCGATTTACCACACGTGGCGTACTGAGCAAATCTGGGTCACTGTCGTCATCAGGCATGTTGGCGAAGCTGCGGTCGAGCCTGAATTTGAGCTTGCCCTTGCCACCGCGCATACGGCGCCAGCCGTCGAAAAGGATGCCAGCGATAACGATGATGCCAATAACGATCAGCCACTCGCGCAGACCGAATTCCATGAAATACCTGACCCTTAAAAATTCTGGTGAAAAAAAGATCCAATCAACCGGATCACAACTCGACTATAAAACGCGGCGCCAACTTCATGTTCTATCTGACGTTTTCCGCGTGTAACAAAAGTGGGCAATAAGCTAGCACGACGAAAGGCAACTTTACACAGGGAGCCACATAAGGTTTTGCCTGTATTCAGTTAATCTCGCGGCGCTCTGCCATCACACCTCCACCATCGCCAGCGCCTCCTCGACATCCACCGCCACCAGACGCGAGCAACCCGGCTCGTGCATGGTGACCCCCATCAACTGATCGGCCATTTCCATAGCGATCTTGTTGTGGGTGATGTAGATGAACTGCACCGTGGCTGACATCTCCTTGACCAGCCGCGCATAGCGACCGACGTTGGCATCGTCCAGCGGTGCATCCACTTCGTCCAACATGCAGAACGGCGCCGGATTGAGCTGGAAGATGGAAAACACCAGTGCCAAAGCAGTCAACGCTTTCTCTCCACCGGAGAGCAAATGAATGGTGCTGTTCTTCTTGCCCGGGGGCCGCGCCATGATGGTCACACCGGTATCGAGTAAATCTTCGCCGGTGAGTTCCAAATAAGCGTTGCCGCCACCAAAAACTTTTGGAAAGAGTGCCTGTAAACCGCCATTGATCTGATCGAAGGTATCCTTGAAACGATTGCGCGTTTCCTTGTCGATCTTGCGGATGACGTTCTCCAGGGTTTCCAAGGCCTCGACCAGATCTGCGTCCTGCGCATCCAGGTAGCGCTTGCGCTCGGACTGCTGCTGATACTCGTCGATGGCCGCGAGGTTGATCGGACCGAGACGGGCGATGCGTGCGGCCATGCGCTCCAGTTCTTCTTCCCAGGCGCTCTCGCTGGCTTCGACCGGCAGCGTGGCGATCACCCCGTGCAGGTCGTAGTTGTCCTCGGCGAGCTGATCAGCCAAAGCCTTGCGCCGCACGTTGAGCGACTGCCAATCCATGCGCTGTTGCTCCAGCTGGCTGCGTAGCAGTTGCGCCTGTTGTTCGGCCTGGGTGCGGCGCTTCTCGGCATCGCGCAGTTCGCGGTCGGCGTCCTCCAGCGCCAAACGCGCCTGACGCAGTTCGTCGTCCACCGCCATGCGCCGCTCGAGCAGTTCCTCGAGCTTGATGCGCAGCTCTTCCAGCGGCGCCTCGCCTTCTTCCAGATTCAGCGACAACTGCTCGCGCCGCTCATGCAGGCGCTCGGCCTGCATCTCCAGACGCTCCAGCGCCTGGCGAGTGGAGTCGTGCTGCGCCTTGAGCGAGCCGACGCGCACCGCCAGTTGATGGGCATGATCCTTGTGCTGACGCGCGTCCTGGCGCACACGGTCGAGGCGCTCACGCAGACTGTCGCGGCTGGCCAGCAGGCTCTCACGCTGCTCGTTATCCAGCGCCATGGCGTCCAGCGCATCCTGCAATTGCAGGCGCAATTCGCCCAGTTGCTCCTGCTCGATCTCGCGCTGCTCGGCCGCTTCCTGCAGTTCGTCCTGCAGACGGCGACGGCGCAGGCCCAACTGCTCGGCTTTGGCCTGGCTGGCGGACAGCTTTGCCTTCAGCTCACTTACCTGGCGCGCCAGTTCCTGGCCATGACGGCGTTGCTGCTCACGCTGTTCTTCCTGAAGACGTTGCTCGTCGCGCAGCGCCAGCAGGCGTTCATCCAGTTGCGCCAGGGCCGCCTCACGTTCCTCGCGCTCCAACTGCAAGCGCTCCAGCTCCTGGCCACGAGCCAGCACACCGCTATCGGCCTCGGCGGCGCGACGCACGCGCAGGAAATGCCGGCCGACCCAGTAGCCGTCGCGGCTGATCAGGCTCTCGCCATCGGCCAGTTGCCCACGAGCGGCCAGCGTCTGCTCCAGGGATTCGACCGGGCGCACGCCGGCCAGCCAGGGCGACAGGTCATGGCTCGATTCGACCTTGTCCAGCAGGCTACCGGCACGGCGCGCGCCGCCCTTGGCGGGGCTGGCCAGGCGCAGTTCGCCCTGCTCCAGCGCGGCGAAATCCAGCCCGGCGAAATCGTCCAGCAGCACGGCCTGCAGGTCGGCACCGAGCACAGTTTCCACCGCCAGCTCCCAGCCGGCTTCCACCCGCAGACCTTCGGCCAGGCGCGGGCGCTGCAGCAGGTTCTGCTCGCGCAGCCACTCGCCAGCACCCTGCCCCGGATCGAGTGCCGCCTGTTGCAGCGCCTCCAGCGACGCCAGACGGCCGTTCAGGCGTTGCAGCTCGCCTTGCGCCTGCTGCTGGGCCTGACCGGCCTGCTGCAATTCCTCGCGCAGTTGCTGCAGGCGCTCGGCCTGTTGCTCTTCGGCCAGGTGCAGGGCTTCCTGCTCCAGCTCACCGGCAGCGAGCTGTTCGTTCAGTTCGAGAATGGCGGCGTCTTCGGGGTCGGCCACCAGTTGCTGCAATTCTTCGTTAAGACGACGCTGGCGTTCTGCCAGACGCTCCAGGCTCTGTTCCAGCTGGGCGATGCGCGACTGCTGCACTTCGGCCTGGCGACGCGGCTCGGCGCTGCGCTGGTTGAAACCGTCCCACTGCTCCTGCCAGCCGTGCATGGCGACTTCGGCCTCTTCCAGGCTGGCAGCAGACTCCTCGGCAGCAGCGGCGGTCATCTCCTGCTCGGGCAGGAGCATTTCCAATTCTTCACCGAGGGTGGCCAGCAGGGTGCGGTCGTGGCCTAGGTGCGACTCGGTTTCCAGACGCGCCTTTTCTGCCTCGCGCAGGTCATCCTGCAACTGGCGCAGGCGCTGCTGGCCATGCTGGATGCTCTGCTCGACGCGGGCGATATCGCCACCCACGGAATAGAAGCGGCCCTGCACCAGGTTGAAGCGCTCGCTCAATTCGTGATGGCCATCGCGCAGGCGCTCGATGCTGGCGTCGGCGCTGCGCTGCTCGGCCACCAGGGCCTCGAAGGCCACTTCCTGATCGCCGATCACCTGCTCTCGGCTGCCGACCTGCTGGTTCAGGCTCTGCCAGCGCAGGGCCAGCAGTTGCGCCTTGAGCTGGCGCTCCTCGGCCTTGTATTCCTGGTACTTCTCCGCCGCCTGGGCCTGACGGTGCAGACGCTCGAGCTGGCGCTCCAGTTCTTCGCGCAGGTCGCTAAGGCGCTCCAGGTTCTCCTGGGTACGGCGGATGCGGTTTTCGGTCTCGCGGCGGCGCTCCTTGTACTTGGAGATGCCGGCGGCTTCCTCGATGAAATTGCGCAGCTCCTCCGGCTTGGCCTCGATCAGCTTGCTGATCATGCCCTGCTCGATGATCGAGTAACTGCGCGGCCCCAGGCCGGTGCCGAGGAAGATATCGGTGATATCGCGGCGCCGGCACTTGGTGCCGTTGAGGAAGTAGGTGTTCTGCCCGTCGCGGGTCACCCGACGGCGAATGGAAATCTCGGCGAAGGCCGCGTATTCGCCCACCAGCGAGTTGTCGCTGTTATCGAAGATCAGCTCGATGGAGGCCTGGGTCACCGGCTTGCGTGTGTTGGAGCCGTTGAAGATGACGTCGGTCATCGACTCACCACGCAGGTTCTTCGCCGAGCTTTCACCCATCACCCAGCGCACGGCGTCGATGATGTTCGACTTGCCGCAACCATTGGGCCCGACCACCGCCGCCATGTTGCTGGGAAAGCTTACCGTCGTCGGATCGACGAAGGACTTGAAGCCCGCCAGCTTGATGCTCTTCAGGCGCATCTGGGCTTAGCGCTCGGCCAGGGTTGCCAGCACCAGCTGGCAGTTGTGCTGACCGTAGGCTTGCAGCACTTCGCGGGCACGCTCGTTGTCACGGGCGATGATCGCCTGCAGCAGGCTGGCGAAGGTGCCCATGAACTGGCCCATCTCGCCTTTGCGCCGCTCCAGCGCCAGGTGGTAGGTGCGGCTGATGGCCGGCAGCAGGTTCTCCAGGGTTTCCTGCAGGTACGGGTTGTCGGCGAAGGGAAAGGCCGCACGCATCACGTCGAAGCTGTTCTCGACGAAGGCGCCGATATCGCCACGCTCCAGGCTGGCCAGCAGGCGCTGCTGGATATCGATGAAGGGCGCCAGGTCGGTCTCCACCTTCCAGCGCTCGATCACCGCGCGCGCCAGCATGATGTAGAGCTCGATGCTCAGTGCGTAGAGGCTGGTGACGTGGTGCGGGGTCAGTTCGCTGACCTGGGCGCCTCGGCGCGGCAGGATCACGATCAGGTGGCGGCGTTCGAGAATCAGCAGCGCTTCGCGCACCGAGCCACGGCTGACGTTGAGGGCCTGGGTAACCTTCTGCTCCTGAATGCGCTCACGTTCCTTGAGCTCACCGCGAATGATGCGTTCGGCCAGGTAATGGGCAATTTGCTCGGCGAGGCTGTCCGGGGCCTTGAACGTCATGACATTCCTTATTTGCGTCGATCCAGGGGCAGGCGGTCGAGTCTGGGAGCCCCGCCACGGCTGGGCGGGAGCAAGAAAATCTGGCGGCGAGTGTAACACAGGGTGTTACCCCGCCAAGCGTCCCCGCGGGGCACTTTCCGTTCTAAAGGTTGGCCGTGGAAGTCTGGCCGCGAAAATGGATTGTCCTACAATCTGAGGTAAAACCCAGAACAATAATGACTTGGAGAATCCGATGTTCGAACGCCTGCCGTCGCGCTGGATGCTCGCCCTGAAGAAGGTCGGCTACTGGATCTGGCTGATCCCGGTACTGGGCATCCCCCTCAGCTATTACTGGTCGCAGGGCAGCGCGCACGCCGACGCCTGGCCCTGGCTGGTGATCAGCGTGGTGTTCGGTGTCATTCCCTTGCTGGACTTCATTGTCGGTCGCGACCCGGCCAACCCGGATGAGTGCGACGAAGTGCCGGCCCTCGAAGCCCAGGGCTACTACCGACTGCTGAGTCTGGCCACGGTGCCGCTGCTGCTGGCGATGCTGGTGTGGAGCGGCTGGATATTCGCCAGTTACGAGGGCTGGAGCTGGGTCGGCCAGCTCGGCTGGGTGCTGTCGGTAGGCACGGTGATGGGCGCCATCGGCATCACCGTGTCGCACGAGCTGATCCACAAGGACCCGACACTGGAGCAGAACGCCGGCGGCCTGCTGCTGGCAGCGGTGTGCTACGCCGGCTTCAAGGTCGAACATGTGCGCGGCCATCACGTGCATGTATCGACGCCCGAAGATGCCTCCTCCTCACGCTTCGGCCAGAGCCTGTACGCCTTTCTGCCGCATGCCTACAAGCACAACTTTCTCAACGCCTGGAAGCTCGAGGCCGAGCGTCTCAAGCGGCGCAGCTTACCGGCCCTGCATTGGCGCAACGAGCTGATCTGGTGGTACGCCATCAGCGCGCTGTTCCTGCTCGGCTTCACCCTGGCCTTAGGCCCGCTCGGCGCCCTGTTCTTCCTCGGCCAGGCGGTTATCGCCTTTACCCTGCTGGAGATCGTCAACTATGTCGAACACTACGGCCTGCACCGGCGCAAACTGGACAGCGGCCGCTACGAGCGCACCAATGCGCACCACTCCTGGAACAGCAACTTCCTGCTGACCAACCTGTTTCTCTTCCATCTGCAGCGCCATTCCGACCACCACGCCTATGCCAAGCGCCGCTATCAGGTGCTACGCCATTTCGACGACAGCCCGCAGTTGCCCAATGGCTACGCCGGAATGATCGTGCTCGCGGTGTTCCCGCCGCTGTGGCGCGCCGTGATGGACCCCAAGGTGCGCGCCTACTACGCCGGCGAAGAGCACCAACTGAGTGAGTCGCAACCGACCTGAGCCCCCTGTTCGAGCACACCCAATCAACCCCGGCAGCGCAGGCTCCCGGGGTTTCGTTTGTCACCTAGGGTGCGCCATGCGCCCACCATTTCGACTTCGACCGGCTGGTGCGCACGACCCAGGCGGCCCCGCGCGCGCCTACGAAAGTCCCGCAGCAGAGCCCTCGCTGGCACGAAAACCGCTACTCTCAGAGCATAAATCCCGCCCGCCGCGCTCATAACCGAAACGCATGACAAGCAGCTGACCACGAGGTCAAATATTTGTTGACCCAAAAGTCAGAAAACTCTAGATTGCCTCCATGGCCAATCACGTCCGGGCCTTGCAATGCGTGCACATACCCGGCGAGCCAAACGATTCATAACAATAAAGTGCCTGGAGGTCGTCCTTGATCCAGTTTTTACTCAACCGGGAGCTGCGCACCGAGCATGCCCTGGACCCCAACGTCACCGTGCTCAATTACCTGCGTGAACACGTCGGCAAGACCGGAACCAAGGAAGGCTGCGCCTCCGGCGACTGCGGTGCCTGCACCGTGGTGGTAGGCGAGCTCGATGGCGACCGCGTTCGTTATCGCACCCTCAACTCCTGCCTGACCTTCGTCTCCAGCCTGCACGGCAAGCAGCTGATCACCGTCGAAGACCTCAAGCACCAGGGCAAGCTGCACAGCGTGCAGCAGGCGATGGTCGACTGCCATGGCTCGCAGTGCGGCTTCTGCACCCCCGGTTTCATCATGTCGCTGTTCGCCCTGCAGAAGAATTCGAGCGGCTACGACAAGGGCGCGACGATGGAAGCGCTGGCCGGCAACCTGTGCCGCTGCACTGGCTACCGCCCGATCATCGACGCCGCCGAGCAGGCCTGCTGCCAGAAGCAGCCGGATCAGTTCGATGCCTTCGAAAGCAACACCGTGGCTCAGCTCCAGGCCATCGCCCCGCGTGAAACTGCCGAGCTCAACAGTGGCGACAAGCGCTGCCTGGTACCGCTGACCGTGGCCGACCTGGCCGACCTCTATGCCGCCAACCCCGAGGCGCGCCTGCTCGCCGGTGGTACCGACCTGGCCCTGGAAGTCACCCAGTTCCACCGCGAGCTGCCGGTGATGATCTACGTCGGCCATATCGAAGACATGAAGCGCATCGAGGTGACCGACAAGGACATCGAGATCGGCGCGGCCGCGGCCCTGTCCGACTGCTACGAAGCGCTGTCGCGCGAGTACCCGGACTTCGGCGAGCTGCTGCACCGCTTCGCCTCGCTGCAGATCCGCAACCAGGGCACCCTGGGCGGCAATATCGGCAACGCCTCACCCATCGGCGACGCCCCGCCGCTGCTGATCGCCCTCGGTGCGCAGATCGCCCTGCGTCAGGGCAACACGCGGCGCATCCTGCCGCTGCAGGACTACTTCCTCGACTACAAGGTGACCGCGCGCCAGGAAGCCGAATTCATCGAGAAGATCATCGTGCCGCGCGCCCAGGCCAACCAGGCGTTCCGCGCCTACAAGGTATCGAAGCGCCTGGACGACGACATTTCCGCCGTCTGCGCCGCCTTCAACCTGACTATCGTCGACGGCGTGGTCACCGAAGCGCGCATCGCCTTCGGCGGCATGGCCGCCATCCCCAAACGCGCCAGCGCCTGCGAAGCGGCCCTGGTCGGCTCGGCCTGGTATCCGGGCGTGATCGAACGTGCCTGCAATGCACTGGGTGAGGACTTCACCCCGCTGTCGGATTTCCGCGCCAGCAAGGAATACCGCCTGCTCACTGCCCAGAACCTGCTGCGCAAGTTCTTCCTGGAGCAGCAGTCGCCCGAGGTCGAGACCAGGGTTACCGCCTACGCGTAAGCGTGCAGTGAATTGATACGCCGCCGGCACGCCCGGCGGCATGCGAAGTTTTGGAGGCGAAGATGTCCAGTCATATCGAACACAAATCCCAGGAAGAGCTGGCCGCCCTGTTCCGCGCCGGCATGACCAGCGGCGTCGGCCGCAGCGTCAAGCACGAGAGCGCGGACAAGCATGTGTCCGGCGAAGCGGTCTATGTCGACGACCGCCTGGAATTCCCCAACCAGTTGCACGTCTATGCGCGCCAGTCGGACCGTGCCCATGCGCGCATCCTGCGCATCGACACCCGCCCCTGCTACGAGTTTCCGGGCGTGGCCATCGCCATCACCAAGGATGACGTGCCGGGCCAGCTGGATATCGGCCCGGTGGTCGCCGGTGACCCGCTGCTGGCCGACGGCAAGGTCGAGTACGTTGGCCAGGTGGTGCTGGCGGTAGCCGCCGACAGCCTGGAAACCGCGCGCAAGGCGGCCATGGCCGCCATCGTCGAATACGAAGACCTGGAGCCGGTGCTCGACGTGGTCGAGGCCTACCGCAAGAAGCATTTCGTGCTCGCCAGCCACACCCACCGCATCGGCGACTCGGCCAGCAAACTGGCCAGCGCCCCGCGTCGCCTGCAGGGCACCCTGCATATCGGCGGCCAGGAGCACTTCTACCTGGAAACCCAGATTTCCTCGGTGATGCCGACTGAAGACGGCGGCATGCTGGTCTACACCTCGACGCAGAACCCCACCGAGGTGCAGAAGCTGGTCGCCGAAGTGCTCGGCGTGCCGATGAACAAGATCGTCATCGACATGCGCCGCATGGGCGGTGGTTTCGGCGGCAAGGAAACCCAGGCTGCCGGCCCGGCGTGTCTGTGCGCGGTCATCGCCCACCTCACCGGCCGGCCGACCAAGATGCGCCTGCCGCGCATGGAAGACATGAGCATGACCGGCAAGCGTCACCCCTTCTACGTCGAGTACGACGTCGGCTTCGATGACGACGGCCTGCTGCACGGCATCGAGATGGACCTGGCCGGTAACTGCGGCTACTCGCCGGACCTGTCCGGCTCTATCGTCGACCGCGCCATGTTCCACTCGGACAACGCCTACTTCCTCGGCAACGCCACCATCAACGGTCATCGCTGCAAGACCAACACCGCCTCGAACACCGCCTACCGCGGCTTCGGCGGCCCACAGGGCATGGTCGCCATCGAGGAAGTGATGGACGCCGTGGCGCGCCACCTCGGCAAGGACCCGCTGGAAGTGCGCAAGCTTAACTACTACGGCAAAACCGAGCGTAACGTCACCCACTACCACCAGACCGTCGAGCACAACGTTATCCACGAGATGACCGCCGAGCTGGAACAAAGCTGCGAGTACGCCAAGCGTCGCGAGGAAATCCGCGCCTTCAATGCCAAGAGCCCGGTATTGAAGAAAGGCCTGGCCATGACCCCGGTGAAGTTCGGCATCAGTTTCACCGCCACTTTCCTCAACCAGGCCGGCGCACTGATCCACATCTACACCGACGGGTCGATCCATCTCAACCACGGCGGCACCGAGATGGGCCAGGGCCTCAACACCAAGGTCGCGCAGGTCGTCGCCGAAGTGTTCCAGGTCGATATCGAGCGCATCCAGATCACCGCCACCAACACCGACAAGGTGCCCAATACCTCGCCGACCGCGGCCTCCAGCGGCGCTGACCTCAACGGCATGGCGGCGAAGAACGCAGCCGAAACCATCAAGCAGCGCCTGGTGGACTTCCTGGTGCGCGAGTACAAGGTCACCCCGGAAGACGTGGAATTCCGCAACGGCCAGGTGCGCGTGCGTGATCACTTCCTGTCCTTCGAGGAGATGATCCAGAAGGCCTACTTCGGCCAGGTCTCGCTGTCGTCGACCGGTTTCTACCGCACGCCGAAAATCTACTACGACCGCGACAAGGCGGCCGGCCGCCCCTTCTATTACTACGCCTACGGCGTGGCCTGCGTGGAAGTGCTGGTCGACACCCTGACCGGCGAATACCGCATGCTGCGCGGCGACATCCTGCACGACGTCGGCGACTCTCTGAACCCGGCCATCGACATCGGCCAGGTCGAAGGCGCCTTCATCCAGGGCATGGGCTGGCTGACCATGGAAGAGCTGGTGTGGAACGCCAAGGGCAAGCTGATGACCAACGGCCCGGCCAGCTACAAGATCCCGGCCATCGCCGACATGCCCATCGACCTGCGCGTGAAGCTGGTGGAGAACCGCAAGAACCCGGAAGACACCGTGTTCCACTCCAAGGCCGTGGGCGAGCCGCCGTTCATGCTCGGCATCGCCGCCTGGTGCGCCCTCAAGGACGCCGTGGCCAGCCTGGCAGACTACAAGGTGCAACCGCAGATCGACGCCCCGGCCACACCTGAGCGCGTGCTCTGGGGCGTGGAGCAGATGCGCAAGCTGAAGGCTTCGGCCAAGACTGCCAGCGCTGCCGAGGTCGAACCGGCGTAACGCTAAACACCTTGGTGGATGTGCTGCGCGACATCCACCCTACGGCGGTTCGTAGGGTGGACAACCGCGAAGCATCGTCCACCAGAGGCGTGAATGAAGAACAAAGCAGGTGTACAACAATGACAAAACACACCGAACCGAATAACCCGCCCGCTCGCCCGGCACCGGTCCCCATTCTCGACCCGTCGCCGAGCAACTGGCGCCTGCCGCGCCCGGGACAGACCACGCCTTCCTGGAGGCTGAGCAAATGAGCTGGATCAGTGCCCTCGCCGAGCTGCAGCAAAAAGGTGAAGCCTGCGTGCTGGTGACCATCATCGAGGAACGCGGCTCGACACCGCGTAATGCCGGCTCGAAGATGGTGGTCACCGCCGAGCGCATCTTCGAGACCATCGGCGGCGGCCATCTGGAATACAAGGCCATGGAAATGGCCCGCGAGATGCTCGCCAGCCGCTGCCAGGACACCCGCCTGGAGCGCTTCTCCCTCGGCGCCAGCCTGGGCCAGTGCTGCGGCGGCGCCACCGTGCTGCTGTTCGAGCCCATGGGTCAACCACAGGCGCAGATCGCCGTGTTTGGCGCCGGCCATGTCGGTCGCGCACTGGTGCCGCTACTCGCCAGTCTGCCGTGCAAGGTGCGCTGGATCGACTCGCGGGAGAATGAATTTCCCGAGCACATCCCCGCCGGCGTGGAGAAGATCGTCAATGACGAAGTGGTCGACGAGGTGGAGAACATGCCGCCCGGCAGCTACTACATCGTCATGACCCACAACCACCAGCTCGATCTGGAGCTGACCGCGGCGATCCTCAAACGCGGCGACTTCGCCTACTACGGCCTGATCGGCTCGAAGACCAAACGCGTCAAGTTCGAGCATCGCCTGCGCGAACGCGGCTTCGAGGACACGCTGATGGCACGCATGCGCTGCCCCATGGGCCTGGCCGAAGTTAAAGGTAAGCTGCCGGTGGAAATTGCCGTGTCCATCGCCGGCGAAGTGATCGCCACTTACAACGCCAGCTTTGGCCAGGACGTGAAGAAAGGCGAATCCAGCGTCGCCAAGCTGCTGCCGGCCTCGCGCCGGTCCTGACTCTGCCTAATTCGCAGCGCGCCCAGTAGGGTGCGCCGCGCGCACCAATAACACCGCATTGCCCATGGTGCGCACAGCACACCCTACGCACTGCCTGCCCCAATCGAGACGTAATAGATGACCACCAACATCAAAGCCTACCGCGCCGCCATCCTGCACAGCCTTGCCGACCCGGCCGTGGTCGGTGTCGAGCAATCCTATGAGTATTTCGAGGACGGCATCCTGCTGATCGAAAACGGCAAGGTCGCCCAGGTTGGCGCGGCTGCCGAGGTGCTGCCGAAGCTGGCCGGCGTCGAAGTCCAGCACTACCGTGACGCGCTGATCACCCCCGGCTTCATCGACACCCACATCCACTACCCGCAGACCGGCATGATCGCCTCCTACGGCGAGCAGCTGCTGGACTGGCTCAACACCTACACCTTCCCCACCGAACGACAGTTCGAAGACCAGGCCCACGCCAGCGACGTGGCGGCGATCTTCCTCAAGGAGCTGCTGCGCAACGGCACCACCACCGCCCTGGTGTTCGGCACCGTGCACCCGCAGTCGGTGGATGCCTTCTTCGAGCAGGCCGACAAGCTCAACCTGCGTATGATCGCCGGCAAGGTGCTGATGGATCGCAACGCCCCGGACTACCTGACCGACACCGCCGAAACCGGCTACGCCGAGAGCAAAGCGCTGATCGAGCGCTGGCACGGCAAAGGCCGCCTGCACTACGCCGTCACCCCGCGCTTCGCCCCGACCAGTACGCCGGAGCAACTGGAGCTGGCCGGCAAGCTGCTGGGCGAGTACCCGGACCTGTACATGCACACCCACCTGTCCGAGAACCGCAAGGAGATCGAATGGGTCAAGGAACTGTTCCCGGAGCGCAAGGGCTATCTGGACGTCTACGACCACCACCAGTTGATCGGCCCGCGCGCGGTGTTCGCCCATGGCGTGCACCTGTGCGACGACGAGTGCAAGCGCCTCGCCGAAACCGGCTCGGCCGTGGCCTTCTGCCCCACCTCCAACCTGTTCCTCGGTAGCGGCCTGTTCGACCTCAACAAGCTGGAAGAACATGGCGTGCGCGTCGGCCTGGGTACCGACGTCGGCGCCGGCACCAGCTTCAGCCAGCTGCAATCGCTGAACGAGGCGTACAAGGTGATGCAGCTGCAGGGCAAGAAACTCGACCCGTTCAAGTCGCTGTACCTGGCCACCCTGGGCGGCGCCAATGCGCTGTACTTGGACGACAAGCTGGGCAACTTCCTGCCCGGCAAGGACGCCGACTTCCTGGTGCTGGACTACAACGCCACGCCGCTGATCAGTTACCGCATGCAGCAGGCCAAGAGCCTGGAAGAACGACTGTTCGCCCTGACCATGCTTGGCGATGACCGCGCCGTGAAGGAAACCTTCGCCGCGGGTGTATCGGTGCACCAGCGCAATTGAAACGAACATCCTGATCGCCTTGTAGGAGTCGGCTTGCCGGCGATCAATTCACTAGCGCATCGCTGGCAAGCCAGCTCCTACAAAAATACGCCTCAACGTAGACACGCCAATGAAAAAGCCCCGCTGCTCGCGCAGCGGGGCTTTCTTGATTACACGCAACGAATCAGCGATTGGCAGCGCTGCGGCCCGGCTTTTTCTTGGTCTGCAGCAGGTGCGAGAACACTGCGTGCAGGTCGTCCGAGGCGCTTTCCTCGTCCAGGTTAAGCTTGCTGTCGATGTGATCCATGTGGTGCATCATCAGGTGCACCGCACGCTCGGCGTCACGCGCTTCGATGGCGTCGATCAACTGGTTGTGTTCGTCGTAGGAGCAATGCGAGCGGCTGCCGCTTTCGTACTGGGCGATGATCAACGAGGTCTGCGACACCAGGCTGCGCTGGAAACTCACCAGCGGCGCATTGCGTGCGGCCTCGGCCAGCTTCAGGTGGAACTCGCCGGACAGGCGAATACCTGCACCACGATCACCACGGGAGAAACTGTCCTGCTCGTCCTTGACCATCTGCCGCAGCTCGGCCAACTGCTCGGCTGTCGCGTGCTCGACGGCCAGTTCGGTGATGGCGCGCTCTACCAGGCGGCGTGCATAGAAGATCTGCCGAGCTTCTTCGACGCTCGGGCTGGCGACTACCGCACCGCGGTTCGGGCGCAGCAGTACCACACCCTCGTGGGCCAGGCGTGACAGGGCGCGGCGAATGATGGTGCGACTGACGCCGAAGATCTCACCCAGCGCCTCTTCACTCAGCTTGGTGCCGGGCGCCAGACGCTGCTCGAGAATGGCATCGAAGATATGGGCATATACGACATCGTCCTGAGTCCCGCTGCGGCTGCTTTTGCCCACGCGCGGCTGCTTCTTGAGAGGCTGCAATTGATCGTTCATTCTGGCTCGCGTCAATGAGAGTCGGCGACACTGCGACTCTACTGTGTTCTACCCGGTAGCTGACAAGCTCCGAGCGAAAAAACATCAGAAAAAAATTAAGACAATTGTACACAAGTCAATCAGCCCTCACACCCTTCGTTGTATGACGTCGTAGCTGACCCTCGCCCGCATATCACCCACCTCTGAGCGCAGAACAACAAATTCTTTCTTTATATACAGCCGTCCTCTCAGTTCATTAGCGGCTAAGAACCCGGTCAGGCTGCTAAGGCCGACGCTCGATCGAGCGTCGGCCTCAGCCAAGCAAAAATCCTATCCATCTGTTTTATAAGCATTTTAATTAAAGCCCTGAAGGGATTGTCGCCAAATCCATGCGCTTTTCCATCCGCAGGTTCGACTGGTGCGATTAATGCAACATTAAAAACATTAATTGCATTTTTTGTATACAACAGCATAATCGCGCTCGAGTGACTTCTTGACCGCTCGGTCAACAACTTAGCCAGGAAGCACCACCGAAAACACCGCCTGCCTCAGAGAGCATTGTTCTTGCGCAAGGCTCTGGGCGGTACACAACAAGAGAGATGAGGAGTACCCGCTGTGGAAAGCGTCAAACAAGAACAACACGCGAATCAACTGGCAAGAGGTGGCCTGCTCGACCGCTTCTTCAAACTGACCGAGCACCGCACCACCATCAAGACCGAGCTGCTGGCCGGCCTGACGACCTTCGTCACCATGGCCTACATCATCTTCGTCAATCCCAACATCATGGCCACTGCCGGCATCGATCATGGCGCCGCCTTCGTCGCCACCTGCATCGGGGCGGCCCTGGGCTGCTTCCTGATGGGCCTGTACGCCAACTGGCCAGTGGGCCTGGCGCCGGGCATGGGCCTGAACGCGTTCTTCACCTACACCGTCGTCGGTGAAATGGGCTACAGCTGGCAGATCGCACTGGGCGCGGTGTTCATCTCCGGCGTGCTGTTCATGATCATGAGCCTGTCGAAGATCCGCGAATGGCTGCTCAACAGCATCCCGATGAGCCTGCGCTTCGCCATGGGTGCCGGGGTCGGCCTGTTCCTCGGCCTGATCGGTCTGAAGACCGCCGGGATCGTCGTCGACAGCCCGGCCACCCTGTTGACCATGGGCTCGTTCAGTAACCCGTCGGCGCTACTCGCCGCCGTATGCTTCCTGATGATCGCCGTGCTCAGCCACCGCAACGTGTTTGGCGCCATCCTCTTTAGCATGCTCGGCGTGACTGCCATCGGCTGGGCACTCGGCCTGGTGGAATACGGTGGCCTGGTGTCGATGCCGCCGAGCCTGGCCCCGACCTTCCTGGCCATGGATATCGCCGGCGCGTTCAACGTGGCGATGATCAGCGTGATCCTGGCGTTTCTCTTCGTGAACATGTTCGACACCGCCGGCACCCTGATGGGCGTCGCCCACCGCGCCAACCTGGTAGATGAGGATGGCAAGATCCAGAACCTGTCCAAGGCGCTGAAAGCCGACTCTACCTCGAGCGTTGTGGGCGCCATGGTCGGCTGCCCGCCGGTGACCAGCTACGTGGAAAGCGCTGCAGGCGTCGCCGCGGGTGGCCGTACCGGCCTGACCGCCATCACCGTCGGCCTGCTGTTCCTCGCGGCGATGTTCTTCGCCCCGCTGGCTGGCATGATTCCGGCCTACGCCACCGCGGGCGCGCTGATCTACGTAGCAATGCTGATGATGAGCGGCATGGCGCATATCGATTGGAAGGATCATACCGACACCATCCCGGCTATCGTGACCGTGGTGATGATGCCGCTGACCTTCTCCATCGCCAACGGCATCGCCCTGGGGTTCCTCACCTACGCCACGCTGAAACTGCTGACCGGCCAGAGCGACAAGGTATCGCTGAGCCTCTATGCTCTGTGCGTGATCTTCATCGCCAAGTTCGCCTTCCTCTGACGGCAAACACCCCGCGCTGATCGAAGCCCCGGCCCTGTGCCGGGGCTTTTCGTTTGACCGTTCAATACCTCTTGTTGGCGCAAGGCAGCGGCCCAGGCGCCGGACCATGGGCATGCACTCAATACAGGCAGCAGCGGTTGCCAAGGCAAATCCGGCGGCGCGAGGGGCGTACAGAAACTGGCAGGCAAAGGGGCGATGGGGTGAATCGTCCGCGATGCATGAGACGCGGCAATGCGTAGGCCGGGTTAGCGGCGCTGGGGGTCGTTATGGGGATCGCCACGCAACCCGAGCGCCGCGTAAGCCAACATTGCGGCGCGGCGGCAGACCGCCATGGTGGGTTACGGCGCGCTGGGGGGTGTTTGCCTGATCCAGGTTCGCGCCTAACCCACTCTACAAAAGCCGGGCAACAACACAGCCCTGAAACACAGCCAAAAAAAAGCCCGCAGTGTGAGCGGGCGTAAGGACTCAAACGAGTCTGAGGGTGACAAGCATTCGTCTGGCAGGCGTCTGGCCCGCCAGTCACTCAGCTACCGCGGTAGGTGGAGTAGCTGTAAGGAGAAATCAGTAGCGGCACGTGGTAGTGCTCCTGGCCGGCATCGATGCCGAAGCGCAGGACCACGACATCGAGAAATGCCGTATCCGGCAGTTTCACACCACGGGCGCGGTAGTAGTCGCCAGCGTGGAAATGTAGCTGGTAGACGCCTGTGCGGTAGTCATCACCCTGCAGCACCGGCGCATCGCAACGGCCGTCGTGGTTGGTGGTAACGCTGTTGATCAGTTCCAGCTGCGCGCCTTCGACGCGGTACAGCTCGACCTTGATGTCACTCCCTGGGCAGCCGTGCGCGGCATCCAGTACATGTGTAGTCAAACGTCCCATGGGTCTCGGATGCCCGCGGCGCCTGGCGCCCTACGAACACCACACCTCCTCTACTTTGTTGAAATCGGCTCGTCGCAATGCTCCGACGCAGTGGCAGGATAGCATGCAGATCGAATATAAAACATTTTTCCAGTAAATTGTACACAATAAATTCAATTAAAATGCTATCCATGCACCAAACCTGATCACTGCTCACATCATCGCCAGCCAGCAACCACGGCATAACCAGCACGCATTGCTGACCACCTCGGCAATTTTTTCGCTGTGGCACGCCGCGAAGAAAATGATGAAAAGTCGATTTACAAACGGCGACTAACTTTGTATACAATTACTCATCCCGGTCGCGTAGCCGTCGATTACCCGGCACGCAGTGACCGCAACGTTCCAGATAGGAAGACTGCAGTGAACGCTGATTACCCACGCGATTTGATCGGCTACGGCGCAAACCCTCCCCACCCGCACTGGCCGGGCGATGCCCGCATCGCCCTGTCCTTCGTGCTCAACTACGAAGAAGGCGGTGAACGCAACATTCTTCACGGGGACAAGGAGTCCGAGGCCTTCCTCTCCGAGATGGTCGCCGCTCAGCCACTGCAGGGTCAGCGCAACCTGTGCATGGAGTCGCTCTACGAGTACGGCAGCCGCACCGGTGTGTGGCGCCTGCTCAACCTGTTCAAGAAGCACGACATCCCGCTGACCATCTTCGCCGTGGCCATGGCCGCCCAGCGTCACCCCGAGGTGATCCGCGAGATGGTCACCGCCGGGCACGAGATCTGCAGCCATGGCTATCGCTGGATCGATTACCAGAACATGGACGAAGCCACCGAGCGCGAGCACATGCTCGAGGCCATCCGCATCCTCACCGAGCTGACTGGTGAACGCCCGCTGGGCTGGTACACCGGCCGCCTGGGCCTGAACACCCGGCGCATCGTGCGCGAGGAAGGCGGTTTCCTCTACGACTCCGACACCTACGACGACGACCTGCCCTACTGGGACCCGGCCAGCACGGCAGAGAAGCCGCACCTGGTGATCCCCTACACCCTGGACACCAACGACATGCGCTTCACCCAGGTGCAGGGCTTCAACAAGGGCGACGACTTCTTCGAATACCTCAAGGATGCCTTCGACGTGCTCTACGCCGAGGGCGAGGCCGGCGCGCCGAAGATGCTGTCGATCGGCATGCACTGCCGCCTGCTCGGCCGCCCGGCGCGCCTGGCTTCGCTGGCACGCTTCCTCGATTACGTGAAGAGCCACGACAAGGTCTGGTGCGCCCGCCGCGTCGACATCGCCAAGCACTGGCACGCCACCCACCCCTTCCGTGCGACCGCCGAACAAGAGAGCAGCAAATGAGCCGTTTCCAGACCCTGACCCCGTCCCAGCTGAGCCGCGAGGCCTTCGTTGCCGCCTTCGCCGACATCTACGAGCACTCGCCCTGGGTCGCCGAGAAGGCTTATGACCTCGGCCTGGACGCATCCGTCGACGAGATCGACGGCCTGCAGCAGCGCATGGCCGACATCCTCCTGTCCGCCAGCCATGAGGCCCAGCTGGCACTGATCAACGCGCACCCGGACCTGGCCGGCAAGGCTGCAGTGCGTGGCGAACTGACCGCCTCCAGCACTGCCGAGCAGTCCGGCGCCGGCATCCACGAATGCACCGCCGAGGAGTTCGCCCGCTTCACCGAACTCAACGACGCCTACAAGGCCAAGTTCGGCTTCCCCTTCATCAAGGCCGTCAAGGGCAGCAACCGCCATCAGATCCTGGCCGCCTTCGAGGAGCGCATTCACAACACGCCGGAGCAGGAGTTCCAGACCGCCCTGGCCGAGATCAACAAGATCGCCATGTTCCGCCTGCAGCAACTGTAAGCGCTGCAGCCCCCCCCCACCCGAACAGAACAAGTAGAACAGCCATGCGTAGCCTGACCATCGAGCCCCTGAGCAAAGAAGCCTTCGCCACTTTCGGTGACGTGATCGAAACCGACGGCAGCGACTTCTTCATGATCAACAACGGTTCCACCCGCCGCTATCACAAGCTGGCCACCGTGGAGACCGCACAGCCGGAGGACCAGGCCATCATCAGCATCTTCAGCGCCGAAGCACTGGAGATGCCGCTGACCATCCGCATGCTGGAACGCCATCCGCTGGGCAGCCAGGCTTTCATTCCGCTGCTCGGCAACCCCTTTCTGATCGTGGTCGCGCCAGTTGGCGATGTACCTGTATCAGGGTCCGTCCGTGCCTTCCTCAGCAATGGCAGGCAGGGCATCAATTACCATCGCGGCGTCTGGCACCACCCGGTGCTGACGATCGAAAAGCGGGATGACTTCCTGGTGGTTGATCGCAGTGGTTCCGGCAACAACTGCGATGAGCATTTCTTCAATGAGGACGAGCTTCTTCTCCTCAACCCCCACCAATAAGAGAAGCCCGGGGCTGGCGTGCCTATCCCGGGAAAGAGGTACAGATCGTGGAAGCACATTTCACCGAATGGCTAAACCTGGGCATCCGCTGGATCCATATGATCACCGGTATCGCCTGGATCGGCGCATCGTTCTATTTCGTCTGGCTGGAGAACAACCTCAACCGTAGCAATCCCCGTGAGGGCCTGTCGGGCGACCTCTGGGCGATTCACGGCGGCGGCATCTACCACCTGGAAAAGTACAAGCTGGCTCCGCCGAAAATGCCGGAGAACCTGCACTGGTTCAAATGGGAGGCCTACGCCACCTGGCTGTCGGGCGTCGCCCTGCTGCTGGTGGTGTACTACCTCAACCCCAGCCTGTACCTGGTCAAGCCGGGCGTCGAGCTGTCCCCGGCAATGGGCATCGCCATCGGCCTCGGTTCCATGGCGATCAGCTATGTGATCTACCACTTCCTCTGCGATTCGCCGCTGGGTAAACGCCCGGCCCTGCTAGGCGCCGTGCTGTTCGTGCTGATCATCGCCGCCGCCTATGGCTTCAGCCAGATCTTCAGCGGCCGCGCGGCGTACATTCATGTCGGTGCGATCATCGGCACCATCATGGTCGGCAACGTGTTCTTCACCATCATGCCGGCCCAGCGCGCGCTGGTTAAGGCCATCGAAACCAACACGACGCCCGATCCGCTGCTGCCGGCCAAGGGCCTGCTGCGCTCACGCCACAACAACTACTTCACCCTGCCGGTGCTGTTCATCATGATCAGCAACCACTTCCCGAGCACCTACGGCAGCCAGTACAACTGGCTGATCCTGGCCGGTATCGCGATCCTGGCCGTGCTGGTGCGTCACTACTTCAATACCCGCCACGACAGCAGCAAGTACGTCTGGACCCTGCCGGCCGCGGCGCTGGGCATGATCTGCCTGGCTTACGTCACCGGCCCGCAGACGAAATCGGTCAGCGCACCGGCAACGGCTCAAGCCCCGGCGATCAAGTACGCCCCCGTTCCTGCTACCGGCCGCCCTGGCAACCCCTCCACAACCAGCGAGCCTGCTGCAGAGGAAACCCAGGCAAAAGCCGATGCCAACGAGGATTCAACCACTGCCGCTGACAGCGCGCCACCTGCTGCCAGCACCGATTTTGCCCAAGTCGAAAGCGTGATCCACGAGCGTTGCACCGTGTGCCACTCGTCGAGTCCCACTAGCCCGATGTTCAGCACCGCACCGGCCGGTTTCATGCTCGACACCCCGGAGCAGATGAAGGCGCAGGCAGCGAAGATCCACGCGCAAACCGTGGCCACGCAGATCATGCCGCTGGGCAACATCACCCAGATGACCCAGGACGAGCGCGACCTGATTGGCAGCTGGATCGCCAAAGGCGCTCAGATCAACTGATTGCCACACATGTCGCGCTCATGAGTGGGCGCGACATCTTTTTACAGCCATGAACCGCCGGCAGCGCAAGCTGACCGGCGGTTCAGTTTTTTGTGCACAATCCATAAATAAATTGTTTTTAACCATGTCCACAAGTTGTATAGTCGGCACATCCTGACCGATCGGACAATTTTTCGATCGATCGGAGCAGAGGTGCCGTGAAGCCTCGTGTAAGCCCATGACCATATAAAAACAACTGGCAGGCTATGACATGACCACAGACCGCAACACCCAAGCCCCAGCTGCGCCTTCCGGCAACAGCGACCTCATCTATCAGCTGGACGACACGCCAGCTTTCGCCCCTGCCATCTTCGCGGCGCTGCAGCATGTGCTGGCCAGCTTCGTCGGCATCATCACCCCTACCCTGATCGTCGGTAGTGCGCTGGGCCTCGGCGCCCATGTGCCTTATCTGGTGAGCATGGCGCTGTTCGTTTCCGGCCTCGGCACCTTCGTCCAGGCCAAACGCATCGGCCCGATCGGCTCCGGCCTGTTGTGCCTGCAGGGCACCAGCTTCGGTTTTCTCAGCGTGATTCTCAGCGCCGGCTTCATCGTCAAAGGGCGCGGCGCCAGCGAGGAGGAGATACTCGCCACGCTGTTCGGCATCTGCTTCTGCGCCGCCTTCGTCGAGATTGCCTTCAGTCAATTCATCAACAAGCTGCGCAAGGTGATCACCCCGGTGGTGACCGGCACCATCATCTGCCTGATGGGGTTGTCGCTGATCAAGGTGGGCATGACCGATCTGGCCGGCGGCTATGGCGCGCCGGACCTCGGCGCCCTGCACCACCTGGCCCTCGGCGGCCTGGTGCTGGGCACCATCGTCCTGCTCAACCGCGCCTCCTCGCAGGTGCTGCGCCTGTCGGCGGTTATCATCGGCCTGACCCTGGGCTTTGCGGTCGCCTGGTTCACCGGCCGGGTGGACTTCGCCAACATGGCTGAGGTGCCACTGATCAGCGTGCCGCAACCGTTCAAGTACGGCTTCGGCTTCGACTGGATTGCCTTCGTGCCGATCGCCGTGATCTTCCTGATCACCCCGCTGGAAACCGCAGGCGACCTGACCGCCAACTCGATCATCTCCAAACAGCCGGTCAAAGGGCCGCTGTATATGCGCCGGATCACATCCGGGGTGCTGGCCGATGGCTGCAACTCGGCGGTCGCTGCCATGTTCAACAGCCTGCCGATGACCACCTTCAGCCAGAACAACGGGGTAATCCAGCTCACCGGCGTAGCCAGCCGTCATGTGGGTTTCTACATCGCCAGCATCCTGGTGCTGCTCGGCCTGTTCCCGGTGGTAGGCGCGGTGCTGCAGCTGATGCCCAAGCCGGTGCTCGGTGGCGCCACCCTGATCATGTTCGGCACCGTCGCGGTGGCCGGTATCAAGATTCTCAGCGAAGCCGGCCTGCACCGCCGCAACGTACTGATCGTGGCCATTTCCCTGGGCCTGGGCCTGGGTGTAGCCGGCGTACCGGACGTGCTCTCGCACATGCCGGACGTACTGAAGAACATCTTCGGCTCTCCGATCACCATCGGAGCCTTCAGCGCCATTCTGCTCAATCTCTTCCTGCCGGATGATCCGCAACTGGAAGAAGAGGATGAAAGCGAATACGACCCCGAGGCGCACCTGCACACCGTGCTGCAGAACCGCCCGGACGATGCAGCCATCGACGACAACAGCCTCAAGACTCTCAGCCGCGACCTCGACCCGGCCGCCCGACCAAGCTGACCCCTGGCTTAGACCCAACTCCCGGCGGCACGCCGCCGGGAGACGCACGCTTGCACTACAACAACAAGGAAAACCGATGAAACTCAAGCATCTGCCCCACTGCCTCGCCCTGTCAGCCGGACTGTTCTCCGGCCAGCAGGCACTCGCTGGCGACCTGCTTTACTGGCAGGACAACAGCCTGTCGTATCTGTACGGCGAGAACTTCCAGCGCATGAACTTCAACGGCGAAGAACAGCGCACCCAGACCACCTTCACCTTCGAGCACGCCAGTGGCTGGGCCTGGGGCGACGTTTTCTACTTCCTCGACTACATCCGCGCCGACAACGTGCAGTCGCGCGGCAGCTTCGACAACGGCACCTTCCGTCAGCATGACAAGAACTCCTTCTACTACATGGAGTTCTCCCCGCGCATCAGCCTGAGCTGGCTGACTGGGCAGAAGCTGGCCGCCGGCCCGATCAAGGACGTGTTCGCTGCCTTCACCTACGAGAAAGGCGAAGGCGGCCCAGGCCCGGAGAACTACCTGTATGGTGTCGGCCTGGACTGGGAAGTGCCCGGCTTCACCTACTTCAAGACCAACCTGTATCAGGTGAAGATCAATAACCACACCTTCTTCGCCGACAGTGACAGCAACGGCTACGCCACCCAGCTGACCGTCAGCGCGGCTTACCCGTTCAGCCTCGGCGATCAGGACTTCGTCGTCGACGGCTTCCTCGACTGGCGCTCGCCGTCGCGTGACGCCGGCACCCAGACCTCGGTCGGCTCCTCGATCCAGGTCAAGTGGGATGCGGGCAAGGCCCTGTTCGGCAAGGAACGCCAGCTCTACGTGGGCACCGAGATCAACATGTGGCGCGCCAAGTACGGCGTGAAACCGGTGGATGGGTCGGACGATCGTTTTGACCAGACCGCCGTGCAGGCACTGGTCAAGTATCACTTCTGACCCCTGCCGCAACGCACTTGGCCGACGTCGGGTAGGGACAGCGGCCGGGTAAAAAGGGGGATGGGCGCTCGCGCCCTTCCCCCTTTTTCTTTGCGCCGAAAGATGACCGGTGCGCACAGCCACCTACCTCGGGCCGTAGGGTGCGCCGTGCGCACCGCCTTTATCAAACCGGCTTGAATCGCCGCACCAACCCAGCGCTCCGCAATCAGACCAGGCACCGCATCGGTGCAGAATCGGGCCGCCTATCAGGCTTCTTCATCAACGACTTGCAAGCATGCAACTGACCGCAAGGTCAAGTTTTTGATCACAATATTTCTATTTTTTGTGTGCAATTTGTCCGAAAGCCATATTCAGCAACGTATTTTCTGTGTACAAGACAGTCAGGTTCCCACCGAAATACTGTCGAAATGGCTGTATACATCGATTCAGTCATGACGCGAATACAAAATCGGAACGGAACCTGCAGACAAATCTCCTCATACGCCGCCGCGGCGCAAGAACAAAACTGGGAGCTGTCCATGTCCAACACCGAAGATTTTCGCATCAAGAACATCGATCCCTCACTACACAACGAGGATCTCGCGCCACTGGCTCCCGAGAAGCGCACCTGGGGCTGGTTCGAGATCTTCAACGTCTGGTCGAACGACATTCAGAGCCTGTTCGGCTATACCCTGGCGGCGACGCTGTTCATCTCCTACGGGCTCAATGGCTGGGCAGTGCTGGCCGGTATCGTCCTCGCCGGCTGCATCGTCATGGGCCTGGTGCAGCTGACCGGCAAGCCCAGCGTCAAGTACGGCATCCCCTTCCCGGTGTTCGCCCGCGCCAGCATGGGCGTGCGCGGTGCCAACTTCCCTGCGCTGGTGCGTGGCATCGTCGCCATCTTCTGGTACGGCGTGCAGACCTACTTCGCCTCCACCGCCGTGGCGCTGCTGCTCAACTCGCTGTTGCAGCCGCAAGACCCGGCCGTATACATGGGGCTGACCGCCATCGGCTGGCTGTCCTACGTGATCGTTTGCCTATTTCAGGTCGGTCTGTTCGTCTGCGGCATGAGCTGGATCACCCGTTTCCTCAACTGGGCCGGGCCGCTGGTCTATGTGGTGATGATCGCCCTGATGGGTCTGATCTGGTATCAGGCCGGCCCGAGTCTGCTCAGCGAGCTGGGCAACATCTTCAGTGGCACGGGCGAGTACAAGGCCGGCCCGGTGGCCGCGTTCTTCGCCGTGGTCGGCACCATGGTCGCCTACTTCGCCGCCGTGGTGATCAACTACGGCGACTTCGCCCGCTTCGTCAAAAGCGAGAAGCAGATGACCATCGGCAACTTCCTCGGCCTACCGGTGAGCCTGGCATTCTTCTCGCTGATCGCCCTGGTGATCACTGCAGGCACCGTGGTGGTGTTCGGCGAGACGCTGACCAACCCGACCGATATCGTTGCCCGGGTAGACAACCTGACCCTGACCATCATCGCCGCGCTGACCTTCTTCGCCGCGACCGTGGGCATCAACCTGGTGGCCAACTTCATCCCGCCAGCCTATGACCTGGCCAACCTGGCGCCGGCACACATCAGCGCCCGTACCGGTGGCTTCATCACTGCCGGCATCGCCTTCTTCATCGGCGCGCTGTGGGTGGCTTTCATCAGCAACGTCGGCATCGCCGCCTTCGTCGACACCCTGGGCGCCGTGCTGGCGCCGCTGTACGGCATCATCGTCGTCGACTATTACCTGGTGCGCCAGCGCAAGCTCGATCTGCAGCAGCTGTTCAGCGCGGAGGTCGGCTCGGCTTACTACTTCGACGGCGGCTGGAACCGCAAGGCGCTGATCGCCTTTGCCATCGCCTCGGTGTTTTCCGTCGCCTCGGTGTGGGCGCCCGTTCTTAGCCAGCTGTCGGGTTATTCCTGGCTGCTCGGCGCCCTGCTCGGCGCGCTACTGCACTACGGCCTAATGCACGGCCAGGCGCAGGCGCTGAAACGCGCCAACGCCAGTATCTGAACGATCACGGACGAGACGAAGCCGGCGCCTGTGCGCCGGCTTTTTCTTTCTGCCGCTCGAGAAAGTCCACCTTCCACTGTTCCAGACCGATGTAGTCGCTATCCAGGTTGGCCTCGACGCGATAGCTCGCCTTGAGCGCGGCAACCTGAGCCGAGCGCTCGGCAAGAAAGCGATCGAAACGCGCGATCAGCTGTGGATGACGAGCGCTGGACAGGTGAAAGCTGCCGCGGGTATGCGGCAACTTGGGATCAAAGACCAAAGCACCCGGTCGCGCCCGGATGTTGTCCAGATAATGGGTGGCCACCACCACGTTGAAGTAGGCGCCATCAGTGTCCTGCTTCAACGCCAGGCGAATCATCTGGCGTAGATCATCGCTGTAGCTCAGCTGGATCTGCCCACTGTCGATGGCATCTTCGTATCCACGCGGCGTCCAGCCCTGCACCATGGCCAGACGACGGATGTTCTCCAACGCCTGGCCCTGCCGCTGCGGCGCCACCAGCACGCCGTCGACGTAATCGACCACCGCCTGGCTGTAGTGCAAGGTCATGCCTGCTTTCTGCGCGCCGGCCCAGTACGGGCTGTCGGGATACTTGAGATCGATCTCGCCACGCTGCAGGGCAGGCAGCAACTGATCCACGGGTAGCGCCTTGTAGCTCAGGCTGATACCGCTGTCGGCAGCGAAAGCGTCCAGCACCTCACGAGCGAAGCCACGGTACTGACCTTCGCCATCGAGGCTGTAGTGCGGGGCGAATGGCAGGTCCTCGACGCCGACTACATAGGTCTGCGCCAGGGCAGCGGGCGTCAGCATAATGGTGGAAAACAGGCACAGTCGTACGGGCTGCATTGAAAGCCTCCTTATTGTTGTTTTGAGATTGCAGTGAGGGCTTAGTGTCGCGTCAGGCATTAGATGTCGGTCAGGCGTCAGGCCTGAGTAGGAGCCCCGCCTCGGGGCGAAGCTTTTCAGTCGTCTGAACCGGCCCATGCGCCGCGGGGCGCGGCTCCTACAAGGACTCTGCAGCCTGCTGTAATTGATGTGGCGGTCTCGGCCCATAGGCAACAGATTATTCGTCTCGCGACACTAACCGCCGGTCATGCTCATGAAGCGCACCACCTGCACCTGCTCGTCGGTGGCGAAATGGTGCCGCTCGGGCTTCAGACGCAACGCCTCGATCAGTGCCTGGCGTAGGCGCTCGCTGTCACCCGGATGCGCGCGCAGCAGGCGCTTGAGATCCAGCGCGTTGTCGTGGCCGAGACAGAGCACCAGCTTGCCCTCGGCGGTGACACGCACACGGTTGCAGTCGCCGCAGAAGTTGTGGCTGTGCGGCGAGATGAAACCTACCTGGGTCTGCGTACCGACCACCTGCCAGTAGCGCGATGGCCCGCCAGTGACCTTGCTGCTACGCACCAGTGCATGGCGCTGCTCGATGCGCTGGCGCACCTCATCGCTGGAGCAGAAGGTCTGCTCGCGGCTGTGGCTGACCACGCTGCCCAGCGGCATTTCCTCGATGAAGCTGATGTCCAGCCCGCGCTCGACGGCAAACTCGACCAGATCCAGCACCTCGTCGTCGTTGCGCCCGCTCTGCACCACACTGTTGAGCTTGATCCTGTCGAAGCCTGCGGCACGCGCGGCGTCGATGCCGGCCAGCACCTGGTCGAGCTTGTCACGTCGGGTGAAGGCGGCGAAGCGCTCGCGCTGCAGTGAATCCAGGCTGATGTTCAAGCGCCGCACACCCGCCGCGCGCAACGGCGCGGCCATCTCCGCCAGTTGCGAGCCATTGGTGGTAATGGCCAGGTCATCCAGCTCGTCACGCTCACCCAGGCGCTGCAACAGGCTCAGCAGATTCTTGCGTACCAATGGCTCGCCACCGGTGATACGAATACGCCGCACGCCCAGCCCGATAAAGGCGTCGGCCACGGCATACAGCTCTTCCAGGCTGAGAATCTGCGCACGCGGCGCGAACTGCATGTCTTCACTCATGCAGTAGGTGCAGCGAAAATCGCAGCGATCGGTCGCCGACAAACGCAGGTAGGTGATGCGCCGACCGAATGGGTCGACGAGCTGATGGGTATTCACGGTGGGTCTCCTGCAGCGTCACGCGCCGAGACTTTTTGTCATGGATAACGCTATGCGCGATAGAAACAGAAAAGCGAATTCTTGTATACAGAAATTTGACCCGAGAGTCAGTTAAACGCTGAGCAGCCCGTGGCCGCTGGCTTGAGCCTCGCGCAAAGCCGGTGCTACCATGCCCGACCGCCGCCCGGCGGCAGAGCAAACCACAGGGCCTTATGACCAGCATTCGCGAGCGTAACAAAGAGCTCATCCTGCGCGCAGCCAGCGAAGAGTTCGCCGACAAGGGCTTCGCCGCCACCAAGACCAGCGACATTGCGGCCAAGGCAGGCCTGCCCAAGCCCAACGTCTACTACTACTTCAAGTCCAAGGAAAACCTCTACCGCGAGGTCCTGGAAAGCATCATCGAGCCACTGCTGGCCGCCTCTGCCCCCTTCAACCAGCCGGGCCATCCGAGCGAAGTGCTGACCGCCTACATCCGCTCGAAGATCCGCATCTCCCGTGAACTGCCGCATGCCTCCAAGGTATTTGCCAGCGAGATCATGCACGGTGCGCCGCACCTGTCGCCGGAACAGACCGAACAGCTCAACGCCCAGGCCAAGCACAACATCGCCTGCATCCAGCGCTGGATCGATCAGGGCCTGATGGCGAAAGTCGACCCGCATCACCTGCTGTTCAGCATCTGGGCAGCGACCCAGACCTACGCCGACTTCGACTGGCAGATCTCCACCGTCACCGGCAAGGCCAGCCTGGACGACGCCGACTACGAAGCCGCCGCGCAGACCATCATTCGCCTGGTGCTCAAAGGCTGTGATGTCAGCCCGATGCCGTCGATGGCCTCCGAACTGGTGACCAGCGCCTAGGCGACTGTTCCGTTGTAGGGTTTCCCGACATCCGTCACCGTAGGGCGTGCATACGCCGAGCGCTCGAGCGCAGTACGCCATTTCCGGGTTTTGGCGGACTGCTCGCTGGCGCTCGCTGAGTCCGCCCTACGCCTGCCCTGAGATTTCACGTCCAGCTTCGGCCTTCAGACCACATCCCGTAGGCCGTACTCGCGCAGCAGTACGCCGTTGCAATGGCTGACTGTTCGCGTCGCTACGAGCGGCCGGCGATCCGGTCAGCCCTACGACTGCTCTGGAACCCTACACCCCCGCATCCGCCTTCAGGCCGAGCGACTCCAGCGCACTCACCGCACACTGCTCGTCGATATCCGAGGTGTCGCCGGTGATGCCGACGGCGCCGATCACTTCGCCGCGTTCATCGCGAATCAATACCCCTCCCGGCGCGGGTACCAGGCTGCCTTGAGCCAGGTTGTTCACCGCCCCGATAAAGGCCGGGCGCTGCTGCGCGTCGGCGGCGATCAGGCGCGAGCCCTTGCCCAGGGCCAGCGCGCCCCAGGCCTTGCCGATGGCGATCTGCGGGCGCAGCAGGCTGGCGCCGTCCTCGCGCTGCAGGCTGATCAGATGCCCGCCAGCATCCAGTACGGCGACGGTCAGCGGCGCCGCCTTTATCTCGCGGCCCACGGCCAGCGCGCGGTTACCGATGGCGTTGGCGGTTTGCAGGTTCAAGTTGCTCATGCTGGTGACTCCTGAAGTGACGAAGGGAACGAAACACCCGGAGCGAAACCGGCACTGCGCACGCCGACAGCCCTAGGCAATCCAAAGCTCGCCCTCACTATCCCACCAGAAACAAAAAATTCAACCACTACATACAATATTATTTTTTATTGTATACATTAATCGCGACACATCTCTTCGCTTGCACTGCCAACCCCGTCAAACGGGCGTTTCAAAAGAATTTGGCCCAGGCGACAGGCTGCATCGGAAAAAATGTTGACCGCGAAGTCATGGCCTGCATAGAATCCGAGCCAGGTGTTTTGTATACAATCTGATAACAAAAGAGGCACAAGATTATGGCCAGAATGAGAGCAATCGAGGCAGCCGTACTGGTTATGCGCCGCGAAGGCGTCGATACCGCGTTCGGCGTCCCCGGCGCTGCCATCAACCCCCTGTATGCCGCACTGAAGAAACTCGGTGGCATCGATCACGTCCTGGCCCGTCACGTCGAAGGCGCTTCGCACATGGCCGAGGGTTACACCCGCACCAATGCCGGCAATATCGGCGTGTGCATCGGCACCTCGGGCCCGGCCGGCACCGACATGGTCACCGGTCTGTACTCGGCCTCGGCCGACTCCATCCCGATTCTGTGCATCACCGGCCAGGCGCCGCGTGCGCGTATGCACAAGGAAGATTTCCAGGCGGTCGACATCACCAGCATCGTCGGCCCGGTAACCAAGTGGGCCACCACCGTGATGGAACCCGGCCAGGTGCCGCGCGCCTTCCAGCGTGCCTTCCATGAAATGCGCAGCGGCCGCCCCGGCCCAGTGCTGATCGACCTGCCGTTCGACGTGCAGATGGCCGAGATCGAATTCGATATCGACGCCTACGAGCCGCTGCCGGTGGCCAAGCCGACCACCAGCCGCGTCCAGGCCGAGAAGGCCATCGCCATGCTCAACGACGCCGAGCGCCCGCTGCTGGTCGCCGGTGGCGGCATCTTCAATGCCGACGCGCAAGACAAGCTGGTGGAGTTCGCCGAGCTGACCGGTGTACCGGTGGTGCCGACCCTGATGGGCTGGGGCGCGATTCCGGACGATCACAAGCTGATGGTCGGCATGGTCGGTCTGCAGACCTCGCACCGCTACGGCAACGCCACCCTGCTCGCTTCCGACCTGGTGTTCGGCATCGGCAACCGTTGGGCCAACCGCCACACCGGCTCGGTCGACGTCTACACCGAGGGCCGCAAGTTCATCCACGTCGACATCGAACCGACCCAGATTGGCCGCGTGTTCAACCCGGACCTGGGTATCGCCTCCGACGCCGGCAACGCGCTGGACGCCTTCCTCGAGGTTGCCCGCGAGTGGAAAGCCGCTGGCAAGCTGAAGGACCGCAGCGCCTGGGTCGAAGCCTGCCGCGAGCGCAAGCGCACCCTGCAGCGCAAGACCCACTTCGACAACGTGCCGGCCAAGCCGCAGCGCGTCTACGAAGAGATGAACGAAGCCTTCGGCAAGGACACCTGCTACGTCAGCACCATCGGTCTGTCGCAGATCGCCGGCGCGCAGTTCCTGCACGTCTACAAGCCGCGCCACTGGATCAACTGCGGCCAGGCAGGTCCCTTGGGCTGGACCATTCCGGCGGCCCTGGGTGTGGTCAAGGCCGACCCGCAGCGTCAGGTCGTGGCACTGTCTGGCGACTATGACTTCCAGTTCATGATCGAGGAGCTGGCCGTCGGCGCGCAGTTCAACCTGCCGTACATCCACGTGCTGGTGAACAACTCCTACCTGGGCCTGATCCGTCAGGCGCAGCGCGGCTTCGACATCGATTACTGCGTGCAGCTGGCGTTCGAGAACATCAACGCGCCGGAGCTCAACGGTTACGGCGTCGATCACGTCGCCGTGGTCGAGGGCCTGGGCTGCAAGGCGATCCGCGTGTTCGACCCGAACGAGCTGCAGAACGCCTTCGCCGAAGCCAAGCGCCTGATGGCCGAGCACCGCGTACCGGTGGTGGTGGAGATCATCCTGGAGCGTGTCACCAACATCTCCATGGGCACCGAGATCAACGCCATCAACGAGTTCGAGGAACTGGCCGAGCGCGGCGTCGACGCCCCGACCGCCATCTCGCTGCTGGATTGATCAGTACGCCGGGTGTGCCACGCGCACCCGGCCACCACGACGTAGCCCGGATGCAATCCGGGAAGACCGCAACATCGCCCCGGATTGCATCCGGGCTACGACAAGGAGCACACCATGCCCCGTTTTGCTGCCAACCTGTCCATGCTGTTCACCGAAGTGGACTTTCTGGACCGTTTCGCCGCCGCCGCCGAAGCCGGTTTCAGCGGCGTGGAATACCTCTTCCCCTATGACTTCCCGGTGGAAGAGATCAAGGCCCGCCTGGACGCCAACAAACTGGAACAGGTGCTGTTCAACCTGCCGGCCGGCGACTGGGGCAAGGGCGAGCGCGGCATCGCCTGCCATCCCGATCGCGTCGAGGAATTCCACGCCGGCGTCGACCAGGCCATCGCCTACGCCAAGGTGCTGGGCAACAAGCAGATCAACTGCCTGGCCGGCATCCGCCCGCAGGGCCTGGACTGCGCGACCGTGGAAAAGACTTTCGTCGACAACCTGCGCTACGCGGCCGACAAGCTGGCCGGCGCCGGTATCCGCCTGGTAATGGAAGCCATCAACACCCGCGACATCCCCGGCTTCTACCTCAGCACCACCAAGCAGGCCCTGGACATCCGCAACAAGGTCGGCAGCACCAACCTGTACCTGCAGTACGACATCTACCACATGCAGATCATGGAAGGTGACCTGGCCCGCACGATGGAAAGCAACCTGGCCGCCATCAACCACGTGCAGCTGGCCGACAACCCGGGCCGCAACGAGCCGGGCACCGGCGAGATCAACTACCGCTTCCTCTTCGAGCACCTGGATCGCATCGGCTACCAGGGCTGGATCGGCTGTGAGTACAAGCCGCTGACCACCACAACCGCCGGCCTCGGCTGGCTGAAAACCCATAACGCGATCTGACAGGCGACAGCGGACCTCTGTAGGAGCGGGTTCACCCGCGAACACCGGCGAAGCCGGTGCCAGTCACCGCGGTGCCTGCTTCGCGGGTAAACCCGCTCCTACAGGGCTGTGCACCTGATTCAACAATTCAACGAGGTTATCTCTCATGGCTAAAATCGGATTTATCGGCACCGGCATCATGGGCAAGCCTATGGCGCAGAACCTGCAGAAGGCCGGCCACACCCTGTTCTTCTCCGAACACTTCGACAAGGCGCCGGCCGACCTGCTGGGCGACAACGGCATCGCCCTGGCCAACCCGAAGGAAGTGGCCCAGGAAGCCGAATTCATCATCGTCATGGTCCCGGACACTCCGCAGGTCGAGGACGTGCTGTTCCGCGCCGACGGCGTTGCCGCTGGCGTCGGTGCCGGCAAGGTGGTGATCGACATGAGCTCGATCTCCCCCACCGCCACCAAGGCCTTCGCCGAGAAGATCAAGGCCACCGGCGCCGCCTACCTGGACGCCCCGGTGTCCGGCGGCGAAGTCGGTGCCAAGGCCGCCACCCTGTCGATCATGGTCGGCGGCTGCCCGAACGCCTTCGAACGCGCCCTGCCGCTGTTCCAGGCCATGGGCAAGAACATCACCCGCGTCGGCGGCAACGGTGACGGCCAGACCGCCAAGGTGGCCAACCAGATCATCGTCGCGCTGAACATCCAGGCGGTGGCCGAAGCACTGCTGTTCGCCGCCAAGAACGGCGCCGACCCGGCCAAGGTGCGTGAAGCGCTGATGGGCGGCTTCGCCGGCTCGAAGATCCTCGAAGTGCACGGCGAGCGCATGATCAAGGGCACCTTCGATCCGGGCTTCCGCATCAGCCTGCACCAGAAGGACCTCAACCTGGCGCTGTCCGGCGCCCGCGAGCTGGGCCTGAACCTGCCCAACACCGCCAACGCCCAGCAGGTGTTCAGCACCTGCGCGGCCCTCGGCGGCAGCGGCTGGGACCACTCTGCCCTGATCAAGGGTCTGGAGCATATGGCCAACTTCAATATCCGCGGCGAGTAACAGAGCGCCCTCTCAGGAAATCCGTGGGAGGGGCTTTAGCCGCGACTGTCGCCGCTGAAGCGCCTCCCACAGATCCCGAAGGCCGCGTTTCGCCCACCCTTTCGACCTTCCTGGCAGGAGGTGTCACGGCCCGATTGCCAGGTTGGTCGATTCCATTCCCCAGGCGCTGCCACGCGGCGCCTGCGGACTGGAATCGATCCACCGAGAGAACATTGATCGTTCCCACGCTCTGCGTAGGCATACATCCCGTGACGCTCCGCGTCACACAACAGCAGACGCCTTAGCGTCTCGCCAGGCGTTACCACGCGGACGTGGGAACGATCATCCAGCGTCACCCCCAGAACAAGAGAACACCGCCATGACCTTCGATCCGCAACGCCTGCTGCGCGACCTGTTCGCCACCGCCATCGCCGCCGCGCATCCGCGCCAGGTGCTGGCCGACTTTCTTCCCGCCGACCGCAGCGGCCGCGTCATCGTCATCGGCGCGGGCAAGGCCGCGGCGGCCATGGCCGAGGTGATCGAGCAGGAGTGGCAAGGCGAGGTCAGCGGCCTGGTGGTGACCCGCTACGAGCACGGCGCCGACTGCAAGAAGATCGAAGTGGTGGAAGCCGCCCACCCGGTACCGGACGACGCCGGCGAGCGTGTCGCCCGCCGCGTGCTGGAGCTGGTGTCGAACCTGTCCGAAGACGACCGGGTGATCTTCCTCCTCTCCGGCGGCGGCTCCTCGCTGCTGGCGCTGCCGGCAGACGGCATCAGCCTCAAGGACAAGCAGGCGATCAACAAGGCGCTGCTGAAATCCGGCGCCACCATCGGCGAGATGAACTGCGTGCGCAAGCACCTCTCGGCGATCAAGGGCGGCCGCCTGGCCAAGGCCTGCTGGCCGGCCACCGTGTACACCTACGCCATCTCCGACGTGCCCGGCGACGAGGCCACGGTGATCGCTTCCGGTCCCACCGTGGGCGACCCCACCACCTCGGCCGAAGCCCTGGCGATTCTCGCCCGCTACGCCATCGACATCCCGGCCAACGTGCGCGCCTGGCTGCAGGACCCACGCTCGGAAACGGTCAAGCCCGGCGACCCGGTACTCGCCCGTAGCCACTTCCAGCTGATCGCCACACCGCAGCAATCGCTCGACGCCGCCGCCGCCAAGGCCGAGGCAGCCGGACTGCCGGTGCTGATTCTCGGCGACCTGGAAGGCGAGTCGCGCGACGTGGCCAAGGTGCATGCCGGCATCGCCCGCCAGGTGCAACTGCACGGCCAGCCGATCAAGCCGCCGTGCGTGATTCTTTCCGGCGGCGAAACCACCGTCACCGTACGCGGCAACGGCCGTGGCGGGCGCAACGCCGAATTCCTCCTCAGCCTCACCGACAGCCTCAAGGGCCTGCCCGGCGTCTACGCGCTGGCCGGCGACACCGACGGCATCGACGGCTCCGAAGACAACGCCGGCGCCATCATGACGCCCTACAGCTACGCCCGCGCCGGCATCAAGGGCCTGTCCGCCCGCGACGAACTGGACAACAACAACGGCTATGGCTACTTCGCCGCCCTCGACGAGCTGATCGTCACCGGCCCGACCCGTACCAACGTCAACGATTTCCGCGCCATTCTGATTCTCGAGAACAACCAATGAACGCCGACAAGAAAGTAAAGATCCTCGCCACCCTCGGCCCGGCCATCCGCGACGCCACGCATATCCGCCAGTTGGTCGAGGCCGGGGTCAACCTGTTCCGCCTCAACTTCAGCCACGGCGAACACGCCGACCACGCCCAGCGCTACCAGTGGGTGCGCGAGGTAGAGCGCGAGCTGAACCAGCCCATCGGCATCCTTATGGACCTGCAGGGGCCCAAGCTGCGCGTCGGCCGTTTCGCCGAAGGCAAGGTGCAGCTGGTCAACGGCCAGAGCCTGCGCCTGGACCTGGACGCCACGCCCGGCGACGCCAGCCGGGTCAACCTGCCCCACCCGGAAATCATCGAAGCCCTGCAGCCGGGCATGAGCCTGCTGCTGGACGACGGCCGCCTGCGCCTGAAAGTGACCGGCAAGCAGGCCGATGCGGTAGACACCTGCGTGATCGCCGGTGGCGAGCTGTCCGACCGCAAGGGCGTCAACGTGCCCGAGGCGGTGCTGCAACTGTCGCCGCTGACCGAAAAGGATCGTCGCGACCTGGCCTTCGGCCTGGAGCTGGGCGTGGACTGGGTGGCGCTGTCCTTCGTACAGCGCCCCGAGGACATCGTCGAAGCCCGTGAGCTGATTGGCGGCAAGGCCTTCCTGATGGCCAAGATCGAGAAGCCCTCGGCGGTGCAGCATCTCGAAGAAATCGCCAAGCTGTGCGACGCCATCATGGTGGCGCGCGGCGATCTGGGCGTGGAAGTGCCGGCCGAGAACGTGCCGCGCATTCAGAAGGACATCGTGCGCACCTGCCGCCAACTGGGCCGCCCGGTAGTGGTCGCCACGCAGATGCTCGAATCCATGCGCTTCTCCCCGGCGCCGACCCGCGCCGAAGTCACCGACGTGGCCAACGCCGTGGCCGAAGGCGCCGATGCAGTGATGCTGTCGGCCGAAACGGCCTCCGGCGACTACCCGCTGGAAACCGTGCAGATGATGAGCAAGATCATCCGCCAGGTGGAAAACGGCCCGGACTACCAGAGCCAGCTCGACGTCGGCCGCCCGCAGGCAGAAGCCACCGCCAGCGACGCCATCAGCTGCGCCATCCGCCGCATCAGCTCGATCCTGCCGGTGGCGGCTTTGGTCAACTACACGGAATCCGGCAGCTCCAGCCTGCGTGCCTCGCGTGAACGACCGAAGGCGCCAATCTTGAGCCTGACGCCGAGCCTGACCACTGCCCGCCGCCTGACCGTGGCCTGGGGCATCTACTCGGTGGTCAACGAGCGCCTGCGCCGGGTCGAGGAAGTCACCAGCACCGCGCTGGAGATTGCCCAGGCCCAGGGCATGGCCAAGCGCGGCGAAACCGTGGTGATCACCGCCGGCGAACCCTTCGGCCAGCCTGGCAGCACCAACAGCCTGAGGATCGAAACGCTGCATTGACTCGCCCCGTAGCCCGGATGAAATCCGGGGAATGCTCGACTGCTGCTTCCCGGATTTCATCCGGGCTACGCATAAAGCCAACGTAGGATGTCGCGGGGCCGCCTAGGCCCTGCGCACCTGCTATGGCAAGGCGGTTTTGGTGCGCACGGCGCACCCTACACGGCTCCTCCAACCGACACGGACGGCTCCTCTCTCCCGCGTGCGGGAAAGGGGCTGGGGGAGATGGCTCTCTTGGCACATACATCATGCCTCCACTAGCAACCTCACACCCTGCCCTGCACAGCCTGCGCGCCCTGCTCAGCGGCTTCGCCCAGATATTCCTGCAACAGCACCCCGGCTGCGGCCTGCTGGTACTGATTGCCATCCTGATCGGCGCACCCGAGCTGCTACCCGGTGCCCTGCTCGGTGGCCTGACCTCGACATGGGTGGCCCAACGCCGCGGCTACCCCAAGGCGGATATCGCCATCGGCCTGTACGGCTACAACGGCGTCCTGCTCGGCCTGCTGCTCAGCCTGAAACTGCCGTGGACGCCGCTGCTGCCCGGGCTGATCATCGCCAGCGCAGATCTGTCCAGCCTGCTGCTGGCCCCCTGGATGCGGCGCATGCGCAAACATGGCTGGCTGCCCGCCTTCACCTTTCCCTTCGTGCTGCTGGGTTGGCTGCTACTGGCACTGCTCGCTCAGCTGGAGCTGCCAGCTGCACCGCCAGCCAGCGCGCCCAGCGCACCGGAACTGAACTTCCTGCAACTGATACTCGCCGTGCTGCGCGGCCTCGGTCAGGTGATCTTCCTCGACTCGCCATTGGCCGGCCTGTGCCTGCTGCTCGGCTTGCGCCTGGCCGATGGCCGCATGGCGCTGTGGGCGCTGCTGGGTTCCAGCGGCGGCTTCGCCCTGGCGCTCTTCTCCGGCTGGCCCGGCGAGGGCGCGCTGGCCGGTCTCTATGGCTACAACGCCACTCTTACGGCCATTGCCTTGGCCCAGGTACACCGCAACCTCTGGGTGCCCGCCTTCGGCATCCTGCTCGCCCTGCTGCTGCAACCCGGTTTCAGCGCCCTCGGCCTACCTGCCCTGACCATGCCCTTCATCCTCGCCTGCTGGCTGATCAGGGCCGGTGCACAAAGTTGGCAAAAGGCAGTCAAGGACAGCACCCCGACGTTCTAGAATCGCGCAACCAATCGCAAAGGGAGTGCGCGGAACATGGACAGACGAATTCTCGGCCTCAGCTTGCTACTGGCAACCGCTGCGATCTGCGCAGAGTCAAACCCGAGCCTGATCGGCCCGGTCAGCGATATCGTGGTGATCGCAGATGGATTCGGCCCGGAGCAAGACAACTGCCAGAGCTTCAAGGTCGGCGAAGCAATGGCCGCCGATTTCCTGCGTCACGCCCTCCTCATCACCCACCGCCATGAGCACGACTGGCACCTCCACGGCCCCTGCCAGGCCCATGGAACCTTGAGCACCCGTTACGGTGAATGGCAGTGGCAGCTACTCAATCTGGGCACCGCGCGGATTACAGCGGCCACCGGTGAAACCTTCGTGCTCGGTGATCCGCGGTAGGAGTCTTTGCTGGAAGGGGATTGAGAACAGAGCAGCAAGCGCAACCACGACCTTGCCCTCACTCCGCCTTCCTGCCTAGGCTGTGCCCTTTCGCTTAATTTGGACCTTGCCATGGAAAACCGGCAGAGCTGGCGTCAACGCATCTACATCATCATCTTCGAAACCAGCACGCCCGCAGCGCAGCGCTTCGACAACTGGCTGCTGGTGACCATCCTCGCCAGCCTGGTGGTGGTGATGCTCGACAGCATCGAGCACTTCCACAACCAGTACGCCGATGTGTTCGGCGCGCTGGAGTGGTTCTTCACCGCCCTGTTCGCCATCGAATACGGCTTGCGCCTGTACAGCTCGCCCAAACCGATGCGCTATGCCTTCAGTTTCTTCGGCCTGGTGGACCTGCTGGCGGTGCTGCCTGCGATCCTGGCGTTGATGTTCGCCGATGCGCAGTACCTGATGATCGTCCGCGTCATCCGCATGATCCGCATCTTCCGTGTGCTCAAGCTGCGCCAGTACCTGACCCAGGCCAACTTCCTGCTGGTAGCGCTGCGCGGCAGCAAGCAGAAGATCGTGGTGTTTCTGGTGAGCGTCTCGACCCTGGTCACGGTGTATGGCGCGCTGATGTACGTCATCGAAGGGCCTGCCAACGGCTTCACCAGCATTCCCACCGGTATCTACTGGGCGGTGGTGACGCTGACCACTGTGGGCTTCGGCGACATCACCCCGCAAACACCCGTAGGCCAGATGCTCGCCACACTGGTGATGATCACCGGTTACTCGATCATCGCCGTGCCTACCGGCATTTTCACCGCCGAACTGGCCAACGCCATGCGCCAGGACGGGCTGATGGAGCACGACTGCCCGCATTGTCGGAAGAACCGTCACGAGCACAGTGCGGCGTTCTGCAGTCGCTGCGGTGGACCATTGTTCAGCCGGCAGACGGGGACCTCATCGCCGACACCGGACGCACCTGAAACAGACTGAAGCAAAACCGATCGGCCATCGCGTGGTCATAAAGTCGCCCTGTGGGCTATAAAGCCCGACTTTTTAGCTGAAGGAAGCGCGCCATGGCCGTTACCACCAATGAATCCACGGCACCTGCCAAGGCTGCCTGGATTGGCCTGATTCTGGGCCCCTTGCTACTGCTCGTCTGCCTGGTCACCGAGCCGCCAGCCGGCCTCTCCAGCACCGCCTGGGCCACCATCGGCCTGACCCTGCTGATGGCCACCTGGTGGTCGACCGAAGCCATTCCGATTCCGGCCACTTCGCTGCTGCCAATCCTGTTGATCCCGGCGCTGGGCATCGACAGTCTCAACGCTGCGACCGCGCCTTACGCCAACCCGACCATCTACTTGTTCCTCGGTGGTTTCGTCCTGGGTCTGGCCATGGAGCGCTGGAACCTGCACAAGCGCATCGCGCTGATGACACTGCTGGCCATGGGCAGCAGGCCCAGCAGGCAGATCGCCGGGTTCATGATGGCCACGGCCTTTCTCAGCATGTGGGTGAGCAACACCGCCACCACCATCATGATGCTGCCCATTGGCCTTTCGGTGATCGGCATGCTCACCAGCGAGCAGAGCACCGGCGAAGCCGACCGTGAGCGCTTCGCCACCGCCCTGCTGCTGGCAATCGCCTACGCCGCCAGCGTCGGCGGCATCGCCACGCTGATCGGCACCCCGCCCAACGCCCTGCTGGCTGCCTTCCTCGCCGACAACTATGACGTGCAGATCGGCTTCGGCCAGTGGATGCTGCTGGGCGTGCCGGTGGCGGTGATCATGCTGGCGTTCATCTGGTGGTGGCTGACCCGTGGCGGTTTCAACCTGGCCGGACATGACAGCACGCAGCTGATCCGTAGCGAACTGGCCGAACTCGGCCCACTGAGCCGTGGCGAGAAGCTGGTGGCGTTGGTATTTGTTATTACCGCGCTGGCCTGGGTATTCCAACCGCTGATCTCCGGCTGGGTGCCCGGCGTCAATGACACCAGCATCGCCATCGCTGCGGCGCTGGCGCTGTTCATGATTCCGGTGGACGTCAAACAGCGCGTGTTTCTGATGAACTGGGAAAGCGCCAGCAAACTGCCCTGGGGCGTGCTGCTGCTGTTCGGTGGCGGCCTGTCGCTGGCTGGAGTGATTCGCAGCACAGGTCTGGCCGAATGGATCGCACAGAGCCTCGGTGCGCTGGGCGCCCTGCCGGTGATCGCGATGATCGGCGTGGTGGTGCTGGTGATCATCTTCCTTACCGAGGTCACCTCCAATACTGCCACCGCAGCCGCCTTCCTGCCGCTGCTGGGGGCGCTGGCCGTATCGCAGGGCATGCCGGCCGAACTGCTGGCGATTCCTGCCGCCATCGCAGCCAGCTGCGCCTTCATGATGCCGGTGGCGACACCGCCTAACGCCATCGTGTTCGGCACCGGGCATATGAAGATACAGTCGATGATCAAGGCAGGCTTCGCCCTCAACCTGTTCGGCGTGGTGCTGGTGACGTTGATCTGCTATGTGCTGGTGGGCATGATCTGGGCGCATTGAGCCTGGATCGCACTAACAAGAACGGCGCCTTCGGGCGCCGTTTTCATGTGCGGTTGTAGGGTGAGTGCAACCTGCCAGGTCGATTTGCGGGTTTCACCCGCCCCGCGCAATCAGCGGTTCTGATACTGGCGAAACAACCCCGGCGGAATACCCGAGCTGTCGGTTTCCTTCCACGGCCCGCCTGCTTGCGACGACCAGCTCCAGCCGCCGTCCCAGCGGTAGAAGATGCGCTCGCGGTAGTACAGATCACGCGCACCTTCGACTACATAGACGCCCAGCCCCGGGTTCCAGTGGCTCTTCACCCCAGGCGGCGGCGCGTAGCGCGGGTGCGACGGCTGCTGCACCGGCGGCAACTGGCCAACCGGTGTACTCGGTTGCTGCACTACGCAGCCACTCAGGCCAAGCCCGAGTGCGCAGGCCAGGACCAGGCGCTTCACTGTGGCTGCCCGTCGCGGCTGTCGATCAGCAGCGCCTGAACACCACGGGCGGTGTTGGCAACCGGGCCGGTCTGGCCGGTCCATTCGCCCTGGGTGGCGTTACCCGCACGGGATACACGCGCCACCAGTTGCACCTGGTCGAATCGGGAAATCTTCAGTTCAGGCATCATCGCATCCACATCGGAAAGGCTGATCTGCACCGGCAGGTCGGAAACCTTCAGGCGTTTGACCGCCAACGGCATCGGCGGGCCACTGAGCGCGCGGGCGAAGACGAATACGGCATCGTCCGGTTGCACGTTCTGCTGCACTTCAGGCGACAGCGATACGCTGACCTCCAGCGCATGCACCTTGGCGCCCGGCTCGGCGGCAGCGCTGGGCTGCTCGCCCTCGCCCATCTGCTGACGAGCGCGTTCGATACCGCCGGCGATGGCCGCACGCGACGGGTCCTGCTCCGGTAGCACGGCAACCAGGCGTTCCCAGTAGCGCACCGCATCAGCATAGCGCTGGCTTTCATAGGCGGCGATGCCGAGCAGGCCGAGGCTGGTGACCTCTTGCGGATCGGCCTTCAACGCTTCGTCAGTGAGCGTCTGCATCTGCTCGCTCCACTGCTTGCCTTCGGCGAAGTACAGCGCCTGCGCCCATTGGCCGAGCAGCTCCGGGGCACGCCCGGCGATCTCCACGGCACGCTCGAAGGCCTTGGCGGCATCGCCGGCACGCTCCTGCGCCATATAGGTACGACCGAGGAAGTACCAGGCCTCGGCAGACTCCGGCTGTTGCTGCACGGTCTGCTCCAGGCGCGCGGTCATCTCCTCGATGCTTTGCGGCTGCGCAGCGGCCAGTTGGCGAGTCTGTACGACCTCATCGACAGCGCCCCAGTGCAAGTACAGGGCCACGCCCAGCACCGGCACCAGCAGCGCCGACACCAGCGGAATCTTGCCGCCGAGCACGCTGCTGCGGCGCTGCACGCCTTCGGTGTCATCCAGCAGCTCGCGCGCTGCCTCGGCGCGACCGGCCTCCATCTGCGCCTCATCGAGCACGCCAGCCTGGAGTTGGTTTTCCAGCTCCTGCAGGCGCTCCTGATAGAGGGTGACGTTGAGTGCGGTACGGTCTTCTTCGGCCTGCAGCTTGCGAATGCGCAGTACCGGAATCAGCAGAAACGCCAGGGCAGTCAGCAACAACAGCCCGGCGGGCAACCAGAAATCGATCATCGGTCTTTCTTGTCCTGAGAGTTTTGCTCGAGCAACGCGGCGAGGCGCGCCTGCTCATCGACGGAGAGGCCAGCAGCAGAGCGGTCCTTGTTCTGGCCACGGCGGCGCAGAACGATCACCCCGAGCACACCGAACCCTATCAGCAGCAGGCCGGCCGGGCCGTACCAGAGCAATAGCGTGCGGCTGGTCAGCGGCGGCTTGTAGAGCACGAAGTCGCCATAGCGCGAGACCAGGAAATCAATGATTTCCTCGTTGCTCTTGCCCTCTTCGAGCATGCGGAAGATCTCATTGCGCAGGTCCATGGCGATCGGCGCATCGGAGTCGGCGATGTTCTGGTTCTGGCACTTCGGGCACCGCAGCTCTTCGATCAGATTGCGATAGCGCTGACGCTCGGCCTCGTTGGCGAACTCGAAGGTATCGATGGCGGCATGGGCGCTGGCCAACAGCCCCAGTGCCAGACCGGCAGAAATCAGCAGACGTTTAGGCAGGCGCCATGAAAACGTCGCGAGCGAAGAGCAGGCAAGGCGAAAGCAGGCGAAGAAGCGGAGTTTACAAGTTGTAAATGAGCATTCTGAGCCTGTTTTCAACGCAGCATGATCGAGCGCAGTAGTTTTCATGGTGCCTGTGCCTCGTCGACCAGTTCTCGATAGATCGGCGCCAGCTTCTCGCGCCAGACGCGCTCGTCGATGGTGCCGACGAACTTGTGACGGATGATGCCCTTGGCATCGACGAAGAAGGTTTCCGGCGCGCCGTACACACCCAGGTCCAGACCGAGGCTGCCCTTGGCGTCCTCGATGTTGAGCTGATACGGATTGTGCAGGTCGCGCAGCCATTTCTGCGCCGGTTCGCGCTGATCCTTGTAGTTGACTCCATGGATCACCACCCCGGCCTCGGCCAGCTTGTTCAGCACCGGATGCTCGTGGCGGCAGGCCGGGCACCAGGTGGCCCAGACATTGACCAGTGCAGGTCGGCCCTTGATGTCGGCCTCGCTGAGGGTACGCTCGGGATCGTCCAGCGACGGCAGGCTGAAAGCCGGGAACGGCTTGCCGATCAGCGCCGAGGGCAACTCGGACGGGTCGAGGAACAGGCCGCGATAGAGGAATACGGCAATCGCCAGAAAGGCCAGCAACGGCAACAGCAGGAGCAGGCGTCTCATACGCTGGCCTCCTGCATGCCCAGGGCTTCGCGCACGCGGGTTCTGACCTTGATGCGGTAGCGCTTGTCGGCCGCGGCGAGGAAGCCGCCGAGGCCCATCAGCAGCGCGCCCAGCCAGATCCAGCGGACGAACGGTTTGATGTGAATGCGTACGGCCCAGGCGCCCTGCTCCAGCGGCTCGCCGAGGGCGACGAACAGGTCGCGAGTGAAGCCGGCATCGATGCCCGCCTCGGTCATGGTCGCCTGCTGCACGGTGTACAGACGCTTCTCCGGGTGCAGCACCTTGATCTGCCGCTCGCCGTCGAACACGCGCACCGTGCCCTTGTCGGAGATGAAGTTGGGGCCTTCATGATGCACTGCGCCCTCAAACTGGAAGCGATAGCCGCCCAATTCCACCGAGTCACCCGGCGCCATGCGCAGATCGCGCTCGTAGCTGCCGAGGCTGGTGAGCACCACACCCAAGGCGCATACGGCGAAACCGAAGTGCGCCATCTGCATGCCCCAGTAGCTGCGGCCCAGGCTCGGCAGGCCCTTGATCAGGCCCTTGTGGCGCGTCTTGTCGAGAATGTCGCGTACGCCTGCCAGGATCACCCAGAAGGCCAGCAGGCAAACGGCCAGCACCGCCCAGTGGAAATCGCCGTGCAGGAAGGTGGCAACTACCGCCAGCACCACGCTGGCAACCAGCACTGGCGCCAGCATGCTGCCCAGCCATTTCAGCGGGGTATCCTTCCAGCGCACCAGCACGCCGACACTGATAACGGCCATCAGCAGCGCCATCAGCGGCAGGAACAGCGCGTTGAAATAAGGCGGGCCAACTGACAGCTTGGCGCCGGTCAGCGCATCGAGCACCAGCGGGTAGAGCGTGCCGAGCAGGATCATCGCGGCAGCCACGATGAGCACAATGTTGTTGACCAGCAGCAGCGTCTCACGCGACCACAAGCCAAAGCCGACCTGACTCTTGACCACCGGTGCACGCACGGCGAACAGCGCCAGCGAACCACCGACCACCACCAGCAGGAAGGCGAGGATGAACACGCCGCGCTCCGGGTCGGTGGCAAAAGCATGCACCGAGGTCAGCACACCAGAGCGGACCAGGAAGGTACCCAGCAGGCTGAGGGAGAAGGCGGCGATGGCCAGCAGCACGGTCCAGCTCTTGAACACGCCGCGCTTCTCGGTCACGGCGAGAGAGTGAATCAAGGCAGTGCCCACCAGCCAGGGCATGAACGAGGCGTTCTCCACCGGGTCCCAGAACCACCAGCCGCCCCAGCCCAGCTCGTAGTAGGCCCACCAGGAGCCCAGGGCGATACCGATGCCGAGGAAGGCCCAGGCGACGATGGTCCACGGACGCGACCAGCGCGCCCAGGCGGCGTCCAGCTTGCCGCCGAGCAGCGCAGCGATGGCGAAGGCAAAGGCCACCGAGAAGCCGACATAGCCCATGTACAGCATCGGCGGATGCACGATCAGGCCGAAGTCCTGCAACAAGGGATTGAGGTCGCGGCCATCAACCGGCGAGTTCGGCAGCAGGCGCTCGAAGGGGTTGGAGGTGACGATCAGAAACAGCAGAAAACCGATGCTGATCATGCCCATCACTGCCAACACACGGGCGAGCATTTCTTCCGGCAGGTGGCGCGAGAAGATCGCCACGGCGAAGGTCCAGCCTGCCAGGATCAGCGCCCACAGCAGCAAGGAGCCTTCGTGTGCGCCCCATACCGCGCTGAATTTGTAGTACCAGGGCAGCGCGCTGTTGGAGTTGTTGGCCACGTAGGCGACGGAGAAATCGTCGACCATGAAGGCATAGGTCAGGCAGATGAAGGAGAACAACAGAAAGGCGAACTGACCCCAGGCGGCCGGCTGCGCCAGGCTCATCCATTGGTGGTCACCGCGCCAGGCACCGATCAGCGGCAGCGTCGCCTGTACCAGGCACAGGCACAGCGCCAGAATCATCGCCAGATGGCCGAGCTCGGGGATCATTGTGCGCTCTCCTGCTGATAGCCCTGTTTGGCGGCTTTGGCCTCATTGTGCTTCTGCATCATTCCGCTTTTTTCCAGCGCCTGCATGACTTCAGGCGGCATGTAGTTCTCGTCGTGCTTGGCCAGCACCTCGTCGGCCACCAGCACGCCCTCTGCATTGACCCGACCCAGGGCGACGATGCCCTGCCCTTCACGGAACAGGTCCGGAAGGATGCCGTGGTAGCGAATGGTCACGCCGTGAGCGCCGTCGGTGACGACGAAGTCGACTTCCAGAGTGTCGGCGGAACGCTTGACCGAGCCTTCCTCGACCAGGCCGCCGGCACGAATGCGCGTACCCTCCGGGGCTTCGCCATTGGCGATCTGACTCGGGGTGTAGAACAGGTTGATGTTCTCCTGCAACGCAGTCAGCGCCAGCGCCACGGCGATACTGACGCCGCAGAGGATGGCCAGAACGATGTACAGGCGTTTCTTGCGAACCGGATTCACTTCGACTTCTCCCGGCGCAAACGGCGCGCCTCGTCTTGCAGGTAACGGCGGCGCGCCAGGATTGGCAGCACCACATTCAACGCCAGGATCGCCAGGCTGATACCGTAGGCGCTCCAGACGTAGGGGCCATGAGTACCCATGGCGAGAAACTCGGAGAACGACGCGAAACTCATGCCTTGCCCTCCACCAGCGTCTGCACTTCGGCTTTCACCCAGCTGCTACGCGCTTCGCGCTTGAGCACTTCCAGGCGCATGCGATAGAGCAGCACGGCGCCGAAGAAGCAGTAGAAACCCAGCACCGCCAGCAGCAACGGCAGCCACATCTCCATCGGCATCGCCGGTTTTTCGGTGATCTTGAAGGTGGCGGTCTGGTGCAGTGAGTTCCACCACTCCACCGAGTACTTGATGATCGGAATGTTGACCACACCGACGATGGCCAGCACGGCGCAGGCCTTGGCGGCGCTGTCGCGGTTGCTGATGGCGTTACCCAGGGCGATGACGCCGAAATACAGGAACAGCAGGATCAGCATCGAGGTCAGGCGCGCGTCCCAGACCCAGTAGGTGCCCCAGGTCGGCTTGCCCCAGATGGCGCCGGTAAGCAGTGCGATGGCAGTCATCCAGGCACCGATGGGGGCGGCCTGCTGCAGGGCAACGTCGGCCAGTTTCATCTTCCATACCAGCCCGACCAGGCCGGCAACGGCCAGGGTCACGTAGATGGACTGGGCGAGGAAGGCCGCCGGAACGTGGATATAGATGATGCGGAAGCTGTTGCCCTGCTGGTAGTCCGGCGGCGCGAACGCCAGGCCCCAGATCAGGCCAGCGGCGATCAGCAACACAGCAGCGATACCGAGCCAAGGCAGCCAGCGGCCGCTCATCTCATAGAACCACTTGGGCGAACCCCACTTGTGAAACCACGTCCAGTTCATTCAGTCGACTCATCATCTACACGTAGCCCGGATGCAATCCGGGGAGGCTGTCGAGAGCTCCCGGATTGCATCCGGGCTACATCACGGTTCGTTCTTATTCGCCGACACTGATGGTCAGACCGGCGGCAATCGCAAAAGGTGTCAAGGTCACCGCCAGGGCGGTGAGGCTGGCCAGCCACAACAGGTGACCGCTAGCCGGCAGTCCTTGCAAGGCCGCCTGCAGCGCCCCGCTGCCAAGAATCAGCACCGGGATGTACAGCGGCAGGATCAGCAGCGCCAGCAGCAGGCCGCCGCGCTTGAGACCAACGGTGAGCGCCGCGCCCACCGCGCCGAGCAGGCTCAGCACCGGGGTGCCGAGCAGCAGGGAAATCAGCAGTACCGGCAGGCACCGCCCAGGCAGCCCAAGCATCAGCGCCAGCACGGGTGCCAGCAAAACCAGCGCCAGACCACTGAAAAGCCAGTGTGCCAGCACCTTGGCCAACACCAGAAGAGGCAGGGGGTGCGACGAAAGGACCCACTGTTCGAGCGAGCCATCCTCGAAATCACTGCGGAAAAGCCCGTCCAGCGAGAGCAGCACGGCCAAAAGGGCTGCGACCCAGACCAGGCCCGGAGAAAGGGTTTGCAACAATTGCGTCTCTGGCCCCACCGCCAGCGGGAACAGCGCAATGACGATGGCGAAGAACACCAACGGGTTGGCCAGGTCGGACGGACGACGAGCGAGCAAGCGCATTTCGCGCGACAGCAGCTGTGTGAAAACGTTGCTCATGCCGCGTGCTGCCCCAGATCCAGATCGCGATAGGTCGCCGGTGTGCACTGCAGGCTGTGGTGAGTAGTCAGCACCACGACGCCACCACGCTCGCAATGGTCGGCCAGATGCGCTTCGAGTTGCGCCACGCCACTCTTGTCCAGTGCGGTGAAAGGTTCATCGAGCACCCACAGCGGCGGCGTATCGGCCAGATACAAGCGTGCCAGGGCGACACGGCGCTGTTGGCCGGCCGACAGGGTATGGCAGGGAACGTCCTCGAAACCACACAGGCCGACCGCCTGCAGCGCCTGCCAGATCGCCTCGCGACTGGCCGGGCGATGCAGCGCGCAGAGCCAGGCCAGGTTCTCTTCGGCAGTCAGCAGCCCCTTGATGCCGGCGGCATGGCCAATCCACAACAGGTTGCGCGCCAGCTCGCTGCGCTGCTCGGCCAGGGCCTGGCCCTGCAAAAGGATGTCGCCGGAGGTCGGCTGACGCAGGCCAGCGATCAGCCGTAACAGGCTGGTCTTGCCGCTGCCGTTGGGACCGCTGATCTGCAACATGTCGCCTGGCTGCAGGGCGAAGTGCAACTGCTCGAAGAGCATGCGCCAGTCCCGCTCACAGCTGAGCGCCACGGCTTCGAGAAGGGGAACGGGACGGGTCATCGATACCTGGCAGGGTTAAAGTCGACGGTGCTCCGGCCGCTATACTGACGCGTGCCGGAAGTGCGCTGCGCAACGGGCCGGCATTATACATGTCGCATCACTGTCCCCGCAGTCAGCATTTTCGACAGGGTGTTAATCTGTCGCAGGCAAATCGGCCGTAGGCTGTACTCGCGAAGCAGTACACCATCAGATACGTGAGAGCCCATGAGCGAAATCAGCAGCCCACGCCCTCTTCCCCCTTCCGTGCCGGTGATTCGCAACACTGCGACCGCCGCAGATATGGCCGTGCGCCTGTTGCAGCCGCTGGAAGGCATGCTGGCGGCCGGCGAAAGCGCCAAGGCCGAAGTCGTGGCGATTCGCGAGCAGGCGCAAAGCTTCCAACTGCTGCTCAAACTGACCCTCGCTGGTGGCAAGCAGGCGACTCTGCAAGCCGAAAGCCCCAGGCCGCTGGCCCAAGGCAGTGCGCTGGTGGTCACTGCACTGTCGGATACTCGCCTGGCGCTGGCTTTGCAGGCTGGCGGCGACAAGCCGCTGACCAGCCTTGACCTGCAGCAACTGCCGCCCGGCACCCTGGTCCAGGGTAAGGTCGTCAGCAACGCCCCGCTGCCGACACAGAATGCGCAGACGATCTATCGCCTGGTGGTGAACCTGCTCAATACCCCGCTCGCCGGCAGCCAGTTGGCGCTCGACAGCCCGCTGGCACTGCCGCTCGGCAGCTTGCTCAGCGCTCAGGTGCAGGGCAGCCAGAGCCTCGCCTTCCTGCCGCTCAGTGGCCGCCTCGATCAATTGGTGCTGGGCCAGCAACTGGCCGCCCAGCAGAATCGCCAGGCATCGCTGGAGGGTCTGTTCAAAGGCTTGCAGAAGCTGAGCGGCGGCGATGAAGCGCTGCGCAGCAGTATCGACAAGCTGCTTGGCGCCCTCCCCGACAGCGCCCAGCTGAGCACCGCCAAAGGCCTGGCGCAGGCACTCGAGGGCAGCGGTGTGCTGCTCGAAGCCAAACTGCTGCAGGGTCAGACCGGCACATTGCCGCAGGACCTGAAAGCCAACCTGCTACGCCTGATCGCCCAGCTGATGCCGCAACTGCCAGGGGTTTCCGGCCCTCTTGCCGGCCTGCAGAACGCCCTCAGCCAGAACCTGCCCAACCTGGCCCGGCAACTGCTCGGCGCAGGCGCTGCCGGCTCGGCACGCCAACAGGCGCTGACCTTTCCCCTGCCCTCACGCTTGCTGCAGAACATGGATGGCGAAGCCGACCTGGAAACCCTGCTGAAGCTCGCCGCAGCGGCCGTCTCACGACTGCAGACCCACCAACTATCGAGCCTGGCGCAAACCCAAGTCGACGCCAACGGCAACCTGCTGACCACCTGGCAGTTGGAGCTGCCCATGCGCCATCAGCAGGAGGTGATTCCGCTGCAGGTCAAACTGCAGCGCGAAGACAGCGGCAAGGCGGAAAAAGCGGAACAGAAGGAAACGCTCTGGCGCGTGGAGCTGGCCTTCGATCTCGACCACCTTGGCCCACTGCAGGTTCGTGCTCAGTTGCTTCGCGGCAGCCTCTCCAGCCAGTTATGGGCCGAACGCGCCGATACCGCATCGCTGATCAACGCCGAACTGGGCAACCTGCGTGAGCGCCTGCAAGCCGCGGGCCTGGAAGTCGGCGAACTGGCCTGCAGCCAAGGCATGCCGCCGCAAGGGCCGAAGACCTCGCTGGAACAACGCTGGGTGGACGAAACCGCATGAGCCGCAAGCCGCAGTCCGAAGCGCGTCAGGCCATCGCCCTCAACTATGACGGGCAAAACGCGCCAATACTCAGCGCCAAGGGTGATGAAGAACTGGCCGAAGCCATCCTCGCCATCGCTCGCGAATACGAAGTGCCGATTTACGAAAATGCCGAGTTGGTGCGCCTGCTGGCGCGCCTGGAACTGGGCGACGCCATTCCGGAAGCGCTATATCGCTGCATTGCCGAGATCATCGCCTTCGCCTGGCACCTGCAGGGCAAGGCCCCGCCGGGTTTCGAGGCCGATGCCGAACGCGACGTCACCCCGCCGCTGCCCTTGCTCAAGGGGCCGGTGCGCTGAGCGCCAGCCGCTCGTTGGCGCTGCCCTTGCTGCTTGGCATATCGAACAGCTGCCAGGCGAAGTAACCGCCACGAAAATAGAACACTCGGGTAAAACCCCAGCCAACTGCCTGCTCGACCGCGACGGCACTCTGCGCGCACACCTCACTGTCGCAATAGATGACCAGGGGCACCTCGCGCGGCCACGGCACCTGCGCCAGAGATGCAAAGTGCCAGCGCAGATCCAGATGAATGGCACCCTCGACATGCCCCCAGCCCCACTCGCGAGCCGGCCGCACATCGATGAACAATGCGCCATGGTCGTGCAGGTGCTTGGCCTGCATCACGTTGACCGTGGTCGCACCCGCTACCTGCAGCGGCGCCTCCTGGGCAACCAGGGGCTGGCAGAGCAGCCAGCCAACGAGAAACACAACCAGACGATGCATGACCAATCCCCCGTGACGACCACAGCCGGACGAACCACTGCCTTCTATCAGCGTAGATGGGCGCACAGGGACGCTAGGATTGATTGCGCAGGCGGCGAGGCCTGCTAAGAACGCGCTCGACTATGCGTCAAGCGTGAGGAAGGCTATTGCGACTGGCCTGCCTTGGGTGTGTGCAGGCGGCTGATCAGCTCGGCCTCGGCCTTGCTCAGGCCACAGGACTGGGTCAGGTCATCGACGCTGGCGCCCATGCCCACCAGGCGAGCAGCCTGGGTGAACGACAGGCTGCTGGGATCGCGCTGCTCGATCTGGCTAAGCTTGTCCGGCAGCGGCGCCACTACTCGGCGCAGCTCATGCAGCTCTTCGCCCATGCGAATGCTGCCGGTCAGGTAGGCGTCGAGACGCTTGCTCAGCTCCCTGATCCGCGCATCGCGCACGGCGTCACGCTTGGCCTGCTCGGCCAGCAGGCGCTGCTGGTTGCGGTACAGGCCTTTGCAGACGATGCCCAATGCCACGCATAGCAGCGCCACGAAGGCCAGGGCCGCGGCAAGCATGGCGAACTCGGACATGGCTCAGATGCTCTCCAGCTCCGACCACTCTTCCTCGGACATCATCTTGTCCAGCTCGACCAGGATCAGCAGCTCGCCGTTCTTGTTGCACACGCCCTGGATGAACTTGGCCGACTCGTCGTTGCCGACGTTCGGTGCAGTCTCGATCTCGGACTGACGCAGGTAGACCACTTCGGCCACGCTATCGACCAGGATGCCGACCACTTGCTTGTCCGCCTCGATGATGACGATACGGGTGTTGTCGGTGACCGGCGCCGAACCCAGGCCGAAACGCTGGCGGGTATCGATCACGGTGACCACATTGCCACGCAGGTTGATGATGCCCAGCACATAGCTCGGAGCACCCGGGACCGGGGCGATCTCGGTGTAACGCAGGACTTCCTGCACCTGCATCACGTTGATGCCGTAGGTCTCGTTGTCCAGGCGAAAGGTAACCCACTGCAGAATCGGATCTTCGGCACCTTGTGCAGAACTTTTCTTCATGTCCCTAGCCTCATCAAAAACCGCTCAGTGCGGTATGCGCGGGTCGACCCGCTTGTCATCAACTATAGAGCCCGTTGGCACAGGCTCACCAATTCTCAATGCAGTTTGCCGCCATTCAGGCGTTTCGCCCCGCCGCTGGCGATCAGCTCGGCCAGTGCCGCCACGTCGAGCAGCGCGCACATGTGCTCGATCACCGTACCGGCCAACCAGGGACGCTGGGTACGCTGACTGCGCCACTTGACCTCGCTCGGGTCCAGGCGAATCGAACGGCTGACCTGATGCACCGACAGCCCCCACTCGTAGCCCTGCACCGAAATCACGTACTGCAGGCCTTCGCGGAAGTCATCTCGGTAACGGTCCGGCATGACCCAGCGCGCGGTGTCCAGCACCTTCAGGTTACCGGCCTGGCTCGGCAGGATACCGAGGAACCAATCCGGCTGACCGAACAGCGGTGTCAGCTCCTGACCTTCCAGTGGGTAAATCGACCCCAAGCAGATCAATGGCACGGCCAGGGTCAACCCGGCAACGTCGAACAGCAGGCATTCGAACGGCTCCTCGGCCCAGGCAGGGCGACCATCGGCCAGCAGCGCAGCCGGCTGCGGCGCCAGCTCGGCAGCGGGAGCAAGCACCGGCGGCGCCTCGTCGATGAGCGGAGCCTGTGTCGGCGCGAGCAATTCAACCGGCGCGACGTCCACCTGCACCTGCGGTTCAACCACGCTAGCGAGCACAACCGGCTCAACCAGACGCGCATCGCGCACCTGCTCCTCGAGCACTGCGGCCTCGAACTCGTCGAGGCTGACGGACATCTCCAGTTCGGCGGCGGCCTCCTGTAGCAGCCCGTCAAGGTAGGACTGCAGGGCCAACTGGGAACGCGTGGCGGTGGCGAGGTTACGACTCATGACTGGAACCCGGAATAAGATCTTGACAGCCTATCGGCCGCTGCATGCTCCGACTTGAGTGTCGCAGTTCAACACAGACGCTCATCTCAAGCCACCTGCGCCGCCGGCTGATGACTCAGAAGATGCTTGAGCAACGCACGATAGGCGATCACCCCACGGCTGCCCGCATCGAACTGCGAGGGCGTGCGCCCTGCCCGGCTGGCATCACGCAAGCGCGTATCGACCGGGATATAGGCCGGCCACAGGTGCTCGGGATAGGTATTGCGCAACACCCGCAGCGTGCTCATGGACGCCTGGGTACGACGGTCGAACAACGTCGGCACGATGGTGTAGGGCAAGGCCTGCTTGCGCGAACGGTTGATCATCGCCAGCGTGGTGATCATGCGCTCCAGGCCTTTCACCGCGAGGAACTCGGTCTGTACCGGAATCACCAGTTGCTGGCTGGCTGCCAGGGCATTGACCATCAGTACGCCGAGCAGTGGCGGGCTGTCGATGACGGCATGATCGAAATCTTCCCACAGCTGCGCCAGGCTCTTGGCGATCACCAGACCCAGGCCACTCTGCCCCGGCGACTGGCGCTCGAGCGTGGCCAGCGCGGTGCTCGACGGCAACAGGGAGATATTCTCGTGACTGGTGCTGTGCAGCAGCTGCTTGGGCAGGCCTTGCGGCACATTGCCCTGATGCAGGAACAGATCGAAGCAACTGTGCTCCAGCGCATCGGGGTCATGACCGAAATAACTGGTCATCGACCCATGTGGATCGAGATCGACCACGACCACACGCTTGCCGGCATCGGCCAACAGGCCTGCCAGGGCGATGGAGGTGGTGGTCTTGCCGACCCCACCCTTCTGATTGGCTACTGCCCAGACTTTCATTTTCTCTCATCCTCCCGGCAAGAGGCGCTCAGGCCGAGAATGGCTGTCGCACGCACGCAGCAGGCGACTGGGATTTGACGGCTCACGACTGTGGAACCCCCGACGTAGGCGCTGGTGCAGGTTGCGTGCCAGCCTCTGGCTGCTGGGTCGCGGCACTGCCAGCGCCACGTCGCGTGTCGAGGTTGCGCGAAATCACCAGCACGACCCGGCGATTACGCCCCCTGCCCTCGGCAGTGGCATTGTCCGCTACCGGCTGGAACTCGCCGTAACCTACGGCAGCCAGACGTGAAGGGTCGACACCATCCATAGCCAGCATACGCACGATGCTCGCCGCGCGCGCCGAAGACAACTCCCAGTTGGTTGGGTATTGAGCGGTCTGGATCGGCAGGTTGTCGGTGAATCCCTCCACCTTAACCGGATTCTGATAAGGCGCCAGAATCTTGGCGACCTTCTCAATGATGTCGAACGCCTGATTGTTCGGAATGGCATCGCCACTGGGAAACAACAGACTGGAACTGAGCTCGATCTCGATCCACATCTCGTTGCCGCGCACGGTCAGCTGATCACTCTTGATCAGCTCGCCAAACACCTCGCGCACGCTGGAGGCGATGCTTTGCAGGGTCGAATCCGAGCTGGGGTCGTCCATCGAGGTGTTATCAGGCTCACTGGTGCGCGGCCGTTCCTCGCCGACCGGAATCGGCTTGATCGAGCGATCGGGCTGATTGAACACGCCCGTCAGCGACTCCGAGAGGATCTTGTACTTGCCTTCGTTGATCGAGGAAATCGAGTACATCACCACGAAAAAGGCGAATAGCAAGGTGATGAAGTCGGCATAGGAGACCAGCCAGCGCTCGTGATTCTCGTGCTCTTCATGATGCCGCCTGCGCGCCATGCCATACCTCCATCAGTCCATGAAGCCTTGCAGCTTCAGTTCGATGGAGCGCGGGTTCTCACCCTCGGCGATGGACAGGATGCCTTCGAGGAGCATCTCGCGGTAACGCGACTGGCGCAGCGCGATGGACTTGAGCTTGTTGCCCGCCGGCAGCAGCAGCAGGTTGGCGAAACCGACGCCGTAGATGGTGGCAACGAACGCCACGGCAATGCCGCTGCCGAGCATGCTCGGATCAGCCAGGTTGCCCATCACGTGGATCAGGCCCATCACCGCACCGATGATGCCAATGGTCGGTGCATAACCACCCATGCTCTCGAACACCTTGGCGGCCTGGATATCGCGCGCCTCCTGGGTGTAGAGGTCGACCTCGAGAATGCTGCGAATGGATTCCGGCTCGGCGCCGTCGACCAGCAACTGCAGACCTTTGCGCGCATAGGGGTCAGGTTCGGCATCGGCCACTGCTTCCAGGCCGAGCAGGCCTTCCTTGCGCGCCACCATGCTCCAACCGGTCACACGATTGATGCCGCCGACCAGATCGATACGCGGTGGGAAGAAGATCCAGCGCATGATGCTCATGGCACGCTTGAACACCTGCACCGGCGCCTGCAGAAAAGCCGCGCCCAGCGTACCGCCAATGACGATCAGCGCTGCCGGACCGTTGAGCAAGGCACCAGCGTGCCCGCCTTCGAGATAATTGCCGCCCAGAATGGCAACGAACGCCAGGATGACGCCAATCAGGCTCAGTACATCCATGCGCATGTTTCCGACTTAGCGTTCGTCACTGGCAGGCCTCGGTCAGGTGCCGGCCGATGTCGTCCAGGCCGTAGACCGCATCCGCCAGATTGGCTTTGACCACGGCCATGGGCATGCCATAGATCACGCAACTGGCCTCGTCCTGCGCCCACACCTGGCTACCGCCCTGCTTGAGCAGGCGCGCACCCTCACGGCCATCGGCGCCCATACCGGTGAGTACCACGGCCAGCACCTTGTCACCGTAGGACTTGGCGGCAGAGCCGAAAGTGATATCGACACAGGGTTTGTAATTGAGGCGCTCGTCACCTGGCAGGATTTTTATCGCGCCACGCGCGTCCACCATCATCTGCTTGCCACCAGGCGCCAGCAGCGCCAGGCCTGGGCGCAGGATATCGCCATCCTCAGCTTCCTTGACCTGAATGCGGCAGAGCTTGTCCAGGCGCTCGGCGAAAGCCTTGGTGAAGGCCGCCGGCATGTGCTGGATCAGGACCAGCGGCGCCGGAAAATTGGCCGGAAGCTGGGTCAGCACGCGCTGCAGCGCCACCGGGCCACCGGTCGAGGTGCCGATGGCCACCAGCTTGTAGGCCTTGCGCTTGGGCGCTGATGACGTAGGGGCTGCGCCACCGGCCGCTGCTGCCGGACGCGCAGGGACAGCGGGAGCAGGTGCAGCAGGTCGCGTCGAGACAGCAGGACGACTGGTCGGCGCCGCACTCGGACTAGCCGCAGTCGGCGCCGGAGCCACCGCGGCCGCACTGAAACGGCGGTTGCTGCGCGCGATGCTGTGCACCTTCTCGCACAGCATCTGCTTGACCTTCTCGGGGTTGCGCGAGATGTCTTCGAAGTTCTTCGGCAGGAAATCCACTGCACCCGCATCCAGCGCATCGAGCGTGACGCGGGCGCCTTCATGAGTCAGCGAGGAGAACATCAGCACCGGCGTCGGACAGCGCTGCATGATGTTTCGAACCGCAGTGATGCCATCCATCATCGGCATCTCGTAATCCATGGTGATCACGTCGGGCTTGAGCGCCAACGCCTGATCGATGGCTTCCCGCCCATTGGTGGCCGTGCCCACGACCTGAATACTCGGGTCAGCAGACAGAATTTCCGACACGCGCCGACGGAAGAAACCGGAGTCGTCTACCACCAAGACCTTGACTACCATACACACTCCTAGACGACGTGGACCTCGGGTCCACGCCGCGAAACATCAGAAACGTCGAGCGTAGCGCTTGAGCATGCTCGGTACGTCGAGAATCAACGCGATGCGTCCGTCACCCGTGATCGTGGCGCCGGACATCCCGGGCGTGCCTTGCAGCATCTTGCCCAGTGGCTTGATTACCACTTCTTCCTGGCCGACCAGTTGATCGACGACAAAGCCGATGCGCTGACTGCCAACGGTGAGAATCACCACATGGCCCTCGCGCTGACCTTCATGGTAGGCCTGCGGTACCAGCCAGCGCTTGAGATAGAACAGTGGCAGCGCCTTGTCACGCACGATCACCACTTCCTGACCGTCGACCACGTTGGTGCGCGACAGGTCGAGATGGAAGATCTCGTTGACGTTGACCAGCGGGAAGGCGAAGGCCTGGTTCTCCAGCATCACCATCAGCGTCGGCATGATCGCCAGGGTCAGTGGCACCTTGATGATGATCTTCGAGCCCTGCCCCTTCTGCGAGAACACGTTGACCGTGCCATTGAGCTGGGAAATCTTGGTCTTCACCACGTCCATGCCGACACCGCGGCCGGACACGTCGGAAATCTCGGTCTTGGTCGAGAAACCCGGGGCGAAGATCAGGTTGTAGCACTCGAACTCGTTGAGGCGATCGGCCGCGTCCCTGTCCAGCAGGCCCTTCTCCACAGCCTTGGCGCGCAGCACGTCGGCGTCCATACCCTTGCCGTCATCGGTGATCGACAACAGGATGTGATCGCCTTCCTGCTCGGCGGACAGCACTACGCGCCCAGCACGAGCCTTGCCGCTCTTCTCGCGCTCTTCCGGGGTTTCCACGCCGTGGTCGACGGCGTTGCGCACCAAGTGCACCAGCGGGTCGGCCAGCGCCTCGACCAGGTTCTTGTCGAGGTCGGTTTCCTCGCCCACCAGCTCGAGGTTGATTTCCTTCTTCAGGTTGCGCGCCAGATCGCGGACCAGACGCGGGAAGCGGCCGAAGACCTCCTTGATCGGCTGCATGCGGGTCTTCATCACCGAGGTCTGCAGATCCGCCGTGACCACGTCGAGGTTCGACACCGCCTTGGACATCGCCTCGTCGCCGCTGTTGAGCCCAAGGCGCACCAGACGGTTACGCACCAGCACCAGTTCGCCGACCATGTTCATGATCTCGTCGAGGCGCGCAGTGTCGACCCGTACGGTGGTTTCCGCTTCGCTCGCGGCCGGCGCCTTGTCGACAGCCGGCGCGGGTGCGGCAGAAGCACGAGCGGCAGCAGGCTCAGCCTTGGCTGCTGCGGGCTTGGCAGGTGCGGCGGCCTTGGGCGCTGCTGCAGGTTTGGCCGCGGCGGCAGGCGCGGGCGCCGGCTCAGCGGGCGGCACGAACTTGCCCTTGCCGTGCAATTGATCGAGCAGCGACTCGAATTCGTCGTCGGTGATCTCATCACCCGCCGGAGCGGGCGCTGCAGCAACGGCTGCAACCGGAGCAGCAGCTTCGGCGGTGGCCGAGAACTGGCCTTTGCCATGCAGTTGATCGAGCAGCGCTTCGAATTCGTCGTCGGTGATCTCATCGCCTGCCGCTACGCCAGCAGGTGCAGAAGCAACTACCGCAGCGGCAGGTGTTTCGACCGTGCCGGCGAACTGCCCCTTGCCGTGCAACTGATCGAGCAGCGACTCGAACTCGTCATCGGTGATCTCATCGCTGGCACTGGTCTGCGCACTCGGGGCGGCAGCCGGCGAGTCACCCAGCGCATCGAGCAGTTGCTCGAATTCGCTGTCGGTGATGTCGCCCGCGGCAGCGGACGGCGTAGCTGGCTGAGACACCGGCACGGGTTCCGGCTCGGCCTGCTGCACCGGCGCAGGAGCCGCTTCGGCGCCGCCCGGTTCGGCCAGGCGTGCCAATGCCGCCAGAAGTTCAGGCGACGCAGGCGTCGGCTCGCGGCGCTCACGCACCTCGCCGAACATGCCATTTACTGCATCAAGAGCCTCGAGCACCACATCCATCAGCTCCGAATCGACGCGACGCTCACCCTTGCGCAGGATGTCGAAGACGTTTTCGGCGATATGGCAGCACTCCACCAACTCGTTGAGCTGGAGGAAACCCGCTCCGCCCTTGACGGTATGAAAACCGCGGAAGATGGCGTTGAGCAGGTTCATGTCGTCCGGTCGGCTTTCCAGCTCGACTAACTGTTCGGACAACTGTTCGAGAATCTCGCCGGCCTCTACCAGGAAATCCTGGAGGATCTCTTCATCGGCGCCGAAGCTCATATTGTGTGCTCCTTAGAACCCTAGACTGGACAGCAGGTCGTCGACATCGTCTTGGTTGGAGGCGACGTCATCACGCTTATCGGCATGAATCTGCGGACCTTCACCCCGCGATGGCTCTTTTGATTTTTCCTGTTCGGTACGCAGCGCTTCGTGGTCGTGCTGAATACCGGCAAAACGGTCGACCTGGCTGGCCATGAGCATCAGTTTGAGCAGGTTGCTTTCCACTTCGGTCACCAGTTGGGTGACACGCTTGATCACCTGACCGGTAAGGTCCTGATAGTCCTGAGCCAACAGAATGTCGTTGAGGTGGCCGGAGAGCTTGGCGCCATCTCGTTCACTGCGGGCGAGGAACAGCTCGACACGCTTGGCCAGCTCGCGGAAACCGTCGGCACCGATTTCGCGGCGCATGAAGCGGCCCCACTCGGCGCTGAGGCTCTGCGCTTCGTCACTGAGGTCGTTGACCAGCGGCGCACTCTGCTCGACCAGATCCATGGTCCGGTTGGCGGCCTTCTCGGTCATGGTCACGACGTAGTTCAGGCGCTCGGTAGCGTCGGCGATCTGCGACAGCTCCTGGGCATGCGGCATACGCGGATCGAGCTGAAAATTGACAATGGCGTTGTGCAGTTCACGGGTCAGTTTGCCGACCTCGTGATACAGCCCGCGATCGCGGACCTTGTTCAGCTCGTTGATCAGTTGCACCGCGGCGCCGAAATTACCTTGCTCAAGGCTATCGACCAGATCGCGGGCATTGTTTTTCAGGGTCGACTCAAGGTCACCCAGCGTGGAGTCATCATGTTCCATAGCACCCTCGCGGCTGACATCAGCCGTTGACCCGCTCGAAGATCTTCTCGATCTTTTCCTTCAACACCTGAGCGGTGAAGGGTTTGACCACGTAGCCATTCACACCGGCCTGGGCCGCCTCGATGATCTGATCGCGCTTGGCTTCAGCGGTCACCATCAGCACCGGCAGGTGCTTGAGGCGCTCGTCGGCACGTACGGCGCGCAGCAGGTCGATGCCGGTCATGCCGGGCATGTTCCAGTCGGTCACAAGAAAGTCGAAGCTGCCGCTTTGCAGCATCGGCAGCGCCGAGGTGCCGTCATCGGCTTCCGCGGTGTTGGTGAAACCCAAGTCCCGCAAGAGGTTCTTGATGATCCGTCGCATCGTCGAGAAATCGTCAACGATGAGGATTTTCATGTTCTTGTCCAAGTCGACCTCCGTACAGTCCCAAACGTATTGCGCTTGCAACTACGTCCTTTAATCGTGAAACCGTTTTGCGCCTGCGAGTACGCCGCATTCAGCCAGCGCGCCATTCACTCAGCCGCGAGCGCAAACGCGCCGCGCACTGGCTGTGCAACTGGCTCACGCGTGACTCGCTAACCCCCAGCACTTCACCGATTTCCTTCAAGTTCAGTTCTTCATCGTAATACAGCGCCAGCACCAGACGTTCGCGCTCCGGCAAACCGGCGATGGCATCGGCCAAGGCCGCCTGGAAGCGTTCGTCTTCGAGGTCCCGCGAAGGTTCGAGGTGAGTGTGTCCGGCGTCTTCGTGCAACCCGCCATGCTCGCCGTCCTGCAACAGGTCGTCGAAACTGAACAGGCGGCTGCCCAAAGTGTCGCCAAGAATGCCGTAGTAATCCTCCAGACTCAATTGGAGTTCGGCCGCAACCTCGTGATCTTTAGCGTCCCGTCCGGTTCTTGCCTCAACGACACGAATGGCATCGCTGACCATCCGGCTGTTGCGGTGCACCGAACGCGGCGCCCAATCACCCTTGCGCACCTCGTCGAGCATGGAGCCGCGAATACGGATACCGGCGAAGGTCTCGAAACTGGCACCCTTGCTGGAGTCGTATTTGCGTGAGGCTTCGAGCAGGCCGATCATGCCGGCCTGGATAAGATCATCGACCTGCACGCTGGCCGGCAGACGAGCCAGCAGGTGGTAGGCGATGCGCTTGACCAGCGGCGCATAGCGCTCGATCAGCTGGTGCTGGGAGTCCTGCGCCTGAGCCTTGTTGTACATACGAAGTCCAGAGGCTGCTGTCATACGGCCGAGTCTGCGGTCGGTTGTTGCACCAGACGCTCGACGAAAAACTCCAGATGACCACGGGGATTGGCCGGTAACGGCCAGGTATCTACCTTCTGAGCTATCGCCTTGAACGCCAGGGCGCACTTGGATCGAGGGAAGGCTTCATAGACGGCGCGCTGCTTCTGCACGGCCTTGCGCACACACTCATCGTAGGGCACGGCACCGACATACTGCAGGGCGACATCGAGGAAACGATCCGTCACCTTGGTCAGCTTAGCAAAGAGATTTCGTCCTTCCTGCGGGCTGTGGGCCATATTGGCCAGTACGCGGAAGCGGCTGATGCCGTGATCGCGATTGAGCAGTTTGATCAGCGCGTAGGCATCGGTAATCGAGGTGGGCTCATCGCAGACCACCACAAGGATCTCCTGCGCCGCACGCACGAAGCTGACCACCGCATCACCGATACCGGCAGCGGTGTCGATCACCAGCACGTCAAGATTTTCGCTGATGTCACTGAACGCCTGGATCAACCCGGCGTGCTGCATCGGCGTGAGGCTGACCATGCTCTGCGTACCGGATGCTGCCGGCACGATGCGCACGCCGCCCGGCCCCTGCAGCAGGACGTCACGCAGATCGCATTCACCCGCAATGACATCGGCCAGGGTGCGCTTGGGCGTCAGGCCCAACAGAACGTCGACGTTGGCCAAGCCAAGGTCGGCGTCCATCAGCATGACCCGACGGCCGAGATCGGCCAGGGCCATGGACAGATTGACCGACACATTGGTCTTGCCGACGCCACCCTTGCCGCCAGTCACCGCAATCACCTGTACGGGATGCATACCCATGTTCTTTCTACACCTTGTCTAACTTCGACTTGGCCCTACAGGTCGTTGGAAAGCACCTGTTGAGGCCGTTCACTCCCGCACCACATGGCGAGAGGGTGCAACATTCTCGCTGCTTCAACCGGCTCGCTTGGCCGGATTGTGATAGAGGCCGGCGAACATCTGCGCCATGGCGTCCTCACTCGGCTCCTCGGCAGCCTGCAGCCCTACGGCCCGGCTGACCAACTGATGGCTACGCGGCACGTGCAGATCGTCCGGAATCCGCGGCCCGTCCGTCACATAGGCTACCGGCAGTTGCTGGCCTATAGCCAGACCTAAAACCTCACCCAGACTCGCAGCTTCGTCCAGTTTCGTCAGTATGCAGCCTGAAAGGCCACAACGCTTGTAACTATGGTAGGCCGCCTTGAGCACTTGGCTCTGACTTGTTGCGGCCAGTACCAGATAATTCTTCGCCTTGATGCGTGCCGAGGCCAGGCTCTCCAACTGCAGACGCAGCGCCGGATCGTTGCCAGGCAGGCCAGCGGTATCGACCAACACCACGCGTTTCTTGGCCAGCGGCGCCAGAGCCTGCAGCAGAGACTGACCGGGGTCGATCTGAGTCACCGACACACCGAGGATGCGCCCCAGGGTCTTGAGCTGTTCCTGCGCGCCAATACGGAAGCTGTCCATGCTCACCAGAGCGACCTGTTGCGAGCCGTACTTAAGCACATAACGCGCAGCCAGCTTGGCCAGGGTGGTGGTCTTGCCCATGCCGGCCGGACCGACCAGCGCGATCACACCACCCTCTTCCAGCGGTTCGACCTTGGGCGTAGTGATCGCGTGAGCCAGATGCGCCAGCAACATACGCCAGGCCTGACGCGGCTCGGCCACACCGGCTACCTTGCTCAGCAGCGCCTGCGATAGCTCGGCAGACAGCCCCATACGCTGCAGGCGGCGCCAAAGATTGGCCTGCTGCGGGCGACGGTTCTGCAGTTGCCCCCAGGCGATGGAACCCAGTTGTACTTCGATCAGCTCACGCAAGCCGTGCAGCTCGAAGCGCATGGCTTCCAGTGCGCGCGGGTCGACCGTAGGCGTAGCAGGTACAGGGGCCTCGAGCGGGCGCTGCGGCTTGACCAGGGTGGCGGGTAGCTCAGGTGCCAGCAGCGATTCATTGGCGAACAATTGACGGTCCTTGCCGGCATCCTGCTCGGCACGCGTGGTCAGCTCCGCCTGGGCGCTGGCGATGCGCGCCTGGGTCTTGCGCAGCTCGGCTTCCAGCGCCGGGTTCGGGCGCACCGGCGCCGGCGCCTGATAATCCAGCGCAGCGGTCAGCTCAACACCACCGGCAACCCGGCGATTGCCGATGATCGAGGCATCGGCGCCCAATTCATCACGCACCAGTTTCATGGCGGTCCGCATATCGGCGGCGAAGAAGCGTTTGACCTGCATGACCCTTTACCTCAGTTCTGGCCAACCGTAGCGACTATGGTGACCTGCTTGTTGTCCGGAATTTCCTGGTAGGCCAGCACGTGCATGCTGGGTACCGCCAGCCGCGCGAAGCGCGACAACATCGCCCGGACCGGTCCGGCCACCAGTAGAATCACCGGCTTGCCGAGCATTTCCTGGCGCTGCGCCGCTTCCACCAGGGAACGCTGCAGCTTCTCAGCCATGCCCGGTTCGAGGAGGATGCCATCCTCACCGCCCTGACCGGCCTTCTGCAGACTGTTGAGCAAGATCTGTTCCAACCTTGGCTCGAGGGTTATCACAGGCAGCTCCGGCTCTAGTCCCACGATGCCTTGCACGATGGCACGGGCCAGCGAGACGCGTACCGCAGCAACCATCGCGGCGGGATCTTGACTCTTCGGCGCGACGTTGGCGATGGCCTCGGCGATGGTGCGGATGTCGCGCACCGGCACTTGCTCCTGCAGCAGCGCCTGCAGCACCTTGAGCAGGGTCGACAGCGATACCAGACCCGGCACCAACTCTTCGGCCAGCTTCGGCGAGCTCTTGGCCAGCAACTGCATCAGCTGCTGCACTTCCTCGTGCCCCAGCAGCTCGTGGGCATGCTTGTGCAGGATCTGATTGAGGTGAGTGGCGACCACGGTACTGGCATCGACCACGGTATAGCCCAGTGACTGCGCCTGATCGCGCTGAGTGGGGTCGATCCACACGGCCTCCAGACCGAACGCCGGATCCTTGGCGGCAATGCCATTGAGCGGGCCGAACACCTGACCGGGGTTGATCGCCAGTTCGCGATCCGGATACACCTCGGCCTCGGCCACGCTGACGCCCATCAGCGTCAAGCGGTAGGCGTTGGGCGCCAGATCGAGGTTGTCGCGAATATGCACCGAGGGCATGAGAAAGCCCATTTCCTGAGACAGCTTCTTGCGCACACCCTTGATTCGCGCCAGCAGCTGGCCACCCTGGTTGCGATCGACCAGCGGAATCAGCCGGTAGCCAACCTCCAGGCCGACCATGTCCACCGGGGTGACGTCGTCCCAACCCAGTTCCTTGACCTCCTGCGCCTTCTGCGCCGGCAGCAGCTCCTGTTGGCGCTGTACCTCCTTGACCTCCTCTTCCTTGGTCTTGCGCTGCTTGTTGGCGATCCAGTAGGCGGCGCCAGCGGCCACCAGACCCAGGCTGATAAAGGAGAAATGCGGCATGCCGGGCACCAGACCCATGGCAATCATGATCGCCGCCGCCACCGCCAACGCCCGCGGCGAAGCGAACATCTGCCGGTTGACCTGGGCGCCCATGTCCTCGGAGCTGGAAACACGGGTCACCATCACCGCGGCGGCGGTGGACAGCAGCAGGGAAGGAATCTGCGCCACCAGGCCGTCGCCGATGGTCAGCAGGGTGTAGACCTTGCCCGCCTCGGCGAAAGGCAGGCCGTGCTGCAGCACGCCGATGGCGATACCGCCGATGAGGTTGATGAACAGAATCAGCAGGCCGGCGATGGCGTCGCCGCGGACGAACTTGCTGGCACCGTCCATCGAGCCGTAGAAATCTGCCTCCTGCGCCACTTCACTGCGGCGTTTCTTGGCTTCGTTCTGATCGATCAGGCCAGCATTGAGGTCGGCGTCGATAGCCATCTGCTTGCCAGGCATGGCATCGAGGGTGAAGCGCGCGCTCACTTCGGAAATCCGTCCGGCACCCTTGGTGACCACCACGAAGTTGATGATCATGAGGATGGCGAACACCACGATACCGACCACGTAGTTACCGCCGATCACCACCTCACCGAAGGCCTGGATCACCTGCCCCGCCGCGCCGTGGCCCTCGTGGCCGTTGAGCAGCACCACGCGGGTCGAAGCCACGTTCAGCGCCAGACGCAACAACGTGGCCGCCAGCAGGATGGTGGGGAATACGGCGAAATCCAGCGGTCGCAACGCATAGATGCTGACCAGCAGCACGACGATGGATAGGGCGATGCTGAAGGTGAACAGGGTGTCGAGCAGAAACGGCGGGATCGGCAGCATGACCATGCCGAGCATGACCAGCAGCAGCAGCGGAATGCCCAGGTTGCCATGGCGCAAACCTGCAAGGTTGCTGCGTACGTCACCGATTAGCTGTGCGCGATCTACTGCCACGTCCCTACCCCAACCCATTCAATCTTTTGACGCGAAAGTGCGTCCTGAAGGGGTAATGGCAAGAAGCGTTCCATAAATGACAGGGCAGCGCCCAAGACGTGCGTTACGAATCGCGGCGCAGGTCCGCCGGGATCGGAAAGTCGGGCAACGGGCCCGGGCGCTTGCCCTTGCCAGCCCGGTATTGACGAAGCTGATAGACGTAGGCCAGCACCTGCGCCACGGCCAGATACAGGCCAGCGGGAATTTCCTCATCCAGCTCGGTGGAGTAATACACCGCACGGGCCAATGCCGGGGACTCCAGCACCATCACCTTGTGCTCCTGGGCAATCTCGCGAATCTTCAGCGCCAGGAAGTCGCCGCCCTTTGCCAACAATAGCGGCGCGCTGCCCTTCTCCGGGTCGTACTTGAGCGCTACGGCGAAGTGCGTCGGGTTGGTGATGACCACATCAGCCTGCGGCACGGCTTGCATCATCCGCCGTTCAGCCATCTCACGCTGCAATTGACGAATACGTCCTTTGACTTCGGGCTTGCCCTCGGTGTCCTTGTACTCGTCGCGCACCTCCTGCTTGGTCATCATAAGCTTCTGCTTGTGACTCCACAGCTGGAACGGTACATCCACGGCGGCGATCAGGATCAGCCCGCAGGACAACCAGAAAGCGCTCCAGCCGACGACCTTGAGGCTGTGCAGGATGGCGGGCTCGACCGGTTCGTTGGCAATGGCCAGCAGATCGTCCTGATCCACCGAAAGCACCACCAGCGCCACCGCGAGAATCACCAGAAACTTGGCCAGCGCCTTGACCAACTCGACCAACGCCTGAACCGAGAACATGCGCTTGAGGCCCGCCAGCGGGTTCATCCGACTGGCCTTGGGTTGTAGCGCCTCGGCAGAGAACAACCACCCCCCCAGCGCGATGGGACCGACGACGGAGGCAATCAACAGTGCGATCAAGAAGGGTTGCACCGCCAGCAATGCCTGCTTGCCAGACGCCAGCAGATAAAGCGCCATGCTGCCTTCGTTCAGCAGCACATCTCGCGGCAGGCTGAAATTGCCGCGCATAATGTCCATCAGCACATTGCCCATGTAGGCGCCGAAAATGATCAGGGCTACGGTGCCGGTGAGTGTCACCGACAGTGTATTGAGCTCCTTGGAGCGAGCGATCTGGCCTTTCTTGCGCGACTCTTCAAGCCGCTTGCCTGTGGGTTCCTCGCTCTTGTCAGCACCGCTCTCGCTTTCGGCCATGACTACCTCACAAGAGCGAATTCGCTCAACTGCTGCAGGGCTTCGCTGGCCAGCGCCTGGAACAGATTACCGAAATCGGAAAGCCCCACCCAGAAAATCACCAGGCCCATGGCCAGGGTCAGGGGGAAGCCGATGGAGAAGATGTTCAGTTGCGGCGCAGCGCGGGTCATCACACCGAACGCCAGGTTGATCACCAGCAGCGCGGTGACCATGGGCAAGGTCAAAAGCAGGCCGGCACCTATCACCCAGCTCAACTTGCCGGCCAGCTCCCAGTAATGATTGACCATCAAGCCTTGCCCGGACGGCAGCGTGACGAAGCTTTCCGCCAGAATTTCCAACACCACCAGATGGCCGTTGATTGCCAGAAACAACAGGGTCACCAGCATCAGCATGAACTGACCAAGCACCGGCACCGATACACCATTGGTAGGGTCGACCATCGAAGCAAAACCCAGGCCCATCTGCATGGCGATGATCTGCCCGGCAACGGCGAACAGATGGAAGAACAACTGCAGGATGAAGCCGAACATGGCACCAATGAGCACCTGCTCCAGGATCAACAGCAGACTACGCAGATTCAAGGCGTCGACTTGCGGCATCGGCGGCAACGTCGGTACCAGCACCACGCTGATGGCCAGAGCCAGATAGAGTCGTACGCGGTTCGGTACCAGTTGGGTACCGATGATGGGCATCACCATCAGCATCGCGGCGATACGAAACAACGGCAGCAGGAACTGGCCGACCCAGCCGCTGATCTGCTCGTTGCTCAATTCCAGCATCGCGTGCAGCCCCTCAACCTATGAGGTACGGAATGTTCTGTATCAACGTCTGGGTGTACTCCATCAACTGACTCACCAGCCAGGGACCTGCCCAGATCAGCGTGATCAGCATCACCATCAGGCGCGGCAAAAAACTCAGCGTCTGTTCGTTGATCTGCGTGGCAGCCTGGAACATCGCCACGACCAAACCCACCAGCAGGCTAGGCACCACCGCCAGACCGACGATCAGCACGATCAGCCACAGCGCTTCGCGAAACAGGTCAACCGCAACTTCGGGAGTCATCAGAGGCCTCGCTATATCGTGCCGAAACTGGCGGCCAGGGTGCCCATGATCAACGCCCAGCCGTCGACCAGGACGAACAGCATGATCTTGAACGGCAATGAGATGATCAGCGGTGACAGCATCATCATACCCATCGCCATGAGGATACTGGCGACCACCATGTCGATGATCAAAAACGGAATGAAGATCATGAAACCGATCTGGAACGCGGTCTTCAACTCGGAGGTGACGAACGCCGGCACCAGAATGGTCAGCGGCACGTCTTCGACACCATTGAGGTCGGTGCGCTTGGACAGGCGCACGAACAGGGCCAGATCACTCTCACGAGTCTGCGCCAGCATGAAGTCGCGGATCGGCACCTCTGCCCGGCTCAATGCCTCCTGAGCGACGATCTCCTCGTTCAGATAAGGCTGCAACGCATCGGTGTTAATCCGGTCGAAAATCGGCGCCATGATGAACAGGGTGAGAAACAGCGCCAGCCCCACCAGAATCTGGTTCGACGGCGTTTGTTGCAGGCCCAGAGCCTGACGCAGGATGGAAAAGACGATGATGATCCGGGTAAAGCTGGTCATCAGCATGACGAACGCCGGGATGAAGCTCAGCGCCGTCATGATCAGCAGAATCTGCAGGCTGACCGAGTACTCCTGCTGACCTTGCGCATCCGTCGACAGGGTAATGGCCGGGATCGACAGCGGGCTGTTGCCCTGCTGAATCAGCGAGCTGGCGCCGGGAGGGTCCTCGGCGAACGCCAGCGATGCGGCGAGACTCAACACCAGCACCAGCAACAAACGCAGCATCAGGATTTGTCCTTCTGATCCTTGCCCAGCAGCTCCATCAGGCGCTGAGCGAATTCTGGTGTGGCCAGCTCGGCGTCAGGCAGGTGCACGGGCTCCTTGAGCACGTGCAGCGGGGTGATCCGCCCGGCGGACAGGCCCAACAGAATCTGCTCACTACCCACTTGTACCAGTACCAGGCGATCACGCGGGCCCAGCGCCTGAGTAGCCAGCAGCTTGATCACCTGATTACCGCGCGGAGCCAGTTGCTGCATGCGGCGTAGCAGCCAGGCGAGCAGGAAGATCAAACCGATCACCAGCAGCAGGCCGAGCAACAACTGACCGAGCTGGCCGGCTATGTCGCTGCCAGCCATGGGCGTCGCCGCCTTGCCGGCAGGTTCGGCAGCCATGGCCATCAGGGGCATGCTCAGAAGCAGAGCGAGAAGACGAGCCATGGTCAGCGCAGCTTCTTGATACGTTCGCTGGGACTGATCACGTCGGTCAGGCGAATGCCAAACTTCTCGTTGACCACCACTACTTCGCCATGGGCGATCAACGTGCCGTTGACCAGCACGTCGAGCGGCTCACCGGCCAGACGATCCAGTTCGATCACCGAGCCCTGATTGAGCTGCAGCAGGTTGCGGATAGTGATATCGGTGTTGCCCACTTCCATGGAGATGGACACTGGAATATCCAGGATCACGTCCAGGTTGGGCCCATCCAGATTGACCGGCAGATTGCTGGGAGACGGCGCACTGCCGAACTCTTCCATCGGTGCACGCGGCGCTGCAGGTTGTGCCGCCTGAGCGGAACCGGCCAGCATGGCATCGATGTCGTCCTGATCCGCATCACCTGCCTCGGCCAGCGCCGCGGCCCATTCATCTGCCAGTGCCTGCTCCTCGGGGGAGGTGTTCTCTTCGTCTGCCATCGTCGTTCCTCGCCTGGCTTCTGCTATTCGTTCGCTTCGGGCCTAGCGGCCCTATGGAGTTGCCAGCGCCTCAGCGTTGGCGTTCGATTGGTTCCAGTACCTGCAGGGCCAGATTGCCCTTGTGCGCACCGAGTTTGACCTTGAAGGTCGGCACGCCGTTGGCGCGCATGACCACGTTGTCCGGCAATTCCACGGGGATCACATCACCCGGCTGCATATGCAGGATGTCGCGCAGCTTCAGTTGGCGACGGGCCACGGTGGCGGCCAGCGGCACGCTGACGTCGAGGATGTCCTCGCGCAGGGCCTTGATCCAGCGTTCGTCCTGGTCGTCGACATCGGACTGAAAGCCAGCATCGAGCATCTCGCGGATCGGCTCGATCATCGAGTACGGCATGGTGATGTGCAGGTCGCCGCCGCCGCCGTCCAGTTCGATATGGAAGGTGGACACGACCACCACCTCGCTGGGGCTGACGATATTGGCCAGCGCCGGGTTGACCTCGGAGTTGACGTATTCGAAGTTGATGTCCATCACCGCGTGCCAGGCTTCGCGCAGGTCAACGAAGGCCTGGTCGAGCACCATGCGCACCACGCGCAGTTCGGTGGGAGTGAATTCACGGCCTTCGATCTTGGCATGGCGCCCATCGCCACCGAAGAAGTTGTCCACCAGCTTGAACACCAGCTTGGCGTCGAGGATGAACAGACCGGTGCCGCGCAGCGGCTTCATCTTCACCAGGTTGAGACTGGTCGGCACGTACAGCGAATGCACGTATTCGCCGAATTTCATCACCTGCACGCCACCGACGGCAACGTCAGCCGAGCGGCGCAACAGGTTGAACATGCTGATGCGGGTGTAGCGGGCGAAGCGCTCGTTGATCATTTCCAGCGTCGGCATGCGCCCACGGACGATACGATCCTGACTAGTCAGGTCATATTGCTTGACGCTCCCGGGCTCCGCGGCGTCCTCGGTCTCGACCAGACCGTCATCGACGCCATGCAACAGCGCATCGATCTCGTCCTGGGAAAGCAGGTCTTGCACGGCCATCTTCGGCTCCCGCTACTGCAACACGAAATTGGTGAACAGCACCTGCTCGACCACAGTGCTGCCGGTTTCTTTCTGCGCCAGCTCCTGCACGCTGGCCAGCGCCTGCTGCAGAAGCATCTCCTTGCCCAGCGGCGTTTGCAGCGCGGCAAAATCCTGACCGGACAGCAGCATCACCAGACGGTTGCGCAATACCGGCATATGCACCTTGAGCTTTTCCATGCCGGCGCTATCGCGGCTCATCAAGGCCATGCTGACCTGCAGGTAGCGGGTACGATTCTGGTGATTGAAATTGACCACGAAGGCCGGCATCAGATCCTGGTAGATGGCCGGCTGGCGCACTGGCGCCGCTGCTGCCGCGGCCTCTGCCGGCTTGGCCTCCTCGCCCTTGACGCCCTTGCTGAGAATGAACCAGGTACCGCCCACGGAAAGGCCAACGGCCAGCAGCAGGCCCACCACGATCAGAATGATGAGTTTGAGCTTGCTCTTGCCGGCGGGTTGTCCGTCGGCAGTCGGTGCCGCTTCTTTCTTAGCCATGCCAATAATCCGTCAGTACCTACGTTCTTTCCGCATTCAAAGGGTTAAGAGCAAGTGTTATGCCAGCATATGAGCAGGCTTGTCTAACTCTGGGCTGCGGATTTAACAGCTCCAGCTGCCTGCTGTCACCCAAAATGCATTCGCCCGAGCACCTTTCGGCAACCCGGGCGAATGCAAGTCTAGCGGAGGAACACCAATCGTCGGGCATTGCCCAGTGTCGATACCGGCTTAACCGCCACTCACGCGTAGTAGTCGACCAGCCCACGGCCAGCCGTCAAGCGCTCGCTGCGCACTTCCTGATGGACACCAGGCTGCAACTCGTCACTGGCCAGCAGATCATCCCGCGAGCCGGACCCACCGCGCCCGCCCTCGCCCTGCCCCTGCCAGCCACGGTTAAGCGACTGATCGGAGACGTTGGCATCCGCCAGGTTCATGCCTTGCTGCGCGAACAGCTCACGCAGACGATGCATCTGCCCTTCCAGCGCTTCACGCACCCCGGCATTGGGGCTGGCGAAGGTCACTTGGGCCTGGTCCTGGGACAGGTTCACGCGCACTTCGAGACGCCCAAGATCTGCAGGGTCCAGCTGAATTTCGGCCGACTTGAGGTTCTGGCTGGAAAGCCACATGACACGGTCCACCACCGCCTCACTCCAGCCGCCCTGTTGCATGGCGACCGGCTGACCGGGTACCAATGGCAGGCGTTGCGCGGCACCAGCCTGATGATTGAGCGCCTGCGTCAGCGCATTGAGCTTGCTGACGAACTGATCGGGGCGAGTGGGCTGAGCGCTGTCCTTGAGACTCTCCAGCGCGTCCTTGGGCAGACTTTCAAGCGGCAGGTCCAGGGTCGGTTCTTCAGTGCTCTCGCCTGACTCCTCGCCTTTGCCCATGGCTGCCATGGCTGCGGCGAAGTCCGTGCTGGTCGCCACGCGCGCGCTCTTGATCGCGGCATCCTGTGGGGCCTGGGCCTTGATTGCCTCTTCCGCCGGCTGTTTGAGCAGCGCCAACGGGTCGAGCGCCTCCTCTTCCAGTACCGGCTCGGCAATCTCAGCAGCATCGCTGCCTGCGCCGGTAATCACCAGCGCCGGTAGCGCCGACGACTCCTCGGTTAGCGGAGCGTCGTCTACCTGAGCCTGGATACCGCCCAGCGCCATTGCCAGCAACGGATCGAGCTCTTCTGCAGCGCCCTCCTGCGTCGGCAAGGAATTGCCGGGGGCGGCAACCGCGGGCTGCTCGGCGGCGGTTGAAGCGGCATCGGGTTCCCCCGCTGATGGCGCAGATTTCTGTTCCTGGCTGGTTTTGTCGGTACTGCCAGCGCGCTCGCCAGGCTTGGCCTGACGCTCCTTGGCATATACCTCGGCAAAGCTGGAAGCACCGTTCTTGCTGGGTTCCGGCGCTTTGGCCGGCTGCTTCGCTTTGCTCTTCACCTCAGGCGTAGCCTGCAGGCGTAGGTCGGGCAACGCGGACATGGACGCTCTCCGTCTGATGGGTCGTGACAGGATCAGAGCAAAGGGCGGGCCAACTCGTGAAACGGCGTCAGACGCGATAGCGCTGGCGCTCGGATTTGAACAGGATGCGGACGATGGCGAACTCGCGCTCGATCTGCTCGATCAGGGCCGGAGCCGGCTCCAGGGCCTCGCGCCGCCCCGCGTCCTCGAGCTCCTTGCACAAGCTGGCCAGAAGCACCGCTCCCATGTTGCTGCAACTGCCCTTGAAGCTGTGCGCAGCCAGGCGCAGGCCCTGCGCATCACCCTCGGTCGCAGCCACATGCAGCAGACGCAGACGCTCCTCGGAATCGGCCACGAAGGTATCGAGCAGAATCGGGTATTCGTCCTCCATGACGTCCTGCAGGGCCGCCAGGACGGCTTCGTCGAGATGGATATCGGACACCGGGTCACTCCCTGAACAACAGCGTCGCATTATGCCTCAGAGGACCAGCAAAACTCCACGCTGACTCCCTGGCCAACCGGGGCAATCTGGAAACCATCGCTGAGCTGACGAACCAGGGCAAGACCGCGACCGCACAGGGCTTCGTCACCAAGCGCCATGACGGTGACCGGATCGAATCCAGGACCACTGTCCTCGACCCGGACGATCAGTCGCCCTCCCCCTTCTTCCGGCAGCATCTGCAAATGAAATCGTACATAGCCATCCTGCAAGGAGGCCAGACGCAGACGTCGCTCCCGATAATACTCGGCAAAGCCGCTGGCATCCTGCTTGAGCGAGGAGTCCAGCCCCATTACCCCATGCTCCAGAGCATTGGAATAGAGCTCGGCGAGCACGGTATACAGCTCGCCACCACGCGGCCGCAATGCCCGCACGTCCAGCAGCAGCTGCAGCAAGAATGGAAGAGGGTTGAAGTGACGCAGGCTCAGCGCTCGAAACTCGAAACTGGCCGACCAGTCCATCACGCTGCTCTGACCGCTGTCGGCAAAGGCCAGTGGGCGAGGATGCTCGTCGTCTTCGGCCAAGCCGACCTGAACCATGCTGACGTCATCCTGTTGCTCGCCACGGAACGCCGCCAGCGCCAGCTGAATTTCCTCGAACAATGCCTGCGGTTGACGATTGGCGTCCAGAAGCTCGAGCAGGCGCGCCTCGCCGAATAGCTGCCCTTGCTGGTCACTGGCCTCGAGCACGCCATCACTGAGCAGAAAAATACGATCTCCCGGCGCCAGCGGATAGACCTCACAGCGATCACTGAACGCCGCTGGTTCGAGGATCCCCAGGGGCAGATGGCGTGACACCAATGACTGACGCGGGCGACCATCGCCATGTAGCAGGTAGCCATCTGGCAACCCACCACTCCACACCTCGAGCAAGCCTCGCTTGCTGCTGATATTGAGCACGGTGGCGCAGCAGAAAACGCCCACCGGAAGGATGCGCTTGAGCTTGGCGTTGATCTCGCGAAGGATCTCGGCAAGGGCATGACCTTTGGCCGTCATGCCGTAGAACACCTCGGCCAGCGGCATCGCGCCAATAGCCGCTGGCAAACCATGACCGGTGAAATCACCCAGCATCACGTGCATGCCGCCAGACGGTTTGTACGCCGCCAGCAGCAAATCACCATTGAACAGCGCGTAGGGCGACTGCATGTAACGGATGTTCGGCGCATCCAGGCAGCCGGAATGCGCCACCTTGTCGAATACCGCCTTGGCCACACGTTGCTCGTGCAGCAGATGCTCGTTGTGCTGGGCGATCAGGTCGCGCTGTTGCAATACCGTGTCGTGCAGACGGCGCAGACGATCCATCGCCCCGATCTTGGCCTCGAGTATCACCCGGTTATAGGGCTTGGCGAGAAAGTCGTCGCCGCCGGCCTCAAGACAACGCACCAGCGCCTCGCCCTCGGTCAACGACGTGAGGAAGATGATCGGCACCAACGCCTCGCCGGCCTGATCCTTGATCCGCCGCGCCGCCTCGAAGCCATCCATCACCGGCATCAGCGCATCCATCAGCACCAGGTGCGGACGCTCCTGCTCGAACAGGGCGACCGCCTCCAGGCCATTGCTGGCGGTCAATACGCGGTGGCCCTGACGACTGACGATGGTGGACAACAGCATGCGGTCGGCCGCGTTGTCCTCGGCGATCAGAATGGCAAGTCGCTCAGACATGCTCAGCTGATCTTGAACAACTGCTCGAAGTTGGAGATGGCGAGGATCTTGCGCACGTCACTGCTGCAGTTGAGCAGGCTGATCTGCGCCGAATCGCCGCCAGCATGGTCACGCAACAGCAGCAGCATGCCCAATGCCGAACTGTCCAGATAGCTGGTGTCGCGCAGGTCGACCTGATAACGCTTGGGCGTCAGGTTGACGCGCTCGTAGGCGTCACGAAATTCCTGGTGGGAGGCGAAGTCGAAGCGTCCTCGAATCACAATGGTCAGCTCTTGCCCGTCGGCCGAGGGCTGCGAGGTAATGGCCATGTCTACTCCTTTGTCGAGACTTTGCCAGATGGGGCAATTCACGTTTGAAGGTGTAGCATCTGGTCGGCGACGAAACAACCTCTATTCAGGGTTCACCACGGTCGATCAGGCGTTGCGCCAGCTCGTCGAGCAGTTTCTGTTCGCGCTTGTCCTCGGCCAATCGGGCTTCGTCAATGTAGCGCTGGACCAGTTTGCGCAGCCCCTCGAGACGCGCATAGCGTTGCTGCCAAACGGCCCGTACTTTTTCAAGATTGGCGCGATGCCACTCCAGACTTTGCTGCTGTTGGCCGACCGCCGTCTCCAGCTGCGACAGAAAGCGCTGATAGTTCATCAGCCACTGGCCGGAAACACCCTTGCTGCCCTCGCTGATCCACTGCTGCTGGTAGTCGCCACGGAAACGCTCCAGCTCACCCAGCTTGGCTTCGGCCTGGCCGACCAGTCCCTGGCAATGCCCGAGCTGGCGCGCGGCCTCACGCTCGGCCTTTTCTGCCATCTCGACGACCGGCTGCAGACGCTTTGCGCGACTGAGACTCATCGATGTCCGACCTCAGCGATGACGAAAAATACCCTGAGCAACGCCATCATTGCCCCAGCACGGCAGCCAACTGCTCACGGCTCTGCGGCATGCCCACACTTTCATCCAACCCCTGACGCAAGTACTGAGCCATGACCGGCTGACGGGCGATGGCCTGATCGGTATCCGCGTCGCCGCCCGGAACATAGGCACCGACACTGATCAGATCGCGGCTCTGTTGATAGCGCGACCACAACTGCTTGAATCGCTGCGCCTGCTTGAGCTGCTCCGGCGGCACCACTTGCGGCATGACCCGACTGATCGAGGATTCGATATCGATCGCGGGATAGTGCCCCTCCTCGGCCAGACGACGTGACAAAACAAAGTGCCCGTCAAGCACACCACGCGCGGCATCGGCGATGGGGTCCTGCTGGTCATCGCCCTCACTCAGTACGGTGTAGAACGCGGTGATCGAACCGCCGCCGGCCTCGGCATTACCGGCACGCTCGACCAGCTTGGGCAACTTGGCGAACACCGATGGCGGATAACCCTTGGTCGCTGGCGGCTCACCGATAGCCAAAGCGATTTCACGCTGGGCCTGGGCATAGCGCGTCAGCGAATCCATCAGCAGCAGAACGTTCTTGCCCTTGTCACGGAAGTACTCGGCGATGCGCGTGCAGTACTGCGCCGCACGTAAACGCATCAGCGGCGCTTCATCGGCCGGCGAAGCCACGACCACGGAACGCTTGAGACCCTCTTCGCCGAGAATCTCGTCGATGAACTCCTTGACCTCACGCCCACGCTCACCGATCAACCCGACCACGATGATCTCGGCCTCGGTAAAACGCGTCATCATGCCCAGCAGCACCGACTTGCCCACGCCGGTACCGGCGAACAAACCCAGACGCTGACCGCGTCCGACGGTGAGCAGACCGTTGATCGAGCGAATGCCGACGTCCAATGGTTGGCTGATGGGGTCGCGGTTGAGCGGGTTGATGGTCGGGCCATCCACCGGCACCCAGTCCTCGGCCTTCATCCCGCCCTTGCCATCCAGGGCGCGACCGGTGCCATCGAGCACTCGGCCAAGCATGGACATGCCCATTGGCAGGCGCCCGGCATCAGGCAACGGCACCACGCGCGCGCCAGGCGCAATACCCGCCAGACTGCCCGCCGGCATCAGGTAGATCTTGCCCCCGGAGAAGCCCATCACCTCGGCCTCGACCTGAACCGGATGGTAGCTGTCTTCGTTGATGACCAGGCAGCGGCTGCCTATGGCCGCGCGCAGCCCTTCGGCCTCCAGGGTGAGGCCGACCATACGCAGCAGGCGGCCTTCGAGTATGGGCTGGCTGGGCAGGCTGATCGCATCGCTGTAGCCCTCCAGGCGCCGGGCGAAGCTCACGCGATCAACGCGCATCGTCGCGGTCCAGATCCAGATTGATGTCCGATTCCGGCGGCTGAGTGCTCTGCGCGCGCTGCTGCTCGAACAATTGCTTGAGTGCCTGCGCCATGCGCGTCTCGACGCTGGCGTCGATCTGGCTATGCTCCGACTCGATACGGCAACCACCTGGCAGCAGGCTGTCGTCCTCGAGGATGCGCCAGTTTTCCTCATGACGCTCGCGCAGTGCCTTGATCGCCTCGAAGTCCTGGGGGTTGACCTGAATACGCACGTTGCCCGCCCCCATCGGCAGCAGCTTGAGCGCTTCGCGCAACACCTGGCGAATCTGACTGGAGTCGGTGCTCAGTTCGCGCTGGATCACCTCGCGCACCATATGACTGACCAGACGCACCATGGCCACTTCCATCTGCTGGTCCTGCTCGGCAATCGGATCGAGCAACTGCGTCATGAGCTTTTCCAGGCTGCCGACCTTCAGCGCGAAGGCCGCGTCGGCCTCCTGCTTGGCCTTGATCTGGCCGGCATGAAAGCCGTCCTTCTCGCCCGTGGCGAAGCCTTCGTTGTAGGCGTCCTGGCGGATGGCTTCGAGCTCATCGAGCGTCAGTGGTTTGACATCTTCGAGTGCGACCTCTTCGACCTGCGCTGTGTCCTGCGCCTCGACCTCGGCGCAAGGCTGCACCTGTTCATCAGTTGCAGCTTCGGCTTCTTCCGGTTCTTCACCCGGCGCATCGAAGCTGGGCAACGCCCAGCGGTCGAACGTGCCGAGATCCTTGGCGCGAATCAGCTCGCTCTCAGGCTCCTTGGCAGCCATGGCTTAAACCATCTCCTCGCCACCCTTGCCGCCGAGCACGATCTCTCCAGCTTCGGCCATGCGCCGGGCGATGGTGAGAATTTCCTTCTGCGCCCCTTCGACATCGCTGACGCGCACCGGCCCCTTGGCCTCCAGGTCGTCGCGCAGCAGCTCGGCTGCACGTTTGGACATGTTCTTGAAGACCTTGTCCTTGATCGCCTCGTCGGCCCCCTTGAGCGCCAGTACCAGCACCTCGGACGAGACTTCGCGCATCAGCGCCTGGATGCCACGGTCGTCGACATCGGCCAGGTTGTCGAAGACGAACATGAGGTCTTCGATCTGTGTCGACAGGTCTTCGTCCACTTCGCGGATGGAGTCCATCAGTTGACCTTCCACCGAGCTGTCGAGGAAGTTCATGATGTCCGCCGCACGCTTGACGCCGCCCATGGTGGCGCGCGTGGTGTTGGCGCTGCCGGAGAACTGCTTCTCCAGGATCTGGTTGAGTTCCTTGAGCGCGGACGGTTGCACGGTATTGAGCGAGGACACACGCAGGATGATGTCCAGGCGCACCTTGTGGTCGAAATGGCTGAGCACTTCGCCGGCCTGGTCTGGATCGAGATAGGCGACGACGATGGCCTGGATCTGCGGGTGCTCGTAGCGAATCACATCGGCAACGGCACGCGGCTCCATCCATTTCAGGCTGTCCAGGCCACTGGTGCTGCCGCCAAGCAGGATGCGGTCGATCAGATTACCGGCCTTGTCCTCACCCAACGCTGAGGTGAGCATCTTGCGGATGTAGGCATCGGAACCCACACCGAGGCTGGTCTGGTCGCCGACGATGTCGACGAACTCGGCCATCACCTGCTCAACCTGCTCACGATGGATATTACGCATGCCAGCCATGGCCACACCGACGCGCTGCACTTCCTTCGGCCCGAGGTGACGCAACACCTGTGCAGCATCGGTCTCACCCAGCGAAAGCAGCAGAATCGCAGCCTTGTCGACCTTGTTCAGCTTGGTAGCGGTACGATTGTCACTCATCGGCGTTGATCCACTCTTTGACGACCTGGGCGACGCGGCCAGGATCTTCCGCTACCAGACTCTTGATAGCGTTCAGTTGCGCATCATACCCCTCGCTTGGGCTCGGTAACATGACGCTCTGCGGCCCGCCGAGGCTGACGCGATCGTTGGACAGCTCGCCGTCCAGACCTGCCATTTCGCCAAGTTCCACATCGCCGGAACCTGCCAGCTCCTTGCCCCTGCCGCCGCCGGTAATGTTGTTGAGCACCGGGCGCAGCACACCGAACACCAGCACCAGGATGAACAGCACGCCGAGCACCTGCTTGACGATGTCCCAGAACCAGGGCTGGGTGTAGAACGGAATATCGGGGATTTCCTCGCCCAACGAGGCCGTGAAGGCAGTGTTGATCACACTGACGCTGTCGCCGCGACTGGCATCGAAACCAACCGAATCCTGGACCAGACGGGTAAAGCGCGCCAGGTCATCGGTTGTCCACGGCACTCGGCTGCTCTCGCCAGTAGCCGGATCGACACGTACCTGGTCATCCACCACCACCGCCACCGACAGACGGCGCAGGCGCCCCTGCTGCTGACGGGTGTAGCTGATCGAGCGGTCCAGCTCGAAGTTGCGAGTCGACTGCTCACGCTTGTCTGCCGGGTACGGTGCCAGCATCGGCTGGCCGGTTACCGGATCCATGATCTGCTGGCCATTGGCATCGACCAGCGGCTGCCCCGCGGCAACCGGGCCGGCCGGGGCGGCAGCACCTGCGGCCTGCTCTGGCGCGGCAGCCGGACCAGGTGGCTGGTTGGACAGCGCGCCCGGCACGCCCTGCGGCGGCAGGCTGCTCTGACGCTGTTCGTTGACCTGTTGCTCGCTGCGCAGCGCGGGCTGATCCGGATTGAACATTTCGGAAGTGGACTCAACCGAGCTGAAATCCACGTCAGCCGAGACTTCCGCCTTGTAGCGACCAGCGCCCAGCACCGGCTGCAGAATGTTGTGCACGCGCTGGGTGAACAGCGTTTCCATGCGACGGGTGTAGTCGAACTGCTTGCCAGCCATGGTCAGCTCGGACAGCTCCTGCTGATCGGAGAGCAGATTGCCCTTCTGGTCGACCACCGTGACCTGGCCCTTGTCCAACTCAGGCACGCTGGTCGCCACCAGGTTGACGATCGCCATGACCTGGCTGGGCTCCAATGCGCGCCCCGGATAGAGTTCGACCAGCACCGAGGCAGACGGCTTGCGTTCATCACGCACGAACACCGACGCCTTGGGCATGGCCAGGTGTACACGCGCCGCCTTGACGTTATTGAGGCTGGCCACCGTACGTGCCAGCTCGCCCTCGAGACCACGGCGATACCGGGTCGCCTCCATGAACTGGCTGGTGCCCAGGCCCTGCTCACGGTCGAGAATTTCGAAGCCGACGCTGTTGTCGGTGGGCGCCACGCCAGCAGCAGCGAGGCGCATGCGCGCACGCGCCAGATCGTCAGCCTTGACCAGTAGCGCGCCGGAGTTGGGTTCGATGGTGTAATCAATGCCGGAAGTGGTCAGGGTATCGACCACCTGAGAGGCATCCATACCGTTGAGGCTACCGTACAGCGGACGATAGTCCGGTTGCTGCGACCAGAGCACCACGGCAAAACCGATCGCCACGCTGGCAGCCAGACCGACCAACAGGCCGAGCTGACGCAGCACCGACATCTCCGCGAGGTTTTCCAGGAAGCTAAGGCCCAGCAAAGGCTTCTTCGGCCCGCCTGGCTCGGCCTTGGCCGGTACGTTTGCTACTGCTGCTTCAGCCATGAATCAACCCTCAGACCGGCATCTGCATGATGTCTTGATAAGCCTGGACCAGCCTGTTACGCACCTGGGTCATGGCCTGGAAGGATACGCTGGCTTTCTGCGAGGCGATCATCACGTCGGTCAGGTCGACCCCGCTCTGCCCCATCTCGAAAGCGGTCGCCAGTTTATTGGAAGCCTGCTGGGTCTCGTTGACCTTGTTCACCGCCTGGCCGAGCATTTCCGAGAAACTCGGCGCCCCTTGCACTGGTTCGCTCACAGCAGGTTTCTGACGCGCCATGGCCTCAGCCTGCATGGAACGCATTTCCAGCATCAAGCGATTGAATTCGACACCTTGGCTCATGACTTCCTCCACTGCCCGCTTTTTGACACTAGCGGCGCTATGCAGGGGTATTTGCAACAAGGGTGCCAACAAAGCAGCTACAGGCGGCTTATGGGAGTCAGACCGAGGACACGCAGATAAATGGGATAACTACCGTCATCCCCGCGAAGGCGGGGATCCAGGCCACCCTATCAACCGTATCTCCTACCCCCGCACAGCTCGGCAACACTAACTGGCGTACAGATAAGCCTCGACATCCATGCCGGCATCACGCATTTGCGCCAGCTTGTAGCGCAGGGTACGCGGGCTGATACCCAGGCGCTCGGCAGCCTCCTTGCGACGTCCACGCTCGGCACGCAGGGTGTCGATGATGACCTGAAACTCGCGACGGCGAAGGTCCTCGCCCAGCGCGCGGGCATCGACCGCACTCGGCGACTCGACCGGTTGCGCCATTGGCGGCGCAACGCTCGGCACTACGGCCAGGCGCGGTGCCGTACCCTGCACCGATTGGCCGATGGGCGCATGCAGGCACAGATCCTGCGCCTGAATCACTCCCCCCTGCTGCAGGATCAATGCGCGTTGAATGGCGTTGTCCAGTTCGCGCACATTGCCCGGCCACTGATGCTGTACCAGGCTCTGCGCAGCCGACTCGGACAGGCGCACCGGCACCTGATTCATTTTTTTGACGTGCTTGGCCAGCAGTCGTTCGGCCAGCGGCAGAATGTCGGCAGGCCGCTCACGCAGCGGTCGCCAGGCCAGGGGAAATACCGACAGACGATAATAGAGGTCCTCCCGGAAGCGCCCCGCCGCCACCTCACTGGCCAAGTCACGGTTACTGGTGGCCAGCACGCGAATATCCAGGTTGATCGGTTTACGCGCCCCGACCCGCTCCACCTCACGCTCCTGCAACACACGCAACAACTTGGCCTGCAGCCCCAGTGGCATTTCGGAAATCTCGTCGAGCAGAATCGTGCCGCCGTCAGCCAGCTCGAACTTGCCTGGCTGCGCGTTGACCGCACCAGTGAATGCGCCCTTCTCATGCCCGAACAAGGTAGCCTCGAGCATGTTGTCAGGAATCGCCGCACAGTTGATGGCGATGAAAGGCCCGGAGGCGCGTGGCGACTGCTGATGGATATAACGCGCCAGCACTTCCTTACCAGTGCCGGACTCGCCGGTGATCATCACCGTCGAATCACTCTGCGCCACTCGGGACGCCAGCTCCAGCAGTTGCACGCTGGCCGGCTCGAGCGCCACAGGACCATCCCGATCTCCCGCCGTCAACTTGCCCAGTGCATGCCTGGCCACCAGCTCCAGCAGCGTACGCGGCTCGAACGGTTTGACCAGATAATCGGCCGCCCCCTGGCGAATGGCATCCACCGCCCGCTCCACCGCGCCGAACGCGGTCATCAGCAATACCGGCAGTTGCGGATAGCGACCACGAATCTGCGCCAGCAACTGATGACCATCCATGCCCGGCATGTTGACGTCACTGACCACCAGCCCGAACGGCTCTTCGGTCAACGCGACCAACGCCGCCTCGGCGCAATCGACCGCCCGATAATCATGCCCGCCCAGGCACAGGGTATCGGCCAGGGCTTCGCGCAGGGCGCGATCGTCTTCAACCAGCAGGACTTTGGCAGCCATGGGTTACTCCTGATTCGAGTGAGGCGCTGCACATTGCAGCGGCAGAGAAACGATGGCGCAGGTACCACGACCCGCACGCGATTGCAGCAGCAGCTGGCCCTGATGAGCACGCGCCACTGCCTTGACCACCGCCAGGCCGAGGCCGGTTCCGGTAGTCTTGGTAGTGAAGAAGGGCTCGCCCAGGCGCGCCAGGGTTTCCCGGCTCATGCCTGGCCCGTTATCGCTGACGCACAGGCGCAGCTGGCCGGCGCGGCGATATAGATGAATCTTCAGACGCGCATCACGTCCGGCAGCCTGAATGGCGTTGTCGATCAGATTGAGGACGCTGCCGACCAGCGTGTCGCGATTGCACAGCAACTCGCCGTCGCGCACATCGCACTGCCAGCGCACGGCCATATCACCCACATGCGCATCGGCAGCCGCACGTAGCGCGTCGAACAGAACCGACGGCGACAGGCGATCCGGCAACGGCAGCTCGCCCCGGGCGAAGATCAGCATGTCGCGAACCTGGTTTTCCAACTCGTGCAGCCGCTCCTTCAAGCGCCCGGCGAAGCGCTGCTGCTGTTCAGCCGGCAGCACCTGCTCGTTCAGGTGGCTTGCGTAAAGCAGCGCAGCGGAGAGTGGCGTACGGATCTGATGCGCGAGAGAGGCGACCATGCGCCCCAGCGCCGATAGACGCTCATGACGAGAGAGCTGATCCTGCAGGCGACGGGTTTCCGTCAGATCGGTCAGCAGCACAAGCTGCCCCGGTTCTCCGTGCAAAGAACGCGTGGCGATGGACAGACGGCGGCCGTCGCACATGGAGATTTCGTGACCATCGTCTTCGCGCGGCGCGAAGTTGCGAGCGATCACCTGGCGCCAGAGCATACCCACCAGTGGCTGGCCGAGCAGCGCACGCGCGACTGGGTTGGCCTCCCGCACGACGCCCTGACCGTCGATGACGATCACACCACCAGGCAGCAGATCCAGCAGGCTTTGCAGGCGATGGGCCAGACGTTCCTTCTCCGCCAGTTCCTGCATACGCTGAGCACTGACCAGTGCCAGTTGCCCCTTCAGCTCATTGACCCGCGCTTCCAGCAGGCTGTAAGACTCGCTGAGCTGATTGGACATCTGATTGAACAGGGCAAAGGCCTGCTCCAGTCCTGCACGGCTGGCTTGTTCGAGCGGCGCCGGAACGCCTGGCTCGGCTGACTCGGTAGGACGACGGTTGGCTTCCATCTGCTTCTCTCATACGACGCACCGTCAGAAGACGGTCGGATACAAGAGCTTTAGCAATCCCCGTGCCTACTTTTTTATACTTATTTTTCAATAACTTGAAAAAACAAAGCCGGAGCTCGCGTCAAAGCTCCGGCTTTCGGGTCAGCAATTACTCGTAGGGGCGCCATGCGCACCAGCTCTACAGAATCATGGCCTTTGCCACTGCGCGGCCGCCCCTCAGACAAGTCAATCCTCGTCCTGGCCATCCTCTTCGCGGCGGCTCATGCCGTACTTGCGCATCTTCTCGACCAGCGTGGTACGGCGAATGCGCAAGCGCTCGGCAGCGCGCGCGACTACACCGCCCGCATCATCCAGCGCCTGCTGGATCAGCCCCTGCTCCAGGTTGCCGAGGTAGTCTTTCAGATCCAGCCCCTCCGGCGGCAGCATGGCTGGCGTATCGAGGCCCGGCAAACCGGCCATGATCGCAGCGCGCTCTTCCATTTCATCACGCAGGCTGGCTGCAAGCTGCTCATCCTCGTCATCAACATGACGGAATTTCTTCGGCAATTCGCCGACACCGATCACACCGTAGGGATGCATGATCGCCATGCGCTCTACCAGGTTGGCCAACTCACGTACGTTGCCCGCCCAGTCATGACGGCACAGCGACATGATGGCGGCCGAGTTGAAGCGAATGGAGCCACGCTTCTCGTGCTCCATGCGCGAAATCAGCTCGTTCATCAGCAGCGGGATATCTTCGATACGCTCGCGCAGCGGCGCCATCTCGATCGGGAAGACGTTGAGGCGGTAATACAGGTCCTCACGGAAACTGCCGTCCTCGATCATCTTCTCCAGATTTTTGTGCGTGGCAGCGATGATGCGCACATCGGCGGTCTGCGTCTTGTTGCTGCCGACACGCTCGAAGGTTCGCTCCTGCAGCACGCGCAGCAACTTGACCTGCATCGGCAGCGGCATGTCGCCGATTTCATCGAGAAACAGCGTACCGCCGTTGGCCAGCTCGAAGCGCCCTGCCCGACTGGTAATGGCCCCGGTAAAGGCGCCCTTCTCGTGACCGAACAACTCGCTTTCCAGCAACTCGGCCGGAATGGCGCCGCAGTTGACCGGCACGAACGGTGCCTCGCGACGCTTGGAGTGGTAGTGCAGATTGCGCGCTACCACTTCCTTGCCGGTTCCGGACTCACCGAGGATCAACACGCTGGCCTCGGTATCGGCGACCTGTTGCATCATCTGTCGCACCTGCTGAATGGCGCGACTGGTACCGACCAGGCTGCGGAACAGATTGGGCTCGCGCTGCCGACCACGATCACGGGCCTGGTCGTACATCTCGCGATAGACCTGGGCACGGTGCAGCGAATCGAGCAGCTTGTTATAGCTGAGTGGAGTCTCCAGGCTGGCCAGCACACGCCTGCGCAAATCTTCCGGCCACTCGACGATGCTGGAGTCACCAACCGTCAATAGCGGCAGGAACTCATCCCAGCCAGCAATCTGCTTGGTCAGCTCGAGCGCCCCCCCCTTGGTCTCGACATCGCCCAGCAAGACGCTGAGCACTTCGCGACTGGAAGCGAGCTCGGCCACAGCATTGCGCCAATCCTGGCTGGTACAGGCCAGATGCTCTTCCCCGAGAAAACTCAGGATGATCGCCAACTCGTGGCGGCGCGCAGCATTGTCATCGATCAACAGGATTTTGGTTTCACGCCACATCTTGTGCTTGTCTGACCCGAGAAGTGAGGGAAATTGCGCGCCAGATCTTCGACACGCACCGGCAATTAGCCACTAGTAAAGTCAAAAAATTGAAGCCAGTCAATTTTATGGCGTAACTTTTTTGCCCGCCAATGGAATTAGCTAAGCAGCTGTTTGCAGAGCCGGGTAGTGGCAACCGAGAAAAAAGAAAGAGAAATGCAATCGGAGAGAGGGACAACCGAGCCGAACCTACTAGTTAAACTCGGTAAACATGAGGCTATCAGCCGAAAAGCTGATAAACCTTGGCTCCCTGGCGGGACTGATTGAGCTGGACCAGTTCGCCGGCCAGACGCCGCTGCTCGGTCTGACAAACGGTCACCAACTCACGATACAGTGACAGCAAATTTTCCAGGCCACTGCGCAGCTCTTCTTCGTCATGACTGTCGACCATAGCCGCATCGATTGCCATACGGCATTGCAAATCCAGCTCGCCAATGGCTATCCAGTCCTGACTAACCAAAGCATTGCGCAAAGTGATAGCGGTTTCGTGCAAACGCTGAACTGAATCGATCATCATATTTACCTTTATCAAGCGACTTATGGCGCAATTCCATCCCAACCGGACTTGATCGTACGCATAAGTCGAGAGACCTCATCGATAATCGTTACATCAGCATTAGCATTGGCCTCAACCAAGCGATTGCCCATGTACTCATACAACCGGTCTAGGTTGGCTGCGACGTCACCGCCACGCTCCATATCCAATGCGCCACGGAGCCCTCCAACGATAGAAATAGCTTTACCTATGAGCTCTCCCTTCATAGCCAATTGACCGTGCTCAAGCGCCCCGCGGGCTTGCGCCATACGAGAAAGACCACCCTCCATCAACATCTGGATTAGTCGATGCGGGCTGGCATCGGAAACCAAAACGTCAGTATTTACACTCTGGTACTGACGAAGAGCGGAAGCAGAGTTCATCATTTTGAAATTCTCGATGGTTGCTATCTACCTATCAATGTGATCGACCGGTTACTCAGATTCTTTAGTCCCTGAGATAGACCTCTGCTGCTTTTCACCCGATCAAGATCTTGAGCTAGTTCGTGCCGTAAGCGCATCCAAGCTAGCCAAAAGTGAGTTTCCGGTACTAGTCAATTGTCCCACAAGGCTGTCCATAGCGTTATACTGCGCGTAAAGACGCGCTTCAAGCGATGTCATGGCACGAGCATGAGCATCACGCTGCCTACTGATACTAGTGAGCGTGCCCTGAAGTGAGTCGGATCGCTCACTGAGGATTCCTCCCGCCTGAGTGTAGGATCTGATCTGATCATCCATCCGCTTGAACAAGCCATTATCAGTGCCCGCGAAAAATGCGCCAATGGATTCAGGACGATCCTGAATGACCGCAGTCAATTGGGCTTGATCAATGGCCAGAGTACCGTTGCTCTGTGTTCTGATACCCAAATCAGCAAGAATCCTGATCGAGTCATTGCCTGTATCAACAGGAGAGGTTAGCTCCCTACGCACGGTATTCATCAGTTGCCGTATGGAGGCATCACCCACCAACGCCCCACCACTGGCACTCGATCCGTCAGCAGCCTGGGTAACCCTGGTAAGGGAGTTAGTCACCCTGACGACTTGATTATAGGAGTCAACGAACCGCTGGATTGATTCATTGAGGCCGCTTGCGTTCGGCCCAATCGTCAATGTCGTATCCTGGCCAACTGCCTCCGCTCGCAGCTCGAAAGTAATACCGCTTACCGCCCCCTCGACTCTGTTGGTCGCACTGGATAGCGCAAGTCCATCGATCTCAAATTCGGCATTCTGAGCTCTAGTGATATAACCTGCCGCCCCGCCTGACTGCTGCACACTACCGTCCACGGCAAGTTGGGACAAAGAAGCATTGGAGCCGGCTACGGAAATATCTTTCCCCTGACCGGTAGCAGTACTACTGAAAATCAGACGAGAACCCACATTGGGATTGCCGGGGTCACTCACGACGTTAGCCGTGATACCACTCCCCCCAAGCTGCGCGTTAATTGCATCACGAACCTCAACCAATGAAGCCCCCTCTGCAATATTCACGGTCAATGGGTCGTCCGTCCCAAGGCCTATGGTGAGCGAGCCTGCCGAAAAAGCCGTTTCAGAACCTATGTAGGCGGTTGCGACCCTAGAGGATGAAGCCAACTGATTGACTTTTATTTGGTAACTGCCGGCGACGGCACTATCAGAGGCATTAACTGTAATCCGCTCAGCATGCGACGAAGTAGCAGCAAGGGCAGAGAAGGCGCTTCCAGAGCCCAGCTCTCTCATAGCAGTCTGAAATGCCTCCAAGGCGCTCCTTAATTGTCCTACACCCGAGATCCTCGCATCAGTCTGACTCCTAAGACGATCGAGCTGAGCAGTCTTGGGGGCACTCTGCGCATTAACCAGTGACGTGACGATCGCCTCAATATCAAGCCCGGAACCAAGACCATTACCAATAATAGTTGGCATGCATCACCTCTCGACAGTCTTTTGACTTCAACTAAATACCCTTAGGAGACAGCAAGACTCAGGCCATCACGCCTATGCCGTCGTGTTTACCATCAGGCTTCGAGCTTCTTCGAGATGCTTCAATAAACGCAGAGCCTCTTCGGAAGGAATTTGCCGGATGACTTCGCCTGAAGATTGATCTCGAACCTCAACCACGACCCGACCACTGGAGTCATCTACTCGAAAAGCAAGATCTCGCTGGATGGACTGCGCAAACTCTTGAAGAGACACGATCACATCACCAATGGCATCGGTGTTATTCATGACAACATCCACGCCAGACGCCAACTCGGAGGCGGGCTCATGACCAGCAGAATCTGCAATATCTGGAGCCTCAGCTCTCCTCTCTACAACCGGCCTAATATCAATTGCGCCAGAGTTCCTGGCACCGTAAGCATTGATATCCATAACCGCCTCCTTGAAAAGGCAAAAGCAGGAACAGGAGTCCTAGGACTCCTCCCCCTGCTTATTCTTGCAGATTTAGACCTTCTTACTGCAGCAGGCTCAGCACAGCCGATGGCAGCTGATTGGCCTGCGCCAGGATAGAGGTACTGGCCTGCTGCAACACTTGGTTCCTGGTGAGGTTAGCAGTTTCTGCAGCAAAGTCGGTATCCATGATACGACCGCGTGAAGCAGACACGTTTTCAGCGATGTTCTGCAGATTGGCAATGGTGTTGGTGAAACGGTTCTGAACGGCACCCAATTCAGCACGACGGCTGTCAATCGTTGCCATTGCAGCATCAATGGCAGAAACAGCAGCTTGAGCGCCAGACGCAGTCGTAATATCTACCTCACCAGATGCCACCCCCAGACCAGAAGCGTTGAAGGCTGCAGAACCCATGGTGACGTTGATGATTTCATTGGCATCGGCCCCAACCTGAAACGCCACATCACCAGAAAAAGCACTCCCATCGAGCAGATAGAGCTTGTTAGTGCCGCTACCGAAGCTAGTGGTATCAGAGATACGATCAAGCTCACTCTGCAATGCAACCACTTCCTGATTCAGAGACTCACGGTCAACGCTGCTGTTACTACCGTTGGCAGCCTGCAAAGCCAACTCACGCATACGCTGCAGAATTTCAGTTGACTGCTGCAGGGCACCTTCTGCCACCTGAGCGATAGAGATACCATCATTAGCGTTGCGAACCGCGACATTCAAACCATTGATCTGACTAGTTAGACGGTTGGAGATTTGCAGACCAGCAGCGTCATCCCTGGCGCTATTGATACGCGAACCGGTGGAAAGACGCTGCATGGAAACACCCAGAGAATCGGAAGCGCGGTTCAGGTTGCGCTGAGTGTTAAGGGAAGCGACGTTAGTGTTGACGGTCAATGCCATGATTTCGTCCTCCGAAGGACTGAGCTTGATTACCTGAGCTTGCGACTCTGAGCCTGCAGCTCATGCGGCTATTGAGTTCGCGTTCATGAGTTGTATCGGCGTCTCTTTCCTAATCTTTAGCGATCCGGTACGACTTTTTTTGGCAGCCCGCCACATGCATTACACAGCACCGTTCGAACCTGATCACGCGGTCGCCCTCGCCCCAAAACTTTAGCCCTCCTGCGTAAAAGGGGCCTCAGCAGTCAGCTGGGGGATGCTCCAACCTCATTCCCCCCTCCAGAGGGAAGGGCTAGGGGAAATTGGCCGTTTCAGGACATTTAGCCCTCTCCCTCAGCCTTAACTGACAGGCCTTAGCCTCGAGCCCCTGCAATTTGGGGCTGTAGTCAATCTGCTAACCAAGCCTTACGCCACTCAAGCAACGCATCCCCTTGCAGCAACCAGTCCCGCAGCACAGCGTCACGCAACATATCACCAGCTCTGCCAGTGGCATCCATATCAGCCAGGTGCATACGGATCGCGTCCAGCCAATCCTCAGTACGATTCCTGACCATGGTCACCGGCAGACCGCAGCGGTAGGTCACGATGTCCGTACAAATAACCGGGAAACCGCATGCGCCATACTCCAACAGGCGCAGGTTGCTCTTACACTCGTTGAATAAGTTCATCTCAAGCGGAGCCAGGGCCAGATCCAAATTCAGGGAAGCCAAACGCTCGGGATACTTCTCGATCGAGACTCCTGTGTGGAACTCGTGGACATAGGGTTTGAGTATCTCGGGACACATACCGAAGAAGACCCATTCGACATCATTCGCCAAGGTGCGTACCACGTCGAACAACAGCTCCAGATCTCCGGTATGGCTAGTGCCACCAGCCCAACCTACGCGGGGCTTGCGACCGACGCACCGCTGATTTTTCAACCCACCCCACCACTCCACTGGCAAGCGGTTCTGGACGACTCTAATGTCGGGGTGAAGCCCCTTGAAGGCCTCTGCAAGTGGCTCAGTGGAAACAACGAAACGATCAACCAAACTCAACGACTTATTAATGTAGTCCATCACATTCTTGGGAATCTGGTTGTAATGAATACTTTTCTCCGGCACGCCTGGAATGAAGTCGTCCATATCCATTACGCGGAAAACGCCCTGGTAGATGTTTGATTCTTCACGCAATAACAAGCTCTGAGGAGTGAACTGGCGCTGGTAAATGATCGTATCAGGAGAAAAGCGCTCCAGCTCTACCGGCGCCAATAATTGGTTGGTAGACATACCCTGAATGAGCATGTCTCGCTCCATCGCCAAGAACGGCTGATGCAAACGGTAGTGCCCACAGCCTCCACCGTCCGAAGGATGGCACAATATACGCGGTACCACGGAAGGCCCTACGTGGTTCCATTCCAGCTCCTTACGATAAGCCGGGATGAAACCAAAGCCATTGAGCGAGAGGTTCTGATTATACGCCGGATCTCGTGCCAGTTGCGGCAGCCACTTTTCATACAAGGCGTGGCGCTCACTCTCGGAATGCTCCTGACGCTCACCATGGATGACACCCTCTCCTGACTCAATACCCTGACACAGAGTCGAGAAAGGTGTCCAGACAGTTAGATAGCCAGCAGCCTGGGTTTTGAGACAAAAATCAACATCGGCAAAATCACTAGCGAGACTGACCGTATCCAAACCACAGACATCGGAGAACAACGCACGCGAGACCATCATGCAAGCTTGGCTGACGGCGCTATAATTTTGTACAACCTGCAAACGATCCATATAGCCAGGCGCCGTGCTTGACTCGCCCATAAATGCTCCCCCTGCTGGCCCTCGTAGTCCCAATACGATCCCAGCATGCCTAACTGGCCCCGATAAGTAGAAAATCTTGGCGCCGACAACACCTACTTCTGGACGCTGGGCATGGTTTAACATTTCCTCCAGCCAATCTCCGCTCATGAACTCGACATCACCGCTAAGGATCACCAAATACTCGCCACTAGCACCGCTCGCCGCCGCGTTATACATCGCCGAAATATTAAGCGCCTCCGGAGCCTCGAAAACCCGGATCATCCCATCTGAAATGGCGGCGATACTACCAGCCCATTCAACGATGTCTACCTGGCAACCAGGTGCGGCAATGAGCACTACTTCGTAGTGCGAATAGCCGGTATGTTCCAGCAATGTTTCCACGCAACGCTGCAGCTTGCCCAAAGAAGCTGTGAGCGGAATAAGGATAGAGACACTAGGGTTAGCAGCATGCCCATAGTCGATTCGGTACTGACCAGGAGCCCCACTCAAAATAGAGGCATTCTCATAACCCCTAGCCCGCAGGTGACGTGCCACAACTCGCAGCTCATCGTCGATGTGTAGGGCACTAGACGACTCGGTAATCAGAAGCGGCTCGTCAACATGCGCCAGCCCTGCCATTCCAATGCTCTCGACTAGACGCAAGATCAGGTCAAGCTCGAATGCCCTAGGAAACTCAGGATCAAAACCATCTTGATCGATGAACACATCGCGACGGAAGAACCAGTGGCGAGACATCGCTGCCGGATAACTTAGCAAGTAATCCAGATTGAAGGCCGGACGAAACCAAGGGGACAGGGCAGCGTCAGCCTGCTGGCGCACTTCATCACCATACACGGCATGGCATTCGGGCGCCTCGAGCAACTCAAGCGCCAAGGTTTGCAATCCATTTGCCGTAAACTCTTCTCCAGCCTGGATCAGGGTAAACCAGTCGCAGGAGGCGGCTGCCACCTCTTGATTAAGAACGCCAATGAAGTCGCGATCGTTCACTTTGACAAAGCGCAACTCCTCCGACGAGTTTTCAGCAGGGATGTCATGCACGGTCAATACGACGATGCGAGTTCCAGCATAGAAATTTCTATCTGCATCAAGGCTCTTGATCGACTTGATCACCGCATCAAGATTTCCACTAAGATCCTGGATAAATATCCCAAATATCGCACCACCACCATAGCGTTCAAAAGTGCGGGTCATCAGGCGAAGGGCGTTCTCTGTCGGTGTCCGCGCCTCAAGCCAGCGCTCCAGTGTATCCTCCTCGCGTTCAGCCTTCCCAGCCGTCGATGAATCTAGTCCCCTTTGTGTATCGCCGCGAACTCGCAGCGTTGTCGCCACCATTACAGAAACAGACGACTTGCGCTTAATAACACGCTCAAGGAAACAGATCTCATCCTCCATCAGCATTTCCACATCAACACCGGCACCTCCCAAGGCCTGCATAACCTTGGCAGTCAGTTCAACGACTCGCAGGGGCGTAGTCGCTGTAGGCCTGGCCACCGATCCGACTTTTGACAGGCTGTAATAGATCCCACGAAACACGGGGAACCAGAAATTCAGCAGCGTGCCGTCGTCCCACTCCAGATCGAAGAAAGAGCTGCCGTCTCGATTGTGGATGAAGTTAAATGGAGAGGCGTCCAGGTATACAGCTTTGATACGCCTGAAGCCATCAGCTCCCACTTCACTGACGGCGAACAACTGCTCGTACAGTGGCCTAAACCAACGCGCAATATCTGCCGCCTCCCAGCCTTTCCGGTTCACTACCGACAGAAGGCTGTTAAACAGCAGCTCGCCCGGGTGGAGTGTTTCTTCTTCCGGAAAACTCATGAAGTCCGGAAGCGTGGATGCATGCAATAGCCGCCGCCTGACACTGACGCCCACAGCAGAACGTTGCAATTTTACTTCTTTGGCCAAGCTACTGGTTCGACCCGGCGAATAGATGAAGGCCAAGTCCTGTGTATTACTCGGCCAATTGTGATTTTCCTTCTTAGCCAGCACCAGAAACGAGTTAGCCAGGTCACCAAGCAGACCATTTTCAATAATCGCACGGTAGGCCGCCCCCTCCGAGAAGGTTCTCGCATATCCGACCATCTGATCAGGCGCAAACATCGACGACAGGAGATTGACGGCGATGCTCGGATCGCAGGCTTCTATTTCTTCCGTCAAGATAGTGGTTGGCACCTTGTAATCGGGGTACGGAAAATAGAATTCGACATCGGGAAAACCACTCCCGACCAACAAACGCTTCAACTCCTTGCGGCCGAAGGTCACCGCGCTGGTATCACTATACAACCCCTCGATACCGAAAAAGGGCACGCCAATATGATCCTCCGGCGCCCCTGCCCAGTACTTCAGACCAAGCTTGTTCTCAATCGCGACAATGAGAACACCGCCCGGCGAGAGGAAGCTACGGGCAAGAGCTAGAGCTTCAGCAACCGGATCCTCGCCCTCGATAAATACACGGCTGTACTCAAGAACACCTATTAGCGTGACGACATCGAAGCGGTCATCACACTGGAAATCCTGAAAATTATCGTTGAAGACTCGAACACTATTGAAGTCACGAGTTCTCTCAGCAGTAATCGCCGCCCGTCGACGACTACCCTCAACACAGGTCAACAAAGCCCCAGCCTCTGCAAGAAACCGACTGATTGCGCCACAACCAGAGCCCAGCTCTAAGACCTTCTTTCCTTTAAGCTGTGTTTCCAGAGGGCGCAGGATATTTGCGCGCGCAGGCGTCAGGTGATATCTAGATGGCCAGTCAGTGGCGTACCTGTTTAACTCCTCAGAGGCTAGGCTCACATCGTTGGATTGTTTGAGCGCATTGTAGATACGCCCCTCGACAGCATCACCATCGCTGTAACCGAAGGACGACTTCTCCTGGCGCTCGTAGATTCTCAAGGATTCATTGAGCACATAGACCTGCCCTTCAAAAGCAGCGCAATTGGTTTCGTCATATTTAGTTTTGTTCTTCACGCCACTCACCTTGTTGATTCCTATGATCGATAAGCATTTCCAGGCTGATCGCAACCGCACCTAATGCGGCAAGATCATGCATCCAACGCATCAACAACCTACCTATTCGCCACGCAAAGCAAAATCCCAGCCAATGCGCTACCATCAACAGATAGACAACTCCAGGTGAGATGAGAGATCGGTATACGCGAACCAATGATTAAGCAGCCAGACAAGACATTGCCACCTACAGAATAATGAACTTCTTGGGACATATCAGAGCAGCCCATACTGCTCGTGCGCATCACATCCTATTAAACAGATTGAGTTGCGCCACTAGCACATAACTTCTCTGCGAGGCATCCAGGACGATTTGCTGAAAAGATAGACGCGATAGCGCTTCTGCATAATCCAACTCCCGTAACTCGGCCTGGATCGTCCGATTAACCAAGGTGACGTCCTCATTGTCGGTCTGGCTAGAATCGACAACATTCAGCCGTGCGCCAATTTGCCCCTGCGCCATATCCACAGTGGCCATACCGTTAGAAATATTCGATAGTCCCAAAGCAACTGCATCACGGACCTCCCTACTATCGGTACTGTTTTCAAGCACCTGACGGAGCTGTGAAATGGAATCCAAGATACCTATTCTCACGAGTGGCTCACCACCAGTAGCAGCTACTGCGGGACCAGGCCCTTCAAGGGTGAAACTTGAGGAGGGGGGGGGCGTGCCATTAACGTAAAAATCGACACCACCATATGTGACTCGCGTGTCGCCACTGTCCGCAAGGCGACCGGACACAGGCGCCCCCAACGGCAACGGAGTGATTGTGTAGTTTTGAGGGTCGACAGCATCAAAAGTAATCTGCACACCACCGGCAGGAAAATTAGCGAAGGAGACCTCATCCCTAACCAACGCACCACTGATACTGCCAGCAGGTGCTGCAGGCGTGGAGTTGTCGGTAACCGTTAGTCGGCCAGCATTCTGTGAGTTCTGAAATACCTGCTTGCCATTATCGCTGATGGCTACCTCCAGAGAGCTTGAAATCTGTAACTTACGTTGCCCTTCATCACCCATATAAATGTAGCTACCATCGTCCTGACGGATAAACGGCTGAGTTTTACCCTGGAACCCTGAGAAAAGATATTCACCACGTGCGTTACGCGTGTTCATCAATGCCAGCAACTCGTCCTCACGCTCGGCTAGCTCAGCCGCTATAGACTTACGATCATCTAGCCCCAAAGCTCCATTGCCAGCCTGTACAGTGAGCTCCCGTACTCGCTGAAGAACAGTCGTCACCGATTGAAGAGTTACCTCCTCTTGCGTCAAGCTGTTCTGCGCAGCAGTAAGATTGGTTTGGTACTGACCCAGCATGGCCTGCTGTTGCTCCAGCTGTAGCAAGCGTACCGAAGCCACCGGGTCGTCCGCTGGCGTTAGGATGCGGTTACCAGTGCTTATCTGCTCTTGAGTGCGAATGATGTTGGCGTAGTTGCGCTGCAGGCCAGTGACCCCATTGTTGAACGCCTGGATGCTGGAAATGCGCATGTTCTGCCCTCTTGCTAGAAACCACCAAATCCGGCGGCCTACAGGGTGCGCTCTGCACACCTGGTGATTTATCGGTACGCATAGCCTATTACGACACGCGTACCCTACAGTACTAACGGAAAGAGTTGATCAGTGTATCGAACAAACTTCGGGCGACTTGAATGATCTGCGCTGAGGCATTGTAGTATTGCTCAAATTTGATCAGATTGGCCGCCTCTTCATCCAAGTTGACACCCGACAGGGAATCACGATTATCAGTTGCCTGCGCAAGTATTGCCGAGGTTGCCTCCCCATCAAGACGCGCTTGCGCGGTCAGAGTACCAACTCGCTCAACAAGATCACCATAGCCATCGGAAAAGCTTACGCCGGTGCTCCCTGGAGCTGCAGGATCAACATTGATAGTCGCCTTTGACTGCAAATCGACCAGCTTCAACGCATTGCGGTTATCCGATACACCATTGGCATTAAAAGCTACGGAGAACGTATCGCCCTCCTGCGGTCTGCCACTGAGGGTCACTCTTAGAGAGCTACCATCCGCTAGCTCCAACTCGTAGGTATTAGTCTGCCCAGATTGGAAGGTTGCAGGCACCGCCGGGGTACCGTTGTTGTTAATGCGTGTAAGAGTGGCGCCAGCCGGCAGAGTGAAATCACCGGCGGCTTCATCGTAAACCAACGTAACCGGCAAAGCACCGGTCAGGCTTGCCAGATCCAGTCTGGACTGTAGGTCTGGCTGACTGATGACACCAGTTCCGCGGTTCTGCAGGTTGGATTCAGCCCTCACTGGCGCTGTGAAGGCTAACTGATCCGGCTGATCCAGTACCACCTCGATATCACTTGCACCGCGACGAGTTGGCTGCAATAGAAAGATATCGTTAGGCGCAGGCGGCGGCGAACCTAGCTCAACGGTGAAGCCCTGATCACGTCCGCTACTGTCGATAAAACTGAGCGTACCAGGCGGGTTCTCCGCAACGGTCATCACGGCATTGTCGCTCAAGCGGCGCGCGGTGTAATTGGTGCCGTCGAACTCCAAACGGTAGTCACTAGCAGTCAAGAGACTTGTGTCACTGATATTAAGAAGTGGCTGAGCATTAACAGCGCTGTTGTTACCACTAAAAGCACGTACACGTAATGCTGCTAGCGCCGGGTCATTGAAGTCACCAAATAACGCGCTCCCCACCTGCCCCTTAAGATCAAGTCCCTGCCCCAGTTGGTCGTTGACCTGGTCACTAACCGCCAGTGCCAAACGCCCCAAGGAATTAAAAGTAGAATCCAGCACCTCCTCACGGTAACGGATCAATCCACCTAGTTCACCACCGCTAATTTGGGTGGTTATGGCTTGGCGCGAATTGCCGCTAACAAACTGCACCTCAAAACGAGTGGGGTCACCTGCTCCCGGACCGACTTCAAGACGGCTGGCGGTTGCCCCGACCACTAGCGGCTGGCCACTACCTATGAATAGGTTATAGGTATTATCATCCTGCGGTACAACCGTTACGCCAACATAGGTAGAAAGCTGACGTACTGCCTCGTCGCGAGCATCAAGTAGATCGTTGGGTTGTTGGCCGTTGGCAGCTGCAATGGCGATGGCGTTATTCAAATTAGCTACAGTAGTAGACAGGCGATTAATCTGATCACCGACAGCCACCATCTGTCTATTGATGAAAGTATTCTGTTCATTTAACCGCTCATAGACAGTATTGAAACGTCGCGACAATCCTTCTGCCTCCGACAGCACCAACTGGCGCGCCGGTATATTAGCCGGATCCTCCGCTGCAGTTTGCAGTGCCGCAAAAAAAGACTGAAGCGAGGGAGTAATACCCGTAGTAGAACCTGCCAATAGAGAATCAAGTTGATTAATCTGACTTTGATACGCGGTCACATCGCTGGCCAAGGCAGTACTAGAACGCACTTGAGCAGTCAGAAACTCACTATAGCTACGACGGATATCAGTCAGCGTAGTGCCTGAACCTATATAACCGACACCGCTGTACTGTGGTGCTCGGGTTGCTTGAACAGCATCTTGCCGAGTGTAACCCGGTGTGTTTACGTTGGTGATATTGTGGCCAGTGACACTGAGCTGGGTCCTACTGGCAGCAAGCCCCGAAAGACCTATATTGAGCAAATCAGCCATATTTCAGCCTCAAGTTCTTGTAGTGCTACTGTCTGCAGTCGCCACGGCCTGGTAAGTTTGCATCTTGCGAGCGATCTGCGAGATCTTGCGCGCATAGTTCGGATCGGTGGCGTAGCCAGCCTGCTGCAGTTCCTTGACGAAACGCTCCGGATTCTCGGTGACGTTCAGCGCCTTCTCGTAGCGACCGTTGTTCTGCAGGAAACTGACGTAATCGTCGAAACTCTGTGCGTAGGAGTCATAGGCACGGAAGCTGGCCGCCTCCTTGACCGCCTTGCCCCCCTTGTACTCCGTGGTCAGCACGCGGGCCGACTCGCCCTCCCAGCTGCCATGGGACTTGATGCCGAACAGGTTGTGGCTGCTCTCGCCATCGCGGGTGCGAATGATCGACTTGCCCCAACCGGTTTCCAGCGCAGCCTGGGCCACCAGGTAACGCGGGTCGACACCGATCTTCTCGGCAGCGGCTTCCGCCATCGGCAGCATGGTGGCGACGAATTCCTGCGGTGAGCTGAATGCAGCTTTGCCCGGCGCCAGCGGCGGTTGAGCAATACGACGGCCCGTCAATGCATCGCTGTTGCCAAGGCTCAGACCGCGGTCCTTGGGCGCGGCGCTGGCCTGCGCCGGAATCCAGTCGCTGCCGGCCAGGGTCTTGCCCTCGCCCTCTGCAGCCGATGGCACGATACCGGCCAACAGGCGGTCCGCCAGTTTGCCCGGCACGGAGAGGCGACGGCGATTGAGCTGCGCCACGTCATCACGGAAGCCTTCGCTGGTGGCGATCTTGTCAGCCTTCGACTCGCTCACTGCTGCAACCGGTTGCTCGATCTGCGCGAAGGGGTTTGGGCGACTAGACGGCTGCTTGATCTTCGACATCTGCCGCACCAGCACATCAGCCAGACCGATACCGCGCCCTTCCTTGGAGAGCGTCACCGCCAGTTGCTGGTCATGCATGTCCTGATAGGTCTTGCTCTCGTTGCTGTTCATGAAGTTGCCCTCGCCGAACGCGGCGTTGGCCGAACGCATGGCCTTGAGCATTTCATTCATGAACAGCGATTCGAACTCCTGCGCCACCTTGCGGATGTTCTGCTCGGTGTCACCGCCCACCTTGAACTGGTTGAGGCGGTTCAGGTCGGTGAAGGCACCACTGTCGATCGGGCTTTTACCGTTACCGAGCAGACCGGCTGAGAGTCGGGAATCCATATCGGCAATTCTCCTCAGATCACGATCAGGTCGGCCTGAAGGGCGCCGGCTTGCTTGAGCGCCTCCAGGATGGCCATCAGGTCGGAAGGCGCCGCGCCTACCTGGTTAACCGCACGGACAATCTCGTCCAGGCTGGTACCAGGGCCGAACTTGAACATCGGCTTGGCCTCTTCCTCGGCGCCCACGCGAGAACGTGGGACCACCGCGGTCTGCCCGCCGGAAAATGCCTCAGGCTGGCTGACGATGGGGTCTTCGGTGATGGTCACGGTCAGGCTGCCGTGAGTCACTGCAGCCGGCTGTACCTTGACGTCCTGGCCAATGACGATGGTGCCGGTACGCGAGTTGATGATGACCTTGGCCACCGCTTTACCCGCCTCGACCTGCAGATTCTCGAGGATCGACAGATAGTCGACGCGCTGATTCGGGTCGAGCGGTGCGCTGACGCGAATCGAGCCGCCATCGATGGCCTGGGCCACGCCAGGGCCAAGCAGGTCGTTGATCTGATCGACGATATTCTTCGCCGTGGTGAAGTCAGGGCGGTTGAGGTTCAAAGTCAGGTAATTGCCCTGATCGAAACCACTCGGCACCGGACGCTCGACGGTAGCCCCGCCAGGGATGCGCCCGGCGGACGGTACGTTGACGGTGATGCGCGAACCATCGGCACCACTGGCGTCGAAACCACCGACCACAAGGTTGCCCTGGGCGATGGCGTAGACGTTACCGTCGATGCCCTTGAGCGGCGTCATCAGCAGGCTGCCACCGCGCAGACTCTTGGCGTTACCGATCGAGGAGATGGTGATGTCGATGGTCTGTCCCGGCTTGGCGAACGCCGGTAGATCAGCATGCACCGACACAGCGGCAACGTTCTTCAGCTGTACGTTGCCACCTGGCGGCACCTTGATGCCGAACTGCGCCAGCATGTTGTTGAAGGTCTGCACAGTAAAGGGGGTCTGCGTGGTCTGGTCGCCGCTGCCATTGAGGCCGACCACCAGGCCGTAACCGATCAGCTGGTTGCTGCGCACACCCTGGATCGACGCCAGATCCTTCAAACGCTCGGCCTGGGTCGGCAAGCTCAACAACAGGCACACCAGCATGGTTGCCAGCAACAGCCAGTCGTTGGCGCCACGACGGCGATAGCCGCGATGAGCGACCGCGAACTGTCGACGGCACGCCCCAGCCTGCGCCGACTCACTGCCATGAACTCGCGCCCCTCGCTTGCTAGCCGAGGTCACAGCGAAGGCCTCGCGCGCCGAACCGCTGGTCGTTACTCGCGCGTACCAGTTGGACAGGTGCGCGAGTAACAGGGACGGAGAATGAGTCAGCCAGGTTTTCATCTACAGTTCCCCGCGATCAGAACGGCCACAGCGGGCTCATGAAGAAACGACTCATCCAGCCGGGCTGACTGGCGTCGGCGAAGGCGCCAGTCCCGGAATAGGTGATGCGCGCATCCGCAACCCGAGTGGAAGACACTGTGTTATCAGTGGAGATGTCGTCGGCACGCACCAGCCCAGAGATACGCATCAGCTCATCGCCGGTATTGAGGGTCATCCACTTCTCGCCACGCACGGCCAGAATGCCGTTGGGCAGCACCTCGGCGACGGTCACGGTGACCGAGCCAGACAAGCTGTTGCTCTGCCCTGCCTGACCGGAGCCGCTGGCTTCGCGCTCAGCGTTCCAGCTCGCTTCCAGGCTCAGATTGGGATTGGTCATACCGAGCGCGCTGAGGCTACGTAGCGGGTTGTCGGGAGTCACCGCCATACCAAACAGGTTGGGCGCACCGATGGCACCCGAGCTGTCCTTCTGGATGTTACTGTTGGCGTTCTTGCTGGCTTGGGTACGCTCATTCAGGGTGATAGTGATGATGTCGCCGACGCGAAACGCCTTGCGGTCGTCGTACAGACCGTTCTCGAAACCAGCCTGATAGATCGAGCCGTTGTTCTGCGCAGCCGGCAGCGGCGTGCGCGGCAGCACCGGCGCATAATAAGGGTCGTCCGGCTTGGCTGTCGGGGCTACGCAGCCGCTGCCCAGCAGCAGACCAGCCAACAAGATTAAAAAGAGGATTTGCCGGTTCATAACCACTCCCTTACGGGGTTCACAACAGAGTCAAAAGCGATCAAAGGTTCTGCGTCAGGAAAGACAGCATCTGATCAGCCGTAGAGATCACCCTAGAGTTCATTTCATATGCGCGCTGGGTAGTGATCATGTTCACCATCTCCTCAACCACGCTGACGTTGGAATTCTCCAAGGTATTCTGCAAAGTTGTGCCCAAACCATTGAGACCCGGGTTGCCCACCTGCGGTGCGCCACTGGAACCTGTTTCTAGGAACAAGTTGTTACCGATGGCTTCCAGGCCAGCCGGGTTGACGAAGTCGGCCAGCTGGATATTGCCGATAATCTGCGGCTGTGGATTGCCGGTGGTGGTCACCGAGACGGTGCCATCCTCACCGACAGTGAAGGTGCGCACTTCGTTGGGTAGGACAATAGCCGGTTCCAGTGCAAAACCTTGGGAGGTAACGATTTGCCCGTCAGAGTTCAGGTGAAAGCTGCCGTCGCGAGTATATGAAACGGTGCCATCAGGCTGTAGGATCTGAAAGAAACCACGACCATTGACCGCCATATCCATAGGCTGCTCGGTAGTCTGCAGGCTGCCGGCTGTGAAAATCTTCTGCGTACCGACTACGCGCACTCCAGTACCCAATTGCAGGCCGGAAGGCAGTTCACTGTCCTGACTGGACTGACCGCCAGGCTGACGGCGAATCTGATATAATAGGTCTTCGAATTCCGCACGGTCGCGCTTGAAGCCAGTAGTTGACACGTTGGCCAAATTATTGGAAATGGTTGTCAGGTTCATGTCCTGGGCCGCCAAACCCGTCTTGCTGACCCACAGTGCCGGAAGCATATCGTTTCTCCTCGAACGCCGATTTTATGGCGTCTTGTGGTGGTAATTAGCTAATCTGCAAAACCCGCGCCATGGCCGACGAGTTGTCCTCGGCGGTGCGCATCATTTTTACCGACAACTCGAATTGACGTGACAGCGAGAGCATTGCGGTCATCTCTTCCACAGCACTGACATTACTCGCTTCGATAAAGCCCGAAATTATCTGCACGGTCGCATCAGCCTCTATCTCGGGTCGACCCTTGACGCGGATCAAGCCATCGGCGCCCTTCTCCATGCTTTTCGGATCAGGGTTGACCAGCTTGATACGGTCGACTTCAGCCAATACGTTGGGATCTTCACCAAGCGCACGAATACTGATGGTGCCGTCCTGGCCAATCTCTACCTTCTGCTCCGGCGGTACGGCAATCGGCCCGGCATTGCCCATGACCGGCAAACCATTGCCGGTACGCAGCACGCCCAGGGCATCGATATTCAGGCTAGCAGTACGTACGTAGGCCTCGCCGCCATCGGGCGCCTGCACGGCGATCCAGCCCTTGCCACCAATGGCAACATCAAGATCACGGCCGGTTTCCTGCAACGAGCCCGGGCGAAAATCCGTAGCCGGACGTTCGCTCATGGCGAATACACGTGCGGGGTAGGTCTCACCGAACAGAGGCATGGAGCGCGCCTGCTCGAAATCACGACGAAAACCCGAGGTGGAAACGTTCGCCAGGTTATTGGCGTGGGCGCGCAGAGCCAGTGTGTTGTTCTGCGCTCCGGTCATGGAGACGTACAGCATCTTGTCCATGGTAATTCTCCGAGTGGGCGACACGCCCTTGGCTCTTTGCAGTGATTAAAGCAAGCGCCGTGCCAGTCTCGAAAAATAAACGCAAGATCCTGATTTAAAATGACTTTATAGATAATTCATGATCACAGAGGAAAGCCGGCGGCGGGGATTTGCCGGCCCTGAAACGGCAAAAGCGGCAAGCCAGGCTTGCCGCTTTGTTTCAGCCTCGAGTCATCAACGCAGGTTGATGATGGTCTGGGTAATGGCGCTTTCGGTTTCGATGGTTCTGGCATTAGCTTGATAGTTACGCTGGGCTACGATTAGATTCACCAATTGATCCGATATCTCAACATTGGAATCCTCCAAAGCCCCAGCTTGAAGTGCGCCCAAGGTACCTGAGCGCGGTGGGTTCCGAACCGGCTCGCCAGACTCAAAGGATTGAACCCATTGCGTGCCACCGATAGGAGTCAACCCTTGCATATTAGCAAAGCTAGCAAGGATCACTTGCCCCTGAACCCTGGACTGGCCATTGGTATATCGAGCAAATATTACCCCTGTATCGTCAATTTCAATACCGGATAGTTGGCCAGTTGTATATCCGTCTTGACTGACACTGTTGACGGCGAAGGAGCTAGCGAACTGGGTGGAACCACGCAAATCAACTGTGAATGGGCTAGGTGTACTAGCCCCATTAGGCCCCCAAACCGGCGTTGCTCCAGAAGTATCCAGCCCAGCTGGATCCCAACCAGTGTAGCTGATAACTCCATTCGTCGAAGTAAAACCGGCAGGCAAACCAGCAGCATCTAATGCGGCAACATCTAACTGCCCTGCCGCAGAGAACTGCAACGGAATAACCGCTGGCACAGGCGGTTCTTCCGCTGCATTGCCTGGGCTGCGACCATCGATCAGCACATGCATATCCCAGGAATTGCTTCCCGTTTTAACAAAATACTGAGTCAGTACGTGTGAGTTACCCTGCGAATCATAGATATTTGTAGAAGTCGAGGAGTTATAGGTAGTGGGGTCTGTCGCGCTGAACGGAGTTGTCACCGGAGCGGTGTTCGTCGAGTTCAGGTTGAACAGCTGACTCATCCGCGTAGTAGCTCTGGGCTCTTGATTAGAGGTCTGTACTTGCAGGTTACCCACCACCCCGGTCTGTAGATTTCCGTTACCGTCGACCGTGTAACCCTGCAGATTATATCCAGAACTGTCAACAATAAAGCCATTACGATCAGTACCAAAGTAACCTGCGCGAGTATAACTCAGCGCACCATTGTTACTGACTTGAAAGAAGCCATTACCATTGATAGCTAAATCCAAGGCGTTATTTGTGTAATTTACATTCCCTTGAGTGAATAACTGCGAAACATTGGACAGCCGCACGCCGCTGCCTTGCGGGTTTTGCCCTGAGCCCAGCACGGACGCAGCATAAACATCGGAAAATTCGGCGCGCGATTGCTTAAAGCCAGCAGTCCCGGAGTTAGCGATATTATTGCCAGTGACATTGAGATCACTGGTCGCGGCGCGCAAACCGCTGAGACCGATATTGAATGACATGGAAAACTCCTTTGCCGACTTTTCCGGCGGCGATGGTTATTGGCCTATGACCTGTACCTGGGACAGAGGGATACTGCCCAAACCTGCGAGATTTAGCATCAGCTCGCTACCACCCAAAGTTACACTATCGACATTGGCTGGCAGCATGGTATATAGACCCCGCGCCTCACTACCATAAGTAGCCTGAGCCTCAAATCTGTATGTACCAGGTGGCATCAATTCCCCATCGGAGTTCTTGCCATCCCAGATAAAGCTTACGTTGCCAGCAGACTGTTCCCCTAAATTGATACGAGTCACCACAGCACCAGAGCTGTCATAAACATTGACGTAAACGTTACTGCTGCTCACCGGAAGTACAGCACTAGCCCTGAAACTTTCACTTGTGTCGACTACCGCCCTCTCGCTCGGAACAATCACCGTACGCCCAACTAGCGACGAAGCTTGTAAAGCTTGTGAAGACTGATAACTCGAAAGCAGAGAGTCGACAGTACCATTGAGTTGCTCTATCCCCTCCAGACTGCTGAACTGTGCCAACTGGGCAATAAACTCACCATTACCCTGAGGCTCCAACGGATTCTGATTGTTGAGTTGAGCCACCAGCAGATTGAGGAACTCGTTCCTGCCGAGCTCCTGACCACTCTCCGCCGTCTCTTGCCTGATCTGATACTGATCCAGTACCGAACTAGCGCCACTTACAGTTGGCATTTCTCTGCTCCTTGTTTCGGCTTACTGACCCAAGGTCAGTACGCGCTGCAACATTTGCTTGGCGGTGTTCATCATTTCAACATTGGTCTGGAAAGCGCGACTGGCGGAAATCATGTCGGCCATTTCCTCGACCACATTAACGTTCGGGTAGTAGACGTAACCATCGGCGTTGGCCATCGGATGATCGGGCTCATAACGTGGCATCAAGCTGCTCTGATCTTCGATCACACCCAGCACCTGGACGCCACGACCGGCCTCGCCCTGCTCAGCGAACAACGAACCACGATCACCGCTCTGCACCTGTTGGAACATGGTTGCGAACACAGGATGACGAGCACGGTAGGTCTGATCCAGGCTCGAGGAAACAGTCTCAGCGTTGGCAATGTTGCTGGAAATGGTGTTCAGGCGAGTGCTCTGGGCACTCATACCGGTTCCGGCGATGTTGAAAACACTGGCAAGGGACATGGTCGCGCTCCTTATTCGCCACGAAGGGCACTGGTCAGCCCATTAAATTTGCTATTGAGAAAGGTAAAACTGGCTTGGAAGTGCACGGCGTTCTCGGCGTAGTTCGATTGCTCGATCTGCAGGTCGACGGTGTTCTGATCCAGCGACGCGTGGAACGGCGTGCGATAAGGCAGTTCAGCTTCACCGCTGCTGATGCCTTCGGCCGGAATGTGGCGGCTATCGGTGCGGTTCAGGGAAACGCCACCGCGCTGCATGCGATTGCTTTGCTCGGCCAGGACGCTGGCGAAGTCCAGATCGCGAGCCTTGTAGTTCGGCGTATCGGCGTTGGCGATATTGTTGGCCAGCACCTCGGCGCGCTGGGCGCGAAAGCCGAGGGCCTGTTCGTGAATACCGAGTGCTTTGCCGAAGTTGATGCTCATGTTCCGAACCTTTGCCGCTTGGGCCATGTGGTCACTGTTGTGAGCTATTCAGCAAAGGCTGTGCCAATTTATTTAATCCAATTAAATCAATACTTTAATAGCAGTCAGGCGGAAAAATAACGGCAAAGCGGCAAGGCTTTACCGCCTACGGGCAAGCAAGCGGCAAAGCCCACCGGACAGATTGCCGCCCCGCCGAACCCTGGGGTGCACGATGTGTTCAGCCGGGCGACATGGTTTTCAGAGCACAGAAACGCAAACGGGAGGCCAAAGGCCTCCCGTTGCTGATACCAAACATGCCTTGCGCCTATTTGGCCTTGTAAATGATCCCAGGACTGCACTGCACCATCTGGTACTTGTCCGGCAGGCCATTGAGCGCTTCGGAGGCGCCGAGGAACAGATAACCGCCCGGCTTCAACGTGGCGTGGATGCGCGTGAGGATGTCTTTCTTCACTTCTGCCGAGAAGTAGATCAGCACGTTGCGGCAGAAGACGATGTCGAATTTGCCCAATGCCGCGTAGCTATCCAGCAAGTTCAGTGGGCGGAACTCGACACGGCTCTTGATCGGCGCCTTGACCTGCCAACGCCCTGGTCCCTTGGGGTCGAAGTAGCGCTGCAAACGCTCCTGCGAAAGGCCTCGCCCCATGGCAAGGCTGTCGTACTCGCCGGATTTGCAATTGGTCAGCATCGACGGCGAAAGGTCAGTGGCAACGATCTGCACACCTGCCTTGAGCTGACCGAGGTTGGTGCGCTCGAACTCATCGATGGACATCGACAGCGAGTAAGGCTCCTGACCGGACGAGCAAGCCGCCGACCAGATACGCAGGCGCTGGGCCGGGTAAGCCTTGATCAACTCCGGCAGCACACGGTTCTTGAGCACCTCGAAGGGATAAGTGTCACGAAACCACAGGGTCTCGTTGGTGGTCATGGCATCTACGACCTGCTCGCGCAGCCCTCCGCGCGGCTGGCTTTGCATACGCTGCACCAGCTCACCCAGGGTCTTGATGCCGTTCTGTTCCATCAGCTTGTTCAGACGGCTGGAGACCAGGTACTGCTTGTTGCTGCCAAGCAGAATACCGCAGGCCTTTTCCAGGAAAGTCCGGAACTGCTCGAAATCCAAATTACCTGAAGACACTAGTGCCGCCTCTGCAACCATAACGTTCGCCGAAGGTCACCCTTCAGCCCCCATCCGATACACGAATGCGATCGACCACACGCGCCGCCAGATCATCTGGCTTGAACTTGGCGAGGAAGTCGTCAGCGCCGACCTTCTTCACCATCGCCTGGTTGAACACACCGGAAAGCGAAGTATGCAGGAGGATATGCAGCTTCTGCATGCGCGGATCGCTACGAATCTCCGTAGTCAGCGTATATCCGTCCATCTCGGGCATCTCGATGTCGGAAATCAGCATCAGCAGTTCCTTGTCGGGATTCTGCCCCTCGTCCGCCATTTTCTTGAGGTAATTGAGCGCCTCGCGGCCATCGTTCAGCGCCGTCACCTCGACGCCAACGGTTTGCAGGCAGCGCGAAACCTGTTTGCGCGCCACCGAGGAGTCATCGACGATCAGCACATGCTTGGTCACCGCCTGACTCTGCACCTGATCATCGATGACGCCAGCGGAGATCACTTCCGAGGTCGGCGCGACTTCGGCAAGAATCTTCTCGACATCGATGATCTCGACCAACTGCTGGTCGAGCCGCGTGACTGCTGTCAGGTAGTGATCGCGTCCGGTGCCCTTGGGTGGTGGATGGATCTCCTCCCAGTTCATGTTGACGATACGTTCGACCGAGCGCACCAGAAAACCCTGAACCTTGGTGTTGTACTCGGTGATGATCACGAAGCTGGTCTTCAGATCTTCCAGCGCGGCACGGCCGGTAGCGATGGAAAGATCGAGAATCGGAATGGTGCCCCCACGAATGTTGGCCACCCCCCGCACCACCGGACTTGATTTGGGCATGATGGTGAGATTCGGGCACTGCAGCACCTCTTTCACCTTGAATACGTTGATACCGTAAAGCTGTGGGCCTTCCAGGCGGAACAGCAACAACTCCAAGCGGTTCTGTCCCACCAGCTGAGTGCGCTGGTTAACCGAATCCATCAACCCGGCCATGCCCGGACTCCTTCTTGTCTAGTAACGCCTACCCCATTGAGCCTAGCAGGCGGCACGGGGCTTGCTTTGCATTGCTTATGAAGCAGAGAACGTCATCATTCCGTCAGCTACTGGCAAAGTGCCTTGCACCTTTGCCCGTTTTACTCGCTTTGCCGACACTCGGCTACAGCGCTACGGCGGCTGCCACCTTCACCAGCACTGAACAGCTTATCGGCGCCACCGAGGCCTTTCTTGAGCAGGCGGCCACTGAATATCTACAGCGTAGCGAAATTCAGGGCCGCCATGAGATTCGCGTCAACCGTCTCGACCCGCGGTTACGCCTGCCCCTGTGCGATCAACAGCTGACCACCACGCTGGAAAGCCCGGCGCAGCCACTGGGCCGCGTCACCACGCGCGTGCGCTGCGACGGCAGCGCCCCCTGGACCGTATTCGTGCCGGCTGAAGTGCGGTTGTATCGACCAGTCGTCGTACTGACCCGCCCGCTCAAGCGCATGAGCGTAGTCAAGGCGGCAGATTTGAGCCTGGTGGAACGCGATATCGGGCAACTGGGCCAGAACTTCCTGACCGACCCGACGCAGGCAATCGGCAAGAAATTGACACGACAACTCGGTAGTGACCAGATTCTTCTTTCGACTCATCTGCAAGTAGCCGAGGTCATTCGGCGCGGCGATCAGGTGGTGATCAGCGCTCGCGGCGCTAGCGTGAGTGTCCGTATGCCCGGCGAAGCCCTGACCGATGGCGCTCCAGGCGAACAGATCAACGTGCGTAACCTGCGTTCGCAGCGAGTCGTTCGAGCCCGCGTTGTCGGGCCTGGTCAAGTGGAAGTAGCCATGTAGGCATGTTTCCTGTAGCGCAAAGACGTGGCGATTCCCTACACTGTTAAACGACGCGATGAAATTAATCCTAAAGTTTTCCCGGCAGCAGCCGAGAAGCATGGCAAGCGTCCACCATATCGTCCGAGGTTCTGCATCATGGTCATCGACTTCAACCGGCTGAACAATGCCAATACGCCCGCCAATGCGGGACGTACCGGCGCGACTCAGGCTGGCAATCGCAATGAGTCGGCACAGCCGAACCAGGCGCCTGTCACCGGTAACGATGAACAAACCAACGCCAAGAGCGGCGAATCGGTGCAACTGAGCCGTGAGGCACAACAGTTGCAAGCAATCGGCGAGAAGCTGCGTGATCAGCCCATCGTCAATAAGGAGCGTGTGGCCCAGTTGAAACAGGCCATCGCTGATGGCAGCTATCAGGTCGACAGCAAACGCGTCGCCCAGAAACTGCTCGATTTCGAATCCCAGCGCTAGTCTCAGGGCTGCGCTGGGGGTGTTGGACGCCCGACCCCCAAGAGCCCGCCATGAATGACACAGCCTTGCTTGACCTCTTCACCAACGATATCGGCACTGCCGAGCAATTGCTTGAGCTGATCGATAACGAATTCCAGGCCCTCACCGAACGCGACCTGCCGCGCCTCGATAGCCTCCTCAGCGAAAAACAACCCCTGCTTGCCCTGCTTCAGCAGCATGGCAACGATCGCAGCCGCCTGCTGCAAAATGCCGGTCTGAGTGCGGATCGCGAAGGACTCAACGCGCTGGCGAGCAAGTCCTCCGTGGGCGATCAACTGCTGGCGCGTAGTGAGGAGTTGTCCGCTCTGCTGCAGCGTTGCCAGGAGGCCAATCTGCGCAATGGGCGCTTGATTCGCGCCAACCAGGCCTCGGTCGGCAGCGTCCTCGGCATTCTGCGCGGCGGAGAGACTCCGGGCCTCTATGACAGCCGCGGCAGTGCCGCTAGAATCGCGCAGCAAAGACCGCTCAGCCAGGCCTGAGCCATCCCCCCAACAAAAAGCACAGGGACATGCAGGCACTCTGCCAGTATGCTAGTGCCGTTGTAGTCCATGACTCGGAGAGTTCCGAACTGTGTCCAGCGCGTTCAACGACGAGAGCGGTCCTCAACCGCCCAAGGTGCTCAAGACATCCGTCGAGATCATTGCCACCCTACGTCAATTGCAACAGAACCATGATCCCCTGGTTATCCAATTCAAGGATCGTGGCCAGCGTTTTCAAAGTTACCTTGTAGAAATCGATAAAGACCGTGCGCGCTTAGCGCTGGACGAGATCATCCCTAACGATGGCGAACGTTTTCTCAAGCAAGGCGAAACCTTCAACGTCGAGGCGTTCCGCGACGGGGTGCGAGTAGCCTGGACCTGTGATCACGACGTGCAGCTTGGCGAGCTCGAGGGAGCCCCCTGCTACTGGGCACCGTTGCCCACCGAAGTGATCTATCACCAGCGCCGCAGCGCCTTCCGTGCACCTCTGAAGCAGAGCGATCTGATCAAGGTCGTACTCAGCGGCGACAAGCTGCGCGAGCCGCTGGCAGGTCATCTGCTGGACATCTCGGCCACCGGCTGCAAACTGCGCTTCGCCGGCAACCTCAGCCAACAATTGAGCAATGGCCAGGTACACGAGCGACTCACCGCCTATCTGCCCTTCGGCAACATGACCTGCGCCGTGGAGTTACGTCACGTGCAATACGAGGACAAGGTCGACATGACGTTCGTCGGCACTCGTTTTCATCGCCTGAACGGCCTGGAACAACGCCAGGTCGAGCGCTTCGTCTATCAGCTGCAACGCGAGGCGCGTCGCACCGAGAGCGACGGCCCCTTCTGACCCGCGCAGCCTTTACTGGTCCGCCTGCGTTTTCTGTTGGTCCTCTTCAGCCGCCGCTGCCGCAGCGGCGGCTGGCTCCTGCATCTGCTCCTGCACGGTCTGCTCATCGACCCTTGGGTCGAGCGCAGCGACCAGCGGTGAGCTGGTGACGTTACCCGGCATGGCCATATGGTGCAGCGGCGCATCATCGACCTGATGCAGATGGGTCACCACTTCAGGACGAATGCGCCAGACCAGAATCAACGCGCAAACGCTGACGAACACATAGAGCATGTTGGCGCCGTAGAAACGCATCAGCACACCGGCCAGCAGCGGGCCGATGCAGGCGCCCACGCCGAAGGTGACCAGCAGCATGGCCGTCAGTGACACGCGGCGTTCCGGCTCCACATGGTCATTGGCCAAGGCCACCGCCAGTGGATAGAGACTGAACTGCATCAGACTGACCAGAAAGCCGACACCGAACAGCAAGCCGATGAATACCTCCGGCAGTGCCGCCAGCGGCAAGGCCGCCAGCAGCAGCAAGACCGAGCAGCCGCGAATCAGCCGCACCCGGTCATGCCGATCGGAAAGCCAGCCCAGCGGCCACTGCACCAGCAGGCCGGCGAGAATGCAGCTGCCCATGAACAGGCCGACCTGCTCGGTCGACAGGCCCATCCGCGTGGCGTACAGCGGCGCCAGACCATAGAACGAGCCGATCAGCAGACCGGCCACCGAGATGGTGGTCAGCGACAGTGGCACACGACTGAGGAAGAAACGCAGCTCCAGCGGCGCCGGGTGCAAGGGGGCCGGGTGCAGGCGCCGGGTCAGTGCCACCGGCACCAGGCACAGCGCGAAGCACAGCGCCACCAGCATCAGCAGCTCCAGCCCTAGCGTCGGGTGTACGACCAGAGCCAGCTGGCCAAGGATCAGTCCCAGATAGGAGGCCGCCATGTAGCCACTGAACACCAGGCCCCGCTGCTTGGCTTCAGCCTGCTCGTTGAGCCAGCTCTCGATGACCATGTACTGGCACATCATGCCCAGGCCCACCAGCATGCGCAGGAACAGCCAGAACGGCAGCCACTCCACCAATCCGTGGCCGAGCACCGCTGCGGTAACCACCCCCGCGCAGGCCACGTAGGCACGGATGTGCCCCACCCGACCGATCAGTCGATGCCCCAGCTTGCCACCCAGCACCAGGCCGAAATAGTTGGCCGCCATCAGTGCTCCGACCCACAGACCATCCACGGTATCGGCAAGACGCAAGGCCAGATAGGTGCTGAGCAGACCGGAACCGAGCAGCATCAACAGAGTGGCAAAGTACAGCGAGCGGAATGACTTCCAGATCAGTCGCATTGGCGGGTAAAGCTCCTTGTACGGTAACCGGGTGAGCGTCACGCCTGTGCGGCGAGAACACGACGCTCCCAGGGCGTAATTTCATCGTAGAAGCTGGTCAGCTCCAGGGTCTTGCTGGCGATGTAACCTTCGATGAATTCCGCACCGAACAGTTCGATTGTCAACTCGCTGCGTTTCAGACGCTCGATCGCGGCGTGCATGGTACAGGGTAGCGCCAATTCTTCCGGCACCTCGAACTCACCCTGGATCGGCGCGCTGGGCTGCAGCTCACGCTCCAGACCATGCAGCCCGGCCGCCAGGCTGGCAGCGAGGGCCAGATAGGGGTTGGCATCGGCACCCGGCAGACGATTTTCCACCCGCCGCGCCACCGGGGCACTGGCCGGAATACGCAGGCCGGCGGCGCGATTGTCCACCGACCAGCAGGCGTTGTTCGGCGACGCATAGGGATGACACAGGCGCTGATAGGAATTCACGTGCGGTGCGAACAGCAGGGTGAAATCGGCCATTGCAACCTGCTGACCGCCGATGAAGTGATAAAAAGCCGCTGTCGCCTCGCCATTGTCAGCACTGAAGATATTGCGGCCACTACCCTGCTCCACCACGCTCTGATGGATATGCATGGAGCTACCCGGCGTATGTGCCAGCGGCTTGGCCATGCAGATCACGGACAGTCCATGCTTGAAGCCGACCTCCTTGAGCAGGTGCTTGAACAGGAAGGTCTGATCGGCCAGCTGCAACGCGTCGCCGTGCAACAGGTTGATCTCGAACTGGCTGACGCCCATCTCGTGCATGAAGGTGTCGCGCGGCAGCCCCAATGCCTCCATGCAGCGATAGACCTCGGCGAAGAACGGCCGCAGGCCATTGCCGGAGCTGACGCTGAATGCCGAGCCACCGTCTTCACGACGGCCATCCAAGCCCACCGGCGGCTGGAACGGCTGCTGCGGGTCGGGGTTGGCGGCGAACACGAAGAACTCCAGTTCGGTCGCCACGACAGGCTGCCAGCCATGCTCGGCGTAGCGCGCCAATACCCGTTTGAGCAGAGCGCGCGTGGACAGCCCGGAGCTGCGCCCGTCCAGTTCGTCCGCGTCGCAGATGGCCAGTGCGCGCGGCGACTCGCTCCAGGGCAGACGATGAATCTGGCGAGGTTCGGCGTTAAGCAGCAGATCGCCATCGTCACCGCCGTAGAAACGTGCCGGCGGATAGCCGCCCATGATGCATTGCAACAGTACGCCGCGAGCGAGCTGCAGGCGCCGTCCCTCAAGGAAACCGCTGGCCGTCATCACCTTGCCGCGAGGAACGCCATTAAGGTCCGGAGTTACGCAATCGATCTCATCGATACCCTGTAGCAGGGTTTCCAGTGCCTGGCGGCTGGCAGTGCTCATCTTTTGTTGTCCTTGAATGACGCGGATACCGCCTGACGGCGACGATGCGTACAAAATACGCACCAGTCGTTCGATATTTCAAGCAGGCAAAGCTTGCCGAGATGCGACACCGGCTTGCACCCTGTCGTCCAGATACCAGCGGCTGGCACGAAGCGCCGTGAGGCTGTGCTAGAGTCGCGCGCTATTTTTTCGGCCGACCTTCCACAGGCTGCGCTGAAAGCCCTCTCGACCCAGGCGCGACGGCCTTTGCCGCACGCCCAGCAACCAGAGAACCACGCGATGTCCCAAGCCATCCACCCTGCCCTGCAGCTACTCAACCGCACCAGCCTGGTGACGCAGATCATCATCGGCCTGCTCGCAGGTATCGCCCTTGCCGTGATAGCCCCGCAGGCAGCGCTGTCCGTCGGCTTCATCGGCAACGTGTTCGTCTCGGCGTTGAAGGCGGTGGCGCCGGTACTGGTGTTCATCCTGGTGATGTCGTCCATCGCCAACCACCAGCAAGGCCAGCAGACCCACATTCGCCCGATCCTGTTGATGTACCTGATCGGCACCTTCAGCGCCGCCCTGGTCGCGGTGGTGGCCAGCTTCGCCTTCCCGTCGTCGCTGGTGCTGAGCAGCCAGGCCGCTGAACTGACGCCCCCCGGCGGCATCGGCGAGGTGCTCAAGACGCTGCTGATGAACGTGGTCGACAACCCGGTCAACGCGCTGCTGCATGGCAACTTCATCGGCATCCTGGCCTGGGCCATCGGCCTCGGTTTCGCCTTCCGTCATGCCAGCGCCAGCAGCAAGCAGCTGCTGGGCGACCTGTCCAATGGCATTACGGCCATCGTCAAGCTGGTAATCCGCCTGGCACCGCTGGGTATCTTCGGCCTGGTCGCCGCAACCCTGGCCGAATCCGGTTTCGACGCCCTGCTCGGCTACCTGCACCTGCTGGTGGTACTGGTCGGCTGCATGCTGCTGGTGGCCCTGGTGGTCAACCCGGCGCTGGTGTACTGGAAGACCCGCAGCAATCCCTACCCGCTGGTGTTCACCTGCCTGCGCGAAAGCGGCATCACAGCCTTCTTCACCCGCAGTTCGGCCGCCAATATTCCGGTCAACCTGCAGCTGTGCCAGCGCCTGGGCCTGCACGAAGAGACCTATTCGGTCTCCATTCCGCTGGGTGCCACCATCAACATGGCTGGTGCGGCCATCACCATCACCGTGCTGACCCTGGCTGCGGTGCATACCCTGGGTATCCCCGTCGATCTGCCCACCGCCCTGCTGCTGAGCGTGCTGGCCTCGATCAGTGCCTGCGGCGCATCCGGTGTCGCCGGCGGCTCGCTGCTGCTGATCCCGCTGGCCTGCAGCCTGTTCGGTATCCCCAACGAAGTGGCCATGCAGATCGTCGCCATCGGCTTCATCATCGGCATCGTTCAGGACTCGGCAGAAACCGCGCTGAACTCTTCCACCGACGTGCTGTTCACTGCCGCCGCGTGCAAGGCCGAAGAACAGCGTCAGGCCTGAATCTCAGGGGCTCGTCCATCAGGCGAGCCCCTCTCCACCTCGCGGTGCAGGCACTACAAAATTGATAACGATTAGCGTTTGAATTAGATTGACGCCCTTCGCAACCCCACCGCGGACGGCTTCATGTTCGAATTGCAAAGCGTCAGTTTCAGCATTCCTGAACGCACCCTGCTGCATCCCCTGAACCTGCACATCGATGCCGGACGCATGGTCGGCCTGATTGGCCACAACGGTTCAGGCAAATCTACCCTGATCAAATTGCTCGCCCGCCAGCAGTCGCCCAGCGGTGGACAGATCCTGCTCGACGGCAAACCGCTGCCAGCCTGGGGTCAACGCGATTTCGCCCGCCAGGTGGCCTACCTGCCTCAGCAGTTGCCACAGACCGAAGGCCTGACCGTACGCGAGCTGGTGGGTTTTGGCCGTTATCCCTGGCATGGCGCCCTTGGCCGTCTGGGCAGCGAAGACCGCGTGCATATCGAGCGCGCCCTGGACCTCACCGACACCGGCGTATTTGCCGATCGTCTGGTCGATCATCTGTCCGGCGGTGAGCGCCAGCGCGTCTGGCTGGCCATGCTGCTGGCGCAGAACACCCGCTACCTGCTGCTCGACGAACCCACCTCGGCGCTGGATATCGCCCATCAGGTGGAAGTCCTCTCACGCGTTCATGACCTCAGCCGCGAGCTGGGCCTGGGCGTGCTGGTGGTGCTGCACGACATCAATATGGCCGCGCGCTATTGCGACCAGCTGCTGGCTCTGCACAGCGGTCGTCTGCTGGCGCAAGGCAGCCCGGCCGAGCTGATGCACAGCGAAACCCTGGAGCGCATCTACGGCGTACCCATGGGCGTGATAGCCAATCCGGCGGACGGCTCGCCAATCAGCTACCTGTACTGACCGGGTCGCCTCAAGACACCGAACCGGCCGCCTGCGCTGGGGGCTCGTCGAGCAGCGGGCAGTTCTCGCACAGTTCCAGTTCGGGCAGCAGATAGCGAATACAACACACCCGCCGCTGCCGCCACGGCAACACAGCGCCCTGCAGCTCGACATAACGCACCGGCTGATACAACGGATTGCGCCGCCCATCAGGCTGCTGAGGGGCCTGCAAGAGGCTGAACCCATCGGCCAGCAGTGGCGCCGGCAGTACCTTGCCCAGCGCCGTCAGAATCCACTCGAAATAGTTGCCGGCGTTGCTCCAGAGCACCTTGGGCGCGATCTTCACCTGCGCGGTGAAGGCCTGAATCAAGGGTGCCAGATGATCGTGCTGGAGATGGGCGAAACGCTCGAAGGGATCGCCCGGAGCGAACGCCTCCCCCGCATCGCGCAGCTTGAACGCCTGTGGCAGGTGCTGCTCATCGAGCACCACCTCGATGTCATCGAGATCTAGCGGCAAGCGCCGGTTCAGCACCAGCGCGGCGGCCACCACTGGCGGGATCAGGCGCACGAAATAATGCTTCGACCATTGCGACAACAGCGCACGGCGATCACCGCCCGGATACGCCTCACCGAAGCGCGTCAGCAGCACTAGCAGCCCTTCGGCGCTGAGCAATTCGCGCAGCGGCACCGAGGGCCGTGGGTCATCGTGCAGCACCAGGGTGTCCCGATAAGAGGAGAAGTCGCCGATGAACAGCGGCGCCAGTGCCTCAATCACCCTGAGCGATTCCCGATGCGTTCAACACAGTACCCCGCCGTCGAAAAAGCGCTCGCGGCCGATGGCCATCAGCGCGGCGCGCTTGTGAGGGAAATCGAACTCCTTTTCCCGGTAGTAACCCAGCGTCTGCATGTAGCTGATCATCTTCGCGTTGTCGGCACGCGGCTCGGCCACCACCAGGCCTGTGCGCGGATCGTCGAGAAAGGCGTAATGGGTCAGCGCCGCCAGCCAGCTGGCGACCTTGTGCGGCCCGCGATGGGCCTGCTCCCCAACCAGCATGTGGATGCCGCGATCATAGTCGTCCACAGGGTAGAAAGGCGCAATGCGGTCTTCCTTGGCCCAGTACAGCTCGAAGTAGGCGAAAGGCTCGTCGTCGAAGCAGCCGATCAGGCTGTAGACATGCGGATCGGCAGCGATGGTTTCGAGATAGCTGCGATGCTGCGCCAGATCGCCACCCTCCTGCCAAAAATGCAGCACGCGCGGCGTGTTCTGCCAGCGATTGAAGCGCTGCAGATCCTGCTCGATGTCCAGCGTACGCAGGGATATCCAGGCACCCAGCCGTGCATCGAAACGCCGGTAGACCTCGCCCTCGGGCTTGGGCCGGCGCCGCGGATGACGCTTGCCGTCGCTCATCAGCATCTGCTGCGGATAAGGCGGCAGCGCCTGGCACAGCCAGGGCTGCGGCAATTGCCAGAACACGCTGCGCTCGACCTGCGCGCTCTGCGTACCGGCATCGTCACGCAACCAGTCACCACAGGCCTGCAGCGCTTGCCGATCCAGCCCCTGCCACGATAGACGTGGCGCCTGCGGATGAGCGGCGAGCCACCAGTAGCTGGCGCACCACAGGGCATCGGCCAGATCGGCCGTGGCCACTTCCAGCACCTGCACAGTATTTGCCTCGACCGTGCGTAACTGCATCAGCGGCCGACCGTCGCAGGTCAGCCAGATCATCGAGTCGCGCGACTCACCTTGCAGCACGCGGCCGTCAGGCAGTGGCAATGCATTCATTGGAAGCCCTCCTGGCCGTAGGCCTCGGCCATCGCCACCACTACCTTGCGCGGCCCCTTGAAGGGATCGCGCGCGTGAGCCGTGAGCATGTTGTCGAGCATCAGGATGTCACCGTCGCGCCAGGGGAAGCGGATGGTGCAGGCATCCAGCATGCCGCGCACCTCGTCCAGCAGGCTCGCCTCGATTGGCGTACCGTCTCCGAAGTAGACATTACGCGGCAGCCCCTCAAGACCGACCGCATCGATCAGCACCTCCTGGGTATCGGCATCCAGGGCCGACAGATGGAACAGGTGCGCCTGGTTGAACCAGACCCAGTCACCGGTACGCGGATGCTGGGCGACGCCCTGGCAAAGCTGGCGCGTACGCAGCTCGTCATCGCCGAGCCATTCGAAGTCGATGCGGCGGGCGCTGCAATAGCGCTCCACCTCCTGGCGATCTTCGGTATTGAAGACCTGCTGCCAGGGCAGATCCAGACCATTGCCGTAATTGCGCACGTAAAGCAGACCGCGCTCGGCGAAGCGCTGACGAATGGCCGGATCGATACGCCGGAACACCTCACGGCTGTCGGCAATCGGTGTCTCGCCGCCCTGCTCGGCCGCCTGGGCGCAATAGAACCAGATACGCAGCGGCCATTCGGTGGTGTAGGCCTGCTCATTGTGCAGCGGAATCGGCCTATGGGCCGGAAATTCGGTGGAGGTGTACACCCCGCCTGCACTGACCCGGCTACGCGGTGTAGAGCCGAACTCGTAGCTCAACAGCGGATGGCCAAAGGCGCCGGCAAACTGCTGGAAGCTGGCCACATCGACATCGGCGAAACCGCTGAACAGCAGACCACCGCTCACTTCGAGATGCTCGGCCACCAGTTGCTGCAAAGTCGGCAGATGTTCGTGCAAGCCCTGCCCGGCCTGCAGCGGGCTGACGCGCATGGGCAGGCCGGCTTCGATGCTCAGGGCGACATGCGCCAGATCGGTCACTTGATTCATCGTCGCGCTCCCGGCAGGTCGCTGTTCACGCCATGGCCTGGCGCAGGCTCAGCGGGCGCATATCGGTCCAGACCTCTTCGATGTGAGCCAGGCAGGTGGCCTTGTCGCCGGACACGCCCACAGCCGACCAACCCTCGGGAATGGCCTTGTACTCGGGCCAGATGGAATACTGCTGCTCATGATTGATCACGACCAGAAAGCGCGCGTTCTCGTTGTCGAAGCTCATGCGATGACCTCTGTAAAAGTGACTTGCCCATGGCCAGTAGTGATAGCCGCCAGGCTCCTCTTAAAGGACGAATGGCTAAGAACAAAATTCAACGATTCATCGCCTCGATCGCCTCGCGCACCTGGGTCGCGATAGCAGCTGTCGAGCGTGGACCACCAAAGGTCCAGTAAGGCGTGGGAAGAAAGGCGTAACGCTGCTGCTGAGCGACCGGCAGCGCCTTCCACAGGACGCTGGCGAAGAACGGCGCCTGCTCCTGCCCTCCGATGAACAGCACGCGCAGCCCCGGCTCGCTGGCGAAGCTGCGCATATCGATGCGCCGGTGCAGGCTGTGCGAAGAACGCAGCGTCCAGGGCGAGCGCACCTGCAGGCGGTTCATCAGGCTACCGATCAGCGTCTGCTGGTTGAGGGCGATGAAACTGCCCTGCTGCACCAGCGGATAGAGCACGGCAACCGGCTCGCCCTGCAGGTCTTGCTCACGCACGGACTGACGCGCCGCTTCCAGCGCCTGCTGACCTTCGCGGATCACGGCAGCGGCCTGCGCCTGGCGTCCGGTCAGGCGCCCAAGATGCTCCAGCATGGCCTCGCCGATGGCCACGCCGTCATAGCCAGCCGATGCCAGCGACACCTGGTAGATGAGTGTCGGCGCCAGGCCATCGAGACGCTCGAACAACGGCAGGTGCAGGTAGGCCACGCCGACGATCAGATCCGGCTTGAGCCGGGCGATGGCCTCCAGATTGGGTTGTTGCGCACTGCCCAGCGCCACGCTGCTTTCGAGCAGCTCATTGCCGATGCCGATGTAACGGCGATAGCTGGCCAGGTTGGCTACGCCGACCGGCTCGATTCCCAGCGATACCAGCAGCTCGGTACTCAGCTCATCGAGGCTGACGATCCGCTGCGGCGCGTCTCCAACGCCGGCCGACTGCCGGGCCAGCAGTTGTGCATCGGTCGCCCAGGCGCCCTGAGCCAGACAGACCAACAGCAGGCAATAGACAAGACGCATCGCCACCGCACTAGCTCCTTTTGTCACTGAAATAGACGCGGCTGAGCAGCAGCAGGAACAACGGCGCACCGATGGCGGCCGTGGCGATCCCCAGCGGGATGTCCAGCGGCGCCAGCAGCACGCGCCCAAGCAAGTCGGCCGAAGCCAGCAGGGTCGCGCCCAGCAGCGGCGCCGCCAGCAGACGCTGGCGGGCACGATGAAAGCCCAGCAAACGCACGCCATGTGGCACCAGCAAGCCGATGAACGCCACCGGGCCGACCACCGCCACGGCTGCCGCAATCAATGCGCTGGCCAGTACGATCAGCAACACCCGCCGGCTTGGCACCGACAGCCCGAGGCTGCCGGCCACACCATCGCCCAGCTGCAGCAGATCCATCCAGCGCGTGGTCGCCGCGCACAGCGCCAGGCCAATCACCAGCCAGGGCAACATGGCCTGCAGATCGCCCCAGGTGCGCCCGTAGCTGCTGCCCACCATCCAGATCAGCGCCTGGGCGATATTGCTGGTGAACTGCGCCATCAGCAGGCTCACCACGGCCAGCACCACACCGCTGATGGCAAAGCCGGTGAGCGTCACGCGCAGCGGCTCCAGGCCATGACGCAGGTTGAGGCCGATGACGATCACCAGTGCCAGGCCAGCGCCCAGCCAGGCCAGCGGAAAGCGCCAGGCAACGGCCAGCTCGGGCATGAAGATCAGTGCCAGCAGCACCACCAGTGCCGCCATCTGGCTCACCCCGAGAATTTCCGGGCCGGCCAGCGGGTTGCGCGTGACCGCCTGCAACAGCATTCCGGCGGTCGCCAGCAATGCCCCGGCGGCCATGTCCACCAGCAGGCGCGGCAGGCGCAGATCGAGCAGGGTCATGGCCAACGGCTCGCCGCTCCACACCCGCTGCCAGAATGCCCAGACGCCCGACTCACCCTGCGCCGTGCCCGCTACCAGCAGCGCCAGGCAGATCAGCACTGCGAGCACGACGAACGACCACAAGGGCAGGCGCATGGCCCGGTTCTCGCCCGGCATGCTCGCCGTAACCGCCGCCGCTGGCGCGCTGCGCCCGTAACGCAGCAGCAAGAGAATCGCCAGCGAACCGAGAATGGCCGACAGCACCCCCAGCGGCAGCTGGAACCAGGGTTCCACCGCCGCTACCAGCGTATCGGCGAGTACCGTCAGCAGTGCGCCCCAGATCGCGCACAAGGGGATCAACCGGGAAGGTCGTACCACGGCGAAGGCAAAGCGCAGCAAGTTCGGCGTGATCAGCCCGATAAAGCCCAGCGGTCCGGCCAGATGGATCGCCAGTGCCGCCAGCAGGCTACCGAGGACGATGCTCAGCCCTTTCAGCCAGGCCGGGGAAAGCCCCAGCGAGCGCATCTGTCCGTCGCCCAGCACCGCCAGGTTCATCGGTCGCATCAGCATCAGCAGAGTCAGGGCAATCAGCGGCAACAGATACAGCGCCGGCTTCATAGCGCCCCAACCCAGCTGCTGCAGCGAACCAGTGTTCCACAGCGACACCACCATCGCGGCCTGGTCGTTGAGGCTCAGAAACAGCGCGATCAGCGCGGCGAAGGTCTGCGCTACTGCCACCCCGGCCAGAGTCAGGCGCAGCGGCGAGGTGTTCCAGCCGCCGGCCATGAGGAAAGTAAACAGCGCCGCCAACAGACCACCGACGAAGACCAGCGGCAGGCCCAGGGCGCCGGGCAGAAGCATGCCAAGGATCACGCCCAGTTGTGCTCCGGCGGTGATACCGAGCAGATCCGGCGACACCAGCGGGTTGCGCGTGATCAGTTGCATGATCGCCCCGGAAACGCCCAGGCAGGCGCCCACCAGCACTCCGGCAAAGGCGCGTGGCAGCTGGGTCCACCACAGCAGCAGGCCGTCAAGCGATGGCGTCGACGACAGCGGCGCCAACCAGGCCTCGGCCGTTGGCCAGGGGTGGCGCAACACGCCCTGCCACAGCAGCATGGCCAGCAGCAGCACGAGCCCCAGCAGCGCCAGGCCAGCGTGACCAAGCCCACGTACAGCGGCGGGCTGGCCGGGGCGACTCAAACTCGTCATCCGTTGTCCTTACCTATGCAAAAAGGCGAAGGGTTGCCCCCTCGCCTTGGTTTGCTTGCTCGGTTGCCACTTACCAGCGCAGCGACACGGTACCGAGGAAGGTGCGCTCGTCGCCCCAGTAGCAGCGCCCGGCATTGTTGCAGCCTGCCACGTACTCCTGATCGAAGACGTTCTTGGCATTGAGATCGACCGACCAGTTCTCGTCGATGTCATAGCCGATGGCGGCATCGACCAGGGTCACGTCGCCGGTGTCCAGCTTGCCGTAGAGACTCTCGGCGGTGTAGGCAAAGGTGCTGTCGAAGTGACGCACGCCGCCACCCAGACGCAGACCACGCAACGCACCATCGAGGAAGCGGTAGTTGGCCCAGATCGATGCCTGGTTGCGCGGCACACCGGTTATCTGATGACCTTCGAGCAACGAGCCCGGCGCATCCTTGGTAATCCGTGCATCGGTGTAGGTGTAGGCCGCAGTGACATTCAGGTTGGCGCTGATATCGCTGTTGATCTCCAACTCGACACCCTTGGAGCGGCTTTCGCCGACCTGACGGTAATCACCACTATCAAAGATGACATCGTTCTCTTTACGCAGATCGAATACGGCAGCAGTGAACATGGTGTTCCAGCCCTTGGGCTCGTACTTCAGACCCACCTCGTACTGCTCGGCGGTAATCGGATCCAGAGGGCCGCTGGCGCTGGTGGTCTGCTGCACAGGAACGAACGAGGTGGAATAGCTGACGTAGGGCGACAGACCATTCTCGAACTGGTACATCACACCGGTCTGCCAGGTAAAGTCGCGGTCGGTGTAGTCCAGATCGGACTCAGCATTACTGACCGGGCTACTGGCATCACGCTTGTTGCGATACTGGCTATCCACCGAATCGAAACGACCGCCAAGCAGGAAGATCCAGTTCTCGTACTTGCTCTGAAGCTGACTGTAGAGACCAGTCATCTGCTGGTCGAGCTGCGAGTTCTGGATGGTGAACGGCGTGGTCGGCTCGCTGGTCCAGACCGGATTGAAGACATTGATCGACGGGCCGAAACCTGCACTCCAGTCCTGGTTGAAGGAAGTACGGTCGAAACTGGCACCGACCAGCAACGTGTGCTGCAGGGCACCGGTATCGAACTTGCCTTCGAGCTGGTTATCCAGTGAATAGGTGATGGACTTGTTGTAGCGGTCGTACGCCTGCGAACTGACGTTTGTACCGAATCCCGCGTTGTTCAATGCCCCCGGCCAGATCTCGTTGCGCTGAATGCGCGACTGCATGTAGCGCGAGTTCTGGCGGAACTGCCAGTCGTCGTTGAAGCGATGGGTGAACTCGTAACCCAAAGTCCACACCTCGCGCTCGAAGGTGTTCCAGTCCTCGTTACCGAGGAAGGTGTCCTTGTCGAGCTTGCCATTCGGATTATTCAGCAGCGTACCGGCCGCAGGCAGGCCCAACTCCAGCTTGGTGCGGTCCTTCTGGTAGGTCGACAGCAGCGTCAGGCTGTTGTAATCGTCGAAGTTCAGCGTCAACGACGGGGCGATATAGATGCGGTTGTCCTGCACGTGATCGACCTGGGTATCGGCCTCACGGCCAACCATCACCACGCGGCCCAGGACATTACCGCTGTCATTCAGCGGCCCGGAGACATCCAGGTTGAGCTGGCGACGATCGTTGGAGCCATAGCTGAGCTGCACTTCGCCCTGCGGGGCGGCGGTCGGGCGCTTGCTGACCAGGTTGACCAGGCCGCCCGGCGCGTTTTCGCCATAGAGAATCGAGGTCGGCCCACGGAACACCTCCACCCGCTCCAGGCCATAGGGCTCGCTGGTGGTGTCGTAGCGGTTGCCCTGCACGCGCAAACCATCACGCAGCAGGCCGTAGCCGTAGTCGGTGGCGTTGAAGCCGCGAATGAAGAACAGGTCACCCGCCAGACCATCACCGGCAGCGAATGGCGGCGCGAAGATACCCGGCACGTAGCCCAGCACATCGGTGAGGCTCTGTGACTTCTGGTCTTCGATGCGTTTGCGGGTCACCACCGACACCGAACGCGGCGTCTCCGACAGCGGTGTGCTGGTTTTGCTGGCGGTCAGGCTTTTCTCGGCCTTGTAGCCGTAATCCGGACCTTGTGGGCGGTCCAGTTCGCCAGTGACCGTTTGCGCAGGCAATGTCACCTGATTGGCCTCATCGCTCTCCTGCGCCTGAACCACGCCATGGCATGTGGCTGCAATCACCACGGCCAGGCACTTCAGTTGAAAACGTCCAGCACCTTGCACTGCTTTCGACATCATCTTCTCCCCGATACCGCCAGCCAATCCGCTGGCCTGTCAAAAAAACGCTGGCTAGCCTAACCAATATCAATGCAAAACTAAATAGTAATTTTTATCATTTAGATGGCAATTTGATACAACCTTGCCATCACCCGTTAAAGGGGCACGTTCTGCTATCGATTGATTAGGCAGCCGATTAAACGATCGTCATTCCCCGCTCAGGCGGGGAGCCCCCATCGAGTGGGCTCCCGCCTGAGCGGGAGTGACGGGGAAGCGCTCTTAATGGTTGACCGCAGCGTCGAGCGCACTGGCGAAGATTTCCGCCACCTGATCCACCTGTGCAGCCGTGATGATCAGCGGCGGCAACAGACGCAGAACGCTGGAATGGCGCCCGCCCACCTCCAGGATCAGGCCACGGCGCAGGCACTGCTGCTGCACGGCCGAGGCCAGCGCGCGGTTGTGCGGTGCGTGGCCCATGGCGTCCGCCCTGCCCTGTGGATCGACCATCTCCACCCCGAGCATCAGCCCCCTGCCGCGTACTTCGCCAATCTGCGGGTAGCGCGCCTGCAAGGCCTGCAGATGAGCACAGAGGCGTTCGCCCATGGCGGCGGCGTGCTGATCCAGACGCTCCTCGCGGATCAGGCGCAAGGTGGCTGCGCCTGCGGCCATGGCCATCTGGTTGCCACGGAAGGTGCCGGCGTGCGCCCCTGGCTGCCAGCGGTCGAGATCCTTGTGGTAGACCACCACTGCCAGCGGCAGGCTACCGCCGATGGCCTTGGACAGCACCAGCACATCCGGTGTGATGCCGGCATGCTCGAAGGCGAACAGCTTGCCGGTGCGCCCAATGCCACACTGCACCTCATCGAGAATCAGCGGCACGCCGGCCTCACGGGTGATGCGCCGAATGCCGCGCAACCAGTCGGCAGACGGAGCGATCACCCCGCCCTCGCCCTGCACCGTCTCGAGAATCATGCCGGCAGCCGGCAGCACACCGCTTTCCGGGTCGCATAACTGGTTCTCGATGTAATGCAGGCCGACCCGTTCGCCCTCGGCACCGCCCAGACCGAACGGACAGCGGTAGCCATAGGGGTACGGCAGCATCTGCACGCCACTGATCATGCCGTCCAGATACTGCTTGGGCCCCAGGCTGCCCATCAGACTCAGGGCGCCCTGGGTCATGCCGTGGTAGGCGCCATGGAACGCCAGCATCTGACTACGCCCGGTGGCCGTGCGTACCAGCTTCAAGGCCGCCTCCACCGCATCGGTGCCGGCCGGACCACAGAACTGGATGCGCGCATCGCGGGCGAACTCGGCCGGCAGACAGGCGAACAGCTCGTTGATGAATTCGTCCTTGGCTTCGGTCATCAGGTCCAGGGTGTGCAGCGGTCGCTTGCCATCGAGCAGGCCGCGAATGGCTTGCAGCACGACGGGATGGTTGTGCCCCAGCGCCAGGGTGCCGGCACCGGCCAGACAATCGATGAACCAGCGGCCCTCGCTATCCTGCACATAGATGCCCTCGGCACGGCGTAGCTCCAGCGGGATGCGCCTCGGATAACTACGCGCGTTGGACTCCACCTCGCTCTGGTGCTGCAGCCTGGCCGTGCTGGCGAAGCGATAGTCGGCGCCACGCAGCGTCGTCTCCGGGCCAAGATCGAGCGCCACAGGCATGGGCAACGGATCGTAATGCGGTTCAATTTGCATAATCGTGACTCTCCAGGCCCAGTGGCCGTGACGATTGATCGAGCGCAGCCAGTTGCCGGCTCAGGTGTTCGATAAAGGACGGATCGCGGACGATGCCCAGGTGGTCGGCCTGGACCCAGCTCGACAAGTGCAACTCGCGGCCCAGGGCGCTCTGCAGCAGCGCCTCGCCGTTGCGGTTGTTCTCCGGCGATTGCGCCGCCCACCAGGCCTGCACCGGGCTGCGCAGCGGCTGGATGTGTCGGTGCTGCCCAGCCAGCGCGTGCATGTGTCGCTCAAGGGCGAGCAACTGTTGCCAGTCGTCGTCGCCTGTGGCCGACGCCTCTGCCACGTCAGCGCGTGGGGCGCGGGCCAGACCGGCACCGGGGACATAACCGTCGACCAGGCCGACGAAGGCCAGCGTCTTGCCTAGGCGTTCCAGCAGCCGGGCCATGGCCAGCACCAGGGCGCCGCCCATCGACCAGCCGAGCAGGTGATACGGTCCCTGCGGCTGGGTTTCCAGCATCACCCTGACGTAATCGCGGGCCATCTGTTCGAGGCTCTGATCACGCCAGGCCGGCTGCAGCAATTGCCGGTTCTGCAGACCGAATACCTGCCAGTGCGACGCCAGGGCGCGGGCCAGCGGGTAGTAGCCGACCAGCGTGCCGCTCACCGGATGAACGCAGAACAGCGTGGGCCGTTCGGCATCCGCCTGGTTCAGGCGCAGCAAGGGGCTGGGCGCGGCAGCCGTCGTGACTTGCGGGCTTGGAACAGACACGGCCGGCGTGTCGTCGATCAGGGCTTGGAGCGCATCGCCCACCGCCGCCAGTAACGCCTCGATGCGTTGCAGGCGATGGCGTTGCGCACTGAATCGACAACTGAGGCTCAGACGACCGGCGAACACCTGGCCGTTGATCTCCAGCTCGCGGGTCAGCGCCGTGGCCGGGTCGACCAGGGTGCCCGGCGACTCGCTGGCGGGCGCGAAGTGACCATCGCCAAGCTGCGCATCGAACTGCCCCAGGTAGTTGAAGGCGATATCCGGCTCACCCAACTCGGCCAGGCTGCGACGTTGCTCGGCGTTACCCAGGTAACGCAGCAGGCCATAACCCAGGCCCTTGTTGGGCACGCTGCGCAGGCGCTGACGCACATCGGCTAGGGTCTGCGACAGCGTTTCCTGCGCCTGCAGACGCAGCGGGTAGAGGCTGGTGAACCAGCCCAGCGTGCGCCCGATATCCTGCTCGGCCTGTTCGTCGAGCCATTCGCGCCCATGTCCTTCCAGGGCGATCAGGCTGTCATCGAGGCCACTCCAGCGACGTAACCCTTCGGCCAACGCGGCGAGCAGCACTTCGTCCATGCGCGCATCGCGCTGCTTCAGGGTCTCGCGCAGCAGACGCCGGGTCTGCGCTTCGCTCAGCTGCCAGGTACAGGTCTGCACCTGGGCATGGCTCGCCTCGCCGGCAGGGTCATCCACGGGCACACTCTGGCTGGCACGCTGCGCCTGCCAGTAGGCCATCTCCTTGGCCAGCGGCGCTCCCTGCACGTGGCGCCACAGGTGCTCGGCCCAGGCCTGGTAGCTGCCCGGCCTGTCACCGAGATCGACCGGTTGGCCGGCCACAGCCTGCTGGTAGGCGCGGGCCAGATCATCCAGCAGCACACGCCAGGAGACGCCATCGATGATCAGGTGATGAGCGGCGAGCAGCAGGCGCTGGCTGCCATCGGGCATGTCCGCGAGCTGCACCCGCAACAGCGGGCCGTGCTGCAGGTCCAGGCTGCGCTGTGCTGCCTCGCATTGCGCCTGCAGGGCTGCGTCCGAGTCGATGCGGCGCTGCCAGAACAGCCGCTCGGCCTGCTCCTCGTCCCGGTAGAAGGCCTGCCAGTTGCCCGTTTCATCCTGACGGAAGGCCAGACGCAGCGCATCGTGATGCTCGATCAGCCCCTGCAGCGCGCTCAGCAAATGGGCAGCGTGCAGTGGTCGGCGCACCTCCAGCAGCAAGGCCTGGTTCCAGTGCGCATGGTTCGCCATGGGCAAGGAGAAGAAATGCGCCTGGATAGGCGTCAGCGGCAGCTCGCCACTGGCCCGCTGCACCGCCTCGGGTTGAGTGCCGAGCGGCGTCAGCACCGCAGCCAGATCGGCCAGACGCGGATGCTGGAATACCGCCTTGGGCGTCAGCTCCCAGCCGGCCTTGCGCAACTGCGTGACCAGGCTCAGGGACTGGATCGAATCACCGCCCAAGGCGAAGAACTGGGCATCGCGGCTGATCTGGCCAATACCAAGCAGCTCGCTCCACAGCTCGGCCAGCAATTGCTCCTGCGCGGTGCGCGGCGCCTGGTACTCGCCCGCTTCCACCTGCGGCTCCGGCAGACTCTGCCGATCCAGCTTGCCGTTGGGCAACAGCGGCAAACGCTCCAGCGCCAGGATATGGCTCGGCACCATATGCGCCGGCAGGCGCTGTTTGAGCTGCGCTTTCAGCTCACTCTCACTCAGCCCCTGGCCGCTGACGTAGCCCACCAGGCGCTTGCCCGCCGCGCTGTCCTTGACCACCACCAGCGCTTCATCCACACCGGCACAGGCTTTCAGCGCTGCCTCGACTTCGCCGATTTCGATGCGAAAGCCCCGCAGCTTGATCTGCTGATCCAGCCGGCCCAGGTATTCCAGCTGGCCATCGGTACCCAGGCGCACGCGGTCGCCGGTGCGATACAGGCGCTCGCCGGGGCGATACGGGTTGGGTACGAAGCGCTCGGCAGTGGCGCCAGGGCGATCCAGATAGCCACGGGCCAACAGCCCGCCCAGGTACAGCTCGCCGGCCACGCCGACCGGCAATAGGTTGAGGTCGGCATCCAGCACGTAACCCTGGCGCGCCCCAACGCGGTCGCCAATCGGTGCATAAGCGGTGGTGAAGTCGGCCGTGGTCGCCGGCACCCGCCACAGGGTCGGGGTGACCACGGTTTCGGTCGGGCCGTAGCCGTTGATGATCCATTGCGGTTGCAGGCTGCGGATCACCTGCTGCAGCAGCTCGCGACTGAAGGCTTCGCCGGCGAAGCAGTAGGTCTTCACCCCGGGCGCTTGGCCACATTGCTCGGCCCAATTGGCCAACTGGCGCAGGTAGCTCGGCGGCAAGGCCACCACGCTGATGCCTTCTGCGATCAGGCAATCGTAGGTCTGCTGCACGCTCCATAGTTGCTGGTCGCGGATCACCACCCGCGCACCATGACTCAGCGGTGTGAGCCAGCGCTCGTGGGCACCGTCGAAGCTGACCGAGAGGAAGTGCAGCTCACGATCCTCGGCGGTCAGTTCGTAACGCTCGCCAATGGCCTGGCAATGCAGGGCGATCGCGCCGTGGGCCACGGCCACGCCTTTGGGCTTGCCGGTGGAGCCGGAGGTGTAGATCAGATAGGCCAGTTGCTCGGGGTGAATATTCACCTCGGGAGCCTGCTCTGGCTGATCGTTCAGCGGCAAATGATCGAGGTCGAGCACCTCGATACCGGCCACCTCGGGCAAGCGCGACAAGGCCGCCTGATGGCTCAGCAGCAGCTTCACCCCGGCATCTTCGAGCATGTAGCGCAGGCGTTCGCCGGGGTAGTCCGGGTCCAGCGGCACGTAGGCGCCGCCAGCCTTGAGTACCGCCAGCAGGGCGACGAACAACTCGATGCCGCGCTCCAGCGCTACACCGACGCGCACCTCGGCGCCAACGCCACGGGCGATCAGTTGGTGGGCCAGGCGATTGGCCCGTGCTTCCAGTTCGGCGAAGCTCAGGCGCTGCTGGCCGTGTACCAGGGCGATGGTTGTCGGGCGCAGGCGCGCCTCCTCAGCGATACGCTCCGGCAATAGCTGAATGCTGTTCGGAACGGGTATTGGGTCGTTCCACGCCTCGACTTCGGCCACCTCCGACTCACTCAGCAATGGCAGCTCGGCCAGCGACGCCTGTGGCATAAGGCACGCCCCATCGAGCAGACGCAGGAACTGGCTGGCCATGCGCTCGACACTGGAGGCTTCAAAAAGATCGGTGGCGTAATCCAGGTAGGCCTCGATGCGGCCATCGGCCTGTTCGAGGGTGCCCAGCACCAGGTCGAACTGAGCGCTCTGCCCCTGGCAGTCGAGGTTTTCGCACTGCAGGCCGGGCAACGTCTGCAGGGCGCTCTGGTCCTGCCGTTGATGGTTGTACGCCACCTGGAACAGCGGGTTGTGGCTCAGGCTGCGCTCCGGCTGCAGGGCATCGACCAGTTGCTCGAAAGGCACATCCTGATGGGCCTGGGCGCCGACCACCCGCGCCTTGACCTGACGCAGCAGGTCGACGAACGAGTGCTGCGCATCCACCTCACTGCGAATCACCAGGGTGTTGACGAACAGGCCGATCAGCCCCTCGCTCTCGCCCTGGGTACGCCCGGCCACTGGCACGCCAATACGCAGGTCGTGCTGGCCGGTCAGGCGATACAGCAGGCTCTGGTAGACCGCCAGGATCAGCATGAACGGCGTCACTTGGTGCAGTTGCGCCTGTTCACGCAGTCGCTCGGCCAGGCTGGCAGGCACGCTGAAAGCATGCCGCGCCCCCTGACCCAGACGCACGGCCGGACGCGGCCGGTCTGCCGGCAGCTCCAGCAGCGGCTGTTCGCTGCCGAGCTGTTCCCGCCACCACTGCACCTGTTCGGCCAGGCGACTGCCAGTGAGATGATCGCGCTGCCACAGGGCGTAGTCGGCGTACTGGATCGGCAGCGCCGCCAGTTCAACCGGTTGCCCTTCGGCATGGCCTCGATAGAGCGCAGCGAACTCGTCGAGCAGCACCTGGATCGACCAACCGTCGGCGATGATGTGATGCAGGCAGAGCACCAGTACATGCTGCTCCGGGCTCACTTCGATGAGCGCCACACGCCAGGACGGGCTCTGTTCCAGATCGAAGGGACGTCGATTGACACAATCGACCTGCTGCTGCAGTTGCGCCTCGTCCTGCGCCTGTAGGCGCTCGATGACTACCGCAGTGGACTGCTGCACGCACTGCAAAGGCTCACCCGCGTCGCCACTGGTGAAGGTGGTGCGCAGGCTTTCATGGCGCTGGGCCAGCGTGTCGAAGCTGCGTTGCAGCGCCTGGATATTCAACTCACCCGTCAGGCGCACGGCACAAGGCAGGTGGTAGGCCAGGCTGTCGGGCTCCAGCTGGGCGAGGAACCACAGGCGCTGCTGAGCGAAGGACTGCGGGCTGCGCGCTGCAGGCTGGCGAGCCTGCAAGCCGACGCCTGACAGCATATCGGCGGCCGCCAGCTGCAAGGCCTGGGTACTGAGGGTGCTGGCCTCGAAAGCGGCGCGTAGCGGCAGCTCACGCTGCAGTTGGCGACGAATCTGCGATACCAGTTGCGTGGCCAGCAGCGAATGACCGCCGAGGGCGAAGAAATCATCCTCACGCCCTACCCGCTCCACACCCAGCAGTTCCTGCCAGATGCTTGCGAGTTGGCTTTCCAGCCCTGGGCACGGCGCCTGGTAATCGCGCTGAACGCGCTGCGGTTCCGGCAACGCCTTGCGCTCCAGCTTGCCATTGGGCGACAGCGGCAGGCGTTCGAGCGGCACGAAGTAGCTCGGCAGCATGAACTCGGGCAGGCGCTGTTTCAGCCGCGCCCGCAGCTCGCTTTCGTCGTAATCACCACCGACCACATAGGCCACCAGTTGCTGATCGCGCACCAGCACCACCGCCTCGCGTAGCGCCGGATGTTCCAGCAGCGCGGCTTCGATCTCGCCCAGTTCGATGCGTAGACCGCGCAACTTCACCTGATGATCGATACGGCCCAGGTATTCCAGCACGCCCTCTTCGGTCCAGCGCGCCAGATCGCCACTGCGGTACAGGCGCTGACCACCGCCGAAGGGGCTGGCGACGAAGCGTTCGGCGGTCAGCCCCGGACGACGGTGATAACCGCGGGCCAGGCCGACGCCACCGATATACAGCTCGCCGGCCACGCCGATGGGCTGCGGGTTGAGGCGTTCGTCGAGGATATGAATCTGCAGGTTGGCGATTGGCTTACCAATCGGCACGCTGCGCCGCTCCTGGCCGCTGCAGCGCCAGTGGGTGACGTCGATGGCTGCTTCAGTCGGCCCATACAGGTTGTACAGCTCGGCATGCGGCAGCAGTTGTCGCGTGCTGCTGGCCAGCTCTGCCGGCAACGCTTCACCGCTGCAGACGATGCGTCGCAGGCTCTCGCAGCCGTGCAGCTCGCCATGGCCGACGAAGGCCGCCAGCATCGAGGGGACAAAGTGCAAGGTGCTTATGCCTTCGCGCTCGATCAGCTCGACCATTTTGGCCGGGTCGCGATGATCGCCCGGCTGCGCCATCACCAGGCGCGCGCCTGTGATCAGTGGCCAGAAGAATTCCCACACCGATACATCGAAGCTGAACGGCGTCTTCTGTAGCACCCGATCATCGGCCGTGAGCTGGTAAGCCTCCTGCATCCAGGCCAGGCGGTTGTACAGCGCCGCATGGCTGTTGCCGGCCCCTTTGGGCTTGCCGGTGGAACCGGAGGTGTAGATCAGGTAGGCCAGTTGCTCGGGGTGAATCGCCACCTCGGGCGCGGTCTGCGGCTCTTGAGAAAGATCCAGATGATCGAGGTTGAGCACCTGCACGCCGCTCACCTGTGGCAGGCTGTCGATCACTGCATCATGGCTCAGCAACAAACTCACGCCAGAGTCTTCGAGCATGTAGCGCAGACGCTCGGCCGGATACTCCGGGTCCATCGGCACGTAGGCGCCGCCGGCCTTGAGGATGGCGTACAGCGCTACCACCATCTCCACCGAGCGCAGCGCCGCCACGCCCACCAGGCTGTCGCGGGTTACACCAAGTTTCTGCAGATGGTGAGCCAGCTGATTGGCGCGCAGGCCCAGCTCGGCGTAGCTCAGACGCTGCTCGCCGAACACCAGGGCGATGGCCTGCGGCTGCACCTGTACGCGACGTTCGAACTGACGATGCACCGGCTCCACCGCGCCGTAATCCACGCGGGTGGCGTTGAAGCCCGTCAGCGCTAGACGATCCTGATCATCGTCCAGGCGATGCTCACCGATGGCCAGTTGCGGCTGTTCCAGCAGTTGCTCCAGCAGGCGGATAAAGCGCTGGTGCAGACGCTCCACCGTCGCTGCCTCGAACAGATCCAGGGCGTAGTTCCAGTTGCCGCTGAACCGGCCGTGGCGATCTTCTTGGGTGTTGAGCGCCAGGTCGAACTGGCTGCCGCCATCGGCCATCGTCAGCACCTCGGCGCGCAGATCCTGCAATTGCCCCAACGCCTCGTGGCGCACCTGCTGATGGTCATAGGCCACCTGGAACAACGGGTTGTGGCTGAGGCTGCGCTCGGGCTGCAACGCCTCGACCAGTTGCTCGAATGGCAGTTCCTGATGCGCCTGAGCCTCCAGGCTGGTGCGCCTGATCTGCTCGATCAGCGTCGTGAAGCTCTGCTGCGGAGCAACCTCGCTGCGCAGCACCTGGGTGTTGACGAACAGGCCGATCAGCCCTTCGACCTCGGTGCGCATACGCCCGGCGATGGGCACGCCGACGCGCAAATCGCGCTGCCCGCTCAGGCGATGCAGCAACACCTTATAGGCGCCCAGCAACACCATAAAGGGCGTCGCGTTCTGCGCCTGGGCCAAGTCGCGCAGGCGCTCGCCCAGGGCTGTGCCGAGACGGAAATGCACCCGCCCACCGCGAAAACTCTGCCGCGCTGGTCGCGGATGGTCGCAGGGCAGCTCCAGCAGCGGCTGTTCGTCGCCCAGTTGCTCGCGCCAGTAGGCCAGTTGCCGCGCACCTTCACCGCCCGCCAGCCACTCACGCTGCCAGGCCGCATAATCGGCGTACTGCACGGCCAGTGCCGGCAGTGCAGCCGCCACGCCAGCGCGGGCGGCGTTGTACAGGGCAGCGAATTCGGCCAGCAGAATCTGCACGGACCAGCCATCGGACAGCAGGTGATGCAAACACAACAGCAGGCGCTGCTCACCCGGCTCCAGGGTCACCAGGGCGACACGCCAGGGCGGCGACTGCTGCAGATCGAAAGGCTTTTCCATAAATGCCCGCGCCATGGCCTGGAAGGCGTGCTCGCCCCTGGCCTGGAGCATCTCCAGGTTCACCGTTGCCTGCGGCTGTATGCATTGCAGCGGCTGGCCCTCGGCATCCTGAGTGAAGGTGGTACGCAGAATCCAGTGACGCTCGGCCAGGGCTTCGAAGGCCTGCTGCAGCGCCTGCCGGTCCACCTCGCCACGCAGACGCAGCACGCCCGGCAGGTGGTAGGCACTGCTGCTCGGCTCCAGTTGCTGGAGGAACCACAGGCGCTGCTGAGCGAAGGACTGTGGCGCCTGCGTCCGCTCGCCTCTGGCCTGCAGAGGCAGGTCGACGGCCTGAGCGGCCTGCTCCAGCTGCCTGGCCAGATCGCTGAGCAGCGGCGCCTCGAACAAGGCGCGTAGCGGTAAATCCAGCCCGTGCGCATGGCGCAGGCGGGAAATCAGCTGTGTCGCCAGCAGCGAGTGGCCGCCCAGTTCGAAGAAGTGATCGTCACGGCCGATGCGCGGCTGCTCCAGCAGCTCGCTCCACAACTCGGCCAGCAGTCGTTCCTGCTCAGTGCGCGGCGCCTGGTACTCGCCCGCCTCCACCTGCGGCTCCGGCAGGCTCTGCCGATCCAGCTTGCCATTGGGCAGCAGTGGCAGGTGCTCCAGCGCCAGGATATGGCTCGGCACCATATGTGCTGGCAGGCGCTGCTTGAGCTGCGTTTTCAGGTCACTCTCGCTCAAGCCCTGGCCGCTGACGTAGCCCACCAGGCGCCTGCCTGCGGCACTGTCCTTGACCACCACCAGCGCTTCTCCGACACCCGCACAGGCTTTCAGCGCCGCCTCGACTTCGCCGATTTCGATGCGGAAACCGCGCAGTTTGATCTGCTGATCCAGCCGGCCGAGGTATTCCAGCTGGCCATCGTGGCCCAGGCGCACGCGGTCGCCGGTGCGGTACAGGCGCTCGCCGGGGCGATAAGGGTTGGGCACGAAGCGCTCGGCGGTAGCAGCCGGTCGATCCAGATAACCCCGCGCCAGCAGCCCACCCAGGTACAGCTCGCCCGCCACGCCGACCGGCAACAGGTTGAGGTCGGCATCCAGCACGTAGCCCTGGCGCGCACCGACGCGATCACCAATCGGCGCATAGGCCGTGGTGAAGTCGGCAGTGGCCGCCGGCACTCGCCAAATGGTCGGGGTGACCACGGTTTCGGTCGGGCCGTAGCCGTTGATGATCCATTGCGGTTGCAGGCTGCGAATCACTTGTTGCAGCAGCTCGCGGCTGAAGGCTTCGCCGGCGAAGCAGTAGGTTTTCACTCCGGGTGCTTGGCCGCATTGCTCGGCCCACTCGGCCAGCTGACGCAGGTAGCTCGGCGGCAAGGCCACCACGCTGATGCCCTCGGCGATCAGGCAGTCGTAGGTCTGCTGCACACTCCACAGCTGCTGGTCACGGATCACCACGCGCGCGCCATGGCTCAGTGGCGTGAGCCAGCGCTCGTGGGCGCCGTCGAAACTGACCGAGAGGAAGTGCAGCTCGCGATCCTCGGCGCTCAGTTCGTAACGCTCGCCAATCGCCTGGCAATGCAGGGCAATCGCGACATGGGCCACGGCCACGCCCTTGGGCTTGCCGGTGGAGCCGGAGGTGTAGATCAGATAGGCCAGTTGCTCGGGGTGAATCGCTACCTCGGGCGCCTGCTCCGGCTGATCGTTCAACGGCAGATGATCGAGGTCGAGCACCTCGATACCGGCCGAGTTGGGCAGGCGCGGCAGGGCCGCCTGATGGCTTAGCAGCAGCTTCACCCCGGCGTCTTCGAGCATGTAGCGCAAGCGTTCGCCAGGATAGTCAGGGTCCAGCGGCACGTAGGCACCGCCAGCCTTGAGCACTGCAAGCAGAGCGACGAACAACTCGATACCGCGCTCCAAGGCCACGCCGACACGCACCTCGGCGCCGACGCCACGGGCGATCAGCTGGTGGGCCAGGCGATTGGCGCGGGCTTCCAGCTCGGCGAAGCTCAGGCGCTGCTGGCCGTGTACCAGGGCAATGGCCGTCGGGCGCAGGCGTGCCTGTTCGGCGATACGCTCCGGCAATAGCTGGATGGTGCTCGGAACCGGTTCTGGGTCGTTCCAGGCTTCGACTTCGGCCATCTCGGCTTCGCCCAGCAAGGACAGTTCACCGATGCAACGCTGCACATCGGCGCACAGGGTTTGCAGCAGTCGTTCGAACTGGTGACTCATGCCGGCGATCTGCCGGTCGTTGAAATGCGCGCGCTGATAATGCCAGTGCACCTGTAGCTCGTTACCGGCCATCACCGCCAGGCTCAGCGGGTAATGGGTCTGCTCGTGCGCTTGCAGGTTGGCGAAGCGCAGGCCATCGCCCTGCCCCTGCAGCACCTGATCCACCGGGTAGTTCTCGAACACCAGCAGGGTATCGAAAAGCTCGCGCCCGGCGTGGCCGGCCAGTTGCTGCAGGCGGAACAGTGGCACCTGCTCGTGCTCGCGCAGCGCCAGGTTGTGCGCCTGCAGAGCGTCGAGCCAGTCGCCGACAGGCTCATGAGGCTGCGGCGCCTGCACTACCGGCAGGGTATTGATGAACAGCCCAAGCATGTGTTCGATACCCGCCACACTCGCCGGGCGCCCCGATACGGTGGCGCCGAAGGCCACCTGGCGGCGCCCGCAATAACGCTGCAGGAGCAGCGTCCAGGCCGCCTGGATCAGGGTATTGAGGGTGATGCGTCGAGCCCTGGCAAAGGCTTCGAGTTCAGCACGCGGCGGGTTCAGGATATGCACGCCGCTGCCGCTTGCAGACAACTCGCTGCGCAGACTGCCAGCCAGTAACGTCGGCTCATCGAAGCACTGCAGCTGCTCACGCCAGAACGCCTCGCTGACAGCAAGATCCTGGCGTTGCAGCCAGGCCAGGTAATCCGGGTAATGCCCAGGCTCGTGCGCGCCGCCCTCGCCGCGCGTGTCCTGTAGTACCTGCGCCAGCAGCGCGGCACTGCTCCAGCCGTCGAGCAGGATATGGTGCAGGGTCCAGATCAGTTGATGACGTCCCTCGCCCAGGCGTACCAGCACCAGGCGCATCAGCGGTGGCCGCGTCAGGTCGAATGGCGTCTCGCGCTCCTCGCGCAGCAGCGTCTGAAGATCGAGGTCGCTTCCATCCAGTTCGCGGATCGTCAGCTGCGCTTCGCTCTGCACCAGCTGCACCGCCTGTTGATCGGCGCCCAGGCGCAGGAAGGCTCCGCGCAGCAGCGGATGGCGCTGCAGCGCAGCCGCCCAGGCCGCCTTGAAACGCGCCACCGGCAAACCTTCGACCTCCAGGCTGAGCTGATTGACGTAGGCACCATCGGCCATCTGCAGTTCGCTGTGGAACAACAACCCCTGCTGCATCGGTGTCAGCGGATAGATATCCTCGATCTGCCGGGCCGGCAGCGGCAGGCTGTCGAGATCGGCCTGGCTGAGCGGCACGAAGGGGAAATCGCTGGGGGTGACGGCCGCCCGCGTGCGACAGTGCTGCACCAGCTCGACGAGTGCGCAGCGGTACGCCTCGAGCAGTTCGACGATGCGCTCGCGATCGAAACGCTCATAGCTGAAGGTGCAGGTGAATTGCAGGCAGCCGCCCGTGACGCGACCGTCCAGAGCCAGGGCACAGGCCAGCGGTGCGCTGGCGTCGCGTTGCGCACCGGACGCTTCCTCAGCCAGATCGAACAACTGCCCGCTGGTCTGCATGCGGCCCAGGTAGTTGAACAGCAACGCGTCATCCAGCGCCGGCAGGTCCTCGCCCTGCAGGTATTTCAGCAGGCCGTAACCGATGCCGCCGCGCGGTACCTGGCGCAGGTTTTCCTTGGTGCTTTTGAGTGTCGCATCCCAGTCATCACCGGCCTGCAACAACAGCGGGTAGAGGCTGGTGAACCAGCCCAGGGTCTGGCTCAGGTCCAGCTCCTCGAACAACGCTTCGCGGCCATGGCCTTCGAGGGCAATCAGGGTCTGCGCCTGCCCGTTCCAGTCACGCAGGGCATGGGCCAGTGCGCTGAGCAGCAGGTCGTTGATCTGCGTGCGGTACGCCGCCGGTGCCTGTGTCAGCAGCGCCTCGGTAGTGCTGGGGTCGAGCTGCACCTCCAAACGTTCGGCACAGGCCGTCAGGTTGCGCCCTTGCGGGTGGTCGCAGGGCAGCCCGCGATCAGCCGGCAGCGCCTGCCAGTAAGCGCGCTCGGCGGCCACTTCGGGGCTGGACGCATAGGCCGCCAGGCGCTCGCTCCAGCTCTGCCAGGCACTGCTCTTGCGTCCCAGATCGGCAGCGGCGCCCACGCCCAGTTGCGCATAGGCGCGCTGCAGGTCATCGAGCAGGATGCGCCAGGAAACACCATCGACTACAAGGTGGTGAGCCACCAGCAACAGACGCTCGCCACCTTCGTGCAACTGCACCAGCAACGCGCGCAACAATGGGCCACGGCTCAGATCGAGGCTGGCCTGCACCTCATCGCATAGCGCGCTCAGCTCGGCCAGGCTGCAGCGCTCGACGCGCAGCTCGAGCGTTTCGGCCTCGGCCGCATAGCGCTGGCGCCAGCTGTCGCCCTGCTGCTGGAAACGCAGGCGCAGGGCATCGTGTTGCTCCAGCACGGCCTGCAGGGCAGCGCTCAGGCGCTGCGGCTGCAGCGGCTCGCGTGCGCTGAGCAGCACCGACTGGTTCCAGTGCTGGCGATTGTTCATCGACTGGGCGAAGAACCAGTGCTGGATCGGCGTCAGCGGGATGTCGCGCTGACTGTCGATGACGCAGCCCGACGTCTCGGCGCTGCGGGTCGCGACCTGGGCCAGTTCGGCGATGCTCTGGCGCTCGAACAACTGCCGTGGCGTCAGCTCGATGCCCTGACGGCGGGCACGGGCAATGATCTGCAGGCTGAGAATGGAGTCGCCACCCAGCTCGAAGAAGTTGTCGTCGCGCCCCACTCGTTCCACGCCCAGCAGCTCCTGCCAGATGTTTGCGAGCTGGCTTTCCAGGCCGGGGCGCGGCGCCTGGTAATCGCGCTGAACGCGCTGCGGTTCCGGCAGCGCCTTGCGCTCCAGCTTGCCATTGGGCGACAGCGGCAGGCGCTCAAGCTGCATCACATGGCTCGGCAGCATGAACTCGGGCAGCCGCTGTTTCAGCCGCGCCCGCAGCTCGACCTCGTCGTAATCGTCACCGACCACATAGGCCACCAGTTGCTGGTCGCGCACCAGCACCACCGCCTCACGCAGCGCCGGATGTTCCAACAGCGCCGCTTCGATTTCGCCCAGTTCGATACGCAGACCGCGTAGCTTCACCTGATGATCGATGCGGCCCAGGTACTCCAGCACGCCCTCTCCGGTCCAACGCGCCAGGTCGCCACTGCGGTACAGGCGCTGGCCGTCACCGAAGGGGCTGGCGACGAAGCGTTCTGCGGTCAACCCTGGGCGACGGTGGTAACCGCGCGCCAGGCCGATACCACCGATATACAGCTCGCCGGCCACACCAATCGGCTGCGGGTTGAGGCGTTCGTCGAGGATATGGATCTGCAGGTTGGCGATCGGTCGGCCAATCGGCACGCTGCGCCGCTCCTGGCCGCTGCAGCGCCAATGGGTAACGTCGATGGCCGCTTCGGTCGGGCCATACAGGTTGTACAGCTCGGCCTGCGGCAAGAGTTGCCGCGTGCTGCTGGCCAGCTCCGCCGGCAGCGCTTCACCGCTGCAGACGATACGTCGCAGGCTTTCGCAACCGTGCAAGTCGCCATGACCGACGAAGGCCGCCAGCATCGAAGGCACGAAGTGCAAGGTGCTGATGGCTTCGCGCTCGATCAGCTCGATTAGCTTGGCCGGGTCGCGGTGATCGCCCGGCTGTGCCATCACCAGGCGCGCGCCCGTGATCAGCGGCCAGAAAAATTCCCACACCGACACGTCGAAGCTGAACGGGGTCTTCTGCAGCACCCGATCTTCAGTTGTCAGGTGGTAGGCGTCCTGCATCCAGGCCAGGCGGTTGTACAGCGCCGCATGGCTGTTGCCTGCCCCTTTGGGCTTGCCGGTGGAGCCGGAGGTGTAGATCAGATAGGCCAGTTGCTCGGGGTGAATCGCCACGTCGGGCGCGGTCTGCGGCTCGCCGCTGACGTCCAGATGATCGAGGTTGAGCACCTGTACGCCGCTCACCTGCGGCAGGCTGTCGATCACCGCATCGTGGCTCAGCAGCAGGCTGACGCCCGCATCTTCAAGCATGTAGCGCAGGCGTTCGACCGGGTATTCCGGATCCATCGGCACGTAGGCGCCGCCGGCCTTGAGGATGGCGTACAGCGCCACCACCATCTCCACCGAGCGCAGCGCCGCCACACCCACCAGGCTGTCGCGGCTTACGCCGAGTTTTTGTAGATGATGAGCCAACTGGTTGGCACGGTGATCCAGCTCGGCGTAACTCAGACGTTGCTCACCGCACACCAGGGCGATGGCCTGCGGCTGCGCCTGTACGCGGCGTTCGAACTGGCGATGCACCGGCTCCACCGCGCCGTAATCGAAGCGGGTGGCGTTGAAGCTCGTCAGCGCCAGGCGATCCTGATCATCGTCCAGGCGGTGCTCGCCGATGGCCAGTTGCGGCTGTTCCAGTAACTGCTCCAGCAGGCGAATGAAACGCTGATGCAGACGCTCGACGGTGGCCGCCTCGAACAGATCCAGTGCGTAGTTCCAGTTACCGGCCAGCTCCTCGCCCGGGCCTTCCCAAGTGTGCAGGGCCAGGTCGAACTGGGCACTGCCGCTGTCCAGCGCGATCAGCTCGGCGCGCAGATCGGACGTCAGTTGCAGGCTGTCCTGCGGGCGCTGCTGGTGGTTGTACAGCACCTGGAACAGCGGGTTGTGGCTGAGGCTGCGCTCGGGCTGCAGCGCCTCGACCAGCTGCTCGAAGGGCAGCGCCTGATTCGCCTGGGCGCCCTGCACCGTGCGCAGAACCTGCACCAGCAACTGGTTGAAACTCTGCTCGCCACTCAGTTCGCTGCGCAACACCTGGGTGTTGACGAAGAAGCCGATCAGCCCCTGGGTTTCGCTCTGCGTGCGCCCGGCGATGGGCACGCCGACACGCAGGTCGCGCTGGCCGCTGGTGCGATGCAGCAACACCTTGTAGGCCGCCAACAGCACGGTGAACGGCGTGCAGCCCTGTTGCCGCGCCAGCTCGCGCACGCGCGCGGCAAGCGTGGGCTCCACGCGAAAGGCCAGACGCGCGCCACGAAAGCTCTGCTGCGCCGGGCGCGGATGGTCGCAAGGCAGCTCCAGCAGCGGCTGCTCGTCGCCCAGTTGCTCACGCCAGTAGGCCAGTTGCCGCTCGCCTTCACCGGCGTCCAGGCAGGCGCGCTGCCACAGGGCATGGTCGGCGTAGCTCAGCGGCAACTCGGCGAGTGCGACAGGTTCGCCCTGCACGCGCGCGCGGTAGAACTGCGCCAGCTCGGTCAACAACAGCTGGATCGACCAGCCGTCGGCGATGATGTGGTGCAGACAGACCAGCAGCACATGCCGCTGCTCACCCTCGCGCAGCAGGCCGATGCGCCACAGCGGCGCCTGCTCAAGGTCGAACGGGCGCTGGGCGAACTCACGCGCCAGGGCGGCAAAGTCATCGCCCTGCAGCGGTTCCAGGGTCAGTACCGGCGCTGCTTCGACGCACTGGCGCGGGTTGCCATCGGCATCGGCGAAGAAGCGCGTGCGCAGGCTCGCATGACGTTGCGCCAGATCGCTGAAGGCGCCCAGCAGCGCGGCCTCGTCCAATGGCCCCTGCAATTGCAGGGCGCCCGGCAGGTGATAGGCGCTGTTGCCCGGTTGCAGCTGTTCGAGGAACCACAGGCGCTGCTGCGCGTAGGACAGCACGCTGCCCTCGGCATCGGCCGCTTCCGGCGGAATCGGCAGTGCCGAGGCGTCGAGCCCCTGCTCGCGCAGCTTGTCGAGGAAGGCGTGGCGCTGCTGCGGCCTCAGGCCGAGAAAGCGACGCGACAGCAGCAGGGCTTTGTCATGCAACAGATTCACTGAATTTCCTCCAGAGCGCTCATCAGGTCGTCGAGCGCGTCCAGGCGTTCATCGTTGAGGGCCTGGCTTTCCAGGCTGCGGATCAGGCTGGCCATGCTGGCCACGGTGGTAGCCTCGAAGGCCTGTGCCAGCGGCACCGTGACCCCGCGTGTTTCGCGGATCAGCGCCAGCAGGCGGGTGGCCAGCAGCGAGTGGCCGCCGAGTTCGAAGAAGTGGTCGTGACGGCCGACCTGCTCCACCTTGAGCAGGTCACGCCAGAGTTGCGCCAGGTGCTGCTCCAGCTCGCCCTGGGGCGCCTCGACGCTGCGCACCTGCGCCTGTGGCGCCGGCAGCGCGCGGCGATCCAGCTTGCCGTTGGCGTTGAGCGGCAGGCGCGGCAACAGAATGATCTGCGTCGGCACCATGAAGGCTGGCAACTGCGCAGCCAGGGCCTCGCGCAGCGCCTGCACCTCGACCTGCTGACCGGCCTCGGCCACGCCATAGGCGATCAGCTGCGTACCGGCAGCCCCTTCGTGGGCGACCACTACGGCCTGGCGCAAGGGCGCGCTGGACAGCAGGCCGGCTTCGATCTCGCCCAGCTCGATACGCTGGCCACGAATCTTCACCTGGAAGTCCACCCGACCGACGTATTCGAGCTGGCCCTCGGCATTCCAGCGCGCCAGGTCGCCACTGCGGTACAGGCGCTCGCCCGCTGCACCGAAGGGGTCGGGTACGAAGCGTTCGGCCGTCAGCACCGGGCGCGCGGCATAGCCACGGCCCACGCCGGTGCCGCCGATATACAGCTCGCCGACCACACCGGCCGGCAGCAGCTCGAGGTCGCCGCCCAGCACGTACAGACGGTTGTTGTCGGTCGGCAGGCCAATGGCGATGGGCTGTCGCCGTGGCGGCGCCGCGTCCAGGCGGTACAGCGCCACGTCATCGGCGCACTCGGCCGGGCCGTAGGCGTTGATCATCGGCACCTGCGGGTAGCGGGCGGACCAGCGTGCGGCCAGCTCATGGCTCAGCGCCTCGCCGGTGGGCAACAGCCAGCGCAGTGCCGGCAGCGCCACGGCCGACGCTTCGAGCATGCCGTCGATCACCGCCGGCACCGCCTCCAGCACGCTCACCCCGGTGGCTGCGACGCACGCGAGCAAGGCCTGCGGATCATGGGTGATGGCATCGGGAATGATCTCCAGCGCGCCACCGAACAGCGGCGCAGTGAGCAGTTGCCAGACCGAGATATCGAAGCCGGTGGCGGCGGTCTGGGCGATCAAGTCCGCTTCGCCGAGTTGCAGGTAAGGCACCTTGGCCAACTGGTTGTTGAGCATGCCGCGCTGGTTGACCATCACCCCCTTGGGCTCGCCGGTGGAACCGGAGGTATAGATCAGGTAGGCCAGGTGCTCGGGGCCGGCGTAGCGCCCGGGATTGTCGCGGCGGCCGTGCTCCAGCATGTCTTCATAGACCAGCACGCGCGGCGGCTGCGGCAGTTCGGCGAGCATCGCCTGAACCTGCTCCAGTTGCTCGCGCAGGGTGATCAGCACCGGCGCCGCGCTGCTGGCCAGCATGCGCGCGCTGCGCGCCGGCGGATGGCGCTCGTCCAGCGCCAGGTAGGCAGCACCGGCCTTGAAGGCGCCGATGATCAGGCTCAGCAGTGGCAGACCACGGGGTGCATACAGCGCCACCACGTCATCGAACTGCACACCGCATTCGATCAGGCCATGACCGATACGATTGGCCCGCTCGTTGAGTTCGAAATAAGACAGCGTCTGCCCCTGGCAGCGGGCGACGGTACGTGCGCCCTGCTGCTCGACCTGCGCCTCGAAGCGCGCCAGGTAGCTCTGCGCATACCATTGCGGCTGAGTCTGGCCATGGCCCAGCCGGCACAGGGCTTCGCGCTCGCTGTCATCGAGCAGGCGCAGCTCGCTCAAAGGACGCTGCGGCGCCTCGCTCAGTTGCAGCAGCAGACGACGAAAATGCTCGACCAAAACCTGCATATCGGCCACGGCGAACTGCTGGGTATCGAAGCTCAGTTGCAGGGTCAGACTGGCACCCGGCAGCAGCACCACGGTCAACGGATAGTTGGTGTGGGTGCGGTTTGCCAGCGGCGTGATGCGGTAGGTGTCGACGGCCTCCTGCACCTCGCCACCGAGTGGCACGTTCTCGAACACGAACAGACTGTCGAACAGCGGCTGGCCGCGCGGGGTGTCGGCTAGGTTCTGCACCTCGGCCAGGGACAACTGCTCATGCTGACGCATGCCGGCATTCTGCGCCTGCAGCGCCTGCAACAGGTGCAGTCCGGTTGCGCCCGCGCCCGGCAGTTGCACGCGCAGCGGCAAGGTATTGATAAACAGCCCAAGCGCCTCTTCGATACCTTCCAGCTCGGTGGGTCGCCCCGCCACGGTGACGCCGAAGAGCACATCGTCGCGCCCGCTGTAGCGCATCAGCAGCAGCGCCCAGGCCGCCTGGACGAAGGTGTTGACGGTCAGCTGATGACGCCGCGCCTGTTCGGCCAGGGCGCGGGTCTGCGCCGCATCGAGCGCGAGGCTGACGTCATGCATGCCCGCCTCGCCATGCTGGCGGCGATACGGCAGTGGCGTGACCGTGTCGAAGCCGACCAGCTCGTCGCGCCAGTAGCGACGACTGGCCGCCTCGTCCTGGCGTGCGAGCCAGGCGATGAAGTCGCGATAGGGTCGCGCCGGCGGCAGTTGCAGGCTGCGACCAAGCAGGCGAGCGCGGTATTGGGCGAAGAACTCGGCCAGCATCAGGCCGCGGCACCAGGCGTCGATCAGGACATGGTGATGACTCTGCACGATGCGCCAATCGGCCTCGGCGAATTTCACCAGGCGCAGACGCAGCAAAGGCGCCTGAGTGAAATCGAAGCCGCGCTGACGCTCCTCGCGCAGGATTGCCTGCAACCTGGCCTCGGCTTCATCGCGCGGCAGCTCGCTGAAATCGAGGAACTGCACGGGCGACGGCACCTGGCGCAGCACCAACTGATGCGACGTACCGTCGAGGTTGCAGAAGGCCGTGCGCAACGCCGGGTGACGCTGCACCACCTGCTGCCAGGCATGGGTGAAGGCCTCCACATCCAGCGCACTGGCCACGGCGTACTGGTCCTGCATCAGGTAGATGCCGCTGCCCTGCTCCAGCTGGCTGTGCAGGAGAATGCCCTGCTGCATCGGCGCCAGCGGGAACAGATCCTCGATCTGCTGCGGCGCATAAGGCAAGGCGTCGAGTTGCGCCTGACCGAGCGTTGCCAGAGGGAAATCGGAAGGCGTCAGGCCACCGGCTCCGGGCGCGCAGCAATGCTCGATCAACTGCCGCAGCGCCTGCTCGTACAGATCCAGCAGACGCTCGACTGTGCTCGTCTCGAAGCGCGCGCGGCTGTAGGTCAGCATCAGTTGCAGGCAACCGCCACGCACCTGGCCGTCGATGGCCAGGTCATTGGCCAGCGGGCCGCTGCCGTCGCGTGGCGCGCCGCTCGCTTCGTCAGCCAGACGCCAGCGTGCACCGGCCTGGTCATCGAAACGGCCCAGGTAGTTGAAGGTCAGTCCCTGGCCCGTCAGCTCCTCCAGCGGAGCCTTGGCCAGGTACTTGAGCACGCCGTAGCCGATGCCCTTGTCCGGCACCTGACGCAGCCCTTCCTTGACCTGCTTGAGGGTCGCACCCAGGTCATCGCCGGCCTGTAGCGCCAAGGGGTAGAGACTGGTGAACCAGCCCAGCGTGCGGCTCAGATCGAGCTGATCGCCTTCGCGGCCATGGCCCTCCAGGCTGATCACCGTACGCCGGCGCCCACTCCACTGCCACAAGGCCTGGGCCAGCGCTGCCAGCAGCACATCGTTGATCTGCGTGCGGTAAGCCGCCGGCACCTCGCCGAGCAGGCGCGCGGTGGTGGCGGCATCGAGCTGCAAGTGCAACTGGCCTGCGTCGGCGACCTTGGCGCTGCCTTCAGGGTGGTCGCAGGGTAGGCAGGCTTCGGCAGCGCTGAAGCCCTGCCAGTAGTCCAGTTGTGCTGCCAGCTGCGAGCTGCCGGCCAAAGTCTGCAGATGCGCCGACCATTGCTGGAAGCTGGTCGCAACCGCCGCGAGGCTGATCGCCTGCCCGGCCAGCCGCTGCGCGTAGGCCTGCTGCAGATCCTCGAGCAGCACGCGCCAGGACACACCATCGACCGCCAGGTGGTGGACGGCCAGTAGCAGTCGGTTACGCCCGCCCGGCAACTGCGCGAGTACCGCGCGCAGCATTGGCCCGCGCTCGATATCGAGGCTGCGCTGGGCTTCGTCGCACAGTACCGGCAAGTCGTCGGCGGCGGCCACCTGGCACACCCACAGCAGCTCTTGCGCCGGCTGCGCGTCACGATAGCGCTGCTGCCAGTTGCCCTGCGTATCCTGCTGGAAACTCAGGCGCAGACTGGCGTGATGACGCACCACGGCCTGCAGTGCTTCTTCCAGGGCACGGGCGTCGAGCGGCTCGTCTGCCGCCAGCAGCAAGGACTGGTTCCAGTGGCCGATGCGCGCCGGAGGCTGGGCGAAAAAACGCGCCTGAATCGGCGTGAGGGCAAAGGCGTGCGTCACCTCCGCGCTCGCACTCACAGACGCTGCCGGCGTCTCTGCCACGACAGCGACCTGCGCCAGTTCGGCGATGCTCTGCTTCTCGAACAACTGCTTGGGCGTCAGGCGAATGCCCTGGCGCCGCGCACGGGCGATGATCTGCAGACTGAGGATGGAGTCGCCGCCAAGGGCAAAGAAGTTGTCGTGCCGACCGACGCGTTCGACCTTCAACACCTGCTGCCAGAGCGCCGCCAGTTGCGTCTCGACGCCCTCGTGCGGCGCCTCGAAGCCCTGCTCTGCCGCCTGCGGCTGCGGCAGCGCCTGCCGGTCGAGCTTGCCATTGGCGGTCAGCGGGAAGCGTTCGAGCAGTAGCACATGGCTCGGCAGCATGTAGTCCGGCAGACGCTCGGCCAGTTGCGCCTGCAGCTGGGCAGGGTCGAGAGACGACTCCTGCGCGACCACATAGGCGAGCAACTGGCCGCGTTCGTCCAGTTGCACATGGGCATCGGCGACGCCCGCCAGGCCGCGCAGCTGCGCGACGATCTCGCCGAGGGCGACGCGGTAGCCGCGTACCTTGACCTGGTCGTCACCACGCCCGAGGAATTCGATACGCCCGTCGGCCAACAGGCGCGCACGGTCGCCGGTGCGATACAGACGCTCACCGTTGGCGAAGGGATCGGGCAGAAAGCTCGCCGCCGTCAGCCCCGGACGATCGAGATAGCCGCGCGCCAGACCAGGCCCACCCAGGTAAAGCTCGCCAACCGCACCTTGCGGCAGCGGCGTCAGGGCCGCATCCATTACCAGGGCGCGGACGTTGGGCAAAGGCCGGCCAATCGGCACCACGCCGCTCAACGCTGCCAGCTCGGCGTCCGTGACCTCGTGAGTCAGCACGCCGACCGTGGTTTCGCTGGGGCCGTAGTGATTGATCACCCGGCACTGCGGGCGCAGGCGCTTGACCTCCTTCACCAGCTCGGCCGGCAGCGCCTCGCCGCCGAAGATCAGGGCATGCGCAGGTATCGCCCGCGCCCCGGCGCCGGCCTGCAGCAGGCCGGCCAGATGAGTCGGCACGATCTTGAGAATGCCGACCTGCTGCGTGCTCAGGTAGTCCGCCAGGCTGTCGGCGTCAGCCACGGTTTCCACGCTCAGCAGGTGCAGGGTACGCCCGGACAGCAGCGCGCCGAACAGCACGGTATGGCCCAGGTCAGCCGCAACGGTAGACACCATCGCCATGCTCGCCTCAGGCGCCAGTGCCAGTTGTTCCAGCAGGCCCTGCACGTAGTCGGTCAGGGCCGCATGGCTGATCACCGCGCCCTTGGGCTGGCCAGTGGTGCCGGAGGTGTAGATCAGGTAGGCCGCCTGTAGCGGGTGCACCGGCACGCTCGGCGCGGCGCTGGTCCGCTGACGCCACGCAGCATCGGCGCTGAAGTCCAGCTGCGGGCCATTGAAGCCTTGCACCGACGCTGATTCACAGAGCAATACCACAGAGGCGCTGTCGGCCAAAACGAACGCCTGACGCTGCGCCGGCCAGGCCGGATCGAGCGGCACGAAGGCGGCGCCGACCTTGAGCACCGCCAGCAGGCCGATGACGAAAGCCGGCGAACGCTGCAGGCACAGGCCGACGCGCTGCTCCGGTGCCACGCCCAGGGCAAGCAGGTGCTGCGCCAGTTGATTGGCCTGGGCTTCCAGCGCCGCAAAGCTGTAGGGCACACCGTCGTGCATCAATGCCACGGCCTCGCCGTGCACCTGCGGCTGCCACAGATCGAGCACCGTCGCAGCGGCGAACCTGCGCTCGACGCCCGCGACCTGCGACGGCTGCGCCGCCAGTTGCAGGCTGGCCAGCGGCGCCTGCGGCTGCACCAGCAGTTGCTCCAGCAGATGTTCGAAATCGGCGGCGAAGGCATTGATGCGCTCTGCTTCGAACAGATCCTGCGCATAGGTGAAGGCAGCCTCGATGCCCCCGGGCAAATCGGTGATGTCCAGCCCCAGATCGAAGTGCGCGGCCTGCTCGTCCAGCTGACTCGCGCTGAGGGTCACGCCAGGCAGGGCCAGATCCTGGGCCAGGGCGAACTGCTGGGTAAACTTCACCTGGAACAGCGGGTTGTGGCTTAGGCTGCGCTGCGGCGCCAGCGCCTCGACCAGTTGCTCGAACGGCAGCAACTGGTGATCCTGCGCGCCGAGGGCCACTGCCCGCACCTGCGCCACGACATCGGCGAAACTGTGCTCACCGCCGAACTCGCTGCGCAGCACCTGGGTGTTGACGAAGAAGCCGATCAGCGCTTCGGTTTCCCGGCACCCGCGCCCGGCACTGGGCACGCCGACGCGGATATCGCGCTGGCCGCTGTAACGCTGCAACTGCACCTTGAAGGCGGCCAGCAGCAGCATGAACAGGGTGATGCCCTGGTCCGCGGCGTGCGCGCGCAGGCGCTGGCTCAGCGCCTCATCGAGACGGATGGCATGGCGCGCACCGCGATGGCTCTGCCGCGCCGGACGCGGGTGGTCGGCAGGCAGTTGCAGCAACGGCTGCTCATCGCCCAGCTGACGCCGCCAGTAGTCCAGCTGACGCTCGCCCTCGCCCGCCTGCAGCCAGCGCCGCTGCCAGATCGCATAGTCGGCGTACTGCACCGGCAGTGCCGGCAGGTTCGGCGCCTGGCCGAGGACATGGGCGGCGTAGAGCTGGGCGAACTCGCGGATCAGCACCTGGATCGACCAGCCGTCGCAGATGATGTGATGCATCACCAGCAACAGGCGCTGATCGTCCTCACCCACCCGCACCAGAGCGAGATGCCACAAGGGGCCTTGCTGCAGATCCAACGGCAGGTTCATCCGCGCCTCGCGCAGGCGCGCCAGTGCCGCCTCGCCATCTGCCTCGCCACGCAGATCGAAACGTGCCAGGTCGACGCTAAAGGGTGGATCGATGCGCTGCAGCGGCACGCCGTCCTCTTCGCCAGCGGCGAAGCGCGTGCGCAGGCTCTCGTGGCGACTGACCAGGTCATCGAAGCTGAGCTGCAGCGCCGCCTCGTCGAGCTGGCCCTGAAAACGCAGTTCACCACCCAGCCGGTAGGCGCTGGCGTCACCCTGCAAGCGCTCGAGAAACCACAGGCGCTGCTGCGCGTAGGATTGCGCACACTGCGCGTCACGCACCTCGGCCTGCAGTGGCGGCACCTGCCGGGTCGTACGCGGCTGCGCCGCGACCCAGGCGCTGAAATCTCCCAGACGCGGGCGTTCGAACAAGCTGTCGGCCTGCAGCTCCAGCCCCAGCTCGGCGTTGAGGCGTGCCAGTACCTGCATCACGCCCACCGAATCTCCGCCGCGTGCGAAGAAGTGGTCGCCCTGCCCCAGATCCGTGCAGCCCAGCACCTCCTGCCAGGCCTGCAGCACCTGCGGCAGCACGGCGCTGGCTTGCGACACTGGGCTCGCCGCCTCGGCGCCCTGCAGGCGTCCCTTGTACCACTGCGCGAAGGTCGCCAGGCTGCCGTTCTGCCAACCGCTGCGGCAGGCCGAGCGCTGCAGCTTGCCGCTGGTGGTGCGCGGCAAGGTGCCTGGCTCGAGCAGCAGGATCAGCTGCGGCGCCAGCTGGAAGCGTTCGCCCATGCCATCGGCGATGCGCTGGCAGATCATCTCGGCGCTGATCAGCTTTCGCACGTTGCGGCTGATCTCCAGCGCAAGGCCGACGCCCTCGATTCCCTGTTCATCGGTGACGGCGAATGCGGCGATACGCCCCTGGCGCAACAGCTCGATGTCCTGTTCCAGGGCCTGCTCGATGTCCTGCGGGTAATGGTTCTGGCCATTGAGAATGATCAGATCCTTCAGGCGCCCAGCGATGAACAGCTGATGCTCGCGCACCACACCCAGATCGCCGGTGCGCAGCCAGCGCTGGCCATCACGCTCGACGAAGGCTTCGGCGGTCGCTTCGGGGTTGCGCCAGTAGCCCTGGGCGATGCTCGGCCCGGCGATCCAGATCTCACCGACCTGATCGTCCCCCAGCACCTGAAGCGTCTGCGGCTCGACGATGCGCAGCGGGTGCTCGGCATCGCTCCAGCCACAGGCTGGCAAACGGCTGTCCGCCTGGCCCGCTGTGCTGCTGGCGAACGTCTCCACCTGCGGCTCGCGCTCGGCGGCATCGACGCACACATAGAGCGTCGCTTCGGCCAGACCGTAGCTAGGCGCAAGCGCCTGGGCACTGAAGCCCGCCGCCGCGAAGCGCTGACTGAAGGCCCGCAGGGTGTCCAGGCGGATTGGCTCGGAGCCGGAAAACGCCAGGCGCCAGCTGCTCAGATCGAGCGCCTCCAGGCTGCTCTGCGGGATACGCTCGGCGCACAGGCGATAGGCGAAATCCGGCCCGCCGGAGAAGGTGCCGCCGTATTGGCTGATGGCCTGCAACCAGCGCGCCGGCCTGGCGAGGAAGAAGTTCGGCGCCATCAATGTCAGGGTGCCGCCATGCAGGATCGGCAGCAGCAGCCCGGCCATCAGCCCCATGTCGTGATACAGCGGCAACCAGCTGACCCAGGACTCCTCCCGACTGGCATTGAAACCACGGCTCATGCTGCGCTCGTTGGCCAGCAGGTTGGCGTGGCTGACCATCACCCCCTTGGGCGCACGGGTGGAACCCGAGGTGTATTGCAGGAAAGCCAGCGCATCGCTGGTGATCAGCCGTGGCTGGTAGCCGGCGCGGTCGTGGGCATCGACATCCTCGATGGCGATCATCTGCGCCTCGGGCGCGAGCAGCGGCTGAAGGTCGGCCTGGCAACGCTGGATCACCTCGCGCGGCGCCAGCACCACCATGGGCTGGGCATCGAGCAGAATGCCGGTGAGGCGCTCGATGTGCATCTGCCGGTTGCTCTCCGGCGGAAAGGCCGGCACCGCGATCACGCCGGCGTACAGGCAACCGAAGAAGGCAGCGGCATAGTCGGCGCCGCTGGGCAGCATCAGCACGCAACGCTCGCCAGCCTCACAGCCCTGGCGCTGCAGCAGGCCGGCGACAGCCAGCGCCTGCTCACGCAGCTCGGCATAGGTCGTCAGCAGCGGCTCGCCCTGATCCGCCACGATATGCCGGATGGCCACACTGCCCGGCGCGCGCTCGGCGTGATAGTCCAGAATGTCGGCAAAGTGCTGCGCCTGATCCACCATCGATCTCATCTCGTCACCCGTGAAAACTCGTGCCTGCACAACGGCTCGGCAGGACTGCCGAACCACTCGCGGAAGAAGGAAAAACCTGCGTCGGTCGATTAGCTGAGCGAGCCTGCGGCCAGACGCAGCGAATCGCGCACCTGCGTGCCGGGAGACTCGACGAACATCGAGGCGACCAACTCCTCGGAGCGCATGGCCAGCACCGACAGCAGGGTGTCGCTGAGGCCGTGGCTACCCTCGCAGCCGCCCTGCAGGAAGATCTGCGCCTGGCAGTCCGCCCGCAGCGGCAGGCGATATTGGCGGTCGACGGCATCGCCTTCGATGTAGTCGGCGAAGCCCGCCAGCAGCGTGCGGTGGTAGTCGCGGCGATAGCCGGTGGCGAGGATCACCGCATCGAATCGCTCGCTGTGCGGCTCGCCGCCCAGGGTGTTGCGCAAGGTCAGCTCCACGCCGCTGTCATCGGCGGCAACGGCCATGACCTCACGATGGGTGAGCAAGCGATGAGGGTGCTGACCGCGAACCTTCTGCTGGTAAAACAGGTGGTAGATCTTCTCGATCAGTTCCAGATCGACTACCGAGTAGTTGGTGTTGCGGTACTCGCTGAGCATCTGCGCGCGCTGCACAGGGCTGTGGGCGAAAATGCGGTCGGTGAAGTCAGCGTTGAAAATCTCGTTGACGAACGGACTGTCGTCCGACGGCTTGAGACTGCCGCCGCGCACCAGCAGGCTGGCCTCGATCTGCGGGAAGCGGCACGCCAGATCATGGAAGATTTCCGCAGCGCTCTGCCCACCGCCAATGATGGCGACACGACGCAGGCGACTGCCATCGCCCAGCACGGCATCGAGCGCGCCCAGATAACGCGAGGAATGCACGATGCGCGGGTCAGCCATGCCGGCGAAGGCCGCCGGAATCTGCGCCACGCCACCGATACCCAGCACCAGGTTGCGCGCGCGGCGCCACGTGCTCTGCCCGTCGGCGCTGCGTGAAACCACCTCGACGCCGGCACAGACACCGGCGTTGTAGAACGGCTCGATGCTGACCACTTCTTCGCCGTAGTGCACCTGCCCGGCAAACGCATCGGCGGCCCAGCCGAGGTAGTCGTTGAACTCCTCGCGGCTGGGGTAGAAGGTCTTCAGGTTGATGAAATCCTCCAGGCGCCCGCATGCCTTGAGGTAGCTGATGAAGGTGAAGCGGCTGGCGGGGTTGCGCAGTGTGGCAAGATCCTTGAGGAAGGAGATCTGCATGCTCGAACCGTCGATCAGCATGCCTTCATGCCAGCTGAATGCAGGCTTGCGCTCGATGAAGCAGACGCTGGGCTCTCGTCCACTGCGCTGGGCGAACTCTTCGGTGGCGATAGCCAGAGCCAGGTTAGAGGGCCCGAAGCCAACCCCGATATAGTCATGAACGAGCCCCATAAATCCTCCCGATATCTGCATGCTGAATGGGCGGTTCGCCAGCCGAAATGAACTGGAAAACATTCTCATTAACACTGACGAACGAGAGGGAGGAATGTTTAGGGCAATTGCCAGGGGAATGGAAAATCACTTTGGTAAAACGACTGCGCCCGCATGATGCGGGCGCAGTGAGGGCAACCAATGCTCAGGAATGGGCGGCGCCACCGATCTCCAGCAGCGCGTTGCGACTGGCCCGGGCGCGATGCTCGCCCTGCAATTCATGCAGCTGCCCGCCATCCATCTTCAGCAGGCGGTCAGCCTGATCGAAGTAGTGATCATCATGGCTGATGGCGAATACGGTCTTACCTGCGGCCTTCAATTGCGGCAGCAGCTCGCGGTAGAACACCTGGCGGAACAGCGGATCCTGATCGGCGGCCCATTCATCGAGCAGGAGGATGTCGCGCGCTTCGAGCAAAGCCAGGAGCAAGGCCAGACGCTTGCGTTGACCGGCAGACAGGCGCGTGTCGCGCAGGCGCCCCGCCGCCACCTGTACCTTATGGCGCATGTGCAGGCTGCCCAGCCAATGCTCGAGCTCTTCATCCGATGCCGCCACGCCGTGCGGGCCAAGCAGCTGCGAGAACAGGTGATAGTCAGTGAACACCGATGCGAACAACTGACGGTAGGCCGGCCACTCCTGAGGCCCGAGCACCCGGCCATCGACACGTATCTCGCCGCGCTGCGGGAGGTACAACCCCGTCAGCAGACGCGCCAGCGTCGACTTGCCGCTGCCGTTGCCACCGACCAGAAATACCGTCTCGCCGCGCTCCAGGCGCAGGCTGACCGGCCCCACGTCAAAGCCGGGTTCGCCATCCTGGGCCGGATAGCGATATTCCACCTCATGCAGCTCCAGCACCTGCCACTGCCCGCTCAAGGGGTCGGCCGGATGCTCGAATGCCTCCACATGCGGCGCCAGCGCCAGCGATTCGACCTTGTCCAGCGCCACGCGCCCGGCGATCTGCGCCGGGATCGCCGCCACCGCCGACACCAGCGGTGTACGCATGAACAGAATGGTCAGCGCATAGGTCGAGGCCACTGCTGTGGACGCCCAGCCCAGGCCGTTGGCCAGGTAGAACACCAGGCCGATGGTGCCCAGCACCATGATGTTGGCCCAGTTGCTGGCCAGGCCGTGGTAACGGTCGGCCAGGGTCACGTGATCGCGATAGGCGCGCGCGCTGAGGTCGAACTCGTCCTCGTACAGGCGCTGCGCGCGGTCGCGGTTAAGGGTCAGCTCCTTGCGCCCGTCGATCACCGCCTGGTAGTCGCCGTACAGACGATCCTCGGACTCACGCAGCATGCGCAGGTGGTGATTGAGGCGTCCGACCAGCAGCCAGCCTAAGCCGAGGGTGAAGCTCATCCACAGCAATGTGGTGACGAACAGACCCGGCGAGAGCCAGGCCAGATAAGCGAACGCCGCCAGCGTCAGCACGCTGCCATAGATCAGCTCGGGTAAATGCACGAAGGCCAGGGTGATATTACGGATGTCGCTGGACAGGCTGGCAATGATGTTGGAGCCGCCAATGATCTCCAGGCGCTCGATGCTGGTGTCCAGCACCCGTTTCACCAACGCGCGGCGCATATGGTAGACGAAGCGATGACCCAGCGCCGTCAGCGACAGTTGCGCCGCCGAGGCCAGCACCAGCAACAAGGCCAGCAAGGCGACGAACTGTCCCAGCGCCGCGCCCGGATTGCTCGCTGGGTTAAGCATGCGCTGATTGATGAAGGCAATCACCGCCACGCTGAGCAATGCGCTGCTCAGGCTGAGCCCCAGCACCAGCGCGATGGACCAGCGATATTCGTGGAAAACCAGACGCAGCAGCTTCATTCAAAACCTCTTGGCCAGGGGGCAGTTGCGCGCGCACTGCCCGTCGAGTCGAATACGGCAATGCCCTAGGGTATCGCGCAGAATCAGATTGATGAGCGCCGGCGACGCCCCCAGTTGAGTCGCCACCTCGCGCTGGGTGAGGCCATCGAGCTGACTGAGCTTGAACACCCGACGCATGCGCGGGGTCAGTTCCGCCAGGGCATCGAGCAACTGGCGCACCGCCTGCTGCCCGCCTACGGCCTGCTCCGGGGAGATTTCCGAGGGTTGCAGGTCAGCCAGCTCGGCGGCCGCACCGTAGCGCTGCTCCAGCTGCAAACGGCGCAGATGATCGATGGCCAGGTTGCGCACCAGGCGACTCAGATAACGCTCGGGCGCCTCCACGCGTGAGAGGTTGAGGCTGCCCTCCCACAACTTGAGAAAGGCATCCTGCAGAACATCCTCGGCTCTGCTGCGACAGCCAAGTACGCGCGTCGCCAGATTGAGCAACGGATGACGCTGAGCCTGATAGGCGGCCAGCAAGGCCTTGCGGTCGATGACCGCAGCAGCATGGCCATAAGCAGGTGCATTCGCGGCAAAGGACGGTAGAAAACCTCTCCGGCCCGAGGCCGGCAATGACTGTTGAGAACATTCCATGTGAGGTCAGGCTCTTGGCAAGGAGTGCCAATCCTGAATGCAAACACTTCTCATTGCAATAATGGCGAGACGCCTTGATGTGGCTAGCCCCTGCCGACAATTGAAATGGCCGCACGGCATCACGCCGCAGTGGTATCAGCGGATGAACAATATGGCTGCAGATGATCGGGGAGTGCGTGGAGAACAGCGCGTTGCGACGAGCGTTCGCTGAACGCGGGGGAGATAAATCAGGATGGCGTCCCCTGCTGGAATCGAACCAGCATCTAGCCCTTAGGAGGGGCTTATTCTATCCGTTGAACTAAGGGGACACGGCCGTATTGGCAACGGCCGGGCCGCATTTTAGCGGCGGCGCACACATTTGTCATGTCGCCACCGCCCACTTCCTAGCGCTGCCAACCCTGGGAGACGATCTTGCTAGCCGTTGCTGCACGCACCGGCTGCAGGCCACCGCGCAAGCGCTCCAGCGCCATGCGGTCGGCAATCGCGGTGGTGGTCGCGCCTTCACGCTCGGCGCGCTGGAAGATTTCCGTCAGGGTCGGGCCAATGTCTTCGATATGCGCCTTGAGCTGCGCGGCGCTGCCACCGGTGCGCTCGTAGCAGACATCGATGATGCCGCCGGCATTGATCGCGTAGTCCGGCGCGTACAAGCACTCGCGGCGACGCAGCAGCTCGGCCAGGCTGGCGTCGGCCAGCTGGTTGTTGGCCGCACCGGCGATGATCGGCGCGCGCAGGGCCTCCAGCGTTTGCAGGTTGATGATCGCGCCCAGTGCGCACGGCGCGAACACGTCCACATCGAGACGGTAGATCTCATGCTGACCGACCGCAGTAGCGCCAAGCTGGCTGACGGCGCGCTGCACGTTGGCCTCGACGATATCCGTCACCCACAGCTGGGCACCGGCCTCCTTGAGCAGTTTGGCCAGGCCGAAACCGACCTGCCCCACGCCCTGGATAGCCACGCGAACGCCGTTAAGATCCTGGCGACCAAGACGATGCGCCACGGCCGCCTGAATGCCGATGAATACGCCATAGGCGGTCGAAGGCGATGGATCACCGTCACGGCTGCCACCGCCGAATGCCTCACGCTGCCCGGCGCCGGCCACGTGGCGAGTGCGCTCGGCCATGATGCGCATCTCAGCCACGCCGGTGCCGGAATCCGCTGCGGTGACGTAGCGCCCGCCGAGGCTGTCGACGAAATCGCCCATTGCCTGGAACAGCGCCTCGCTCTTGCCGGTGTGCGGATCGCCGATGATCACCGCCTTGCCACCACCGAGCGGCAAACGCGCCAGCGCCGACTTGTAGGTCATGCCGCGCGACAGGCGCAGTACGTCGCGCAGTGCCTCCTCGTCACTGGCGTAGTTCCACATGCGGCAGCCGCCCAGTGCCGGGCCGAGGGTGCTGTCGTGAATGGCGATGATGGCTTTCAGGCCGCTGGCCTTGTCGTGGCCGTAGACCACCTGTTCGTGTTGATCCAAGTCGACGTGAGTGAAGACGGACATCGGGTTACCTCGGTTATCTGGTCGTAAAAAGCCGCCCCTCTCCCGCACGGGAGAGGGTGGCAAAGGGGATGGATTTGAGACTCAGGCAGCCGGTTCGAACAGCTGCACAGCGGCGATCTCGCTGACGGTCAGGCGTGCCTTGAGCTGCGTCGCCTGCTCGCGCGCCTTGGCCAGTGCCGCTTCCTTGACGTGGCCGTAGCCGCGGATCTGCTCGGGAATCTCGGCCAGTGCCACCGCCGTGCGGTAGTTGCCACCATTGAGCTCTCCCAGCAGGTAGGCCACGTTGGCTTCGTACTCCTCGATCAGCTCGCGCTCCAGGCGACGTTCGGCACTGTGGCCAAACGGATCTAGGGCGCTGCCACGCAGGAACTTGAAGCGCGCCAGTACGCCGAACGCCTTGAGCATCCAGGGACCGAAGCTGCGCTTGCGCGGCTCACCAGTCACCGCATCGGGCTTGCTCAGCCAGCTCGGCGCCAGGTGGAACTGCAGCCGGTAGTCACCTTCGAACTGGGCTTCGAGTTGCTTGCGGAAGGTCGAATCGCTGTACAGCCGCGCCACTTCGTACTCGTCCTTGTAAGCCAGGAGTTTGAAGTAGTAGCGGGCCACGGCCTTGCTCAGGCGCTGCTGCGCATCGGTGTCGACCTTGCGCACACGCTCGACCAGCTCACGGTAGCGCTCGGCATAGGCCGCGTTCTGGTAGGCGGTCAGACGCTGCACGCGGTCGGCGACGATTTCCTCCAGGGTGCTGCAATGCGGCGCTTCGACCACCTTGGGCGCGGCGAGTTTTTCCACCGCAGCCAGGTCATGCGCAGCACGACGGCCCCAGAGGAAGGCCTGCTGGTTTAGCTCGATAGCCACGCCGTTAAGTTCGATGGCCTTGTTGATCGCCTCAGCCGATACCGGCACCAATCCTTTTTGGTATGCGTAGCCGAGCATGAACAGGTTGGTGGCGATGCTGTCACCGAGCAGGCGAGTGGCCAGGCGGGTGGCGTCGACGAAGCGGGTCTTGCCCTCGCCCACCGCCTCGCTGATCGCCTCGCGCATGGCAGCGCCGGGCACCTGGGCGTCCGGGTTGCGAGTGAACTCGGCAGTGGCCGCTTCATGGCTGTTGATCACCGCATGGGCAATCTTGTCGTTGAGCTTGGCCAACGCCTCCTCACTGGAGGACACCACCAGGTCGCAGCCCAGCAGCAGATCGGTCTCCCCGGCGGCGATACGTACGGCGTAGATGTCACTCTGCTGCGCGGCGATACGAATGTGGGTGATCACCGGGCCGAACTTCTGCGCCAGGCCAGCCTGGTCGAGCACGGTGCAGCCCTTGCCTTCGATATGCGCAGCCATGCCCAGCAGCGCACCGACGGTGGTCACACCGCTACCGCCAACGCCGGGCAGGAGGATGTTCCAGGGGCGGCTCAGGGCTGGTTGCTTCGGCTCCGGCAAGGCGATGAACAGCGCGCTCAAGCCAACGGCCTCGGGCTTGCGCAGGCCACCGCCGTGGACGGTGACGAAGCTCGGGCAGAAACCATCCAGGCAGCTGAAGTCCTTGTTGCAGGCACTCTGGTCGATCTCGCGCTTGCGCCCCAGTTCGGTTTCCAGCGGCAGTACCGACAGGCAGTTGGATTTGACGCTGCAGTCGCCACAGCCCTCGCACACAGCAGGGTTGATGAAGGCGCGCTTGGCCGGGTCGACCAGCTTGCCGCGCTTGCGCCGACGGCGTTTCTCGGTGGCGCAGGTCTGGTCGTAGAGGATCACCGAGCAACCTTTGACTTCACGCAACTCGCGCTGCACGGCGTCCAGCTCGCGACGGTGATGGAAGGTGACGCCCGGCGCGAAGGTGGCGCGGGTCGGGTACTTGTCCGGCTCGTCGCTGACCAGGGCGATGCGCTTGACGCCCTCGGCATGCACCTGCTGGCTGAGCTGGTCGATACGCAGTTCGCCGTCGAGGGGCTGGCCGCCAGTCATGGCTACCGCGTCGTTGTAGAGGATCTTGTAGGTGATGTTGACCCCGGCGGCCACGGCCGCACGCAGGGCCAGATGGCCGGAGTGGAAGTAGGTGCCGTCGCCGAGGTTCTGGAACACGTGCGGCGTATCGGTAAACGGCGCCTGGCCGATCCAGGTGGCGCCCTCGCCGCCCATCTGGGTGAAGGTGTCGGTGCTGCGGTCCATCCACTGGGTCATGTAGTGGCAGCCGATGCCGCCGAGAGCGCGGCTGCCTTCCGGCACCTTGGTCGAGCTGTTGTGCGGGCAGCCGGAGCAGAAATGCGGGGTGCGCACGGTCTTGTGCTTGGGCGCGGCCAGGGCCTTTTCCTTGGCATCGAGGAAGGCCAGGCGCTCTTCGATGGTCGGGCTGCTGTAGATCGGCGCCAGGCGCTTGGCGATCACCCGGGCGATCATCGCCGGAGTCAGCTCGCCCAAGTTGGGCAGCAGCGAATTACCCTGTTCATCGAACTCGCCGACCACACGCGGGCGCTTGCCCACCGGCCAGTTATAGAGCTGACCGGTCAACTGGTCTTCGATGATGCTGCGTTTTTCTTCCACCACCAGAATTTCGTCCAGGCCTTCGGCGAACTGGTGCACCGACACCGGCTCCAGCGGCCAGCTCATGCCGACCTTGAGCACGCGCAGGCCAACCTTGGCGCACAATGCCTCGTCCAGACCGAGGTCATCCAGGGCCTGGCGTACATCGAGGTAGGACTTGCCGGTGGTGATGATGCCCAGACGCGGGTTGGGCGAATCGAGTTTGACCTGGTTGAGGTTGTTGGCCAGGGCGAAGGCGCGCGCGGCGTAGATCTTGTAGACGTTGAGGCGTTTTTCCTGGGCCAAGGGCGGATCGGGCCAGCGGATGTGCACGCCGTCTTCCGGCAGTTGGAAATCCTCGGGGATCTTTATCTGGATACGCAGTGGATCGACGTCCACCACGGCCGAGGAGTCGACGTTCTCGGCGATGGTCTTCAGCGCCACCCAGCAGCCGCTGTAGCGCGACAGCTCCCAGCCGATGATGCCGTAGTCCAGCACTTCCTGGACGTTGGCCGGGTTGAGCACCGGGATCGACGCGGCGATGAAAGCATGCTCGCTCTGGTGGGCGATGGTAGAGGACTTGCAGCCGTGGTCGTCGCCGGCCAACACCAGCACGCCGCCATGCTTGGAAACACCGGCCGAATTGCCGTGCTTGAACACGTCACCGCTGCGGTCGACGCCCGGCCCCTTGCCGTACCACATGGCGAACACGCCGTCGTAGCGCGCACCAGGGAACAGATTGGCCTGCTGGCTGCCCCACACCGCGGTGGCACCCAACTCTTCGTTGACGCCGGGCTGGAAGTGGATGTGGTTTTCCTTCAGGTACTCGCGCGCGTCCCACAGGCTCTTGTCCAGGCCACCCAGGGGCGAGCCGCGATAGCCGGAGATGAAGCAGGCGGTATTGAGTCCGAAGGCGGCATCACGCTGCTTCTGCAGCATGGGCAGGCGGGTGAGCGCCTGAGTGCCGGTCAGGTAGAGGTGACCAGTAGCGAGGCGGTATTTGTCATCCAGGCGGATTTCGGCCAGTGACATGGAGCGCTCCTTTTATTTTTATGGCGAGCACGGGGAGCGCGACGGTAAACACGCTCCGTTGAGTCCTGCCGCAGGATCACTGCGACGGATTTGCCTAAAGCATGACTGGAGGGTTCCGCTTTTTTCTTTCTATTTTCGAGTATCGAAGGCGATACTTCGCATGATCCTTCCAACAATCACAATAAATTGGAAACAATCATGCAGGACAAGCTCAGCCCCATCGACCGCCGGATTCTCCGCCTGCTGCAACACGATGCCGACCTCTCGGCCGCCGAGGTAGCCGAGAAAGTCGAGCTGTCGCAATCGCCCTGCTGGCGACGTATTCATCGTATGCAGGAAGAAGGTCTGATCGAGCGCAAGGTCGCCCTGCTCAACCACAAGCGTCTGGGGTTTGGTATCACGGTGTTCGTCGATATCAAGCTGTCGGCCCACGGCCGCGGCAATCTGGATGAGTTCGAGCGGGCTGTGGTCGGCTACCCGCAGGTGCTGGAGTGCTACAGCATGGCCGGTGGTTCGGACTACCTGCTCAAGGTGGTGGCCAAGGACATCGCCGATTACGAGCGTTTCCTGCGCGACCACCTGCTGCAGCGCCCGCATGTGCACGAGGCGCACTCACATATCGCCATGAGCGAGGTCAAGCGCACCACCGAGTTACCGCTGGATTAACGCCCTGCCCTGCGCGCCCGCCAAGCGGCCAGCAACGATGGGCCGAGTGCGGTGAGTGCCGAGCCCAGCACCACCACCACGGCGCCTGCGTAGGCGATCCAGTTGACCTGCTCAGGCAGCACGTGGTCCGGCCACCAGGTCGAGGCCAAGGCCACGGAGACGAAGGTCACCAGCGGTGTCAGCGCCAGGGTCGCGCTGACCCGTGAAGCTTCCCAATGCGCCAGCGCCTCGGCGAAAGCGCCGTAGGCGACCAGGGTATTCAGGCAGCAGGCCAGCAGCAGCCAGCCCTGCAGCGGGCTCAACTCCAGTACCTGCATTGGCTGCGCCCAGGGTGTCAGCAGCAGCGCGCACGCCAGGTAGATGACCATCATCACCTGCACCGAATTCCACGAGGTCAGCAGTTGCTTCTGCGCCAGGCCGTAGAAGGTCCAGACAAAGGCAGCCGCCAGCACGGTCAGCACCCCGGTGGTATAGGTGGTCAGCGAGGTCAGCAGCTCACCCAGGCGCTGATTGAAGAACAGGCCGAAGCCTAGCAGCATGACCATCAGGCCAATCGCCTGACCCAGGCTGAAGCGTTCGCGAAAGACGAACAGGCTGCTGATCAGCAAGAGTATCGGCGCCACCTGGATCACCAGTTGCGTGGTCCCAGGGCTGAGCAGATTGAGTCCGACCAGATACAGCACGTAGTTGGCCGTCAGCCCGCCGATAGCCAGCGCCAGCAGCCAACCGCCCTTGCGTCCCAGCGGCCGAAAACGTGGTAACCGGCGACTCGCAGCGAGATAGGCAAACAGCAGAGAACCGGCCACGGCCAGGCGATACCAGGTGACCGTTACCGGGTCCATCACCTGCAGAACTTCTTTCAACTTGATTGGCAGGATGCCCCAGAGCACGGAAGTGATCAGGGCGAGCAGCAGGCCGTACATCCAACGGCCGGAAGAAATGTGCATGGCAACCTCTGGCAGGCGGCCAACAGAGCATGTCGACCGCAGCGGGTCATTCTAGGAGAGGTATGCACACCTACACAGCAACAGTTCAGCCCGGTTGCCGAGCGAAACTGTACTGCTCAGCATCCGCAGGACGCCAGCCGACCGGCGCCAATAATCCATAAAATCCGCCAAAAGACGCTAACAGGCTGCCAAAATCTACCATCTGTCGTTTTGCCAAGCACGTCGCATTGGCCACAGTAGACTCAGATTATCCAGAACCTGCAGATGGAGCTCTCACCATGTTCGGCCAACGCGATATCGACCCCCAACCGGGCACACATTACCGCAGTTCACGTCTGAGCGCCGTCAACGGCCAATACTTCTTCGCCACTCGCGAAGGCACGCTGGAAGGCCCCTTTATCTCCCGCCATGACGCCGAGCAGAGCATCACGCGCTATATCGAGCGCATGACCATGGCCGACAAGCTGCTGCGCCACAGCAGCGAGCACATCGACCATCTGCAGCGACGTGAAGCGCTCAAGCACAATCAGGAGCTGTGAGCGCTCGCCTTACAGATGCGCCAAGCCCAAGTCGCCCCGATGCGCCGCGAGATGCGGCAACACCGCAGCCAGCAAAGGCTCCTTGAAGGCATCCTGAAAGCGATGCGCCAGGCCCGGAATCAACTTGAGCTCTGCACCCTTGATATGCGCCGCCACGTGTACGCCATGCATCACCGGCAGTAACGGATCGGCCGTACCGTGCACCACCAGCGTCGGTACTTTCAGACGATTGAGCAGCTCGACCCGACTCGACTCGGCAAGAATCGCCAGCAGCTGACGCTGCACCCCTTCAGGATTGAAAGCGCGGTCATAAGCCTGTTCGGCCTGATGTAAGAGCAAAGCACGATCATCATGCACCGCAGGGCTGCCGAGCGCCGCGAGCAAATCTGCCTGCTGTTGCAGCGCAGCCTCGCGACTCACTGCCTCGCGCCTTGCCAGCAGCGCCACCAGCGCATCACTGGGTGCAGGCAACCCTTGAGCACTCGAGCTGGTCATCACCAGCGTCAGACTGAGAACCCGCTGCGGCGCCAGATCGGCCAGGTGCTGGGCGATCATGCCGCCCATGCTCGCGCCCAGCACATGGAAGTTGTCGACGCCCAGACGGTCCATCAAACCCAGGGCATCGCCAGCCATGTCGCGCAGGTGATATGGCGCGCCAAGCGACAGGCCCAGGCGATAGCGCAGCACTTCATACGGCAGGTTGATGCTAGGTGCTGGTCGCCGCCAGGTGCTCAGCCCCACGTCACGATTGTCGAAGCGCACGACGCGAAAACCCTGCTGACACAGGCGCTCGACCACCTCGTCAGGCCAGTGGATCAACTGTCCGCCCAGCCCCATCACCAGCAGCAGCGCCGGATCGCGCTCGCTGCCGATGCTTTGATAAGCCAGACGCACCTCGCCGACATCCGCATAACGGGTCGGCTCGGACAGGTCGCAACGATTGGCCGCAAAAGACGGCAGGCCGCAAAGCAACGCGGCCAGGAAAATTAATGCACGCATGGAAACACCAGAAACGCAGAACCCCACTGAAACGCGAGTCTGATGAAAGTCGCTCGACGGCGCTGCCACACAAGCGTGACAGTTTGATGAATGGGGACGAACGGTTGCCCGGATGGTGACCAGAGGTGCGATCCAGAGCGTCGCGAACGCCCCTCCTACCTACCTGTAGGAGGGGCTTTAGCCGCGATCAGGGGGAAATCAGGCCAGCTCGGCACGCAACTGCCTGGCTGCGGCCACCATATTCACCAACGCGGCCTCGGTTTCCGGCCAGGCGCGGGTTTTCAGGCCGCAATCGGGGTTGACCCACAGGCGTTCGAGCGGGATACGCCGCGCTGCCTTGCGCAACAGCCCGGCCATCTCGGCGCTGTCAGGCACACGCGGCGAGTGGATGTCATAGACCCCCGGGCCGATCTCGTTGGGATAGTCGAAGCGCTCAAACGCCTCCAGCAACTCCATATCCGAACGCGACGTCTCGATGGTGATCACGTCAGCATCCATCGCTGCGATGGACTCGATCACATCGTTGAACTCGCTGTAGCACATGTGGGTGTGGATCTGCGTTTCGTCACGCACGCCGCTGGCGGTCAGGCGGAAAGCTTCGGTGGCCCAGTCCAGGTAGTGCTGCCAGGCGGCCTGACGCAACGGCAAACCCTCACGGAACGCCGCCTCGTCGATCTGGATGATCTTGATGCCGGCTGCCTCCAGGTCCACCACCTCGTCACGAATCGCCAGCGCCAGTTGCCGCGCCTGCACTTCGCGGGAAACATCCTCGCGCGGGAAAGACCACATCAGCATGGTCACCGGGCCGGTCAGCATGCCTTTCATGATCTTGTCGGTCAGGCCCTGGGCGTAGGTGGTCCACTCCACGGTCATCGCCTGCGGGCGGCTCAGATCACCGACTATTACCGCCGGTTTCACGCAACGTGAGCCGTAGCTCTGCACCCAGCCGAAGCGGGTGAAGGCATAGCCATCGAGTTGCTCGGCGAAGTACTCGACCATGTCGTTGCGCTCGGCCTCACCATGCACCAGCACGTCCAGACCCAGACGCTCCTGCACCTGCACCGCATGGCGAATTTCGCTATGCATGGCCTCGATGTACTCGGCCGCGCTGAGCTTGCCCTGCTTGAACGACTGTCGCGCCAGGCGAATCGCCGAGGTCTGCGGGAAGGAGCCGATGGTAGTGGTCGGCAACAATGGCAGTTGCAGGCACTCACGCTGCTGTTCGATGCGCTCGGCGAACGGCGACTGGCGCTGGGCATGACGCGGACGAATCGCCGCCAGGCGCGCCTGTACCTCAGGCTTGTGAATACGTTTTGAAGCTGCACGAGCGGCCTGCACTGCCCGACTCGCCGCTAGTGCGGATTGCACAGCAACATCCTGCGGCGCCTCCAGGGCCTTGCCGAGCAACGCGACCTCCTGGCATTTCTGCACGGCAAAGGCCAGCCAGCTTTTCAGTTCGGCATCGAGCTGGTCTTCACGAGCCAGATCCACCGGGCTGTGCAACAGCGAGCAGGACGGCGCCACCCACAACCGCTCGCCCAGGCGTTCGTGAGCGTGATGCAGCAACTCGAGTACCTTCTCCAGATCGCAGCGCCAGACGTTGCGCCCGTTGACCACGCCCAGCGACAACACTTTATAAGCAGGCAGCCGATCGAGAATGGTCGGGTACTGCTCCGGCGCACGCACCAGGTCGATATGCAGACCGTCCACCGGCAGGTTGGCGGCCAGACCGAGGTTGTCTTCCAGGCCGCCAAAATAGGTGGCGATCAGCTTCTTGCACGGTTCGCGCTGAATCAGGTTGTAGGCGCGCTCGAAGGCGTTCTTCCACGCCTGCGGCAGATCGAGCACCAGAATCGGCTCGTCGATCTGCACCCACTCCACACCTTGCGCGGCCAGACGCTGGAGAATCTCGCCATAGACCAGCAGCAGACGCTCGAGCAGTTCCAGCTTGTCAAAATCAGCGCCTTTGGCCTTGCCCAGCCACAGGTAGGTCAGCGGGCCGATCAGCACCGGTTTGACGTTGTGCCCAAGGGCATGCGCCTCAGCCACTTCCTCGAATAGCTGCTCCCAGCTCAGGGCGAACTGCTGGTCAGCACTGAACTCCGGCACCAGGTAGTGGTAGTTGGTATCGAACCACTTCGTCATTTCCTGGGCGTGGGCACCACCGCAGCAACTGCCACTGCTCTTGTTTGCAACGGTCCCACGGGCCATGGCGAACAGGGTATCCAGCGTCGGCTTGCCGGCGGTCGGGCGAAAGCGCTCGGGAATCACACCGAAGGCCAGCGAATGAGCGAGCACCTGGTCGTACCAGGCGAAGTCGCCCACCGGCAGCAGGTCGATACCGGCATCCTTCTGCAGTTGCCAGTGCTCGGCGCGCAGACGCTGGCCGACGGCGCGCAGGCCGGCTTCATCCAGCTCACCTTTCCAGTGGGCTTCGAGGGCTTTCTTCAGTTCGCGGTCGCGGCCGATGCGCGGGAAACCGAGGGAATGGGACAGGGCCATGTCGTGACGCTCCAGAATCAATCGAGATGGCGCCATTCTCGGCATCGATACCGAGTGAGACAAACTCAAGATTTTCGTCTTGATCTAAAGATTTACTCATGTAGGCTGTATGAACCATTTTCATCCAGTTCTGGCATTGGATGAGTGAAACCTTTGCAGAGATCCGCCATGCTCGAGCTACGCCACCTAAAAACCCTGCACGCCCTGCGCGAAACCGACAGCCTGGTGGAAGCCGCCGAACGCCTGCACCTGACCCAGTCGGCCCTTTCGCACCAGTTCAAGGAGCTGGAAGAGCGCCTCGGCCTGCAGCTGTTCGTGCGCAAGACCAAACCCGTGCGCTTCACCAGCGCCGGCCTGCGTCTGCTGCAACTGGCCGACGCCACCCTGCCCCTTCTGCGCGGCGCCGAGCGTGATTTGGCGCGCCTGGCCGGTGGCACCGCTGGCCGCTTGCACATGGCCATTGAGTGCCACAGCTGCTTCCAGTGGCTGATGCCGACCATCGACCAGTTCCGCGATGCCTGGCCGGAAGTGGAACTGGACCTGGCCTCGGGCTTCTCCTTCGCCCCGCTGCCGGCCCTGGCCCGGGGCGATCTGGATCTGGTGGTGACTTCGGACCCCATCGAGCTGGCCGGCATCACCTACGTGCCGCTGTTCACCTACGAGGCCATGCTCGCCGTGGCCAATCAGCACCGCCTGGCGTACAAGGCCTACATCCAGCCTCAGGATCTGGCCACGGAAACCTTGATCACCTACCCGGTGGAACGCGACCGCCTGGACATTTTCACGCGCTTTCTCGAACCCAACGATATCGAGCCGGCTCAGGTGCGCACCTCCGAACTGACAGTGATGATGATGCAACTGGTGGCCAGCGGCCGTGGCGTGTGCGGCCTGCCCAACTGGGCGCTGCACGAGTACAGCTCGCGCGGCTACGTCAGCGCCAAGCGCCTGGGCGAAAAAGGGCTGTTCGCCACACTCTACGCGGCGATTCGCACCGACATGCTCGACGCGCCATTCATGCGCGACTTCCTGCTCACCGCCAAGGACACCTCCTTCGCCAGCCTCGAAGGCGTCAGCGTGGCGCGCTGAGCGTCGCCTCACGGGGCAAGGATCGAGCGAATGGCGTAGGGCGGGTTAGCCGCCAGCCACCTTCCGCAATTCCCCCCCGCAATGTCTGTTGCGGCGTAACCCGCCATCGGCGCAACGCGTTTCATCGCCTAGTGGGTTAGAAGCTTCGCCCCGGGGCGGGGCTCCTACATCCTTGTGGGAGCCCCGCCTCGCGGCGAATGAGGCAGTGAACGGCTACCCGCCAATTGCCTTGTTACAACTCCCGCCTTGCCGCATCGTGACCAACAGTCATAGCATGACCACCGGTCACAACTCTTCGCGGAAAGCCCATGCGCTACCAGGATCAACTCTTCCAGCAACGGGAAAACGCCCTGCTGCAATCCGCTCGCCAGCTGTTTCAGGAGCAATCCTGGGATCGCGTCACCATTGCCGAAGTGGCGCGTCACGCCGGCATCGGCAAGGGCACGGTGTACAAGCACTTTTCCAGCAAGGAGGCGCTCTACGCGCGTCTGGTGCTGGACTGCTCGCGCCAGCATCTGAGCGAACTGCGTGAGACCGCAAACCAGGCGCCGCCTCGCGAAGCCATGCGCCATGTGATTCGTCGCGCCTTCGAACAACTGCTGGCCGACCCACTGCAAGCCCAACTCTGCCTGCTGTGCGACCGCCCCGCTTTCCAGGAACGCCTGGACGCGCCCTACCGTGAACAGTTCCTCGAGCTGGAAGGTCAGTACATGGCGCTGTTCAACCAACTGCTGCAAGGCAGCTTCAGCGAACTGCAACTCTCCCCCACTGATTGCCAACGCCTGCTGTGGGGCGTAGAGGCTTGCGTCAATGGCGTGATGGCCCGCATCGCCTCCGGCGGCTTCGCCCATTGGGCCGACCCCATCGAGCTGGACGCCTATTTCCAGCGCGTCACCGATTTCATCATTGCCGGCCTGCAAGGCCAGGCCGCCGCGCTGCACGCAGCGCCTGCACTCAGCGAGTAAACCCACATGTTCGCCCAACTCAGCAAGCGTCCCTGGATCATCGCCATCGTCATCACAGTCCTGCTGCTGGCTTGGCTGTTCAGCGGCGATCGTTTCGTCGCTCGCGACGATGTCGAGCCCGACCAACCCGCCGCCACCAACGATCTGGCGCGCGTCGAAATTCAATGGCTGGAAGCGCAACCCATGCAACGCCAGCATGTGGTGCAGGGGCAGATCGAAGCCTGGCGCCGTGTGGAACTGCGCGCCCAGGTCAGTGGCAGCGTGCAGAACCTGGACCAGGACAAGGGCAGCCGCGTCGCTGCCGATCAACTGCTGCTGAGCATTTCGCCTGACGACCGCCCGGCCCAGGTCGCGCGCAGCGAGGCAGATGTGCGCCAGCGCCAGAGCGACGTCACCGCCGCCAAGCGCCTGCGCGAACGCAGCCTGGTGTCGGCCAACGAGCTGATGCGCCTGGAAAGCGAACTGGCCAAGGCCCGCGCCGAACTCGACAGCGCCCGCCTGCAGCAGCGCAACACCAAGATCAAGGCGCCATTTGCCGGTATCTATGACCAGCGCATGGTCGAACTGGGCGATTTCGTCCAGCCCGGCCAGAGCCTGCTGACCCTGGTGGATATCGACCGCCTCAAGGTCAGCGCGCAGATCGCCCAGCAGCAGGTCACCCAGCTCGAACTGGGCCAACCGGTAAAAGTTGAATTGCTCGACGGCCGCACGCTGCAAGGCGAGCTGCACTTTATCGCCGCGGCCGCGGACCCCGGTTCGCGCAGCTTCCGCATCGAGGTCAAGGTGGACAACCCGGACGGCCTGCGCCTGGCCGGCGCCAGCGCCACCCTGCACATCCAGACCGGCGAAGCCATGGCCCATCGCCTGTCCCCTGCCCTGCTCAGCCTGGATGAAACCGGCCGCCACGGCGTCAAGTGGGTCAACGACGCACAGCGCGTGGAGTTCACCCCGGTGCAGCTGATCAGCGTCGACAATCAGGGCGCCTGGGTCAGCGGCCTGCCGCCGAAGGTGGCATTGATCACCCTCGGCCAGGGCTTCGTCCAACCCGGTCAGCAGGTACGCACGCAACTCGCGGCCGAGGGCAGTTGAGATGCACGCACTGATCGCTGCTGCACTCGACCGTAGCCGTACCACCATCCTGGTCCTGCTGTTCCTGCTCTGCGGCGGGCTGGTGGCCTACATCGCCATGCCCAAGGAATCCAACCCGGACGTGGTCATTCCCATCATCTATGTTTCGGTGACCCTCGAAGGCATCAGCCCGGAAGATGGCGAACGCCTGCTGGTGCGCCCACTGGAGCAGGAGCTGCGCAGTCTCGAGGGCGTCAAGGAAATGCGCTCGGTATCCAGCGAAGGACACGCCTCGGTGACCCTGGAGTTCGACGCCGGCTTCGACGCCAAGGTGGCACTGGCCGACGTGCGCGAGAAGGTCGATACCGCGCGCAGCAAGCTGCCTGAAGAAGCCGACGAGCCGACCGTCACCGAGGTCAACGTGGCGCTGTTCCCGGTCTTGTCGGTGGGGCTGTCCGGGCCGATTGCCGAGACCGAGCTGGTGTACATCGCCCGGCGCCTGAAGGAGAACATCGAAGGCATCGCCGAAGTGCTGTCGGTGGAGATCGGCGGTGACCGTGAAGACCTACTGGAAATCGTCGTCGACCCGCAGGTACTCGACAGCTACGGCATCGACTACAACGAGCTGTTCAACCTGGTCAGCCGCAACAACCGCCTGGTCGCTGCCGGCAGCCTGGATACCGGCGCAGGCCGCATGAGCATGAAGGTGCCCGGCGTTATCGAAGACCTTGAAGACGTGATGCGCATGCCGATCAAGGTGGTCGGTGACAGCGTGGTCACCTTCGCCGACGTCGCCACCATTCGCCGCACCTTCAAGGACCCCACCGGCTTCGCCCGCATCAACGGCCAGCCGGCCATCGTGCTGGAAGTGGCCAAGCGCAGCGGCGCCAACATCATCGAGACCATCGATCAGGTCAAGGCGCTGATGGAGCAGGCCAAGCCCCTGCTGCCGCCGGGCGTTGAAGTCAGCTACATCATGGATCAGTCGCAGGAAGTGCAGAGCATGCTCGGCGACCTACTCAACAACGTGCTCACCGCCATCGTCCTGGTGCTGATCCTGGTGGTAGCGAGCATGGGCATGCGTTCGGCGCTGCTGGTCGGCCTGACCATTCCCGGCGCCTTCCTCAGCGGCATCCTGCTGATCTGGATGCTCGGCTTCACCCTCAACATCGTCGTGCTGTTCAGCCTGATCCTGGTGGCCGGCATGCTGGTCGACGGCGCCATCGTCGTCTCCGAGCTGGCCGACCGCTACCTGCATCAGGGGCAGACGCCCCGTCAGGCCTGGGCCAACGCGGCCACGCGGATGGCCTGGCCGGTGATCGCCTCCACCGCCACCACCCTGGTGGTGTTCCTGCCGCTGCTGTTCTGGCCCGGCGTGGTCGGCCAGTTCATGAAGTACCTGCCGGCCACGGTGATTCTCTGCCTGCTGGCATCGCTGGCCATGGCCCTGATATTTCTGCCGGTGCTCGGCGCCGTCACCGGCGGCCAGGCACGCCCACAGGCCCCCAGCGCCAGCCGCGCCGGCAACGCCTACCGCAATCTGCTGGTGGTGCTGCTCAAGCGCCCGGGCCTGACCCTGCTCGGCATGCTGGCGCTGATCGCGCTGATCTACGTCGGCTATGGCCGCTTCAATCATGGCGTGGAGTTCTTCCCCGACGTCGAGCCGGAAAGCGCGCAGATCTGGCTGCGCGCACGCGGCGATCTGTCGGTGCAGGAGAAGGACGCCCTGCTCCAGCAGGTGGAAAAGCAGGTGATCGGCATGCGTGAGGTCAAGGCGCTGTATGCGCGCTCCCTGGCCCAGCCGGAAGGCCAGCAAGGCCAGCTCGGCGCCGACGTGATCGGCACCCTGCAATTCCAGTTCGTCGACTGGCACCAGCGCCGCCCGGCCAAGGACATCCTCGCCGAAATGAGCCAGCGCACCGCCGGTATTCCCGGCGTGGTGCTGGAGTTCCGCAAGCAGGAACAGGGCCCCACCGACGGCAAGCCGGTGAAACTGCAGATCAGCTCGCTGGACCCGGCACTGGGCGAGCAGTGGGTCGAGCGTATCCGCGGGGAAATGACGCGGCTCGGCGGCTTCGCCGATATCGAGGACGACCGCGCCCTGCCCGGCATCGAATGGCGGATCAAGGTCGACCGCGAGGCCGCCGCGCGCTTCGGCGCGGACGTACTCAGCGTCGGCAACGCGGTGCAGATGATCACCAACGGCCTGAAACTGGCGACCTACCGCCCCGAAGATGCCACCGACGAGGTGGACATCCGTGTGCGCCTGCCCGGCAACTGGCGCTCGCTCGACCAACTCGGCCGCCTGACGCTCAACACAGCGGCCGGCCAGGTGCCGCTGAGCAACTTCGTCGACCTGCAGCCTGCGCCCAAGGTCGGCACCCTGCGCCGCGTCGATGGTGACCGCACCATCACCCTGCAGGCCGACCTGGCCGAAGGTGCGCGCCTGGACGAACGCCTCAAGGCGTTGCGCGAAGCGCTCGGCGATGTACCGGCCGAGGTCAAGGTGAAGTTCGCCGGCGAGGATGCCGACCAACGCGAGGCGGCCACCTTCCTGATGACCGCCTTCGTCGTCGCCATCTTCCTCATGGCGATCATCCTGGTGACTCAGTTCAACAGCCTCTATCAGGCGGCACTGGTGCTGTCAGCCATCGTCCTCTCCACCGCTGGCGTGCTGATGGGTCTGCTGGTCAATGGCCAGTCGTTCGGCATCGTCATGGTCGGCATGGGCCTGATCGCCCTGGCCGGCATCGTGGTGAACAACAACATCATCCTGATCGACACCTACAACCAGTTGCGTCGCCAGGGCCTGGAACCGCGTGAAGCGGCGCTGGAAACCGGCAGCCTGCGCCTGCGTCCGGTGCTGCTCACCGCAGTGACCACCATCCTCGGGCTGATGCCCATGGTGCTCAGCATCAACGTCGACCTGGTGACCCCGAGCCTCGGCTTCGGCGCCCCCTCGACGCAGTGGTGGACGCAACTGTCTAGCGCCATCGCTGGCGGCCTGGCCTTCGCCACCGTGCTGACCCTGCTGCTGACGCCTTGCCTGCTGGTACTCGGTGCCCGCTTCGAGCGGCGTCCACCGCCGCTGGAGACCTACGACACCGACCTGCTCGACCTGCCGGAGCATCTGATCGCCGCCAAACCCGACAGGGCGCAGGTGCAGCGCACCAGCTGACGCCGAACCGCCCAGGAATACATGGCAAAACGCCAGATATCGCCTAGGCTAACCAGCAACGATGCTTAGGGCGGGAATGGAAAGGCAGCAGGGATGCTTTTAACAGACAGCAGACGCGCAAGGCGTCTTGCAGAAACGACAAAGCCCTCTCTCGGAGGGCTTTGCTTTTCCACTCGCTTGGCATTGGCCAGCGCAAGGAAGAAACACCGAGCTAACGAAGTGTATGGGGTCGGCATCCTGCCTGTTGGCCACTTCGTTAGCCCGGTAACCGGAGAGTAGTCCAGGCAATGGCAATGTGCCAAGCCTCAATTGCGCGGCATATTTCACAGAGCGGAGACACTTCCTTGGCAGCTCTCGCCCCCGCCCGAAATCCCCCAGCACGCTCGCATGACGGCTGATCAGCACCCTCTCTCGTGACGTTGAGAACAGCACAGCGCTCTTATGCACAACTTACGAGCAGGGTCTTACTCCAGCGCCATACAACTAAGCACAAAAGATAATGTTTTTATGGCGCCATAAAAATAACACACAAAAAAGCTGCAACTATTTTTTGGCGACTAAAAAATAGCAATTATAAGTAACTGTTTTAACTAGAAAAAATATTAAAGTAAGTGAGCGATACACAATTCATAACTTTTGGTTCACGTTTTGCTTGAAATGCCAAAACAGCCAACTTAGTATCCGCGCCAATTCGAGCACGCCATTCGATTGCAGTAACCATTACGCAATCTTAGTGGCGTACTTAATGAACACGGATGTTGGCCAGTTCAAATCGGCCAGCTCAATTATATGAGAGAGGGATCTATGCGAATCAGCATCTTTGGATTGGGTTATGTGGGCGCCGTATGCGCCGGTTGCTTGTCGGCTCGCGGCCATGAGGTCATCGGCGTCGACGTATCGCAAACCAAGATCGACCTGATCAATCAAGGCAAGTCCCCCATCGTCGAACCCGGCCTCGCCGAATTGCTCGAAGCCGGCGTCAACTCCGGCCTGCTGCGTGGCACCACCGATGTGGGCGCCGCAGTACTGGCCAGCGAGCTGTCCTTCATTGCCGTGGGTACGCCGAGCAAGCGCAATGGCGACCTCGACCTCGGCTACATGGAATCGGTATGCAAGCAGATCGGTGCCGCCCTGCGCGACAAGCAGGAACGTCACACCGTAGTCGTGCGCAGTACGGTCCTGCCGGGCACGGTAAAGAACGTGGTGATCCCCCTGATCGAAGCAGCGTCCGGTAAGAAAGCCGGTGTCGATTTCGGCGTGGCCACCAACCCGGAATTCCTCCGTGAAAGTACCGCCATCAAGGATTACGACTTCCCGGCCATGACAGTTATCGGTGAACTGGACGAACAGTCCGGCGACCTGCTGCAGGAGCTGTACAGCGAGCTGGACGCTCCGATCATCCGCAAGTCCATCGAAGTGGCGGAGATGATCAAGTACACCTGCAACGTCTGGCACGCGGCCAAGGTCACCTTCGCCAACGAGATCGGCAACATCGCCAAGGCAGCCGGCGTCGACGGCCGCGAAGTGATGGATGTGGTCTGCCAGGATCACAAGCTCAATCTCTCCAAGTACTACATGAAGCCCGGCTTCGCCTTCGGCGGCTCCTGCCTGCCCAAGGATGTGCGCGCCCTCTCCTACCGCGCCGGCAGCCTGGACGTGGAAACGCCGCTGATCAGCTCGCTGATGCGCAGCAACGCCGCCCAGGTGAAGAAAGCCTTCGACATCGTCACCCACTACGACAAGCGCCGCATCGGCCTGCTGGGCCTGAGCTTCAAGGCCGGCACCGACGACCTGCGTGAAAGCCCCCTGGTCGAGCTGGCCGAAATGCTGATCGGCAAAGGCTATGAGCTGCGTATTTTCGACAGCAACGTCGAGTACGCCCGCGTGTTCGGCGCGAACAAGGAATACATCGAATCGAAGATCCCTCACGTTTCCTCGCTGCTGTGCAAGGAGCTCGATGAGGTGGTCTCGCAATCCGATGTACTGATCATCGGCAATGGCGAACAGCGCTTCGCCGAGGTCATGAACAGCGTCGGCGACGACAAGCAGATCGTCGATCTCGTGGGGTTCATGGCGCATGCCACCCAGGCCAACAAGGAAGGCATCTGCTGGTAGCAGAAAGCTAACAAGAACAGAGGCGGCACCAGTCAGGTGCCGCTTGGTTGGTTATGGCGTGTCGCCAGCTCACTGCCCATACGATCCGAATCGATGTTTACAGGAGTGACAGCATGATTCCTCTGATTTTGTCCGGCGGCAGTGGCTCCAGACTCTGGCCGCTCTCACGCAAGCTGTATCCCAAACAGTTCCTGGCCCTCACCGGCAGTGAGACCCTGTTTCAACAGACGCTCGGCCGCTTGGCCATCGAGGGCGTCAGCAAGCCCATCGTGGTGTGCAACGAAGAACATCGCTTCATCGTCAGCGAGCAACTTGCCGCTATCGGCAACGAGGCGCAGACCATTCTGCTGGAGCCTTTCGGCCGCAACACCGCACCGGCCGTGGCCATCGCCGCCATGCACCTGCTCGCCGCTGGCCGTGACGAGCTGCTTCTGGTTCTGCCGGCCGATCATGTGATCGAAGACCTGCCGGTATTCCACAGCGCTCTCGGCGTGGCTCGCAAGGCTGCAGAACAGGGCGAGATGGTGCTGTTCGGCATCCCTGCCGAGCGGCCTGAAACCGGTTACGGCTATATCAGGACCGGCGAGCGATCCGGACTGCCGGGTGGCGTTCTGTCAGTCGAGCAGTTCGTCGAGAAGCCCGACCTGGCCACCGCCAGCGAGTTCGTGGCGCAAGGCGACTACGTCTGGAACAGCGGCATGTTCCTGTTCCGCTGCAGCCGCTATCTGGAAGAGCTGCAGCGCCACGATCAGGACATCTACGACACCTGCCAGCTGGCGCTCAGCCGCAGCAAGAGCGACCTGCAGTTCATCCGTATCGACCCCAGCTCCTTCGAGTGCTGCCCGGACAACTCCATCGACTATGCGGTGATGGAAAAGACCGATCGCGCCTGCGTGGTGCCGCTCGCAGCAGGCTGGAACGATGTTGGTTCCTGGTCCGCGCTGTGGGACGTTCAGGACAAGGACGACCAGGGCAACAGCCGCTCGGGCGATGTGGTGATCCACGACAGTCAGGACTGCCTGGCCCACAGCCAGAGCAAGCTGGTGACTCTGGTCGGCCTGAAGGACGTGGTGGTGGTCGAGACCAAGGACGCCGTGATGGTCGCCCACAAGGACCGTGTGCAGGACGTCAAGCAACTGGTCAACACCCTCACCTGCGACGGGCGTGCCGAGGCGCAGAACCATTGCCAGGTCTATCGCCCGTGGGGCAGCTACGACTCCATCGACAGTGGCAACCGCTTTCAGGTCAAACGCATCGTGGTCAAGCCAGGCGCCAGCCTGTCGCTGCAAAAGCACCACCACCGTGCCGAGCACTGGATCGTGGTCTCCGGCACTGCACGGGTGACCTGTGACGACAAGACCTTCCTGCTCTGGGAGAACCAGTCGACCTACATCCCCATCGCCGCCGTTCACCGCCTGGCCAACCCCGGCAAGATTCCTCTGGAGATCATCGAGGTCCAGTCCGGCAGCTATCTGGGCGAGGACGACATCGAGCGCTTCGAGGATGTCTACGGCCGCACCGACACCACGGTCAACTAGCGACTTTCAGCGTCACAGCGGCTGACGCTCGTACACGGCTTCACTGGAGGAAGCACGTCACATGCCTAGGTTATTCAATGGGGTCGACACCTCATCCGGTTTCGGCAAGCTGTGCGGTTGGGCGTGCCTGATCGCCCTGCTCGCGCTTGCCTCGGAAATGGTCGACCCGAGCTACCTCGACCCGTCGCATCAGAAATTCATCTTTCTGATCGGCGCGCTGGGCATGTGGCGTTACGGCAACGCTGCCACTCACTACCTGCGCGGCATGTACTTCCTGCACTGGCGTTTCCCACGCATGCGCAAGGCCGTCGAGCGCATGGGGGCCGCGGCGCTGCCCGAGCACATGTTCATGGTGGTGACCAGCTTCCGCATCCCCACCCATACCACCTTCAAGGTGTACCAGTCGGTGTTTCAGGAAGTGCAGCGCATGCCGGTGCCCTGCACCGTCATCGCCTCGATCGTGGAGAAAGGCGACGAGAACTTCATCAAGGACATCATGCGTCAGGAAGTCCGCGACCGCGACGACATCAAGCTGATCATCGTGCGCGCCCGCGGCACCGGCAAACGCGACGGCCTGGCGCATGCCTTCCGCGCGCTGTCCCGGCAGATGCCCCTGGAGAACGCCGTGGTCGGTGTGGTCGATGGCGACACCATGATGCTGCCCGGCTGCGTCGAGCGCGCTGTCAGCATGTTCGCCTATCTGCCCAGCGTCGGCGGCATCACCACCAACGAGTTCTGCGAGGTGGAAGGCAGCAAGCTGATGCAGGAGTGGCACACCATGCGCTTCGTCCAGCGGCACATCAACATGTGCTCGATGGCACTGAGCAAACGCGTGCTGACCATGACCGGGCGCCTGTCGTTCTTCCGCGCCAGCGTGATGACCAACCCGGAATTCATCAAGGACGTGGAAGCCGACTTCCTCGATCACTGGCGGCTGGGGCGTTTCCAGTTCCTCACCGGCGACGACAAGTCCTCCTGGTTCAGCCTGATGCGCGCCGGCTGGGACACCTTCTACGTGCCCGACAGCCACACCCTGACGGTGGAGCATCCACCAGACAACAGCTTCCTGCGCGCGACCCGGCAGCTGATGTACCGCTGGTATGGCAACTCGCTGCGGCAGAACTTCCGTGCCACCCGACTGCTGGGCCTCGACCGTCTGGGCCTGTTCACCATGTACGTGCTGTACGACCAGCGCGTGTCCATGTGGACCTGCCTGATGGGCCTGAGCGCCTCGGTAGTGGCCGGCCTGCTGTTCGGCATCCAGTACCTGTTGCTGTACCTGTTCTGGGTGCTGTTGTCGCGCACCCTGGTAACGCTGTTGTTCTTCTTCGCCAAGCACCCGGTGCATCCGATGTACCCCTTCGTTCTGTATTACAACCAGATCGTCGGCTCGGTGATGAAGGTTTACACCATGTTCCACATGGACCAGCAGAGCTGGACCCGGCAAAAGACCACGCTCAGCAATGGCAGCGTCAGTTTCGATGCGGCCCTTAATCGATGGACGTCGAAGACGATGTTGTTGTCCTCCATTGCCATCTTCTTCGGGGTCATTTCGGTCCTGCTAGAACTCACGCAACCTTAAGTAAAGGCGCGAATGCTATGAGTAGCACCACTGTCTTACCTGTAAACGTTGTTCACGAAGCGATCGATGAGCGCCAGTTCGTCCGCGCCAAGATCCCCGCCCGCATCAGCCTGCAAGGTCACGGCCTGAACGGCGTGGAATGCGAGATTCTGGACATCTCCCTGGGCGGCATCGGTCTGTCCTACGAGCAGCCACTGAAGCTCGGTAGCCTGTTCCACGGCTCGATCAAGCTGAAGCTGAACCAGGTCGACCTGAACATCGACACCAAGCTGAAGATCGTCTCCCAGCGCGGCCATGAAGTGGGTGCCGAGTTCGTCGAGCTGGATCGGCAGAAGCGCGACATCCTGCGCTACATCATTTCGGCCTACATGTCCGGCGACATCGCCGACATCAACGGCCTGTTCAACGTGATGCAGCGCGAGAACTACATCAAGGAGCGCAAGACCAAGCAGGCCAGCTCGCGCACGCCCACGGAACGCTTGAAGGCGGCGCTGGGCTCGATGCTGTTTCTCGGCGCCGGCCTGGCCGCGCTGAGCCTGATCGTCTACAAGAGCTACCTGCTGTTCTTCCAGATGCCGGCCGCACAGGCGGTGGTCAGCGCCAATGCCTACGTGGTGAGCATGCCGGAGAACGGCAACCTCAAGTACCTGATCGGCCCCGAGCAGACCAGCGTGAGCACCGGCCAGCCACTGGCCAGCGTGTCCACGCAACTGGCCAGCAGCCTGACCAGCCCGACCGACATCGCCGCCCTGGCCAGCCTCTCCGAGCAGGATGCAGCCGCCCTGCTCGGCCGCGTGACCGTCGAGACGGTGATCGCCAGCCCCTGCGACTGCAGCCTGTACTTCCCGCGCCCGCGCATGGATGGCTTCGCCTACAAGCAGGAGCAACTGGTGCATCTGCTGCCGCAGGATCAGCCACTGAACGTCAAGGCCAGCGTGCCGTTCGAGCGCATGGACAAGATCGAGCGCGTGCGGGCGGTCGAGATGCGTGTGCTGGGTAGCGACGCCATCTACAGCGGCGAGATCGTCGCCAGCCGCGTCGACGACCTGCGGCAGATGGTCGAGCTGACCATCAAGCCGGATCAGGAGTTGCCGCGCAGCGCCTATCAATTGCCGACTGCCGTCGACTTCAAACTCGGCCTGCCCCTGCGCTGGACGTTCTGAGGTCGCCATGCCGGTCAGATACCTTCTTTGCACAACCGCCCTGACGCTGGCTCTCGCCAGCTCGGCGCATGCGGCGCGCAGCCTTGAGCAGGTCCGTTATGCGCTGTTTCAGGACAGCCAGGCGGAGGTCGAAGCAGACCTGCGCCATCTGGCCGCGCGTGGCGATCTGGGCGCCACGCGCCTGCTCGGCGAAGTGCTGGCCGGCCGCAGCCCGGCGAATACCACGCAGGCCATCGACCTGTTCAAGCAGGCCTTTGCCGATGGCCGCGGGGACATCGGCGCGCTGATCCCCCTGGCCCGCCTGGTGGACAACAAGCCGCGCTGGCGCGAAGCCAATCGCGCATACATGCGCCAGGCGCTCAGCCGCTTTACCGCTGGACGAGACTTCATCGCCGTCGACACGCGCCTGGAGGTGTTCCTGGTCTACCCCGAGCTGTTCACCCAGGACGAGGTCACCCGCCTGATCGAACTCTATGACCGCGCCTGCCTGATCTACTGCCACGCGCCGCTGTACCGAGCGGTGGCAGCAGCCCGCTACGGCGAAAGAAGCGAAGCCGAGAAGTGGTTCCAGCTGGCCGTGGAAAGCGACCCGCGCGCCGTGCAGCGCTATTACGAGTTTCTTGGCGAGCAGCGCAATGTGCTGTTTCGCGCCTTCGCCGAACGCCTGACGCCGCGCATGAACGCCCTGCCGGTCGACCTGGTGCACCGCATCGCCCAGCAGGTAGCGAACATCCGCAACATCGAGATCAGCACCTTCAACAACAACCGCCCAACCACTCGCGCGCAGACCGACGAAGAAAAAGAAGCCCGCGAAGTCAAGGCGAAGGCCCATGCCAGCCTGGTCGAACAACTCGACCGGGAAGTGCTGCAGTGGCTGGACAACGCCATCGAGCGTGATTTCGGCCCGGCCATGCTGAGCAAGGCCAGCTTCCTCATGACCGCACCGGACCGCTACAGCCCGGAGCCGGTGCTGGCCCTGATCCAACGACTGGAACAACGCCAGGGCGAGAACCTGACCCTGAGCATGGCCGAACGCGAAAACCCGATCACCCCGCAGCGCATCAAGGCACTGCGCGCCAGCCTGCACATGGTGCTGTGGCGCACCCTCGATCCGCGCTTGAGCCAACGCCTGATCACCGAGCTGCAGGCCGAGCAGTACCCCGAGGCACAGCTGCTTGAAGGCGACCTGTACAGCCAGGGCGGGTTGGACGAGCCCGATCAGGATCGCGCCCTGGAACTGTACATGGCAGAGGCCCGCCAGGGCTCGGTGAACGCCCTGCTGCGCATCGCCCGCCTCTATACCTACGGCCGTGCCATCTGCCGCGATAACGGCAAGGCCTACGCCTTCGCCTATGCCGCCCACGAGCTGGGCGACCAGCGCGCCACCGACCTGATGCACTCGCTCAGCACCCGGCTTACGCCTGAACAGCGCGATATAGCCGCCGCCGAAGGCAACCGTCTTATCGAGGAATCCACACTGTGAGCGCTCCCAATTCCCTTGGCCGCGCAGCCCTGCTGCTCGCCTGCATGCCACTCGGTCTGCTGCACGCGGAAGAAACCAGCATCACCTCACCCGAGCTGGAGCCAGTCACCTCGCTGCTGACGCACAAGCTGTTCCTGCGTACCGGCTACGGGCCGGACGAAACGCGCCTGGGCGAAGACCGTCGCAGCTTCTTCAGCCTGCGCTACGAGCCGTCCTACCGCTGGTACTCCCCCGAACAACGCTGGGCCAAGTGGGAAGTCTTCGGCCGCCTGTGGCTCAACTACGACACCGATCCGAATGCCCTGCAAAGCGACGAGGGCAACGACGAGAACCTATCGAGCCGGCGCCATGCCTACAGCGAAGCCCGCGAGTTCTATGTACGCCGCAACCTGCTGGGCGACGACCCGCGCTTCTCCGCGACCTTCGGCCGCCAGCGCTTCAGCGATCGTTTCGGCATCTGGTGGGACGACAGCATCGAAGCCCTACGCCTGGACTATAACGACAGCTTCGGCAAAGGCTTCGTCGCCATCGCCGAGAAGTTCTACTACTACAACTCCGACGACAATCGACTCGACCCGCGCGACAAGAAGATCCGTTACCTGATGGCCGAGTACGCCTGGCGCTGGCATGCCGACCACTGGGTCGGCGCGCGCCTGATGTACGAGGACGATTACTCGGGCAGCTCGCCCGATGATCGCCAGGACTTCGATGGCCTGCGCTACGGCGTATTCCTGCATGGTGACACCCGCCACCTGACATCGCTGGTCAGCGACTACCACCTGGAAGTCGCGGCACTCGACGGCAGGCTGGAAACCACGCAGAACAATGGCCTGCGCGACAGCGGTGACAAGACCGGCTGGGCCGTGGTGGCGGATGTCGGCAAGCGCTTCGAAACACTGCCATGGACACCACGCGTCGGCATCAGTGGTGGCATCACCGATCGCCCGGACGACAGCGGCAGCGACGGTTTCACCCTCAACCGCATTCAGTCCGACCGACGCAACGATCCGCTGAGCTACAGCAGTCGCCTGGTCAGCAACCTGGTCAGCGTCAACCTGAGCAACCTGGCCTTCTACGGCATCGTGCTGGAAACCCAGCCCACCGATCGCACTGCGTTGGATCTGCGCATCAGCGATCTGCATCTGCGCAACCGTTCGGCGCAACTGCCCCTGCGCACCACCACCGAAGGCGTGGTGCGCGATACCGGCTCGTCCCATCTGGGCCAGGTGCTCGACATCAACCACTACTGGCGCATGTTCCCGCTGGCCTACGACGGCAAGCGGGTACAGCTCAACACCCTGGCCAGCCTGAGCTACTTCAAGGCCGGCAGCGCGCTGGAAATCGGTGATGACTATCAATTGACGCTGGGCATAACCCTGACTTACTGACCGAGAGCAGCGCTAGCATGATCTTCGCCTCCAACGTCTTCCTGTTCCTGTTCCTGCCGGTGTTCCTGCTCTGTTACTACATAGCCAAGGACCACTGGCGTTCGTACGTGATCGTGCTCGGCAGCTACCTGTTCTACGCCTGGTGGCGTCCGGACTTCCTGCTGCTGTTCGTCGCCATCTCTTACTGGAACTACTGGTTCGGCCTGCGCATCAAGGCGCGGATCGATGCAGGCCAGAAGAAGATCGCCTTTCGCCTGTTGACCGTCGGCGTGATCGGCAACCTGGCCACCCTCGGCTACTTCAAGTACGCCAACTTCGGTGCCGACGTGCTGGTGGCGGTGCTGGAACCGCTGGGCATCAATACCTTCACCCTGGAACACATCATTCTGCCGCTGGGCATCTCCTTCTACGTGTTCCAGGCGCTGAGCTACATCGTCGACATCTATCGTCGCAATGCCGAGCCGACCAATCGCTTCGTCGATTTCGCCGCCTATATCGCCCTCTTCCCGCAACTGATCGCCGGGCCGATCCTGCGCTACAGCCTGATCGACAAACAGTTGAAGAACCGCACCCACTCGCTGGAGCTGTTTTCCCTGGGTGCCTGCCGCTTCATGCTCGGTTTCATCAAGAAGGTGCTGATCGCCGATTCCCTGGCACCGATGAATACCCTGTTCATCAGTGGCGGTGGCGAACTGCAGATGGCCGACGCCTGGTTCGGCCTGCTGATCTCCGCGTTGCAGCTGTACTTCGACTTCTCCGGCTACAGCGACATGGCCATCGGCCTGGGCATGATGATGGGCTTTCGCTTCGCCGAGAATTTCAACCAGCCCTATATCGCGCAGAGCATCACCGAGTTCTGGCAGCGCTGGCACATGACCCTGGCCGACTTCCTGCGCGACTACGTGTACATGCCGCTGGTACGCAAGCGCCTGGTCGGCATGCTCGTCGGGCTGGTCATCACCATGGTGCTGTCCGGGCTCTGGCATGGGCCAAGCTTCGCCTTCATCTTCTGGGGGTTGTTCTTCGGCATTGCCATGGTGGTCGAGCGCAAGCTGGGCATCGCCACCAAGGTCAACACGCCCTACAACTTCTGGCGCAATGCCCGCTGCATGTTCGTGCTGGCCTCCTGCATGCCGCTGTTCTTCACCGGCAACCTGCCGCACGCCCTGCAGGTCTATCAGGCGCTGATCGGCCTCAATGGCATCGGTTCGCTGGACCTCTACTGGTTCGGCACCTCGGCCATGACCATGACCTTCACCCTGATCGCCCTGCTGTGGATCGTCATCGCCGGCGGCATCAACATTCGCTACTACGCGGGCACCGGCCAGGACCAGTACTTCATGCAGCACGTCGGAGGCTTCAGCGCTCTGTTGCTGTGGGTCGGCTTCCTGCTGACGCTGACCCGCCTGGCCGCGAACTCCTTCTCACCTTTCCTGTACTTCCAGTTCTGAGGATGCCCCCATGTTTCCGGTGATGAACTCGGCCAGCAAGATCAACGGGATTCTCTTCTGCGTGATGCTGTGCGCCATGTTCCTGTACTCGCTGCCGACGGTATTCGCCTTCGCCGGCGCCCAGACCCAGGCTCTGTCGCTGTTTCTCGACGGTAAACTGGTGCGCAAGTTCGAGCAGTTCTACGACAAGCAATTGTTCCTGCGCGACCCGTCCGTCGAGCTGTGGGCCAACATCCAGCACGCGATCTTTCGTGAGGGCGCCAGCGGCGTGGTACTGGGCCGTGACGGCTGGCTGTTCACCAACCAGGAATACCTGCAGCCCAGGGACCTCGAGGGCAACCTGGAGCGGCAGATCGTGCTGATCGACAAGGTGCGCGCGCAACTGGCGCAACAGGGCGCGCGGCTGATCGTCCTGCCGGTTCCGATGAAGCTGGACACCTACGCCGCACACTCCACCTATACCCCCTCGGAGCAGATCAGCGGCCTGTACCAGCACTTCAGCCAGCGCCTGCACGACCACGGCATCGATACCGTGGATCTGCGCAGCGCCTACCAGAGTGCGGCCGCCACCGAGCAGCTGTTCCTGCGCAACGATACCCACTGGAGCCCGAGGGGCGCCGAACTGGCAGCCCAGACCCTGGCCGCGCAGTTTCCTGAACTGCAGGGCGAGACCCCTTACCTGACCCAGGCCGTCAGCGAAAAAGAGGTGACCGGCGATCTGCTCAACTACCTCAAGTTCGACCCCAGGCTGGCGCCCAGCTATTTCGAGCCTGTGCATATCCAGCTCTACGAAACCCTGCAGCAGAGCCGCAACGACCTCGCCGACAGCCTGTTCGGCGAAGAGGCCGTGTCACTGGCGCTGGTCGGCACCAGCTACACCCGTATCGATGACTGGAACTTCGTCGGTTTTCTCAAAGAGGCCCTGCAGCGTGACCTGGTAAGTGTCGCGCTGGAAGCCCGTGGCCCGTTCCAGTCGATGAACGAATTTCTCGCCGGCCCAGCCGCGAAAAGCGGTGAGCTGCAGACGGTGATCTGGGAGTTCCCCCTGCGCACCCTGCTCGCCCAGCGTCAGATTCCTTCCCCCCTGGCTACGCCAGAAACTGCCCAACACTGACCGAGGTACCGTCGTATGCCTGCCCTCATTTCCCGCGCCCTGATCATCCTGCTGACGATCGCCAGCGCCGTCGCCCAAGCCCAGGACGGCAACGCCGACCTTTACGACCCGGTGGCACCGGCCAACTCGGCTTTCGTGCGAGTCCTCAACCTCAGCGAACGCAACATCGAAGTCACCCTCAGCGGCAAGAACAAGCCCCAGGTCGTCACCGGCGGGCAGTTCGGTGGCTATCGCTTCGTCGCGCCGGGCAAGCAGCGCATCGCCGTGGCCAACCAGGCGATCGAGCATGAGCTGAAGGCCAACACCGCCAGCACGGTAATCTACCGCGACGGCCAGCTGCTGCTGATCGCCGACCAGTTCGTCAACGAGCCGCGCAAGGCGCAGATCGCCTTCTACAACCTCACCGACAAGCCGGCAGCGTTGAAGACCGTCGACGGGCAGCACGTGGTGGTCGACACCATCAAGCGCGACGAGACCGGCAGCCGCATGGTCAACGAGCTGAAGATCGCCTTCGCCGCCTATGCCGACAGCGAACAGCTGATCGGTTTCGACGAGCTGTTCCTGAAAAAGGGCCGCTCCTACAGCTATGCCCTGCTGCCCGCAGCCAACGGCTACCGCGCGATAACCCTGGCCAACAGCATCGACCCCAGCGAATGAACCCTGAACGGCTGGCCAAACAAGTGAGCGGACGATGATCCCAACGAGCATGAAGCACTATTTACTACTGGCCATCGGCAGCCTGATCGCAGCAGGCGTACAGAACGCCTCCGCTGCAGCGCAGGGCGAAAAGGCCGATGAATGCATGGATTTGCAATGCCTGATCTGCCCGCAACTCAGTGCGCCCGAGGAATATGCCGAAGGCAACATGAAGTCACTCAAGCAGATCGTTCCGGGGAGCGATCGCTGGCTATTCCGTTCGGAAGTCGACCTGACCAACGATTTCGGCATTCCACCGGCCATGCAGCCGGAGTTCGCCCGTCTGATGCGCGCGTTCGCCAGCCATGGCACCCAGGTGGCGGTGGCCGTGCAGCCGACTCGCGGCCTGATGCATCGCGCCCAACTGCTGCCAGGGCAGATGCATGGCTTCGACTACGCGCGGGCCAGCACCAACCTGCGCAAGTTCATGCAGCAGATGCGTGATGGCGGCGCCATCGTTCCGGACATCATGACCCTGGTGGAGCAACCGCCGAAGGACTTCTTCTTTCGCCGCGACCACCACTGGACCCCGGTAGGTGCAGAGGCCACCGCCCGGGTTACTGCCGACGCCATTCGCCAGCACCCGGTCTACGCGCAACTCCCGCGCAAGGGCTACACCACCGAGCAAACCCTGACCCTGTCCAAGGACGGTACCCTCAACCTCGGCCTGGCGGCGATCTGCGGCAACCACTTCGGTTATCAGTTCGTGCCCGGCTACCAGACCGTGCCGGAAGACAACGACGCTGCCCTGCTGTTCGAAGAGCAACCCGACCCGGAAATCGTCCTGGTCGGCACCAGTAACTCCGCCGCCCGTGAAGACGAGACCAAGCAGTTCAACTTCGACGGTTTTCTCAAGCAGTACCTGGGCAGCGACCTGATCAACTACGCCCTGCCCGGTGCGGGCCAGGACGGCTCGCTGCTGGAATACCTGCTGTCGCCCAACTACGCCCCGGACAAGGCGCCCAAGCTGATCATCTGGGAGCTGCCGGCCAACTACCGCCTCGATGGCGACCTGACCTATCGCCAGCTGATCCCGGCCGTCAACGGCGGCTGCAAGGCCAGCGACAGCCTGCTCGAAGCCCGCGTCGAACGCCCGGCCATGGGCCTCAACGACCGTCTCGAACTGCTCAGCAACGCCGGTGCGCAGCTCAAGGACCTCAAGGGCCGCGATGCGGTGCTCGACATCCGCATCAGCGACCCCAACATCAAGAACTTCTACATCATCACCTACTACGACAACGGCACGCGCGACAAGGTGTGGTTCCGCCGCGAGGCCATCGTCACCGGCGGCCAGTACTACCTGGAACTGAGCCGCGCTGCGGAGTTCCGCGACGCCAACCTGCTGTCGGTGCTGCTCGAGCCTACCCAGGTCGTGGAGCAGCCCTTCCAGATCGAGACCAAGCTATGCCTGTAAGGATTTCGCCCGGCCGCCTGACAGCCATGCTGGTGCTGCTCGCCGGCCCCATGAGCGCCAGCGCCACGCAGTCGATCTGGAGCAACCACACGCCGAACGTGGCGGCGCAGATGACGGGCGACTACCGCAACGAGAGCTGCCCGAAAAAACCGCCTGCCGCCTACACCGGGCACCTGCAACTGGACAGCAAGTACGACCAGAGCGACGCCAGCAAATCACGACTGGTAGCGCGCCAGAGCAAGGACACCGAACGCATCCGCCAGCAGGTCAAGCAATACATCGGCGGCCTGGTGAAAGCGACTCAGGTGTTCCAGCGCACCAGCAAGGCCAACGAAGCCACCATCGCCCTGGCCTGCCTGAACCTGTGGCTCGATGCCTGGGCCAGCAAATCGGCACTGCTCAGCGACGACACCAGCAAGACCGGCGTCGCCTCGCGCAAATGGGCGCTGGCCGCCATCGCCTCGACACTGCTCAAGGTGCAGGCCTTGAGCGATCAGCGCTATCAGTTGAGCGCCGCTCAGACGCGCTGGCTGGGCCAGCTGTCGGCCAAGGTGATGGCCGAGTACGAGCCGCGTCGCTACGACAGCGGCATCTACTTCAACAACCACGACTACTGGGCCGCCTGGGCCGTGGCCGCCACCGCCATGCTGCTCGACGATGACCGCGCCCTGGCCTGGGCCGATGTCGCGCTGCGCCGCGCCTTCACCCAGCTCACCCCCGGCAAGGGTGACTACCAGTACCTGCCCCTGGAGGTCGCCCGTGGCCGTCTGGCGGCCGATTACAGCCATTACGCCCTGGTACCGCTGATGCTGCTGGTGGAGGCTGCCGAACATAACGGTCGCCCGCTCACCGAGCAGGAGCGCGAGAAACTCGCCGGCCTGGCCAACTTTGCCGCGCGCGCCGTACTGGAGCCCAAGACCCTGGCGGAACTGACCGAGCGCCAGAGCGAAGTCGGCCCGCACAAGATGGTCTGGGTGCTGCCCTTTCTCACTCGCTATCCGCAGCACCAATGGGCCGCACGCCTGTACCAGGCACACGGCAAAGCCATCAATCATTACAGCCAGGTGGGCGGCGATCTGAAACCGCTGTACCCCCAGCTCAACTGACGCAGGATGCCACCATGTCCCAGGCACTGACCCTCTCCCGCGCGCTGCTGCTGACGGCCTGCGCAGCCTGCAGCCTGAGTGCCCTCGGCGGCCCGGCGGCGTTGCACACGCTGGACCCGCAATGGCAACAGCAGCAGCAACAGCGCACCAGCCAGCAGATCATGCAGCACAGCCAGCCACCGGCCTTCGACCTGCAGGCACCGGCGCTGCGCGGCAACGCCAGCCTGGAGCCGATGTACTCCGCCCAGGCGGGCAGCTGGCCCTTCGAGCCGTTCGTGCACAACGGCCTGTTCCGCGCCATCGCCGGCTACCAGGCGCAGCACCCGCGCGCCGTGGTCATCCGCGGTGGCAGCGTCAGCCTGGCGCAACTGCACGCGCAACTGAACGACCCACAGGTTCTGCGTAAGCATGAAGACGGTTACCTGCTCAGCTACCCGCTGATGATCGCCGAAGACGCCGCCCTGCTCATCGACGATCAGGTGCTCTACCTCTTTGGCCCATCGGGCACCGCGCTGATCAACCAGGGCTTGCTGCAGGTACAGGGCTCGCGCCTGGAAAGCTGGAGCGACGGCCGCGCGCTGGCCACCGACCGCCCTACCCGGCCCTTCATCATGAACTGGGCCGGCAGCCGTCTAAAGGTTGCCGACTCACATCTGGTCAAGATCGGCTACAACGCCAACTTCTCCCGCGGCATCAGCAGCGGCATCAGCGCGCAGCAATCGGCCACCCGGCCGGCGGCGCGCATCCTGATCGACAACAGCCGCTTCGACAGCATGGCCAGCGCCCTGGAGCTGCGCCACAGCGAGGCCCTGATCCGCAACAACCAGTTCAGCCACCTGCAGCAGTACGGCATCGATCTGGGCAACAGCCGCTTCCTGATCACGGACAACCGCATCGACGACGTAAAACACAACAGCGGCATCCGCATCGGCGGTAGCAGCAGCGGGCGCATTCAGAACAACCTGATCCTGCACACCGGCAAGAGCGCCATCGAAGTCAGCGAGCAAAGCGGCGCCCTGCTGATCGAGAACAACCGCCTCGGCGCGTCCAGGGGTTACGGCCTGATGCTGCGGCAGATCAACGGCGGCGCCGGGCTGCTGATCGAGAACAACCTGATCGCCAACAGCCGGCTCAGCGCCATCGACGCCGGCGGGCTCAGCGGCGCCCTGATCATTGACAACCGCATCCAGTCCACCCCGGAATACGCCATCAGCCTGCGCAACGAGCAACTCACCGCCGGCCAACTGGTCATCACCGGCAACACCCTGGAAAGCATCGGCAAAGCCATGATCCGCGTGGAAGGCATGCAGAACACCGTGCTGGGCAGCAACCAGTACCGCGCCAACCCGCTATTGCAGAACCTGCTGATCGGCGACCTGCTGCCCCTGCAGAGCCAGATCCTCGACAACACCGTGCGGCGCAACTGCCACCTGCAGATATCCCAGCCCTTGACCGGCACCAGCAGCAGCGCAGACGCCCCCACCTGCACCAACTGACCAGCGCCAGACGGGGCCGAAAGGCCTGCACTCATTCCGCTCCGAGTGCAGGCCAGGCGGTGTCAGCAGGCGATTGAAAAACGTAGGCGAGGCAGGCAAGACAATACCGATGGCGGCCCCACAAAAACGGCCGAAAAACGCTCGGAGTCGCGCTCGACTTTACGTTTTGTAAATGAGCATTTTGACTGGGCTCGCACGCGAGGCCGTTTTTAACGCAGTATTGCCAACGCAGGTAGTTTTTCAACGCCTGCTAACGGTGCTCGACTTTTAGCGTTGAGAACACCGCAGCCCCGGCACTGGTCTCATTGCCGTTGTTATCGAGCGTGTAAACACCCGCCTTGAAATACAGGTTGTGACTGGCCCAGGCCGAGTTGAGTACACCGCTCCAGGTCTTGACCGCACCACCGGGCTCGACCAGGCCAATCGTCAGCCTGCCGTTCTTCGCCAGAAACACCTCATAACTGAAATCCTGATTCAGCTTGATCTTGCTCGACAGCACGATCTTGGTTGCATTGGCGCTGGCCGGATTGCCGCGAAACGAAATCACCACGTTGCCGTAGCCAGTGGGCGACAAGGATTGATAGCCCAGCATCACGGGGGGCGAGGTGCTGTTCTTCGAATGAATCTGGGAAAAGGCGATCAGCCCGTTCGAAGGCACCTGGGTGATTCTCGCCGTGGCGGTCAGCACGTTATCCGCAGCGCTGTAGGGCCAGTTACGCAGAGCGCCGTTGGCGAACGTCTCGCGCAACTCACTGCGCGGGTAGGTCGAGTTGGCGGTCGTGGTGCCGTTGACCGGCGCCCAGAAAAACAGCTTGCCCTCCTTGGACTGAAAGTAGTGATCCTGATACCCACCGGTCAGAACGGGGGTGGAAATAACGGCGGCGGGAACACCGACAGGGATGGTCAGGTTCCAGGTGGACAGATCGATCATGGGGGCGGTACTCCGAGGGTGAAACGGTGGTCTACGCCCAATCTATCCATGGCCGTGCCAGCATCGCTTCGAGCGTTGAGGCGGAGAATATCGGCACACTCAGTGGCCGTTAACGACCATCCGTCACCATGCTGACGCTATTTTTTTGACTTCAAAAAACATGACCAACAGAAAAAACTATCCACCTATTCATCGTTAAGGAATTTCCCAAGCGAAGCGGCGAGCAGCGCGCCAAAACTGAAGGAGTTGGCGCCAACAAGCGCTTTGCAGAAATGTGCGCCAGCTCGCGCTTTATAAGCGCGGCGAGCGTTGCTTCGAGGGCGTCCGACCATTTGCGTTAGGCCAAGGCGAAGCCCCGGAAACGACAAAGCCCCGAACCGTAATACGGTTCGGGGCTTTGGTTTGGATATGGCGGGAAGATTGGGGAATTTGAACCCGTTTTTACGGGTGCCCGTTGCTGCCCTTCCCTGCCCAACGCTAGCAAAATCAAGGCTTCTGTCTCATGCCTTCTGCCCATTGCGGCACTCTGTCGTCCGTTGATTTCGACACTTTTTCGACACGCCTGCTAGACAGTTTTGACGTCCATGGGTAGCGTCTAGCCATCACAGCGCCCTGGATCATCTGAAATCTGGATGCTTTGCGTGTCGCTTTTCCTTCTGCCCAAGTCGCTTTCCTCATTTTTGACCTTGATTAAAATCAAGGACTTAGCGAAATTCTAGGCAGGTTATCAGACACCAGCGGGTATTTTATGCGACAGCAATGTCGCCTAATTAATAGTTATAGGTAAAAGCCTAATGGACAATTCAATCAACAAAAAAATACTGTCTGTTTACTTTAAAACTCAAATACGCAATGGGGTAAAAGACCTTCGCGCCTACTCAGATAAAATTGAAAGTTATCTTGAAAGTCAAAAATACAAAATAGAGGAAAGACACGAGAAAGAGGTCTATAAAACGGATGAAGAGAAAGAGTCAGGTGCACTTTTTAGAAACATATCTCTTCAACTAGGCTACGGAAGACATGTTGAGATATTTACCAAATCAGCAATTGTGTCAATTTACACATATCTTGAATACTTTCTTGACGATTTCTGCAAGAAAATTAACGAATACGATAAGCGGTTAATCTCACCTAAAGACATTTATGGCAGTGGAATTTTCAGAAGCAAAATTTACCTTTCAAAAGTTTTGCTTCTAAATCTAGAAGAACTAAATAAAGAGTGGGAAGCGCTCGTTAAGCTAAGTGAAATTAGAAATTTCCTAGTGCATTCCAATGGAGTTGCAACAAACAAAGATTCCAAGTTGAAGATACAGAAAACAATCAAAGATTTACCTGGTGTAAAACTAGATAGAGATCACATAAAAATATCCAAGGCCTACATTGACGACGTCCTATCAACAATAGAAATTGTCCTAGAAAATATTGAATCTCGATACTCTGCACAAAACCTATAACAAATGGTTCAAATCGTTCGCTTCGCTCACTGGGACGGGCTAAAGCCCGCCCCTTAACCAAACGTTAGGAGTACTCATGCTACAAAAAGCACTCGCCATATTCATCGGTCTATTTTCTGCCTCAGCAATGTCACAAGACTTCCAAGTCGGCCAAATTTGGGAGTACAAGACTCGACCCGGCGAGGAAGCGTCAAGGCTCTATATCGTAAAAATTGAGGAGTGGCCAAACGGCGAAAAGATATTTCATATATATGCCGACAAGCTGAAAATAAATAATCCTATGCTCGCTGGCGGCATACAAGTAGAGCTCCCTCATGCACCAGTTTCTTTGCAGACACTTGAGCAAAGCATCACAAAGCAGTCTGGCGCGGCGAAAACACTGCCGGATATTGGTGAAGGGTACGCTGCTTGGAAAGAAGCTTACGATGCAGGAGAAGCCGGTGTATTCACCATCCCATTAGGTGAAATCATCTCTCTAATAGAAGGTATTGTTAAACAGTCCTAGAACGCGGAAGCGCACTCCTAACAAGGCGCTGAAATCGCTCACTTCGTTCGCTGGGACGGGCTAGAGCCCGCCCCTTAGCTTAATCGTTAGATTTACAAGGAGTTACCGTGGAGACTGAAAACACCTATAGAGTGTTAATGGACGAGCGCTGGGAGCTGGACGACTTGTATAATTTCCCATACGCATACTCTCAAACGTACTCTTTCATTTACTGTTTCGACTCCCCACAAGACCCTAAAAGCGCTAAGCGCATTGATGTGGCGCTAGAAAATTATCCATGGCAAGGTGGTTACAGCTACACAAACATCTATACCGTCCTACAGCATCAAATACCACCTGCTGAACGCCCCAAAATTGCAGCAATAAAATACGCATCACCAGGATGGATGGACATCCTGCTCAACCCTCAAGTTGCAATGAAAATTGCCGCGTCTGTTGGCACCCTCATTGGTTTAGGTGTTACTGCCGTGGAGGCGTACAAGCGAATCGATAAGGCGCGTTTAGAAATAGCCAGGAATCGCAAAATGCAGCAAATGGAGTTTGCCGCATTTTCAGCAAATGAAGCCAAATTCTTAAATTCCATGTCCGAAGAAATCGCAAAGAACCTCGGCTTTGAGAGCCTTCAACAGCTTCAAGCCCGCACCAAGAATCCCGAAGTCACTCTAAAAGTTTTAATGGCACATCACCGGCGCATCAGCAAGCTCGCTGAATTTGTACGAGAAGGCAAAGTGAAGTTACCAATTGATCGCACGAAGTAAATCTAACAATGCGCTCAAAGCGCTCACTTCGTTCGCTGGGACCGGCGAAGCCGGCCCCTTAGCTTAATCGTTATATGCAAAACCATTCAACAAGGCGGACTGATGAATATTTTTAAATCCACAAGAGAAAAAGCATTCTCCGTCTTGGAATATATTTTCTTCAATAGAAATAGATCTTTGATTTTTTGCTTATCATTTAGCGCCATATCATTTGCAGCAGAAATTTTCATAAAAATCCCGGCGCTATTTTCTTGCTCCGGCGCAATCGTCACTATTGCCGGCCTATTCTTAAACATTAAATACAGTCTGAATTTTCACCTAAAAATACCCAAGAAAAATCTCTACAATAAACTTGCAGGTGCAGGGGTGTTCGGGACAAGCATAGTTACCGAAGAAAATCTAGCCTGGGTTGATAACATAATTTCTGACGAGATATATGGCGTTTCATTTATGATCACAGGAACTATAATTTGGGCTTACGGCCAATTTCTAGTTAATGCGATAAATTGCATATAACAATTGGTTCAAACCGTTCGCTTCGCTCACTGGGACGGGCTAAAGCCCGCCCCTTAACCAAACGTTAGGCCCTAATCATGAACCCGCTCGATTTGCTGCCGGTACAACTCAGAGAGCGGTCGATTTCCCAACGCGAGATTGTGCTGCCATTGACACAGGCGCTAGAGGCTATCGACCTTCTTGAATCACAAGGCATACAGATTCTAGGCTGGGAGGGCTGGGTTAAAGACGAGCAAGGTCGCATCGGTCATGGCAACGCCCCACAAGGAACAATGAGCCTTCAAAAACTCTCAACGCATGAGGCTGCGCAGCTTTGTCGCAATACTATTCAAAGTGATGCGTCACAGTGGATGCAGGACAATCCGAACACCTCCAATTCACTGCATTTCTGCATTACGGTGTAAGCCTAACAATGCGTTCAACTAACGCTCACTTCGTTCGCTGGACGTCCAAAAGCTACGCTTTTGGCCGCCCGTTAGCTTAATCGTTAGAGGCTAAGCGAGACTCGCATGGATAGCCAGAAAGCAGCCAAAGTCAGCGCCAACATAGAAGAGCTTCAAGCTCTAATGGCTGCGTATGCCACTGACGGCCGTAGCTCTGGCCAGCCAGAGGCTTATAGAGAGCTTTATGCGGAAATAATTATTGACCTAGAAGAGTCTAAGTACTCCAACCCAAATCCGCACAAAACCATTGAATCCTTCTACGCGCACTGCAAGATGAAGGAAATGAAAACCTACGCAAGTCGCAGGGAGTACGTAGCGAAAATCTATTCCGACATACTCCTTGAGTTAAAGCGTATTCAGCGCCATGCAGCTTCATCGAGAGGGTGGAAAAAAGCAAACGATGCGCTTCAAGACAATTTGAGTCCTATTCGTGCGCAATGGCTAAAAGCTAAAAATTTCATCTATGCCCCAACACCTGACTTCGAGAACTCGATTAAGGAATCCATAAATTCAATTGAGTCTTGCCTTATGGTTCTTCTAGAAGCACCAAATGGCACGCTCGGCAAAATTATAAAGAACGCTGCGCTAGACCAAGATATCGAAAGGCTAATTAGCCAAGCTTATGGCTTCGCCAGCAACAAGGACTTTGTTAGGCATGGTGGAACGGGAGAGTCAGTCGTCCGCAAAGAGGAAGCTGAATTTTTCTTGGAGTTTTCGGCCATCGCCATCGTGTACATCGTGGCGAAGCTAAAAAAACCGAGTAATGGCCTCTAACAAATGGTTCAAGCCGTTCGCTTCGCTCACTCGGGACCGGCTAAAGCCGGCCCCTTAACCAAACGTTAGAAGCCTCTTCAAGGTAGTGCCAAATGAACGCATATGAAAAAACACTCCTTGATTGCAAAGTAGGAATTAAGGCATTTCAAAACATAAATGCGTCCTCACTGGGCTTCGCAAAAATGCTGGACCTTGAAAAAACGCAAGATCCAATTCTAATGCCTTCTGTTTTTTACTGGGCGGTAATCCGTTACGCCAAGCCTTTTCTAAACTCTAAATTTGAAAATGGGAACATAAAATATCCCACCAAGAACCTAAAAAAGGCCAACGGGTTTTCGGCTGCAATGCATGATCATCTAATCACTGTGCGCAGTGCTCTGGTCGCGCACGATGATTTTACGGAGATACCACCTAGGCTACTAAAATTTGGAGTGCATCTAGCTGAGGAGGAATTCTTCATTCCAATCTCAATAGCAATTTCAAATAAGTGCATTTCATTCCCAGTAAGCCCGGCTGTCGTAAAACAAATGCACTTACATGTGAGCGAAAAGAGCGAAAAGGAGACAGATTTATTTTCAAGTTAGTTATGTTCCCAAAAGACCTGCCCCAGTTCTTGTCCGAGGTGACGCAGCATGGCCAAAGAAACCCTCTTCCAATTGAAGCTGGAGACCGAACTGCTAGAAGAGTTCATGGCAGCCGCTAAAGCTATACACCGGCCAGCCTCTCAGGTCATGCGTGACCTCATGTACGATTTCATCCGCCAGCAGCAGCAGGCCAAAGAGCATGATGAGTTCGTGCAACTAAAGGTCGCTGTTGCCAGAGCATCGCTAGAGGCTGGTCGTGGTCGATCCAACGATGACGTCGAAGCCGAATTCGCCGCTCGCCGTGCCGAGGGTTAGGAATGGAGGTTACCTGGCCGCCAGGCCCCTGGAGGGTCGGCTGGATATCTCATGACAACCCTCGCAGACTTCCCCGGAACGGTTGCCGTGAGCCGCCCCCTCACGAGCATTACCGCCTTATCTATCACGCTGAGCGTGACGCGCCCTGGGCTCTCGCCCTCGCGCAGGTCAGCAGGGTTGTGCTGGCAGTTCGCAGCATCAACTTTTACGGGCTTGCGCACCTGTGCAAGCTACACAGGCCAGCAAATAACAAAGAATTCCCATGCTGATGCCGTGCACCCATTTGATAACCGAAACCTTAAGCTCAAGGTTTCCCTTTGCATCCGTATACGAAGCGTTTTCTAGAAGTTGAACGGTTAACCCCTTCACCTTCTCGTCTGTTTCGACGTCGCCATACAGGCGTTTAACTTCTGCGAGGTAATGCTGCACTTCAGCAGACGTAGCTAGATGCTCACGCGAGGCATCGCGGATAGCTTTATCGGCGCCCATGCTCATGAGGGCCATGAAGTAGATACCTACCGCAACAATCAGCTTTCGCCAGGTTGGCTTCAGCGCTTTCAGGAACATCCTTATCTCCCTCGCGTTTCGCTTCGACTCTCGACACCTTGCATGCCGTAGAAAGCAAAAGCCCCCGAAACTCTAGGAATTTCAGGGGCTTAGGCTTGAGATATGGCGGGAAGATAGGGATTTGAACCCTAGGTGCCATTGCTGACACAACGGATTTCGAATCCGTCCCGTTCGACCACTCCGGCATCTTCCCAAGCGGCGCGAATCATAACAGCTGAATGCGCTTTGGCGAAGCTTATTTTGAAAAATTTTCGTGTTCTATCAGGCGCTTGTGAAAAAGCCGGGGGCTGCCCGGCCTTCTCTCGCAAGGTTCAAGCGGTCAGACGGGTCAGCGCTTCGCGGTACTTGTCGGCGGTTTTCTGCGCGACGTCTGCCGGTACAGCCGGAGCCGGAGCTTGCTTGTTCCAGCCGGTGGATTCCAGCCAGTCACGGACGAACTGCTTGTCGAAGCTCGGCGGGTTGCTGCCTTCGGCGTAGCTGTCGGCCGGCCAGAAGCGGCTGGAGTCCGGGGTCAGCACTTCGTCCATCAAGGTCAGGGTGCCGTCTTCGTCCAGGCCGAATTCGAACTTGGTGTCGGCGATGATGATGCCGCGAGTGGCGGCGTACTCGACAGCCGTGGTGTACAGCTTGATCGCGGTGTCACGTACCTTGGCAGCCAGTTCGGCGCCGATGATGGCTTCACACTGCGCGAAGCTGATGTTCTCGTCATGATCGCCCACGGCGGCCTTGGTCGAGGGGGTGAAGATCGGTTGCGGCAGTTTGGCCGCCTCCTTCAGGCCTGCCGGCAGGGCGATGCCGCAGACGGTGCCGCTCTTCTGGTATTCCTTCCAGCCGGAGCCGACGATGTAGCCACGCACGATGGCTTCGACAGCGACCGGCTTGAGGCGCTTGGCGACGACCGCACGGCCCTCGACCAGTGGCAGCTCGGCGGCGGACACGACGTCCTCGACCTTGTCACCGGTGAAGTGGTTGGGCACCACGCCAGCCAGCTTGTCGAACCAGAAGTTGGAGATGGCGGTGAGGATCTTGCCCTTCTCCGGAATCGGTTGTTCGAGAATGACGTCGAATGCCGACAGACGATCGGTGGCCACCATCAGCATGCGCTTGTCGTCGATTTCGTAGAGGTCGCGGACCTTGCCCGAGTAGATCTTCTTCAGGCTCAGGGTGGTGGGTGTGCTCATGTCGGCATTTCCGTTTCTGGCAAACAAAACAGGCGAAACCTTTGCGGGTTTCGCCCATCGATTAACGGCTGGAGCGCGCTGCAGGCCGCTTTTCAACGACCTGCTGGCGCCGATCAGCCGAGATTATCCTGGATCAGGCTCAGCACGCGGCGCGATACGTCGGCCGGGGCTACGGTGTTGAGGTCTTTTTCCACGGTGACCTGGACGCCATCGCCAACCGGAGTCAGGCGCACCTGATAGCGCTCGGCGCGGGCTTCGATCTCTTCCTTGCTCGGCGCACTGCCGAACATGCGACCGAAGAAGCCTGGCTTCTCCTCGTTGACCTGAGCACCTTCGGCCATGTTGATGTAGTACAGGCCAAGGCTGCGGTTGAGGTCGTCGACGCGCACGTTGCCGAGCTCCAGCGAACGGCCGACGCCGGACCAGGCGCGGTCGAAATCGGCGCCGAGGTTGAGCACCGGGTTGCCGTTGCCGTCTTCGCTCAGGCTGACGCGGCTGGGCGCGTCGTAGTCGCGTGCGGCGAGCAGCGATACCGAGCCGCCCTGCTCCACGCCACGGGCCATGCTCACCAGCATTTCGTCGAGTAGTGCAGCTTCGAGACTGGCGTTGCCGCTACGGGCAGCGAAATCGACATCGGCAGTGCTGCCGGCAGGACGCTCGGCGCTGGTGACGAAGACTTCACTGGTGTTGCGCTGTACGCCCGGCTCGATGCGCACGCGCACACGGGTTTCGGCGTCCGCCGCAACACCGGAAACGCGGCTGCTCAGACTGCGCGCCATGCTCGTGGAGAGCTCATCGAAACGCTGCCAGGAGGTGATGAATTCGCCGGTTTGCGGACGCTCGCTGGCGATGCGGAAACCGTTGTCCTCGAAGAACTGACGCACCAGCGGCCAGACTTCGGCCGGCACGCGCTGAGCCACGACCCAACGCGAATCGCCGCTGCGCTGCAGGCTGAACTCGCGCTCGTCGGCACGTACCTGCAGGCCTTGCGGGCGCGGCACTTCGAATTCGGCCGGGGTCGCGGTGCTGCTGGCCACCTGGGCAGGCACCGGCAGCAGCGGATCGAGACGCTTGGCCTGGACATCGGCCGGCAATTGCATCGGTGCAGTCTGACGCGCTTCCAGGTAGTCGCTACCGCGATCACGGAAGTAGCCATTTTCACCCCAGAGCCAGCCGCAACCGCTGGTGCTGGAGACGATCAGAGCAAGGGCGGAAAATCCGGCCAGTCGCTTCATGCGTAGAATCCTTGAGTTAAGCCAATACACCGCACTGGCGCATGGCCTGGCGCAGCGGTTCGTGACAGCGCGGGCTGAGCCAGGTCAGCGGCAGACGAATACCATCGCCCATCAGACCCATTTCGTGCAGCGCCCATTTCACCGGAATCGGGTTGGATTCGAGGAACAGTGCCTTGTGCAGCGGCATCAGACGGTCGTTGATGGCGCGGGCGATGGCCGCCTCGCCACGCATGGCGGCGGCGCACAGATCGCTCATGGCACGCGGCGCAACGTTGGCGGTGACGGAGATGTTGCCCTTGCCGCCCAGCAGCATCAGTTCGACGGCAGTGGCGTCGTCACCGGAATAGACGAGGAAATCCTTGCTGACGCGATCCAGCACGTCCTGAGCGCGCTGCAGGTCGCCGGTAGCTTCCTTGATGCCGATGATGTTGTCGATCTTCGACAGGCGCTCGACGGTCTCCGGCAGCATGTCGCATACGGTACGACCCGGCACGTTGTAGAGGATCTGCGGGATCGAGACGGCTTCGGCGATGTGGCGGAAATGCAGGTACAGGCCTTCCTGGGTCGGCTTGTTGTAGTACGGGGTGACCAGCAGGGCGGCGTCAGCGCCGACTTCCTGCGCGGCACGGGTCAGCTCGACCGATTCACGGGTGGAGTTGCCGCCAGTGCCGGCGATCACCGGGATACGGCCGGCAACCTGCTTGACCACGCGCTTGATCACTTCGATGTGCTCGGGCACTTCCAGCGTGGCGGACTCACCGGTGGTGCCGACCGCGACGATGGCATTGGTGCCCTCTTGCAGGTGGAAATCCACCAATTTGCTCAGGGCCTCCCAATCCAGACCACCCTGCGCATCCATGGGCGTGACCAGTGCCACCATACTGCCCGCAATCATGCAACCGCTCCTGCCGGAAAATTTGAGCCGTAATGGTACTGGTGCCACCAATCCGGCACAAGCAACGGACAAGGGCTTATCAGGTCGTTTGAACACTACCTGCGGTTTTCCGCGACCGGCTATCGGCGCAGGCCGTCGTCCGATGCACAAGGCTTCGCCATTCCCCTCGGCGGTGCTTTTCGCTAACCTGCTGTCTTTGGTCTGCGGCTTCTCGTGCGTGGACCGTTCATCGCTTTAGGAAGGCTGCATGTCCACCCCCCTCGTTCGCGAACAATTCCTCGTCATCAGCGCTCTCGGCCGCGATGCCATGGCCCTGACCAACCTGCTCAGCCGCACTAGCCATGAGAACCGTTGTGCGGTGATCAGCACTCGCCTGAGCCGTCACGGTGAATTCAGCGCCCTGGTGCTGCAGGTGTCCGGTAGCTGGGATGCACTGGCGCGCCTGGAGTCGAGCCTGCCGCTGCTGGCCAAGAAGCATGATTTCAGCGTGGACCTGGCGCGCAGCGCCGCCGCCGAAGTGCGCCCGCAGGCGCTGCCTTATGTGGCCTACGTCAGCGCGGTGTACCGCCCGGACATTCTCAACGAGCTATGCCAGTTCTTCATCGACCACCGCGTCGAGCTGGAAGCCCTGACCTGCGACACCTACCAGGCGCCACAGACCGGCGGCACCATGCTCAACGCCACCCTGACCGTGACGCTGCCGGCCGGCACGCAGATCAGCTGGCTGCGCGATCAGTTCCTCGATTTCGCCGATGCGCTGAATCTTGATGCCTTGATCGAACCCTGGCGCCCGCAGAATCCATGACGATCTGCTGCGCGTCGGCCCTGCTGCGTTAGAAACAGGTTCGGCCTGCTCATTTACAACTCGTAAACTCCGCGGCCTCACCTGTTTCTGCCTTGCATGGCTCTAGCTCGCGAGATCGCCGACAACCTCTAAATGAAGGAGTTTTCATGCCCGTTGAACTCGACAAAGCCGTTGCCGACTTCCAGGCCGAGGCCACCAGTGGCCAGCAGGTAAAGCTGTCCGCCCTCAAGGGCCAGCAGGTCGTGCTGTATTTCTATCCGAAGGACGCGACCCCGGGCTGCACCACCGAGGGTATGGACTTCAGCGCTCGCTTCGAGCAGTTCAAGACGGCCAACACGCTGATCTTCGGCGTGTCGATGGACAGCCTGAAGAAGCACGAAAGCTTCAAGTGCAAGCAGGCGTTCCCCTTCGAGCTGATCAGCGACGAAGAGCACCAGCTGTGCGACCTGTTCGGCGTGTACCAGTTGAAGAAGAACTACGGCAAGGAATACATGGGCATCGTGCGTAGTACCTTCCTGATCGACAAGGACGGCGTGTTGCGTGAAGAGTGGCGCAACGTCAAGGTCGCCGGCCATGTCGACAAGGTGCTGGCAGCAGCCGAAGCCCTGAACAAAGGCTGAGCCCCTGCCCTGCACATGAAACGCCGCGACGGCCAATGGCCGTCGCGGCGTTTTTGTTCGGCGGTAGCCTGGTTTGAGCTGTGCAAAACCCAAGCTACCAAGCATCGTTGCAGCACATGTAGGAGCGGCGCCCCGCCGCGAACGTGAGTGGCGCGCAATTGACAAGCTTCGCCCCGGGGCGGGGCTCCTACGTAAGACCGCGCTGGAACCCAGGCACAGCCTTTGCCATCGACGCCTTATTCGGCGGACACCGGTTCGGTACGCGGCCAGGCGTTGATCACGGCCTTGAACAGGGTGGCCAGCGGAATGGCGAAGAACACACCCCAGAAGCCCCACAGCCCGCCGAACAGCAGCACCGCGCAGATGATCGCCACCGGATGCAGGTTGACCGCCTCGGAGAACAACAGCGGCACCAGCACGTTACCGTCGAGCGCCTGGATGATCCCGTAGATCACCATCAGGTAGAGGAACTGATCGCTCCAGCCCCACTGGAACAGGCCGATCAGCGCCACCGGCACGGTCACCACCACCGCGCCGATATAAGGCACCACCACCGACAGGCCGACCAGCAAGGCCAGCAGCGCGGCGTAATTGAGGCCCAGGTAGGCGAAGGCGATATAGGTGACCACACCGCAGATGATGATCTCGATGAACTTGCCACGGATGTAGTTGGCGATCTGCTGGTTCATTTCCTGCGCCACCTGGGTAATCAGTGAGCGCTCGCGCGGCAGGTAGCTGCGAAACCACTGGCCGATCTGCTCGCGATCCTTGAGGAAGAAGAACACCAGGATCGGCACCAGTACCAGGTAGATCATCACGCTGACCAGCATCGGCAGGCTGGACAGGGAGAATGACAGCGCCCACTGGCCGAATTTGCCAGCTTCGCCGCGCATGCTGTCGATCAGTTGCACGACCTGCGCGTCGGTGATCAGGTTCGGGTAACGCTCCGGCAGCAGCAGGAACACCGATTGCCATTCGGCGGCCATACGCGGCAGTTCATTGAACAGCGTACTCAACTGTTGCCAGAGCAGCGGCATCAGCACCAGCAAAAACACCGTCAGGCCGCCCATGAACAGGGTGAACACCAGCCAGACCGCCAGCACCTGCGGCACCCTCAGGCGCTCCAGGCCGTTGACCAGGCCCTGCATGAGAAAGGCCAGCACCAGGCCGGTCAGCACCGGCGCGAGCATGCCGCCCAGCGTCAGCACCACGGCAAAGCCCAGCACCAGCAGCACCGCCAACACCACCGCCTGTTCGTCGGAGAAGTAGCGGTGCAGCCAATCGCGTAAAACCTTGACCATCAGAATTCCTTAACGCAGAGAAGTGCCGGTTCTTTCACTACGCCCGCCACATGAAAAATGGCGCACGCCGCGCATGAATGACCACGGGGATGTGTTTCAAGCTGCAACAGCTGTTCAGGCCTTGCGCAGCCAATAGCGGTAAACGCCTGCCTCGAGCTCTTCATGCAGCAGCGCATGCCCGGCCAGGCTGGCGAAGGCGCGAAAGTCGCGCTGCGAGCCGGCGTCAGTGGCGCTGACCTTGAGCACCGCGCCACTGGCCAGGCGATTGAGTTCGAGCTTGGCCTTGAGCAAGGGCAGCGGGCAGCTCAGCCCGCAGGCATCGAGTTCAGCATCGAAAGCCGGTACGTCTGTCATCGTCTACTCCTGATAGGTCGGCTAGGATACCCAAGCCGCCACAACCCTGGCCAGCGCGGTAGCTGGCCGGCTACAGTAACGCCTTTGCCTCCCGAGAGCCCTGAGTGCATGACTTTTCTGCGCCCCACCCTGCTGACGCTGGCCTGCCTGTTCGCCGCCCACACGGGTGCCAGTGACCTGCCGTCGCTAGGCGACGCCAGCTCCTCGATCGTCTCGCCCCAGCAAGAACACCAGCTCGGCCGTGCCTGGCTCGGCCTGCTGCGTGGCCAGGTTTCGCAACTGGACGACCCGCAACTGAAGGATTTCGTCGAGTCCAGCGTCTATCGCCTGTCGGAAACCAGCCAGTTGCAGGACCGCCGCCTGGAGTTCGTGTTGCTCAACAGCCCGCAGCTCAACGCCTTCGCCGCCCCCGGCGGGATCGTCGGGGTCAACGGTGGCCTGTTCCTTTATGCCCAGACCGAAGCCGAGTACGCCTCGGTCATGGCGCACGAACTGGCGCACTTGTCGCAGCGCCACTTCGCCCGTGGCGTCGAGGCCCAGCAACGCATGCAACTGCCGATGATGGCGGCCATGCTCGCCGGCATTGTCGCCGCGGCGGCCGGCGCCGGCGATGCCGGCATGGCAGCGATCATGTCGACCCAGGCCGCGGCCATTCAGGAACAACGGCGTTTCTCCCGGCAGAACGAACAGGAGGCCGACCGCATCGGCCTGGTCAACCTGGAAAAGGCCGGCTACGACCCACGCGCCATGCCGCTGATGTTCGAACGGCTGATGCGTCAGTACCGTTACGACGCCCGCCCGCCGGAATTCCTGCTGACCCACCCGGTGTCGGAATCGCGTATTGCCGACACCCGCAACCGCGCCGAGCAGTACCCGGCCACGGGCCGCGCAGACAGCTTGCGCTACCAGTTGATGCGCGCCCGCGTGCAACTGACCTACGAAGAGACGCCGGGCGTTGCGGCCAAGCGTTTCCGCGCCATGCTCGACGAGAACCCCGGCCTTGATGCCGCACGCTACGGCCTGGTACTGGCGCAGATGAAAACCGGCCAACTCGCCGAAGCCGGTGAAACCCTGGCACCGCTGCTGAGCAAGACCCCGGACGACATCACCTACAACCTGGCGCAGATCGAGCTGGATATGGCGGCCAATCGCCTGGACGCCGCCGAGCGTCGTCTGGAGCGCATGTTCACCCTCTACCCGAGCAACTACCCATTGCAGCAGGCTCGCGTCGATCTGCTGCTCAAGCAGCAACGCGTCGCCGATGCCGAGCGCGCCCTGGACAATCTGCTCAAGACTCGCGCCAAGGACCCGGACGTCTGGTATCAGGTCGCCGAGGTACGCGGCCTGAGTGGTAATACCATCGGCCTGCACCAGGCACGCGCGGAGTTCTTCGCCCTGGTCGGCGACTACAACCAGGCCATCGAGCAGTTGGACTTCGCCAAGCGCCGCGCCAGCAACAACTTCCAGCTGGCCTCGCGCATCGATGCCCGTCAACGCGAGCTTTCCGAAGAAAAACGCCTGGTCGAGCAGATGCTGCGCTGATCGGGAGTATCTCGGTACGCTCGGCGCACCCTACCTCCCTGATCCCGGATTGCATCCGGGCTTGGGATTTCTGTCTAGCGCGACAGACAGACGACTCGCGGCGCTACCGCCCTCTCCCCCAGCACCTCTCCACTAGGCGTGCCCCCAATAAATGGGAGAGGGGAGCACATTGCCTAGAACGTGAGTGCGTAGCCCGGATGCAATCCGGGACATCGGCGGCAAATTCCCCGGATTTCATCCGGGCTACGTAAGCCTGTGAATACCGCCCCATAAAAAGAAGCCCCGCACTTGGCGGGGCTCTTTTATTTCAGCGCACGGCTCAGGCGCTTTGCGCCAGGTCCATCAGCTCGCGGTTGGCAACCGCGTACATGGCGTAGTCGGTGCCGGTCGCCGAACGCAGCTCGGTCAGCATCGCCTTCCAGCGGTCGACCAGGCGTTGATGCTGGTCGAGCCACAGGGCCACGCGCGCTTCGATTTCCTGCGGACCATCGGCCATCTGCAGCACCGACACGGTGATCGCACGCTGTTGCCAGTCCAGATCATCACGGAAGGCTTCGCGGGCCAGAGCCTGCCAGTTGTTCTCCACCGGAAGACTGGTGATCTGCTGCAGGTACCAGGACAGCTCCAGGGAGCCGCCCACGGCGAAGTAGGCAGTCGCCACTTCACTGGCATCCTTGCCGGTGACGTCCGCTGCTTCGATGATCGGCAGCAGGGTGTACAGATGGCTGGTGCCGGCGACCACGCGGGCCAGCTCTTCCGGCGTACCGGCCTCGACGAAGCTCTGGTAGCGCGCCAGCCACTGCTCACGGGCCGGGCCCTCGAGCAGTTCGTCCAGACGGCCGACCAGCGCTTCGATACGCGGTGCAAAATGCGCCACGTCGCGCGCGGCATCCAGCTCGTTACGGCGGCTACGCAGGAACCAGCGGGTAGCGCGACGGCCAAGGCGCATCAGCTCGTCCATCAACTGCAGTTGCAGTTCGGCCGGGACCTTGTAGTCCAGCGCCTCGATCTGCGCCCACCAGTGCGGCAAGCGGAACAGGTCACGCACGATGACGTAGGCGCCAGCGACGTTGGCCGCGCTCATGCCGGTGGACTCCTTCAGGCGCTGCACGAAGGTGATGCCCATGTGGTTGACCAGGTCGTTGGCGATCTGCGTGCTGACGATTTCGCGCTTGAGGCGGTGACGGCGCATGGCGTCGCCGAACTTCTCGGTGAGGATTGCCGGGAAGGCGGTCTCCATCTCGCGCGCCAGGTACTCATCGTCCGGCACCAGGGACTTGAGCAGCGACTCCTTGAGGTCGATCTTGCTGTAGGAGATCAGCACCGACAGCTCTGGCCGGGTCAGGCCCTGGCCGTTGGTGGCGCGCTCGTTCAGTTCTTCGTCCGAAGGCAGGAACTCCAGGGCGCGGTCGAGCTTGCCGGCGCTTTCCAGCGCATTCATCAGGCGCTTGTACTCGCCGACACGCTCACGGGCACGGCGCTCGGCCAGCGACAGCGCCTGGGTCTGCTTGTAGTTGTTGCCGAGCACCAGCTCGGACACATCGTCGGTCATCTCGACCAGCAGCTTGTTGCGCTGCTTCTCGGTCATGTCACCACCGGAGACGATCTCGCCCAGCAGGATCTTGATGTTCACCTCGTGGTCGGAGCAGTCCACGCCACCGGCGTTGTCGATGAAGTCGGTGTTGCTGGCGCCGCCGTGCAGGCCGAATTCGACGCGGCCGAGCTGGGTCATGCCCAGGTTGCCGCCCTCGCCCACCACCTTGGCGCGCAGTTCACGGCCGTCCACGCGCAGGGCGTCGTTGGCCTTGTCGCCGACGTCGGCGTGGCTTTCCTTGCTGGATTTCACGTAGGTGCCGATGCCGCCGTTCCACAGCAGGTCGACCGGTGCCTTGAGCAGCGCGTTGAGCAGCTCGGTAGGCGCCAGCTTGTCGGCGGCGATGTCGAAGCGCGCCTTCATCTGCGGGGTGATGGCGATGCTCTTGGCGCTGCGCAGGAAGATGCCGCCGCCGTCGGAAATCAGCTTGGCGTCGTAATCGGCCCAGCTCGAACGCGGCAGCTCGAACAAACGCTTGCGCTCGACGAAACTCTTGGCGGCGTCCGGATTCGGGTCGATGAAGATATGCATGTGGTTGAAGGCCGCTACCAGCTGCAGGCTTTCCGACAGCAGCAGGCCATTGCCGAATACGTCGCCGGCCATGTCGCCGATGCCGATCACGGTGACGTTGTCCTTCTGCACGTCAATGCCGCGCTCGCGGAAGTGACGCTGCACCGAAACCCAGCCGCCCTTGGCGGTGATGCCCATGCCCTTGTGGTCGTAGCCGGCCGAGCCGCCGGAGGCGAAGGCGTCACCGAGCCAGAAGTCATATTCGGAGGCGATGCCGTTGGCGATGTCGGAGAAGGTCGCGGTGCCCTTGTCCGCCGCCACTACCAGGTAGGGGTCATCGGCGTCGTGACGCACCACGTTCTGCGGCGGTACTACCTCGCCTTCCTTGAGGTTGTCGGTGATATCCAGCAGGCCGCTGATGAAGATGCGGTAGCAGGCGATACCCTCGGCCATCACCTCGTCACGCGAACCGCCGACCGGCATCTTGCGCGGTACGAAGCCGCCCTTGGCGCCCATCGGCACGATCACCGCGTTCTTCACCTGCTGCGCCTTGACCAGGCCAAGCACCTCGGTACGGAAGTCTTCCTCGCGGTCCGACCAGCGCAAGCCGCCGCGGGCGACGTCGCCGAAGCGCAGGTGCACACCTTCGACGCGCGGGCTGTAGACGAAGATCTCGAACTTCGGCACCGGCCGCGGAATCTCCGGGATCAGGCGCGGGCTGAGTTTGAAGCTGAAATAGGACTTGGCCGCGCCGCTGGCATCGGCCTGGAAGAAGTTGGTGCGCAGGGTGGCTTTGATCAGGTCCAGATAGCGACGCAGGATGCGGTCTTCGTTGAGTACGGCGACGTTGTCCAGCGCGGCGAGGATGGCCTGTTCGAGCTTCTGCTGCTTGTCTTCCAGATCCTCGGCGGTGAGCTTGCGCGCAAGGTAGAAACGGGTGCGGAACAGGCGCACCAGCTCCTTGGCGATGTTGGCGTGGTTGATCAGGGTCGCAGCGATATAGCTGAGGTCGAAGCCCAGGCGGATCTGCTTCAGGTAGCGCGCGTAGGCACGCAGCAGCGCCACTTCACGCCAGGGCATGGCAGCGGTCAGCACCAGGCGGTTGAACGCATCGTTCTCGGCATCGCCGCCGACGATGTGAATGAAGGCGTCCTGCAGGGTGTCGTTGAGCTGCTGGATGTCGACGTCCAGGCCTTCGGCGTAGGTGAAGGCGAAGTCGTGGATCCAGAACTCGCGGCCGTCATTGCGGCGCAGCTTGTAGGGGAACTCGCCAAGCACGCGCAGGCCGAGGTTCTCCAGAATCGGCAGCACGTCGGACAGCGGCAGCGGTGTATCGGCGTGATACAGCTTGCAGTGCAGTTGCTGCCCTGTCTGGGCCAATGGCTGGTAGAAGCTCATCACCAGCGGTTTGTCGTTGCTCAGGCTGAGCAGGTGCTGCATGTCCACCACTGCCGAGTGCGGGGCGAAACGCTCGCGGTAACCGGCCGGGAAGCCGCCGGGGAATTCGGCCAGGACGTTGGTGCCCTGGGCTTCGCCGAGACTTTCGACCATCAGGCTGGCGTAGTCGTCCTTCCACGAACGGCAGGCCTGGATGACTTCCTTCTCCAGAAGCACGGGGTCGATTTGGGTCTTGTTCTTCGGGTCGACGCGCAGGATGAACTGCACGCGTGCCAGCACCGACTCGGAGAAGAAGGTCCAGAACTCGCAATCGGTGGCCTGCAGGCGCTCCATCAGCACCTGCTGGATCTTCATCCGGGTTTCGGTGGAATAGACGTCGCGCGGCACGTAGGCCAGGCAGTAGCAGAAGCGGCCGTAGGGATCGCGACGCAGGAACACGCGAATCTTGTTGCGCTCCTGGATCTGCACGATGGACAGCGCGGTGTTGAACAGGTCGTCCACCGGGGTCTGGAACAGGTCGTCACGCGGCAGCACTTCCAGCACCTGGGCCAGCTCCTTGCCCAGGTGTGCGCTGCTGTCGAAGCCCGAACGCTGCTTGATCACGTCCACCTTGCGGCGGATGTAGGGGATGTTCCATACGCTCTCGGCATACACCGCCGAGGTGTACAGGCCCATGAAGCGGCATTCCCTGACCACGTTGCCCTTGGCATCGAGCTCGCGGATGGAGACGAAATCCGGATAGGCCGGACGATGCACACGGCTCGGTACTGCAGCCTTGGCGAAAGACAACAGCTGCGGCTCGCGCAGGTAGGCCACCGCCTCAGGCTCGATGTGCAGCTCCTCGGCGGACAAGCCGGTGCGCAGGCGCTTGGACAGGCCGAGCAGGGATTTCTCGTCGTAGACGATGCTGCCGCCATCGGCGGTCGGCACGACGGTGAATTCCTCGTAGCCGAGGAAGGTGAAGTGGTTGTCCAGCAACCAGTTCAGGTAGATCTTGATTTCATCCAGTTCGGCCTTGTCCACCTTGAGCTTGGCGCGATCCAGCCAGGCCAGCAGCTCGCGTGCCTTGGCCTTCATCGGCTGGAAGTCGGCGACGCTCATGCGCACGTCACTGAAGACTTCGTGAATGGCCCTCTCCAGGGTTTTCAGTTCGGCGGAGCTGGAGCAGCGGTCGATTTCCAGGAACATCAGCGCTTCCTGCAGCACGCCCTCGCCCTGGGTACCACGCGGCAGGATCTCCAGCAGCTGGCCATTCTTGTCGCGGCGCACGCTGAACACGCTGTTCTGCAGGGTGTGGATGCTGTAACCATGGCGATTGAGTTCCATGCGCACCGAGTCGACCAGGAACGGGATGTCGCCATGCAGGATTTCCACCGCCGTGTGGGTGGACTGCCAGCCGTGCTTCTCGTAATCGGGGTTGAAGGTGCGCACCTGCGGCTTGGCGTGATCGAAATGCTCCAGCATGTGCCAGGCCGACAGGGTGCAGCCGACCAGGTCGGACAGACGCCGCTGGGTCAACTCCTCGAGGGCGATGATGCCGAAGAACTGTTCGGCGAATAGGGCTACTTGTGGCAGCGCCTGCTCACTCACGTGCTGTGCCAGGGCCGCTTGCAGTTGGTGCTGGAAGTCGGCTTTGCTGGCCGCCGTAAAGAACGCCATGGTTTTGCTCCATTGGGCTGGTGGTTCGACAGGAGGTCTGGATCGCTGTCGTGAGGTGTTAGTTCAACGTTAGTCCATGAAGCGACGATGACACTTGCGAGTCGCATGCGGACCGGCGTGACGGGAGCGACCGACTGGTCACATATAGCCAGCGAGCTTAACGAGGGATGGCCCGCAACCGCTTGCGGCGCTGCGACATTTTCTTTCAAGGCTGCACCGGCACGGTGCAAAAAGAAAAAGCCATGGCCCGCCAGCGGAGCGCGAGCGGGCCAGGGAGAGAGATCAGGTGCCGCGCATCGCTTGGGGCAGCGCCAGCACGATCTGCGGGAACAAGGTGATCAGGATCGCCGCCAGCACCAGCAGGAGGAAGAACGGAAAGCTGGCACGCGCCACCGCGCCCAGGTTGCGCCCGGTGAGGTTCTGGATGACGAACAGGTTGAAACCCACCGGCGGGGTAATCTGCGCCATTTCCACCACCAGGATGACGAAGATGCCGAACCACAGCAGATCGATCCCGGCAGCCTGCACTGCCGGCAGAATCACTGCGGTGGTCAGCAGGATGATCGAGATACCGTCGAGGAAGCAGCCCAGGGCAATGAAGAACAACGTCAGCGCCAGCAGCAACAGGTACGGCGACAGCTGTTTGGCGATGATCCAGTCGGCCAGAGCCGCCGGCAGGCCGGTGAAGCTCATGGCCGAGGTCAGGTAGGCCGCGCCGAGCAGGATGAAGAAGATCATGCACGAGGTGGACACCGCGCCCATCAGGCTGGCCATGAAGGTTTCCCGGGTCAGCGCCCCCGAGACCAGCGCGATCAGCAGCGCACCGACTACCCCCACTGCCGCTGCCTCGGTGGCCGTGGCGATGCCGCCGTAGATCGAACCGATCACCGCGACGATCAGCCCTAGTACCGGAATCAGCAGTTTGGCTCGGCGCAGTTTGTCCATGAACGGTAGGCGCTCGCCCTCCTCCGGCAGCTTGCTGCGATTGCAGGCAGACCAGAGCATCAGGTAGCCACTGAAGATCGCCAGCAGCAGCAGGCCCGGCAGAATGCCGGCGATGAACAGGCGCGAGATCGATACCTGCGCCGCCACGCCATAGACGATCATCATGATCGACGGCGGAATCAGCAAACCGAGCGTGCCGGCACCGGCCAGCGAGCCCATGGCGATGGATTCCGGGTAGCCGCGCGACTTCAGCTCGGGCAGAGAGATACGGCCGATGGTGGCAGCGGTGGCAGCGGAAGAGCCGCTGACCGCGGCGAACAGGCCGCAGCCGAACACGTTGACGTGCAACAACCGCCCCGGCAGGCCCCGCATCCACGGCGCCAGGCCATTGAACATGTCTTCGGAAAGTCGGGTGCGATAGAGAATCTCGCCCATCCAGATGAACAGCGGCAGCGCCGTCAATGTCCAGCTGGCGCTGGAAGCCCAGCTGGTGGAGGCGAGAATCGAGCCGGCCGGCGCACCGCCGAACAGTTCCATGCCGATGATGCCGACGCCGAGCAACGACAGGGCAACCCAGACGCCGCCACCAAGCAGCACGAACAGCGCCAGCAGCAGGGTGATTGTAATGATTGTGTAGTCCACGGGTTCACTCACGAATGCAGTGCGGCGCTGGCCGCAATTAAAGGTCGAGCCAGCGGGCTCACTCGCTCATCGCCGTACCGGCTTCGGCAGCTTCGAAGCGCTTGCCCTGGCAGGTCAGCACCAGGCGCTCGGCCATCGCCACCACCAGAATCAGCGTGCCCAGCAGCATTGGCAGCTGTGGCAGCCACATGGGAATCGGCAACAGGCCGGACGACACCTCCTTGAACTCGTAGGACTCCAGAACGAACAACGCGCAGTACCAGGCCATATAGGTAGCGATCCCCAAACCGACCAGCGTGGCCAATACATCGACCACACGGCGACCGCCAGCGGGTAGCAGGCGCAACAGCAGTTCCACACGGATGTGCGCGCCACGTTGCAGGGCGTAGGGCAAGGCGAGAAAGCCCGATGCAGCCATCGCGTAGGCGGCGAACTCATCGGCGGCGGGCACCATGGTGCCCAGTTGGCGGGCGACGATCTGCGCCACGACCAGCACACAGATCAGGACGAGAAACACGCCGGACAACCATCCGGACAGGGTGTAGAGCTTGTGCAGTGGGGTCATTAACAACGGGCTCCCTGGTCAAGCCACGAGAAAAGCCCGCCGCAACCAGCGCGGCGGGCAGCAGAATCACGGCTGGTAGGTATCGAGAATCGCCTTGCCATCGGCACCAGCGCGCTTGAGCCACTCATCGGTCATGCTCTGGCCGATCTGCTCGAAGCCGCTCTCCACCGCCGCCGGGGCCTGCTCGGATACCTGCATGCCATTGTCGGCCAGGGTCTTGACCAGCTCACTGGTCTTTTCCTGGGCAATCGCCCAGCCACGTTTTTCCGCACGCTCAGCGGCAGCCAGCACGGCAGCCTGGGTCGCTTCCGGCAGGCGGGCGAAGGCACGCGCGTTGACGATGACGAAGTTCTTCGGAATGAACGCCTTGACATCATAGTAGTAGGAGGAGAAGTCCCAGGCCTGGGAGTCCACACCTGTGGTCGGCGAGGTGAGCATGCCGTTGATCATGCCGGTGCTGAAGGCTTGCGGTATTTCGCCGGTCTGGATCACGGTCGGCACTGCGCCCATCAATTCGGTCATGCGCGAAGTGGCCGGGTTGTAGGCACGAAACTTCATACCCTTGAAGTCATCCATGCTCGCGATCGGCGTCTTGGTGAAGATGCTCTGCGGCGACCAGGGCATGGCGTACAGCAGCTTGATGCCCTGCTTGGCCAGGCGCTCTTCCACAGCCGGGCGGCTCGCGTCCCACAGGGCCTGGGCCTGCTCGTAGTTGCGCACCAGAAACGGCACGCTGTCGATTTCGAAGATCGGATCTTCGTTACCCAGTACCGACATCAGCACGTCACCCACCTGCACCTGGCCGGTCTGTACGGCACGTTTGACCTCGGGGCGCTTGAACAGCACCGAGTTGGCGTGCACGCGAATAAGCAGTTCGCCGTTACTGGCTTTCTCCACATCCTGCGCGAACTCCTTGGCCACGGTGGTGATGAAGTTGCCATCGGGGTTCTCGGCGGTCATGTTCCAGCGCTCGGCGGCCTGGGCACCGAAGCCCAGTGCGCAAGCCAGAGCGGTAATGGCGAAACGCGATGCGATGCTTTTCATGGTGCTCTCCTGTTCATTGTTTTTTGTGCGCCGCAAGGCGCGGCTGGAAGACGATTTCGAGTCTCAGCGCATCGCACTACCCTGTCCAACTAGAAAAACCGGAGGCGCATGATCGGAAATCGTTATGGGATGAAAAGGGGCGTTTTCGCGACAAATGCACCAGCAGCGGGCAGCCGTTTCCGGGCCCGCAGACCAGCGAATGGAAGTTAATCAGGCGCTTTGCTGTTCCGGCGCTGGCGCGACTCGCGCCATGCAGGCCTCGCCCATTTCCTCGGCGTAGACGTCCAGTGCTTCGCAGGCCAGGGCGATGATGTCTTCACTGAGTTCCAGGCCCACGCCTGTACGCCAGGTGGCTACCACCGGCAAGGGCGGCGGCTCGGGAACCTCGTCGAGAATGGTCAGCAGGCCTTGCTTGAGTTCGTCATGTACCAGCGCAGGCGGCAGCGCGCCGATACCGAAACCGTCGCGCACCAGACGCGTCATCGCGGCGATGGAGTTGACGCAATTGATGCGTGGCGCACTGACGCTGCCGGCATGCAGCAGGTTGAGAATGTCCTGATGCGGCCGCGAATTCTTCGAGAAGGTGATGATGCGCTCACGTGCCAGCTCCTCCATCGAGGCGTAGCAGCGGTGGTACAGCGAACCGGTCGGGACGATCCAGCGCACCGGAAAGGCAGCCAGTTCCAGATTGCGCACACTGTCGCCGTTGACCATGTCGGTCTGGAACACGATATCCAGATAGCCCTTGAGCAATTGCTCGTTGAGGTTGCGTGCGGTGTCGGCCGTCAGCTCGATCTCCACCGCGGGGTAGCGCTCCATCACCCGTGTTACGAACGGACTCAACCAGGTGTGAATGACGGTATCCATAGCCCCGACGCGAATACGCCCCTGAATGTTGCCGGTATCGCTAATCGACTGCTTCAAGGCCTGCATGGTGTCGATCATGCGCTCGGCATATTCGAGCACCTTCTGCCCTTCCGGGGTCAGCGATACGCCCTTGGAATCACGCAGGAAAAGACGCGTGCCGAGTTCATCCTCGAGCGCAGCGATACGGCTGGAAATGGACGCCTGGGTGCTGAACAGCTTCTCGGCTGTCAGGCGGAAGCTCTTGAGCCGTGCCACCCAGACGAAGGTCTCGAGAAATCTCAGATTCATGCCGTAACGCCTCTTCGCAATGTTCTTCTCAGGGGCTGATTTGCAGCGCCCACGCAGCCTCAGGCGTAGCAGGTTGTATGCCAGAGGTTTTTCGCCCAGCCGATGATTTTTCCTATCACTGGCCCCCTGTTTTTTCTCGTTGGACGCCGCCGAACAACGCTTTGAAGAATGGCGCCGCGCTCTGCGCAGACCACAACAACATCATTCAAAACGCGCTCTGCCAAGCAGCCGCTCCCGTCGGCTGCGCGCTCCCAACAGGAGACACTGCACCATGAAACCCCATTACCCACTGGCATCCGCGCTGCTGCTCGGCGGCGGCCTGCCAACCCTCGCGCATGCCGATTTCATCGCTGACAGCAAAGCCAGCGTCGAGATGCGCAACTTCTATTTCAACCGTGACTTTCGCCAGAGCGGCGCCCGTGACAAGGCCGAAGAATGGGCGCAGGGCTTTCTGCTGCGCATGGAGTCCGGCTACACCGAGGGCACCGTCGGTTTCGGTATCGATGCATTGGGGATGCTCGGTGTGAAACTCGACTCCGGCGACGGCACCGCTGGCAGCGGCCTGCTCCCGGCCGACCGCTCCGGCGGCTCACAGGATGAGTATTCCAAGCTCGGCCTGACCGCCAAGGTGAAGGTCTCCAACAGCACACTGAAAGCTGGCGCCCTGCACTTTCGCAGCCCGATCGTCTCGGCCAACGATTCACGCCTGCTGCCGCAGACCTTCCAGGGAGCACTGCTGAATGTTCAGGAAATCGACAACCTGACCCTGCAGGGCGGCAAGATCAACCGCATCAAGGCCAACAGCTCCACCGACTACACCGAGATGAGCGGCAACCGCATCGGCGGCAACAGCGACTCCTTCGTGTTCGGCGGCGGCGAGTACAAGATCACCCCGCAATTGACCGCCGGCCTGCACTACGGCACCCTCGAGGATATCTACCAGCAGTACTACGGCACCCTGGTGCATGTACTGCCGCTGGGCGATGGCCAGTCGTTCAAAACCGACCTGCGCTACTCGCAAAGCCGCGAGGACGGCAACTTCCGTGACCTCGACAATAAGGCCTTCGGCGCCATGTTCACCTACAGCCTGGGCGGCCACGCCGTCGGCGCCGGCTACCAGCGCATGAGCGGCGACGATCCGTTCCCGTACATCGCCAGCAGCGACCCGTTCCTGGTCAACTTCGTGCAGATCAACGACTTTGCCAACGTCGAGGAGCGCTCCTGGCAGGTGCGCTACGACTACAACTTCGCCAGCATCGGCATCCCCGGCCTGACCTTCATGACCCGCTACATCTCCGGCGACAACGTCGAGGTCGCCGGCCGCAGCAGCGAAGGCAAGGAATGGGAACGCAATACCGATATCGCCTACGTGGTGCAGAACGGTCCGCTGAAGAACCTGGGGCTGAAATGGCGTAACGCCACCGTTCGCTCCAATTTCGGCAACGATCTCGACGAGAATCGCCTGATTCTCAGCTACACCCTGGCGCTCTGGTAAGCACTTCAACCCGATGACGGGGCCATCACGGCCCCGTTTGCATTTCTCGGGAAGCAAGAAGGCCATAGACTTTTAATCAAGTTGTATGACAACTTGCCGATTCCTGAGAATCATCCTGAAGAAGATGGCGAGGCGTTATCGTGAGCTTTTTACTGTCCTGGCAACAAAAATTCCGCGCCCTTATCGCGCTCACCCTGATCAGCCTGATCTTGATGGCGGCCGCGTCGTTATGGGCCAACCATCGCGTCAGCAGCGCATTACAGGCGAGGGAACAGGCGGCAGCCTATGCCAGCGCCAGTACCCAGTTGATGAACCACTGGTGGCAACAGAACGCACTGCGCCAACAGATCACCCCCGACCTGCAGGCAGCGTTCGACAGCGGTCTCAATGAGCTGCAAGAACTCATCGGACAACTGTTGACGCAAGCCCAGGCACTGGAAGACGACGCCACCTTGCAACACGCCCAGCAGATCCAGGCCGTGCTGCTGGAGGAACTGGCCCAACAGCGCCAGTGGCTGAGCCTCAATCAGGCCCTGGGCCTGACGCCTTTCGAGGGCCAGCGCAAAACATTGACGGAAAAAGGCAAGGCGTTGGAAGCGATCAGCTTCGACCTAATCAAACCCTTCATTACCAGCGCTCTGAGCAGCCAGCGTGACTATCTGTCGACCTTCGACCCGGCGTTCGCCCAGATTGCCCTGACGGCGATCGGTAAGCTGCAGGAGCAGATCGCGGATCTCGAATGGCAGGACACGCCGATCGGCAAGAACGTGCAAGGCTACGCCCAGGCGTTCACTGATATCCATGGCAACATCGAGCGCATCAACGCGACCAATCAGCGCCTGCGCCAACTGGGCGAGCAACTGCAGACGCGCATCGACGAACAAGCGCAGGCGCTGCAGAGCGGCCTGTTGTTGCGCCGCACCCAGGAAGCCGAGCAGGCCCGCCTGTCCGCACTGTGGATGATGGGGCTGAGCTTCCTCGCCGTTGCCGCCCTGCTCTGCTTCACCCTGCTGCAGGCGTCACGCACCCTGGTCAGCCGCCTGCGCAACGTCATTCAGTTGCTCACTCAGGTCGCCTCCGGCGATCTCACCGGCAAGCTGCCGGTGGGCAGCAATCCGCGTGACGAATTCAACCAGCTGGCCGACGCCGCCAACCGCATGATCCAGGGTATCGGCGGTATCGTTGCCGAAGTGGTGCGCGCCAACGGCGAGCTGAGCCGCTTGCACCATCACCTGGGCGATGCCATGCGTCAGTTGGGTGACAACAGCACCCAGGTGGAAATGCAGACCGAGCAGGCCGCCTCGGCCTCGCACCAGATCAGCGCCACCCTCAACGACATGGCGCAGCGCACGGCGCAAGTCGGCACCGCCACCACCAGCGCCTACGATGCCGCGCGTAACGGCGGCGAAGTGATCGCCGCCAGCGTCGACAGCATGAGTCGCCTGGCGCAGCTGATTCAGGACACCCACAGCCAGGTCGATGCCCTCGGCCAGAGCAGCGCGCGGGTCAGCGGTATCGTCGATGTGATCAACAGCCTCGCCGATCAGACCAACCTGCTCGCCCTCAACGCGGCAATCGAGGCGGCAAGAGCCGGTGACGCCGGCCGCGGCTTCTCGGTGGTCGCCGATGAAGTGCGCTCGCTGGCGCAGAAGACGGTCTCGGCAACCACCGACATCAGCGCCATCGTCGGCGAGTTCCAGCAACAGACCCGACACATGCACCAGCTGATGAGCAACGGCCTGAACCTGGCTGCCGACAGCGAGCGACATGCTGCTCAGGTGGCCGACGCCATCAGCTCCATCACCTCGGCGATGGAGCGCCTGACCGGCGAGATGAACCAGGTCGTGGTGGCCATCGAGGAAGTGTCCACCACCACCGAGGACATCGCCGACAAGATGGAAACCATCAACGTGCACACCGGGCAGAGCAAGGACCTGCGCCATACTCTGGGCGGCCATACCGAGGGGCTGTCATCCCAGGTCGATGCACTGGGACGCAGCGCCAGGCAGTTCCGACTGGCCTGAATGCAGTCAGAGCCCGGTCGCAATGCCGACCGGGCATTCGCGCAGGCGCTCTAACGTGACTGCCCGTCGAGATACGCCTCGATGATCTGCGCATGCTCATCGCCGGCACGCGCCAGCCACTCCTCGGTAATCTGCTGACCGACTTCGGTCAGCTCCCGGCGCAATTGCGGGTCAATGTCCTGCACCACAGTCATGCCGTGCCTGGCGAGCATCCGCGTCTGATAACCGGTCAAGGCCCAGGACAACTCCCACCCTGCCCGCTCGGCCCGTTGACCGGCATGCAGCAAAGCGCTGCGCTGGGCCTCGGGTAGACGCTGGAAGGCACGCTCGTTGACGATGACGATGTTCTTCGGGATGAAGGCGCGTACGTCATAGAAATGCGAGACGAAGTCCCAGGCGCGCAGGTCCATGCCTGTCGCACTGGAGGTGAGCATGATGTCCACCTGACCGTCGCGGAAGGCCTGCGGTACGTCCTCGGTATTGATGGTCGTCGGCTGCGCATGGAGTAAATGGGCCAGACGCGAGATGGTCGGGTTGTAACTGCGAAAACGCAGATCGCGAACATCCTCCGCAGCCTGCAACGGGCGATTGCTGAACAGGCTCTGCGCCGGCCACGGCACTGCGTAAACGAGGCGCACGCCATCGGCCAGCAGGCGTCGCTCCACCGCCTCACGGCTCACCGCCCAGAGCTTGCGCGCCTGCTCGTAGTCGGTGGCGAGAAACGGCAGGCTGTCCAGCTCGTAGATCGGATCTTCATTGCCCAGCGCAGACATGAACACATCGCCGATCTGAATATCGCCGCGGGTTACCGCAAGCTTGACCTCAGGGCGGCGATACAGGGTGGAGTTGGGGTGAACGCGTATGTTCAGCTGGCCATTGGTGGCCTGGCGAACATTCCTGGCAAACTCCACCGCTACACGGCTGATGAAATTGCCGGCCGGCTGTTCCACCGACATCGACCAGCGTTCGCTGCCGTGTACGGGTAAAGCCATGGGTAGAGCGACAAGCAAGGCGCAGAGCGCGGACAGACAGGGTGCGGTCTTCACTGGGGTTCCCCCGTAGACTGGTAGCCAGGTACTGAGTCGACTCGAAAGGAACGCAAAAGCCCCCGGGTACGGGACACACCGGGGGTGCACCAGAACGGCGCCAAGGAGCGTTCACCCGACTCACTGTCGAGCGCGACGGTCGGCACTGTCCAACGGGAAAAACCGGCGTGTGGCGATCAGAAAATCCGATGTCCGACACCATCAGCTTTTCCTATCTCCGGCGGATGTTTTTATTAGTTGGACGCCTCTGGGCGACGCCGGAAAAATGAGGCCAACTCCCAGAACAGCTCAAAGCTGTCCGGCCATATCCATGCACCTCATGATTAGGATGCTCACTTGAACAGCCTGCTTTTGAATTGCGACATCGGCGAAAGCTTCGGCGCCTGGACCATGGGCCTGGACGCCGAGGTCATGCCCTATATCGACTGCGCCAACATCGCCTGCGGTTTCCACGCTTCCGACCCCAGCGTGATGCGCAAGACCGTGGCCCTGGCCGTGACCCACGATGTACGCATCGGTGCACACACCGCTTACCAGGATCTGGTCGGTTTCGGCCGCCGCTCGATGGACTGCACGCCGCAGGAAGTCGAAGACCTGATGCTCTACCAGATCGGTGCACTGGAAGGCATTTGCCGCAGCCAGGGCACCCGTGTCAGCTACGTCAAACCTCACGGCGCGCTGTATCAGGACATGATGCGCAAGCCCGCCACCCTGCGCGCGGTGATGAGCGCCGTGGCCAAGTACGACCGCCAGTTGCCGCTGATGCTGATGTGCACCCGTGACAACAGCGCAGCCCAGGCACTGGGCGACGAATTCGGCCTGACCCTGTGGTTCGAAGCCTTCGCCGACCGCGCCTACGACGCCGCCGGTTTCCTGGTCAGCCGCAACCTACCGGGTGCCGTGCATCACGACAGCGAGGTGATCGTCAGCCAGGCAGTCACCCTGGCGCGTGGCGAGGCCCTGCAGGCCAGCGACGGCAGCGCACTGCACCTGGCCGCGCAAACACTGTGCGTGCATGGCGACAACGCCAGTTCGGTGGCTGCCGTGCAACGCATCCGCCAGGCCTTCGACAGCCTGGTTCAGGCATGAAGGCGCCCAACGCCCGGCTGGAAGTCGCCGGCATCGATAGTGTGATCCTGCGCCTGTTCGACTTTATCGATGAAGCCAACATGCCGTGGATGCTGGCCGCACGCACGCGCCTGCAGGAAGTGTTCGGCGGCGCGCTGATCGACCTCGTCCCCTCCTACACCACGCTGTTGCTGCACTACGACCTGTGCCAGCTCGACAGCGAGCAGGTGCGAGCGAAGGTCGCCGAAGCACTCGATGGCTTGCAGCCTGCCGATCTGCAAGGCGGTCGCGAACACCAGTTGCCCACCTGGTACGACCGCAGCGTCGGCCCGGAGCTGCAACTGCTGGCCCGGCGCAGCGGGCTCAGTGAGGCCGAGGTGATCGCCCGACACAGCGGCCATGCCTATCAGGTATTCGCCCTGGGTTTCGCGCCCGGCTTCGCCTTCATGGGGCTGGTCGAGGAAATCCTCGCCGCGCCGCGCCTGAGCACACCACGCAAGCGCATCGCCGCCGGCAGCGTCGGCATCGCCGAACGGCAGACGGCCGCCTACCCGGTGGTTTCGCCCGGTGGCTGGAACCTGATCGGGCGCACGCCGAGCCGCCTGTTCGGCAGCGACATCGAAGGCTACAGCCTGCTGCAACCCGGTGATCGGGTGCGTTTCGTGCCCATCGAGCGCGCCGAATTCATCCGCCTGGGTGGTGACGACAGCCCGCTGGAGGCCAGCCAATGAGCGCTATCGATGGCGGCCTGCGCGTATTGCGCAGCAGCCCGTTCATTCAACTGCAGGATGCTGGCCGTTTCGGCGTACGCCACCTCGGCGTGACCCAGTGCGGCGCCCTGGACTGGATCGCCCATCGCTGGGCCAACTGGCTGCTGGGCAACCCGCTGACTGCCGCTGTGGTGGAGATCACCCTGGGCAACGCCGAGTTCGAATGCCGCCGTGACGCCACACTGGCGCTGACCGGTGCCGACCTCGGCGCGCGTCTGGACGAGCAGCCGCTGGCACCGTGGCGCAGCTTCGAGGTGCGCCAGGGCCAGCGTCTGAGCTTCGCCCAGCCGCGCCAGGGCGCGCGCGCCTATCTCGCAGCGCCAGGTGGATTCCAGGCGCCGCTGGTGCTGGGCAGTTGCGCCAGCATGCTACGTGAAGGCCTTGGTGGCCTGCTGGGCGATGGCCGCGCCATCGCTGTCGGCGATGCTCTGGGCTGGACCGGTAGCACCAGCGCAACGCGGCAGATGCCCGCCGAGTTCATTCCCGAGTATCAGGATGCGCCGCGCCTGCAGTTGGTGTTGGGTGCGCAGATCGGTGACTTCCGCGGCCAGAGCCTGTTCGACGCCTTCAACAGCCAATGGCTGATCGATCAGCGCGCCGACCGCATGGGCATTCGTCTCAACGGCCCGCAGCTGCAATGCCAGCGCAGTTCGATGATCTCCGAAGGCATCCCGCTGGGCGCCGTGCAGGTGCCGCCGGATGGCCAACCGATCATCCTGCTCAACGACCGCCAGACCATCGGTGGCTACCCGCGTCTCGGCGCGCTGACGCCACAGGCCGTGGCTCGGCTGGCGCAATGCCTGCCGGGGCAGACCATACAGCTTGCTCCCACCACGCAGGACAGCGCCCTGCTCACCCAGCGCCGGCTCCTTGCGCAGTGGCAATAGCGTCGCACCTGGCTGCATGACCCGCCCTCGTCGACGGCGGGTCATTTCAGCGCTGGCGACATCCCTCGCATTTCTGTTGCCAGACTGTTCATGACCCGCGCCGCACATAGCGGCCGAAGCCGCAAATGCATTAAAGTCGGCGATCTGCACGCGCGGCAGTAAAAGCCCCGCCCATCCGCCAGAAGAGCCCGACGATGGAACACCGTGAAGCGCTGGTCGCATTACGCCAATTTCTCTCCACCCAGATTCTCGGCCAGGAAAAGCTCATCGAGCGCCTGCTGATCGCCCTGCTCGCCGACGGCCATCTACTGGTCGAAGGTGCCCCTGGTCTGGCCAAGACCAAGGCGATCAAGGAACTGGCCGAAGGCATAGAAGGCGAGTTCCATCGCATCCAGTTCACCCCCGATCTGCTCCCGGCGGACATCACCGGCACCGAGATCTACCGCCCGGAAACCGGCAGCTTCGTGTTCCAGCAGGGGCCGATCTTCCACAACCTGGTGCTGGCCGACGAGATCAACCGTGCCCCGGCCAAGGTGCAATCGGCGCTGCTCGAAGCCATGGCCGAGCGCCAGGTGTCGGTGGGCCGCAGCACCTACGACCTGTCGCCGCTGTTTCTGGTCATGGCCACGCAGAACCCCATCGAGCAGGAAGGCACCTACCCACTGCCGGAAGCGCAGCTCGACCGTTTCCTGATGCACGTGAAGATCGGTTTTCCCGACGCGGCGGTGGAGCGCAAGATTCTTGCCCAGGCTCGTGGCGATGCGCTCAACGGTGAGGCCAAGCCCGAGCACCGGGTCAGCCAGCAGGCGGTGTTCGCCGCGCGCAAGGAAATTCTCGGCCTGTACATGGCCGATGCCGTGGAGGAGTACCTGGTGCAACTGGTGATGGCCAGCCGCACCCCGGCCAAGTTCGACGCCGAGCTGGCCGACTGGATCGCCTATGGCGCCAGCCCGCGCGGCTCCATCTCCCTCGACCGTTGCGCCCGCGCCCACGCCTGGCTGGCCGGGCGCGACTTCGTCAGCCCGGAAGATATCCAGGCGGTGCTGTTCGACGTGTTGCGCCATCGCATCATCCTCTCCTTCGAGGCGGAAGCCTCGGGCGTAGATCAGGACCGCGTGATCCAGCGCATCCTCGACGTGGTGGCGGTGGCTTGATGCAGCCGCGCCCCATGCGCCTGTCCCACGTAGCCCGGATGCAATCAGGGGCTGATCACGCTGCCTCCCCGGATTGCATCCGGGCTACGGGCTGAAGCCCATGCAAACCCCGGCCAGCCAACCCGGCATCCATATCGCCCTCGGCGAGCTGATCGACATGCGCCACAAGGTGCATGAAGTGCCGCTGTTCTCCACCCCGGCTCGGCGCAGCCCGCTGATCGGCCTGCACCACTCCAAGTTGCGCGGTCGCGGCGTGGACTTCGACCAGGTGCGCGTTTATCAGCCGGGCGACGACGTGCGCACCATCGACTGGCGCGTCACCGCACGCACCCAGGAGCCGCACACCAAGCTGTTCCATGAGGAGCGCGAGCGCCCCATTTTCATCATCGCCGAGCAGAGCCAGCGCCTGTTCTTCGGCTCCGGCCAGTGCTTCAAGTCGGTGCTGGCCGCGCGTGCTGCAGCGCTGATCGGCTGGGCCGCACTGGGCCACAACGACCGCATTGGCGGCCTGGTGTTCGCCGACAACGAGCATCACGAAGTCAAACCCCGGCGCAGCAAGCAGAGTCTGCTGCAACTGCTCAATCTGCTGGCCCGTGCCAACCAGGCGCTCGGCCCGGAGAGCCAGGCCAACACGGGCCGCGACAACTTCGGCCTGGCCCTGCGCCGCGCTCGCGAAGTGCTGCGCCCAGGCAGCCTGGTGATCGTGCTGTGCGACGAACGCGCCCTCAGCGATAACGCCGAACAGCAGCTGACACTGCTTGTGCGCCATACCGATCTGTTGCTGCTGCCGCTGTCCGACCCGCTCGACCACGCCCTGCCCGCCGCCGGTCTGCTGCGCTTTACCCAGAATGGCGCTCAGTTGGAGCTCGACAGCCACAATGGTGACCTGCGCCAGGCCTACCGCACCCAGGCTCAGGCCCGTGAAGCACGCTGGCAGCGTCTGGCGCAAAAGCTCGGCGTGCCGCTGCTGCCGCTGAGCACCCAGTTCGAACTGGTCGAGCAATTGCAGGAGCAACTCAGCGCCCTGCATTCGAGAAAGTCGCTATGAACCCCATCGACCAGTTGCAGCCGCTGATCGACCCGCCTCCCATACTCTGGTGGCCGCCAGCTCCGGGCTGGTGGGTGCTGGCCGTGCTGCTGCCATTGCTCGGCTGGGGACTGTGGCGTTTGCTACGCAACTGGCGCCGACGTGCGCCCAAGGTGGCGGCTGAGCAGACACTCGACCCACTGCGTCAGGCCGCGCTCGATGAGCTGGCACGCTTGAGCAAACCCTATGACGGTGCTCCGGCTGGCCCCTGGCTGCAGCAGCTCAACGCCCTGCTCAAGCGCCTGTGCCGCGAACGCTATCCTGAGAGCGCCAGCCACACCTTGAGCAGCCGCGCCTGGCTGGCGTTTCTCGACAACCGCTGCCCGGCAGCCGGCCTGACCCGCTGGATGATCCTCGTCGATGGCGGCTACAGGCCGCAGTGCACGCTGAGCGACAAGGCCATCGTGGAGCTCGATCAGGCCATCGCCATCTGGATTCGCAAGCATGTTTGAGTTCGCCTGGCTCTGGGTCTTTCTGCTCGCGCCGCTGCCCTGGCTGCTGCGCCTGCTGCTGCCTCCAGCCGACAGCGGCGATGCGGCGCTGCGTGTCGGCTTTCTCGACGAATTGCAGGCCCTGAGCGGGCGCCGCGCCCGCGCCGCACTGCCCAGCTGGCGCCAACAAGCACCGCTGGCGCTGCTCTGGTTTCTGCTGCTGTGCGCCGCCGCACGGCCGCAGTGGGTCGGCGAACCGCTGCCGCTGCCGGCCAGCGGCCGCGACCTGCTGCTGGCGGTGGATGTCTCCGGCTCCATGGATTACGCCGACATGCAGTGGGACGACGAGCCCATCAGCCGCCTGGAACTGGTCAAGCGCCTGCTCGGCGATTTCATCGAAGGTCGCCGTGGCGATCGGGTCGGCCTGATCCTGTTCGGCAGCCAGGCCTATCTGCAGGCACCGCTGACCTTCGACCGTCACACGGTGCGCACCTGGCTGGACGAAGCCATGATCGGCATCGCCGGCAAGAACACCGCCATCGGCGATGCCATCGGCCTGGCGGTCAAACGCCTGCGCCAGCGCCCGGCGCAGAGCCGCGTGCTGGTGCTGATCACCGACGGCGCCAACAACGGCGGCGAGATCGATCCGATGGTTGCCGCGCAACTGGCCGCCGATGAAGGCGTGCGCATCTATGCCATCGGCATCGGCGCCGATCCGCAGCAAAGCGGTGCATTCGGCAGCTTCGGCTTCAGCGCCCTGGATCTGGACGAAACCAGCCTGCGCGCGATCACCGACGTCACTGGCGGTGAGTATTTCCGTGCACGCAATCAGGCCGAGCTGGAGCAGATCGAACTGACCCTCGACCGCCTCGAGCCGGTCGCCCAGCAACCTACCCTCGCCCGCCCTGCCCTGGCCCTCTATCCCTGGCCGCTGGCGCTGGCGCTACTGGGCTCGCTGCTGCTGGTCGGTCAGGTACTGTGGCCCGACCTGCTGCAGCGACTGCGGAGGCGTACATGAGCCTGCTCTGGCCGGAATGGCTGCGCCCATTGTGGCTGCTGGCAGTGCCTGTTTTGGCCTGGCTGCTCTGGCGCCTGTGGCATCGCGAGCGCCAGAGCGGACGCTGGCAACTCCTGTTGCCGGCGGCCTTCCATCAGGCTCTGCTCAAGGGTGGCAGTGGCCGCTCCAGCAAGCTGCCCTGGCTGGCACTCGGCCTGGCCTGGCTGCTGGCCATACTGGCGCTGCTCGGCCCCAGCTGGCAGCGCGTTGAGCAGAGCAACCAGAAGCCTGCCGATCCGTTGGTGGTGCTGCTCGAACTGACGCCGCAGATGCTCGCCACCGACGGTCGCCCCAACCGCCTGGAACAGACCCGGCGCAAGCTGCTCGACCTGCTCGAAGCGCGTCGCGATGCGCAGACGGCGATCATCGTCTATGCCGGTAGCGCACACAGCCTGGTGCCGCTGTCCGATGACCTGGCCACCAGCCGCAACCTGCTCGAAGCGCTGAAACCCTCGCTGATGCCGGAGCCGGGGCGTCGCGCCGATCTGGCCGTGGCCCGTGCACTGCAGCTGCTCGACCAGGCGCAACTGGGTCAGGGTCGCCTGCTGCTGATCACCAGTGCCCTCTCTGAAGAGGAACGCAGCGGCATCCAGCAAGCGCTGCAAAAGCGCTCGGTACCCCTGCTGATTCTCGGCGTGGGCAGTCGCGAAGGCGCGCCGGTGGTGCAGGAAGACGGCAGCTTCCTCAAGGATTCGCGCGGCGCCATCCTGATTCCGCGCCTCGATGCGCGCGGCCTGCGTGAAACCGCTGAAGCCCATAGCGGCCGCTACGCAGCGAGCCGCCTGGACGATGAGGACCTGCGTCGCCTGGGCCTGCTCGACGGCCCGCAGGCCATGCGCGCAGCGGGTGAGCCGACGCAGCTCGACAGCCATATCGACCAGGGCTACTGGCTACTGCTGCCGCTGCTGTTGCTTGCCGCCTGCGCCGGACGTCGCGGCTGGCTGTTCTGCCTGCCACTGCTGCTGATGCTGCCGCCACAGAGCAGCCATGCCTTCGAACTCGACGACCTCTGGCTGCGCCCCGACCAGCAGGGCCAGCGCCTGCTTCAGGCGCAACGCCCGGCCGAGGCCGCGCAACGCTTCGTCGATCCGCAGTGGCAAGGCAAGGCACTCTATGAGGCCGAGGATTATGCCGCCGCCGCAGAACGTTTCGCCAAGGGCGACAGCGCAGCCGATCATTACAATCGCGGCAATGCCCTGGCCAAGGCCGGCGAACTGGAGGCAGCGCTGGATGCCTATGAGCAGGCCCTGGAGCGCCAGCCGGAGCTGGCCGCGGCGCAGCACAACAAAGCATTGGTGGAACAAGCGCTGCGTCAGCGCGAAAATCAGCAGCAATCCGACGAGGGTGATTCGGCCGAGCAGCAGGAACAAGCCAACGAGCAGTCGCAGCCGAATGAATCGCCGGCCGGCCAGCCCGCCGAGAGTACTGCCGCACAGCCTACCCAGCCGGGCAGTAGCGGTGAGAACAGTGAAAGCAGCGACGTACAGGGCAGCGCCAATGGCGCCGGGGAAGACACCCTGCCCAGCACCAGCAGTGAACTCCCGAGCGACGCCGAGCCCGTTGCGCCACCCCGCACGGAAGCCGATCTGGGCACGGCGGCAGAACGCCGGCAAGCGCTGGAACAATGGCTACGGCAGATCCCGGATGACCCGGCCGAACTGCTGCGGCGCAAATTCTGGTACGAACAGCAACAGCGTCAGGACTCGAATCAATGAAGCGTCTGGTCTTCCTGCTTCTTCTACTGCTCGCGGGGCAGGCCCATGCAGAAGCCTTTTTCGCCAGCGTCGACCGCACCCGCCTGAGTGAGGGCGAAACCGTGGTGCTGACGCTGGAGTCGACCGACCCGACCCGCTTCGGCCGACCCGACCTGAGCCCGCTGGATAAGGACTTCGAGGTGCTTGGCAGCCGCCAGGTCAATCGCCTGAGCAGCATCGGCGATACACCACGCGCCAGCACTCGCTGGATCCTGACCCTGCAGCCACGCCGCAACGGCGAGGTGACGATCCCGGCGATCCGCCTGGAAGACGCCGAAACCCTGCCGATCACGCTGAACGTCGAAGCAGCCGTCAGCGCCGGCAACGGCGAACAGCTGGCACCGGTATTCATCGATGCCAGCCTCGATCAGGACAACGTCTACGTCCAGGCCCAGGCCGTGCTGACCCTGCGCATCTACCACTCGGTGTCCATGTACGACGACAGCAGCCTGACGCCCCTGCGCATAGCGGATGCGCGTGTCGAGCAACTGGGCGAACCACGCACCTACGAGAAGAGCATTGGCGGCGTGCTGCACGGCGTGATCGAGCTGCAATACGCCATCTACCCGCAGCGCAGCGGACAACTGGTGATCCCGGGCCAGACCTTCAGCGCCACCCTGGTCGACCGCTCGCGCAACAATGATTTCCTGCCCTTCGGCCCCCGCACCGGCAAGGTCTCGCGGGTCAAATCACCGGACATTCCGCTGCAGGTCAAACCCAAGCCGGCCGATTACCCGGCTGACGCGCCCTGGCTACCGGCGCGTGCCCTGGGCCTGGCGGAAACCTGGAACCCGCAACCGGAGCAGAGCCAGGTTGGCGATTCCCTGACCCGCCGCCTGATTCTCAAGGTCGATGGCCTTTCCAGCGCCCAGCTGCCGCCATTGCCGGCAACCCAGGTCGACGGCCTGCGTCGCTACCCGGATCAGCCGCAGATGAGCGACCAGAAGAGCGAAACGGGCATCATCGGTACCCGCGAAGAACGCGAGGCGCTGGTACCCAATCGCAGCGGCAGTTTCGATCTGCCGCCCCTGGAAGTGCTGTGGTGGAACACCCAGACCGACACGCTGGAGCGCACCACCCTCTCCGCCCGTACGCTGCAGGTCGCGGAAAACCCGCAACTGCAGAACGATGAACAACCCAATACGCCGATGGTAACGACCCAGGTGATCGAGGGGCCGGAACTGTGGCCCTGGCAACTGGCCTGCGCAGTGCTGAGTTTGACCACGCTGCTCGGCTTCGGCTTGTGGTGGCATGCCCGCCGGCAACCGGCGATCCAGCGCGCGGCGCAGAGTGGCCCGAGCCCGCGCACACTGCTCGACGACATCAAGCGTGCCTGCCAGGCCGGCGATGCCCAGGCCACTCGTCATGCACTCGACGCCTGGGCTCGCCAACAACCGGAAACCCTCGCCGATATGGCCGCACGCTACGTGCCGCTGTCGGACGCCCTGGACGGTCTCAACGGCGCGCTGTACAGCGAAGTTGGCCAGCAATGGCAAGGCGAGGAGCTGTGGAAGGCGATTCGCAACCTGCCCGCCGCTCAGGAGCCAAGCGCAGCGCCGCAGGAAAGCAGCGCGCTGCCGCCGCTGTATCCGCGCTAGGCGCGCGAAGGGCTTGCAGGACACGCAGTTCGAGGCGTGCAAGTGGTAGGGTGGGCTTCAGCCCACCAACAGCGGCTGACCTTGGAGGGCTGAAACGGACCGCCGCCCGGCCCACCCTACGTACTATATCCGCGCTGATCCCTGGATACGCCGCGCACCGCCCAATCGACCATGGCACTGTCCCTGCCTGAGGCTTCGCTCTGCCGTGGCCAGTAGCCGGGCATTCGCCCTGGCCGGTAGCCGCGAAACTTGGGCCTGGCATTGCGGATATGACTGTCGACGACGCCCCCCGGATTTCATCCGGGCTACACGGGGCTGAACATTGGCGGACGGGGCTAGTGCTATGTATGCGTTGAGCGGCGACGCGGTCCATTTGTAGGAGCGGCGCCTCGCCGCGAATCTGCACACCCACAGCAGCTTGCCTAACCTCAGCTGCAACGGTCGGGGGGCCATACACGCCGGCAACAAAAGCATTCGCCCCGAGGCGGGGCTCCTACCCCAGGCAGCCATCCAGCAGTCGGCTTGCCATCTCGTATACCGGCGCTACGCACATAAAAAAACCGCGGCCCAAGGGCCGCGGTTTTCGTTCTACGCGATAGGCATCAAGCCTTGGCGCGCATTTTCTCGGTGTTGATCAGGAAACGAGCCAGAGCCGGCAGCAGCCAGATCGCACCGATCATGTTCCACAGGAACATGAAGGTCAGCATCAAGCCCATATCGGCCTGGAACTTGATCGCCGAGAAGATCCAGGTCGCCACACCGATCGCCAGGCAGACACCGGTGAACAGTACCGCCTTACCGGTAGACTTCAGCGTCTCGTAGTAGGCTTCCTGCAGCGGCATGCCCTGACGCAGATAGGTCTCCAGACGGCTGTAGATGTAGATGCCGTAGTCGACACCGATACCCACACCCAGCGCGATCACCGGCAGAGTGGCGACCTTAACCCCGATGCCCATGAAAGCCATCAGTGCGTTGCCCAGCACCGAAGTCAGCACCAGCGGCAGAATCACGCACAGGGTCGCTGCCAGCGAACGGAAGGTCAGCAGACACATGATGCTCACCGCCGCGTAGACCGCGATCAGCATGGTGGTCTCGGAGGCAGCGATCACTTCGTTGGTAGCCGCCTCGATACCGGCGTTACCCGCTGCCAGTACCACCTGCAGCTCGTCAGTGGTGTGCAGGGCGGCGAACTCTTCGGCAGCACCCACGGCACGCGACAGCGTCTCGGCCTTGTGGTCTTCGAGGAACACCAGTACCGGCGCCACCGAGCAGTCGGCGTTGTACAGGCCTTCAGCGCGGGCGATGGAGTTGTTCAGTACGTCCTGGTTGCGCGACAAGGTTTCCCATTTCAGGTTGCCCTCGTTCATGCCCTTGATCACCTGTTTGGACACGGTGACCATGGAGATGGCCGACTGCACGCCCTCGGTGTTCTCCATCTTCCACATCAGCTCGTCCATGGCGGCCAGGCTGTCATAGGTAGAGCAGCCTTCGGGGCCGGTCTTGATCATGACTACCAGTACGTCGGAGCTGGTCGAGTAGTTGCGGATGACGAAGTCGTTGTCCAGGTTGTAACGCGAGTCCGGATGCAGTTCCGGCGCGCCCTGATCAAGGTCACCGATCTTCAGGTTCTGGCCGTACCAGACACCACCAGCCAGCGCCACCACGGCAACGACAACGGAGATCGGTGCCACCATCGGATGGGCACAGTTGGAAATAGCGCGCCAGACCGGATGATCCTTGGCGGCCTCTTCGCGACTCTTCTTCACCGCACGGTTACCGATACCGATATAGGAAATCACGACCGGCAGCAGGATCAGGTTGGTGAGGATGATCACCGCCACACCCATCGATGCGCCGATTGCCAGCTCACGGATCACGCCGATATCGATCAGCAGCAGGGTAACGAAGCCGACGGCGTCGGACAGCAGCGCCACCAGCCCCGGGATGAACAGTTGACGGAAGGCCATGCGCGCGGCAGACAGCGCATCGGTCGCCTCACCCGACGCCATGGCGATCCCGTTGATCTTCTGTACCCCGTGGGAGATACCGATGGCGAATACCAGGAAAGGCACCAGCATCGAATAGGGATCGAGACCAAAGCCCAGGGTATGCAGCAGACCGAGCTGCCAGATCACCGCGACCAACGTGGTGATCAGTACCGCCAAGGTGCTCTTAATGCAGTGGGTGAACCACAGCAGCAGCACGAAGGTGATGCCAATGGCCACGGCAAAGAACAGCGCCACACCGATCAGGCCATCGATGAGATCACCGACCTTCTTGGCGAAGCCAATGATATGCACCTTGACGTTGGGATTCTGCGCTTCGTACTTCTCACGAATCTTGTCTTCAAGCTCGTGAGAGAACTTCTGGTAGTCCAGCTTGATCAGCTTGCTCTGATCATTCGGGTCCGGATAGGACTCGAGCAGCGGAATATCGACGATGCTGGACTTGAAGTTGTTCGCCACCAGGCGACCGATCTGACCTGACTTGAGGATGTTGCTACGCAGATCCTCGAGGCTGTCTGCAGAACCGTCGTAGGTCTGCGGGATCACTTCGCCGCCGGCGAAGCCCTCTTCGGTCACTTCGGTCCAGCGCACGCTCGGACTCCACAGCGATTTCAGACCGGAACGGTCGACGCCGGGAATGTAGAACGCCTCGTCATGGATCTGCCGCAGCGTTTCCATGTATTCCTTGCTGAAGATGTCGCCGTCGGTGGCCTCCACCGAAATGCGTACCGTGTTACCCAGGTTGGCCAGGTCGTTACGGTGTTCGAGCATCTTCTGGATATAAGGGTGCCCCAGCGGAATCATCTTCTCGAAGCTGGTCTGCGGACGTACCTGCGCGGCCTGATAGAACAGGAAGATACTGATCAGCAGGCAGATCAGGATCACCGCCGGGCGATTGTTGAAAATCAGCCGTTCGAGGAAGGAAGCAGGCTGTTGTTGATGCTTGGTCATGCAAAGGCTCCCGGCTTGTTATTGTTGGCCCAGATCGGCGCCAGTCGAGGCGGCGAGGTGAACGCCGCCCTGCCCCACCAGGATCAGGTTGCCGTTATCCAGTGCAGCTACCCCGGCCAGCGAAAGGCGGTCGGGACGGTTGATCAGGCTGAACGTCTGGCCGTGATCCTTGCTGCGCAGCACGGTGCCACCGTGCCCGACTACAGCGACGCTGCCATCATCGAGCAGCGCGCCATCGGCCAGACCGAATTCCAGCGGACCATTGTTCGGGGTGTTGAGCGTGATCTGCTGCCAACTGTCACCGAAATCGGTGGAGCGGAACAGGTGGCCGCGCAGACCATAGGCCAACAGCGTGGCAGGCTGGTCGGTACCGATCACACCGAACAGCGAACCCTCGTAGGGCAGATCCTCGATGCGCTCCCAGGTCTCACCCCAGTCAGCGGAACGAAACATCTGGCCCAACTCACCGACGATGAACAGGCCCGAGTCCTTCACAGCGGTGATGGCATTGAGGTGATAGGCATCTTCGTTGTCGAGACGATCACTGACGTCTTCCCAGTTCTGGCCACCATCGGTGGTTTCCAGCAGCGCGCCATAGGCGCCCACGGCGTAACCGGTCTGAAGATCCTTGAACCAGACATCCAGCAGCGGCGCTTCGCGCTCAAGATCTTCGAACTGCTTGGTCCAGGTCAGGCCGCCATCGGTGGTCGTGAGAACCTGCGCATCATGACCGACCACCCAGCCATGCTGGGCATCGACGAAGAACAGCGAAGTCAGCATCTGGCGGGTCGGAACCTTGGCCTGCTGCCAGCTTTGCCCCTGGTCGTTGGAATAGAGAACATGGCCACGGTCACCGACGGCAACCAGGCGCTCGCCGGTGTTGACCACATCGAGCAACAGGCTGTGCACAGCCTTGGGCGACTCGATGGCATAGCCGGCATCAGCCGCAGCCGAGGTCTCGGCCTGCAAGGGTGCGGCAGCGAAAGCCAGAATGGAAAGCACACTGCACAGCGAGAGCGCTTTAGCCAGCGGCGAATGGACACGGAGCGCCGATTTGCGCGCCAGGATGGGCGCCAGACCGGACTGGGTGCGCCGCATGACGGGCTCACTCATATACCTTCCCCCTTTCTTGTTATAGGCGGTACTGCTGATTAGCAGGCCGCTCATCCTAGCGAGCTTCGGAAAGCCCTGACAATTGGCGTGACGTTATGTTTTGTTAAGGCAAAACCCGCGTGATAGAAGCCTATTCGCCAAGCTGATACGAAAAGGCCGCTACTACTGTAGCGGCCTTCGCGTGAGACTACACGACTATTATCGCGTACCGCGGCGACGCAGGGCGGCCGGTTTGAAATAACCGTCGTCGGGAGTGGCCTGGGTGAAGTCGATGGTATTGCTCTCTTCGTTGTCCAGGTTCTGCACGTGGTAACGACGCGCCTGCAGATCATGGAACACATCGAGCGCGGACCAGGTGGTCGGCAGATCGTAGTAGTTCTTCAGGTAGGCGATGGAAACGCGCCACAGCTCACCACGGCCGTCGTACTGATCCACCACCGCAGCCTGCCAGCTGTCCTCGTCGAGGAACAGGGTACGCTTGGAGTAGATATGGCGGGCGCCGGACTTCAGCGTACCCTCGACGACCCACACACGGTGCAGCTCGTTACGAGTCAGAGCCGGGTTGAGGTGACCGACCTGCAGCAGATCCTTGTACTTAACGTCAGGGCTGGTGACCTTGTAGTTGTTGTACGGGATGTAGATTTCCTTCTTGCCCACCAGTTTCCAGTCATAGCGATCCGGGGCACCGTTGAACATGTCGGTATCGTCGGCGGTACGCAGACCGTCAGCCGCGGCGATCGGGGTATCGTAGGCCAGGTTCGGCGCACGACGCACGCGGCGCTGACCAGCGTTGTAGCCCCAGGCCTGACGGGGTTCCTTGACCTGATCCAGGGTCTCGTGAACCAGTACCGCACCACCGGCCAGACGCGCCGGGCTGGTAGTGAAGGACAGGTAGTAGAACATGATGTTGTTCAGGTCGGCGAAGGAGCCGTTCTGCAGGTAGTACTTGAACAGCGCTTCCTGCTGGGAAGTAACCAGCGAGTAAGCACCATTGCGCTGTACTGCCACTTCCGAGGCACGACGCACGATGTAGGTACCGCGGTAGCGGGCGATGTGGTTCCACAGCGCCTCGACACCATTTTGCGGAATCGGGAACGGGATACCGCCGTAGGCATCGGAGAAGCCGTTGCCGCCATCGACCAACTTGGCGCTGGTGGCGTTCTTGACGGTGTTGTCATAGACCCACTGCGGCGCGGAGCCGGAACGACGGGTCTGGTACACCGGCATCTGATAGGTTTCCGGGTAAGCCTTGAACATGGCGATCTGACCGGGGGTCAGATTGGCCTCGTACTGGCTCAGATTGGCCGCAGTGATGGTGAACAGCGGCTTGTCGTCCGGGAACGGATTGACATGGTGCTGGCCCGAGCGGGTGTAGCCGGCCGGAGCCTGGGTGATGCCGCCGGTCCAGGCCGGAATGGTGCCGGCAGCGTTGCCAGCCTTCTCGGCGCCGAAGGGAGTCAGGGTATCGCCGAGCTTGGCGGCTTCCTGCGGGGAAACGGCAGCCAGCGCAGAACCGGCAGAAAACGCCAGCGCAACGGCTACAGCCATCAGCCTGTGCTTGTTCAGCATGGGTAATTCTCCGTGAAGAGTATTGCCGGGCGCCCGAGAGCGCCCGACGTATTTCTGGTTATAGGTATTAGAAGGAGTACTTGACGTTCAGACCGATGTTGTCGCGGTCACGACCCGAGCTGTTTTGACCGCCGCCGAAGAACTCGGTGTACTGGATCTCCGCCTCTAGGCTGTTGAGATAGCTAGCTCGCATACCGACGGTATAGGCCTGGCGTCCCTCGATAAAATTGCCAGTTTGATGCGAGTTGCCTTCAAAGTCGTGTTTGTAAACAGCAAAGGGCGAGAGGTTCACGCCAGCGTAAACGTCGTTCCAGGTACCAGACAACACAAGCGTATAGCCATAAGCATTCTTATTAATCTGGTCATTGCGATTGTCACGGTCATCGTTTCCGACATAAGAGGTATTGCCGCGACCGGAGTAATAGCGGCGGCTGCCATCGTAAGCGGTGTACTGCAGGCTGCTACCACGAACATGCTCGGAGGCCAACTCAGCCACACCAAACAACGAGTCGAAACCAAGCGACGGGCCGAAGTTGTAGATGGTCCCCAAGGAAGTATTGAACGCTTCTACCCGCTCATAGTTATGAATTTGGTCGCCAAGTTGAACACTTTGACCACCAATGTTCGTTACACCACCGCCCCCTAAAGTAAGGGCCTGCCCAAGGAGGTCACCCAGCAAGTCGTTAGTAGTCGCGACGCCAATTGGTAGATTCGGTCGATAAGCCAGTTCGCCGAAGACGGACGCATTACCGACGGTGGTATTGAAGCTGAAGCCATACATGCGAATGTCTTCGACGAACTCGCGACGGGCGTTGACCTGATTCGCTACGTCGATTGCTGCCACCCCACCTGCTGCCTGTAAAGCAGCTGCCGCTGCTGCACTGCCGCCCGCTGCTGCAAGAGCCAAGTTGCCACACGACGTACCGCCGATAGCACCACAGATAAGGTCGCTATTCAGCCCATCATAGCTGGCATTAAGGTCAGCATAGATAGTCGGCTCTTTGGCATGATAGTTAATGAAGTAAAAACCAAACTCTGTGGAATTGAGCTCTTCTGCGATATAGCGGAACGCAACACCAAATTGACCATCATTCTTGGCATTGATATCGGAGCCCACACGGGCCACTTTTACCGTGCCACTACTACGGTCATAGTAGTCAGTGCCCTGCAGCAAGCCACCGGCTACCAATTGATCGTACAGGCCCAGGGTCGGGGTAGAGATCAGAGGATTGGCAAAACCATCGTTTTGGGTGTACGCCGTACTGCCGCCATCGGCAAACAGATCAGTCTCGGAGAAGTAGGTACCAACCGGGTCGATCGCCGTCTCTTTCCAGTTGAACTGGTAGAAAGCTTCCATCGACAGATTATCGGTCAAACCGATGTTGAAGCTCAGCGCCTCAACCGGCACCAGCACCTCTTTAACTTCTGAACCTGGCAAACGGAACTTGGCAGCATCGACCGGGTTGGTGGTGTTCACCCCACCGCGGTAGAACAGGCCCTCGCCCCAGTTGAATACCTGCTTACCGAAACGACCAGAGACCGGCATATCGGCCACGTCCCAGTTGCCATAGACATAGGCGTCGAGAATCTGAGCATCGCGACCAGCCTTGTGGCGGGTTTCACGAGTGAAGCTGTTGTCGCGCGGATAGCTTTGGCTGGGCTGAGCCGGAGTATTTGCGTCGTAGTAGTCGTTGCGCTTGTCCATGATCTGGGTGTCATAGAAAGCAGTACCACGAACGAATACACCGTAGTTCTGGTAAGAGGCTTCCAGGTCAGTGGTGATCTTGAATACCTCGGAAACCAAGCCAGTATCGAAGTTGCGGTTGCCATCGTTGGTATTGATGTCGTTGTTGGTCTTGTCCTGGCCCTGTACGCGCCATAGCTGGCCGTAGGAGACGGTGGTGTCGATGGAACCGGTGATTTCGTTATCGGCGAAGCTGAACTCCACCGCTTGAGCCTGGGCGGCGACCAGCAACGGCAGAACGCCTGCGAACGCAAAGCCGGCCTTGGCCGGGGCAAAACGTAGAACGGGCTTGCGGGACTTAATTTCCATCGAGACTCACTCCGTGGACAGATCATTCTTTTGAGCGATCCCGTATCCGGGTCGCGATTGCCGTACTGACGACGGCTTCTGTTTTTATTTGCAGCGACATGTTCCAACGACCAGCGTGCGCTCGCACGCGGTCAGATCCAGCTCGGTACTGCAACCATGGTGCCAATTCAAACAGGTGTATCAGCGCAAACAGGCTTGGAAGAGCTGTTGGCCAGTTTCTTTTCGTGACTGATCAGCCACTGACCAATACGTCAGAAAAACTGGCGCACTTTGTCCTACGATCCGACGCTTTATGCCACTTACCACGCGCCTCGCAGCGCAGTAGGGCGACGAATATCACCTCGCTGTCAAGCGACGAAGCCCGAACTTAAGTGTGCAAAGGCATAACGGAGTGCGTGCATATTTCATTGGGTAACAAAAAAGTGTTACCAACCAGAGATCGGTAACACTTTTTTGTGGAGCAAAACCCGCTTCAGGCCTAAAGCCAACCAGTCAAGCGTCGACGCACCGAGTGTGTATGAGCGGCGCCCCGCCGCAAACCGGCGATCGCCCCGAGGCGGGGCTGCTACCAAGACTGCTTCGGGAGCCCTATCTGATCGGCATTAGTCTTAGGCCAGGCTCTTGCTCACCACTTCATAGACATCGCTGGACAGCTCACCGGAGGCGAGGATGCGCTCCAGCTCGGCCTTCATCAGTGCCTGACGCGCCGAGCCGTACTTGCGCCAGCGGGTCAGCGGCGCCAGCAGGCGCGAAGCGATCTGCGGGTTGAGGGCGTTGAGAGTGATCACCTGGTCGGCGAGAAAGCGGTAGCCCGCCCCGTCGGCGCGGTGAAAGTTGATCAGGTTCTGGTTGGCGAAGGCACCGATCAGCGCACGCACCTTGTTCGGGTTCTTCAGAGTGAAGGCTTCGTGCTGCATCAGTGCATGCACACGCTCCAGGCCTCCCGGCAGTGGGCAACCGGCCTGCACGCTGAACCACTGATCCATCACCAGCGGATTGTCCTTGAAGAAGTCGGCGAACATGGCCAGGGCCTTGCCCTGCTCTTCCTGGAACGGCGAGTTGACCAGCACGGCCAGCGCGGCCAGACGCTCGGTCATGTTGTCGGCGTTGTCGAACTGGTCGACGCAGGCCGCCAACACCTCGGGCTTCTCGCTGGGCATCAGATAGGACAGCGCGATGTTCTGCAGGCTGCGGCGAGCGAAGTGCGCTGCCTCGGCCACGTAAGGCGTGGCCTTGGAGACTTCACGGTTGGCCTGGTAGCGCGCCCACAGTGGAGCGAACAGCGCGTCGGCCAGCGCCTTGCGAGCGAACTCGCGCGCGGCGTGGATGGCCTCGACATCCGCCACCTCACTGATCTCGGTGAGATAAGCCTCGCCCGGCAGCGAGAGCATCTCGGCGACCATGGCCTGATCCAGCGACTCGTCTTCAAGCAGGGTGCGCAGCGCGGTGACCAGACGCTGATCCAGCACCAGGGCTTCGCCACGCTGGTGCTGGCCAATCAATTCCTGCAGTACCTGCACAGAAAGCTGCTGGCCGGCTTCCCAGCGGTTGAAGCCGTCGCTGTCGTGCTGCATGAGGAACATCAGTTGGTCACGGCTGTAGGGGAAGTGCAGCTTGACCGGCGCACTGAAGCCGCGCAGCAAGGAGGGCAGCGGCTTCTCGGCGACGCCTTCGAAGGTGAAGGTCTGCTCGGCTTCAGTCACCGACAAAACGCGACTGGTGCCCTGCGTCGCGCTTTCGCCCTGCAGGCGCAGCGGCAGCTCAACGCCTTGGGCATCGAGCAGGCCGAGCGCCACCGGAATCACGAACGGCAGCTTTTCGCTCTGCCCCGGCGTCGCCGGGCAGCTCTGGCGGAAGGTCAGGCTATAGGTCTGCGCAGCGGCGTCATAGGCTTCGCTGACTTCCAGACGCGGCGTGCCGGCCTGGGTGTACCAGCGCTTGAACTGGGTCAGGTCGATGCCACTGGCATCTTCCATGGCCTTGACGAAATCGTCGCAAGTCACGGCCTGGCCGTCGTGACGCTCGAAGTACAGATCCGAGCCCTTGCGGAACAGTTCCGGCCCGAGCAGGGTGTGAATCATGCGCAGCACTTCCGAACCCTTCTCGTAGATGGTCAGGGTGTAGAAGTTGGAGATTTCCATGTACGCGTCCGGGCGCACCGGGTGGGCCATGGGGCCGGCGTCTTCGGCGAACTGGTGAGTACGCAGGTAGGCCACGTCCTCGATGCGCTTGACGGTACGCGAGTGAGTGTCGGCAGAGAACTCGCTGTCGCGGAACACGGTGAAGCCTTCCTTGAGCGACAGCTGGAACCAGTCGCGGCAGGTCACGCGGTTGCCCGACCAGTTGTGGAAGTACTCGTGCGCCACCACCGCCTCGACGCGCTGGTGCGCGGCGTCGGTGGCGGTCTCGGCCTTGGCCAGCACGCAGCTGGAGTTGAAGATGTTGAGGCCCTTGTTCTCCATGGCGCCCATGTTGAAGTCGTTGACCGCGACGATCATGAAGATGTCCAGATCGTACTCACGGCCATAGACCTCCTCGTCCCACTTCATCGAGCGCTTGAGGCTGTCCATGGCGTGCTGCACCTTGTCGATGTTCTCCGGCTCGACATAGATGCGCAGCGCCACTTCGCGGCTGCTCATGGTGGTGAAGCTGTCTTCCACGCACCAGAGATCACCAGCGACCAGGGCGAACAGGTAGGCCGGCTTCTTGAACGGGTCTTCCCAAGTGGCCCAATGACGACCGCCCTCCTCACTGCCGCTGGCAATCGGGTTACCGTTGGACAGCAGCACCGGGTAGGCATGCTGTTCGGCGCTGACCGTGGTGGTGAACGTGCTCATCACGTCCGGGCGGTCGAGGTAGAAGGTGATCTTGCGAAAGCCCTCGGCCTCGCACTGGGTGCAGAACATAGTGCCGGACTTGTACAGGCCTTCCAGCGCGGTGTTGCTCTCCGGGTGGATGCGCACACTGCTGTCGACCACGAAGCGTTCCTGCGTCGGCTGCAGGGTCAGGTGGCTGTCGGTCAGCGTGTAGTCGTCCTCGCCCAGTTCGCGGTCATCGAGCTTGAGGTGCAATAATTCAAGCTGCTGGCCATCCAGTACCAGTTTCGGCAGCCCGCCCCCCGCTTCGGGGTTGCGACGCATGACCAACTGCGCGTGCACCAGGCTGTGATCCTCGAACAGCTCGAAGGTCAGGTGGGTCTCGTCGATCAGGTAGTCGGGAACCTGATAGTCCTTCAGATAAATGGTCTTGGATTGTTCTGTGCGCATGGCTCTTGGCCTCTCGTCTGCGGCGCCCGGGCGCCGGTGGCAATCGGGGGTCAGGCGGCGATCTCGTGGATGGCCAACTGATAGGCGGTGTACTTGCGGATATTGATCACGCCGGTGTCGAACATCAGGTACTGGCCCTTGATACCGAGCAGAGTACCTTCGGCCAGGGGCTGCTTGTCCAGATTGAAGCTGCTGATCTTGGCCGGATAGGCCTCGATGGGGTAACGAATCTCCAGCACTTCGGCAGCGGAAAGCGGCTGGATGGCTTGCAGGCCGAAGCGCTGCTGCAGCCCGGTGATGCCCGAACCGCAGCTATCGAACAACTGCTCGCGAATCGCCAACAGATCGACCGGCACGGCATCGCCCTTGAGCAGCGCGCGCCAGTTGGTCTTGTCCGCCACCTGGCTACGCAACAGGTCCTCGACGAAACCGGACTGCTGCCGGGTGGCCACGCGCAGGATGGGCAGCGCCTGGGTCGCACCCTGGTCGATCCAGCGCGTCGGCACCTGGCTGGCGCGGGTAATGCCGACCTTCACGCCACTGGAGTTGGCCAAGTAGACGATGTGATCGGTCATGCAGAATTGCTCGCCCCAGCTCGGCTCGCGGCAGGTGCCTGCATCGTAATGACACTTCTCCGGGCTCATGATGCAGACGTCGCATTGCGCCAGCTTCTGCATGCAGGGGTAACAGTAGCCCTGGCTGAAGCTGGTCTTGGTCTTGCGTCCGCAGTGCGTGCAATGGATGGCGCCGAGGTATTCCAGGCGCAGGTGCTTGCCCACCAGCGGGTTGACCGGTACTTCTTCGTCGCCAAGACGGAAGGCGTATTGCACCGGCGCATCCAGATGCGCCTTCATCTTGCTCAGCGAGCCACGTCCCAACTCACTCATCAGTGCAGGGTATCCGAGGACTTGAACAGCAGATTGGGTACCGGCTCGGATTTGCTGCTGCACTCCTGCGGGCCCATGTAACCGGTGCGTTCCTCTTCCGGCAGGTTCTGCATTTCCCAGGCGATCATCGCCTGCAGGCTCAGCTCTTTCTGTTCCTGGGTCAGCTTGCGGCCGTCCGGCCACTTGCCGATTTCCACGGCCAACTTGAGGCTCTCGTAGATTTCCGGGGTGATGTTTTCAATCGCATCGAGAAAGGACGACATACAGCTCTCCAAGTAAATCATAGGGCGGGTGAAACCCGCCAAAACGCCGAGCTGGCGGGTTGCACCCGCCCTACAGGTCAAAAAGTCAAATCAAGCGCTACGTCGGGCCAGCATACCGCCAAGCAGCCCGGTCAGACAGCCGGTGAGCAAGCCGCCGACATGCGCAGCATTGGCGATGGCGCCGAACTGCAACAACTCGAAGATGCCGGTCATGCAGATCGCCAGCCAGGCCAGCATCATCACCAGCACGCCGGGCGGCAGTCGATAGGCAGCGTTCGGTGCCAGACGCTGGTAGATCCAGCAATGCCCGAGCAAGCCATAAAGTACGCCGGACAACCCGCCGAACAACGACGGCCCGGCCCACCAGTATTGGGCGAAGTTCGATGCCAGGCCGAACAACAGGGTCAGCCCGAGCAGGCCGATGGCCCCCTGGCGAAACTCGATGCGCCGCCCCAGCTCCCAGTACCACAGGCTGTTCATCGCCAGGTGCAACCAACCGAAGTGGATCAGCATCGGCGTGATCAGGCGCCACCATTGGCCGCTGCCCAGGGTGGCATCCAGATAGGTCAGATAGATGTGCTCACCGTCGAGGCGAAAATCGACAAAACTCAGCCAGCGAATGGTGGAAAAGTTCTCGCCCGCCAGGGTCACCGCAAAGACGATGAAGGTGGTCAGCAACATCAACGCCGTGACCGGGCTGCTCCGTAGCTGAGTGGCGAAACTCTCGCGCACAGGGGCGACGCTTGGCGGCAGCTCTCCGGCATCATCGCCCTGCGGATGACGCGCATAGAGCTCGCGCACCTGCTCTGCAAGCTCCTGCCCCGGCACCCAGAGCACCTGCTCGCCGCCCTCTTCCGATACCCGGTGCGGCACACGCAAACGCTGCAGCAGAGCGATGAAACCGCTCAAATCGCGATCCAGCGGCAAGCGCAACACAACCACAGCCGTCATCGCGGCGCCTCCTGAGGGTCGACATCGACCCAGACGAATTTACCCGCGTCCAGACGTGTTTCCTGATCCAGACGATAAGCCACCAGGCGGCCACCGACCACCGCGCTATAATCCAGGCAGGCCAGGTTGGGCCTGATCGGCGCCGGCTTGCCACGCCGCCAGTAGTGGCCAACGAACAGCAGCGGCTCATGCGCGCCGTACCTGAGTAGCTCGTCCTTCTGCAGTTCGGTCAACGGCGTCTGCGCCGCCAGCTCCGGCAAGGCATCGGGCTGGAAGACGATATCGCCATAAGTCTTCGGGTCCTCCTCCCAGAACTTGGTGCGGAAGTACGAGCGCGTAAAGCCGTCACCGCTGGTCAGGGTCAGACCATGCGGCAGTCGCATGTCGGTCCCGCGCAACAGGCGATCGAGCGCCATGTTGGCGAAACTGCCGGGCACCGCCGAGGCCTGCAGAAAATGTTCATCGATGCAGCCATCGGGGAATTGCGCCTTGAGCGGCGTGATCAACTCATCATCCCAGCAGGCGTGCACCACGCGGAAGCGCCCGGCATCGATGAACAGCGGCATCTCGTAGAACCAGCGCAGGAACTCACGCCACTCCTGCGGATGATTCTCAAACTGCGCCAATGTCTCGCGCATCAGGCGCTGGTGGCGCGGGCTGTGTTCGCGCACGTACTGACGGCCACTACCCGGCGGCGCCGGCGTGCTCCAACCCAAGGCATTGAACTCGTGATTGCCCATGATGCACAGCGCCTGGCCGGCGCGAACCATGTCATGCACCAGATGCAGGGTTTCACGAATGCCCGGGCCGCGGTCGACCAGGTCACCGAGGAAGATCACCATGCGCGTCGGATGGCACCACACGCCACCCTGGCGGCTGTAACCCAGCCGTTCGAGCAAGCGTTCGAGGGTTTGCGCACACCCGTGGATATCACCGATCAGGTCATAGCCACGATGGGGGTCGAGGGACATTCAGTCCTGCCCTCCCAGGCGGCTGCCCCATCCAAGCTTGGTGCGGCAGACCTCATAGTAGTTGTGATCCAGCGGGTGGATCAGACGCAGCTTCTGCGCCTTCTTGGCCACGTGCAGGGTGTCGCCCGGGGCACAGGTGAAGTGGTTCTGGCCGTCGCAGGACACCTGCGGATAGATGGTCATGTCCGCCGACACCACCACCTTCAGCTCGCTGTTGCCGTCGACCACGATGGGCCGGCTGGACAGCGTATGCGGGTACATCGGCACCACCACGATGGCATCGAGTTTGGGATGCATGATCGGCCCGCCAGCAGACAGCGCATAGGCGGTAGAACCCGTGGGCGTGGCGACGATGAGGCCGTCGGCCTTCTGGCTGCAGACGAACTGACCGTCGATATACAGCTCGAACTCGATCATCCTCGTCGACTTGCCGGGGTGCAGCACCACGTCGTTGAGCGCGTCGCCCTGGCCGATGGCCTCGCCCTGACGACGCACCTCGGCTTCGAGCAAGAAGCGATTCTCGGTCAGATACTGGCCTTCGAGCACCTGCGCCACCTTGAGCTCAAGCTCGTCAGGGCGAATATCGGTGAGAAAACCCAGGCTGCCACGGTTGATCCCCAGCACCGGCACCTTGTGCCGCGCCAGGGCGCGGGCGGCGCCAAGCATGCTGCCGTCGCCGCCGACGACGATCACCAGGTCGCAGACCTCGCCAAGCATCTTGCGTGAGGAGGTTTGCAGGCCGTGTCCCGGCAGCACGTCGGCGATGGTGTCCTCGAGGATCACATGCAGGTGACGGTCGATCAGAAAGCGCTTGAGTCGCCGCACGGTTTCCAGCACCCGCGTGCTGCCCAGGCGCCCGATGATGCCGACATTGCGAAATTGCTCCATGGGACTCCTGCCAGACAGATAAGAAACGAAGAGAGATTATCGGCCAAAGGCCTGGGCGGCAGCAAACCAGCACTGTTACTGCGCTATGCTCGGGTCATGACTGCTCCCGACTCGCTGCACGATCTGCTGCTGGGCTTACGTACCCCGGCTGTGCGTGACCTGGCCTGGGCGCTGTTCTCGCCACCCATGCTGGGTGAGACCCCGAAAGTCCAGCGTCATCCGCTACAGGCCAGTTGCTGGACGCGGCAACCGCAGCGGCTGGCTGACTGGCTCGTGCAGCAGGACAACGATGCCGGTGCCCTGCATGCCTGGTTGGCCGCGAAACCGGTGCGCCGCCTTGGCCTCTATTACGAACGCTTGTGGCAGTTCGCCCTGCATGCGGCACCGGATGTCGAGGTCGTCGCCGCCAACCTGCCGATCCGCCAGAACGGCCAGACCCTGGGCGAACTGGACCTGCTGCTGCGCGACGCAGAAGGCGAACACCATCTTGAATTGGCAGTGAAGTTCTATCTCGGCACGGACGGCAGCGACGCCGCTGACTGGCTAGGCCCGGGCAGTCATGATCGGCTCGATCTGAAACTGAGCCACCTCGCGCAGCACCAGTTACCCCTGTCTTCGCGCCGCGAGGCACGGGGAGCGCTGAACGACCTGCAACTGGGCGAAACCCGATCCGCCTTCTGGCTCGGCGGCTACCTGTTCTATCCCTGGCCCGACGACTCCCCCGCGCCTCGCGGCGCCACGTCCGAACACTGCCGTGGGCGCTGGCTGCACCAGCGCGACTGGAATGACTTCGCCGCGACGAAGCCAGGCGCGCACTGGCAGCCTCTACCGCGACTGGCCTGGCTGGCGCCGGCTCTGGTGAATGCCGACGGGGTCTGGTCCGATGAAATGCTCCAGCAATGGCTGAACACACTGCGCCCGGAGGCTCAGGCGCAACTGCTGGTACGACTGGAGGAGGATCACGCCGGGGATTGGCGGGAGGTGGAGCGGATCTTTCTGGTCAATGATCAGTGGCCGACGCACTCGTAGCCCGGATGCAATCCGGGACGTATGCACCTGCAATCCCCGGATTTCATCCGGGCTACGCTTGCCCCAGAGCCTGCGCCGCTCAGCGACTGCGCTCGGTACGCCCACCGGAACGGGCCAGATACCCTGCGCCGCTCTCACAGAGCAGCGCATCGCGTTGCACCGCCGGCAGGGCGTCCAGGCCACCGCGCAAGGCGTAAACGCTGTAACCCAGCTGCGAGAGCAGAAACACCGCGCCGCTGCTGCGTTTGCCGCTGTCGCAGTAGCACAGGTAGGTGCGTGATCGCTCCAGCAGGCGCGCCTTCAGACGCAACAGCTGCAGCGGCATATGCAGCGCTTGCGGCGCATGCGCCTTTTCGTACTCTTCCAGTAGGCGTACGTCGAGCCACTGCGCGCCCTGCGTCAGCAACCTGGCGCCCTCGCCCAGCGACACCTCGGCCACCACGGGCGCCTTGAGCAGGGCAAAGAAATCCTGACGATCCAGACGCAACACACTGCCGGCCTCGACCATGGTCACCGTGGCATTTCGCGGCCGGTCGGCAAGCAGGGCCTCCTCGCCGAAACAAGCGCCAACCTCCAGCTCCGCCAGCACCTGGTGCTCGCTACCAGCGCCCCGAATCACCTCGGCGCGGCCGCTTTCTAGGAAATAGCAGCAATCGCCAGTGGCACCCTCTTCGATAATCTGGCTGCCAGCCGCCAGCTCGATCTTCTGCAAGCGAGCGAGCATGTTCTGCACGTTGGCCGGCGGCACCTTGGCAAACAACGGGTTTTCCAACAGCCGCTCCAGCCACTCGACATCGGCGCCACTCTGCTGCAGCGCCAGCAACAGGTCCTGATGCGCCAAGCGCCAGGTCAGCAGGCGATCGAGCGTGGCACTGTCGATCATCAGCACGCTGACATCGCTCACGGCGCGGGCGTCATGTAACCGCGGCAGGCCGGGCGACAACGGGTGGCAGCTGATCTCGCTACCAGCCTGCACCCTCTGCGTTCTGCCCTCGGCATCCTGCAGCTGCAACTCGCCGGCCAGCAGATAGCAGGTCAGGCGCGCCTGATCCCCCCGACGAAACAGCAGTTGCCCGGCCAACAGAGGCTGCGGCACCAGCTGGCTACGTAACTCGCGCCACTGCTGCTCGGAAAGCACGTTGAGCGGCGTCAGGCTGCGCAGTTGTTCGGGGGTAAGGGGTTCGCTCATGAGGATTTCCAGGCTCCGCTGGTCAGACCTGAGTGTAGTCGGCGCTGGCGCCCATCAACACCCGACGCCCTTGCAAGCCGCCAGTATGAATGAATATCAGCCGACTGCCGCGCGCAAGATGACCGCGCTTGCAGAAATCGCGCAGCGCCATAAGCGCCTTGCCGGTATACACAGGCTCCAGCGGCACACCGCTGGCCTGCTCAGTCTCCAGGATGAACTGGCGCAGTGGCTCGTCGAGCCGCGCAAAACCGCCGCGCGCGGCGTCGATCAGTTGGCAGCGTCGCTCCGACGCCCCGGCCTCGTCCAGCAGCCTGGCGACCTGAGTGGCGACGCCGTGGTCGCTCGGTACCGCCTGCGCGCCGAACACGCAGCGCCGAACATCCCCCAGCAGCACACCGGCCAGGGTGGTGCCGGTCCCCGTAGCCAGCCACCAGGCATCGAAATCAGGCCAGCCGATATCGGCCAACTGCGCTTCGGCCATCGCCACCAGACAGCTACAGCCACTAGCGCCCTGAAGACCCAGACCGCCCTCGCCGATCACCTGGAAACCCGGATAGCGGGCGAGCCAGGGCACCCAGAAGTCCGGCTGATGCCGCGCGCGGTAGCTGCCGTAACCCAGCCAGTGCAGCGCCATGCCCATGCGCTGCAGATCATCGACGGTCGGGGTCTGCTGCGCTTCACCACGCAACAGACCGACGCAGGCGAAACCGAAACGCCGGCCCGCCGCGGCCAGCGCATGCAAATGATTGGAGTGCGCTCCTCCCAGGCTGATCACCCCCTGCGCGCCGGCCGCAGCGGCCTGCTCAAGATAGGGCGCGAGCTTGAACCACTTGTTGCCGGACAGCAGTGGGTCGACAAGATCCAGGCGCAGGCAAGCGAGCTCGACGCCGGCGGCCTTGAGCCAGTCCAGTTGCAGAGGTTGTAGCGGCGCCCGCGGGCGCCAGGTGGGAATCCGTATTGGCAAGGTCAGCTGACGGTGCGCAGACGACTACTCGCCTTGTGCCGCGCGCAGCAGTTCGAATCACCCAGGGTGAAACGGCTGGGCGTATCGACGCGATCGATGGGAATGGCGCAGCGCTCCCCACTGGGCAAGGATGCGTCGCAGCTGGGCTGCTGATAATGCGCCAACCAGTGCCGATACTGCTCTTCGGAAACGAAGCATTTGCCAGCGGCGTAGGCCATGGGATTGTCCTGATAGCGGGCGACATCCTGCAGGGGAATGGTCAGGTGCCCGGCGCCGGGATGGTACACCACGAATACCACGCCAAGCTTGGCCAGACGATCGAGCACCTGGTCACCGCCCTGACTGGCGAATGCATCGCGCTCACGCTTGAGGCGTTCGATTTCCGCTTGCAACTGGGCATCCAGCTCGTTGCGATAGGCCAGTTCGACGTCGCGTATGGCGATCTGTTCCTTGTACTCCGCCACAGCCGCAGCGACCTTGGCGCGCATTTCACCATCGTACTGCGCACGCAGGATATCGCCCTCGGTACGACCATGACGCTCGAGGGCACGCAGTTGTTGAGTCATTTCCTCACGGCTGCTCTGGAAACTTTCGGCCTGGGCGGCCAGTTGCGCCTTGAGGTTGGCGTTGAGCTCCTCCTGCTGACGCAGCGCCTGATGCAGCCCATGGATCTGCGCCTGCAGATTCTTGCTCTGCTCCTCGCTGGCCAGTTTGAACTTGGCCAGTTCGTCTTCATGCTGCTGGGTCAGGCTGGTGATGCGCAGGCGCTGCTGCTGAATCAGCTGCGCGGTCTTGGCGCGATGTTCATGATCCATCTTCTGCGCCAGTTGCTCGGCCACTTCCTTGGCCGGATCCGGCGCATACCATTTGTCTTCGGAAGCTACCTGCAAACGCTCGGCAACCACCGACTGGGCACTGTCGTCCTCGATCAAGAGCCCGAGCTGGTTACGTTTGACTGCATCGCGCAGCAAAACCAGATCGTTTTGCCCCGGCGCCAGGCTGGGGTCCCACAGGTGCATCTGGTGCCAGGACACCGGGCACTGACTGCGACAAGCCAGGCGAATCGGCCCGGCGCCGAGGTCCGGACCACGGCCGGCACGCTCGGCCAGATGTTGCAGAGGAATGTTCCAGCCCTTGTCGGGGCGACCGTCCTCGTCGAAATCCAGAAAGAAGAATACCGCCGCCCTCACCAGCAGCCGCGGGTTGATCACCACGAATACCGCGCGCATCTGTTCGTCGGCGAACTCGGGCATGTTCACCACACCATCGAGCAAGGCTTCGAACTCAGGGAACATCATCTGTTTGCAGATACCGCGTTCACTGAAGAACATCACGGCTTCCACCATCTGCGGCTTGTTCTGCATGCTCATTGAGGACCCTCTGGACCAACCGGGAATACGCGCGCGCATAGTCGCGTGCCGGAGCAGCGCATACTCCGGTACTGATATCGTCCTTGATATCTGAGGCAAGTCTAGGGGAAAACCCGACCACAGCAATGTGACTGGGTTGGCACTCACTCTGCGAGCCAGGCCGAATAGTCCACCGCTTAGCGCAAAAATGTGACAAGACCGGAAAGTACGAAAGCTGCCAGCGGCCCGGTCCGCCTGGATGGTTAACAGCCTGCCAAGCACAACTCGATCGGCGGATTCTTGCTTTTCACCCATGCCTCACAAGCGGAATTTTGCCTATTCCAGCCAGTGCCATTGGGCTCATCCGCTCTAGAGCGGTGGTCCGACAACCTGGCACGTGACCTGCTCTGGCTCTTACAAGCTCGCGCGCCTGTCGCGCGGCCGGACTGATAAAAAAGACAAGAGGTCAGCCATGTTCCGCCATCACTTCACTGCCAACCCCTCATCGTTCAATCCGCTTCGCGAGTGCCTATCCCGGCGCCAGAAGACTGCCTGCACAGCACTGCCGCGTCCTTAGCTAAAAACAACAACAACGGAGAATTCCCATGCACTTAGCCAAGCGCCTTGGCCTGCTCGCCGCTGCCGCGATTTTGGCCAGTAGCCCCAACGCTCACGCCAACCCAACCTCGATCAACATCCTTACCGGCGGTACCAGTGGCGTTTATTACCCGCTGGGCATGAGCCTGTCCGAGCTTTACAGCGAGCGCATCGCAGACTCGAGCACCAGCGTGCGGGCTACCAAGGCCTCGGTGGAGAACCTCAACCTGCTGCAGATCGCCCGTGGCCAGCTGGCCTTCGCCCTGGGCGACTCCGTTGCCGATGCCTGGAAAGGCGATGAAGAAGCTGGCTTCAGAGCCCCGCGTGATCGCCTGCGCGCTATCGCCGGGATCTACCCGAACTACATCCAGATCGTTGCCAGCAAGGCATCGGGGATCACCAGCCTGGAGGATCTGCGCGGCAAACGTATTTCCGTCGGGGCACCGCGCTCGGGCACCGAGCTCAACGCCAGGGCCATCTTCAAGGCCGCGGGTCTCAGCTACGCGGATATGGGCCACGTCGAATTCAAGCCCTACGCCGAATCGGTCGAACTGATCGAGAAAGGCCAACTGGACGCCACCCTGCAGTCGGCCGGCCTGGGTATGGCGGCGATTCGCGACCTGGCCGAGCGCGTACCGATCACCTTCGTCGCCATTCCTGAGCAGGTGGTATCACGTATCGGCAGCAGCGCCTATCAGTCAGGCACCATTCCTGCCGGCACCTACAAGGGCCAGGCCAACGACGTGACGACGGCGACCATCACCAACGTTCTGGTCAGTCAGACCAGCGTTTCCGACGCCGTGGCCTATCAGATGACCAAGTTGCTCTTCGAGAACCTCGACCGACTGGCCGAAGCGCATCCAGCCGCCAGGGACATCAGACTGGAACGAGCGACCAGTGGTCTGCCGATTCCGCTGCACCCCGGCGCCGAGCGCTTCTATCGTGAGGTGGGCGTTCTCAAGTAGAGCGCCCCTCAGCCCTTGGCGGCTGCGAGAAAGGGTGCCAGGCGCTGCGCCATTTCCGCGCCGAGCGCCTGCAGTCCGCTCATCGGGCGCACCATCACCTCGAACTCGACGATTCGTCCCGACTCGTCGAAGCGAATCATGTCGATGCCCTTCAACTCGCGCCCGCCAACCTTCGCGGAAAACTCCAGCACCACACTGAGGCCATCGGCAGTAGCCAGTTCGCGGTGATAGGCAAAATCTTCGAACACCTTTAGCACGGTATTGAGGATCAGATTGACCACCTGCGCGCCCGGATAAGGGGTGTGCGCCATGGGCGAACGGAACACCGCCTGAGGGTGCAGCAACTCGGGCAAGGCGCTCAGGTCCTTGGCAGCGACGAACTGGTGCCAGCGTGCCAGGCTGGCTGCGGCGGATGGGTTGAGTTGAGCATCGAGCGACATCGGCGTCTCCTTGTTATTCTCAGCCACTAAGCAGACGCCCCGCACAAGGCGGGGCGTCGGTTCGATCAGAGTTCGGCCGCCAGGCGCGAGCCCTGGTTGATCGCCCGCTTGGCGTCAAGCTCGGCGGCGACATCCGCACCGCCGACCAGGTGCACACGCTGGCCGGCATTTTCCAGACCTTCCTGCAGCTCGCGCAGCGGGTCCTGGCCGGCGCAGACGATCACAGTATCGACCGGCAGCACCTGCTGCTCGCCACCAGCAATGCGGATATGCAGGCCGGCATCGTCGATCTGCACGTACTCGACGCTGTTGAGCATCTGCACGTTCTTGTTCTTCAGGCCGGTGCGGTGAATCCAGCCGGTGGTCTTGCCCAGGCCATCGCCGACCTTGGACTTCTTGCGCTGCAGCAGGAACACCTGACGCGCCGCCGGATGTGGCTGCGCCTCGACACCCGCGACGCCGCCACGGGCTTCCAGCGCCGTGTCGATACCCCATTCCTTCCAGAACTCGTCACGGTCGAGGCTGGTGGCCTTGCCCTGGTGCGTGATGAATTCGGACACGTCGAAACCGATACCGCCGGCACCGATGACAGCGACCTTCTGGCCGACCGGCTTGCGCTCGAGAATCGCGTCCAGGTAGCTGATCACCTTGGCATGCTCGATACCCGGAATATCCGGGGTGCGCGGGGCAATACCGGTGGCCAGGATGATTTCGTCGAAGCCCCCCTTGAGCAGATCGTCCACCGACACGCGGGTATTCAGGCGTACGTCGACGCCCGTGGTTTCCAGCTTGCGCTTGAAGTAGCGCAGGGTCTCGAAGAACTCTTCCTTGCCCGGCACGCGCTTGGCCACGTTGAACTGGCCACCGATCTCGCCAGCCGCGTCGAACAGGGTCACAGCATGGCCGCGCTCGGCGGCGACGGTAGAAGCCGCCAGCCCAGCCGGGCCGGCACCGACCACAGCGATCTTCTTCACCGCGGCGGTGGGGATGTAGTTCAGCTCGGTCTCATGGCAGGCGCGCGGGTTGACCAGGCAACTGGTCAGCTTGCCGCCGAAAGTGTGATCCAGGCAGGCCTGGTTACAACCGATGCAGGTGTTGATCTCATCGCTACGGCCTTCGGCGGCCTTGTTGACGAAGTCCGGATCGGCAAGGAACGGGCGCGCCATCGACACCATGTCGGCATCGCCCTCGGCCAGCACCTGCTCGGCGACTTCCGGGGTGTTGATGCGGTTGGTGGTGATCAGCGGAATCGACACCTCCCCCTTGAGCTTGGCGGTGACCTTGGTGAAAGCCGCACGCGGCACCTTGGTGGCGATGGTCGGGATACGCGCCTCGTGCCAGCCGATACCGGTGTTGATCAGGGTGGCGCCGGCCTGCTCGATGGCCTTGGCCAGCAGCACGATCTCGTCCCAGGTGCTGCCACCCTCGACCAGATCGAGCATCGACAGGCGATAGATGATGATGAAGTTCGGCCCGACCGCCTCGCGCACGCGGCGGACGATCTCCACCGGCAGGCGCATGCGGTTCTCGTAGCTGCCGCCCCAGCGGTCGGTACGATGGTTGGTGTGGGCGACCAGGAACTGGTTGATGAAATAACCTTCCGAGCCCATCACCTCGACACCGTCATAACCGGCCTGCTGGGCCAGCGCCGCGCAATTGACGAAGTCGGCGATCTGCTTCTCGATGCCCTCTTCGTCCAGCTCGCGCGGCTTGAACGGGTTGATCGGTGCCTGGATGGCGCTCGGCGCCACGGACTTGGGGCTATAGGCATAACGCCCGGCGTGCAGGATCTGCATGCAGATCTTGCCGCCCGCCTCGTGCACGGCCTGGGTGACGATCTTGTGCTTCTCGGCCTCTTCCACCGTGCTCAGCTTGGCAGCGCCGGAATACACGCCGCCCTCTTCGTTCGGGCCGATGCCGCCGGTGACCATCAGGCCGACACCGCCACGGGCGCGCTCGGCGAAATAGGCCGCCATGCGCTCGAAGCCGCCCGGCTTCTCTTCCAGGCCAGTGTGCATGGAGCCCATCAGCGTGCGGTTGCTCAGCGTGGTGAAGCCGAGGTCGAGCGGGGCCAGCAGGTGCGGGTAACGAGCAGTCATGGAATTCTCCACATCGCGGTGCAGTTCACGGATTGCCGCGGTCTCATGGTCACGCGGTCGGTTATGAAGCCAGACGATAAAGAGGCTGCCAGCCATGCTCAATGATCAAAACTAACAAGATAATGATCAAAACTAGCAATAGAGGTTGGCAGCACGGCTCGACCGACCTAACCTGCACCGCAACCAAACCGAAAAAACCAATGCGCCTACTGATCACCCTTCTGCTCGCGCTCGCACTGCTGACCGGTCTTGGCAGTTACGCCCACTGGATCGCGCAGCGCCCCAGCAGCCATTACCTGTCCGACCTGCGCAGCCAGGTCGCGCTCGATATCGGCGAGCCCAGCACACGCGGCAACCTGCTGGGCATCCAGCCGGAACTGTTCGCCGCCGACTACCAGAGCCTCGCGCGCCTGCGCCTGAAGCTGGCCGCCTACCTGGATCACGCCCGTGACCAAGGCATGCTCAACGAACGCACCGTCGTCGTGCTGCCCGAACATATCGGCACCTGGCTGCTCGCCGTCGGCGAGAAGGAAGAGCTCTACCGCGCCACCGAGCGCCGTCAGGCCATGCACTGGCTGGCGGCGAGCAATCCACTGGATTTTCTCGGCGCACTGTTCAGTGCTGGAAGCGACGCGCGCCTGGACGACGCCATGTTGCGCACCAAGGCCAAGACCATGGCGCGCGACTATCAGCAGCTGTTTGGCGATCTGGCCCGTGATTACCAGATCACCCTGGTTGCAGGGTCCATCGTTCTGCCCGAGCCCCGCGTGGAACGGGGCCGCCTCGAAGTCGGTCGCGGGCCGCTGTACAACGTCAGCCTGGTATTCGATCAGGCCGGTAACCCGCAGGGCCAGCCGCAACGCCACGCCTTCAGTGCCGGCGCACTCGCCACCAGAGCGCCGGAAGCACTGCAGGTGCTGGAGACCCCGGCAGGCCGGCTTGGCGTACTGCTAGGCGGCACTATCGAACAGTTCCAGGCGAAAGCAATCGATGGCGAAGCAGTAGAACTGCTGGCCATGCCCAGCGATCTGGATGGCCTGACGGACGACGCCGACTTCACCGAACAACTGCAGGCTCACGGCATTCGTGCGGGAGTGAAAGTTCATCTGCGCGGCCGATTGTGGGAGCGGAGCGGTCAGTCCCAGGCGCTCGCCTTCGATGCCGGACGCAGCGAACGAGGCGCCAGCGAGCGCGGCGCGCAACTGATCAATCTATGGCTATAAAAGCATCACGCGTTCGCCTCGGCGATCTCTCCGTCGGCTTCACCCAGGCGCTGGCCGACGCATTGCGCGAACAGGGTCAGCGCCCCGAACCCCTGCTCGAGCAATTTGGCCTGGATGCCGCACGGCTCAGCGAGCCGCGCGCACGCCTGTCGATCCCGCGCTTCATGCGCCTTGGCCATAGCGCCATCGCCCTGTGCGATAACCCCGCTCTGGGCCTGGAAATGGGCCGTCACAGCCGCCTCAGCCAGGTTGGCCTGGCCGGCATCTGCGCCGCGCAGGCGCCTGATCTGCGCGAAGCGGCACGCACCCTGACCCGCTTCGAGCCGTTGTACGCCGCCAACTATCGCGGCCGTTCGGGCTTCAGCGAGGATGCGCGCGGCGCCTGGCTGCATTTCTATTCCATCAGCCCCTACAACGCCTACAACCGTTTCGTGGTGGACTCGGTGCTGGCCGGCTGGCAGACCAACCTGAGGCAGGTGGTCGACCGATCCATCACCGCGGAAAAGGTCGAGATCGAATTTCCTGCACCGGACTACGGCGAGCGCTACGAAGCGCTGTTCGGCTGCCCCGTCGAGTTCAGTGCTGGCGCCAATCGCCTGCGCCTGAACAGCGAAACCCTGGCCCTGCGCAACCCTCAACATTGCCCAGGCACCTGGTGGCACCTGCTGGAGCTGTGCGAACGCGAACTGGAACAGCTGACCCGCACACGCAGCCTGCGCGAACGGGTCATCCAACTGCTCGGCCCACTGTTGCACGGCCACGAGCCGGATCTGCAGGAAGTGGCGCGCAGCCTGCACCTGCCGAGCTGGACGCTGCGGCGCAAGCTGGCCGAGGAAGGCACGCAGTTTCGCACCATCCTCAACGACACTCGCCGCGACCTGGCCACGGCCTATATCCGCGATACCGAACTGGCCTTCGGCGAGATCGCCTACCTGCTCGGCTTCGCCTCGGCCGAAGCCTTCCAGCGCGCCTTCAAGCGCTGGCTCGGGCAAACACCCGGCGACTACCGCCGCGCGCAACGCAGAGCGGGCTGATCGCACGGCAACCTTGATCGTCAAGCTCTCGCAACTTAGAATCCTTTTCATCCGCGTTTGCGGTCGCTTCTTACTCCTTTCATTCCGTGCCGGCCCACCGCGCGCGCCAACGACCCCGCGAACATGTCCAAGAAATCCCGCTCCAGACTCTGGTTTCTCGTCCACAGCTGGCTGGCCCTACCGGTCTGGTTCTTCCTGCTGATCATCTGTGTCACCGGCACCCTGGCCACTGTCAGCCAGGAGATCGTCTGGCTGGCCAACCCGGACGTACGCGCCAGCAAGCCGTCCGATGATGCGCAGCGCCTGAGCTTCGGCCAGGTACTGGAAGCGATCAATCGCGCCGAGCCCGAGCTGATCGTACAGTCCATCGGCCGCCCGGACGAAGATCACTTCGCCCTCACCGCGCGCGTCAGCTATCCCGACGGCAGCTCGCCGTTGCTGTACGTCAACCCCTATAGCGGGGCGATCCAGGGGGTCAGCCCGGAGTTCGACTTCCGCCAGTTCACCCGCGCCCTGCATGGCTGGTGGCTGGTGCCGTTCACCAACGGCTACAGCTGGGGCTGGTACCTGGTGTCGCTGATGGGCCTGCCGATGCTGCTGTCGCTGATCACCGGCCTGGTGGTCTACAAGAAGTTCTGGAAGGGCTTCTTCAGCCCACGCCTGCGCATAGGCCAGGGCGCACGCATCTTCTGGGGCGATTTCCACCGCCTCTCCGGCATCTGGTCGATCTGGTTCATCGCGGTCATTTCCATCACCGGCATCTGGTTCCTGATCCAGGCGATTCTCGGCGATAGCCACGTGTCGATCTCCACCGAAGGCGTACCGCCAGTGGTGGCGCGCGAGGAAGTGCCGCTGGCGCCGAGCGCTGCCGAAGTGCCGCGCATCAGCCTGGACACCGCCGTGCTCAAGGCCACCGACGTCATCCCGGGCCTGGAGCCAAGTTTCGTCAGCCTGCCGGGCTATGCCTACGGCCATTATTCGGTCTGGGGCCGCGGCTGGTATCCGCTGATGTTCCAGTCCGCCTCGATCAACCCCTACAACGGCGACATCGACGCTACCCGCCTGCTCAGCGACCGCTCGGGCCTGGAGTTCGTCACCGAGTCCATGCGGCCGCTGCACACCGGCGACTTCGGTGGCCTGTGGGTCAAGTTGCTGTGGTTCGTCTTCGGCCTGCTGCTGAGCATGATGGTGCTCAGCGGCCTGCTGATCTGGACCAAGCGCACCGCCCAGGCCACGGTCGCTGCGGTCAAGCGGCCGGCACGCGCCGCCAAGCCGGCCCCGATCGTCGCCACCCGTGAAATCTCGGAGAGCCGCCCATGAGCAAGGCCGCAACCGCCCCCGCCCCGTCCGCTCTGGGCCGTTTCTGGTACAGGTGGCGCTTCCATCTCAACGTGCTGCTGGTGCTGATCCCCCTGGGCTTCATGCCCAAGTATTTCCAGGATGTCGCGCTGTTCCGCGGCGACAGCGGCCTCGGCGAGCGTGAGTTCGGCGAGGTCCAGGTCGGCCCCTGGAGCCTGCGCCTGGCCGAGTTTCGCAACCAGCCGCCGCAACTGGAAGGCCCGGCCGGCTATATGAAGAGTTTCAACGCTGCGCTGTGCCAGGCGTGCATCAGCCAGGTCAAGGTGGTCTACCTGCGCATCGGCAAGCCGCGCAACCTGCGCGCCGCCGGCGGACTGTTCTTCGGCAGCCCCTACCGCATGGGCACGAGCATTCCCGTACCGCCACGCACCAAGCCCGACGCCGAGTTGTGGATCACCGCCGAGGGCTGGGACGGCACGGTGCATCAGGCATCCATTCCCCTGGCCGAGGCGTCGCCCGCCACCATCGCCTGGCTGAAACAACAAGGAGGCAAACCATGACCCAAAGCGCCCGCATCGGTCTACTGATGCTCTGCACCGGCCTGTCCCCTCTGGCTCTCGCGCACAATCCGATCTGCGAATGCGAGGAGCACGGCAGCGGTGAAATCGTCTGCACCGGCGGCTTCTCCGACGGCAGCGGCGCCCCCGGCGTGACCCTCGACGTGATCAGCTATGACGAAGAGGTGCTGGTGCCCGGCAAACTCGGCGAGGACTCCAGGCTCAGCTTCAAGCGCCCGGACGGCGAGTTCTACGTGCTGTTCGACGCCGGCCCCGGCCACGTCGTGGAAATCGACCACACGGAAATCGCCAGCCAATGACCACCCAAGTGGTACGCCCGGCCGGCGCCGGACATGAAAGCCTGTGGGTGGCCATTCTCAGCCTGACGATCATCCTGCTGGCCGCGACAGTCATCGGTCTGCGTAGCGAGAGCCACGGGGAAGAAAGCGTCGCGGCCCACCAGATCGATGCCCGCCGTGATCTCAACGCCGCCGAGCAAGGTATCCATACCGAGCTGGTGGTGGCCTTCGACGAGATTCTCATGCTGCAGGACGAACTGCAGGCCCTGCCCGAGCCGCAGCAACTGGCCGCAGAAGGCATTCCGCCCTTCACCAACGACGCCAGCACCGCCACCCGTGGCCACCACGTCTGGCAACTGCTGCAGGTCGGCGATGACCATGCCTACCAGGGCCTGAGCGGTGACAGTGCCGTCGCCGGCTCCTTCCTGCTGCTGCCAAGCGCAGCAGGTGCCGATATCTGGCTCAACCGCGCCCATGATGCCGCTGCACCACACAACCTGCATGCCGATGCCCTGATCGCCGCCGGCTGGCGCCAGGTCGCCAGCCAATACGACGCCGGCGTCACCCGCCAGCATCGCCACTGAATATCGGAACCCCCTTCATGCCCTCTCGCTTCGTTTCCCGCCGCCTGCTGGCCAGCCTGCTGCTGAGCCTGGGCGCCGCCCTCGCGCCCATGCTCGCCAGCGCCGACAACCACCGCCTGCGCATTGGCATCACTCTGCACCCCTACTACAGCTACGTCAGCAATATCGTCGGCGACCGCGCCGAGGTGGTGCCGCTGATCCCGGCCGGCTTCAACCCGCACGCCTACGAGCCGCGCGCCGAGGACATCAAGCGCATCGGCGGTCTCGACGTGGTGGTACTCAACGGCGTCGGCCACGATGACTTCGCCGACCGCATGATCGCCGCCAGTGAGAAGCCGGACGTTCCTGTGATCGAAGCCAACGCCCGCGTGCCCCTGCTCGCCGCCACCGGCCAGGCCGCACGCGGCGCCGGCAAAGTGGTCAACCCGCACACCTTCCTCTCCATCAGCGCCTCCATCGCGCAGATCAACAACATCGCCCGCGAACTGGGCAAGCTCGACCCGGACAACGCCAAGTTCTACAGCCAGAACGCCCGCGCCTATGGCAAGCGCCTGCGCGGCCTGCGCGCCGAAGCGCTGGGCAAGCTGACCGACGCCAAGGGCAGCGAGCTGCGCGTGGCCACCATCCACGCTGCCTACGACTACCTGCTGCGCGAATTCGGCCTGGAGGTCACCGCAGTGGTCGAGCCGGCTCACGGTATCGAGCCGAGCCCCAGTCAGTTGAAGAAGACCATCGACCAACTCAAGGAGCTGGACGTGCAGGTGATCTTCTCGGAGATGGACTTCCCCTCCAGCTACGTCGACACCATCCAGCGTGAATCCGGCGTGAAGATCTACCCGCTGACCCATATTTCCTATGGCGAGTACACCGCCAAGAAATACGAAGAGGAGATGGCCCGCAACCTCGACACAGTGGTACGCGCCATTCAGGACGAAGGCGTATGACCGTCCTCGAAACCGCACCGCCGCAACAGCTGGGCCCCAGCATCGAATTCGCCGGCATCGACCTCAACCTCGGCCGCACGCGGATTCTCGACAAGGTCAGCTTCCAGGTGCGCGCCGGCAGCGTGCACGCCCTGGTCGGCCCCAACGGCGGCGGCAAGAGCTCGCTGATCAAGACCCTGCTCGGGCAGATGCCGCACCAAGGCGAGCTACGCCTGCACTGGCCGGCCGCCCCCGGCACCATCGGCTACGTGCCGCAGGCGCTGGAGTTCGACCGCGGCCTGCCGATGACGGTGGACGATTTCATGGCTGCCATGTGCCAGCGCCGTCCGGCCTTCCTCGGCCTGTCGCGACGCCACGCCCCGGCCATCGAACAGGCGCTGGCGCGGGTCGGCATGCTCGACAAGCGCAAGCGGCGCATGGGCGCGCTGTCCGGCGGCGAGCGCCAGCGCGTGCTGCTGGCCCAGGGCCTGGTGCCCGAGGCGCAATTGCTGGTGCTCGACGAGCCGATGTCGGCACTGGACGAGCCCGGCGTGCAGGTGTTCGAGCAACTGCTGCGCGACTGGCGCCAGGCCGGAACCACGGTGCTGTGGATCGAGCACGACCTGCAGGCCGTCGGTCGCCTCGCCGACCGCGTCACCGGGCTCAACCGCCGCGTGCTGTTCGACGACTCGCCGCAGCAGGTGCTGACCCCCGAACGCCTGCTCGAACTGTTCTCCAGCCATCCGCGCCAGCAAGAGGCCTCGTCATGAGTTTCGAAGACATCCGCCTGGCGATCCAGGCCTGGGCCAGCGCCGGCTATTTACCCGAGGCTCTGGCCTACGGTTTCGTGGTCAACGCCCTGCTCGCCGGCCTGCTGATCGGCCCAGTGCTCGGTGGCCTCGGCACCCTGGTGGTGGTCAAGCGCTTCGCCTTCTTCTCCGAGGCGGTCGGCCACGCTGCGCTGACCGGTGTGGCCATCGGCATCCTGCTCGGCGAGCCCTATACCGGCCCCTACGGCAGCCTGTTTGGCTACTGCCTGCTGTTCGGCATCCTGCTCAACTACCTGCGCAACCGCACCGGCCTGGCTCCGGACACGCTGATTGGCGTGTTCCTCTCGGTGTCGCTGGCGGTCGGCGCCAGCCTGCTGCTGGTGCTCGCCGGCAAGATCAACATCCATATCCTGGAGAACGTGCTGTTCGGCTCTGTGCTGACGGTCAACGCCCAGGACCTGGCGGTGCTGGCGCTGGTCTCGCTGCTGGTGCTGGGCCTGGCGCTGCCGCTGTACAACCGCATCATGCTGGCCAGCTTCAACCCGCAGCTGGCCAGCGTGCGCGGCGTCGCAGTCAAGCCGCTGGACTACCTGTTCGTGATGCTGGTGTCGCTGGTCACCGTGGCTGCAGTCAAGGTCATCGGCGCCATCCTGGTCGGCGCCCTGCTGGTGATCCCAGCGGCCGCCGCACGCCTGCTGAGCCAATCGCTGAAGGGCTTCTTCTGGCTGTCGGTACTGATCGCCACGTGCAGCACCCTGGCCGGCATCTTCCTGCCAATCGTTTGGGATCTGCCGGTCCCCTCCGGTGCCGCGATCATCATGATCGCTGGCCTCGCCTTCGCCCTCGCCGCCATCGCCCGCGGCATCCTGCCTAGCTTGAAAGGGAACCTGGGATGACCCTGCAACGCCTGAGCCTCGCCCTCGCCGCCTGCGCCCTGCTCGCCGGCCCGCTGCACGCCGAAACACAGCCCGTGCGCATTCTCGCCAGCCTGCCGATCACCTACGGTCTCGGCACCAGCCTGCTCGACGGCAGCGTCGTGCAGCTGCAACGCGCCGCCCCGGCCAACCTGCCGGCCAGCCGCCAGCCCTCGTACTTCGCCGGCCGCGGCGCGGGTGCACTGGACAAGGCCGCGCGCGACGCCGACGCGGTGATCGCCCTGCGTTCGCTGTGGCCGGACGACCCGCTCTACCCGCTGGCGCGACGCAGCAATATTCGCATCGTCGAAGTCGACGGCGCGCGCCCGGTGGACGGCGCCCTGCCCGGCATCGCCCTACGCAACGACGGCGGTGACGCCCTGGCCAGCCAGCCCTGGCTCAACATCAATAACCTGGGGCGCATGGCCGATGTGATCGCCGCCGACCTGGGCCGCCTCGCGCCGGAGGCCAAGCCGCAGATCGAGGCCAACCTGGCGACGCTCAAGCAGCGCCTGCTCAAGCTCAGCGCCGCCAGCGAAAACCGCCTGGCCGAACTGGACAACCTCAGCGTGGCCAGCCTGTCGGATCACTTCGACTACCTGATCGACGGCCTCAACCTCGACCTTGTCGAGCTGAGTGTGGCGAAGGACGCCGAATGGACCGCCGAAACCCTGGCGCAACTGAGCGCCGATCTGCGGGACAACGACGTCGCTGCCGTGCTTGTCCAGCGCCAGCCGCCAGCCGATTTGGCCAAGGCGATCAGCGATGGCGGTAGCCGCCTGGTGCTGATCGAAGACAACCAGGACACCCCCATAGCCGGGCTGGAAACGGCCATCGGCCAGGTGCTGGACGCCCTGTCGCCCTGAGCGAAGCTCAACGTCTCTGCCCGGGGCCTGGGTAGCCCGGATGAAATCCGGGAATGCCGACAATGCCGCGCCCCGGATTGCATCCGGGCTACAAGAGCGCGCGGCAGCCGCTTGAGCAGCGCCTCATCCGGATCGGACCAGCACCCGAACCTATTTTCGACGAGCGCAGCGCGCTTTGTACCGCCCCTCACAGCTCGGTAGCGTCCTCGTCGCCATCCACTGCGCCCTGCTCAAGGGCGCTCAGTTCCAGCTGTTCTTCCTGATAATCATCCATTACTCGACTCTCCCGCATGAACCGCTCAACGACGAAACAAGACGCATGCCCATCAGGCTAGAACGGCGGGATGAAGGCAATATGACGAAAAGTCGCGGGCAGGTGAAATGGCCATCGACACTCACGAGGAACAGGCGCTGCCTGCGCAGGAGAGGTTTTAGCCGCGATGACAAGCACGCAAAGCTCGCTGCCTGAGCACCTGTCACAGCGAAGCAGATGCACAAACGATGGCCAATAAAAAACCCGCTGATCTCGCGATCAGCGGGTTTCGTATATGGCGCAGCGGACGGGACTCGAACCCGCGACCCCCGGCGTGACAGGCCGGTATTCTAACCGACTGAACTACCGCTGCGTGTCGGTTGGACTTTCGTCCAGAAAACTCTTGAAGCTTTATTGCATCTGATGGCGTCCTTGCGGACTCTGCCATCTCAAACCGATGAAACATCGATCTGGGAAATAATGGCGCAGCGGACGGGACTCGAACCCGCGACCCCCGGCGTGACAGGCCGGTATTCTAACCGACTGAACTACCGCTGCGCGTCGGTGGACTTTCGTCCTTCTCTCTAAGGCTATGGTGGGTGATGACGGGATCGAACCGCCGACCCTCTGCTTGTAAGGCAGATGCTCTCCCGGCTGAGCTAATCACCCATGTGCCTTAGCGAGGCGCGCACTTTATGCAGGCGGCGATGCTAAGTCAATACCCTGCTTGAATTTTTTCTGAAAAAGGCGGGGCACCGCCTAATGCCAGTCAGTTAAACGTCGCCGCTGCGAATGCGTAGGAGCGGCGCCCCGCCGCGAACCGGGGCGATGCGCACTTGAAAAGCTTCGCCCCGGGGCGGGGCTCCTACGAAAGGCCGCTTTGGCAGCCTTATCTGATCGACATTAGGGTCACCGCCCACCTCATTCCATCTCCCCGCACAACTCGGCCGCGCGCAGCAGCGCGGCAGTGAGACTGTGGCGCTCCCAATCGGCCAGCGCAGCGAAACGCTGGTTGAATTCCGGCGGCATCAACGACGGCGCCTGCTGAATCAGCTCGCGCCCGGCAGCGCTGATCAGCAGCCATTGACGACGACGGTCCTGGTCATCGCGCTGACGCTGCAACAGGCCGTGCTCTTCGAGACGGTCGAGCAGACCGGAAAGCGTCGCTGCCGTGAGGCTGACGCGGCTGCTGAGCACGCTGGCAGTCATGCGCGTCTCGCTGGCCAGCACCTGCAGCACCATCAACTGCATGGGCGTCAGCCCACCAAAACGCGCCAGACGCTTGGCATGCACCTCCCCCGCCTGCTGCAGGCGTCGCAGGGCCTGGAACAGGGGCATTTCAAAGGCCATGACAGATGACAAATCTATTTCAGCAGGAACTTTTTTATCAGTCATAAGCACCAATTCATAACAACCAAAACTTTGACATGAAAGCATTATTTTGTTTTGGTGTAAAAGGCTCGACCACGAGCCACTCCCCAACGGCAACACCGGTAAGGAACTATGTGCGGAATAGCTGGAGAACTTCGTTTTGATCGACGCCCCGCGGACCTGGCGGCAGTCGAACGCATCACCCACCACCTGGCCCCTCGCGGCCCCGACGCCCACGGCTTTCACAGCCAGGGTCCCATCGCCCTGGGCCATCGCCGGCTGAAGATCATGGATCTGGCCGAAGCCTCGGGCCAGCCGATGATCGACAGCGATCTCGGCCTGTCCATGGTGTTCAACGGCGCCATCTACAACTACCCCGAGCTGCGTGCCGAACTGGAGGCGCTGGGTTATCGCTTCTTCTCCGGAGGTGATACCGAGGTATTGCTCAAGGGCTATCACGCCTGGGGCGAGAACCTGCTGCCCAAGCTCAACGGCATGTTCGCCTTCGCCGTCTGGGAGCGTGACAAGCAAAGCCTGTTCATCGCCCGCGACCGTCTCGGCGTCAAACCGCTGTATCTGTCGCGTACCGGCGAGCGCCTGCGCTTCGCCTCGTCGCTGCCGGCCCTGCTGCAAGGCGGCGATATCGCCAAGACGCTGGATGCCGTCGCCCTCAACCATTACCTGAATTTTCACGCCGTGGTCCCAGCACCGCGCACCATCCTGGCGGGCGTGGAGAAACTGCCGCCGGCCACCTGGATGCGTATCGACGCCGACGGCAAGATCGAACAGAAAACCTGGTGGACGCTGCAATTCGGCCCGCAAGGCGATGAAGCCGGCTACGGCCTGGAAGAGTGGCGCGACCAAGTGCTGCATACCATGCGCGAAGCCGTAGCGATCCGTCAGCGCGCGGCGGTAGACGTCGGCGTGCTGCTCTCCGGTGGCGTCGATTCGAGCATGCTGGTCGGCCTGCTGCGCGAAGCCGGTGTGGAGAACCTGCTGACCTTCTCCATCGGCTTCCAGGATGCCGGCGGCGAACGTGGCGACGAGTTCCAGTATTCGGACCTGATCGCCCAGCATTTCGGCACCCGCCATCATCAATTGCGCATTGGCGAGCACGAGATTCTCGAGCAGCTGCCGCAGGCCTTCCGCGCCATGAGCGAGCCGATGGTCAGCCATGACTGCATCGCCTTCTACCTGCTCTCGCGCGAAGTCGCCAAGCACTGCAAGGTGGTACAGAGCGGCCAGGGCGCGGACGAACTGTTCGCCGGCTACCACTGGTATCCGCAAGTCGATGGTGCCAAGGATGCTTTTGCCGCTTACCGCGCCGCCTTCTTCGACCGTGAGCACGACGAATACGCGGCCTGCGTGCAGCCCGCCTGGCTGACCGGCGACATGGCTGGCGAGTTCGTGCGCGAGCACTTCGCCATGCCCGGCGCCGATGCAGCAGTGGACAAGGCCCTGCGCCTGGACAGCACGGTGATGCTGGTCGACGACCCGGTCAAACGGGTGGACAACATGACCATGGCCTGGGGCCTGGAAGCGCGCACGCCATTCCTCGACTACCGCGTGGCCGAACTGTCAGCGCGCATTCCCGCGCAGTTCAAGCTGCCAGAAGGCGGCAAGTACGTGCTCAAGGAAGCCGCGCGCAAGGTCATCCCCAGCGAGGTGATCGACCGGCCCAAAGGCTACTTCCCCGTGCCAGGGCTCAAGCATCTGGAGGGCGCCACCCTGGGTTGGGTGCGCGACCTGCTGCTCGACCCCAGCCAGGATCGCGGCCTGTTCAACCCGACCATGCTCGACCAGTTGCTGACCAACCCGCAGAGCCAGCTCACCCAGCTACGCGGGTCCAAGCTGTGGCAACTGGCGGCGCTCAACCTGTGGCTGAGCGAACAGGGCCTGTAACTCACATGGAGCGGCCCTCGGGCCGCTCTTGCAGGATCAATAGTCATAGCCCGGTAAAGCCGGGATGTGTCGCGACTCAATGACGATCCGGCCAAGACCGGACGTAGTGAACACAGACAGGGATTATTCCATGCGCTCCACTGCCTTCAACCAACGCCTGCTGCGAGGCCAGACACCATCCTACGAGCGTCTGCAGGCCCGCCTGGCCGAGGATCACACCAGCCAGCCCAGTCAGCCACAAGCCATTCATTGCGGCTGGGGCCGCCTGCTGATCGGCCATACCTACCCCGACGCCACCGTCCTGGCCGAGTCCCTGCTGGACGAACAGCCCGGTGAACGTGACATCGCCCTGTACGTGGCTGCCCCGCACCAGGTGCTGGCGCATGCACCGCAGCAACTGTTTCTCGACCCCTCCGACACGCTGCGCCTGTGGTTCACCGACTACCGCCCGGCGCGCCGCAGCTTCCGTGGCTTTCGTATTCGCCGGGCGCAGAACGATGCCGACTGGCAGGCGATCAACTGCCTGTACCAGACCCGCGGCATGCTGCCGATCGAGCCGGCCAAACTCACGCCCTACAACGAGGGCGGCCCGACCTACTGGTTGGCCGAGGACGAAGACAGCGGCGCGGTGATCGGCAGCGTCATGGGCCTCAACCACCAGCGCGCCTTCCGTGATCCGGAAAACGGCAGCAGCCTCTGGTGTCTGGCGGTCGACCCGCAATGCAGCCGCCCGGGCGTCGGCGAGGTGCTGGTCCGTCATCTGATCGAGCACGGCATGAGCCGTGGCCTGAGCTACCTCGACCTGTCGGTGCTGCATGACAACAAGCAGGCCAAGAAGCTCTACGCCAAGCTCGGCTTCCGCGAACTGCAGACCTTCAGCCTCAAGCGCAAGAACGGCATCAACCAGCCGCTGTTCCTCGGCCCTGGCCCGCAGGCTGAGCTCAACCCCTATGCCCGCATCATCGTCGACGAGGCGCTGCGCCGCGGCATCGAAGTGCAGGTGGACGACGCCGAAGCCGGGCTGTTCACCCTCAGCCACGGCGGTCGACGCATCCGTTGCCGCGAATCGCTGTGCGACCTGACCAGCGCCGTGAGCATGACCCTGTGCCAGGACAAGCGCCTGACTCATCGCGCCCTGTCGCGCGCCGACCTCAGCGTGCCGGCGCAGCGCCTGGCCGGTAGCGCCGAAGACAATGCCACTTTTCTCGCCGAGCATGGCTCGGTGGTGGTCAAGCCGGTCGACGGCGAACAAGGCCAGGGCGTGGCAGTTGATCTGCGCACGCCGGGCGAGGTGCAGGAAGCCATCGAGCGTGCCCGCGTGTTCGACCAGCGCGTACTGCTGGAGAGTTATCACGAAGGCCACGACCTGCGCGTGCTGGTGATCGGCTACGAGGTAGTGGCCGCGGCCATCCGCCGCCCGGCCGAAATCATTGGCGATGGCCGCCACAGCATCGGCAAGCTGATCGATGCGCAGAGCCGTCGGCGCCAGGCCGCCACCGGCGGCGAAAGTCGCATCCCCAAGGACGCCGAAACCCTGCGCACCCTGCACGGTGCCGGCCTCGACTATGACAGCGTGTTGCCCGCCGGTGAGCGTCTGGCCGTGCGCAAGACCGCCAACCTGCACACCGGCGGTACCCTGGAGGATGTAACCGCGATCCTCCATCCGGCCCTGCGTGACGCCGCCATCAAGGCTGCGCGCGCGCTGGAAATACCCGTGGTCGGCCTCGACCTGCTGGTGCCCGCCGCCGACCAGCCGCAGTACGTGTTCATCGAAGCCAACGAACGCGCCGGCCTGGCCAACCACGAACCGCAGCCAACCGCCGAGCGCTTCGTCGATCTGCTGTTCCCGCTCAGCCAGAGGCCGAGCTGACTCTTCTCCCCCGGCCCTCTCCCATATGCGGGAGAGGGGAAAACCCAACGCCGAGGAGCTTGCATGCAACAACTACCCGAACCCGATCTCGACTACATGCAGAAGGTGCTGCTGGAGATGCTTGCCATCCCCAGCCCCACCGGTTTCACCGACACTATCGTGCGCTACGTCGCCGAGCGTCTCGAAGAACTGGAAATCCCTTTCGAGCTGACCCGCCGTGGCACCATCCGCGCCACCCTGCGCGGGCGTCAGAGCGAGTACGAACGTTTCGACCGTGCCGTTTCCGTGCACCTCGACACCATTGGCGCCATCGTCCGCGAGATCAAGGACAACGGTCGTCTCGGCCTGGCGCCGGTGGGCTGCTGGTCGAGCCGTTTCGCCGAGGGCAGCCGCGTCAGCCTCTTCACCGACAACGGCGTGATTCGCGGCAGCGTGCTACCGCTGATGGCCTCGGGGCACGCCTTCAACACCGCCGTCGACACCATGCCGATCAGCTGGGATCACGTCGAGCTGCGCCTGGACGCCTACTGCGCCACCCGTGCCGATTGCGATTCGTTGGGCGTTTGCGTCGGTGATTTCGTCGCCTTCGATCCGCTGCCGGAGTTTTCCGAAAGCGGCCATATCAGCGCCCGTCACCTCGACGACAAGGCTGGCGCCGCAGCGCTGCTGGCGTCACTCAAGGCGATTCGTGATCAGGGTCTGCAACCGATGATCGACTGCCACCCGCTATTCACCATCACCGAAGAGGTCGGCTCCGGCGCTGCTGCCGCCCTGCCCTGGGATGTCAGTGAGTTCGTCGGCATCGACATCGCTCCGGTCGCGCCGGGCCAGCAGTCCAGCGAGCACGCCGTCAGCGTGGCCATGCAGGACTCCGGTGGCCCCTATGACTATCACCTGTCACGCCAGTTGCTGCGCCTGGCGGCCGAACAGGAAGTACCAGTACGCCGCGACCTGTTTCGCTACTACCACAGCGACGCGCAATCGGCGGTCACCGCCGGCCATGACATTCGCACCGCGCTACTGGCGTTCGGCTGCGACGCCACCCATGGCTATGAACGCACCCATATCGACAGCCTCAAGGCCTTAAGCCGCCTGCTCACCGCCTACATGATGAGCCCGCCGGTATTCGCCAGTGACGCCCAGCCGGCACAGGGTTCGCTGGAGCGCTTCAGCCATCAGCTGGAGCACGATGCGCAGATGGAAAGCGATACCCGCGTCCCACCGGTGGACAGCTTGGTCGGGCAACATGATCGGGACGCTTGAAGGCTTCGGCGCATAAAGGCAAAGTGACGCAAAAGGACGACAGGGGAGCATCAGCTCCCCTTTTTCTGGCCTGCAGTCAGTGGCCAACCTTCGGGCCGTCGCCAAGCGACGTTGAACATGACTCCCGGCCATTTCCCATGGCCCTCTGAGGTTCACGGATGCCTCGCCTTTGTCTGGCCTTATTGCTGTTCTGGCTTGCCTGCCCAAGTTGGGCCCTTACACCTGCGCCGCTGAATAGCGACGACCTGCGCCTATCCCTGGGCCCTTATACCGGCTATTACGAAGACGTGGACGGTACCCTCAGCGTCGAGCAGGTGCGAGCCCTGGATGACGATGCTTTCCGCAAACCCGGCGGCGAGCACGCCAACCTTGGCAAGAATGCATCCGTATGGTGGTTCAAGACTCGCCTGGTCAATACGCTGGAGCATGAGCTGGGCGGCTATCTCGAAGTCAACTATCCGCTGCTCGATCGCCTCCAGGTTCACCTGATCGGCCCCGATGGCCAGCACCTGGAACAGGAAAGCGGCGACAGCTTCGCCTTCTCCCAGCGACCGGTACAGGTACGCAACTTCTGGTTTCCCATGCAGCTGGAGCCTGGCGTCAACACCCTGCTGATCCGCGTGGAAACCAGCAGCACGGTGTTCGTGCCGCTGTTCTTCGCCACCTACGGTGCCAGCGCGGCGGCGCAGGAGAACCTGATGGGCTTCAACGGCGCGTTCTACGGCGTGCTGTTCGCCATGTTCTGCTACAACCTGTTCCTCTACCTGTCGCTGCGCGAATCGGCCTATCTCTGGTACCTGGCCTACAACCTCAACGTCGGTCTGCTGGCAGCCTGCTTCGACGGCATGCTGTTCAAGTTGCTACCCGAGCACGTAGCCTTTCAGTCGGTCAGCATCTATATCCTGATGTACGTGCACTGCCTCACGGCGATCCAGTTCAGCCGCCATTTCCTGCATGCACGCCAGTATTTCCCGCGTCTGGACACCGGCCTGCGCCTGCTGATGCTGATCTGCGTCGGCTGCCTGCTGTCGGTGCCGCTGATCGGCTTCGCCGCCTGGAACATCCTGGCCAGCGTTACCGTGTCCCTGGTGTCGCTGATCCTGCTGCTGACCGGCATCTACGTGTGGCGTCGCGGCGTGCGCTACGGCTCCTACTACACCCTGGCCTGGGCCATCCTGCTGTTCGCCTTCATCCAGGCCACCACCGGTTCGCTGGGCCTGGAAGTGTTCGGCGTATTCGGCGCCACGGTGGTGAAGATCGGCGTGACCATCGAGCTGATCACCCTGTCCATCGGTCTTGCCGACCGCATCAACCTGCTCAAGGAAGAAGGCTTCCAGTCGCGCCGTGCGGCCGAGCAAGCCGCCTTCGAGAACCAGGCCAAGAGTCGCTTCCTGGCCAAGATGAGCCACGAAATCCGCACCCCGCTCAACGGCGTGCTGGGCATGCTGCAACTGCTGCGCGAAACGCCTCTGGATCGTAGCCAGCGCTTCTACGTCGACACCATTTCCAGCTCCGGTAGTTCGTTGATGGCGGTGATCAACGACATCCTCGACTACGCCCGCATCGAATCCGGCAAGCTCAGCCTGGAGCAGATCGAGTTCGATCTTGAAGAGATGATTTCCGAAACGCTCAGCCTGTTCACCGGCCAGGCGCTGGACAAACGCCTGCGCCTCTACGTCAGCCTGGAAAACGGCGTGCCACGGCGCATTCAGGGGGACCCGACGCGGCTCAAGCAGGTGCTGATGAACCTGCTCAGCAACGCCCTGAAGTTCACCGCCGAAGGCCATGTCGCGGTCAGCGTCAGCCGCCGCAGTGACAGCCATGGCAGGCCGCATCTGGTGATCGCCGTCAGCGATAGTGGCATCGGCATCAGCGAGCAGGCACTGGCGCAATTGTTCGAATCCTTCGCCCAGGGTGATTCCAGCACCACCCGCCGTTATGGCGGCAGCGGTCTGGGGCTGGCCATCAGCAAGGAACTGGTGGAGATGATGGGCGGTAGAATCGAAGTACAGAGCACCCTGGGCCAGGGTACCCGCTTCGCCTTCGACATGCCGCTGCTGGCCGAACAGGAACCCCCCGACGAGCTCAGTCGTCTGCTGGCCGGACGCACCGCCCTGCTCGCCTCGCTGGACGGCCTTGGTCTGGATGCCATGAGCCGCTTGCTCGGACGCTGGGGCATGCGTACCGAGCGCTGCCAGACGCCGGAGCGCCTGCAGGACTACCTGGAGGATTTCGCCGCGCCGCCGCTGCTGGTACTGATGGCGCCCTGGCCAGGTGGCGTCAACCACTGGCTCGACTCACTCAGGCCCAAGCTGCAGGCGCAACAGCGCGTGCTGCTGGTCTGCCCGCCCGAGGCCTGCCAGCAACTGCCAGCGAGCTACGAACTACGCCTGCAACACCTGGCCCAGCCAGTGGCGATCAACGCACTGCGCCAGGCCTTGAACGGGCTGTATGAAGAACCCAGAGCACAGGTACATCAGTTGGTCAGAGAAATACGCAGCGACAACAGCGAAGCCCCCTGCATTCTGGTGGCAGAGGACAACCCGGTGAACCAATTGGTGGTTCAGGGCTTTTTGAAAAAACGTGGCTACAGCGTGCGCCTGGTCACCGACGGCCAGGCGGCGGTGGATGAATACGGCCGCGACCCGTCAGCCGTACACTTGATCCTGATGGACTGCGAGATGCCGGTGATGGACGGCTTCGAAGCCACCCGGCAGATTCGCCGCCTGGAGCGCAGCCGGCAACTCGCCGCCGTGCCCATCATCGCGCTGACCGCGCATATCCTCGAAGAGCACCGCCAACACGGCCTGGATGCAGGTATGGACGATTTCCTCGGCAAACCGCTGGACAGTGGCCTGCTCTACAGCACCCTGGAGCGCCACCTCAAGCGGCCCGGCATGGTGCACTGAGAGAACTCGCAGCAGGGCGCCCTCTGGCTCTATCATGGGCGCCAATAACTGGAGTCACTCGTTGTGCTGATCCCCGCTGAGCTGCTGCAAGCCGACACCCTCACCGCCCTGATCGAAGACTTCGTCACCCGCGACGGTACCGATAACGGCGATGAAACCCCGCTGGAAACCCGCGTACAACGCGTACGCCGCGCCCTGGACAAGGGCGAGGCGGTTATCGTCTTCGACCCTGACAGCCAGCAGTGCCAACTGGCGATGAAGCGTGACGTACCCAAGGAATGGCTGGAGGCCTTGCAGCAATCGCTCAGTGATTGACCGTGTGCGCCAGCATTACCGATAGCTGGCACAGCGGCCGACCGCTCTCGGCCTGCCACTGGTTGAAGGCGGCCTGCACGGCAGCCAGGTCTTTCAGACTGGTCGGCGCCTTGTCGATCACGCCCTGCGCCTTGAGCGCGGCGACCATGTCATCGGTAGGGACGAAGGTGTCCTTGCCCACCATACGCAGCAAGCGCGGCGCCGACAGACCGCCAAGCTGACTGCCATGCTTGGCCAGGTATTTCCACAGGCCGACGATATCGGTCACCGGCCAATCGGCGATCAAGGTGCCGAAGCTGCCTTTTTCACGACGGACATCGAGGATGAACTGAGCGTTGCGCGGCACGCTTTTGAGCTTGCCCAGGTGGCGAATCAGCCGCGCATCCTGCATCAGGTTCTCCAGGCGCTCGGCGCCCATCAGCACCACCTTCTCCGGGTCGAAGCCGAAGAACACCTCCTCGAACGCCGGCCACTTGGCGTCCACCAGGCTGTGCTTGAGGCCGGCGCGAAAGATGCGCAGGCTGATCAGCGACAGGTAGCGGTTATCGCTCAGCGCCCGCAGTTCCGCATCGCTGCGCGGCTGCGGCAGCATGGCCTCCAGTGCCTTGGCCGAGCCGAAACGGTTGAGGCAGAACTCGTGCAGCCACTTGTAATCACGCATGAATCGAATCCTTCATGAAACGGATGACGAAGCCTGCATGCAGTAAGCCGAACACCGCAAGCCCTGTAAAACCGTAGGGCGGGTGAAACCCGCCAATCTCGAACCGGCGGGTTGCACCCGCCCTACCCGCGCAACCGCTCGGCGGCCTGGCGCAGCGCAGCCTCGGTACCGCTCCAGCCCAGGCAGCCGTCGGTGATCGACACACCGTAACGCAGCTCGCCGGACAGCGCCTGGCAGCCGTCGAACAGGTGGCTCTCCAGCATCACCCCGCGCAGGCTGGCATCGCCGGCCAGGCGCTGCTTGATCACGCTCTCCAGCACCGCAGGCTGGCGCAGCGGGTCCTTGCCGCTGTTGGCATGGCTGCAGTCGACCATGATGCGCGGTGCGATACCCTGACGCTGCAACGCCTCACGCGCGGCAGCGACGCTTGCCGCATCATGATTCGGCGCGCCGTGGCCACCGCGCAGCACCAGATGGGTGTCCGGGTTGCCGGCGGTATGCAACAGCGCCGGGTGGCCGAGGTCGTCGATGCCGAAGTGCTGATGCGGGTGCGCCGCCGAGCGCATAGCGTCGCAGGCGATGCCGACACTGCCGTCGGTGCCATTCTTGAAGCCCACCGGCAAATCCAGACCACTGACCATCTCGCGATGCACCTGCGACTCGCTGGTACGTGCGCCGATCGCCGCCCAACCGAGCAGGTCGTCGAAGTAACCGGCGGCCATCGGCTGCAACAGCTCGGTGGCCAGCGGCAGGCCGCGAGCGAGGATATCCAGCATCAGTTGCCGCGACTGGCGCAAGCCTTCGGCCATATCGCCACTGCCATCGAGATGCGGGTCGTACAGCAGCCCCTTCCAGCCCACGGTGGTACGTGGTTTCTCCACGTAGGCGCGCATCACCAGCAGCAGTTGGTAGTCGACCTGCGGCGCCAGCTCGGCCAGGCGCTCGGCGTATTCGAGGGCGCTGGTGCGGTCATGCAGGGAACAGGGGCCGACCACCACCAGCAGGCGCGAGTCACGGCCATCGAGCACGGCGCGGATGGCGTCACGGTCGGCGGCAATACGTTCGGCAAGCGTGGCAGACAACGGCAGGCGTTGACGCAGTACGGCAGGGCTGGGCAGCGGCTGAGCACTGCGGCGGGCGATGGTGGTAACGGTGGAAGCGAGTTGAGCAGAGACGGAAGCATTCATGATCTGGCGGTTCCTTGGCCGGCGCGGTCGATACCGCGGCGGCGCTAACTGAGTGTTCGTTGCAGGGGTTTCAGGGCGGTGGTGACGCTGCTAAATCGCCAGTCGTAGCGGTAGTTGCGGTAATAACGGTTCATCTGCAAGTCCTCGATCTGTGGCCGTTTTTCGGCCGGAAAAAATAAAACCCCCGGTCGGGTTGCCGACCGGGGGTTTTCTGGAAAACGTCTCTGGTGGCGACCCTGGTGTCTCAGGCCGCCTGTGGGGTATCAGGCGCGCCTGTGGCTAAACCAATACCCAAAGAAATAATACGCTGCCGCCACAAGCGCCTGCGCACGAGCCAGCGCGGCGCGCGAGGCACCGGCTTGCAGCATGGACAGGAGGTTGAGGCTGGCGGACATGGAATTCTCCAAAGCGATGGCCGAACCATACTCCAGGCCTTTGCGACCTGGCAAGCGTCGCGGCTAAAGCCCCTCCCACATGCGACGCGAGCCGTGGGAGGGGCTTTAGCCGCGATGGCTTACAGGCTCATCACGTCGAGGAAGCGCGGTGTGGCGCTGTCGTCGATCTTCAGGCTCTTGAAATCGAACAGGTTGCGGTCGGCCAGCTGCGAGGGGTGCACGTTCTGCAGGGCGCGGAACATGATCTCGACACGTCCCGGGCTCTTGCGCTCCCACTCCTGCAGCATCTCCTTGACCACCTGACGCTGCAGGTTCTCCTGCGAACCGCACAGGTTGCACGGGATGATCGGGAACTCCTTGAGCTGGCTGTAGGCCTCGATATCGGCCTCGGCGCAGTAGGCCAGCGGGCGGATCACCACGTTGCGACCGTCATCGGACAGCAGCTTGGGCGGCATGGCCTTGAGCGTGCCGCCGTAGAACATGTTGAGGAAGAAGGTTTCCAGGATATCGTCGCGGTGGTGCCCCAGGGCCATCTTGGTCGCACCGATCTCGTCGGCATAGGTGTACAGGGTGCCACGACGCAGACGCGAGCACAGCGAGCAGGTGGTCTTGCCCTCGGGGATCTTCTCCTTGACCACCGAGTAGGTGTCCTTCTCGATGATGTGGTAGGCAACGCCGATGGATTCCAGGTAGGCCGGCAGCACGTGCTCGGGGAAGCCGGGCTGCTTCTGGTCCATGTTCACTGCGACGATCTCGAACTTGATCGGCGCCACCTTCTGCAGGTACAGCAGCACGTCGAGCATGGTGTAGCTGTCCTTGCCGCCGGACAGGCAGACCATCACCTTGTCGCCATCCTCGATCATGTTGAAGTCGGTGATGGCTTCGCCGGCCAGGCGGCGAATGCGCTTCTGCAGTTTGTTCTGGTTGACCGAAAGGGTGCCCATGGTGCGTCGAAATCCGAGGGAGTGGGAACGAAAGCGCGACATTTTACGCACAATGGCGCCGCGCCCCTACCCCGACAGCAATGAAATGCTAGTCTCGGCCGATGAACGACGACCTCGACCCCAACCTGGACCTCACCGAGCAGGTACTGCAGCTGCTGCAGGCAGCACCGGACGGCATTGCCGAATACACCCTGATCCAGCAATTGAAAGACCGCCACAGCGGCCATGTCCCCAATCTACCCCTGGCGGACAAGCTGGTACTGTTTCGCACTCATTTTCTGCTGTTCAACGCGCTTTATCGCCTGCGTGAACGGCTATGGCAGGAGCAAACGCACCTGCTCGAGATCAGCCCGCTGTGTATCCGCCTGCTGCCCTATCAGCCGGGCAACGCGGCGCTCAGTGAACGCGACGCACTGCGTGACTACTATCTGGACATGAGCAACCTGCAGGGCACCGACGAACGCGACGTCGAGCGTCTACTGACCAGCTTCTGGACACGCATGCAGGGCGGCGAAGAGAAGCAGGCAGCCCTGGAACTGTTCGAACTGGCCAATGAACGGACACTCGATCTGCCAAGAATCAAGCTGCGCTACCGACAAATGGTCAGCGAACATCATCCGGACCGAGGCGGCAGTACAGAGCGGTTGCAGTCGATAAACCTGGCCATGGAAATTCTTGAGCGCTATTACCGCTGACCTCTAGAGAGCGATTTGCTCTAAAGCCAGACATCACGCCTGCTCCAGGCCCTGCCTATACTGCGACATAAGGTCGCATAGATTTCGGCCTGACACCCGGTGGCGCTGTACACGCGTGCCGGGCGTTCGCTGGGGGGCGACCGTCATAAGAAAGAGGAGGTGTCTGGCATGATCCACCACGTTTGGGGGCTCTTCACCCATCCCGATCAAGAATGGCAAGAAATCCGTGGCGAGGAAGAATCCATCAGCCACATGTATCTGACCCATGTGCTGATTCTTGCGGCAATTCCCGCTATTTCAGCCTACATCGGCACCACCCAGGTTGGCTGGGCGATTGGTGACCGAGCACCGGTGATGCTCACCGAAGGCAGTGCGATGGTGATGACCATCATGTCCTACCTGGCGATGCTCGCTGGCGTAGCCGTGATGGGCGCCTTCATCCACTGGATGGCACGTACCTACGACGCCAATCCCAGCCTGACCCAGTGCGTCGTATTCGCGGCCTACACCGCCACCCCGCTGTTCATCGGAGGTCTCGCAGCGCTTTACCCGCACCTGTGGCTGGGCATGGTCGTAGGCACGGTCGCGATCTGCTACACCGTTTATCTGCTCTATGTCGGCATACCGACCTTCATGAACATTCCTGAAGACGAAGGCTTCATGTTCTCCAGTTCCGTACTGGCGGTCGGCCTGGTCGTGCTGGTAGCGATGATCGCCAGCTCGGTCATTCTCTGGGGCATGGGCATCGGCCCGGTCTACACCAGCTGATAGTCACTAGACGCTAACCCACAGGCCGCCTCCGGGCGGCCTTTTCGTTGCCATGCGTCAGAAAATTTGGGTTGAACCCTACGCGGCTACGACTGCCCGAGAATTAAAGGCAGTCACGCGGATGGTCACACCATGTATGCGAACCTCTATACCCTTCTCACCCGCCCGGACCGCGCCTGGACGGCAATTCGTCAGGACGAAGAGCGCAACAGCGCCAACTACCTACCCTACCTGCTGCTTTTCAGCCTGTTGCCGGCAGTTTGCCTGTTCATCGGCACCCATTGGGTCGGCTGGAGCCTGGTAGACGAAGAGCGCATTCGCCTGGAGGTCGCAAGTGCCCTGCAACTGAGCGGGCTGCTGTATCTGGCTACGCTGGTCGGCGTTTTCATCATGGGTTACTTCCTGCGCTACATGTCGCGCACCTTCGAGGCCAGGCCCACCTTCAACCAGTGCATCGGCTTCATCGCCTATGCCTGCACGCCCTTCTTCCTGGCCGGTATCGCCGCGCTCTACCCCACCCGCTGGCTGGCAATCAGCGTGCTGCTACTTGCCTGTGCCCATGCCGCCTACCTGATCTATGTCGGGCTGCCTCGCTTCATGCGCATCGACAACCAGCAGGGTTTCCTCTACGCCTCCTCGATGATTGGCGTGGGGCTGCTGGTGATCGTCACTATTCTGGTCAGCATGATCCTGTTCTGGACCTATACCCTGGAGCCGGAGTATCAGCGCACGGTGCAGCAGGACCAGAGCCGCGGCACGCAGGAACAGCGAATGCAGGCGCCAGGGGACGAGTGATACCTGCGCTGGCTGTCGGCTTGCGGCATAATTCACGCTCAGCCTGCACCAGCGCCTGTCCATGCCCGAACAGATTCACGCCCGCGTCGAAGCCTGCTACCAGCAGGCCGAAACCTTCTTCAAGCAACGCTTTGCCCGCCCCGAGATCAGCTTCAAGCTGCGTGGGCAGAAGGCCGGTGTCGCGCACCTGACGGAAAACAAGCTGCGCTTCAACCTGCAGCTGTACCGGGCCAACCAGGAAGACTTCCTGCGCCAGACGGTGCCGCACGAAGTCGCCCACATGGTCGCCCATCAGCTATTCGGCCCACGCATTCAGCCGCACGGCGAGGAGTGGCAGCTGATCATGCGCGGCGTCTACGAACTGCCGCCGCATCGCTGCCACAGCTACGAAGTCGAGCGGCGCAAGGTCAGTCGCTTCATCTATCGTTGTAGCTGCGCGGATGGCGAGTTCCCCTTCTCGGCCCAGCGTCACGCCCTGGTCGCCAAGGGCCGCCGCTACTACTGCCGGCGTTGCAAGGTGACGCTGACCTTCAGTGGTGAGCAGCGTCAGGAGTAATGGGGGAAACTGCATAACGTCTCTGTGCGCGTGGCGCACCCTACGCCCGTATCGAAGTGCCGATAAGGTGCGCTGTGCGCAGCGACGTTGCCAGACAGTGAGCCTTTCGACTCACCCCAGCGCCTTAGCCCTCCTCAACGCTGCGACCTGTTCGGCGTCATAACCCAGCTCTGTCAACACTTCGGCGGTATGCGCGCCAACCGCCGCCCCGACATGCCGTGGTGGCGGCAGCCCTTCGGAGAACTTCAACGGGCAAGCCAGCTGCGACTGCGCGGGCAGCCCCTCACGTGGCACCTCGACGACCAGCCCGCGAGACTTGATCTGCGGATGCTGCACCGCCTCGGACAGCGGCAACATGGGTTCGACGCAGGCATCAAGCTCAGCGAAGACTTCGCACCATTGCGCGAAATCGCGCTTCTCGAACTCGATCTCGATCTCACGCTTGAGCGCGCGTTGATCCTCGGGCCTCTGCGACAGGCCGCGTGCTGCCAATTCGGGGCGGCCAATGGCGGCGCAGAACTGCTGCATGAATTGCGGTTCCAGGCTGCCGACAGAGAACCAGCGACCGTCGCGCGTGCGGTAGTAGTCGTAGAAGCTGCCGCCATTGAGCGCCTGGTTTTCCATGCCAGGCTCGACGCCGGCACCGAGGTAACCAGCGCCCGCCATGCCATGCAGGCTGAACGCACAGTCGGTCATGCTCACGTCGACCTGCTGCCCCACGCCGGTGGCCTGGCGCTGCACCACAGCAGCAAGCAGGCCGATCACCCCATGCAGCGAGCCGCCCGCCAGGTCGGCCAACTGTACGCCGAGCGGCAACGGGCCGGTGTCGCGGCGCCCGGTGTAGCTGGCGATACCGGCCAGCGCCAGGTAGTTGATGTCGTGCCCGGCACGATCACGATAAGGCCCACTCTGGCCGTAGCCGGTGATCGACACGTAGATCAGCCGTGGGTTGATCGACTTGAGTGCCTCGTAACCGACGCCCAGCTTGTCCATCACGCCGGGACGAAACTGTTCGAGCACGATGTCGTACTGGCTAACCAACTGCTTGACCACCTCCACCGCTTCGGGCCGTTTGAGATCGAGGGCGATGCTGCGTTTGTTGCGGTTGAGGTATGCGTGACTGGTGGAGGTTCCGCCATCGTGCGGCGGCAGCACACGCACCAGATCCATACGCGTAGGCGACTCCACCCGCAGCACCTCGGCGCCCATATCGGCCAGCAGCAACGAGGCAAAAGGCCCCGGCAGCAGAGTGGAGAAGTCGAGAATTTTCAGCGAAGACAGTGGGCCGGACATGGTGACTCCCGATTTGCTTGTTTGACGTAGCCCGGATGCAATCCGGGATTGCACTTCCCGGATTGCATCCGGGCTACGAATTAACGCTCCCAGACGACGACCTCATCACTAGACAGGCCGGCCAGCGCCTTGGCATAACGCACTTCCAGGACGTTGCGGCGAATTTTCATGGTCGGCGTCATGCTGCCGTTATCCACCGTCCAGGCCTCGCTGACCAGGTAGAAATGGCTGACACGTTCGTGCGCCTCCAACCGTTGATTGACTGCATGCAGATGCTCGGCAAGTGACTGGCCGAGCAACTCGCGCGGTTGCTGGCGGGCGGCTGGCGAGAGCTCGATCAGCGCCAGTGGTTGATCGAGATTGCTGCCCATCAGGCACACCTGCTCGACCCAATGACTCTTGGCGATCTCGCCCTCGATGGGCGCTGGCGCGACGTATTTGCCCTTGCTGGTCTTGAAGATGTCCTTGACCCGCCCGGTGATACGCAGGTAGCCCGCCTCGTCCAGCTGGCCGCGGTCACCGGTGTGCAACCAGCCATCCTTGAGCGTCTCGGCGGTCTTCTCCGGCTCACGGTAATAACCCTGCATCAGCGTCTCGCTGCGCAGCAGGATCTCGCCGCTGGCGTCGATGCGCACCTGCAGATGCGGCATCGGCCTGCCCACGGTACCGAAGCGCACCTGCCCGGGGCGATTGAAACAACCGTAGGCGAAGTGCTCAGTCATGCCGTAACCCTCGCAAATGGTCATGCCCAGGCGCCGGTACCACTCCAGCAGCCCGGTGGAAATCGCCGCCGCACCGGACACCAGCACGCGCGCACGATCCAACCCCAACCCCGCCCGCACCTTGTGCGCCACCAGACGTCCCAGCAGTGGGATACGCAGCAGGCGCTCGAGCTTGTGCGCCGGCAATTTCTCCAGCACGCCCTGCTGAAAGCGCGTCCACAACCGTGGCACCGAGAAGAACACGGTGGGACGCACCTGGCGCAGGTCGCTGGCGAAGGTCTCCAGCGACTCGACGAAGGCCACCGGTGCGCCGCAGTAGAGGCTGTTGAATTCGACCAGGAAGCGCTCGGCGGCATGCGATAGCGGCAGGTAGGAGAAGAACTGATCCTGCGGCGTCATATTCAGCTCCGCCGTGGAGTTGGCCGCAGAGAACGCCATGGCGTGGGCCGAGAGCATCACGCCCTTGGGCTGCCCGGTGGTGCCGGAGGTATAGAGGATCGACAGCAGATCCTCGCCGCGTTGCAGATGCGCGCCGAACAGCGGCTCATGCGCCGCCAGCAAGGCCTGCCATTGATGCTCGGCGGGCATGGTCGGATAGGGCATGGCGATGCGGGTGATATGCGCCGCGATACCGGTGGCCAGCTTGTCCGGCTCATCCAGCTTGCCAACCAGAATTACCTTGCAGCCCGCGTGCTCCAGCACATAGGCGATCTGTTCCGGCGCCTGCAGCGGATACAGCGGCACGCTCACCAGCCCGGCGTGCTGGATCGCCAGGTCGCTGATAAACCATTCGGCGCAGTTCTTCGCCAGCAGCGCAACGCGCTCGCCCGGCACGCAGCCCAGCGCCAGCAGCGCGCTGGCCAGGCGGCGCGCCTGCTCGTCGACCTGGCGCCAGGTGAAGTCATGCCACACGCCATTGACCGGCTGACGCAGCCAGACGGCATCGGCTTGCCGATCCAGCCAGTGGTTGAAGCGTTGCAGCGGCAGTTGCAGTGGTTCGGTCATCGCGGCGCACCTGTTGTCGGTTGTTGTGCGGGGCCAGCGGTAGATCCCGGCATGGCGCCGGGGGGATCGATCAGTCGGACATTACAGGCCGAACACCCGGCGGGCGTTACCGTACAGAAATTGTGCCTCCACCTCGGCGGCCAGACCGAGTTCCTTGACCTGGGCCATGCAGCGGCTCAGGGACAGTTGGGGGAAGTTGCTGCCGAACAGCACCTTGTGCGCGCCGTAGCTCTGCATGTACTGCAGCAGTTGCGCAGGGTAATAGCGGGGCAGATAGGCCGAGGTATCGATGAAGACGTTATCGTGCTTCCAGGCCACGCCGATCATCTCGTCCGTCCAGGGATGGCCAATATGCCCGGCGACGATGCGCAGCTCCGGGAAGTCCAACGCCACCTCGTCCAGATAGGGTACCGGTCGCCCGGTTTCCGACGGCAGCAGCGGGCCGGTATGGCCAACCTGAGTGCAGAAGGGAATGTCCAGCTCGATGCACTTCACGTACAGCGGGTAGTAGCGCCGGTCGTTCGGCGGCAACTTCCACAGCCAGGGCACGATGCGCAGTGCCTTGCAGCCCAGCTCGTGCACGGCCCGCTCCAGCTCGCGCACGGCGGCCATCGGCTTGCTCAGATCGACCGTGGCCACGCCGACGAAGCGCTCGGGAAAGGCCCGGGTAAACTCGGCGATCTCATCGTTGCTGAACACCCATCCCTCGGGGCGGCACCAGGCGGCCAGCATCAGCTTGTCGACGCCCGCCTCGTCCATCTGTGCGATGGTCTCCTCGGGGCCGAGTCGCACATCCAGCAGGTGCGCACTGCCGGACTTCTCGAACAGCCGCGCCACCTCCGGCATGCGCTCGCGCAGTTGGCCACCGGCGGGCTGAGCCCATGCGTCAATCGCAAGATTCATATCCACTCTCCGTCGAACGGCCGCTACAGCTTCATACCGCGGCTGATGATTTCCTTCATGATTTCCGAGGTACCGGCGAAGATGCGCTGAATGCGCGCGTTCGCGTACATCTTGCAGATCGGGTATTCCCACATGTAGCCCCAGCCGCCATGCAGCTGCACGCCCTCGTCGACCACCTTGCACAGCAGCTCGGTGGTGAACAGTTTGGCCTCTGCGGCGACTTCTGTACTGAGCTTCTTCTGGTTGTGATCCATCACGCAGCGGTCGGTGAACACCTGGGCCACGTCGATCTGGGTGCGCATCTCGGCCAGCTTGAAGCGGGTGTTCTGGAAATGCGCCACCGGGCGGCCGAAGGCCTGGCGTTCCTTGACGTACTCGATGGTGGTCTGCAGCGCCGCCTCGGCGCCAGCCACCGCGCCACAGGCATTGGTCAGGCGCTCCTGGGCGAGCATGTTCATCAGGTAGAAGAAGCCGCCCTTGGCATCGCCCAAGAGATTCTCCTTGGGCACCTTGACGTCGTTGAAGAACAGCTCGGCAGTGTCCTGGCTGTGCATGCCAAGTTTCTTCAGCTTCTTGCCGCGCTCGAAACCGGACATGCCGCGCTCCACCAGAAACAAGCCCATGGCGTGCTTGTTGGCCGGATCGGTCTTGGCTGCGACTATCACCACATCGGCCAGATAGCCATTGGAGATGAACACCTTGGAGCCGTTGAGCAGCCAATGATCGCCCTTGTCCACCGCCGTGGTGCGCATGCCGGCCAGGTCAGAACCCGCTGACGGCTCGGTCATTGCCACCGCGAGGATGGTTTCACCACTTATAATGCCCGGCAGCAGCCGCGCCTTCTGCTCGGCAGTGCCGTACTCGGCAATATAAGGGCCGCACAGCGCCGAATGCAGCGGCAGCATGAAACCCGGTTCGTTGATGCGCGCCAGCTCCTCGCACATGATCTGCTCGTAGCGAAAGTCCTTGAGCCCGGCACCGCCGTACTCCTCGTCCGCCCAGGGCAACAGAAAACCCATCTCGCCGGCCTTGCGCCACACGCTGCGATCCACCACGCCAGCGGCCTCCCACTCCTCCTGATGCGGCACCACCTCTTTATCGAGAAACGCGGCGAAGGCGTCGCGAAACAGGTTGTGCTCGGTCTCGAAATGGTTACGTTGCATGGGGCGGGTCCTCCGCTGTTGTTATGCCCTTGAGGTTAAGGGCCGCCCCGCCGCCCCTCAATGACCCGTGCGCTCAGCCGGGTTGACCCATTCGACCAAGCAACACCAGAAAAAAAGCCCGCCATAAAGGCGGGCCGAAGGTGACTCCTGTGCGTGGCAGGAGCAGCACGTCAAACCAGTTCGCGGATCGCCGGAGCAGCGACTACCTCGGTCTTGCCACCAGACGCTAGCTCGCGCTGCAAGGTGTCTTCGTCCAGCTCCTTGCACCACTTGGCGACCACGATGGTGGCGACGCCGTTGCCAACCAGGTTGGTCAGCGCGCGGGCTTCTGACATGAAGCGGTCGATACCCAGGATCAGCGCCAGACCGGCAACCGGCAGGTGGCCCACGGCGGACAGGGTGGCGGCAAGAACGATGAAACCGCTACCGGTCACGCCCGCAGCACCTTTGGAAGCGACCAGCAGCACCAGCAGCAGGGTGATCTGGTGGCCGATGTCCATCGGCGTATCGGTGGCCTGGGCGATGAAAACCGCTGCCATGGTCAGGTAGATAGAGGTCCCGTCGAGGTTGAAGGAGTAACCCGTGGGGATCACCAGACCGACCACGGATTTCTTCGCCCCCAGCTTTTCCATCTTGGTCAGCATGCGCGGCAGTACCGACTCGGAAGACGAAGTGCCGAGCACGATCATCAGCTCTTCACGGATGTAGCGGATCAGGCGCACGACGCTGAAACCATGGGCGCGGCAGATGCCGCCCAGCACCACCAGCACGAAGAACACGCAGGTGATGTAGAAGCACAGCATCAATTGGCCCAACTGCACCAGCGAACCGACACCGTACTGACCGATGGTAAAGGCCATGGCGCCGAAGGCACCGATGGGCGCGACCTTCATGATCATGTTGATGATGCCGAACATGACGTGGGCAATGCGGTCGATGAATTCCAGCACCGGCTTGCCGAACTCGCCCATGCGCTGCAGGGCGAAAGCGAAGATCACCGAGAAGAACAGCACCTGCAGGATGTCGCCATTGGCGAAGGCACCGACCACGGTGGACGGGATCACGTTGAGCAGAAAGCCGACGGTGCTCTGCTGCTCGCCTGCGGAGGCATAGGCTGCGATTTTGCTGGCATCCAGCGTGTTCGGGTCGATATGCATGCCGGCACCTGGCTGCGCCACATTGACCACGATCAGGCCGATCACCAGGGCAACGGTGGACACGATCTCGAAGTACAGCAGCGCGTAACCGCCAGTACGACCAACCGCCTTCATGTCCTGCATACCGGCGATACCGCTGACCACGGTGCAGAAGATGATGGGGGCGATGACCATCTTGATCAGTTTGACAAAACCATCGCCGAGCGGCTTCAGCGCTACACCGGTCTCGGGGTAGAAGTGGCCGAGCAGGATACCGATGGTGATAGCGACCAGAACCTGGACGTAGAGCATTTTGTAGAACGGTTGACGGGTGACGTCGGTCGTCATGGCAGTTCCTCAGTGACCCCGCGGTGCATCCTTCCGATACCGCGCAGCCCTTTTGTAAGCATGTTCCCTCCAGCCGGAGGGGTTTATTGTCGAGGGGCGTGATCCGCCGCCTGGTTCGCCGTATCGCAAGCCGCATGCCACATCAAAAAAACCAGACAAACCATGTAAAAACAACAAGTTACACAACACTCCAGCCAAACAGTCATGTCATTCGTGGCGGATTCCCGCACGACCAAGCAGCCGGCGCTGGCGGATATCCATCCGCACGTGAGCTGTGCACATGACTTGTTGCGCGCGGGCCGCTCTGGCTACCATCGGCAATCATCCTGGATCGGCCTGCCCATGCGCGAACGCACCATTGCCAGCCACTTCGTCCGCGCCGCCCTGCGCGGTGCGGATCGCCAAGGCCTGGCCTGCGAGCTGATACTGCGTCAGGCTGGCATCCAGAGCGCCGTGCTGGTCGAGCCGCGCGCACGCATCGCCCCGGAACAATTCTCCCGGCTGATGCAACTGCTGTGGGAAGCGCTGGACGACGAATACCTCGGGTTCGGCCGCCAGCCGAGCAAACGCGGCACCTTCGCCATGATGGGCCACGCCATCATCCACTGCCGCAGCCTGGAAAAAGCCCTGAGCCGTGGCGCGATGTTCTACGGCCTGTTTCCCGATGCACCGGGCATCCAGCTGCAACGCGAAGGCGACTGGGCGCGGCTGAGCGTCGACGACAGCACGCTGTGGGACCCGGATCATTTTCTGGTCGAAAGTCTGCTGGTCATCTGGCATCGCCTGGGTAGCTGGCTGATCGGCCAACGCATCCGCCTGGAAGAAGCCACCTTCGCTTACCCCGAACCCGCGCATGCCGCCGAATACGAACTGCTGTTCCCCTGCAGCCGGCGCTTTGCCGCCGGGCAAAACAGCCTGCTGTTCCACGCCCGCTACCTGACCATGCCGTTGCTGCAGGACGAACGCACCCTCAAGCAATTCCTCCAGCACTCACCCGCCGATCTGCTGGCCCGCCCCGACGGCGGCGATAGCCTGATCAGCCAGATTCGTCGCCTGCTCGGCCGCGACTGCCGCACCTGGCCGGACCTGGAACAGGTCGCTCAGCAACTGCACACCAGCCCGCAAACCCTGCGTCGTCACTTACGCGAGGAAGGCACCAGCTTCCAGGAACTCAAGGACCATCTGCGCCGCGACCTCGCCATCTACCACCTGGGCCGCGACGAACTGGCGATTCAGGACATCGCCGAACAACTCGGCTTCTCCGAACCCTCGGCCTTTCATCGCGCCTTCAAGAAATGGACGGGGCTGACGCCCGGAGCTTATCGGGCGCAGGAGAGTTGAAACGGCGGGATCGGCGGCCAACGTCGGCATGTCACACGCGGTAACCTACGGCGTCGACCGCTCGGTCATTTCGCTCTAAACAATTGCCCCACGGCGCCGACACAGCCGTCAGCACTTACTCAGAGATCCCGCCGATGTTCGCGACCCGCCTGAAACAAGAACTACAAGCCCTGCGCGAAGAACTGTCCTCGATCGAGCAGGTACGCACCAGCCTCGACGAAGAGATGCTCGCGCTCTACCTCGACGCCCAGGGACGCATCGACTCGGTCAACGCCAACTTCGAGAAAGAAATGCTCTACCGCGCCGATCAACTGCGCGGCCGCCCCTTGCTGGCGCTGATCCCGGAACATGTGCGCAACCTGGACTTCCACCACCGGGTACGCCATGCCCTGGAACGCGGCGAACATCTGGCTGGGGTCATCCGCCTGAAACGCGGCAACGGCGAAGAAGCCTGGCTACGCTCGATCCTGCAGCCGCTACGCGACAGCCAGGGCAAGGTGCAGCGCTTCTCCATCTATGCCAGCGACCTGACGCGTACCATCGAGACCTCGCGCGAACACGAGAACTTGATCAGCGCGCTGCAGCGCTCCACCGCCGTCATCGAATTCAACCTGAACGGCGAAGTGCTCACCGCCAACCAGCGCTTCCTCGATTCGATGGGCTACAGCCTGACGCAGATTCAGGGTAAACATCACCGGATTTTTTGCGATGCCTCCGAAGCCAATTCTCCACAATACCAGCGGTTCTGGGAGCAACTGCGCCGTGGCGAATTCGCCACAGGTCGCTTCAGACGCCTGGACAGTCATGGACGCGAAGTCTGGCTGGAAGCCTCCTACAACCCCATCACCGACGCCCACGACAACCTGTATAAGGTGGTCAAGTTCGCCACGGTGATCACCGACCAGGTCAACCGCGAAGCTGCCATCGCCGAGGCCGCCAGCATCGCCTTCGAGACGTCGAAAGGCACGGATGACAGTGCCAAGAACGGTGCATCGGTGGTACAGCAGATGCTCGACACCATGCGCGAACTGTCCAGCCGCATGCAGGAGGCCGCGCAGGGTATCGAGGCACTGGACAAGCAATCCCAACTGATCGGAGCCATCGTCAAGAACATCAGCAGTATCGCCGACCAGACCAACCTGCTGGCCCTCAACGCAGCCATCGAAGCCGCCCGCGCCGGCGAGCAGGGCCGAGGTTTCGCCGTGGTGGCCGATGAGGTTCGCCAATTGGCTTCACGTACCAGCTCAGCGACGGAAGAAATCACCCAGGTAGTCGCGCAGAACCAGCAACTGGCCGAGCGCGCGGTAGAGCTGATCGACCGCGGCAAGACCCAGGCCGAATTGGGCCTGGAGCTTTCCGCCCAGGCCGGCCAGGTGATCACCGAGATTCAGGATGGTGCAAAACTCGTGGTAAACGCGGTGGAGCGCTTCGCAACACAACTATAGAGAGGCTTGCTCTTCATGGTCGCCCGCGTGCTCTGCCAATCCTCAGGCAGCAGCGGCTGCATTCAGTCGTACAGGCGCACCCTGAAGCAGGCGCCACCCAATTCGGAATCTTCCAGACTCAATTCACCGTCGTAGCTTTCGACGATATCTTCCACCACCGCCAGGCCGATGCCCTGCCCCGGATTCTGTGCATCCAGTCGCTCGCCGCGCTGTAGCACCCGCTCACGCTGCTGCTGCGGTACACCGGGGCCATCGTCCTCAATGGTGATCAGGCAGCCGCCAGCCAGGGGTTGCAACCTGACACGTACGCGATGCAGGCAGAGGCGGTAAGCGTTCTCCAGCAGGTTGCCGAGCAGCTCCATCAGCGCGCCACGTTCCATGGTGATCTGACTGTGCTCGGGAACTTCCAGCGTCGCTTCGACGCGTTTGTCGCGGTAGACCTTGTTCAACGAGCGACACAAACCGTCGAGCACCGGCCAGACCTGCTCGCGATGGCGTACCAGGCCGCTGCGGCGCAGGCTAGCGCGCTGCAACTGATAGCCAACCTGCTGACTCATGCGTTCGATTTGCGCCTGCATCAGTTGCGCCTGCTCGCGATTCTCGTGCTGAGCGGCGAGGGTTTCACCTATGCCTTGCAACACGCTGAGTGGCGTTTTCAGGCTATGGGCAAGGTCTTCCAGCGAGTCGCGATAACGCTCGCGCTGACGCCGCTCGCTGTCGAGCAGGCGGTTGAGGGAATTGGTCAGGCGCAGCAGTTCGCGTGGGTGTTCGTCACTCAGGCGCTGGCGGGTACCGGCCTCCACCCCATCGAGCTCGTCGCTGAGGCCACGCAGGCTGCGAAAACCCCAGGTCAGGCCAAACCAGAGCAGGCCCAGCAATACCAGCAGGGCGATACCCAGCCACAAACGCAACTGCCAGGCAAAGCCGTTGAACAGCCCCTGGTATTCGCGCGTCGGCTGCATGGTCACGATGCTCAGCGCGGTCTGGTCGCCGCGCAGCAAATCCACTTCTACGTCGTATACGAAGTATTCCTGGCCGCTGTCGTCGCGAATGCGGATGAACTCGTGACCACGACCATCGTAGCGCGGCAGGTAGCGCACCAACTCGTCGATGGAGGAGCGTGAGCGCCAGATCATCTGGCCTTCACGGTCGAAGATGAAACCCAGCAGGTGCGAATCGAGGTTGTCGAATTCCTCGTCGGGCATCTTGTCCGGCATGTGCAACTGGCCGTCATGGATGCGCGCAGCAGATATCAGTGCAGCCGCGTCGGAGGCCAGACGTTTCTCCACGGTCTGCTCCAGGGCCATGAGAAACACGCCCTGCAGCACGGGCATCAGCAATAGCATGAACAGCATTGCCAGTGCGGCACTGGCCAGCATCAGGCGCAGGCGCAACGAGCCGAAACGCATGCGCAGCTTGCGCAGAACGGCGCGCGTTCGGCTCACTTGCAGCGCTCGTTGAACATGTAGCCCTGGCCGCGCACGGTTTCTATCGGTTTGCCGCCCAGCACCGCCTCCAGCTTGCGCCGCAAGCGGCCAACCAGCACCTCTATGACGTTGGGGTCACGCTCGTCATCGCCCGGATAGAGCTGCTCCATCAGGCGTTCCTTGGCCACCACCTGCTGGTGATGCAGCATGAGGTACTCGAGGATGCGGTACTCGTAGGCAGTCAGTTGCAGCGACTGTTCATCCACTGTGGCCTGCTTGCGGTTGAGGTCCAGCACCAGCGAACCTGCCTCGATGGTCGACTTGGTGAACCCGGAGGAGCGTCGCAGCAGCGCGTTCAAGCGTGCTTCCAGCTCTTCGAACTGGAACGGCTTGACCACATAGTCGTCGGCGCCGCAGGACAGGCCTTCGACCTTGTCCTGCCAGTTGCCGCGCGCGGTGAGGATCAGAATTGGAAAGTTCTTGTCCTGGCTGCGCAGCTCACGGATCAGGTCGATACCGCTCATACCGGGCAGACCGAGGTCGACCAGGGCCAGGTCATGATTGAAGGACTCAGCTCGGTACAGTGCTTCTTCGGCGGTGCGCACGGCATCCACCACATGCCCGTTTTCACTGAGGCGAGTGAACAGATGGTGACGCAGCAACGCCTCATCCTCCACCACCAGCAATTTCATGAGACTTCCCCTTTTTAGTTGTACGAAGGCCGGGCAGAAGCCCGGCCTGGTAACGCTAAGCCGCCATTAGAAGGCGAAGTTGGCGCCGAGGTAGAGCTGCGAACTGCTATGCAGATCCAGCGACCCGGCCTTGCCCTCACCACGCGGTGCCATTTCTGTGCTGGCGTTGGTACGCAGGTAACGATAGCCGGCTTCGATCGATGTATTGCTGTTCAATTCCTGCAGGATACCGGCCTGCAAACCTGCAGCAAATCCAATGTCGCTGTCACGGGAGAAACCACGGCTCTCCTGCTCGAGCTTGACCAGACCGGCGGTTACACCACCGAATAGCTTGGTGTTGTTGCTACCCAGCGGGACGAACATGTCGTAGCTGCCGAGCAGATTCTGCTGACGCAGTTTGTAGCCATTGTGACTGTCGGAAACATTCTCGTAAGTCGCGTAATAGCGACCATCGGCGGTCTTCTGGCCGGCACGGATACCCCAGGTACCCTCGCCATCGATCACTTTGTCCAACTTGGGGTTGCCGAGGTTGGCATTCAGCGCGTTGGATTTCTGGATGTTGTTGTCAGTCTGACCCCAGGTCAGGCCGACGAAATTGTCGTTGGCCTGGGCAGCGGTTGCGCCCAGGGCCAGGCAGGTGGCGAATGCGATACGGTTCAGGGTGATTTTCATTGAATCATTCCTCTCGTTGCAGTTTTGATCAACTCGGCAACAAGTCTGCGGGAAGACTACTGAATCCCTCCTGAACCCTCCTTGAACATGCACTGAACGAGCGGCAAACAGCCTAGATACGCCGTACCAGAGCGCTGGCGAGGATAAACAACGAGGCCAGAACGCCGAGTAACGCCAGCCAGCCGGCGTGCTCCCAGACATAACCACCAACGTAGCCCACCAGGCTGGAACCGAGGTAATAGGCACACAGGTACAACGCCGAGGCCTGCGCCTTGGCCCCCTGCGCATGGATACCGACCTGCCCGCTGGCAACCGCATGAGCCGCGAAGAAACCCAGAGTGAACAGCGCCAGCCCGATCACCGCAGCGCTTAACCACGGCGCAGCGCACAGGGCTACCCCCAGCAGCATCAGGCCGATGCCGCCATGCAACACCTGGCGTGCGCCGAAGCGTGGCACCAGGCGCCCTGCCCAACCGGCACTGAAGATGCCCAGCAGGTAGACGGTGAACAGCAGGCCGATCACCGTCGCCGACAGATTGAAAGGTTCTCCGGCCAGACGAAAGCCGACATAGTTGAACAGCGCAACGAAGCCGCCCATGAGCAGGAAGGCCAGAGCGAACAGCACGCGCAAGCGCGGGTTGCTCAGGTGCAGGGCGAAGTTGCGCAACAGGCCGCGCAAGGACAACGGCTGGGCGGTGAAATGCCGCGACGGCGGCAGCAGCCAGAGAAACAGCCCCAACGCCAACAGGCCGAGCCCGGCAATGCCGCCAAGGGCCCAGGGCCAACCGCCCAGGTCACTGAGCAGGCCGGCCAGCAAGCGCCCGAGCAGACCGCCCAGCGCCGTACCGCCGATATACAGCCCCATCGCCGCCGGTAGCGCTTCAGGGTCGAACTCCTCCCCAACGTAGGCCATCGCCAAGGCGGGCAAACCACTCAGCGCCAGCCCCAGCAACGCGCGCAGGACCAGCAAACTGCCCCACTCTTCGACCAGTGCGCAGGCAATCCCCAGCATCGCTGCCAAACCCAGCGCCGCAGCCATGACCGGCTTGCGCCCCCAGCTCTCGGCCAGCGCACCGGATACCAGCAGGCACAGCGCCAGACTAAGAGTGGTCAGCGACAGCGCCAGGCTGCTGCTGGCCGCAGAAACGCGAAAGTGCGCCGCCAGCAGAGGTAGCAGCGGCTGCACGCAGTAGAGCATGGCGAAGGTGGCGAAACCGGCACAGAACAGCGCCAGGGTGGCGCGCCGATAACCGGCGCTGCCACGGGTAAGGTGGGTAGCGGACATCAGGCAGACTCATGAAGCACGGCGCAGGTTCGGCCGGAGCAAAAGCTTAGCATGCTACCTATCACCACGACTGCCCATCGCAGCGGTTTTTCTCGGCGTAACTACTCCCGCAACTGCTTCAGACGCGCCTGCAATCCTGCCGACGTCTGCTCGCCTACCAGGCGCTCACGCAGCTTGCCGTCAGCGTCGACTATATAGGTCACCGGTAGCACGTCATTGCGCGGCAGCTCGAAGCGCGCCGCCGGGTCCTGCGCCAGCACGGTGAAACGAATGTCGAAACTGTCCGCGGCACGCTTGAGGTCATCGCCCTGCAGGGCATCGAAGTTGACGCCGATCACCCGCGCCGACTGGGTTTTCAGCTGTTCTTCCAGAGCGTTGAGCTCGGGGATTTCCGTGCGACACGGCGCACACCACTCAGCCCAATAATTAATGACTAGCCACTGGCCATCCAGGCTCTCAGCCGTTACCTTTCGTCCATGCTGATCAAGGCCGTAATCTTCGGCACAAGCCGTCAGCAGCAGACCGGCGCAGATACCCATAACAGCCTTGCCGAAACTCCGGAGCCCTAAGCCCATGTACTCGATCCTCGTCCACCCGGGGTTGATATGACGCTGGATGCCCTGCGCCTGGAAGTACCGGACATCCGCGAGGACAACAGCGTATCGCCAGCGGAAATCGCTCAACGACTCGCGGCAGCTCGCCATCTGGAGCCGGAAAATGGCCTGCAACAAGTGCTGGGCCTGTTGTTTTCGCTCAATCGCAGCGCTCTGACCTTACTGGAAAGGCAGCGTGCGCTGCAAAACTTCAGTGACGAGTACCGCCATTACGCCAGCCTTGCCAATCGCCAGCATCCGCCAAGCACACTGTTCGTGCGTTTCTGCGGCGAGTTGGCGATCGGCTTCAAACGCCTGCTGCTGCAAATCCTGCAGGGTCGCCAGCCGTCGATGCCACACCTGGCCTGGTGCCTGTACATGGCCCAGCATTTCCTTGCCCAGCAGTTGCTGCGCCACTACCAGCTGTACCAGGAGCCACCTGCAGCGCTCTGGCGCGACAGCCACTTGCTGTACTGGATCGGCGAGCATCAGCAGTGTCTGGACGAACCAGTGGCGGCGGCCTTCGAGCCGAAACCGGCCAGTACCCTGCGCGGCCTTTACCAGCAGATGCTGCTCTTGGCCCTGAGCAATCCCTTCCATCTCGATGAAGGCGAATGCCTGACCCTGTTCAGCGCGCTGGCACCTCTGGCGGCGCTGGCCAGGTTGCAAGCCTGGGACGAGGAAGACGACGCCGAAGGCCCGGTAGTCGACCTCAGCGAATCACAGGCCTGCCTGAGTTTCGAACAACGTATCGAAGGCAAAACCGCCAACCTGCGCCGCTTCGAACTGGGCGCGCTGCTGATCGCGTTGCATGAGCCAGCACCACTGCAAAGCATGCAGGAGCGCCAGTTGCTCGAACGGGTACGCCAGCACTGGCTGGGCCGCCAGCAACGCCGCCATGAACGCGCCGAACTGGACGGGCAGTGCAGTCTGGTGGTGGGCCTGCCGGCCATTCATGCGCAACTGCTGGACAAGCTGCCGCAGCGCACCGAGGCGCAGATTCTCGACGCCAGTCCGGGTGGCGCGCGCCTGCTCTGCAACGCCAACGAGGGCGGACAGCTGCAGGTCGGGCAACTGGTTCTGCTACTTACCAATGGCACACCGACTCTGGCCTTGGTGCGCTGGCGTCATCTCAATAGCGAAGGCTTGCATCTCGGGCTGCGCTATCTCAAAGGTCTGCCACGTCCGGTCTGGCTACGACGCGCCCCCAATGCGCAAACTCACCCTGGTGTGCTGCAGAGCACCCCGGCCCCCGGCAACGGCTGGCACCACGGCCTGTGGCTGCCCAATGGCCAGTTCAGCTCCGGCGAGCACCTCTGGCTGCAACTGGCCAGCGTGCATAACCAGGCGATCCTGCCGCTGCCCGAAAGCAACCTGCAGACCTCATCGGTTACCCGTCACCCGCTGCGCCTGGCCTGATATGCGAAACTGCGACTTCAGTCACGCGGCCTGTCCGCCGAGTGCACAGTTTCGCCAGCAGGTGGCTGCTTATAATTCCTGGTACTCAAGTCTCACCCAGCCTGGAATTTCACCATGTCCCAAGCGCAAGACAAGCTGATTGGCTCCGTGCCCTCGCGCATCGTCGACGTCGCTCACCTGCTGGTCACGCCCTACGAGGGCCGCGTAGCCGAATACAACGTCGCCACCTGGCTGCAATTGCCGGGGCTGGCCAATCTGCCGGTATCGCTGCTGGTGAGTTACCGCGACGGGGACAAGCGTCGCGAGGTGAATGTCGACCACGGCAAGGTCAATGCCCATGGCAAGATCCTGCTCTCCGGGGTCGCTCGCATGCCGGTGCGGCTGAAGATCGAGGACATGCAGGTGCGCCTGCGCTCGGCGGTGCCGGCGCAGAGCCTGGTAGTCGAGGAGTTCTTCGTTCAGGCCGTCGAATTGGCCAACAGCGAAAGCCGCCAGGCCATGGCCTGATCCACAACTGCAACATCGAACCCCGCGCATCGACGCGGGGTTTTGCTTTCAGCCGGAGGAAACTCCGGGGCTGGGCGCGGCCTGCGGACTTGAATCGTCGGCGTCTGGCTGCAGGTTTTCGGCAGCCACATGCTCGAGCAGCGACTCCGGCCAGCGTGCGAAATGCAACCCGGTGATTCGATTGAGCCGCGTCAGCGCTTCCTGCGGATCGCGTCGATGAAGGTGGATTACCCTGTTTTTTACCGTCATTACTGCCTGCGTCCTCAGCGATCCCTGCCCTGCTGGCAGTTCGATAGCAACTGACCTTGCAGTTGCTAGAAGCGTGCCAGACCTTCTGTAACGCATTCATTGACGCCTGCCCCTGCACCCAGATCACAGCAGGCCTGGGCAACGCCTTAAACTGACGCTTTTTGTCACCCCTTTTCGGCGCCCTCTCTCATTCACCGTCGCCCACAATGTCACACAAGTGTGCTCAGCCCTTCCCCGGTAACCAATCCGCCAGACTGACTCCGAACTGCTCCTCGCGCTCCGCTTGCAGGCGCTCCAGTCCCTCGCGCAATGCCGGATACCAGGGTTCGTCGAGCTGAGCCGGCAGTTGCGACAGAGTCGGCAACGGCCAAGGGCTGCACTCGAGCAACTGATGCAGGGAAAAATTGTGCAGATCACGGCACAGCACCCAGCCGCCGCCGCTGGCCTTGCAAGCCAGGTGCTCACGCTCGAGAAAGTCCATCACCTGATTCCACTCGTCTTCCGGCAAACGCCAACCAGCGCGCTGCATATCGCCGTAATGCAAGGCTTCGCCCTTCTGCTGGCGCTTGAGCAACAGGCGCAACACCACCAGCAGAATCAGTCCCTTGGGGATGGGGTCGCGACGCCAGTGCCGTGGTTGCGAGAGGCCGTACACCAGCTCGGCACCCAGCAGCACGATCAACCAGGACAGATAGATCCACACCAGAAACAGCGGCACCGTGGCGAAGGCACCGTAGATCAGGTGATAACCGGGAAACAGGCGCACGTAGAGGCCGAACAGCGCCTTGGCCACTTCGAACAGCACAGCGCTGAACAAGCCGCCCAGCACCGCATGGCGCAAGGGCACCCGAGTATTGGGGACCGCCGCATAGAGCAAGGTGAAGGCCGCAATGCTCGATAGCAACGGCGTGAAGGCAAGCAGAGTCCTGGCGCCGACTACTGCGTCCGGCCCGGAAATCAGCGACAGCGAGGCGATATAGGTACTGACCGCAAAACCTGCACCCAGCAGCAGCGGTCCGAGGCTGAGAATCGCCCAGTACAGCAGGAAACTGGACATGCCGCGGCGCGGCTGGCGCACCCGCCAGATCACGTTGAAGGTCTTCTCGATGGTTACCAGCATGAGGAAGGCGGTGACGGCCAGCAGCCCCACACCAAACCAGGTCAACTGCCGCGCCTGGGTGGTGAACTCACGCAGATATTCCTGCACCGTCTCGCCAGTGGAAGGTACGAAGTTGTTGAAGATGAACCCCTGGATGTCCTCGCCCACGCCCTTGAATGCCGGAATGGCCGAAAGCATGGCGAAGGTCACGGTCATCATCGGCACCACGGCGAACAGGGTGGTGTAGGTCAACGCCGCCGCGTTGCCGGCGCCACGGTTCTCCACGAAACGCTTATAGAGACTCAGCCAGAACCCCAGCCAGTCCTTAAAACGAACCTGCATGACCTCTCCTTAGCCCTCAAACCTAAACAGACAGACAATACGCCGCGTGAAAAGGTCGCAGCAAAGCGGCCCAGCGGTTTGCGTGCATCCGCGCATCAGGCGGTTAGAATAGCCGCCACTTCAAGCCGGATGCGAGCCACCATGACCGACCTGACCCTCTACCACAACCCGCGCTGCTCGAAATCCCGCGGTGCTCTGGAGCTGCTCGAAGCCCGCGGCCTGCAACCGCAAGTAGTGCGCTATCTGGAAACGCCACCCAGCGCCAGCGAACTCAAGAGCCTGCTCGGCAAGCTGGGTATCACCGCCCGCGACCTGTTGCGTACAGGTGAAGACGAATACAAGACACTGGGCCTGGCCAACGCCAGCTTGAGCGAAGCTCAGCTGATCGAAGCGATGGTCAAACATCCCAAACTGATCGAGCGCCCGATCCTCATCGCTGGCGACAAGGCCGTGATCGGTCGCCCACCGGAAAAAGTGCTGGAGCTGCTGGCATGAGCGCGCCCTACATCCTCGTCCTCTACTACAGCCGCCATGGCGCCACCGCGCAGATGGCCAAACAGATTGCCCGTGGCATCGAGATGGCCGGCCTGGAGGCACGCCTGCGCACGGTGCCGGCAGTATCCAGCGAATGCGAGGCCGTGGCGCCGAGCGTGCCGGAGGACGGCGCCATGTACGCCACCCTGGACGACCTGAAGAACTGCTCGGGTCTGGCCCTGGGCAGCCCGACCCGTTTCGGCAACATGGCCGCACCACTCAAGTACTTCATCGATGGCACCAGCAACCTGTGGCTGACCGGCGAACTGGTCGGCAAGCCGGCAGGCGTGTTCACCTCCACCGCCAGCCTGCATGGCGGCCAGGAGACCACCCTGCTGTCGATGATGCTGCCTCTGTTGCACCACGGCATGCTGGTCTGCGGCCTGCCCTATAGCGAATCGGCCCTGCTCGAAACCCGCGGCGGTGGTACGCCCTACGGCCCCAGCCACCATGCTGGCGGCGACGGAAAACGCGCGTTGGACGAACATGAAATCGCCCTGTGCCGTGCGCTGGGTCAACGCCTGGCGCAAACCGCCAGCAAACTGGAGCGCTGAACGTGGCCCGAGCGAAGAAGCCCCTGCCCAGCCTCGAATGGCTGGAGCCACGGGTCAAACTCAGTCGAGCACTGAGCCTGTTCAGTTTCATCGCCCTGCTGACCCTGCTGCTGGTGTGGAACCTGGCCTTCGCCGATCTGCATGGCGCGCGGGTCGGCGTGGTGCTGGCCATTCAACTGTTGCCACTGGCGCTACTCGCCCCCGGGATGTTGATGGGCAACGCCCGTGCCCATGCCTGGGCCTGCTTCGTGGTCAATATCTACTTCATCCAGGGCGTACTGGCCGCCATCGACCCGGCGCGCGCACTGTTCGGCGCGTTGGAGGCGGTGATCAGCTTCGGCCTGTTCTGCACGGCGCTGCTGTATACGCGCTGGCGCTTTCAGTACGACCGCAAGTTAGCCGGAGAAGTCTGATGCGCCTAGTGCTGCTGCCTGGCCTCAATGGCAGCAGTGCCCTCTTCGCGCCCTTGCTGGAGACTCTCGCAGGCATCTACTGCTGGCCACTGAGCCTGCCTGAACAAGTGCCGCAGGATTATCCAAGCCTGGCCGACGCACTATTCGAGCAGCTTGGTACGACACCTTTCGTGTTACTGGGCGAATCGTTTTCCGGCCCTCTCGCCTACCAATTGGCCCTGCGCCAGCCCACCGGGCTGCAAGGCCTCATCTTCGCCGCCTCGTTCCTGAGCAGACCCAATCCTGCCCTGGCCCTGCTCGCGCATCTGCCCATGCCCCAGGCACTGGCCACACAGCCCTGGCTGCTGCGCGCCCTGTGCCTGGGTAAAACGGCAGACGAGCACATCCTGCAACAGGTGCAGAGGGAAATTCGCCGACTGGATCAAAGGCTGCTTCACGCGCGAATGGCGACGCTGGCCAGCCTGCAAGCACCGACGCAACCCGTGGATCTACCCTGCCTGCACCTCTGGCCGCAGCAGGATCGCCTGGTCGCAGACAGCGCTGCAGAACGACTGGCCCAGACTTGCGACGATATCCGCCAGATTCGCCTGGATGGTCCGCACTTCATCCTGCAGACACAGCCAAAGCTCTGCGCCAGAGCAATCGCTGAGTTCATGCAGGGAATAGTCGCGAGCTAGCCCGTAGCCCGGATGAAATCCGGGATTGTGTGTCAGGATTCCCGGATTGCATCCGGGCTACGCTCTTGCTGGCAGCTTGAGGCCTGCCGCCCCTACCAGCCCAGGGTTTCCTTGAGAAAGGGAATGGTCAGCTTGCGCTGGGCTTGTAGCGAGGCCTGATCCAGGCGTTCCAGCAGCTCGAACAACGCGCTCATGCTGCGTTCGCCACGGGTGAGGATGAAGCGGCCGACTTCATCGCTCATCTGCAGGCCACGACGCGAGGCGCGCAGCTGCAGGGCGCGCAGCTTGTCTTCATCGGACAGCTCGTGCAGTTGGAAGACCAGCGCCAGAGTCAATCGCGACTTCAGATCGGGCAGTTGAATGGGCAGCTCACGCGGCGACATGGTGCCCGCCAGCAACAAGCGCCGGCCGCTATCACGCAGACGGTTGAACAGGTGGAACAAACCCTCTTCCCAGTCGCTGCGGCCAGCCACTGCATCGAGATCATCGAGGCAGACCAGCTCGCACAACTCAAGGTTGTCGAGCAGCTCCGGGCCGTGCTGCACCACTTCGCTGAGCGGCAGATACACCACCGCTTCGCCACGCTGCTCGAAACGCAGGCAGGCAGCCTGCAGCAGATGGCTGCGCCCTACGCCCTCAGCACCCCATAGATAGATCAGGCTTTCCGTCCAGCCGGCATCGGCCTCGCACAGACGCTCGACATAGCCCAGGGCCGCAGCATTGGCGCCGGGGTAGTAGTTGGCGAAGGTGGCGTCGTCACGCAGACGCACCCCCAGAGGCAGCTGGATAGGTTTCATGCAGGGCTCGTCGGTTCGTCGGAACCGCTGTTGGACTCTCCGTAAAGGCCGGAAAGTTTATACAAATCATGGGCATGGCGCAGCAGAACCATGATCACTGCGGCGACCGGCAAGGCCAGCAGCACGCCGGTGAAGCCAAACAGCTGGCCGCCAGCGAGGATGGCGAAGATCACCGCCACCGGATGCAGGCCGATGCGATCGCCCACCAGCATGGGCGTGAGGACCATGCCTTCGAGCAATTGACCAATCATGAACACCACGCCGATACCGATCAGCGGATAGGGTTCGAGACCGAACTGGAACAGCGCAGCAGTCAGCGCTGCACCGATACCGACGATAAAGCCCATGTAGGGCACGATGCTCGCCAGTCCCGCCAGCACACCGATCAGCAATCCCAGCTCCAAGCCCACCAGCATCAGGCCAGCGGAATAGATGACGCTCAGTGCCAGCATCACCAGCAATTGGCCGCGCAGGAAGGCGCCCAGTACTTCATGACATTCGCCCGCCAGCTTGACAACCAGCCCCTCGCGCTGGCGCGGCAGCAGGCGGCGCAACCGCTCGACCAGCACATCCCAGTCACGCATCAGGTAGAAGCTCACCACCGGAATCAGCAGCAGGTTGCCCAGCCAGGCCAGCAGCGCCAGGCCTGAAGAAGTCGCCTGAGCCAGCACCGCCTTGAGCACGTCGGTGGTCTTGCCGATGTTGTCGGTAAAGACCTGCTTGAGCTGATCGACCTGCAGCAGATCATTCTGCAGGCCCAGGTGCGACTGCGACCAGGGCAAGGCAGTGCCCTGCAGCCAGTCGAGCATCTCCGGCGCCAGTTGATACAGACGCACCAGCTGCCTCCCCAGCATGGGCACCAATACCAGCAGCAGGATCAGCAACAGCAGCGAGAACAGCGTGAACACCACCACCACGCCGCCAGTGCGCGACAGGCGATGCCGCTCGAGACGGTCGACCAGCGGATCCCCCAGATAGGCCAGCAGGATGCCGATCAGGAACGGAGAAAGAATCGGGTGTAGCAGGTACAGCAGCCAGCCGAGCAGAAACAGCCCAGCTATCCATAGCCAACGGGTGGAATCGGTCATGCTCGCGTCCTCGATGCGAAACGGCGCCCGAAAGGCGCCGTGTAACTGGGCTGTGGTCTACCCGGCGCCAATTCTACCAGCGAAAGCGCAACTGATCGGTGCGCGGTTTCACCTGCGGAGCCTCGGTTGCACCCGTTTCAGGAGCCTCTACCGGCGCTGCGGCGTCGAGCGGTTCGCTGACCTCCTGGAGCTGAGCCAATGCCAGCTGCGCGCGCAGTTGCTCAGGGCTGGCACTGACCTGATAGACCAGGCGCTGGCCGTCGATCTCCTGCAAACGCGCGGCGAAGGGTTCGAGCAAGCGCTCCAGCGCCGCGAAACGTCCCAGGTCAGCACCTTCGATCACCAGCGTCAGGCTCTGCGCCGCGCCAGGCTTGACGACGAAACGCGGCGCCAGGCGCTCGGCCACGGCTAGCAGCACTGCATCGGCCAGAGCAGCCTGATCGGCGCCCTCAGCCTTGCCCTGTTCACGCTCGTCGCCTAGCCACAGGCGCCAGGTAGCCTGCCAGTTACCGCTACCCTCGGTCGCCTGTACGGCCAGCAAGGCATCGGCGCCATAGCGCTCGGAGGCCTCACGCAGTGCCTGCGGATCATTGGCCAGCAGCGTATCGGCGCTGCCCAGCGCCTGCTCACTGAGGTCCGCCAGGGGCAGACGCAGCGGCAGACCACGATGCTGAGCCGCATCGCGCAGCAGCGCCGATGCACTCTGGCTTTCGCCAACCAGCTGGCTGCCTTCCGGCGATTCGTTGAGCCACCAGGTGAGGATGGCCGGACGGTTGGCCCCCCACAGGGCAAGGCCAGCCTGGCGCAGTTGCTGATCGGTACTGGCCGGATCGAACTCGACCAACAACGCGTCGCCTTCATAACCGTACTGGCTGACGATCTGTTGCGGGTCCTTGCGCAGGCCTTCCAAGCCGGCGCTCTGCAGCGCCTTGGCATCACCGGTCAAACGCAGCACCAGGGTCTGCAAGGCCTTCTGCATGGCCGCGTCGCGGCTTTCCGGCTGTTGATCCGCCACGGGTTCACGCACCTGATAAAGACCGGTAACCGGCGCGGCCAGTGCTGGCAGGCTCAGGAGCGACAGACAGAAGAACAGCAGGCGGATGGGCAAACGCATTGGGGTTGACTCTCGCAGGGGATGGCCGCACGACGGGCAGGCACAAAGGCCTATACCTTAAACAGCCGCTCAAGCCCCGGCAACCAGAGCCGCTGCCCGCGACGAAGCGCATGCACGCGAGTGGCCGCTGCCGGGCAAGCCTGATAAAATCGCGCGCCTTCGCCAGCCGGTACGCGCGCCGGGCTCCTTGGATGAGCCCGCGCCACGTCGGCGCCTACACGAACTCCTATCCAAAGGCCCGGATCTATGAGCAAGCAACCCTCCATCAGCTACAAGGACGCAGGCGTCGACATCGATGCCGGTGAAGCCCTGGTCGAACGCATCAAAGGCGTCGCCAAGCGCACTGCGCGTCCGGAAGTCATGGGCGGCCTGGGCGGCTTCGGCGCCCTGTGCGAGATCCCGGCCGGCTACAAGCAACCGGTGCTGGTGTCCGGCACCGACGGCGTCGGCACCAAGCTGCGCCTGGCACTGAACCTGAACAAGCACGACAGCATCGGCCAGGACCTGGTCGCCATGTGCGTCAACGACCTGGTGGTCTGTGGCGCCGAGCCGCTGTTCTTCCTCGACTACTACGCCACCGGCAAGCTCAACGTAGACGTCGCCGCAACCGTGGTCACCGGCATCGGCGCTGGCTGCGAACTGGCCGGCTGCTCCCTGGTCGGTGGTGAAACCGCGGAAATGCCGGGCATGTACGAAGGCGAAGACTACGACCTGGCCGGCTTCTGCGTTGGCGTGGTGGAAAAGAGCGAAATCATCGACGGCTCCAAGGTCATCACTGGCGACGCGCTGATCGCCCTGCCCTCCTCCGGCCCGCACTCCAACGGCTACTCGCTGATCCGCAAGATCATCGAAGTCTCCGGCGCCGACATCGAGCAGGTGCAACTGGATGGCAAGGCCCTGGCCGACCTGCTGATGGCACCGACCCGTATCTACGTCAAGCCGCTGCTCAAGCTGATCAAGGACACCGGCGCGGTCAAGGCCATGGCCCACATCACCGGCGGCGGCCTGCTGGACAACATCCCGCGCGTGCTGCCGCAAGGCGCCCAGGCGGTGATCGACGTGGCCAGCTGGAATCGTCCGGCGGTGTTCGACTGGCTGCAGGAACAAGGCAACGTCGACGAACATGAAATGCACCGCGTGCTGAACTGCGGCGTCGGCATGGTCATCTGCGTCGCCCAGGATCAGGTCGAAGCCGCCCTGGCCAGCCTGCGCGCCAGCGGCGAGCAACCTTGGGTCATCGGCCAGATCACCGAAGCGGCAGAAGGTGCAGCCCAGGTTCAGCTGAACAACCTGAAAGCCCACTGATGCCCTGCAATGTCGTCGTCCTGATCTCCGGGTCAGGCAGCAATCTGCAAGCGCTGATCGACAGCGTCGCCCACGACGGCAATCCGGCCCGCATCGCCGCGGTCATCTGCAACCGCGCCGGTGCCTACGGCCTGGAGCGGGCGAAACAGGCTGGGATCGCCACCGAACTGCTTGATCACAAGCAGTTCGACGGCCGCGAAGCCTTCGATGCTGCCCTGATCCAGGCCATCGATGCCCACCAGCCGGACCTGGTGGTACTGGCCGGTTTCATGCGCATCCTCACGCCTGGCTTCGTTCAGCACTATGCAGGCCGCCTGCTCAATATCCACCCGTCACTGCTGCCCAAGCACAAAGGCCTACACACCCATCAACGGGCTATCGAAGCCGGCGACAGCGAACACGGCTGCAGCGTGCACTTCGTCACCGAGGAACTCGATGGTGGCCCTCTGGTCGTACAAGCAGTGCTGCCAGTCATGGCAGATGACACGGCCGAAAGCCTGGCCCAGCGCGTGCATCAGCAGGAACACCAGATCTATCCTCTGGCTGTACGCTGGTTTGCCGAAGGCCGCTTGCGTCTTGGCGCTCAAGGCGCAATGCTGGATGGCCAGCCGCTGCCCGCCAGCGGCCACCTGATTCGAACCTAGGAGACTCTATGCGTCGTGCCCTGCTGTTCGCCCTGACACTGTTCAGCCTGCCCGCCCTTGCCGAGGATCTGCAGCCCTTCTCCGCCAGCTACACCGCGGACTGGAAGCAGCTGCCGGTTAGTGGTAGCGCCGAGCGCAGCCTCAAGCGCGAAGACGACGGCCGCTGGACCCTCAACTTCGAAGCCTCGATGCTGGTCGCCGGCCTGACCGAAGAGAGTACCTTCCGCGTCGACAACGGTGCACTGCTGCCGCTGACCTACCGCCTCAACCGCAGCGGCCTGGGCAAAGGCAAGAAGGTCGAGCAGGACTTCGACTGGGAACAGAAGCAGGTTATCGGCACTGACCGTGGCGACGCCGTACGCTTCCCGCTCAATCGCGGCCTGCTGGACAAGTCGACCTACCAGGTCGCCCTGCAACAGGATGTCGCCGCCGGCAAGAAAAGCGTGAGCTATCAGGTTGTCGACGGTGACGAAATCGAAACCTACGACTTCCGTGTGCTGGGCGAAGAAGTGGTGCGCACCAAGGCTGGCCTGATCGACGCGATCAAGGTCGAGCGCGTGCGTGACCCCACGCAAAGCACCCGCAAGACAGTGCTGTGGTTCGCCAAGGACTGGGGTCACCTGCTAGTGCGCCTGCATCAGGTGGAGACCGACGGCAAGGAATACCAGATCATGCTCAAGGACGGCACCGTCGCCGGCAAGCCGGTCGAAGGTCGTCGCGACTGATTGGCAAGCGCACAAAAAACCGGGCTAATGCCCGGTTTTTTTATGGTTCTTCGCATTCTCGCGGGGAGGATACGCTTGACACCGGACTGGCAAGTTTGTGTGCGTATTGCTTACTGACTTAGCACTATCCGTTACCGCGTGCGCTGAGCGTTTGGGTTGCGCCCTTTACGGGCGCCACACCTTTCTTGCTTGCCCAAGAAAGGTGTGCCAAAGAAGGGCACCCCGACATCCGGGTTTCGCTACGCGAAACTTCCCTCGCTCCGGCGCTGCTCCGGGGGCCGGCTTACAAGGGCCATCCATGGCCCTTTAAGCGGGGCCGCCATCGGTATTTCGCCGCATCCATGCGGCTCATCCCCCTACGCAACACCTCCGCTCGGCCTCCTGAAGGGGACCGGGCCGCGAGCTTGCGAAATTTCCGGAAGATCAAAGTCGGCAGCGTTTGGATTTTGCTCTTGAAGCGCGATCTCACAGACGACGTCTAAGTCCCCTTCAGGAGGCCGAGTGGAGTCGCCGTGGAAGGGGTTGAGCGACATGGATGTCGTGAGAGCCACGATGGGCCAGGGATGGCCCTTCGTGGCGTGCCCCTGGAGTGGTGATGGAGCGAGGGAACCCCGGCGCAGCAGGGCGGGGGCGCCTAGCTCGGATGTCGGGGTGCCCTTCTCTTTGGTTACTTTCTCTTGGGCAAGCAAGAGAAAGTGACTCGCCCGTAAGGGGCGAAACCCATCAGGCCAGGCGGCGTGCTAATGGAGAGTGCCAGGTCATCGACAGCTAACACTTAATTGCCAGTCCGGTGTCAACCCGCACTTTCCACAAACTATGCGAAGAACTTTTTATTGCCTGTTCCGGGCGCTGGCTGGCAGCACCCGGCAATAGCTCAATCCTGACTCACCGCACCGATCTTGTGGATCGACAGGTCGGCGCCGTTGTATTCCTCTTCCTGACTCAGGCGAATGCCCAGCGACGCCTTGAGCAGGCCGTACACCACGAAGCCACCGACCAGCGCAACCACTACGCCCAGCGCAGTGCCGATCACCTGGCTGGCCAGGCTGACGCCACCCAGGCCACCGAATGCTTCGAGGCCGAAGATGCCGCAGGCGATGCCACCCCAGATGCCGCACAGGCCATGCAGCGGCCAGACGCCGAGCACGTCATCGATCTTCCACTTCACCTGGGTCGCGGTGAATGCCCAGACGAATAGCGCACCGGCAATCGCGCCAGTGACCAGGGCACCGATCGGATGCATCAGGTCCGAGCCGGCGCAGATCGCTACTAGACCGGCGAGCGGGCCGTTATGCAGAAAGCCTGGGTCATTGCGCCCCACCAGCAGCGCGGCGACGGTGCCACCGACCATGGCCATCAGCGAGTTGACCGCCACCAGGCCACTGACGCCCTCGAGCGTCTGCGCGCTCATCACGTTGAAGCCGAACCAGCCGATGATCAGGATCCACGAGCCCAGCGCCAGGAATGGAATGTTCGACGGTGCCATGGCCACCAGCTTGCCGTCGCGATAGCGACCATTGCGGCGCCCCAGCAGCAGCACCGCGCCGAACGCCAACCAGCCGCCCATGGCATGCACCACCACCGAACCGGCGAAGTCATGAAAGCCTGCGCCGAAGCGAGTCTCGAGCCAGGCCTGAAAGCCGTAGTTGCCGTTCCAGATCATGCCTTCGAAGAAGGGATAGACGAACGCCACGATCAATGCCGTGGCACATAGCTGCGGGCCGAACTTGGCGCGCTCGGCGATACCACCGGAGATGATTGCCGGAATCGCCGCGGCGAAGGTCAGCAGGAAGAAGAACTTCACCAGACCGTACCCGTGGTTCTCCGTCAGCACCGCCGCCGGCTCGAAGAAGTTGATACCGTAGGCGATCCAGTAGCCGATGAAGAAATACGCCAGGGCGGAAATGGCGAAATCCGAAAGAATCTTCGATAGCGCATTGACCTGGTTTTTCTGCCGCACCGTTCCCACTTCGAGGAAGGCAAACCCGGCGTGCATGGCCAGGACCATGATTGCACCCAGCAGGATGAACAGGGTATTGGAGCCATGGATCAGCGTGGCCACGGCACTGTTGATGTTTTCCATCGAGAAAGAAAACTCCGGAGGCAGAAGAAAAAGCACCAAACAAAGGCACAAAACCGAAAATACGCACCACAATGCAGCCAGCGCATGCAGCGCGCCCTCGAAAAGCGCCGTTTGGCGGCCCCAAAATGGCGCCACCAAAGATCGACTGATCGATGCTTATTTCTTGTTAATCAAATGGTTATGCGCGAAATTGACCATCCTGAGCCGCATCGAGAAGGCCCCATCACAGGGCATTTCGCGACCTTCGCGCACCAGCAAAATGCAATCGCTATACCAAACACTAAACCGGTCACTTCACGACTATTCTTGCGGAACCCTCACGCTGCAGAGCACTCGTAAACAGTACATACCCAACGCAGAGGACTGCTCACCATGCCACGCAAAGCCGCTACTCCAAGCACCAAGGACGCCCTGCTGGATGAATTCCAGGCTCTGGTCAGCGACACCGAGAAGCTCCTGCAACATTCCGCCAGCCTGGCTGGTGAACAGGCCGAAGCGCTGCGCGATGACATTCGCAGCAGTCTTGACCGTGCCCGTGACACCTTGCACAAAGCCGAGTCCGGCCTGCGCGAACAGGGCAAGATCGCCGTCGACGCCACCGAGGATTACGTGCACAAACACCCGTGGCAGGCGCTCGGCCTGTCGGCCGCTATCGGCCTGGTGCTCGGCCTGCTGATCAGCCGCCGTTGACAGCGCCCATGTCCAACGGCCCCTCGCCACGGCGCCTGGGAGCAGCCCTGCTGGGCCTGCTCCAGGGCCACGTGGCGCTGCTGGCCCATGAACTCGAAGACCAACGCGACCAGGCACTGCGTGCGCTGCTCCTTGGTGGTCTGTGCCTGGCCTTCGCCCTGCTCCTGCTGATAGGTCTGTCCGCTCTGCTGCTGATCGTTTACTGGGATACGCACCGCCTGGCAGTCGCCACCGTCCTGTGCCTGTTCTACGGTTTTGGCCTGCTCGGTTGCGGCGCCTGGCTGCTGACCAGTCTGCGCAACGCCGAGCCGCCGTTCAGCGCCAGCCTTGAAGAACTGCAACGTGACCGCGAGCAACTGCTGCCATGACGCCGACCCTGCCTCCAGGCGCCTCGCGCCGTGAACTTCGTAAAGCCGTGCTGCGCATGCGCCTGGAAATGCATCGCCAGGAACTGCGTCATGAAATCCTGCAGATCACTCATCCACTGCAACAGGTACGCGAGTACGGGCAGCGGCTGCGCAAAGGCAATGCACCATTTTTGCTCACTGGCGGGGTGCTGGCTCTGGCCGGGCTGCTTGGCCGCAAACGCGGCTGGCGCCGCTGGCTGCGCCTGGCGTTGATCGTCATGCCGCTGCTGCGGCGCGCGCAACATGGTACGCGCGGGCGTTCACCTTTGGTCTAGACCTGGGCTGGCCGCGATCTTGCTAGGTTGAGCCACTCTGCCACCATCTGGTGGCTCAACCGCTGAGCGCTAAGGAAATCCCAGGTGATCGACGGACTGCCTTTTGCCGTCTTCCAACCCTTTATCGACACCGCCACCGGCCGGATCGCGGGCGTCGAGGCCTTGGCGCGACTACGCGATGCCAAAGGCCAGGTGCGCTCGGCCGGGCCGCTGTTCGCCGACCCGAAAACACCGCCAGCAGCCCTGCGCCGCCTCGACCGACAGGTACGCGAGGATGCCCTGCAGCGCTTCCACCAGGCTCCGGCGGACTGGTTCCTCAGCCTGAACATTTCACCACGCTGGATCAGCCGCCTGCGCCCGGCACAGCCACTGCCCAGCCTGATTCAACTGCAGCGCAGCGGCATCGACCCAACGCGTATCGTCTTCGAAATCACCGAGCTGGGCGGTGCCAGCCAGCGCTTACCCGACGTGGTGGCGCGCTACCGCGACGCCGGCGCGCGCATCGCTATCGACGATTTCGGCGCTGGCTATTCGCAGCTCGACCGCGTGCTGGCACTGCAACCGGACATCCTCAAGCTGGACATGCGCCTGTTCCAGGAAGCTGCTCGCGGCGGCCCTAGCGGCGAAGTGGTCAAGGCGCTGGCCCAGATGGCCGAAAAGACCGGTTGCTGGATCATCGCCGAAGGGGTGGAAACCGAAGCCGAGCTGAACTTCGCCCTGGAGTGCGGCGCCCGTTACGTCCAGGGATTCCTGTTCGCCAGGCCGGAGGAGGAACTGTTCGCCAGCGACGCCTTCGTCGGCCGTTTCGCGCGCCTGCGTGACAGCTACGTACAGCAAAAACTCGCCGAGCGCGCGCGCCTGGTCAGTCTGCGCCAGCAACTGGCCGAATTGATGTCCGAACTCCGCTTCTGGGCCGAAAGCGGCGCCCCGGCAACGAGCCTTAACGCGCCGGACAACTATCCCTGGCTGTTGCGCATCTATCAGTGCGACCGCCACGGCACCCAGCTCACACCCAACCTGCAGTGGCGCCAGAACATCTGGCAGGCCGATGACCGCTACCTTGGGCATAACTGGTCATGGCGCCCCTACTTCTATCAACTGCTGGCCGAAGGCTGGGAAGAGCGGCGCCTGACGCTCTCCACCACCTACCGCGACGCCACCACCAACCAGTACTGCCTGACCGCCGGGCAGTTCATCGACAATGGTCGTCGCCTGCTGCTGGTGGACATCGACGCCGCCGGTTTCTGAGTACGCAGCTAGGCTTAGCAACAGGCTATTGGACTTCTCTCGGTACAGTCGAACAAGGCACGCCTCGAGCCAGGCGCTTCTCGGATACATCCGTGCCCACAGAAGCCTCGCGCCGAACGGCTGAATGATCTGCCCCAGTCTTCGAGGCTGCGCTTATGCTCTGGCTAGCCCTGCGCCTGTTCATCCCGCTGCTGCTCAGCGCCAGTGTGCTGGCCGCCGCATCCCCGACCTACCACGACGACATCGCTCCGCTACTGGCCAACCGCTGCCTGGTTTGCCACAGCGGCGCGCAGGCCCCGCTGGGCCTGCGCCTGGACAGCCTGGAGAATCTGTTGCGCGGCAGCCAGCGCGGGCCGGTGGTCCACGCTGGCGATGCTGCCGGCAGCGAGTTGCTGCGTCGCCTGACGGGCAGCAGCCAACCGCGCATGCCGCTGAGCGGCCCACCCTTTCTCGAAGCCGCCGAGATCGCCATGGTAGAACGCTGGATAAATGCCGGCCTACCAGCAGGCCGCGAAAGCGCAACCCAGCCTACCGCCGCCGTCTCAAGCCTCAACGGGGTGGTCGACTACCGCCACGTCGAAGCCATCTTGCTGCGCCGCTGCGCTACCTGCCATTCCGCCAGCGGCCTGATGGGTCCGGCTCCCGAGGGTTATCTGCTGTCGAGTTACGCCGCGACCCTGGCCAGCGGCGAACGCGCCCGCGTGGTGCCCGGCAACCCTGCAGCCAGCGAGCTGGTGCGGCGCATTCGTGGCCAGGCGCGCCCCCGCATGCCGTACGACGGTCCGCCCTATCTCACGGATGCGGAAATCGACCTGATCGTGGCCTGGATCGAACAAGGCGCACGCGATGCTGCCGGACAACCAGCCCCCGTGCCGGTTGGCGCCCGAGTACGTCTGCATGGCCGCCTAGATGATGCCGGCAGGCTGGACGGTCTGGCGCTACTGATCGACGCACGCACACGCCTGGATGATGCGCCGCATCCCGGCGCCTACGTGCAGGTACGCGGCCGCCTCGATGCCAGCGGCCGCGTGCAGGTAGAACGTCTACGCCTGCGCTAACTGCTCGGCAGGCGCCTCACTCGGGCGATAGGCGGTGTGCACCACCTTGCTATCGACATGATTGATGGTAGACAGGATCTGCGCGGCATCGGTCAGCGACGGCGCCATCGTCCAGCGATCCAGTGCATCGTTGCCGATGCGCAGCATGCCGGTATGGCTCAGATCGTTGAGGTCCACCACCGGGTCGACGTCGTAGAAACCCAGGGCGCGGCGCAGTTGTTCGATATCGGCGCGCGCGCCGGTGAGAAACTGCCAGCCGGGACCGATATGGTGGCGCTCGACGTACTCGCGCAAACGCTCGGGGCTGTCCAGCTCCGGCTGCAGCGTCAGCGAATACAGGTGCACATCGCGCCCGGCGCGCTCGCCGAGCATCTCCTGCACCAGACGCAGGTTGGCGGTGGTAGCCGGACAACTGTTGCTGCACTGGGCATACATCATGTTGATCGCCACCACCTTGCCACGCACCAGGTCGTCGTAGAAGCGCACTTCACGACCCTCGTGGGTCAACAGCGGGACATTGGGAAAACGTGTACCGCCCACCCCGGCCAGCGGCGCGGCCGGTTGCTGCAGGCTGCTGCCCGAGCGCCAGGCGGCCCAGCCGAACGCGGCGACGCCCAGCCCTGCCAGTACCTTTCTTCGCGTATTCATGGCAAACCTCCGGCTGGCTCAGACGATGTCAAAACGCAGCATCATGGCGTGGTCTTCGTGGATCAGGTTGTGGCAGTGCATCACGTACTTGCCCTTGTAGTCGCGAAAACGCATCAGCACGCGAAGGACAGTACGATCAGTGATATTGAATACGTCCTTACGTCCCTTCTCATGTGCAGCAATCGCCACATTCCTGCCATCGGTGCTCTTGCTCAGCAGACGGCCCTCCTCGAAATGGATATGAACGGGGTGATCCCAGCCGTCATCAACGCTGTACAGCTCCCAGATCTCCATGGCCCCCATGGGCACCAGGGCACGCGGAGTATTGAGATTGATGAACTGACCGTTGATTGCCCACATGTTCTGTCGGCGCTCGAAGAGGAACTTGCGCACCGGCAGCGCCGCCAGCTGGGCGGTCGTCGGCAGCGGCGGCAGCGGCCGTAGATTGGCCGGCACCTGGCTCAGGTCCTGCTCCGGCGGCTCGCGGTCGACCACTATCTTCAGCACCCATTCGCCGGGTGCCACCACCTGATACGGGCGACGAGTGTCCTCAGGGCGATGGGTCAGGCGGTTGGCCAGATACAGCTCGGTGCCCACCGGGTAGCGAGAAAAATCCACCACGATATCGGCCCGCTCGGCCACACCCAGGCGCACGTTGGTCTGATTGAGCAGCGGTTTGTCCAGCAGGTTGCCGTCGTTGGCGATGTAGGTGAAGGGCTGGATCACGTTGTTCGGCCGCACCAGGTAGAACTGGTAGAAGCGGCTCGGCCCACCGTTGAGCAAACGCAGGCGGTACTTGCGCCGCGCCACCCGCAGCACCGGCTGGATCTTGCCGTTGACTATGGTCTTGTCGCCGAGGATGCCCTCGGGGCTGACCTGGTCGTAGTAAAGGATGCCGTTGGGGTCGAAACGCCGGTCGCAGAAGCTCAGCGGGTAATCATAGGGGTGACTGGGCAGACGCAGGGCCGCCGGGTTGGGGTCTTTCTCATTGCCTGAGTCGAGATGATCGAACAGCAGGAAGAAACCCATCAGCCCGCGGACGATGTTGGGCGCGGTGAAGTCCAAGGTGTGGTCGTGGTAGAACAAGGTGCCAAGAGCTTCGCGGTAGTCGCCGATGCCGTTCTGCAGCTCGTCGTAGCCAGCGTAGATGTTGGAGTAAAGGTGGTCCTTGAAACCGCCTGGCGCGGTCAGGCTGGGCCCGGCCTTGGTGGTGCTGTAGTAGTCGCCGGGAAAGCCATCACTCTCCGACCCGACGTGAGCATTGTGCAGGTGGGTGCTGATCTCCGGCGTACCGAAACCGGTGTGGTTGGCCGGCAGGTCATTGTAGATGCGGCAGATCATCGGATGGCCGTAGTGCGAGTGCACCACCGGACTGAGCACGGACAAATCCGGATAGGCGGCCTGGAAGGTCCATACCGGTTGTGGTGGATAGGCTGGGTTGAACACCCAACCCTCGCGCTGCGCCGCATGCAACTCGTAGTGCTCGGCCTGCGGGCCGAACTCGGCCCAGCGCTGATGCGCCGGCCGCCCGGCCTCGCCGGCGGCGGTATTGGCCAGCTCGGTAGGCGGCGGATTGAGCGGGCTGCCGTAAAGCAGAGCCGGCTCATTGGGCAGAAACTCCTGCCAGGCGATGGTCGGTGGGCTAGGCGGTACAACTGCCTCGCTGCGACTGGGCGCCAGGATCAGCGGCGCCGCGGCCAGCGCCGCACTACCTTGAAGAAAACTGCGCCGTGATAGCTGCCCAGGCGGCGCCAGCTCCCCATCAGCGGGGCACGCAGTGCCCTGTGCCTCGTTCGGGCCCGAACTGGGTGATAAAGGTTTCATACTGCATCTCCCCGACGCCCGACTGTCGCTCCTGCGTGTACGCGTTAAGCCGCACACGGGCGATATACGCACGTCGTCTGAAAAACGGTCGACTCGACTGAGGCCTCCAGGCCGAGACAACTACCAACGACCAGACAGCCCATAGGGCCAGCACGCCAGAGCGAGTCGACTCGGCTCCAGCAAGGTCGGTGCACGGGAAATAGGCAGATGAATAATGAAAGCGTGGCAACTGCGCCTCGCTGATACGGGGTGCATGGTCCGGCACAACGGCAAGCTGTCCATGACGTTCTCCCTAGCAACCTCTACTACCGGTATGCGGTGCCCTCTCCTTCACCACACACCGTCAAATAACAAGCAACCACAGGTATCACTTAAACTCGCCAATCGAAAACAGTCAAATACATGTCACTTTTTATAAACAACTCCAATATAATCGATAAGTATATGCACAAAAGCCAATTTATTGACTAACCCATTAATCGTCATCCTTGCCTCGGGTTGCGCAGCGCTGCGCGAACGCCGAAGCTAGGAGGCCTGGATCAACCTGGCGAGGATCGGCCTTGGATTGGCACACCCTGCTCACCCGCGAACGTCTCGGTAAACCTGCGCCCAGCTCTGCAGAGCTGGGACGCAGTCCCTTCCACAAGGATCATGACCGCATCATCTTCTCCGGTGCCTTCCGCCGCCTGGGACGCAAGACCCAGGTGCACCCGGTGTCGAGCAACGACCATATCCACACCCGCCTGACCCACTCCCTGGAAGTCAGCTGCGTCGGCCGTTCGCTGGCCATGCGCGTTGGCGAGATGTTGCGTGACGACCTGCCCCACTGGTGCACGCCGAGCGACCTGGGCATGGTGGTGCAGTCCGCCTGCCTGGCCCATGACATAGGCAACCCGCCGTTCGGCCACTCCGGCGAAGACGCCATTCGCCACTGGTTTCAGCAAGCCGCCGGACGCGGCTGGCTGGATGCGATGAGCGATGCCGAACGCGACGATTTTCTCAATTTCGAAGGTAACGCCCAGGGTTTTCGCGTGCTCACCCAGCTGGAGTACCACCAGTTCGACGGCGGCACACGGCTGACCTACGCCACCCTCGGCACCTACCTGAAGTACCCCTGGACGGCCCGCCACGCGGACGCACAGGGCTACAAGAAACACAAGTTCGGCTGCTACCAGAGCGAGCTGCCACTGCTCGAACAGATCGCCGCCAAGCTCGAACTGCCGCAACTGGAAACGCAGCGCTGGGCGCGTCACCCGCTGGTCTATCTGATGGAAGCGGCGGACGACATCTGCTACGGCTTGATCGACCTGGAAGACGGCGTGGAAATGGAGCTGCTCGACTACACCGAAGTCGAGGCGCTGCTGCTCGATCTGGTAGGCGATGACCTGCCGGAGACCTATCGCCAGCTCGGCCCCAAGGACTCGCGCCGGCGCAAACTGGCGATCCTGCGCGGCAAGGCCATCGAACACCTGACCAACGCGGCTGCCAGCGCCTTCGTCGAACAACAGCAGGCCCTGCTGGGCGGCGGCCTGCAGGGCGATCTGGTCGAACACATGCATGGCGCCGCCAAGCACTGTGTGCAGAGCGCGAAGTCACTGGCGCGCGAGAAGATCTTCCACGACAAGCGCAAGACATTGCATGAGATCGGCGCCTATACCACGCTGGAAATCCTCCTCAACGCCTTCTGCGGTGCGGCACTGGAGTTGCACAGTGGGCGCGCGCTGTCGTTCAAGCACCGGCGTATTCTCGATCTGCTCAGCTACTACGCGCCTGAACCGGGTTGGCCCCTGTATCGCTCGTTCATGCGGGTGATCGACTTCATCGCTGGCATGACGGACAGCTACGCTACGGAAATGGCGAGGGAAATGACGGGCCGTTCGAGCCCGCTCTGACGAAAAGAGCGCATGAAGAACCTGATTCGCAACAGTTTCACCTGGCATGCAGGCCCGCCGGCCTGGGGGCCGGCCGTGGTCGCCGGGCTGGGCTGCGCCTTGCCGCTGGTGCTCGGCCTGTTCACCGCTCACAGTGGTTTTCTCTGGGCCTCGGCCGGTGCCTTTCAGGCCGCTCAGGCGAACCCGCTGCACCGCTTCGGCATGCTGCGCATGCTGCTGCTCACCGGCCTCGGTGCCTGCAGCGCCGGCCTGGGTTTCTGGGCCGCCAGCCACCCGCTGATCAGCCTGGGCATTTTCGCTGCTTTCGGCCTGCTGCTGGCCTGGCTGCAACGCTTCGGCAGCGAAGCCGGCAAGCTGGGTATCGGTCTGTGCATCTGCCTGTGTCTCGGCCAGGGACAATTCGGCATCGGCAACCTGCACAACCCTTATGCGGTGGCCATGCTGTTCATTCTCGGCGGGCTCTGGGTGATGCTGCTGGCCTTCGGCCTGCGTGGCCTGCACGGCCTGCGCATGTGGCCGTACATGCCGCGCTTCCTGGCCATTCTCAAGGTACTCAAGCGCCACGCGCAGCGCCTGCCTCGCCAGCAATGGCGTCTGCATGCGCTGGCCTGCATGCTGGCGTTTGCCGCGTCAGGGCTGATCGTCAATCTGGCCGGCCTGTCGCGCGGTTACTGGCTGACGCTGACCGTCATCACCACGCTACAGCTGGAATTCCAGGGCAGCCTGGTGCGAGCGCTGCAGGCGAGCCTGGCCAGCCTCGCTGCCGCCGGCCTGCTGATCATCTTCGGTCACAGCCTGCAAAGCCCCCCGACGATGGTCATGACCTTGCTGGTGCTGGTGATTCTCAGCCGCGCGCTGCAGGCCAATCACTACGGCTTGTTCGTGCTGCAGACCAGCCTGTGCTTCGTGCTCCTGGCCGAGAGCCTTGCCCAGGACTGGCACCTGGCGGAGGTGCGCCTGCTCAACGCGCTGATCGGCGTGGCCTTGAGCCTGACCGTGGCGCTTCTGGTCCACGGCCTGCGCCTGCAACTGAACAAACCGAGCAAAGCCGCGGACAATTCTCGGCAGCCTTTATAACGTTTCGGCAGATTCGCCCACTCTTCACTATGCTGTGGAAGCCTGCAGCGCCCGCAAGGAGTGAAGTGCGATGCTCAATACCGCCGTTCCCAGAGAACGCCGTTTCCCCCTGCACGTTCATATCAGTGTCCTGTTCACGCTTCTGCTGCTGTTCACCGGTGTCGTGCTGGGGTTGTTCAATTACCAGCAGACCAGCCGGCTGATCTTCTCCAGCAGCTCGACACTCTTCGAGCGCATCCAGCACGACGTACAGAGAGATCTGGACAATACCTACCGCCCCATACGCCACCTGCTCAGCCTGCTGGCCCTGCACCCGGCCACCGAGGCCGACACGCTCGATGAACGCCTGGAAATGCTGCCGCTGTTCGTTCAGGCCCTGCGCGACAACCCCAAACTGGCCTCGATCTATCTCGGCTATGAGGATGGCGACTTCTTCATGGTCAGACCGCTGCGCAGCGACATGCTCAAGCAGCGTTTCGACGCGCCGAACAAAGCGGCTTATCAGGTCTGGGCCATCGACCGCAGCAGCGCCGGGACCGACAGCGATTACCTGTTCTATGACGGCTCACTGAACCAGCTCAGCCGCCGGCAGAAACTCAGCGAGCCTTACGATCCCAGGCAGCGCGACTGGTTCAAGCGCGCGCGCGGCGATGGCGGACAGATCACCACCGCGCCCTATCTGTTCTTCTCCACCCAGGAAATCGGCACCACATTGGCCAGACGCAGCGGCCTGACCACGGTGATCGGCGCCGACCTGACGCTCGACGATCTCTCGGCCACCTTGGCCAGCCACCGCGTCACCCCCAACAGCCAGGTGGTACTCGCCGACAACGACGGCAATGCCGTGGCCTACCCCGAGAGCAACCGCCTGCTCAAGGAGGTCGATGGCAAGGTATCGCTGGTCAAGGTCAGTGAACTCAATCCGGCTCTGGGTGAACTGCTGTCCGGCCAACTGAACGAACGAGACGAGGGCATCGTCGAACTGGCCAAGCAGCGTTGGGCCATGGCTCACCGGCACATTCAGGAGGGCGGCCCACAGGGGTTGCATCTGGCCCTGCTGGTGCCCGAGCAAGAGCTGCTGGCAGAGGCTTATCGCATCCGCTGGCAGGGCGCGCTGATCACTCTCACCACCCTGCTGCTGTGCCTGCCGCTGGGCTGGCTGACTTCACGTCTGGTGGTCAAACCGCTGCGCAGCCTGGTGCAGGAGGCGCAGGCCATCCGCCGTTTCGACTTCGCCCATCCGGCCAGCGGTCGCTCGCCGATTCTCGAGGTCGACCAGCTAGCGGTGTCGATGAGCAGCATGAAGGACACCCTGTCGAGCTTTCTCGACATCGCTGCCAGCCTCTCGGCGGAAACCCAATTCGACGCGCTGATCAAGCGCGTGATGGACGCCACCGTCTCCATCAGCGCGGCCCAGGGCGGCCTGCTTTATCTGCTGGACAATGACAGCGGCCGCCTGGAGCCACAGGGGTTGGTGATCGACGGCCAGAGCCGCAGCCTCGCCGATCTGGGCATCCACGGACTGGCCCATGATGACCCAACCTTACCCAGCTGGCTGCAGCGTCCGGCCAGCGGCGGCGACAGTGTCGCCACCTCCATCGGCTTCGATCAGGCGGGTAAATTTCAAGGGCTGCTGTCGGCCATGGACAGTCCGCGCCTGCACTTGATCGCTGCCGGCCTGCATAACCGTCAGGGCGACACCGTTGGCGTGCTAGTACTGTTGCAACGCGATACCGGCGAGGATAACGAAAGCATGCTCAGCCCGGATCGCGTCGCCTTCGTCGACGCCGTCTCAGGCAGTGCAGCCCTGTGCATCGAGAGCCAACGCCTGCTGGCCAGGCAGAAGCAGTTGCTCGATGCCTTCATCCAGCTGATCGCCGGCGCCATCGACGCCAAGAGTCCCTATACCGGCGGCCACTGTCAGCGCGTACCGGAAATCACCCTGATGCTGGCCCGTGCTGCAGCCGAGAGCGACGCCCCCGAGTTTCGTGACTACAACCCCAGCGACGAGGAGTGGGAGGCGCTGCATATCGCCGCCTGGCTGCACGATTGCGGCAAGGTCACCACACCCGAGTACGTGGTGGACAAGGCGACCAAGCTGGAAACCCTGTACGACCGCATCCACGAAGTACGCATGCGCTTCGAGGTACTCAAGCGCGATGCCTGGGTCGCCTATTGGCGTGGTCGCGCCGAAGGTGCTGAAGAAAGCGCACTGGCGGCTCTGCGCGACCAGCTGCTGAGCGATCTGGACGACGAATTCACCTTCATCGCGCGCATCAATCTGGGTGGCGAGGCCATGGCCGATGACGACCAGATTCGCCTCAAGCAGATCGCCGAACGACGCTGGCTACGCACACTGGACAATCGCCTGGGCGTTTCCTGGGAGGAAGCCAAGCGCCTGGAACACTCGGCCCCCAGCAGCCTGCCGGTGGAGGAGCCGCTGCTCGCTGACCGCCTCGACCATCTGATCGAGCGCACCGAGCAGGAGGTGATCGCGCCAGACAATCGCTGGGGCTTCAAGCTGGAAGTGCCGCAATACAAATTCAACCGTGGCGAACTGCACAACCTGAGCATCGCCCGCGGCACGCTGACGGCCGAAGAGCGCTACATCATCAACCACCACATCGTGCAGACCATCCTGATGCTCGACCGCCTGCCCTTCCCCAAGCATCTGCAGAATGTCACCGAGATCGCCGGTGGGCACCACGAGAAGATGGACGGCACGGGCTATCCCAAACGCCTGACGCGCGAACAGATGAGCCTGCCGGCACGCATGATGGCGATCGCCGATATCTTCGAAGCCCTGACGGCAGTGGATCGCCCCTACAAGAAGGGCAAGACGCTGTCGGAGGCACTGAATATCATGGTCGGCATGTGCAAGGGCGCGCACATCGACCCGCAGCTGTTCGCTCTGTTCATTCGCGCAGGCATCTACCGACGCTACGCCGAGCGTTTCATGAAGGCCGAACAGATCGATCAGGTGGACGAGCAGATGCTGCTGGAAAAAGCCGGAGCTCTGTAGGGGGCGCTCCGCGCACCGAGCTTCGGCATCAGGTCAAACGCTGGGGGCGCGCAGCGCACCCTACCTGATGACTGGCGCCAGAGAACCCGGCGCCGAGTAGCGATCAAGCCTGGTTGATCGGGTTTTCCGGGTACCAGACGTCCTGCAACGGACTGAGTTCGAACTTCTCCAGTTCGTCACGGCCTTTCAGCCAGGCCTCGACGGCAGCACGCTGCTCCTCGTTGACCGAGCCACGCTTGGCCAGGCAGACCAGACCGAAGTCTTCGCCACCTACGTAATCCAGACCATTGCCGGCGATGGCCTGATCGAGGAATTGATCGACGAAATTGTCGAGGGTCTGGTCGCTCAAGTCGGCCTTGAAGTTCAGGGTCAGCTCGAAGCCCAGCTCCTGGAATTCATCGACACAGAGCTTCTTGCGCAGACGGCGGGAACGGTTGGTCGCCATGAAACAATCCTCAAAGGTAATAACGCGCGGCACTCTAGCAGTTTCGCCGCCAGAGCGCCCGTTTTGTATCGTCCTGCCGGCTCTTCGAACATGTTGAACGCCAGCTGTTTGCAGTGACTGTTTTTAACCCGGCGGGGCCGACTGCGAGCAGAATCTTGCGGCATAATGCCGGCAACTTTTCCCCGAGCCGGACTGTCGTTTTGTCTGTCTCCCACGTCACTCCCGCCTGACTGCGGAAGGTTCTTGTCGATGATTCAGCGGTTTCGTCAACTGGCGCTGAGCGCCCTGCTTCTCCCCCTCGCCCTGTCCTGCCACGCTGCCAGCGCCGCACTCCCTGCCAAGGTCGAGCAGGCGCTGAAGGCCAACAAGATTTCCAACAACTCGCTGTCGGTGATGACCGTGCCTCTGGGCGGGCAGGCTGGCGGCCTGCAGTTCAATGCCGATATCTCGGTCAACCCGGCCTCCACCATGAAGCTGGTGACCACCTACGCCGCCCTGGAATTGCTGGGGCCCAACCATCAATGGAAGACCGAGTTCTATGCCGATGGTCCACTGAACGATGGTGTGCTGCATGGCAACCTCTACCTCAAGGGTGGCGGCGACCCGAAACTGAACATGGAGAAACTCTGGCTGCTGCTGCGCGATCTGCGCATCAACGGCGTTCGCCAGGTTCAAGGCGATCTGGTGCTCGATCGCAGCTTCTTCGTTGCCCCGCAGTTACCAGCGTTCAATGATGACGGCGGCGACGCCAACAAACCCTTCCTGGTCAAACCCGACTCCCTGCTGGTCAACCTCAAGGCGCAGCGTTTCATCACGCGCGCCGAAGGCGGCAAGGTGCATATCGCCATGGACCCGCCAATCGCCACTGTCCGTATCGACAATCAGGTTCGCGTGCTCAAGGCTGCAACCTGTCCGGCCTGGCCCGATATCCGCTATAACGCGGTGGAGCAGTACGACGGCACGACCCTGATCGTCAGCGGCCAACTGGCTGAAGGCTGCAGTGCGCAGACCTACCTGTCGCTGCTCGACCATCCCAGCTACGCCGCCGGCGCGGTACGCGGTATCTGGCAGGAGCTGGGCGGCAAGATTCTTGGCAAGGACCGTCTGGGCCCTGTTCCGGAAAAAGCCCGCATGCTGGTGCGCGCCTTCTCCCCGGATGTGGTGGAGATCGTTCGCGACATCAACAAGTACAGCAACAACACCATGGCTCGGCAGCTGTTTCTCAGCATCGGCGCGCAGTTCCGTACGGAAGCCGACAAGGATGACGCCATGGCCGCGCAGCGCGTCATTCGCAGCTGGCTGGCCCGCAAAGGCATCACGGCGCCGCATCTGGTGATGGAGAATGGCTCCGGCCTGTCGCGCGCCGAACGCATCAGCGCACGGGAAATGGCGCTGATCCTCCAGGCGGCCTGGCGCAGCCCTTACGCTGCCGAGTTCCGCAGCTCGATGCCACTGGTGGCAATGGACGGCACCATGCGCCGACGCCTGCAGCGCACGCCGCTGGTGGGTGAGGCACACATCAAGACCGGCACCCTGAACAATGTGCGCGCCATTGCCGGCTACAGCCGCGACAGCAACGGCCAGGACTGGGCCGTGGTGGCCATCCTCAACGACCCGAAGCCCTGGGGCGCCACCTCGATCCTCGATCAGGTGCTGCTGGAAACCTACAAACAACCCAAACGCTGACCACGCTGTAGCCCCGATGCAATCCGGGGCTTAGGTTCAAAAGAGCCCCCGGATTGCATCCGGGCTACGATCAGCGTGCAGTGAAACGCCAGGCGCGGTGGATCTTCGGGTTGCGGACGAAGTCCGGGTCCAGCGTCTGCGCGCTGATCTCTTCGACCTGATAGCGCGCCACCAGGCTTTCATCCAGCTGGAACTTGCGGAAGTTGTTGGAGAAATACAACACACCGCCACGGGCCAGACGCGCCATGGCCAGGTCGAGCAGTTCGACGTGGTCACGCTGTACATCGAACACGCCTTCCATGCGCTTGGAATTGGAGAAGGTCGGCGGATCGATGAAGATCAGCTCGTACTCACCGCGATCCTCTGCCAGCCAGGTCATCACATCGCCCTGCTCCAGACGGTGCTTGTCGGAAAAACCGTTGAGCGCGAGATTACGCCGCGCCCAGTCCAGGTAAGTTTTCGACAGATCCACGCTGGTGGTGCTGCGCGCGCCACCCTTGGCCGCATGCACGGTAGCCGTCGCGGTGTAACAGAACAGGTTGAGGAAGCGCTTGCCAGCGGCCTCGCGCTGCAGACGCAGGCGCAACGGACGGTGATCGAGGAACAGCCCGGTATCCAGATAGTCGGTGAGGTTGACCAGCAGTTTGACCCCGCCTTCATTCACCTCCATGAACTCGCCCTGTGCGGCCTGACGCTGATACTGCTTGGTACCCGCCTGACGCTCACGACGCTTGATCACCACGCGGCTCTGCGTCACGCCCAGCGCCTGCGGGATCGCGGCCAGGGCATCGAGCAGGCGCGCCTGAGCCTTGTCCGGATCGATTGAGCGCGGCGCGGCATATTCCTGGACGTGTACGTAGTCGCGGTACAGATCGACTGCCACGGCATACTCGGGCATGTCGGCATCGTACAGCCGATAGCACTCGACGCCTTCGCGGCGTGCCCACTTGCCCAACTGCTTGAGGTTCTTCTGCAGGCGGTTGGCGAACATCTGTCCGCCTTCGGACAAACGCGCCTGCTGTGGCGCTTCGCTCACAGGCTTTTGATCGTCCTCGCGCGCACGCCGCTCACCGGTAACGAACTGCTCGGTCTGCACCTTGATCAACAGCAGTTTGCAGGGCAGTGCGCCGTTCCAGAAGGCGTATTGCTTGTGGCTGCGTAGGCCCATGCGCTTGCCCAATTCGGGCGCGCCGGTGAATACCGCTGCCTCCCAGCCCAGGCAGGCCTGACGCAGACGCTCACCGAGGTTCTGGTAGAGGTACAACAGGCTGGCTTCGTCGCCCAGGCGTTCGCCGTATGGCGGGTTGCTGATCACCAGGCCCTTCTGATTCTGGTCCGGGCGCGGCTCGAAACTGCCCAGCTCGCCCTGATAGATCTTCACCCAGTCGGACAGGCCGGCGCGCTCGACGTTATTGCGCCCAGGCTGGATCAGACGCGGGTCGGCTTCATAACCACGAATCCACAGCGGCGGCTTGGCCAGCCCCACCGCGGCGCGCTGCTCGGCCTCGGCATGCAGCTTCTTCCAGATTGCCGGCACATGGCCCAGCCAATTGGAGAAGCCCCAACGCTCACGCTTGAGGTTGGGGGCGATATCGGCGGCCATCAGCGCCGCCTCCACCAGGAAGGTACCCACACCGCACATCGGGTCGGCCAATGCGCCGCCCTCGGCAGCAATGCGCGGCCAACCGGCACGGATCAGCACTGCCGCAGCCAGGTTCTCTTTCAGCGGCGCCGCTCCCTGCTGCAGGCGGTAACCACGCTGGTGCAGGCTGTGGCCGGAGAGGTCCAGGGAAAGCACCGCCTCGCCGCGATCCAGGCGCAGGTGCACGCGCAAATCAGGATTGAGTTTGTCGATGCTGGGCCGTTCGCCGCCGGCCGTACGCAACCGGTCGACAATCGCATCCTTGACCTTGAGGGCGCCGAAATGGGTGTTGTCGATGCCCGAACCATTGCCACTGAACTCCACTGCCAGGCTGCCGGACGGCTCCAGATGGTCGCGCCAGTCCACTGCCTGCACGCCGTCATAAAGCTCGTCGGCGTTGTTCATGGCAAAGCGCGACAGCACCAGCAGCACGCGGTTGGCCAGGCGCGACCACAGGCACAGTCGATAGGCCACCTCGATTTCGGCATGACCGCGAACCGCGGCCGTTTGCTCGCGCGCATCTTCCAGCCCAAGCCCCCGGGCCTCTTCCAGCAACAGGCCCTCGAGCCCCTTGGGGCAGGTCAGCACGATTTCGTAACGATCAGACATGGATGTTCCACTGCCTATGGCAATCAGGGAGGTGCAGCGGCGCACCTCGACTCAAAATAAGTGACAAAAGGTCACAGCGCGACCCTTCGTCGGAATAAGCAAGCACTCTCATTTGCACTAGCAGAATGACGGCATCAGCGTGCACAGCCAGATATGACGGCGTCTGGCTGAAAGATGCTGGACGTATCTCCAGCGCCCTTATGGCCTCACCCGCATTTAGGTTACGCCCTTATGACAAATCGATCATTCACAGGCCCCAGTGCATTCGTTAGAACACTACCTAAGGCTTTCGCCGCAACGGCGCAGGCACAGAAAGTTCGCCACGCCGGCAGCGGACTTTCGTAGGCAGAAGATTTCTGCCCGGCCTTGCCACAAGGCCAACGGGACATAACAGTCAACAGTGAGGGCAACACCCTATGAGAAGACTTAAGCGTGATCCGTTAGAAAGAGCTTTTTTGCGCGGCTATCAGTACGGCATCAATGGTAAATCCCGCGAACTTTGCCCCTTTACCCTACCTTCGGTTCGTCAGGCCTGGCTCAATGGCTGGCGTGAGGGCCGTGGCGATAATTGGGATGGGCTGACCGGCACGGCCGGTATTCATCGACTCAACGAACTTCACGCTGTCGGCTGATCAGGATCACACCCGACTTCACCATGCCGACCCCCTCCGGGCGGCGGGCGCAAGCCCAGGGGCTCCTTCGGGAGCCCTATTTATTTATGCGGCTTATTTACGCAGCGCGGCAATCGCATCCACCGCCTCGCGAATCAGCGCCGGCCCCTTGTAGATGAAACCCGAATAGATCTGGACCAGGCTCGCACCCGCGGCGATCTTCTCGGCCGCATGCTTGCCCTCGGTAATACCGCCCACCGCAATGATCGGCAGACGACCCGACAGTTCACCCGCCAGCACCTTGACGATATGCGTACTCTTGTCGCGTACCGGAGCGCCCGACAAGCCGCCGGCCTCATCCCCATGGGCCAGACCTTCGACACCTTCACGGCTGAGCGTGGTATTGGTGGCGATCACCGCATCCATATCGGCGCCCAGCAGCGCTGATGCCACCAGCGCGGTTTCTTCGTCACTCATGTCCGGGGCGATCTTGATCGCCAATGGCACGCGCTTACCGTACTCCTGAGCCAGATCCTCCTGACGACGACGCAGCGCCTCGAGCAACTCCTTCAGCGAATCGCCGAACTGCAGACTGCGCAGCCCCGGTGTATTGGGTGAGCTGACGTTGACCGTGACGTAGCTGGCGTGGGCGTACACCTTGTCCAGGCAGGCCAGGTAATCGTCCACCGCCCGCTCGACTGGCGTATCGAAGTTCTTGCCGATATTGATACCCAGCACACCCTTGAACTTCGCTGCCTTGACCCGCTCGAGCAGGTGATCGACACCATGGTTGTTGAAACCCATGCGGTTGATCACCGCCTCGGCCTCCGGCAGACGAAACAGGCGCGGTTTGGGGTTGCCCGGCTGCGGACGCGGGGTAACGGTACCGATCTCGACGAAACCGAAGCCGAGCTGGGCGAAGCCATCGATGGCATCGCCGTTCTTGTCCAGCCCTGCCGCCAGACCGACCGGATTGGCGAACTGCAAACCCATCACGTTTACTGGCAGGCTGGTCGGCGCCTTGGTCAGCAAGCCATTGAGCCCCAGCCGGCCACCTGCACCGATCAGATCGATGGACAGCTCATGAGAGGTTTCCGGGGACAGTTTGAACAGCAGCTCGCGGGCCAGGGAGTACATGATCAGGCTCAGCTCGACAGGTAGAGGGTTGGCAGCCGGCGATTATAGCCGCGCAGGCGTCGTCGGCGCGAGGCAAGCGCGCCAGATCAGTCCAAAGGGCGTAAACTCAGCAGCTCGCCGGAGTTACTGAATTCCAGTACGAAGGAACCAAAGATACCGGCGTGAGTCAGATACGGCCGCAGATGGTGGGCCGGCAAACTGACGCGGCGCCCATCCCGGCTTTGCGCCATAATCCGGTTGGCCTGGCCACGATAGATGGCCTGCAATCGTTCGGCCGATAACGCAATATCCAGCACCAAGCTGGGCATGGAGGCACCCTCGCAAATGAATGCGGCTATTTTGCCACAGACCCGCAACGCGACAGGCACTCCCGCGCCGCGCTACGCTATATGGGCAATAGCCATCCGCGTCTGCCACACTGCAGCAGACGCTTCAGGAGCGATCTGCCGGCCATGAGCCTGTCCGAATCCTCAACTCTCAGCAGCCGCCTGGCAGCCCTGGCCCAGCGCATGGGTCTGCTCGGCCGCAACTCACGACAGATATTCGCCAGAGCCAGCGCCCTGCGCCTGCCATTCAAACCGTTGCCTACAGCGGTCGAAAGTATTGGTTGGCATGACGGCCCGCAATTGCAGCTTCTGCTCAACCTGCCTCGCGGTGCGCTCTCCGGCCCGGTACAGGAAGACAAAGCACAGGCCCATTGCGCACTGACTCAAGTAGTGGAAGCGCAAATGCAGCAACTGCAGTCTTTCGATCTGCGCCTGATCGACGGCTTCGCCTACCCTTGCCCTGCGCCAGGCTACGTGAGCTTCGAAGACTACGCAGCAAGCGAACATTGCAAGCAGGTGCGCATCATCAGCTACAAGGATTTCGTCAAAACCATCGGCCTGGCGTTGCCGCGTTTTCTCGCTGGCGAACCGATCGAGCTGCGTCAGGCCAACTGGCGCGGCTCGCGCACCTTCTGGTCAGGGGATGTGCAAGGCGAAGCCTTCGCTGGAGCAATCGCCTATGCGCGCAGACGCGAACTGGAAGTGCTGCTGCCAGCCAATCTGGCTCGCTATCGCTTGAATGAAGCGGGCCTGGACAACCTGCAAAAGCGCTATCACGTACTGGCCATGCCAGAAGCGGCTTGGAGCGACCCCAGCTTCATGGGGCTGCTACTGGACAACGGCATACCCTATGCACGCCTGTCACTACTGAAGAAAGCCGGCACCCCAGAGTTCCTCCTCCTGCCCAAAGAGCATCAGGAAGCCACTGCGCTTGGCGAGGGACTGCGCCTGGCCGGCGCACCAGACGTGCCGAGCCATCTACGTCAGCTGGCCGTCCAGCCAGTCTGAGCAGACTGACGAGCTATTCGTCGCAACCGCGCAACAGACGCCCAATCATATCCAGCGAATAGCCACGGTAGGCCAGGAACCGGCCTTGTTGAGCACGCTCACGAGCATCACCCGGAAGCCGACCGGCAAACTTGCGCTGCCAGGTCTCACGCAACTGCTCGAACCAGTCGATACCGCTTTCACGCAGAGCCTGATCAATATCACCACGCGCGAGCCCACGCTGGCCGAGTTCCTCGCGAATACGCAGCGGACCGTAACCAGCACGCGCACGATAAGCGACGAAGCTTTCCAGATAGCGGGCCTCGGATAGCAAGCCCTCCTCTGACAGCCGCTGCAAGGCCGCGTCGATCATGTCTTCGGGGGCGCCACGCTTGCGCAACTTGCGCGTAAGCTCGACACGCCCATGCTCACGTCGCGCCAGCAGATCCATGGCCGCCCGCCTGACGGCGAGCGGGTTATCCAGTACGACGGTCATGCTCTAATGGCTTAGAAGTCTACTTCAGCATCAGCCAGATCGACAGCCGGAGCCTTTGCCGGAGCGCTGCTGACCAGCAACTTCTCGCGAATCAGACCTTCGATTTCGCGCGCCACTTCCTGGTTGTCTTCCAGGTACTTGGCTGCATTGGCCTTGCCTTGACCGATCTTGTTGCCCTTGTAGCTGTACCAGGCACCCGACTTCTCGACCAGGCCCTGTTGCACGCCGAGATCGATGATCTCGCCATTACGGTAGATGCCCTTGCCATAAAGAATCTGGAACTCGGCCTGACGGAACGGTGGCGCGACCTTGTTCTTGACGATCTTCACACGGGTTTCGCTACCCACGACCTCTTCGCCTTCCTTCACCGCGCCGGTACGACGAATGTCCAGGCGAACCGAGGCATAGAACTTCAGCGCGTTACCACCGGTGGTGGTTTCCGGGCTACCGAACATCACGCCGATCTTCATGCGAATCTGGTTGATGAAGATCACCAGGCAGTTGGCGTTCTTGATGTTACCGGTGATCTTACGCAGCGCCTGGCTCATCAGGCGCGCCTGCAGACCGACGTGCATGTCACCCATTTCGCCTTCGATTTCCGCTTTGGGCACCAGAGCCGCCACGGAGTCGACGATGATCACGTCAATGGCATTGGAGCGCACCAGCATGTCGGTGATTTCCAGCGCTTGCTCACCGGTGTCCGGTTGCGATACCAGCAGGTCATCGACGTTGACGCCGAGCTTGCCGGCATAATCCGGATCCAGTGCGTGCTCGGCATCGACGAAGGCACAGGTGGCGCCAAGCTTCTGCGCTTCGGCGATCACCGATAGGGTCAGCGTGGTCTTACCGGAGGATTCCGGGCCGTAGATCTCGACGATACGGCCTTTTGGCAAACCGCCGATGCCCAGCGCGATATCCAGCCCCAGCGAACCGGTGGAGATGGCCGGAATGGCCTGACGCTCATGGTCGCCCATGCGCATGACCGCACCCTTGCCGAACTGCTTCTCGATCTGACCCAGGGCAGCCGCCAAAGCGCGCTTCTTGTTCTCGTCCATTACCATCCTCACGTATTAACAAGGGCCTCGAGGGCCGCCAACAACTGTATAAGTAGCCAGTATTATTCCACAGGGCAAGTCGCCCGCCTACCCCACAAGCGGATTTTCCTCCGACAACAGGCGTAGAAGCCCCGCCAGAGCGGCCTCGACCGTTTGTCGGCGCACCTCATCGCGGTTACCAGCGAACTGCTTGCGCACACTGAAAAGACGCTCGCCATCGCCCCAGGCCAACCAGACGGTACCGACCGGTTTCTCCACGGAGCCACCGCCCGGCCCCGCCACCCCACTGACAGCCACCGCATAGCGCGCCCCGCTATTGGCCTGAGCGCCCCGCACCATCGCCTCGACCACCTCCCGGCTAACGGCGCCCACACTGGTGAAAAAGTCGGCACATACAGCCAACTGCTTGGTTTTCTGGGCGTTGGAGTACGTCACATAGCCAGCCTCGAACCAGGCCGAACTGCCGGGGATACGAGTGATCGCCTCGGCGATACCGCCGCCTGTACAAGACTCTGCAGTGGTGACCTGGGCAGCTTGCGCCTGCAATGCTGCACCCAGTTGTTCGGCCAGTTGGCTGATTCTGTCCATATCCACTCCTCACTCATCGAACGGCAAACCCTACACAGCTTGCCTGCCAGTGGAAACGGCAAAGTTCGTCTACTGTTATCACGGGCTAGGGTGCAATAGGAGGCACTGCGATGTGGCTTTCACGGAACAAGGAACACAAGGACGCGCAGGATCAGGGAGCGGCAGAGCTACAGGCCATTCGCCAATCGATGGCGATGATCGAGTTCACCCCGGACGGCATCATCCTCGACGCCAACCCAGCCTTCCTCGGCGTGGTGAATTACCGCCTGGAAGAGATCGTCGGCAAGCACCATCGTCTGTTCTGCTCCCGCAACCTGAGCGAGAGCCTCGCCTATCAACAGTTCTGGCAGCGCCTGCGCCAAGGCGAGCACTTCAGCGATCGCTTTCCAAGGCTGACGCAAGACGGCAAGGAGGTCTGGCTGGAAGCGACCTACATGCCAATCCGGGATGATCAGGGCTCGGTGACCAAGGTAATGAAGATCGCCACCGACATCACCCGCCAGGTAGCGGCCGAACATATGCACGAGAGCTACATCAAGGCCATCGACCGCTCCATGGCGGTGATCGAGTTCAACCTCGAGGGTGAGGTAGTGAGTGCCAACCAGAACTTCCTCGATCTGATGGGCTATCGCCGCGACGATGTGATCGGCCAGCATCACCGGCTCTTCTGCCTGGCCGAGGACAGCCGCAGCGATGACTACCGTCAGTTCTGGGCTCGCCTGAACAAAGGCGAGTTCATGTCCGATCGTTTTCGCCGCGTGACCAAACAAGGCCAGCAGGTCTGGCTGCGTGCTACCTACAACCCCCTTTACGACGCCAACGGCCGTGTCTATGGCGTAGTGAAATTCGCCAGCGACATCACCGCCCAGGTCGAGCGCCGCGACTCGGAGGCTGCCGCTGCCCAGCTGGCTCATGACATTGCCAAGGAGACCGATGTTTCCGCCGATCACGGCACCCGCACAGTGGCCCAGACCGTCGCGGTGGTCGCCGATATTGCCAGCGAACTGGCTCATGTGGCCGAACAAATAGAAGGCCTTAACAAACAATCCGAGCAGATCACCAGCATCGTTCAGGTAATTCGCAGTATTGCCGACCAGACCAATCTGCTGGCACTCAACGCAGCCATCGAAGCAGCACGTGCCGGCGAACAGGGTCGCGGCTTCGCCGTAGTGGCCGATGAAGTGCGTCAACTGGCCTCGCGAACCAGCCAGGCCACCCAGGAGATCAATGGCGTCGTTCAGCAGAACCAGAACCTTACGCGCAACGCAGTGGCCAGCATGGCAACCACGCGAGAGCGTGCACGTACCGGCGTAGACCTGGCCAACCAGGCTGGTGAAGTGATCCGCGAGATACGCAGCGAGTCGCAGCGCGTGGTCGAGGCTGTGGCCCAGTTCTCGGTGACCTTCACCGACTGAAGAGTAATTGCGTCAGATTCGCAGCCCACGCGAGGGGCGAAGTATGGGAAAATTCCCGGCTTCGTCACACCCACCGCATGTAAGGCCCGGCATGACCGATCTCTCCGCTCACACCCCGATGATGCAGCAGTACTGGAAGCTGAAGAACCAGCACCCGGATCAGTTGATGTTCTATCGCATGGGTGACTTCTACGAGATTTTCTACGAAGACGCGAAGAAAGCAGCCAAGCTGCTCGACATCACCCTGACCGCACGCGGCCAGTCGGCCGGCCAATCGATTCCCATGTGCGGCATTCCTTTCCATTCGCTCGAAGGCTACCTGGCCAAGCTGGTCAAGCTCGGCGAATCGGTGGTGATCTGCGAACAGATCGGCGACCCGGCCACCAGCAAGGGTCCGGTGGAGCGTCAGGTGGTGCGTATCATCACCCCCGGCACCATCAGCGACGAAGCCCTGCTCGATGAGCACCGCGACAACCTGCTGGCTGCAGTCCTCGGTGATGAGCGCCTGTTTGGTCTGGCCGTGCTGGACATCACCAGCGGCCGCTTCAGCGTGCAGGAGATCAAGGGCTGGGAAAACCTGCTGGCCGAACTGGAGCGCCTCAGCCCCGCCGAACTGCTGATCCCGGACGACTGGCCGCAGGGCCTGCCCGCCGAGAAGCGCAAGGGCTCGCGCCGCCGCGCCCCCTGGGATTTCGACCGCGACAGCGCCTTCAAGAGCCTGTGCCAGCAATTCAGCACCCAGGATCTGAAAGGCTTCGGCTGCGAGAACCTGACCCTGGCCATCGGCGCCGCCGGCTGCCTGCTCAGCTATGCCAAGGAAACCCAGCGCACCGCCCTGCCCCACCTGCGCAGCCTGCGTCACGAGCGCCTGGACGACACGGTGATCCTCGATGGTGCCAGCCGCCGCAACCTGGAGCTGGACATCAACCTCGCCGGCGGCCGCGACAACACCCTGCAATCGGTGATGGATCGCTGCCAGACCGCCATGGCCAGCCGCCTGCTGGGCCGTTGGCTGAACCGTCCGTTGCGTGACCGCGCGGTGCTGGAGGCACGCCAGGACGCCATCGCCCGCCTGCTCGATGGCTATCGCTTCGAAACGCTGCAGCCGCAGCTCAAGGAAATCGGCGACCTGGAGCGCATACTCGCCCGTATCGGCCTGCGCAACGCCCGCCCACGCGACCTTGCCCGCCTGCGCGACGCCCTGGCGGCACTGCCCGAGCTGCAGTTGGCGATGACCTCGCTGGATACCCCGCACCTGCAACAGCTGGCCAACAGCATCTCCACCTACCCGGAGCTGGCCGACCTGCTGGCCCGCGCCATCATCGACAACCCGCCGGCGGTGATCCGTGACGGCGGCGTGCTGAAGACCGGCTATGACGCCGAGCTGGACGAACTGCAGGCCATGAGCGAGAACGCCGGACAGTTCCTCATGGATCTGGAAGCGCGGGAGAAGGAGCGCACCGGCCTGGCCAACCTCAAGGTCGGCTACAACCGCGTGCACGGCTACTTCATCGAACTGCCGACCAAGCAGGCCGAGTCGGCGCCGGCTGACTACATCCGCCGGCAGACACTCAAAGGTGCCGAGCGCTTCATCACCCCCGAACTGAAAGAGTTCGAGGACAAAGCGCTGTCGGCCAAGAGCCGCGCCCTGGCCCGCGAAAAGATGCTCTACGACGAGTTGCTCGAGCGCCTGATCGGCCATCTGGCGCCGCTGCAGGACAGTGCCGCAGCCCTCGCCGAACTGGACGTGCTGAGCAACCTGGCAGAGCGCGCGCTGAATCTCGACCTGAACCGCCCACGCTTCGTCGACGAACCGTGCATGCGCATCGACCAGGGCCGTCACCCGGTGGTCGAGCAGGTGCTAACCACGCCCTTCGTGGCCAACGACCTGGATCTCGACGACAACCGGCGCATGCTGGTCATCACCGGGCCGAACATGGGTGGTAAATCCACCTACATGCGCCAGACCGCACTGATCGTGCTGCTGGCCCATATCGGCAGCTTCGTGCCGGCGGCGGCCTGCGAACTGTCGCTGGTCGACCGCATCTTCACCCGTATCGGCTCCAGCGATGACCTGGCCGGCGGCCGCTCCACCTTCATGGTGGAGATGAGCGAAACCGCCAACATTCTGCACAACGCCAGCGAGCGCAGCCTCGTGCTGATGGACGAGGTCGGACGTGGCACCAGCACCTTCGACGGCCTGTCGCTGGCCTGGTCGGCGGCCGAGCACCTGGCGCGCCTGCGCGCCTTCACCCTGTTCGCCACCCACTATTTCGAGCTGACCGTGCTGCCGGAAAGCGAGCCGGTGGTAGCCAACGTGCACCTCTCGGCCACCGAGCACAACGAGCGTATCGTCTTCCTCCACCACGTTCAGCCAGGCCCCGCGAGCCAGAGCTACGGCCTGGCCGTAGCGCAACTGGCTGGTGTACCCGGCACGGTGATCAGCCGCGCACGCGAGCACCTGGCACGCCTGGAGGCCACCAGCCTGCCGCACGATCTGCCACGCCAGGCGCCCGGCCAGCCGCAAGCGCCGATGCAGAGTGACCTGTTCGCCAGCGTGCCGCACCCACTGCTGGAGCAATTGCACAAGATCAACCCGGATGATCTGACTCCGCGCAAGGCGCTGGAGCTGTTATATACATGGAAGACGCAGATCTAACGTTCAATACAACAAACTGCTAGAATCGCGCGCAATTTTACGACCGCCCGGTTTACAGCCTGAGCCGCGGCCACATACAGAGCGCCTGACAGCCCTTCACAGAAAGGGCCCAGGCCGCCGCCCGAGGAGAGAATCAGACATGACCTTCGTCGTCACCGACAACTGCATCAAGTGCAAATACACCGACTGTGTGGAAGTCTGCCCGGTCGACTGCTTCTACGAAGGCCCGAACTTCCTGGTCATTCACCCGGATGAGTGCATTGATTGCGCCTTGTGCGAGCCGGAGTGCCCTGCGCAAGCGATCTTCTCGGAAGACGAGGTACCGGAAGATCAGCAGGAGTTCATCGAGCTGAACGCTGATCTGGCCGAAGTATGGCCGAACATCACCGAGAAGAAAGATGCACTGCCGGACGCCGAAGAGTGGGATGGCGTGAAGGACAAGCTGCAACACCTCGAGCGCTGAGTTCGCCTGGAAACACGAAGACCCGCCAAGTGCGGGTCTTTTTCTTACAGGCTCCGGGCCGACTGCCCGCCGCCAGGTTGGCGGCCACAAACAGCACGCGCAAAAAAAGGGGCGGCTTGCGCCGCCCACTTTTATTCCCTAATCCCTTTATTTCCCAACCCATCATCCTGATGAATCGCTTCTTGCGATGTTCCTGATCATCATCCTGATGACCTGTGCTTGTCCCTGAGCACGGATTCGATATTAGCCGCTACAGGATGCAATACAACCCGAGTGAATCGCCCCCAAAGGGTTCACACTCAATCCATCTATTCTTTAAAAATCATTTAAAAACATATAGTTAACAAAGCATCCAGGTAAAGAAAGCAGGTTATCCCCCAAGCGTCCAGCACAAACACTGACAACACCTGTAAGCGATGACTTACATGGGTTCGCATAAAAAACCCGGCCGGAGCCGGGTTCATGATCGAAGCGAAACCTCACTGGAACAAGGCGTCACTGGACAAGCCGTTCTTCTCCAGGATTTCCCGCAAACGCTTGAGCGCCTCAACCTGAATCTGCCGCACCCGCTCGCGGGTCAGGCCGATCTCCTGCCCCACTTCTTCAAGGGTACAACTTTCATGGCCGCGCAGACCGAAGCGGCGCACAACGACTTCCCGTTGTTTGTCGGTCAGGTCGGAGAGCCACTGATCGATGCTCTGCGACAGATCATCGTCCTGCAACAGTTCGCAGGGATCGGTCGGGCGATCATCGGTCAGGGTGTCGAGCAGCGTCTTGTCCGAATCCGGACCGAGCGAGACGTCCACCGAGGACACTCGTTCGTTGAGGCCGAGCATGCGCTTGACCTCGCCCACCGGTTTTTCCAGCAGGTTGGCAATTTCTTCCGCAGAAGGCTCATGGTCAAGCTTCTGGGTCAGTTCACGAGCTGCACGTAGGTATACGTTGAGCTCCTTGACCACATGAATCGGCAAACGGATGGTTCGCGTCTGGTTCATGATGGCGCGTTCGATGGTCTGGCGGATCCACCAGGTTGCATAGGTCGAGAAACGGAACCCCCGCTCCGGATCGAATTTTTCCACGGCGCGAATCAAGCCGAGGTTGCCCTCCTCGATCAGATCGAGCAGAGAGAGACCACGGTTGACGTAACGCCGAGCGATCTTCACGACCAGGCGCAGGTTGCTCTCGATCATGCGTTTGCGCCCGGCAGGATCGCCCTTCTGCGCCAGACGCGCGAAGTGCACTTCCTCTTCGGGAGTGAGCAAGGGAGAGAAACCGATTTCGTTGAGGTAAAGCTGAGTGGCGTCTAGCGCCCGGGTGTAGTCGATGTATTTGTGCTGCTTGGAGGGGGTGGCGTTCTTGGCCTTGGTACGTGCGACCGGTGCTTCCACCTCATCGCCCTGAACCTCGCCGAAAACGATGCCTGGCTCCATGAGGAGCAGTTCATCGTCGACGTCAAACTCCGGCGCTTCTTTTTTGATGAGAGCCATTGTTGTTGTCCCTAGCTGAGTTCGACAACAGACTCTGGCGGAACCGTCCTGGCCACACCTGAGCCCGTCCCTCCTACGTGATGGAACGGGTCAGCGACGGATCAACGACGTGGCAGATATTGCAGCGGATCGACAGGTTTACCTTGGCGGCGAATCTCGAAGTGCAGCTTCACCCGGTCGGCCCCTGTGGACCCCATTTCGGCAATACTTTGCCCGGCTTTGACCTGCTGCCCCTCCCGTACCAACAACCTGCGGTTATGACCGTAAGCACTTACGTAGGTATCGCTGTGTTTGATGATGATCAACTCGCCGTAGCCCCGCAAACCACTCCCGGCGTACACCACTGATCCATCAGACGCAGCTAAAACAGGCTGGCCTAATTGCCCTGCGATATCAATGCCTTTATTCAAACTACCGTTTGAGGAGAAACGACTGATCACTGTGCCCTCGGTTGGCCAGGACCACCCACTGGCCGAGCGACTTACCGGCGTTACTGGCGTAGTCGCTGGCGTGTTGGCTACTGGCGGACGGGCGGGCTGAGTTGCAGGCGGCGCAGTCACGGCAACCGGCGGACGACTGGGCACTGGCTGAGTGACAACGGGCGAGGTGGCCACAGGCGGTGTAGAAACGACCGGCTGACTGCTGCCCACCGGGCGGTTGTCGAAACGGATCGTCTGACCCACGCGGATCAGATAGGGGTCGCGCAAACCGTTATGAGCAGCGAGTGCCTTCCAATCCCAGCCGAAACGAAAGGCGATCGAATAGAGGGTATCGCCACGCTGCACCACATAGTGACCATCACGTACGGGCTGACGCTGAACCACAGGGGCACGACCCTGGTTCTGGCCACGGTCGACCACCTGTACGCCACCCGGTGGCGAACTGACGCAACCGGCCAACGCGGAGGCGGCAAGCATGGCGAGCGGCAGGCGAAACGCTGCAACTGCGCGGACTAGCACGTGAAGGACGGTGAAACTCACCCAACTGCTCCCTGAATGATTCCGAGTACGGCGCCCATTGTGCCGTATTTATTCGGTGCGACCAGTATCGAGCGCCTGACGACCAGCCAGCCACTCCAGGCCCAGCACCAAGGCGATACCGCCGATTGCCAATACCACGGCAAGCAAGAGCTGTGGGTCCTGGCCACTGATTTCTGCAAAATGCCCCGGTAGCAGATTGCTCTGCAGCAGCGGCACCTGCTCACCTTTACTGTCGATACGCCAGCTCAGGGTCTCCTTCCAGGGCCAGACCTTGTTCAGCGAACCCAGCATCAGCCCGACCAGAAACGCCAGACTGAGGTCACGCCAACGTGACAGCAGCCAACTGAGCAGACGCGCGAAACTGAGAATGCCAACCAGGCAGCCGCTGGCGAACACCGCCATAACCAGCAGATCGAGATCCTTGACCGCCCCCAGCACCACCGAGTAAAGCCCGAGCAGAAGCAGGATGAAGCTGCCCGAGATACCCGGCAGAATCATCGCGCAGATGGCGATGGCACCGGCCAGGAACAGGGTTGGCAGATCACTACCCCACTGCATCGGAGCGGCAACGGTGATCCAGTAGGCGAAAGCCAAGCCAAGCAGAAAACTCACCGCCCGGCTCCAGTTCCAGCGAATGATCTCTCGCCCGACCATATAGGTAGACACCAGAATCAGGCCGAAGAAGAACGACCATACCGGAATCGGATGGTACTCAAGCAGATAGGTGATCAGCCGCGCGAGTGTGAGAATGCTGGTCAGGATGCCGCACAGCAGCACCAGCAGGAATGTCGCGTTGGCCATCTGCCAGGCATCCTTGATGCGGCCCCGCAGCAGCAGCAGGAACGCTTCGGGAATGCTGGCGATGGAGCGCAGCAGCTCGTCATAGATGCCACTGATAAAAGCGATGGTGCCGCCGGAAACGCCGGGCACGACATCTGCAGCGCCCATCGCCAAGCCCTTGGCATAGAGCAGAAAATATTTCTTCATGGATCCTTCCGCTGCGAAAAAGCGATCAAGCCAGCGGCCCGTTGAGTAGCGGCACGAAGCGCACCGCATCGAGCACGTGACGGGAAAAACCACCCTCTTCACGCACGATCAGCAGCAGTTGCTGCACATCACCGCTACCAACCGGAATGACCAGACGTCCGCCTGGAGCCAGTTGATCGAGCAAGGCCTGCGGCACTTGCGCTGCGGCGGCGGTGACGATGATGCCGTTGTACGGACCGAGCGCGTTCCAACCTTCCCAGCCATCACCCCAGCGAAAGACCACGTTGCGCAGCTTGAGTTCGGCCAGACGCTCCTTGGCGCGATCCTGCAGCACCTGAATACGCTCGACCGAAAACACTCGCTCGACCAATTGCGCCAGCACGGCGGTCTGGTAACCAGAACCGGTACCGATTTCCAGCACCTTGTCCAGCGGGCCCGCCGCCAACAGCAGCTCGGTCATGCGCCCAACCATGTATGGCTGGGAAATGGTCTGGTTATGGCCGATGGGCAGCGCGGTGTCTTCATAGGCGCGGTGCGCCAGGGCTTCGTCGACGAACAGATGACGCGGCGTACGGCGGATCACTTCCAGTACCCGCGCGTTGGACAGCCCTTCCTCATAGAGACGCTGGATCAATCGTTCGCGGGTGCGCTGCGAGGTCATGCCGATCCCGCTGCGCTGCATCTCGTCCTGTCCACGCATCAGAAGATGCCCTCCAGCCAGCCATCCATAGTTTCAAGGGCCTCATTGAACGTGCGATCGAGCCGTAGCGGCGTGATCGATACATAACCTTGCATCACGGCATGAAAATCGGTGCCCTGACTGCCATCCTCGACATCACCGGCGGCGGCAATCCAGTAACCTTCCTTGCCACGCGGGTTGACCACCTTGACCGGCGCCGCCGCACGCGCGCGATGACCGAGTCGGGTCAGCTGCACACCACGAATATGTTCCAGCGGCAGGTTCGGCACGTTGATGTTGAGTACGGTACGCGGCGGCAGTTCGAGTCGCTCGTGCGCCTCCACCAGCTTGCGGGCGAAGTAGGCCGCAGTCGGCAGATTGTCGGGGAGACGCGACAGCAGCGAGAAAGCGAACGCTGGCTTGCTGAGGAAACGTCCTTCGAGCGCGGCGGCGACGGTGCCGGAATAGAGCACGTCATCACCGAGGTTAGCCCCCAGGTTGATGCCGGAGACGACCATATCCGGGGTCTGCTCGAGCAGACCGTTGAGCCCCAGGTGCACGCAATCGGTCGGCGTACCATTGAGGCTGATGTAACCATTGGCCAGGGCCATGGGATGCAGCGGACGATCGAGCGTCAGCGCACTGCTGGCACCGCTCCTGTCTTCGGCTGGGGCGATCACCACGCAATCGGCATAGTCGGCCAGCGCTTGGTGCAACGCAGCGATACCGGGCGCGTTCACCCCGTCGTCGTTGGAAATCAGAATTCGCATGGAGTATCCGTCTGCCCTGCTGGCACCAGATCGAGCAATTCGCGCACCACCACGGTGGCGAAACACCCGGCCGGCAGGACGAATGCAAGTTGCAGAATATCGGGTTCGGGATAATGCCATGACAGGCCGCCGATGGGGAGGCGCAGAATTCGCCGTTCGTGCGCCATGTCCGCCTTGATCAGCCATTGCACCAGTTGCGCAACCTCATCGGCTACTTCCTGCTCCAGCTGTCGGGTCTCACCAGCGGTCGGCAAAGGCCCGTCGCCCCACAGCGGCCCGGTGGGATGCAGGTCAAGAATGGCCAGGCGCGGGTCAATGCACTCGGCCTCACCGGCCATGAAGAAACTGCGGCTGGCAGTGAAGGCCAGCAAGTCACCGATCTGCACCTGGTTCCAGGTGCCAGCAGCCACGCGCTTGGCCAACACTTGATTGAACAGATAGCTGCGTGCCGAAGAGAGCAGTCGCGAGCGCAGGTTGCGCTGCACCGGCAACTCCAGGCGCGCGGCAAAATCGCGGGCCTGCTCGACATTGCCTCCATCGAAGCCAAAACGCTGCAAGCCGAAGTAATTGGGCACGCCTTGCGCGGCGATACGCTGCAGGCGCTGCTCCAGGGCATCGCGATCCGCTTCGAGGGCAGTCAGGCGCAAGGTGAAACCATTGGCGGCATGGGCGCCACGCTGCAATTTGCGGTTGTGCCGCTGGCTGCGCTGGATGACCAGATCATCGCCCTGCGCAGCCGCCAGATCGGGATCGGCCTTGCCCGGCAGGTGCAGGCTGAACCACTGGCGGGTCAGCGCCTGACGATCCTTGAGTCCCGCGTAACTGACCGCCTTGAGCGGCAGGCCGGCAGCGCGGGCGATACGCCGAGCGGCCTCCTCGGTATTCAGGCCGCGTTTTTCCACCCATAGCCAGAGGTGCTCACCCTGGCCAGTGAGCGGGATGTCGAGCACCTCGTCGACCTGGAAGTCCTCGGCCGTGGCCTTGAGCACCGCGCGCCCACAGGCCTCGCCGTGGGCGCGCGGCCCGAGCAGTTGCAGCTCGTTCATGCCTTGACCAGCAGGGCCACGGCGTGCACCGCGATACCTTCCTCACGCCCGGTGAAACCCAGCTTCTCGGTGGTGGTGGCCTTGACGTTGACCTGATCCAGCTCGATGCCCAGATCCTCGGCAATGCGCTCGCGCATGCTCTGAATGTGCGGAGCCATCTTCGGCGCCTGGGCGATGATAGTGGCGTCGACGTTACCCACCGCGTAGCCCTTGCCCCGCACCAGGCCCATCACATGGCGCAGCAGGGCGCGGCTGTCAGCGCCCTTGAAGGTCGGATCGGTATCGGGGAAGTGCTTGCCGATATCGCCCAGCGCCACGGCGCCAAGCAGCGCATCACTCAGGGCGTGCAGCAGCACATCACCGTCGGAGTGAGCGACAAGACCGAATTTATGGGGAATCCGTACGCCGCCGAGGGTGATGAAATCGCCTTCGCCGAAGCGGTGTACGTCATAGCCATGACCGATACGCATAAAGAACAACGCCCTGAAAAAGTCAGGGCGTGATTCTAACCGCATTGCCCCGTAGCCCGGATGAAATCCGGGGAGCGAATTTCCCGGATTTCATCCGGGCTACGACTACCGCAAAGCGGCAGCGTGATGACGCAGGTGATCGTCGATGAAGCTGGCGATGAAGTAGTAGCTGTGGTCATAGCCCGGCTGCATGCGCAGCGTCAGCGGATGAGCGGCCGTCTTGGCAGCAGCCTGCAACGCCTGCGGCTTGAGCTGGCCTTCGAGAAAATCGTCACGATCGCCCTGATCGACCAGGATCGGCAGTTTCTCGCTGGCTTCGGCGATCAGCACGCTGGCATCCCACTCACGCCAACGCGAACGCTCCTCGCCCAGGTACAGGGAAAAGGCCTTCTCGCCCCACGGGCAGTTCATCGGATTGCTGATCGGTGAGAACGCCGATACCGACTGATAACGCCCCGGATTCTTCAGCGCACAGATCAACGCACCGTGACCGCCCATGGAATGGCCGGCGATGCCGCGCTTGTCCGAGACGGGGAAGTTGGCCTCGATCAGCGCCGGCAACTCCTGCACCACGTAGTCGTACATGCGGTAGTGCCGCGCGAAGGGCTCCTGGGTGGCATTGACATAGAAGCCTGCACCCAGACCGAAGTCATAGGCGCCGTTGGCGTCATCGGCCACGCCCTCGCCACGCGGGCTGGTGTCCGGCGCGATGATGATCAACCCCAGTTCGGCTGCCATGCGCTGAGCGCCAGCCTTCTGCATGAAGTTCTCGTCGGTGCAGGTCAACCCGCTCAGCCAGTACAGCACCGGCAGCTTGGCGCCCTGCTCGGCCTGAGGCGGCAGATAGACGGCGAACACCATGTCGCAGTTGAGGCTGCTGGAGCGATGGCGGTAGCGCTTGTGCCAGCCGCCGAAACTCTTGTTGCTGGAAACGATTTCGAGGGTCATGACCACTCCGTAGGGTGCGCCATGCGCACCAAGAGTTAACGGTGCGCGCAGCCTAGGCGGCCCCGCACACCCTACGAAAGAATCCGCACGACCATCAGCCGTGCGGCGCGCCATCAGAAATGGATGACGGTGCGAATGCTCTTACCCTCGTGCATCAGCTCGAACGCTTCGTTGATCTGATCCAGTCCCATGTTGTGGGTGATGAAGGTATCCAGCGGAATCTCGCCGCTCTGCGCCTTCTCGACATAGCTCGGCAGCTCGGTACGACCCTTGACGCCACCGAAGGCACTGCCGCGCCACACGCGACCGGTCACCAGCTGGAATGGGCGGGTGCTGATCTCGGCACCAGCCGGCGCGACGCCAATGATGGTCGACTCGCCCCAGCCCTTGTGGCAGCACTCCAGCGCGGCGCGCATCAGTTGCACGTTGCCGATGCACTCGAAGCTGTAGTCGACACCACCGTCGGTCATCTCGACGATGACTTCCTGGATCGGCTTGCTGTGATCCTTCGGATTGACAAAGTCGGTAATGCCCAGCTCACGTGCCACGGCTTCCTTGGCCGGATTGATATCGATGCCGATGATGCGCGAAGCCTTGGCCATCTTGGCGCCGATGATGGCAGCCAGGCCGATACCGCCCAGGCCGAAGATGGCCACAGTAGAGCCCTCGGTGACCTTGGCGGTGTTGAGCACGGCACCGATACCGGTGGTCACGCCACAACCGAGCAGGCAGACCTTCTCCAGCGGCGCCTCCTTGGGGATCTTGGCCAAGGAGACTTCCGGCAGCACGGTGTACTCGGAGAAGGTCGAGCAGCCCATGTAGTGATAGATCGGCTCGCCGTTGTAGGAGAAGCGGCTGGTACCGTCAGGCATCAGACCCTTGCCCTGGGTGGCGCGCACCGAGCTGCACAGGTTGGTCTTGTTGGATTTGCAGAATTTGCACTCGCCGCACTCGGCGGTGTACAGCGGGATCACGTGGTCGCCGACCGCCAGCGAGGTGACGCCCTCACCCACTGCCTCGACGATGCCACCACCTTCGTGACCGAGAATGCAGGGGAACACGCCCTCGCTGTCCTGGCCGGACAGGGTGTAGGCGTCGGTGTGACAGACGCCGGTCGCGACGATACGCACCAGCACCTCGCCGGCCTTGGGCGGCGCCACATCGACTTCGACGATTTTCAGGGGTTCATTCGGGGCGAAGGCGACGGCGGCACGAGACTTGATCATGACAGTTCTCTCAGGGGCAGCATGGACAGTGGCCGGCAGTCTAGTTCATGTCCAATACGAGATAATCAGCAGAAGAGCAAAACATTATTGCTGTACAGGGATAATATTGGGTCTCCTTACATTGCCCGCAAGCGGGCTCCTACAGGGGCAGCCGGATGCAATCGGCAGCACAGGAGAAGAAGCATCGATGAATCGCTGGGAAGGACTCGACGAATTCGTTGCCGTCGCCGAATGCGGGCAATTCAGTGCCGCCGCCGAGCGCCTGGGATTGTCCACCTCGCAGGTCAGCCGCCAGGTCGCACGCCTGGAAGAGCGCCTGCAGAGCCGCCTGTTCTACCGCAGCACCAGACGGGTCGCGCTGACCGAGGCCGGCCAGTTGTTTCTACAACACTGCCAGCGCCTGCAGGATGCCCGCGAAGAAGCGCTGCGAGCAGTCGGTGATCTCGGCGCTGAACCCAAGGGGCTGTTGCGCATGACCTGTGCGGTGGCTTACGGCGAGCGCTTCATCGTACCGCTGGTCAACGACTTCATGGCGCGGCATCCGCAATTGCGCGTGGAGATCGAACTGTCCAACCGTCAGCTCGACATGCTGCACGAAGGCCTGGACCTGGCCATCCGCCTGGGGCGCCTGCAGGACTCGCGTCTGATGGCCGCACGCCTGGCACCTCGCGAAATGTACCTGTGCGCAGCCCCCGAGTATCTGCAGCGCTACGGGCGTCCGCACTCGTTATCCGAGCTAGCCCGACACAACTGCCTGGTAGGTAGCAGCGACCACTGGAGCTTTGCCCAGAACGGCCGTGAAACCCAGGTGCGCATACAGGGTAACTGGCGTTGCAATAGCGGCCAGGCCGTGCTCGACGCAGCGCTGCGCGGTTTTGGGCTGTGTCAGTTGCCGGACTATTACGTATTGGAACACCTGCGCAGCGGCCGGCTGATCTCCCTGCTGGAGCAGCACCGCCCACCCAACACAGCCGTCTGGGCACTCTATCCGCAGCAGCGACATCTCTCGCCCAAGGTCCGTCAGTTGATCGACTCGCTGCGCCACGGGCTCAGCCAACGCGTCGAATACCTCGATCACTCCTGAGGTTCTGCAACAACCTTGTCACCCAGCTGAACGGTCATGGAATGTCACAAGTCGGGGCGAAACTTGGGCGAGACGACCGCGTCACAACCCATGCACCCCGCCCAAACGGGGCCTCACGAACTCAGCTACATGAGGACATGGTTATGCAGGTTCTGGTCAACAGTGGTAAGCACGTCACCTCCTCGATGGACTTCAAGGACGACATTCGCAGTCGCATCCGGGACAAGCTCCAGCGCTACGAGGACCACCTAACCCGGATCGAAATTCATCTCTCCGACGAGAACGCGCTCAAGAGTGGCCCACAGGACAAGCGCTGCAAGGTCGAGGCGCGGATGAAGGGACGCGATCCGCTGACGGTCTCCCACGATGCCAGCGAACTGCAGCAGGCGATCGACGGCGCCATGAACAAGCTGACCAACGCGCTGGATCGCAACCTGGGCAAAGATGCCAAGCGCTGGACACACTGATGCGACAGTTCTAGTTCAACGGCCTTGCGGCCATATGGACTGTAGATAATGCAGATCTTCCGGGCGGGTGACCTTGAGGTTGTCCGCCCGGCCTTCGATGAGCCGGGGCGACTGCCCTGCCCACTCCATGGCCGAGGCTTCATCGGTCACGGCCACACCTTCTTCCAGCGCTTGCGCCAGTGCCTCGCGTAACGCCCCCAGGCGGAACATCTGCGGTGTGTAGGCCTGCCAGATCACGCTACGATCCACGGTCTCCAACACTCGACCATCGCTGCCGACACGCTTGAGCGTATCGCGCACCGGCACCGCCAGCAGGCCGCCGACCGGATCATCGGTCAGACTGTCCAGTAGGCGATCCAGGTCCGCAGGGGTGAGATTGGGACGCGCGGCGTCGTGCACCAGCACCCAATCATCGCTATCGGCACCACCGGCCAGTAACGAGTCCAGCCCGGCCAGCACCGAGTCGGCGCGCTCACGCCCGCCAGGCGCACGGCGGATGCGCAGATCACGCGCCAGTGGCAGCTGCGGCCAGAACGGGTCATCCACGGCAACGCATACCACCGCGCCCAACAGGCCGGGATGATCGAGAAAACAATGCAGGGTATGTTCGAGAATGCAGCGGCCGGCGATCTGCAGGTACTGCTTGGGGCGGTCGGCGGCCATCCGCGCGCCGACGCCAGCGGCCGGGATCACCAGCCAGAATTTCGTGGTCATTCGGTCAGCAGATAGAGGGTTTCACCCTCTTTGAGCATGCCCAACTCGTGACGCGCGCGCTCTTCCACGGTTTCCATACCGCGCTTGAGCTCCATCACCTCGGCCTCGAGGATACGATTGCGCTCCAGCAACCGCTCGTTCTCGCCCTCCTGTTCGGCGATCTGCTGTTGCAGACGGCTGGCAGCAGCCAGGCTGCCGTCGCCAATCCACAGTCGATACTGCAGACCGACCAGCAACAGGATCAGCACGATAAACAGCCAATACGGACTACGCATGGAGCGGCTCGCAGATTGAGTCATCGGCATGGTAGGGGCTGCGTTCATGCTTGAAAAGAAGCCGTCTGATGAGTGACATGGGGTTTCGGTACCTGCATCCGTGCATTGGTTCCCTGGGATCGACGAAGCGTCCACGAAAAAGGCCATGCCCGCAATGACGCAGCCTTTGTAGGAGCGGCTTCAGCCGCGAAAATTCGCGGATAAATCCGCTCCTACAGCATGCAGCACCAACGCTGGGATAACCACGAAAAAGGGCGACTTGCGTCGCCCTTTTCAGTCTACACGACGGTTAGCCGCGGAACTCGGCACGGCCCCTGTAGGGAGCCTTGCCACCCAGCTGCTCTTCGATACGCAGCAGCTGGTTGTACTTGGAAACGCGGTCGGAACGGCACAGCGAACCGGTCTTGATCTGACCGGCGGCAGTACCCACGGCCAGGTCGGCGATGGTGCTGTCCTCGGTTTCGCCACTGCGGTGCGAGATCACGGCGGTGAAGCCAGCAGCCTTGGCCATCTGGATGGCTTCCAGGGTCTCGGTCAGCGAGCCGATCTGGTTGAACTTGATCAGGATCGAGTTGCCGATCTTCTCGTCGATGCCGCGCTTGAGGATCTTGGTGTTGGTGACGAACAGGTCGTCGCCAACCAGCTGTACCTTGGCACCGATCTTGTCGGTCAGGACTTTCCAGCTGGCCCAGTCGGACTCGTCCATGCCGTCTTCGATGGAGATGATCGGATAACGCTCGGTCAGGCCCGCCAGGTAGTCGGCGAAACCTTCACCGCTGAATACCTTGCCTTCGCCGGCCAGGTCGTATTGACCGTCCTTGTAGAACTCGCTCGATGCGCAGTCCAGCGCCAGGGTCACGTCGTCACCCAGCTTGTAGCCGGCGTTGGCAACGGCTTCGGCGATGGCGGCCAGAGCGTCTTCGTTGGAGGCCAGGTTCGGCGCGAAGCCGCCTTCGTCACCCACAGCGGTGTTCAGGCCACGGGCCTTGAGCACGGCCTTGAGGTGATGGAAGATCTCGGCGCCCATGCGCAGCGCCTCGGCAAAGCTCGATGCGCCAACCGGCTGCACCATGAACTCCTGGATGTCGACGTTGTTATCGGCATGCTCGCCGCCGTTGATGATGTTCATCATCGGCACCGGCATGGAGTACACGCCCGGGGTGCCGTTCAGATCAGCGATGTGCGCGTACAGCGGCACGCCCTTGGCCTGGGCAGCGGCCTTGGCGGCAGCCAGGGACACGGCGAGGATGGCGTTGGCGCCCAGCTTGGCCTTGTTCTCGGTACCGTCGAGTTCGATCATCGCGCGGTCCAGGGCCTGTTGATCGGTCGCGTCCTTGCCCAGCAGCAGGTCACGGATCGGGCCGTTGATGTTGGCGACGGCTTTCAGCACGCCCTTGCCTAGGTAACGGCTCTTGTCGCCGTCACGCAGCTCCAGCGCTTCGCGCGAGCCGGTGGAAGCGCCGGACGGAGCGCACGCGCTGCCGACGATACCGCCTTCCAGAATTACATCCGCTTCCACGGTGGGGTTGCCGCGGGAGTCGAGAACCTCACGACCCTTGATGTCGACGATCTTTGCCATTCTTGATAACGCTCCAAAGGTTGACGATAAGACGGCAGCAGCAGGCTGCACTGGGCCGTCGCTGCCGGAGGGCAGATCGACGGCTCACTCTGACTCACGGGTCAGGGGGATTTTTCTCGGGCGGCACTTTACCGGATTACGACCGGCTCAGGCAGTCTCGATCGGCGGAAAACTCTTGATCAGGTCATCCAGCTGCTTGAGCTGAGTGAGGAACGGCTCCAGCTTGTTCAGGCGCAGGGCGCATGGACCGTCGCACTTGGCGTTTTCCGGATCCGGATGGGCTTCGAGGAACAGGCCTGCCAGGCCCTGGCTCATGCCGGCCTTGGCCAGATCGGTAACCTGGGCGCGGCGACCGCCAGCAGAGTCGGCGCGGCCACCCGGCATCTGCAGGGCGTGGGTCACGTCGAAAAACACCGGGTACTCGAACTGCTTCATGATGCCGAAGCCGAGCATGTCCACCACCAGGTTGTTGTAACCGAAGGAGCTGCCGCGCTCGCAAAGGATCAACTGATCATTACCAGCCTCTTCACACTTGGTGAGGATGTGCTTCATTTCCTGCGGAGCGAGGAACTGCGCCTTCTTGATGTTGATCACCGCGCCGGTTTTGGCCATGGCCACCACCAGATCGGTCTGCCGCGAGAGGAAGGCCGGCAACTGGATGATGTCGCACACCTCGGCCACTGCAGCCGCCTGGTGCGGTTCGTGAACGTCGGTGATCACCGGCACGCCGAAGGTCTTCTTCACTTCCTCGAAGATCTTCATGCCCTCTTCCAGGCCCGGGCCGCGGAAGGAGGTGATGGAAGAGCGATTGGCCTTGTCGAAGCTGGCCTTGAACACGTAGGGGATGCCGAGCTTCTCGGTCACCCGCACGTATTCCTCGCAAGCCTGCATGGCCAGGTCGCGCGACTCGAGCACGTTGATGCCACCGAACAGCACGAACGGCTTGTCGTTGGCGATCTCGATGCCGCGAACCTTGATGATCTTCTGTGCCATGCGTTAAGCCTTCTTCGCTTTCTGCGCCAGCGCAGCGTTGACGAAACCGCTGAACAGCGGGTGACCGTCACGCGGCGTTGAAGTGAATTCCGGGTGGAACTGGCAAGCGACGAACCACGGATGATCCGGCGCCTCGACCACTTCCACCAGCGCGCCGTCGCCGGAACGACCGGTGACCTTCAGGCCTGCCTCGGTCAGTTTCGGCAGCAGGTTGTTGTTCACCTCGTAACGGTGACGGTGACGCTCGACGATCACGTCCTTGCCGTAGCAGTCATGCACCAGCGAACCGACCTGCAGCTGGCAATCCTGCGCCCCCAGGCGCATGGTGCCGCCCAGATCGGAGCTCTCGCTACGCTGCTCGACGCTGCCTGCGGCATCCTGCCACTCGGTAATCAGACCCACTACCGGGTGAGCGCTGGCCATGTCGAATTCGGAAGAGTTGGCGTCGGTCCAGCCCACCACATTGCGGGCGTACTCGATCACTGCCACCTGCATGCCGAGACAGATACCCAGGTAAGGGATCTTGTTCTCGCGGGCGTACTGCACGGTCTTGATCTTGCCTTCCACGCCACGCAGACCGAAGCCGCCCGGCACCAGGATGGCATCGACACCTTCGAGCAGCGCGGTGCCCTGGTTCTCGATGTCTTCGGAGTCGATATAACGCAGGTTGACCTTGGTACGGTTCTGGATGCCGGCATGGCTCATCGCTTCGATCAGCGACTTGTACGCATCGAGCAGCTCCATGTACTTGCCGACCATGGCGATGGTGACTTCTTTTTCCGGGTTGAGCTTGGCATCGACCACGCGATCCCACTCGGAAAGATCGGCGCCGCCACACTCCAGGCCGAAACGCTCGACGACGAAGTCGTCCAGACCCTGGGCATGCAGCACACCCGGAATCTTGTAGATGGTGTCGACGTCTTCCAGGCTGATCACCGCACGCTCTTCGACGTTGGTGAACAGGGCGATCTTGCGCCGCGAGGACACATCGATCGGATGGTCGGAACGGCACACCAGCACGTCCGGCTGCAGGCCGATGGAGCGCAGCTCCTTGACCGAATGCTGGGTCGGCTTGGTCTTGGTCTCGCCAGCGGTGGCGATATACGGCACCAGAGTCAGGTGCATCAGCATGGCGCGCTTGGCACCCACTTCCACACGCAGTTGGCGAATGGCTTCGAGGAACGGCTGCGACTCGATATCGCCGACGGTGCCACCAATTTCCACCAGGGCCACGTCGGCATCGCCGGCGCCCTTGATGATGCGACGCTTGATCTCGTCGGTGATGTGCGGAATCACCTGGATGGTCGCGCCCAGGTAATCACCACGGCGCTCCTTGCGCAGCACATCTTCATACACCCGACCGGTGGTGAAGTTGTTGCTCTTGCTCATCGTGGTACGGATGAAGCGCTCGTAGTGGCCCAGGTCGAGGTCGGTCTCGGCGCCGTCGTGGGTGACGAACACCTCACCGTGCTGGAACGGGCTCATGGTGCCCGGATCGACGTTGATATAAGGGTCCAGCTTGAGCATGGTGACCTTCAGGCCCCGCGCCTCCAGGATGGCCGCCAGTGAAGCCGAGGCGATGCCTTTCCCCAATGAAGAAACAACACCACCCGTGACGAAGATGTAGCGCGTCATGAAAAACCCTAGAAGTCTGCGTTTAAGCGGTCAGTGCCGCCGGGGAAAGCGAAGGAGCGCCATCAGTACGAACAATGGCAAGCTCGCCAAGCTCCCTGAGGGAGTCGGCAAAAGCTGTAGTAAGACGGGAGCGTAGTCTACCCGAAAGGCCTTACCAGCTCAAACCTTGCGCGCCGATAGGCGGCGACCAATGCAGACGCGCCCCGCTGGCCTGTATTTCTGACGACTGCGACAGGTTCGCCACCGCCATCAGCTCATCGCCCTCGAACAGCAACGGCAAGCGTGGGCGCACGAATGCCGGCACGCGCAGCTCGTTGAGCAGACGCTTGAGATCACGCCTGCCTCGCCCCGGCAGCTGCAGCGACTCACCACCCTGGCGGTAACGCAAATACCAGCGACCTTGCGGCAATTCGCCCTGTAGATGCACATGACCATTGCCGGGAAGTTCGACCGACTTGGAAAACGAGTCGCAGGCTAGATCGAGTGGATCGAGCGGCCGCAACCACTCGCCACTGAGCCACCAAAGCCGACCATCGGCACGGTGCAACTCGCCATCGGTCAGCTTCCAGATAGGCGCCGCATCCGTGGCGGCATCACGCAGGTCACACCAGCCGGCCCAGTGATCGCTATCGGGCAGGCGCGTCAGCGGCGCCAGCCAGTGGCGCAGCAGATTACGCTGACGTGCATCGCTCAGAGCGCTCACTGCCGACAGGTCCAGAGACGGTAGAGTCAGCCAGGGGCATGCCGAAACGCCATGAACAGTCGCCAGGTCCATCTCGGCCAGCTCACCCAGCAATTGCTGAGCTTCGCCCAGATACCTGGCGCTACGCGCGATATTTGCCGTGACCTGCGGCCAGCGCTCGGCCAGCAGCGGCAACACCCGCCTGCGCAGGAAATTGCGACTGAAACGTTCGTCGGCATTGCTCGGGTCCTCGATCCAGGCAATGCCATGACTCTGCGCATAGGCCTGCAATTTCGCACGGGAACAGTCGAGTAGCGGCCGCACCAGGCTGCCCTGCCCCAACGGCCGACTGGCCGGCATCGCCGCCAGCCCACGCACGCCGGCACCGCGCAACAGACGAAACAGCAGAGTTTCGGCTTGATCGTCGCGATGCTGGGCACTTAGCAACACTTCGCCCGGTTTCAGCCGCTCGCAGAAAGCCTGGTAACGCGCGCTTCGTGCAGCCTGTTCAAGGCTGGCACTTGGCGTGACCTGAACCCTGACGACTTCGAGAGCAATGCCCAACTGCTCGCAGACACGTGCGCAATGCACAGGCCAGGCGTCGCCGGCCGACTGCAGCCCGTGATGGACATGAATGGCGGACAGCGGCGGCAGCTCCTCGTGCCGCGCCCAGTCGGCGAGCAGATGCAGCAGCACACTGGAATCCAGGCCACCGGAGAAGGCAATACGCCAGGCAGGGGCCGCACGCCAGGGCTGCAGGGCCTGGCGCAGGCGAAGTTCGAGAGCAGTCATCATTCAAGCTTAAACAACAACGGGCCCGAAGGCCCGTTGATATATGCGTAGAAAAGACTCAGGCGATGCCGTAGCTCATCAGACGGTCATAACGACGCTTGAGCAGCGTCTCGGTGTCATGCTTCTGCAGGCTGGCCAGTTGCTTGGTCAGCTCCTGGCGGATCGACTCGGAAGCCGCCGCCGGGTCGCGGTGCGCGCCGCCCAGTGGCTCGGCGATGACCTGATCGACGATGCCCAGATCCTTCAGGCGCTCGGCGGTGATGCCCATGGCCTCGGCAGCGTCCGGCGCCTTCTCGGCAGTACGCCAGAGAATCGAGGCGCAGCCTTCCGGCGAGATCACCGAATAGGTGGAGTACTGCAGCATGTTCAGCTGGTCGCAGACACCGATGGCCAGTGCACCACCGGAACCACCTTCACCGATGACGGTGGCGATGATCGGGGTTTTCAGGCGCGCCATCACACGCAGGTTCCAGGCGATTGCCTCGCTCTGGCCGCGCTCCTCGGCATCGATACCTGGGTAGGCACCGGGGGTGTCGATGAAGGTGAGAATCGGCATCTTGAAGCGTTCGGCCATTTCCATCAGGCGGCAGGCCTTGCGGTAGCCTTCCGGGCGCGGCATGCCAAAATTGCGGCGCACCTTCTCGCGCACCTCACGGCCTTTCTGGTGGCCGATGATCATCACCGGCTGGTCGCCCAGACGGGCAATGCCACCGACGATAGCGGCGTCGTCGGAGAAATGACGATCACCATGCAGTTCGTCGAACTCGGTGAAGATGTGCTGGATGTAATCCAGGGTATACGGGCGGCGCGGATGGCGTGCCAACTGGGCGATCTGCCAACTGGTCAGGTTGCCGAAGATGCTTTCGGTCAGGGTGCTGCTCTTGTCCTGCAGGCGGGCAATCTCATCGCCGATATTCAGCGAGTTGTCGTTACCAACCAGGCGTAGCTCTTCGATCTTGGCTTGCAGGTCGGCGATCGGCTGTTCGAAATCGAGGAAATTCGGGTTCATAGTCATCCGTCTTGCGTCGACGGCCAAGTGGCCGGGGAGCTGTATCCATTAGGCGCCCTACCTTAAGGGATAGGACGCAGCGGGTCGACACCCGCAGGTGTCGATGCCAACACAAAGGGGTATTTTCCCCTCTTGCATCAGCGGTAGTGCAAAAAGACGTTGTCGCGCCCGAACTGGTCACGCAATGCCTGAATCAAAGTGTCGGCCGGGTCGATTCGCCAGGCGTCGCCAAATTGAAGCAAGGCGCGTGCCTCCTCGCCACTGTAGTCCAGCGTCACCGGGCAGGCGCCCTTGTGCTTGCTGCATAGTTCGGCCAGCCAGCGCAGTCGATCACCCTTCAATGCCTCACTGGCGACCTTCACCCGCAGGCTGTCGGCCAGGCCGGTGCGCGCATCTTCCAGGCTCATCACGCGCTTGGCACGCAGGCGCAGGCCACCGGAGAAGTCGTCGTTACTGACTTCGCCCTCGACCACCACCAGCGCATCGTTCTGCAGCAAAGCCTGGTTGCTAGCGAAGGCATCGGCGAACAGCGAGGCCTCGATGCGCCCGGAGCGGTCATCGAGGGTGATGAAGCCCATCTTGTCGCCCTTCTTGTTCTTCATCACCCGCAGGTTGACGATCATCCCAGCGATGGTCTGGGTGTCGCGCGCCGGCTTCAGTTCGACGATGCGCTGACGGGCGAAACGGCGAATCTCACCTTCGTACTCGTCGATGGGGTGGCCGGACAGGTAGATGCCCAGGGTGTCCTTCTCGCCTTTCAGACGCTCCTTGATCGGCAGCTCGCGGGCCTTGCGGTGGTTGGCGTAGACGTCCGCCTCGGGCTCGGCGAACAGACCACCGAACAGATCCATATGGCCGCTCTCGGCGCTGCGCGCGGTCTGCTCGGCGGACTGCACGGCCTCTTCCATGGACGCCAGCAGCACGGCGCGGTTCTTGTCCACGCTGGCCTGGTAGGCTTTGAGCTCGTCCTGATAGTACGGACCAAGACGATCCAGCGCGCCGCTGCGGATCAATGCCTCAAGGGTGCGCTTGTTGATGCGCTTGAGGTCGACACGGTTGCAGAAGTCGAACAGATCCTTGAACGGACCACCTTCGGCGCGACATTCGACGATGGCCTCGACCGGCCCCTCACCTACGCCCTTGACCGCGCCGAGGCCGTAGACGATTCGGCCGTCGTCGTTGACGGTGAACTTGAACTCGGAGACGTTCACATCCGGCGGATCGATGCGCAACTTCATGTTGCGGCACTCTTCCACCAGGATCACCACCTTGTCGGTGTTGTGCATATCCGCCGAGAGCACCGCCGCCATGAACGGCGCCGGGTAATGCGCCTTGAGCCAGGCGGTCTGGTAGGAGACCAGACCGTAAGCGGCCGAGTGCGATTTGTTGAAGCCGTAACCGGCGAATTTTTCCACCAGATCGAAGATGTTGCCCGCCAGGTTGGCGTCGATGCCGTTGCTGGCACAACCTTCGATGAAGCCGCCGCGCTGCTTGGCCATTTCCTCGGGCTTCTTCTTGCCCATGGCACGACGCAGCATGTCCGCCTGCCCAAGGGTGTAGCCACCCATGACCTGGGCGATCTGCATCACCTGCTCCTGATACAGGATGATGCCGTAGGTCGGCTTGAGCACCGGCTCGAGGCCGGCGTACTGGTAATCCGGGTGCGGATAGGACAGCTCGGCGCGGCCGTGCTTACGGTTGATGAAGTCGTCCACCATGCCGGACTGCAGCGGGCCCGGGCGGAACAGCGCCACCAGTGCGATCATGTCTTCCAGGCAGTCGGGCTTGAGCTTCTTGATCAGCTCCTTCATGCCGCGCGATTCAAGCTGGAAGACTGCGGTGGTCTCCGCCTTCTGCAGCATGTCGTAGGTTTTCTTGTCATCCAGCGGGATGAAGTCGATGTTGACCAGCTCCTCATCCGAGGCGCCATCGCGCTTCTGGATGCGGTGGATGGTCTCCATCGCCCACTTGATGATGGTCAGGGTACGCAGACCGAGGAAGTCGAACTTGACCAGCCCGGCCTGCTCGACGTCGTCCTTGTCGAACTGGGTCACCAGGCCACCGCCCTCCTCGTCACAGGCGATCGGCGAGAAGTCGGTGAGCTTGGTCGGCGCGATCACCACACCACCAGCGTGCTTGCCGGTACCGCGCACCACGCCTTCGAGCTTGAGCGACATGTCCCAGATTTCCTGGGCTTCCTCGTCGTTCTTGAGGAACTCGCGTAGCGGCTCCTCCATCTCGTAGGCCTTCTCCAGGGTCATGCCCACTTCGAAGGGGATCATCTTCGACAGACGGTCGGCCAGGCCGTAGGACTTACCCTGCGCCCGGGCGACGTCGCGCACCACCGCCTTGGCCGCCATCGAGCCGAAGGTGATGATCTGGCTCACCGCGTTGCGTCCGTATTTCTCGGCCACGTAGTCGATCACCCGGTCGCGGCCGTCCATGCAGAAGTCGACGTCGAAGTCGGGCATGGAAACCCGCTCGGGGTTGAGGAATCGTTCGAACAGCAGGTCATAGGCCAGCGGGTCGAGGTCAGTGATCTTCAGCACGTAGGCCACCAGCGAACCGGCACCCGAACCACGGCCCGGGCCGACCGGCACGCCGTTGCTCTTGGCCCACTGGATGAAGTCCATCACGATCAGGAAGTAACCGGGGAAACCCATCTGAATGATGATGTCGAGCTCGAAGTTGAGGCGGTCGATATAGACCTGCCTCTTGGCCTCGTAATCCGGCGTATCCTTGGGCAGCAATACCTGGAGACGCTCTTCCAGCCCCTCGAAGGAGGCGTGGCGCAGGTAGTCGTCGATGCCCATGCCATTGGGCGTGGGGAAATCCGGTAGAAAGTATTTGCCGAGTTGCACATCGATGTTGCAGCGCTTGGCAATCTCGACGGTGTTCTCCAGTGCCTCGGGCAGGTCGGAGAACAGCTCCCACATTTCCTCGGCGCTTTTCAGGTACTGCTGATCGGAGTAATGCCGCGGCCGGCGCGGGTCGTCCAGGGTACGGCCTTCACCGATGCAGACGCGGGTTTCATGCGCCTCGAAATCACCCTGCTTGATGAAGCGCACGTCGTTGGTCGCCACCAGCGGCGCCTCGACGCGATCGGCCAGGGCCACGGCGGCGTGCAGGTATTCCTCGTCACCGACGCGGCTGGTGCGCTGCACCTCCAGATAAAAGCGATCCGGGAATACTGCCATCCATTCACGCAGGCGCACTTCGGCCAGCGCTTCGTCACCGGCCAGCAGCGCCTGGCCGACTTCGCCTTCACGCGCGCCGGATAGCGCGATGAGGCCTTCGGCGGCGTCCTTGACCCAGTCACGCTGAATGATCACCAGGTCGTTGCTCTGCCCTTCGGCCCAGCCACGAGAGATCAGTTCGGTAAGGTTGCGGTAGCCCTTGGCGTTCATCGCCAGCAGGGTTAGGCGCGTCAGCGGGCCGTCTTCCTCGGCGCTGGCCATCCAGATATCGGCACCACAGATCGGCTTGACCCCGGCGCCCATGGCCGCCTTGTAGAACTTCACCAGCGAGCACATGTTGCTCATGTCGGTGACTGCAACCGCCGGCATGCCGGCCCCGGCCACGGCCTTGATCAGCGGTTTGACCCGCACCAGGCCATCGACCAGTGAGTATTCGGTGTGCAGACGCAGGTGGACGAAAGCTTGGGTCATGGGCGGCCTTGCAGGTGAAAACGACAAAGCGCGGATTGTAGCCTAAGCGGGTCTGGCTGAGGGCCAGAGGTTCAGACTGTAGCGGCGATACAATCGACAGCTACAGGCTCGAGCAATGCGCGCACCGGTGCGAAGGAACGCCGATGAATAGGCGTCGGCCCCAGGCGCTGCAAGGCTTCTAGGTGAACGGGCGTGGGGTAGCCCTTGTGGCCAGCGATGCCGTAACCGGGATAGAGACGATCCATCTCGAGCATCTCGCGGTCGCGACTGACCTTGGCCAGGATCGAAGCCGCGGCGATAGCCGGAACCCGGCTATCGCCCTTGACCACCGGCGCACTCGGCACCGCCAGCTTTGGACAGCGATTGCCGTCGATCAATGCCAGTCTGGGTGTCACGCTCAGCCCTTCGACGGCGCGCTGCATGGCCAGCATGGTGGCATGCAGGATATTCAACCGATCGATCTCCTCCACCTCGGCGCGGGCGATGCACCAGGCCAGGGCCTTTTCGCGAATCTCGTCGAACAGCACTTCGCGGCGCGCCTCGGAGAGTTTCTTCGAGTCGTTCAGCCCGATGATCGGCCGCGCCGGGTCGAGGATCACCGCAGCCGTGACCACGGCACCGCAGAGCGGGCCACGGCCGACTTCGTCGACACCGGCGACCAGTTCCTCGACCAGGGTAAAATCGAGGCCCAGCTGCATCAGCCACGCCCTGCCAGCTTGAGCACGGCATCGGCGGCCGACACCGAAGCGTCGCGACGCAACGCACGGTGAATCACATCGAAACCTTCGGTCTGCACCTGGCCGCCGTCGATCAAGGGCGCAACGGCCTGGGCCAAAGCCTCGGGAGTCGCTGCATCCTGAATCAGCTCAGGTACCAGCAGGCGCTCGGCCAGCAGATTAGGCAGCGAGATATAGGGACTTTTCACCAGACGCTTGAGGATGCGATAGGTCAGTGGCGCTACGCGGTACGCCACCACCATCGGCCGCTTGTACAACAGCGCTTCCAGGGTCGCGGTACCCGAGGCGATCAACACCGCATCGCAGGCAGCCAACGCCTCATGGGAGCGGCCATTGAGCAGCGTCAGCGGCAAATCACGTCCGGCCAGCATCTGTTCCAGCTGCACGCGACGCTCGGGTGTGGCGCAAGGCAGCAGGAAACGAATGCCAGGGCGCAGTGCACGCAGACGAATCGCCGCATCGAGAAACAGCTCACCGAGACGCGCGACTTCACCACCGCGACTGCCGGGCATCAGGGCCACCACGGGCTCATCCTGCGGCAGATCCAGCGCCTCGCGCGCAGCAGCACGATCAGCTTGCTGCGGAATCGCATCGGCCAGCGGATGACCAACGAAGCGCACCGGCACCTGATGCTCATCGTAGAACTGCGCCTCGAACGGGAACAGGGTCAGCATCAGGTCGCAGGCTTCGCGGATCTTCAGCACCCGCTTCTGCCGCCAGGCCCAGACCGAGGGGCTGACGTAGTGCACTGTCTTGATGCCGGCACGGCGCAGCTTGAGCTCCAGGCCCAGGTTGAAATCGGGCGCATCAATGCCGATGAAAACATCAGGTTGCGCGGCGATCAGATCGCGAGCCAGTTGCCGACGGCGCCCCAGTAACTCGAACAGACGGCCCAGTACCTCGACCAGGCCCATCACGGCCAGGCGCTCCATCGGGAAATAGGATTTAAGGCCCTCGGCTTCCATGCGCGCACCGCCAACACCGATGAACTCGGCACCCGGATGGCGCTGCTTGATGGCCTGCATCAGGCCGGAACCGAGGATGTCACCGGACGCCTCACCGGCGACCAGTGCGACGCGAATAGGTCTGCTCATAGGTATCAGCGCGTGATGCCGCGCGTGGAGGCCTGAATCGAATCACGGAAAATCGCCACTTCCGGGAACTGAGCAGCGGACTCGGCCAACTCGGCCAGCGCCTGCTCGACGGTCAGCCCCTGGCGATAGACCAGCTTGTAGCCCTTGCGCAGGGCAGCGATGGCCTCAGCGGAGAAACCACGCCGGCGCATGCCCTCGAAGTTCATGCTGCGCGCCTCGGCCGGGTTACCGAACACGGTAACGAAAGCCGGAACATCCTTGCCAATCGCGGTGCCCATGCCCGAGAAGCTGTGTGCGCCAATGCGGCAGAACTGATGCACCAGGGTATAACCGGACAGAATCGCCCAGTCATCGACCCAGACATGCCCAGCCAGTGCCGTGTTGTTGACCAGAATGCAATGATTGCCGATCACACTGTCATGGCCGATATGGGCATAGGCCATGATCAGGTTATGGTTGCCAATGGTGGTTTCGCTGCGATCCTGCACGGTGCCACGGTGAATGGTGACACCCTCACGAATCGTGTTGTGATCACCGATCACCAGGCGCGTCGCTTCGCCCTTGTATTTCAGGTCTGGCGTGTCTTCACCGACCGAAGAAAACTGGTAGATGCGGTTGTGCTTGCCGATCACGGTCGGCCCCTTGAGCACGACGTGCGGGCCGATGACTGTACCCTCGCCGATTTCCACATCGGCCCCGACAATGCTCCAAGGGCCAACGACGACGTCGTCGGCCAATCTGGCACTGGGGTCGATGATCGCGCGCGGGTCAATCAAACTCATAGCTTGCGTTCCGCACAGATGATTTCAGCAGCGCAGACTTCCTTGCCATCGACGGTGGCGCGGCACTCGAACTTCCAGATGCTGCGACGATCGCTCAGGTATTTGGCTTCCAGCGTAAGCTGATCACCCGGCAGCACCGGCGAACGGAAACGCAGTTTGTCGGAGCCGACGAAGTAATACAGGGTGCCATCGGCCGGCTTCACGCCCATCATCTTGAAGCCGAGGATACCGGCAGCCTGGGCCATGGCCTCGATGATCAGAACGCCCGGCATGATCGGGTGCTCGGGGAAGTGACCGTTGAAGAACGGCTCATTGATGCTGACATTCTTATAGGCGCGAATCTGCTTGCCTTCGACGTCCAGGTCCACCACGCGGTCCACCAGCAGGAACGGATAGCGGTGCGGCAAATATTCACGAATTTCGTTGATGTCCATCATGTCCGGTTAAGCCTGTAAGAAAAGAAAAGAGTACGGCCACGCCGTGCTCAGGCATCAGATGAGACGTTTGCCGTCTGGGTCACGGCGGCCAGCTGTTTTTCCAGCTCACGCAGTCGCTTGGCCATATCGTCCAACTGACGAATACGGGCTGCACTCTTCTTCCACTCACCCGCCGGTTGCATGGCAGTACCTGAAGAATAGGCACCCGGCTCGGTGATCGAACGGGTCACCATGGTCATACCGGTGACGAACACGTTGTCGCACACCTCGATATGGCCAACCATGCCCACACCGCCGGCGATCATGCAGTTCTTGCCGATCTTGGTGCTGCCGGAAATACCGCAGCAGCCCGCCATGGCCGTGTTGTCACCGATCTGCACGTTGTGCGCGATCATGATCTGGTTATCCAGCTTCACGCCATTACCGATCAGGGTATCGGACAGCGCACCGCGATCCACAGTGGTGTTGGCGCCGATCTCGACGTCATCACCGATGGTCACCCCACCGATCTGTGCGATCTTCTGCCAGACGCCCTTTTCGTTGGCGAAACCGAAGCCTTCGCCACCGATCACCGCGCCGGACTGGATCACTACACGCTTGCCGATCTGCACATCGTGGTACAGCGTCACGCGCGGAGCCAGCCAACCACCCTCACCGATCACGCTACGCGCGCCCACCACGCAGTGCGCACCGATGCTCACATCAGCACCGATGCGAGCACCGCTTTCGATGACCGCAAAGGCGCCGATACTGGCGCTCGGATCGACCTGAGCATCGTCTGCAACCTGCGCAGTGGCATGAATGCCGGGAGCCGCCTTGGGCTTGCGGTCGAACACATGCGAAAGCTGGGCATAGGCCAGATAAGGATTGGCAACGATCAAGGCATCGCCAGCATAGCCTTCAGCATCGGCTGCGGTGAGCAACACGGCACCGGCCTGGGTCTGCGCCAGAAACTTGCGGTACTGGGCATTGGCCAGGAAGCTCAATTGTTCGGGCCCGGCCTCCTGTAAGGTGGCCAGGCCCGTGATGACCTTAGCTTCGGCGCCACGCAAGGTGGCGCCCAGGCGCTCGGCCAGCTGGCCGAGGGTAAATGTCGCAGTCATGCTTAACGCATCTGATTCATGCGCTCGATGACCTGGCGAGTGATGTCGTACTGAGGTTTGACATCGATCACCGCACCGCGCTCGAGCACCAGGTCGAAGTTACCGTTCTTGATCACTTCTTCGACGGCCTTGTCCAGGTTCGGCTTCAGCTTGCCCAGCATCTCGCGGTCAGCGATGGCCTTGGCTTCGTTCAGCTCCTTGGACTGGAACTGGAAGTCACGAGCCTTCTGCTTGAATTCAAGCTCGAGGCGCTCGCGTTCGGCCTGCTGCATCTTCTCGCCGTCCTTGACCATACGATCCTGAATGCGCTTGGCGTCGCTTTCCAGGGTCTTGAGCTTGTTCAGCTGCGGGCCGAACTTCTTCTCGGCATCGACGGCGTAGCGCTTGGCTGCATCCGACTCGAGCAGCGCCATCTGATAGTTCAGCACGGCCACCTTCATCTCGGCGAACGCCGGAGTGGCGATCAGGGCGGCGGTGAACAGAACCAGTTGAGTCAACTTACGCACAATGCACTCCTGCAACAAAACTGTTGGCTTTCTGTGAAACGAACTTAGAAGGTTTGACCCAGGGAGAACTGGAATACCTGGGTATCGGCATCATCCGGCTTCTTGATCGGCATGGCCAGACTGAAACTCAGCGGGCCCAGTGCGGTGATCCAGGTCAGGCCGACACCCACGGAGCTGGCCATGCTGCTGAAGTCGATATTGCAGCTGTCGCTCAGCCTCTTCTGGCTGGAGCTGCAGTTGGTATCGAAGACGTTACCCACATCCCAGAACAACGCGGTACGCAGCGAGCGCTGATCCTTGACGAACGGCAGCGGGAAGAGCATCTCGACACCACCCTGAACCAGCACGTTACCACCGAACGGCAGCGGGTCCTGATCCGGGTCGCGCAAGGTGCCCGGTTTGGCACCGCTACTCGGCGTACTGCGTGGCCCCAGGCTGCTGTCTTCGAAACCACGTACTGAGTTGAAACCACCCGCGTAGTAGTGCTCGTAGAACGGCAGCTCAGCCGTGGAACCGTAGCTGTCGCCATAACCCAGCTGGGTATGGAAGCGCAGGGTGTAGGTGTCGCTGATCGGGGTGAAGACCTGACCACGGTAGTCGAGCTTGTAGAACGACAGATCGCTACCTGGCAGCGTGGTTTCCAGCACCAGGCTCTGCGAATGACCACGGTTGGCCAGTACACCACGGTTCAGGGTCGACTCGGACCAGCCGATGGAACCCTTGAAGTTCAGGTAGTTATCGCCCTCAGAGTCGATGAAATCAAAGATCTCGTCGACGGTATAACGACCGGTATCGATGGTGTCCTGCTGCACGGTCAGACCGTAGGTCAGACGCGCGGTTTCGCTGATCGGGTAGCCAATGTTGACACCTGCACCCAGGCTGTCGACCGAGTAGCTGGATACGTCGACATCGAGCTCATCGTAGTCGGTGGTGCGGTAGAAGGCGTTGTAACCGAGGCTGACACCGTCGACGGTCCAGTAGGGGTCAACAAAGCCGAAGCTGTATCGGGTCTGGTATTCGCTACGGGTCAGGCCGATGCTGACGCGGTTACCGGTACCCAGGAAGTTGTTCTGGCTGATCGAGCCACCGAGGATCAGACCGGCGTTCTGGGCGAAACCGACGCTGGCGGTGATGGAGCCGGACGGCTGCTCTTCGACGCTGTAGTTGACGTCGATCTGGTCGTCGGTACCCGGTACCTGCGGGGTTTCGACGTTAACCTCCTTGAAGAAGCCCAGACGCTCCAGACGCACCTTGGACTGGTCGATCAGGTAGGTCGAGGCCCAGCCACCTTCCATCTGACGCATTTCACGACGCAGCACCTGGTCTTCGGACTTGGTGTTGCCGCGGAAGTTGATGCGATTGACGTAAGCGCGCTTGCCCGGATCGACGAAGAAGGTGATCGAGACGGTGTTGTCCTCGTCGTGAGCTTCCGGCACGCCGTTGACGTTGGCGAAGGTATAGCCTTCGTTACCCAGGCGGCGGGTGATCAGCTCACTGGTGGTGGTCATGATCTTGCGCGAGAAGACCTGCCCTTCCTTGACCAGCAGCAGTGCTCGCACATCTTCTTCCGGCACCTTGAGATCACCGGACAGTTTCACGTCACGGACGCTGTACTTCTCGCCCTCTTCGACGTTGACGGTGATGTAGACGTGCTTCTTGTCCGGGGTGATGGATACCTGGGTGGAGCTGATATCCATGTTGATGTAGCCGCGGTCCAGGTAGTAGGAGCGCAGGCGCTCGAGGTCACCGGACAGTTTCTCGCGGGCATACTTGTCGTCGTTCTTGAAGAAGGACAGCCAGTTGGTGGTCTTCAGCTCGAACAGATCGACCAGATCTTCATCGGAGAACACGGTGTTGCCGACCACGTTGATGTGGGAGATGGCGGCAACGGTGCCTTCGTTGATGGTGATTTTCAGCGCCACGCGGTTACGCGGCTGTGGAATGACTTCGGCTTCGATCTCGGCCGAATAGCGACCCTGAGCGACATACTGGCGCTGCAGCTCGTTACGCACGCCTTCGAGGGTGGCGCGCTGGAAGATTTCGCCCTCGGCCAGACCGGACTGGTTCAGGCCCTTGAGCAGGTCTTCTGTAGTGATGGCCTTGTTGCCTTCGATCTCGATGCCGGAGATGGAGGGACGCTCGACCACGGTAACCACCAGCACGTCACCATCGCGACCGAGCTGGATATCCTGGAAGAAGCCGGTACGGAACAGGGAGCGGGTGGCATCGACCAGTTGGCGATCATCTACCTGCTCGCCCACGTTGAGCGGCAGCGCGCCGAATACGCTACCGGCGGAGACCCGCTGCAGTCCGTTGACACGTATATCGGAGATGGTGAAGGACTCGGCGTGAACTTCGGCGATCATCAATGCGGACAGTACCGCAGGTAGCAGCAGACGTTTCATGAAGTCCTTTCTTATTCCAACTGACGATAAAAACTGCCGCTTAAGCGACACTTCTTTTAAATCTCAAGAACGTATTCAGCAATGCTTACAGGCGGCTGAGGTCGTTGACCAGGGCAAGCAACATGACCCCGATGACCAGACTGATGCCGATCTGCATCCCCCAACCCTGAACCCGCTCAGACAAGGGGCGACCACGCACCCACTCGACCAGGTAAAACAGCAGATGCCCACCATCCAGTACGGGAATGGGCAGCAGATTGAGAACCCCCAAGCTAATACTCAGATATGCAAGGAATTTCAGGAAATCCCCCAGCCCTGACTCAGCTGAAGCGCCCGCCACTTTAGCAATGGTTATCGGCCCACTCAAGTTTTTTACCGAGAGCTCACCGAACAGCATTTTCTTCAGTGAATCGAGGGTCAGCAGGCTCATGGACCAGGTTTGACGCATGCCCTCGACAACGCCATCGAGCGGACCGTAGCGCACCTCGCGGAGCATCTCCGGCGGCCATTCGACGCCCTGCACGCCGGCCCCCAGGTAGCCACTGCGGGCCTCTCCTTCGCCGCGCGACGCCAGGGTCAGCTGCACATCCTGCGTTTGCCCGGCGCGCTCGAAGCGCAGCGTGACCGCCTCACCCGGCAATGCCCTTACGCGATCGACCAGATCCTGCCAGTCGGCCAGGGGCTCGCCATCGAGCGCCAGCAACCTGTCCCCTGCCTGCAGCCCTGCGGCATGGGCAGGCCCCTTGGAATCGACTTCAGCCAGAACCGGCTCCAGCACCGGACGCCATGGACGAATGCCCAGCGAACCAATCGGGTCCGGCTCGTCGGCGCCGCGCAGCCAGTTGTCCAACTGCACCTGCTTGGACGTCTCTACGGTGGAGCCTGGCTCCAGCACGCGCAGATCGAGCGTACCGCTCTCGCCCAGACGCCTTACCAGCTGCAGATTGACCGCCGCCCAACCACTGGTGACCTCGCCATTGACCGCAACGATCTCCTGCCCCGCACGCAGCCCGGCCACTTGCGCCAGACTGTCCGGCTGCACGGCGCCGATAACCGGGCGCACCTGCTGACTGCCGAGCATGGCGACGAACCAGAAGAACAGCAGCGCCAGCAGGAAATTGGCCAGCGGGCCCGCAGCCACGATGGCGATGCGCTGGCGCACGCTCTTGCGATTGAAGGACTGCTCGACGAGCTCGGGAGGCACATCGCCCTCGCGCTCATCGAGCATCTTGACGTAGCCACCCAGAGGAATGGCTGCAACCACGAATTCGGTGCCCTGGCGGTCATGCCAGCGCAGCAGCGGTGTGCCGAAGCCAACGGAGAAGCGCAGCACCTTGACGCCGCAGCGCCGGGCCACCCAGAAGTGCCCGTACTCGTGAAAGGTCACCAGGACACCCAGTGCGATCAGGGTGCCAACCAGCATGTACAACCCACTCATTTCACTTCTCCAGCTCTACGAGCCGCTCAAGTTCCAGCACACACCAGACCAATACGGGCATCATCAACGGCCAGCGAGCCACTGCCCAGCCAGCTCACGCGCACGGGCATCGGCCGCGAATACCGCGTCGAGCGCTTCGACAGCCTGCACCGGCTGAGCGTTCAACACGGACTCAATCATACGCGCGATATCAACGAAACGGATGCGCCGCTGCAGGAAAGCCTCGACCGCGACTTCATTGGCGGCGTTGAGCATCGCCGGTGCACTGCCACCAGCCTGCGCCGCCTCCCGCGCCAGACGCAGACAGGGAAAACGCTGCTCGTCGGGGCGTTCGAAATCCAGGCGACCGACGGCAAACAGATCCAGAGGCGATACGCCCGAGTCGATACGCTCCGGCCAGGCCAACGCATGAGCAATGGGCGTGCGCATATCCGGATTACCCAGCTGCGCCAGCACCGAACCGTCGATGTAATCGACCAGCGAATGAATCACGCTCTGCCGATGAATGACCACTTCGATCTGCTCCGGGCGGGCATCGAACAACCAGCAGGCCTCGATCGACTCGAGCCCCTTGTTCATCATGCTGGCCGAGTCTACGGAAATCTTGCGCCCCATCGACCAGTTCGGATGAGCACAGGCCTGCTCCGGCGTGACGCATTCCAGGTCGGCCAACGGTGTTTCGCGAAAAGGCCCGCCAGAAGCCGTCAGCAGTACGCGACGCACACCGACGGTCTGCAGCCCCCGCGAATAGTCACCGGGCAGACACTGGAAAATGGCGTTGTGCTCGCTGTCGATAGGCAACAGCACCGCCCCGCTCTGCTTGACCGCCTGCATGAACAAGGCACCGGACATTACCAGCGCCTCCTTGTTCGCCAGCAACACCTTCTTGCCAGCCTGCACGGCCGCCAGGGTCGGCTTGAGGCCCGCTGCGCCAACAATGGCCGCCATTACGCAATCGACGGCGGCATCGGCAGAGACGGCGCACAGACCTGCTTCGCCGACCAGCACCTCGGTCGCCAGCCCGGCGGCGCGCAGATTGTTCTGCAGCTCGAGCGCTGAAGCGTCATCAGGCACCACGGCGTAGCGCGGCCGATGCTGCACGCACAGCACCTGCAACTCTGCCAGGCGCGAAAAGCCCGTCAGCGCGAAGACACTGTAGCGCTCAGGGTGACGCGCGATCACATCCAGCGTACTGAGACCAATAGAGCCGGTAGCCCCCAGCACGGTGACCTGCTGTACTGTGCTCACAGCGCGCCCCAACCAGCGAGCCAGAGCAGTGCAGCGAACAGCGGGATGGCTGCAGTCAGACTGTCGATGCGATCCAGCACTCCGCCATGCCCCGGCAGCAGATTGCTGCTGTCCTTGATCCCGGACTGACGTTTGAACATGCTTTCGGTCAGGTCGCCAACCACGGAAATCAGTACCACCACAGCGGCACCCGCCAGCGTCAGCAGCAGCCCACCAGCGGACCAGCCTTGCTGCAGCCCGACCAGCAGGGTGATCAGCAGGCTGGCTGCAAGACCGCCGTAAAGCCCTTCCCAACTCTTGCCCGGGCTGACCTTGGGCGCCAGCTTGCGCTTACCAAAGGTCTTGCCGGAAAAATAGGCGCCGATATCCGCCCCCCAGACCAGCACCATCACCGCAATGATCAGCGCATTGGCCTGCGGCCACTGCTTGAGCAGGATCAGCCCTTGCCAGGCCGGCAGCAAAATCAGCAACCCAATCAGCAAACGCCCCGGCACACCGCCCCAGAGACGACTGCTATCGGGATAGGTCATTACCAGAAAGGTCGCGACCAACCACCACAGCACAGCCACCACCAGCAGCAGCGGGGCAACGACCGGCACCATGTACAGCAAGCCGAGCAACACGGCCACTGCAGCCGCATAGGCCACACGCAGCGGCTGCGCCTCGAACCCTGCCAGACGGGCCCATTCCCAAGCCCCCAGCGTGACCACCGCACCGATGAACAGGGCAAAGGCACCGCCATCGAGCAGAAAAAAACCGCCCAGGGCGATGGGCAACAGCACCAGCGCCGTGATGATTCGTTGTTTGAGCATTAGGAGCGCGCCTCAGCTTCCACCTGCTCGCTGGTCTTGCCGAAGCGACGCTGGCGGGTAGCGAAATCGGCCAGCGCCTTGCGCATGGCCTCGTGCTTGAAGTCCGGCCAATAGAGGTCGGAGAAGTACAGTTCGCTGTAAGCCAACTGCCACAGGAGGAAGTTACTGATGCGGCGCTCGCCGCCCGTACGGATGCACAGGTCGGGCAAAGGCAGGTCACCGGTAGCCAGACAACCCTGAAGCAATTGCGGGGTAATGTCTTCGGGCTGCAAATGACCTGCTTGCACCTCACGCGCCAGACGCTGAGCGGCCTGGGCGATATCCCACTGACCACCGTAGTTGGCCGCGATCTGCAAGGTGAAACGCCGGTTGCCGGCAGTCAGTTGCTCGGCTTCGCGCATGGCTGCCTGCAACTCGGGATGAAAACGCGAGCGATCACCGATGATGCGCAGGCTGATGTCGTTATCCAGCAGACGCTTGGCCTCACGACGCAGGGCCCCCAGGAACAACTCCATCAGCGCACCGACCTCTTCGGCCGGACGCTGCCAGTTCTCGCTGGAAAAGGCGAACAGGGTGAGCACCTCGACGCCCGACTCGGCACAGACCTCGATCACCGCGCGAACCGCATCGACCCCGGCCTTGTGCCCAGCCACACCCGGCAACAGGCGCTTCTTCGCCCAACGGTTGTTGCCATCCATGATGATGGCGACATGCCGCGGCACCGCCCCCTGCTTGTTTTTGTCCATTTATGGGCGCCCAGCCGTCAGACGGCCATCAGGTCCGCTTCTTTGACCTCGAGCGCCTTGTCGACATCACCGATGAACTTGTCGGTGATCTTCTGCAGCTCGTCAGCGGCGCGACGCTCTTCGTCCTCGCTGATTTCCTTGGCCTTGGACAGCTTCTTCAGCTCGGCCAGGGCATCACGACGCACGTTGCGCACGGCGACCTTGGCATCTTCGGCAACGCCACGCGCCTGCTTGGTATAGCCCTTGCGGGTTTCCTCGGTCAGCGCCGGCATCGGCACACGGATGGTGGTACCAGCGCTGCTCGGGTTCAGGCCCAGGTCGGAGGTCATGATGGCCTTCTCGATGGCAGCACTGAGGGTCTTGTCATGCGCGACGATCTTCAGGGTGCGCGCGTCCTCGACGGAGATCGCAGCAACCTGGTTCAGCGGCATGTCGCTACCCCAGGCCGGCACCTTGACGCTGTCGAGAATGCTCGGATGGGCACGACCGGTTCGAATGGAGGCCAGGTTACGACCCAGCGATTCCAGGGACTTGCTCATGCGCTCCTGAGCGTCTTTCTTGATGTCGTTGATCATTGTGCATCCTCCTCGATCAGAGTTCCTTCGGCGCCACCCACTACAACGTTCAGCAGTGCGCCGGGCTTGTTCATGTTGAAAACCCGCAGCGGCATGTTGTGATCACGGCACAGGCAGATGGCGGTCAGATCCATCACGCCCAGCTTGCGATCGAGCACCTCGTCATAGGTCAGGCGCTCGAATTTCTCGGCATGCGGGTCTTTGAACGGGTCGGCAGTGTACACGCCATCGACCTTGGTCGCCTTCAGTACCACGTCCGCATCGATTTCGATGGCGCGCAGGCAGGCAGCCGAATCGGTGGTAAAGAAGGGGTTGCCAGTGCCAGCAGCGAAAATCACCACCTCACCGGTCTTCAGGTGGCGCATGGCCTTGCGGCGGTCATAGTGATCGGTCACGCCGACCATGGAAATCGCCGACATGACGATGGCGGGGATGTTCGAGCGCTCCAGCGCATCACGCATGGCCAGGGCGTTCATCACGGTGGCCAGCATGCCCATGTGGTCGCCAGTGACGCGATCCATGCCGGCAGCGGACAGCGCCGCGCCACGGAACAGGTTGCCACCACCAATCACCAGGCCGACCTGCACACCGATACCGACCAGTTGGCCGACTTCCAGCGCCATGCGATCGAGCACCTTGGGATCGATGCCGAAATCTTCCGAGCCCATCAGGGCCTCGCCGCTAAGTTTGAGCAGAATGCGTTTGTAGCGAGGTTGGCGACCAGTTGTCTGCTGAGCCATTGCAAGTCTCTCCTGCGGCGATATGAAATTCTTGAGCAACGCGCTCGGGCGCTGCAATTATCCGGCACTTCGAACGTGCCGGCGACCTCAGGTTGCAAGGCCGTTAGTACATTTGTTGCCCCTTATTCGGCAAAGAGGCTGCACGCGCAAGCGGGCAGCCTCTCTGGGACAACTGGCCGAACCGCCGATTACTGCTTGCTGGCAGCAACCTGAGCGGCAACTTCGGCAGCGAAGTCGGTCTCGGCCTTCTCGATACCCTCGCCCACTTCGTAACGAACGAAGGAAACGATTTCGGCACCGGCTTTCTTCACCAGGTCACCGACCTTGACTTCCGGATCCATGATGAAGGCTTGCTCGACCAGGCTGGCTTCGGCCAGGAACTTGGTGATACGGCCTTTGATCATGTTCTCGACGATGTTTTCCGGCTTGCCAGCAATCTTCTCGGCGTTCAGCTGCAGGAAGATTTCCTTTTCCTTGGCAACCAGCTCTTCGGAGACCTGGTCCGGCGAAACAACGGCCGGGTTGGAGGCAGCAACGTGCATGGCAACGTGCTTGGCCAGCTCGTCGTTGCCGCCTTTCAGGACAACCAGAACACCAATGCGGTGGCCGTGCAGGTAGGCACCAACGGTTTCGCCAGAAACAGCGGTCAGGCGACGGATGTTGACGTTCTCGCCGCACTTGGCAACCAGGGCTTCACGAGCGGATTCGCGCGAGGCGATCAGCGGAGCGGCTTCGGTCAGGTTCTTCTCGAAGGCTTCGTCGATGCTTTCTTTGACGAAGGCTTTGAAGTCGTCCTGCAGAGCCAGGAAGTCGGTCTGCGAGTTGACTTCGATGATCAGGCCACGACCGCCTTCGACACGAACAGCGATGGAGCCTTCAGCGGCAATGTTGCCAGCCTTCTTGGCAGCCTTGATGGCGCCGGAAGCACGCATGTCATCAATAGCTTTCTCGATGTCGCCAGCAGCGGCAACCAGGGCCTTCTTGCACTCCATCATGCCTTGGCCAGTACGCTCGCGCAGTTCTTTAACCAGGGCTGCAGTAATTTCTGCCATCTTGAAAATCCTCTCGGTAGGTCTTCAACCATTCACCCGCGTGGCGGGCGATCAAATCTGTGAGTGGCAAAAAGGGGGCTTAGCCCCCTTCTTGCACAGCGCGTAACGCTAGATGCTTTGCGTTACCGCTTAGCCTTCGGCGCTCTCGGCAGCCGCGGCTTCTTCGACGAACTCTTCAGTGCCGCCACCAGCATTGCTGCGACCACGGATCACGGCGTCGGCCATGGCACCCATGTACAGCTGGATGGCGCGGATGGCGTCGTCGTTACCCGGGATGATGTAGTCAACGCCTTCCGGGCTGCTGTTGGTATCGACGATGCCGATAACCGGGATGCCCAGCTTGTTGGCTTCGGTGATAGCAATGCGCTCGTGGTCAACGTCGATCACGAACAGAGCGTCCGGCAGACCGCCCATGTCCTTGATACCACCCAGGCTGCGATCCAGTTTTTCCAGATCACGGGTACGCATCAGGGCTTCTTTCTTGGTCAGTTTGGCGAAAGTACCGTCCTGGGACTGAACTTCCAGCTCACGCAGACGCTTGATCGAGGCGCGGATGGTTTTGTAGTTGGTCAGCATGCCGCCCAACCAGCGGTGATCGACGAACGGCGAGCCACAACGAGCAGCTTCTTCGCGAACGATCTTGCCAGCGGAACGCTTGGTGCCGACGAACAGGATCTTGTTCTTGCCAGCAGCCAGCTTCTCAACGAAAGCCTGAGCTTCGTTGAACATCGGCAGGGTTTTTTCGAGGTTGATGATGTGGATCTTGTTACGCGCGCCGAAAATGTACTTACCCATTTTCGGGTTCCAGTAACGGGTCTGGTGGCCGAAGTGCACACCGGCCTTCAGCATATCGCGCATGTTGACTTGGGACATGATAATTCCTTGATAAGTCGGGTTAGGCCTCCACGCATCCCAGCTTCCAACCCTCGAACTTGTCGAAAGGCACCCAGGAAACCGTGTCGATACGTGTGTGGGTTTGAGCTTTCGGGCTTAGTGCCCGTAAAGCGGCGCGTTTTATACCACACAAAGCCGGCTCAGGCTACAAAAGCTGGCAAACAACGCAGTAACGCCCTGCAGCGGTTGCAGTGCCCTTTGGGGCTGGCACGGCGAAGCTGCTAATATATCGCCCTTTCCGTTCGTGCCCGAGAGCTTCATATGACCGTCACCATCAAATCCGCCGAAGAAATCGAGAAAATGCGCGTGGCCGGCCGCCTGGCCGCCGAAGTGCTGGAGATGATCGGTGAACACGTCAAGCCTGGCGTCACCACCGAGGAAATCGACCGCATCTGCCACGACTATATCGTCAACGTGCAGCAGGCCATTCCCGCCCCGCTCAACTACAAGGGCTTCCCCAAGTCGATCTGCACCTCGATCAACCACGTGGTGTGCCACGGCATTCCCAATGACAAGCCGCTGAAAGACGGCGACGTGCTGAACATCGACGTCACCGTGATCAAGGACGGCTACCACGGCGATACCAGCAAGATGTTCATGGTCGGCAAGGTCGCCGAGTGGGCCGAGCGTCTGGCCAAGGTCACCCAGGAATGCATGTACAAAGGCATCGAGCTGGTCAAACCCGGCACGCGCCTGGGCGATATCGGCGAAGTGATCCAGAAGCACGCGGAAAAGAACGGTTTCTCCGTGGTCCGCGAATACTGCGGCCATGGCATCGGCGCGGTCTTCCATGAAGAGCCGCAGGTGCTGCACTACGGCAAGGCCGGTACCGGCATGGAGCTCAAGGAAGGCATGACCTTCACCATCGAGCCGATGATCAACCAGGGCCGCCCGGAAACCCGCCTGCTCGGCGACGGCTGGACCGCCATCACCAAGGACCGCAAGCTGTCGGCGCAATGGGAGCACACTGTGCTGGTCACCGCAGATGGCTATGAGATCCTGACCCTGCGCAGCGACGACACCCTGCCGCGCACCTCGGCCTGACCGCGACCCGTAGGGTGCGCCATGCGCACCATTGAAGCTTGTGGTGCGCAAAGCGCACCCCACCTTATATAAGGAAGGCAACTGCATGCCGCAGATGGACCCCGAACTGTTTGACCGCGGTCAGTTCCAGGCCGAGCTGGCCCTGAAATCCAGCCCCATCGCTGCATTCAAGAAGGCCATCCGCGGCGCGCATGAGGTGCTCGATGCGCGCTTTCGTGCCGGCCGTGACATTCGCCGCCTGGTCGAAGACCGCGCCTGGTTCGTCGATCAGATCCTGCAGGAAGCCTGGAAACGCTTCACCTGGAGCGAGGATGCCGACATCGCCCTGCTCGCCGTTGGCGGCTACGGCCGTGGCGAGCTGCACCCTTACTCGGACATCGACCTGCTGATCCTGCTCGACAGCAGCGATCACGAAATCTTCCGCGAGCCCATCGAAGGCTTTCTCACCCTGCTCTGGGACATCGGCCTGGAAGTTGGCCAGAGCGTGCGCTCGGTCGACGAATGCGCCGAAGAGGCACGCGCCGACCTGACGGTGATCACCAACCTGATGGAAAGCCGCACCATCGCCGGCCCCGAACACCTGCGCCAGCGCATGCAGCAGGTGACCAGCACCGATCAGATGTGGCCGAGCAAGCACTTCTACCTGGCCAAGCGCGACGAGCGCAGAGCGCGTCATGCCAAGTACAACGACACCGAGTACAACCTCGAACCCAACGTCAAGGGCTCGCCCGGCGGCCTGCGCGATATCCAGACCGTGCTCTGGGTGGCGCGCCGCCAGTTCGGCACGCTGAACCTGCAGGCCTTGGTCGGCCACGGTTTCCTGCTGGAGAGCGAATACGCCCTGCTGTCCTCCAGCCAGGAATTTTTGTGGAAGGTGCGCTACGCCCTGCACATGCTCGCCGGGCGTGCCGAAGACCGTCTGCTGTTCGATCACCAGGCCAAGATCGCCGCCCTGTTCGGCTATCAGGACGGCGACGGCAAGCGCAGCATCGAACACTTCATGCAGAAGTACTACCGCGTGGTAATGGGGATTTCCGAGCTGTCGGACCTGATCAACCAGCACTTCGAGGAAGTGATCCTGCGCGCCGGCGAAAGCGGCCCGGCCACGCCACTGAACAGCCGCTTCCAGGTGCGCGACGGTTATATCGAAGTCACCCACCCGAACGTGTTCAAGCGCACCCCCTTCGCCATCATCGAAATCTTCGTGCTCATGGCGCAGCACCCGGAAATCAAAGGGGTACGTGCCGACAGCATCCGCCTGCTGCGTGACAGCCGCCACCTGATCGACGACGAGTTCCGCAAGGACATCCGCAACACCAGCCTGTTCATCGAACTGTTCAAGTGCAAGGAAGGCATTCACCGCAACCTGCGCCGCATGAACCGCTACGGCATTCTCGGCCGTTATTTGCCGGAGTTCGGCCATATCGTTGGGCAGATGCAGCACGACCTGTTCCACATCTATACGGTCGACGCGCACACCCTCAACCTGATCAAGCACCTGCGCAAGTTCCGCTGGCCGGAGCTGGCGGAGAAATTCCCGCTGGCCAGCAAGCTGATCGACAAGCTGCCAAAATCCGAGCTGATCTACCTCGCCGGCCTGTATCACGACATCGGCAAGGGCCGTGGCGGTGATCACTCGGAGCTGGGCGCGGTAGACGCCGAAGCCTTCGCCCGCCGCCATCACCTGCCGGCCTGGGACAGCGCCCTGATCGTCTGGCTGGTGCAGCACCACCTGGTGATGTCCACCACCGCGCAGCGCAAGGACCTCTCCGACCCGCAGGTGATCCATGACTTCGCCCAGTTCGTCGGCGACCAGACGCACCTGGACTACCTCTACGTGCTGACCGTGGCCGATATCAACGCCACCAACCCCAGCCTGTGGAATTCCTGGCGCGCCAGCCTGCTGCGCCAGCTCTACACCGAGACCAAGCGCGCCCTGCGCCGCGGCCTGGAAAACCCGCTGGACCGTGAAGAGCAGATTCGCCAGACCCAGAGCGCGGCCCTGGACACCCTGGTACGTGGCGGCACCGACCCGGACGATGCCGAACAGCTGTGGAGCCAGCTGGGCGACGACTACTTCCTGCGCCACACCGCCACCGACGTGGCCTGGCACACCGACGCCATTCTCCAGCACCCCAACGATGGCGGCCCGCTGGTGCTGATGAAGGAAACCACCCAGCGCGAGTTCGAAGGCGGCACGCAGATCTTCATCTACGCGCCGGATCAGCATGACTTCTTCGCCGTGACCGTGGCTGCGATGAGTCAGCTCAACCTGAACATTCACGACGCGCGGATCATCACCTCCACCAGCCAGTTCACCCTCGATACCTACGTGGTACTGGATGCCGACGGTGGCTCGATCGGCAACAACCCGGCGCGCATCCAGCAGATTCGCGAAGGCCTGATCGAAGCGCTGAAGAACCCGGACGACTATCCGACCATCATCCAGCGCCGCGTGCCGCGTCAGCTCAAGCACTTTGCCTTCGCGCCGCAGGTGACCATCCACAACGACGCGCAGCGCCCGGTGACCATTCTCGAACTGACCGCACCGGACCGCCCTGGCCTGCTGGCGCGGATCGGGCGAATCTTCCTCGAATACGACCTGTCGCTGCAGAACGCCAAGATCGCCACCCTCGGCGAACGGGTCGAGGACGTATTCTTCGTCACCGACGCCAACAACCAGCCGCTGTCCGACCCCGAACTCTGTGCACGCCTGCAGGAAACCATCGTCCGCCGCCTGTCCGAGCCCAGCGCTCAACCGCAGACCCTGCAGATCAACATATGATTGCGCCGCCCCGCTTTCCGAAGTACGCGAGATAACGATGAATCCAGCCCTCGACCAGCTCCAGCCCTACCCTTTCGAGAAACTGCGCGAACTGCTCGGCAGCGTGCAACCGGCCGCCAACAAGCGCCCGATCGCCCTGTCCATCGGCGAACCCAAGCATCGCTCGCCTGACTTCGTCGGCCAGGCACTGACCGCCAATCTCAACAAGCTCGCCGTCTACCCGACCACACTCGGCTTGCCGGAACTGCGCCAGAGCATTGCCAGCTGGTGCGAACGCCGCTTTGGCGTGCCAACTGGCTGGCTGGATGCCGCGCGCCACGTGTTGCCGGTCAATGGCACCCGCGAAGCGCTGTTCGCCTTCACCCAGGCGGTGGTCGACCGCAATGCCAAGGGCTTGGTGGTCAGCCCCAACCCCTTCTATCAGATCTACGAAGGTGCGGCCTTCCTCGCCGGCGCCGAGCCACATTACCTGCCGTGCCTGGAAGCTCACGGCTTCAACCCGGACTTCGATGCCGTGCCGGCCGAAATCTGGCAGCGCTGCCAGATCCTGTTCCTCTGCTCGCCAGGCAACCCCACCGGCGCCCTGATCCCGGTCGAGACGCTGAAGAAACTGATCGCCCTGGCCGACGAGCACGACTTCGTCATCGCCGCCGACGAGTGCTACAGCGAGCTGTATTTCGATGAGGACGCACCACCGCCCGGCCTGCTTAGCGCCTGCGCCGAACTGGGCCGTAGCGATTTCGCACGTTGCGTGGTGTTCCACAGCCTGTCCAAGCGCTCCAACCTGCCAGGGCTGCGTTCGGGCTTCGTCGCCGGCGACGCCAGCATCCTCAAGCACTTCTTGCTGTACCGCACCTACCACGGCTGCGCCATGCCGGTACAAACCCAGCTGGCCAGCGTTGCCGCTTGGAACGACGAAGCGCATGTACGCGCCAACCGCGACATGTACCGCGAGAAGTTCGCTGCCGTGCTGGACATCCTCGCCCCGGTGATGGACGTGCAGCGCCCGGATGGCGGCTTCTACCTGTGGGCACGTACCCCGGGTGACGACACCCTGTTCACCCGCGACCTGTTCGCCACCGAGCACGTCACCGTGGTGCCCGGCTCGTACCTGTCGCGTGAAGTGAACGGCGTCAACCCAGGTGCCGGCCGCGTGCGCATGGCACTGGTAGCACCACTGGCCGAGTGCATCGAGGCCGCCGAGCGTATCGCCCGTTTCATTCGCGGCGCCTGAGCCTCTGCAGGGCCTGTGGGCGGGGCTTTAGCCGCGAGCCTCCGACTCGTAGCCCGGATGCAATCCGGGGATGGCCGCCCATGGCTTCCCGGATTTCATCCCGGCTACACGCCTCTACTGCACGCCGGCGCTGTAACACATCGCAGCGACAGCCGCCGCCACGTCTGGACGCGACGTGGCATAATGGCCCGCCGTATTTCCCGGACCTTCCGGCACGCCACTCATCAGAGGAAGATCAATGAGTTACGTCCTGTATGGCATCAAGGCCTGCGACACGATGAAAAAGGCCAGAACCTGGCTCGATGAACACCAGGTCGACTATGCCTTTCACGACTACAAGAGCGTCGGGATCGACCGTGCAAACCTGGAAAAGTGGTGCAACGAGCATGGCTGGCAGACCGTCCTGAACCGTGCCGGCACCACCTTCCGCAAGCTGGAAGACGCGCAGAAAGCCGATCTCGACCAGGCCAAGGCCATCGAACTGATGCTGGCCCAGCCGTCGATGATCAAGCGCCCGGTACTCGACCTGGGCGACAAGACCCTGGTCGGCTTCAAGCCGGATAACTACCAAGCCGCGCTGGCCTGATCAACCTCACCCGATTTCGTTGCAAGGAACCCCATCTAATGAGCACCTCCCTTTACAGCATCGCCTTTGGTGTTGGCACCCAGAACCGCCAGGGCAACTGGCTGGAAGTCTTCTACGCCCTGCCGCTGCTCAATCCGGCCAGCGAGCTGGTAGCCAAGGCCGCCGAGAAGCTCGGCTACCAGGGCGGCAACCAGGCCATCGCCTTCACCACCACACAGGCCGCTGACCTGGCCGAAGCCCTGAAAGGCGTGGACGCCGCTCAAGCGGCGCTGCTGACCCGTCTGGCCGAAAGCCACAACCCGCTGGTCGCCACCTTCCTGGCTGAAGACGCCGCGCTGACCAGCACCCCGGAGGCCTACCTCAAGCTGCACCTGCTGTCGCATCGTCTGGTCAAGCCGCACGGCCTGAGCCTGGCCGGCATTTTCCCGCTGCTGCCCAACGTGGCCTGGACCAGTCAGGGCGCCGTCGACCTCGGCGAGCTGGCCGAACGCCAGCTGGAAGCACGCCTGAAGGGCAAGCTGCTGGAAGTGTTCTCGGTGGACAAGTTCCCGAAAATGACCGACTACGTGGTGCCGGCCGGCGTGCGTATCGCCGACAGCGCCCGTGTGCGCCTGGGCGCCTATATCGGCGAAGGCACCACCGTGATGCACGAAGGCTTCGTCAACTTCAACGGCGGCACCGAAGGTCCGGGCATGATCGAAGGCCGCGTTTCCGCTGGCGTCTTCGTCGGCAAGGGTTCGGACCTGGGCGGCGGCTGCTCGACCATGGGCACTCTGTCCGGCGGCGGCAACATCATCATCAGCGTCGGTGAAGGTTGCCTGATCGGCGCCAACGCCGGCATCGGCATCCCGCTGGGCGACCGCAACACCGTCGAAGCCGGCCTGTACATCACCGCCGGCACCAAGGTGAACCTGCTCGACGAGGGCAACGCCCTGGTCAAGGTGGTCAAGGCGCGCGACCTGGCTGGCCAGCCGGATCTGCTGTTCCGTCGCAACTCGCTGACCGGCGCCGTGGAGTGCAAGACCCACAAGTCGGCCATCGAGCTGAACGAAGCCCTGCACGCCCACAACTGATGCCACGTAGGGTGCGCCGTGCGCACCGCTCAGCCATGCGACCTGGTGCGCGTGGCGCACCCTACGGGATAGACTCCTCATGTCACTGATCTCCCCCTGGCGTGCCGATTTTCCCGGCATTCTCGCACTCGAAGCCGAAGGCCAGACCTATCTGGACAGCGCCGCCACTGCACAGAAACCGCAGGCGGTGCTGGACGCCCTGCTCGGCTACCTGGCCGGCGGCGTGGCCAACGTGCACCGTGCCCAGCACCTGCCGGGCGAGCGCGCCACTCGCGCCTTCGAGGCCACACGCAGCAAAGCCGCGCAGTGGCTGAATGCGGCCCGCAGTGAGGAGATCATCTTTACCCGCGGTAGCACCGAATCACTCAACCTGCTGGCCTACGGCCTGGAGCATCTGCTGCAGCCTGGCGAGCAAATCGTCATCAGCGCGCTGGAGCACCACGCCAATCTGCTGCCCTGGCAGCAACTGGCCAAGCGCCGCAATCTCGAGTTGGTGGTATTGCAGCTGGATCACACCGGCAGCATCGATCTGCAGCAAGCGGCTCGGCTGATCGGCCCGCGCACCCGCCTGCTGGCGGTCTCGCAGCTGTCCAACGTGCTTGGCCGCTGGCAACCGCTTGCCGAGCTGCTGGCCCTGGCACGTGCGCAAGGCGCATTCAGCGTGGTCGACGGCGCCCAGGGTGCAGTGCATGGTCGCCACGATCTGCAGGCGCTGGGCTGTGATTTCTACGTGTGCTCGTCGCACAAGCTCTACGGCCCGGATGGCGTCGGCCTGCTGTATGGCCGCCGCGAAGCGTTGGGCAAATTGCAGCACTGGCAATTCGGCGGTGAGATGGTGCTCGATGCCGACTACCAGAGCGCGCGCTTTCGCCCTGCTCCATTGGGTTTCGAGGCCGGTACACCAGCGGTTTCAGCGGTCATAGCCCTGGGCGCAGCACTGGACTGGCTAAACGGGCTGGATCACACCGCCGTGGCAGGCCATGAAGCGGCCCTGCATGCCGAACTGCTGGCCGGCCTGCAAAGCCGCAACGGCGTGCGTCTGCTCGGCGAGCCGCAACTGGCGCTGGCCAGTTTCTGCGTCAACGGCGCACATAACGCCGACCTGGCTCACCTGCTCAGCGAACAGGGCATAGCCGTGCGCGTCGGGCATCACTGCGCGATGCCGCTGATGAAAAGCCTGGGTCTGAGTGGTGCGATTCGCGTCTCGCTCGCTCTGTACAACGACGGCGAGGACCTGCGGCGATTCTTCAGCGCCCTGGATAATGCTCTGGAGCTGCTGCAATGAAGATCGGCCAATGGTTCGTCGTAGGAGCGGCTTCAGCCGCGAATATTGGCACCCGGACCATCGCGGCTGAAGCCGCTCCTACATGCTACGGAAGTCTCTCGCCATGAGCCTGTCAGTCGCCGCTCAGGAAGCACTGGCAGCCTTTGCCGCCTGCCCAGGCTGGGAACAGCGCGCGCGCCTGCTGATGCAATGGGGCGAACGTCTGGAGCCATTGAACGAAACCGAACGTGTCGACGAGCACCGCGTGCATGGCTGCGAGAGCCTGGTCTGGCTGATAGCCGAACAACGCGGCGAGCACCTGCACTTTCGCGCCAGCAGCGACGCCCGCCTACTGCGTGGCTTGCTGGCCGTGCTGCTGGCGCGTGTCGAAGGTCTGCCTCGCGCCGAGCTGGCCAGTGTCGATCTGGTCGACTGGTTCATCCAGTTGGGGTTGCAGAGACAACTGTCGCCATCACGCAGCAACGGCCTCAATGCCGTGCTGCAGCGTATGCGCGAGCTGGCTGGGACCTGAACACCGTAGTGTGGGTTAGGCGCCTGCTGGCGGTGGTGGTGAAGCCCGCAAGACATGCTGCGCCGTAACCTACCAATTGGTACAACGCAGGAACGGCGCCTGGTGGGTTACGCGGCGCACAACGATGGCGGTGTCTGATAGTGTGACGTTTGGCGCCGCTACCCCCCCTACGAAGACCACGAACGCTCTTCACCATTGCGACAGGGTCACGTCACTAGTCGCTCTTGCCCCGCTCGCGCAACGTCAGCCCCCGCAGAAAATTGCGCAGGATCTGATCGCCGCACTCGCGAAAGTGCTTGTGACCCGGCGCGCGGAACAGGGCGCCAAGCTCGGCCTTGGTCATCGGCAGGTCGGCCGCTTGCAGAAGCGCCTGGATATCGTCGTCGCGCAGCTCGAAGGCCACGCGCAGCTTCTTCAGGATCAGGTTGTTACTCAGGCGTTTTTCCACCGGCAGGCGCGGCCGGCTATCGTCCTTGCCACGCTTGTAAAACACCAGACCTTCGAGCACGTGCGCCAGCAGCACATCGCTGCAGGAACGATAACCGGGCTCGTCCTCACGCAGCAGACAGGCCGAGATCAGGCCCGGTTCGACGGGATAATCCGCCAACCGGCATAGCTCTTCCAGCTTGCCATCGCTGACATCCAGCAAATAGCGCAAGCTGCGCAGTACATCGTTATTGAGCATGCAGAAAACTCTTGGAGGAAGGAGGTAGGCAGATGCGGTTCAGTCCCGCACGGCCTGGGCCGAGGTGCTGGGTTTCCAGTCATCGGCGTTACCGGAATTAAGCGCCTGCTGTAGACGCTGCAGGTCACCACGCTGGGCAAAGTCACGCAGCCTGGCATTGAACACGCGCAACAGCTTGACGCTCTCAGGATCACCCTTGCGAAACAGCAAGCGCAGCGGCTCGGTATTCAACTGCCGCGGATGATGCACGATTTTACCGCCATCTTCCGGAAACAAACGATTCAACATGGCATAGCCGACAGCGCGGTCCTGTGGATGAAGGTCGATACGACCCAACTCCAGAAGACGAAAACTGGTGTCCTCCTTGCCATTTTGCTCGACGCTCAGGCGGCCGGCCTGCAACGCCTCGTCGAACGCAGGGCCGTAGGAGTAACCCAGCGTCGTGCCGATGTGATACTTCAACAAGTCCTCGACCGTGGTCCAGTCGAACGCCTGATCGCGACGATGGAACAGAACGATCTCCCCGCGCACCAGCGGGTCGCTACAAATGCCGTAATTGAGCCGACTGGGGCTGCAGCTATAGGGCATGATCGCGTGCAACTGCCCCTGCTGCAGCATCAGTACGTTGCGGTCCCAGGGATGGAAGATGAATTCGACCTGGTAACCCGCTTCAGCGAACACTGCGCTGATCAGTCGCGCCAGAGCGCCACCATCACTGCGCTCCTGGTCGACATAGGGCGCCCAGTCGCCGGTGCCGATACGCAGCTTCTGTGGCTCGGCCTGAACGGGCCCAAGGGCTACCAGCAAAACAGGTAGCGTCAGGGAGGCGAGCATCCGTGCCCAGCGTCTTCTAAGCGAGACGCAAAAAAACAGGTACGACACAAATCACCTCTGATACGGATCATGTTCGACGTCTCCCTGTCGGCTACTGCAACCTCTCCCTTCGCCCAGCATAGTCAAACGCACCGCGCACGGGCGTTTCTCAGGTTTTCGATTGGCGCTCTGCCGGACGACGGGCGCCAGCCACCAGTTTGTCTACCAGCTTGGCCGCAGCGGCCATGCCGAAGCTGGCGGTGACCATCATCACCGCGCCGAAACCGCCCGCGCAGTCGAGCTTCACCCCTTCACCGACGAAGCCCTTGGCCTGACAGACCGTGCCATCCGGCTTGGGATAACGCAGCTGCTCGGTGGAGAACACGCAAGGGACGCTGTAGGTGCGACCCGGCGTACGCGAGAAGCCATAATCGCGGCGCAACAGGCTACGCACCTTGGCCGCCAGCGGGTCGTTGAAGGTCTTGTTCAGGTCGGTGACCTGAATCTGCGTAGGGTCGACCTGCCCGCCCGCGCCGCCGGTGGTGACGATCTGGATCTTGCGCCGCTTGCACCAGGCGATCAGCGCCGCCTTGGCCGGCACACTGTCGATGCAGTCGATCACCCCATCGAGCTGTTCGGTGATGTACTCGGCCATGGTTTCGCGGGTGACGAAATCCGCCACGGCGTGCACCACGCATGCCGGGTTGATGGCACGGATGCGCGCGGCCATCTCGTCGACCTTGGCCTTGCCCACCGCGCCTTCGATGGCGTGCACCTGGCGATTGGTGTTGGTGATGCAGACATCGTCCAGGTCGAAAAGGGAAATCTCGCCGACACCCGAGCGCGCCAGCGCCTCGGCCGCCCAGGAACCGACGCCGCCGATGCCGACTACCGCCACGTGCGCCGCTGCCAGTCGTTGATAGCCCTCCTGGCCGTAAAGCCGGGCTATGCCGCCGAATCGCTGATCGTCAGTACCCATCACACCCCCTGCAGGAAGGCGCGCATTATAGAGATAGCACCCTGCCCACCCAAGCCTGTCGAACAGGTCAGCCGTCGGCCCGTCGTATCGAGCTGCATTTACCGCGAATGCGCCGTGCGACGCGCCTTATGACCTGATCGCCAACGACTTTTGCTTTAAGATGGCCAGCCTTCACGCTAGCCGCCGTACCGGAGCCGCAATGACCGCCACCCTCACCCCGACCCTGGAACTCGCCTTCGACCTGATCCGCCGCCCGTCCGTGACCCCGGTCGACGAAGGTTGCCAGGAGCTGATGATGCGCCGCCTGGCCGCCTGCGGCTTCGAGGTGGAGCGCATGCGCATCGAAGAGGTGGAGAATTTCTGGGCCAAGCGTGGTGGCGACGGCCCGGTGCTGTGTTTCGCCGGCCACACCGATGTGGTGCCCACTGGCCCGCTGGACGCCTGGCAGTACCAGCCGTTCGACGTGCGCGTCGATGAAGACGGCATGCTCTGCGGCCGTGGCGCAGCGGATATGAAAGGCAGCCTGGCGAGCATGATCATCGCGGTGGAGCGCTTCGTCGCCGACTACCCGAACCACAAGGGCGCCATCACCTTCCTGATCACCAGCGACGAGGAAGGCCCGGCTCAGCATGGCACCAAGGCGGTGGTCGAGCGCCTGCGCGAGCGTAACGAGCGCCTGGACTGGTGCATCGTCGGCGAGCCGTCGAGCACCACCCTGCTCGGTGACGTGGTGAAGAACGGCCGTCGTGGCTCCCTCGGTTGCACACTCACCGTGTACGGCAAGCAAGGCCACGTCGCCTACCCACACCTGGCGAAGAATCCGATTCACCTGGCCGCCCCGGCGCTGGCCGAACTGGCCGCCGAGCACTGGGATCACGGCAACGACTACTTCCCGCCGACCAGCTTCCAGGTGTCCAATCTCAACTCCGGCACTGGCGCCACCAACGTCATCCCCGGCGAGCTGAAGGCGGTGTTCAACTTCCGCTTCTCCACCGAATCCACCGTCGAGGAGCTGCAGCAGCGCGTCACCACCATTCTCGACAAGCACGGCCTGGACTACCACCTGGAGTGGGCGCTGTCCGGTCTGCCGTTCCTTACCCAGCCGGGCGACCTGCTCGACGCAGTGGCCGCCAGCATCAAGAACGTCACCGGTCGTGACACCACGCCGTCCACCAGCGGCGGCACCTCCGACGGTCGCTTTATCGCCACCCTGGGCACTCAGGTGGTCGAGCTCGGCCCGGTCAACGCCACCATCCACCAGATCAACGAGCGCGTACTGGCCAGCGATCTGGACCTGCTCACCGAAGTCTATTACCGAACCCTGGTGAAACTGCTCGCATGAAAATCCATGAATATGCCTGCTGCGCACACCGATAGCTGCGTTGGGCAGTACTCGCTCCTCGCCTATCTATTCGATATGTCTCGTCGCTGTGTTCCGTCCGCCTTGCTCTCGGCGCGCTCGCGACGGCCTATTCACGGATTTTACGCATGCTGATCTGTCCCATCTGCCAAGCGCCGCTGATGCCCAGCGGCAACGGCCTGGCCTGCGAAAACCGCCACAGCTTCGACCGCGCGCGCCAGGGATACTTCAACCTGCTGCCGGTGCAACACAAGAACAGCCGCGACCCCGGCGACAACGCCGCCATGGTCGAGGCCCGCCGGCGTTTTCTCGAAGGCGGCCACTACGCACCGCTGGCCGCACGCCTGGCCGCACTGGCTGCCGAGTACAAGCCGGAGCGCTGGCTGGATATCGGTTGTGGCGAGGGTTACTACACCGAACAGATCGCCCGTGGCCTGCCCCATGCCGACGGTTATGCCCTGGATATCTCCCGCGAGGCGGTGAAACGCGCGTGCAAGCGCACTGCGCAACTGCACTGGCTGGTGGCAAGCATGGCCCGTGTGCCCTTGGCCGATGCCAGTTGCGAACTACTGGCCAGCGTCTTCAGCCCGCTTGACTGGAGCGAAGCCAAGCGCCTGCTCGCCCCCGGCGGCGGCTTGCTGCGCATGGGCCCGACCCGCGTACACCTGATGGAATTACGGCAGAAGCTGTACGACGAAGTACGCGACTATGACGACGAGAAACATCTGGCGCTGATTCCGCCCGGCATGCACCTGGCCCACAGCGAAACCCTCGAATTCCCGCTGCACCTGGCCGACGCTCAGGCTCGCGCCGACCTGCTGGCCATGACCCCACACGGCTGGCGCGCCAGTGCCGAACGGCGCGAAGCGGTGATTGCCGAGCCCTTCGATGTCACCGTTTCAATCCGCTACGATTGGATCGTCAAAACCCAGAGCCCACGCTCTCAGGACTGAAAGCCATGCGCCAACCCGATATCGAGATCTACCTGAAAGACGCCGAACGCGATGCCGTGGCGCAATGGCTGGGCGAAGCTCTCGGCCCATGCAGCGACTGGCAGCAAAAGGGCCAGACCTTCAAATGCAAGGCCGGTGACGTGCCGGTGACCTGGCTGCCGAAAGCCGTGGGCAAATGGCACAGCCTGTACCTGGAAAGCGATGCCACGCCCTGGGACGACGACCTGGCCTGTGCCCGCGCCGCCTATGCCGCGCTCGGCGTGCAGGTGCGCTGCGCGCCCGGCACCTGGGTGGAAGACGAGAGCGATGAAGAAGCCGACCGCTGGATCAAGGTCGATGCCGATGGCGAAACCGAGATCGTTTGGCGTACTGATCAATAGCGGCCGCTTGGCGCAAGCGCCAAATCTGTAGGAGCGGCGCCCCGCCGCGAATCTGGGCGGCACCACCTGACAAAGCTTCGCCCCGGGGCGGGGCTCCTACGCAAAGCTGCGTGGGGTCATTATCTTCGCCCGTAGCCCGGATGAAATCCGGGGATCAGCGCATTTCCCGGATTTCATCCGGGCTACAGTGTTCTTCACATTCGCGGCCCGAACAGACCACAAAGAACAAGGCCGGTCATCGACGGTAACGCTGTTCACTTGAGCGACGGTCGGACGCGTTCAGTCCCCTCGCCCCTCTGGGGAGAGGGTTAGGGCGGGCAGCGTTCGCAGAGGTTGGAGCCAGCAGGCAGTTTCGCGATGTTCTCGGCCCTCTCCCCCAGCCCCTCTCCCATTTATGGGAGAGGGGCGTTCCGAGCAACCCGCCACGTCTTTCGGCGGGTTTCACCCGCCCTACGAAATAAAGCGCCACAAACAACAAGGCCCGTCATCGACGGGCCTTGTTGTATTTCGAGCTGAAGCTCAGACCGCGGAGACGTCTTCCGCCTGCAGGCCTTTCTGGCCCTGGGTCACACCGAACTCGACCTTCTGGCCTTCGACCAGGGTGCGGTGGCCGTCGCCACGAATGGCGCGGTAGTGAACGAATACGTCCGGGCCGCTTTCGCGCTGAATGAACCCGTAACCCTTGGAATCATTGAACCATTTGACGGTTCCCGTCTCACGATCTGCCATTACCAACTTCTCCAAACTCGCTATGTTTTTATTGTCCCGAAGGCGCTTTGACGGCTCGGTAAAAACGTTCTTCTCAGCGTTCGCCACCCCCGGCAATCGAGCATGGAGCAGGTCAAGCGATTCGCGTTCTTGCTGCAGCCGAAGGCCGAGTATAAAGCATGGATTGTGACTGAAAAGCACTTTTTCAAAACCGCCACGAACCCAGAAGATATGCGGGTTACAGCTTGTTTTATGGACTTTTGACTAACAGATCGCGCAACTTCTTCGCCAGCCGCTGCACCTGATCAGGCTCCAGTCGATATGCCCAGTCACTGCGCGCACTCACCTCTGCGGCGTTGAAACCTTCACGCTCGCCAAGCACCAACCAATACTGCTCACCCTGCTTGTACAACGCTCCTTCGAGCTTTTCCTCGGCAAAACCGCTGAGGCTGAACTGCAGCATCGGCGCCTGCTTGAAACCTATCTGCGCCAGCGGCGCGGCATCGGCGAACTGCAGGTTGGAGAAGACGAGTGCGACACCATTGGCCGCACCCTCGAAGCTGAGTTTCTGCTCCTTGCGCAGCTCTGCGATAGCGAAGTTGTACTGCTGGGCATCGGCACGCGTCAGCGTGAGTTTCTCGCCGTCGGCATAGCGCAACGCCAGACGTGCGATGCGCGTGAAGGGAATGCCGGTGACACGCCGATCCAGCCAGTCCAGCTCGCGCGTCGGCACCTGCAACTGCTGATCGATCAGCCAGACCTGATTCTCGCCTGCACGGCGCACCAGTTGCCCACTGCCTTGCTGAGACGGATTACCCAGACGCAGACCCAGGTCGGGATGGCCGTCGAAGTGCAGCCTCAGACGCAGCGCCTGCTCATCAGCAGCGCCCTCCTCGGCCAAGCCCAAACGAGCATGCCACTGCGGGTTGGCGGTCTTGGCCTCCTGCGTGCGCGCCTCACGCAATGCCCGCAGCAGTTCGGCCAGCGCTTGCGGCGCCGCCGGGTAGTCAGCCTTGGCCGGCACCACCCAACCATCTTCACGCCGCTCGATACGTACCGAGGGCTGCCCCGGCTGCTCGATCTCCAGTGCCTGCAGCGTATTCAGATAGCCCTGCTCGGCTGCCAGCCAGGGCGCCGACTCGATTTGCGCCGTGCTCTGCTGCTGGCCGCGCTGCACGGCCAGGTAACCCAGCACACAAAGCAGCACGATGATGATCAATGCGATCAGACCTTTACGTCCCATGATCTTTTCACCCTTGGATAGGATGAAGCCGCGTAGGGTGCGCCGTGCGCACCGATGCTTCCCGGCTGAACACACGGCGCACCCTACGGGCCTCTGGAAAAACCAGACATTGGTGGAGGGGCTTCAGCGGCGACGGTCGCGGCTGAAGCCCCTCCTACCTGTGATAACCCTCACGCGCGACGACGGCGCCGCCACAGCCACAACGCCAACACACCAAGGGTCAGCAGCGCCGGCACCAGGGCGATGTTGATGATCTTCAGCGTGCGGCCCAGCGCCTCGATATCGGCATTGAGCTGGTAGCGCACGTCGCGCAGCTCCTTGCGAATCTCCAGCTTCTGCTGGATGAAGCGCTGCAACGCGCCCTGCTGCTCCGGCGTCAGCTCCAGGTTTGGATCGTCGCTTTGCTGCAGCGCCGCCAGTTGCTGCTCGGTCTCGGCCAGGCGTGCCTGCAAGGCTTGCTCCTTGTCACGGAAACGCTGTTCGGCGGCGCGCTGCAACTCCTCGACCACCACGAACGGACGGCTGAAACGGCCACGCGAACGCACGCTGATCAGCGCCTCGGAGCCAGTCAGGTTGTCCAGCGCGTTGATGGTGAAGCTGCCGTTGTCGGCCCAGGGCTGCGGCATGCGCTGACCGAAGAAGTCCTGCACCTGCACCCACATGCGGTCGCTGAGAATGTCGGTATCGGCCACGGCGATGACGTTGATGGTGTCCGCCTGCTTGAGACCGTCCTTGCGCCCCTCGATGCCATCGGGGAAGGCACTCTGCGCCGGGCCATCGATGCGCGCAGCGATGGTGTAACGCTCGCCGGTCGGCTCCAGTTCGCGGATCAGCTCCTCGGGGTTGCTGAGCATGGCAAAGCGCTGGGCGTCGAACGGCATGGCGTACTCGGAGCTTTGCATCAGCGGCGTGAAACGCGTCTTCGCGCCTTCCACCGGTTCGAGAATCCCGGCAGTCGCGACGGTGATGCTTTCCAGCCCGGCGGTGGCGATATCGGTCTGGTCCAGCGCCTTGCGCGGCAGGCTCAGCCAGGCAGCGTGACGAACCGGACGCTGGCCCTGACCACGGTTGACCGACATGGCGTAGGAACCATCGCCAAGCACCTTGTCCGGCACCATGCGCAAGCCCCAGGCCTTGAACAGCGGCTCGATATTGGAGGCCCTGTCCACCGCCACTTCACCCGGCATATCGCCGGTGTCAGCCTCGGCATAAGGGTCGACGAACACCATCAGCTTGCCGCCGCGCAGCACGAACTGGTCGATGGCGTACAGGGTCTGCTCGGGCAGATTCTTCGGATGCACCAGCCACAGCACCGAGACGCTCTCGGGAATCTGGTCGACATCGCTCTGGAGCTGCTCGATCTGGAACAACTGGCGCACCTGCTCCAGCACCATCCACGGCGACGTCGGCTGCCGCGCCATCATGTCGAAACCGCCGGTCATCGGCAGCCCGGAGAGCACGCCAACCACCGGCAGCTCCGGCTTGGCCAGGGTCTGCACCAGGCGGCTCAGCTCGTATTCCAGGTGCTCCTCCTGATCCAGGGCGAAGAACGGGATCACCTGGGTGTCGTCCAGGCCGTTGGTGCCAGCCAGGCCGAAGTAGATCGAGTCGCCGCCCTGCTGCAACGGGATGCCCTGCAGGCCGTACTGCGCGGCCTTGTCCTCGTCCTCGGAGAACGGCTCGGGGTCGATGATATGCAGGCGGATCTTGCCGCCAGCCTGGGCCTGGTAGGCCTTGAGCATCTCCTCCACGCGCTGGGCGTAGGTGCGCAGCGCCGGCAGGTTCTTGGCCACCTTGTCCGAGTAGAAGAAGTACAGGTTGATCGGCTCGTCCAGCTCGCCAAGGATCTGCTTGGTGCCGTCGGAGATGGTGTAGAGCTTCTGGTCGGTCAGGTCCAGGCGCGCACCGCCCAGGCCCAGGCCGGCCAGCAGGTTGAAGGCGAGAAAGGCCGCCGCGATCAGCAGCAACCCGGCGCCGGAATAGATCAGCTTTTTCATGGGCGCATTCCTTCAGTCAGCTTTCTTCAGGTCGATGACCACGGCGGTGGCGGTCAGCCAGGCGGCGATCAGCGAGAGGAAATACAAAAGGTCGCGCAGATCGATCACGCCCTTGCTGATGGCGTCGAAACGCACCAGAAAGCTCAGCGAGGCGATGGCGTCCACCAGCCACTGCGGCGCCCAGGCGAAGGCGTCGAGCACCATGGGGAAACCGCTGACGATGAACAGGAAGCAGGCGCTGACCGCGAGGATGAAGGCGATCACCTGATTCTTGCTCAGCGCCGACATGCACGAGCCGATGGCCAGATACGCGCCGGCCAGCAGCCAACTGCCGATGTAGCCGGTGACGATGGCGCCGTTGTCCGGCTCGCCCAGGTAGTTGACCGTGATGATCATCGGAAAGGTCAGCAGCAACGCGATGCCGGCGAACACCCAGGCCGCCAGGAACTTGCCGGTGACCGCCTCGAAGCGGGTGATCGGCAGGGTCATCAGCAGCTCGATGGAGCCGGACTTGCGCTCCTCCGCCCACAGGCGCATGGCGATGGCCGGCACCAGGAACAGATAGAGCCAGGGGTGGAAATTGAAGAAGGCCGAGAGATTGGCCTGTCCGCCCTCGAAGAAGCCGCCCAGGTAGAAGGTGAACACCCCGGACAGCACCAGGAAGATGACGATGAACACATAGGCCAGCGGCGTGGCGAAGTAGCTCGCCAGCTCGCGCTTGAAGATCACGGGCAACTGGGTCATGGCTGCTCTCCCCGGGTCAGTGTGCGGAACACTTCATCCAGGCGGCCGCGTTCCACGTTGAGTTCGCGCACCTTCCAGCCGCGCTCGGCAATCAGCGCATTGACCTGCGGGAAGATCACCTCGCCCGGCTGCGCCAGCACGCTCAGGCTGTGCTCGCGGGCATTCTCCTCGACACCGGCGACGCCCGGCAGCGCCGCGAGGGCAGCCTGATCCAGCGCCTCATCAGCCACCAGCGTCACTGCCTGGTGATAACGCGAACGGCTTTCCAGCTCCAGCGGCGTACCATCGGCCAGCAGGCGGCCCTGAGCGATCACCACCGCGCGCGTGCACAGCGCCGTGACCTCTTCGAGGATATGGGTGGAAATGATCACAATCTTGTCGCGGGCCAGCCCCTGAATGAGCTGACGCACCTGATGCTTCTGGTTGGGGTCGAGGCCGTCGGTGGGCTCATCGAGAATCAGCACACGCGGGTCATGCAGAATCGCCTGGGCCAGGCCAACGCGGCGCTTGAAGCCCTTGGACAGCGTCTCGATGCTCTGCTCCAGCACCTTTTCCAGCTCCACCTGCTCCACTGCGCGCTGCACGCGCAGCGTCTTCTCGGCGCCGCGAAAACCGCGCACCTCGGCGATAAATTCAAGAAAGCCACGCACCGTCATATCGCCGTAGCACGGCGCGCCTTCCGGCAGATAACCGATCTGCCGCTGGGCCTTGAGAGTCTGCGTCTGGATATCGCAACCGAGGATGCTCGCCGTGCCGGAAGTCGGCACGAGAAAGCCGGTGAGCATTTTCATGGTGGTGGATTTGCCGGCCCCGTTGGGGCCTAGAAAGCCCAGCACTTCCCCTGGCTGGACCTGGAACGACAAGTCATCGACTGCCGTGTGCTGCGCAAAACGCTTGGTCAGGTTTCTTATATCGATCATGGCCTCTCACCGTCGCGAAGGGCCTGCGCTCAGCGAAACCATCGCGAGAGCGCAGGCCGCAAGAACGCCGGACGCGGAAAAGCACACGCCCGGACGAGGGCAAGACCGTAGCAAAACTGAAAAGTTCAGTCAGCAGGCCGAAACAAGTAGTAAATGGAATATGTGCTCAGCGATCCAGAGGGCTCAATACCGCCAGGCCACCTCGGTTGAGCACATGGGTGTAGATCATGGTGGTTTTCACGTCCGAGTGGCCGAGCAACTCCTGCACGGTGCGAATGTCCTGGCCAGCTTCCAGAAGATGCGTGGCAAAGGAATGACGTAACGAATGTGGCGTCGCATGCTTGATCAAGCCAGCACGCCGCGCCGCCTCACGCACCGCCCTCTGGATGGTTTTCTCATGCAGGTGATGGCGATAAATGCCGTGCCCGCGTGGATCCTGAGAGCGATTGCCCGACGGGAAGACGAACTGCCATCCCCACTCCTTCGCCGCATTCGGATACTTGCGCGCCAGCGCGAACGGCAAATTAGCCTCGCCAAAGCCTTCGGCCAGATCGCCCTGATGCACGTGCTGCACCTTGTTCAAATGCTGCCGTAACGGCTCGACGACACGCATTGGCAACATGGTTACCCGATCTTTTTGGCCCTTACCATCACGCACGATGATTTCTCGCCGGGTAAAATCGACATCCTTGACTCTTAGCCGCAGCGTCTCAAGCAATCGCAATCCAGCACCATAGAGCAGATTCGCAACTATCCAGCTATCGCCCTGCAATTGAGCCAACAGGGCATCGACCTCAATACGGGTAAGCACCACCGGCAGATGCTTGGGTTTCTTCGCCCGTACGACATCCTGCAACCAAGGTAAATCCAGCTTGAGCACTTCCCTGTAGAGAAATAGCAGAGCGGCCAGAGCCTGGTTCTGTGTCGAGGCAGACACGTCGCGCTTAACCGCAAGATGGGTCAGAAAAGCCTCGATCTCCACCGCGCCCATTTCCGCCGGATGCCGGTAGTGGTGAAAGCGGATGTAGCGCTTTACCCATTAGGCATAGACAGCTTCGGTACGGATGGAATAGTTTCTGACTCGAATCTGCTGGCGCAGTTGATCCAGCAGCTTGGGCTTGCCGTCATCCATGTCGCGTTTCTCCCTGGGTGCTGTCGCGTTTGCCGCGACAACCTTCAAGCTAGACAAGGACTTGCAAGACGACAAGGAAGATTATGCGACAGCTGTCGCGTGGAAACGCGACATGAATGTCGTCTAATTAATAGTTAGGCAACCACAAAGACATGGAATCCAAAGTCAACTTTCGTCCAGTCGACATAGCGCCTCAGCTTATTGCGTATGGCGAACCTGAAGCAGCCGAAAAGCTCGTGCAGCTTGACGACTGCTCGCTCGACAAAATCGGAGTCCTCGCATTTGACAATTATCTTGTGCCGAAAACAATTTTATATAAGGCCATTTGCTTGGCTGTCGTTGAGTATCTTGAAGGCTCAAAAAGAGAGTTGAGTAGGAAAAAGCGCGTGTTCCAAAAAGGCTCAGCGTAATGCCTAACAAGTGTTCAAATCGCTCGCTGCGCTCACTGGGACGGGCTAAAGCCCGCCCCTTAACCAAACGTTAGGCACAGCCATGGCCTTGGTCGAGTACGAACTAATCATTAATGCGCCCCAGACAGCTGTCTATGCCGCATCACAGGACTATTCAGTTAGGTACCAGTGGGACCCCTTCCCTGAAAAAATTGAACTCCTAGGCGGTGCAACCGAGGTGGGAATTGGGGTAAAAACACTCGTTGTCGCCAAGTCCGGCTTAAAAATGGAAGTTGAGTTTGTTCAGGTTGCTCCGCCTACAACGGCAGCCATAGTCATGACCAAAGGCCCTGCATTCATCAAAAGCTTTGGTGGTAGCTGGGTTTTCAAGCCCCTCTCCCAAAACTCTACAAAGGCAAAATTTCGCTACTCCATAAAAACCAAGAAATGGGCGATTCCCGTAATCTCAGAATACGTAGCAAGCCTTTATTTCAAAAGAGCAGTTAAGGCCAGGCTCACCGGCCTTAAAAAATACTGCGAGCAAGGTGCCTAACAAATGGTTCAAGCCGTTCGCTTCGCTCACTCGGGACCGGCTAAAGCCGGCCCCTTAACCAAACGTTAGAGCTAGAAACATGGAAACTGTTGTCGACCTTTACAACGCAGTTAGAGATCGATATCCAGAGATCAGTGAGGCCGCCGACAGAGCTCACGCAAAAACTTGGGGCGAGCCTGATCCTGAGTTTGCATATTCTTGGTTCGAAAGCCTCGCAAATACTTTGAACAGCAGCATGAATAAAGACATTAACGCCAACAGCTACATGAAGCTATTTTCATTTTTCAATCAAACATTGCAAGGCTGCGCCCCAGAAATCAAAAATTGCATTGACGTAGCGTTTGTCGAAAACCTATTTTGGCAGGTACCTAGTAACAAAGCTGAACCATATTGGGCAAAGCTGCCAGCATCGCTCAAAGAGCTATACATAGGGTTTCATAACCGTACACCGCTCTAACAACTGGTTCAAACCGTTCGCTTCGCTCACTGGGACGGGCTAAAGCCCGCCCCTTAACCAAACGTTGTACATCAAGGAGACATTAGTGCAGCGCATACTACGAAAAACGGCAGCGCATGTTTCAATCACGTACAGCCATGGTAATTTTTCAAACAACCTAAATGGCACAGACTTTCTTTTACATGAGTCAGAGAATGAAATTTTACTAACCGTCGATCTATCATCGAACCTTCGAGTGAGAAACAAAGAATCCAATTGTTACTCCGATGCAATTGAATTAGCCCGCGATCACTCGACATTAGATATGCTTCAAATTGATGAGCAACAAATAATTGACGGGTTGGTTTCTGCAAAAAAGAAAAACCCCAATGCACCTTGGTATTTTCAAATAAATCTAGGCGATAAAGGCTCATTCAAATATTTAGTTACGCCTACATTATCAAATGGAAGCCTATTTTTTAACGTATGTTGATGTACAACAATGCGCTCAAAGCGCTCACTCCGTTCGCTGGGACCGGCAAAGCCGGCCCCTTAGCTTAATCGTTAGAAGCACATGAAATATTTCGCCAGCCTTAGAGAAAAGACAGACTTAGTTCACCACCAGTTTTCCGAGCTGATCGGCAAAGCAATTGTAGGCTATGAGTTAGCGCAAATCTGGAGTGAGGAAACCGCCGCTTGGAGCGAGTGGAATGACCTTCCAGTATTTTTAGCAGTTGGTTCAGGTGAGCTCTCTATCTCATGGCAAAAATTTGATGAGCTCGCTATAGAGGCCGGTCGCGTTCTGCCTTTTTCACTTTGCGGGAGCGCAGTGCGCTGGATAGATAGCGGAAATATCCATCTTGACGCTGCTATTGGACGTACCGTTGAGTCAGTTTCTTTAGCACAAGGAGAAATGACAGTAGGCGGCAGCGAAATAGAAATTTGGACGCGCTTACTAATTCATTTCACAGGCGGTGGTAGCTTGGAAATTTTCAATGCGCTTGACGAAAACGGCTTTGAATTGCATACAAAGACTGTAGAGGCCGGCGTGTCGTGCTTCTAACTAGTGGTTCAAATCGCTCACTTCGTTCGCTGGGACGGGCTAAAGTCCGCCGCTTAACCAAACGCTAGAGGTCAAAAGGAGTTCACCTTGGAAGCAACAAAAAAAGACAAGTACATTTCCGCAGCAACCCCAGTTTTAATCTTCGCCTCCGGCGCTATCGTTCCATGGGCAATGTTAATAACTCCAATAGCTCTTTATTTCATTTATAGAAAAATCGCTGCCAGCCAAGCACAATTGACGGCATTAAAAATATTCGACCTTTCTATTTCCTTGCTAGCCCTAGCATTCGCTCTTGGCTTGTTAAATTCGGCGTTATTGATTGTCGCCTACGATGGCGAATTCACTATTCCACTTGTATCAAGCGGACTATCAAAATACATAATCGCAATTAGCTTACTCGGCTACTACTTGGTTTACCTAATAATTTTCATTATATCTTCACTCCGCCAAACAGTCGCTTCACCTTTTCTTTCATTCAAAATTTTTGAATCTCTTAGAGGAAAGCGTGCAATTGCCCTCTAACAACTGGTTCAAACCGTTCACTTCGCTCACTGGGACCGGCTAAAGCCCGCCCCTTAACCAAACGTTATGTGCCCATCAAGCTTTGAGAGTGTCACATGAAAGGCGATCGTTTACGCAGCCCAGTAAAGCTCGATTACATAGAGGCTCTAGGTCGAGCCACATACACATTTGCGTCGCTGGAGTGGCAAGTGGTTTGGTGCGCTGAAAAAATCCAGCCGAGCTCAATTAGAAAAATAGTCGATAAGGAAATGACTGCTGGTACTATTGCTAATTTCTTCGTCAACGTAGTCAGAAACATGCCTAAAATTCCTGAGCGCGAAGAGCTGGCAATACTAGCCGCACGATTCATGGAACTAGTTAAAGTCAGAAACAACATTATCCACGGGAAGCCATGTACTGGCCCAAACGGTGAGTCCCGTCTCAGTGGGAACAAGGTCATTGAAATACCCGATCTTGAACAAGCAGCGGATGATTTCGTCGAGTGCGGTGGAAAACTTAACTCTCTCTACTATGGTTTTTTAAAAACATATGAACCTACAAAAGGCACATAACAACTGGTTCAAACCGCTCGCTTCGCTCACTGGGACGGGCTAAAGCCCGCCCCTTAACCAAACGTTAGGGTTGCCAATGAACACTCAACCCCCTGCCGATATTCAAGCCAAATTTGATGCCTTCAACAAAGACATCGTACGCATCATCGAAAAGGGGCACGCAGAGCTAACTACGATAATTCCCGGAAAAATATCGTTTAAGTATCAAATAAGCGCACCCCGCGATGTGCTCACGGATTTTGAACGCGCTCAGTCTGTTTGCTTCGTCACGAAGTACGAGTCATTGCCTACAGTCGATGGCGTAAATATCGTAGAACACAAAGGAAAATATTTTCCAAACAACATTGACGAGCTAAAGCATGTGCTGAATGAGTATCGCCCGGTCGTCCAGAATCAAGGAGACTCCGTGCACTATCAGAAAATTCATGCTTGGTGTCATAAGAAACTTGGTGCTGATCCAACAAAAGATCTTTCCATTACCGTTGAACACGACAGTGGTAAAGATGTAACAGCCGAGTTTAGGGCCAGCCTTGGAGAGAGAGCTCGTGCGGTTCGAAAAATCTTGTCCGAATGTGAGTATGCCTATATTTACAACGGAATTCTTCAACACTCTGACCATCAGTACACAGAGCGTTTCTGGAGGGAGTACGTTAACGGCGAGCTAAATTACGTATTCATAAAGCACGCAATAATTTTGGGTGAGATTAAAGACCTTCTAAATTGGCACTATCGACTATTTAATGTGCTTACCTTCCCGAAAATGGGCCCACTATAGCCCTAACAACTGGTTCAAACCGCTCGCTTCGCTCCCTGGGATGGGCTAAAGCCCACCCCTTAACCAAACGTTAGACGCTATGCAAATCCAGACTCCAGCAGGAACACTGATACTAATTAACGAGCCGGCATATTCGTTTGGATCTGCTGACAACTCTCGGCAGTACCCTATCGAGCTATTGCTAGACGATGAGTATTCTCCAAGCTCCGTCCACGGGATTCTGTTAGATGGCAATCCACTTGTGGTACTTGGTGATGCCGGTGGCTGCACTGGAGTTCACAAGCATTCACTTGTGCTGTACAACGAAGCTGTTTATGTGGCCGTTGGGCGGCACGTAACCAAGCTGGTTCTATTTCCGTTCTCAGTCGCGTGGTCCTTGCAGGTCGATGACGCCACGTGTTTCGGTATACACGCAAATGTGGAACGCAATGCGTTACTGTCACACGGAGAGCTGGGGATTTGTCGCTTCTCTGAAATTGGTGAAATTCTCTGGTCTGCACTAGGCGCAGACATCTTTAGCGAGGGCTTTTCGTTACACCAAGACCACGTGGAGGCAGTAGATTTCAATCATAAAATTTATAAATTTGGCTATGAGGATGGCGAATTACGCGTCTAACAAATGGTTCAAATCGTTCGCTTCGCTCACTGGGACGGGCTAAAGCCCGCCCCTTAACCAAGCGTTATGCACCTTCGGAGTAATACCGTGAAAATCCTGAAGGAACAGACCATCTGCGAATGGAAGAATGTTGCCCCTCAAAAACCAGAGAGCGGGTCAAAACTTGGAATCGCTTTAAGTACCCTGGGTCAGGTTCCAATTAACGGACTGAGGCATAAACCAGAAAATGGCACGAATGGCTGGTACATATGGTGTGGCACGGAGCTGCCCGACGCCGACGATTTCTTTTCTTCTTTGCATATAGAACACGTCGAAAGCTATCTTCCAGAGGTGGCCGGCTATCTTGATCTACCTGCCGGCTACCGCTTTCAGATCGACGGCAGTAATTTCGAAGACGTGTGGTTTGATCCCGAGCTACTCGATGCATAACAACTGGTTCAAATCGCTCGCTCCGCTCGCTGGGACGGGCTAAAGCCCGCCCCTTAACCAAACGTTAGAACTTGGATCCTATGGAATCGCAGACGCCGACACCTCCTCCAGAAATGCCAGAAGTGATTAAGGCCTTTATTGACCAGGCATCGCCCCCTCAAGGCCAAGGCAACGCGCACTTCGAACTGAATTGGACAATTCTCTTGATGTTCGTGCCATATCTGGCCTATCTCCTTATATTTCTTCCCATTCCGTATCTCAATTGGGGCCTGCTCACGTATTCGCTTGCTCTTGTGCTCGTCTATTGTTACCTAATGTCCGCTTTCAAAGAGCATATGGCGTACACCTCCAATCCTTTCGACTTCGTTAAGGTGGAACTCCTCATCTTATTTAATGTTGTCGTATTCTTTGGTCTTGGCTACTTTTTCTTGTCGCAAGCTGGAGGCGATCACTTCAATCGAACGATCCAACTATTCGATGGAATCTATTTCAGCTTTGTAACCATCGCCACGTTGGGTTACGGTGACATACACCCCGTTTCGTCCGCCGCGAAGGCAATGGTCATCCTCGAAATTGCCGTCGGCTTGTGGTTCTTTGTCACAGTCATACCCGTGGCTGTCGCCGATCAAGCAGAGCGTCTACGGCATTTCCGAATTCAAAGGCAGAAATTCGCTGAGGAGTTGCGAAAGTCTTTCGAACGCGGTGAACTCAAAGCTACGGAGGTTCGAAATGACTCCAAGGTCTAACAACTGCTTCAAACCGCTCGCTTCGCTCACTGGGACGGGCTAAAGCCCGCCCCTTAACCAAACGTTAGAGGTTCTCATGAGTTCTGTGGACATAATGGCTCACGCACAAAAAATGACCGACGCCATCAATTGCCTAAGAGAGCAAGGACACCATACTCATGCAGTCATTCTTATGCATATTGCAATTGACCAGTTTGCTTGGAGCTCGATAGCAAACGAAAAATCAGAGCCCAAAGACTTCCAAAACTGGGTTAACGACTACATGATCTCAAAAAACCCTATTGGCTGTACGGCGGAAGAATTATGGGCATCCAGAAATGGCTTAATTCATATGGGCACAGCAGAATCAGCAGCCCACGCAAGCGGAAAAGTTAAAAATAAAATTTACTACACTGTAGGAAATGCGAGCATCGCAAAAAATGCTCTTACTGACGTTATTTTTGTGAACGCTGAAAATTTATTAATATCATTCATAACCGGACTTCTCTGGTTTATTGAAGACCTCAAAAAAGATTCCGACAGACTGAAGAACACCAACAGCAAGCTGAATAGAATGCTCACGTACACGAACCTCTAACAACTGGTTCAAAGCGTTCGCTGCGCTCACTGGGACGGGCTAAAGCCCGCCCCTTAACCAAACGTTAGGTAACAAAATGCTCCGAAACTTAATTTCTCGATTACGCAGCATGAAACGCGATGAAATAAATCCACCTCAAGAGTCATGGTCAGTCACAACTGCTGCTCTAGGTGAGGAGTCTTTAATGATTAGATTTCGCGTCAATGCGGCTGAGCAACTGGGCAAAGCACACTTCCCTAATGTTATTGCTATTAGCTGTGCATTTGAGTCCCTATCGCCGGAAATCCAAGAGACCATGAACAACTTAGAGGACACACTTACAAATGCCGTTGAAAAACAAAAAACTGCATATTTAACAGCCATCGTCACTGGCCCAGACTCACGAGAATGGCAGTACTATTCAAAAAGCCATGATGCTTTCATGAAAATTCTCAATGAGTCTTTGTCATGCCTTCCAGTACTCCCGATAAATATCTCATCTTTTAGTGATCCGGAATGGGAAGCATATTCGCGGTTAGCAGGCAGTAAGCTGTCATCTAACTAGTGGTATATGGACTCTCCCCACAAGTAATGAGCAAAGCGTTGCTTTTGCACCTGTCGTCAGCGCGGTTGCATTCGTATATCCGGCCTGTTCTGGGCTTTTCGCCCTTGCCATTCTGTAGTTCGCGCAGCGGGGACCAAGCGTTCGATCGATCACGGGGATCAGCATTGTTATCGGCCTTGCTCCGCTGCAGGACTCGCCTGTTCCGACAGTTCTGCTGTTCACCACCACCACAAGAAAACCACCACGCCTTGCTGATTGCCCGCGCTGTCAGGCGGGTCTGGGGCTAGTGGAGGTTTAAGTAGCGCTTCCCGATTCGCAAAGGGCTGCGCAGGCCACCGACAGGGTTGCCCAGGAGCCACGAATTCCCACTCTGACTGCGCCCGACGCCTTCGCTTTGAGGCTATGCTCTCCCCCGCTCATATCAACAAGGACGTAAACAGTGATGGACTTCATTGCACGCAATTTCAGACGGCTGATGCTGCTATCCGGCGTTCTCACGGCGACCATGTTCTACGGCCTGTTCGCCCCGCAGGAGGCGCTGCAGTCGATGTTCGGCGCATCCTTCGATGGGCAGTTGCAATCCTTGGTCGTTCGCAGTTGGTCGGCGCTGGTCGGGTTGATGGGCGTACTGCTGATCTATGGTGCGCTGAGCCCGAAGCATCGGGTTCTCTGCGCCGTCATTGCCGCGCTGAGCAAGGCCATCTTCGTGTCGCTGCTGCTGATCCATGGCCAGGATTACCTGAGCAAGGCCGCGCCCGCCATCGCTCTGGATCTGCTGGTGATCGCCTTTACACTGCTGTTCCTGCTGGCCGTGCAAAAGCGGCGCAGCGCTTGAGGCGAACCTCATGGGAATGATCAGGCATATCCTCTGGCTGGACTGCATGGCCGCTGCGAGCGCGGGCGTTGTGGTCCTGTTGCTGGCCCCCTGGTTGAGCGGCTGGTATGCCCTGCCCGGCGAGCTGCTGAGCTTCATCGGCGCGGTCAATATCGCCTATGCCTGCTTTTCCTTTTCGCTGGCGATTCGTGTGCGGCGCGCCGAAGCGCTGATCAAGCTGCTGGCAGTGGCCAACGGACTCTGGGCGTTGGCATGCCTTGGTATCGCTGCGACCTTTGCCCCGCTCATGACGCTACCGGGGCTTTGCCATGTGCTTGGCGAGGCTGCGTTCGTCGCAGGCCTGGGCATGCAGGAGTGGAAATGGCGCAGGCAGCTGCTGGTGGCTGGCGAACAGGGCGTTTCGACTCAGCCTGTCGCGGACCAATAGCCGTCACAGATATGCAGGCGAAGATCCGGCGATGGCTGCTCAGGCCATGATCAGCCCTATCCGTCAGCGCTGTGAAAACGGTTCTTGCCCGCGTACTTGGCCGCGTACATGGCCTGGTCCGCACGTTTCAGCAGGTCCTGGCCGCCTTCAGCGTGCAGCGGAAACAGAGCGGCGCCCACGCTCGCCGATATCCGCACCATACTGCCGTCCAGATCGAACGGCTTGGCCAGTACATCCAGCACCTTGAGCGCCACCGTCTCGCAATCCTGACTGCCGTGCAGATTGCCGAGGACGATGCCGAACTCATCACCGCCGAAGCGTGCGACCGTGTCCGTGCTGCGCACACAACCTTCCAGCCGCCTGGCGGCCATCTGCAGCAGGCTATCGCCGGCCGTATGACCGTGGCGGTCGTTGATTTCCTTGAATCCATCCAGGTCGATATAGAGCACGGCGCACAGCTGCTGCTGGTCGCGCACGGACTCCAGCGCCTGGTCGAGGCGCTGGTGGAACCTGACGCGGTTGGCCAGCCCGGTGAGGGCGTCATGCTCGGCGTCATGACAAAGGCGCGCTTCCAGGTGCTTGCGCTCGGTGATGTCCTGCGTGACCAGCACCAGGAACTCCGGGTGACCATGGCGATTGCGGACGACGCTTGAGGCCTCGCATACCCAGATCAGCGAACCATCCTCACGCCGATAGGTTTTCTCGATTTCCGGGGAAAGCGCACGTGCCTCGCTGACCAGTTGCTCGCTCAGAAAGCTGCGGGCGGCGGCAGCTACTTCAGCGTCGCTCAGGTCGAAAATATTGGCGCCTTGCAGCGCCTCGGCCGGGCGCCCCAGCATGCGCGCGAACTTCTCGTTGACCCGCAGTATCCGCCCCTCGGGGCTGATGTGGGCGATACCCATGGCCGCCTGGTGAAAGGTGGCGCGAAACAGCGCTTCGCTGCCTTGCAGGGCATCGGTGGCTGCGCGTTGGCGAACCAGCATCAGCGCCAGCAGGCCAACGAACAGCATGACCACCAGGGTGACGCCGACTGCAGCCATCAGGTAGGTAGAGCGCCGCTGCAAGGTCGTCGCCATCTCCTCATCGTAGGCGGTGGCCACGGTAATCATCAGGGGATAACCGCTCATGGTGCGGTAGCTGACGATACGGGCGACGCCGTCGAACGCCTCGCCACTGTCGTGGAAATCATCGGCGTCATGCAGCTTTTGCCGCTGGAACCAGGCCAGCGACTCGGCACCCAGGCCAAATTCGCTGCGTGCGCCGATCTTGCGCGCACGTATCACGCCGTCGAGGCCAGCGAGCTCCAAAAGCCCCTGCGGGCCCAGATCGACCTGCTGGAAGAAACGCGTGACGTCCTCTGGACGTACGGCCATCACCACGACGCCGGCGAAGCTGCCGTCATCGCGCTCGATACGCAGCGACATGGGGATCAGCCAACGCCCGGAAACCCGCCCGAGTACCGGCTGATTGATGAACAGGTGATCGATACGGGCATCGCGCTGAGCCGTGAAGAACTCGCGGTCGGCGTAGTTGACCGGGCCGGTGTTCTGGCTGCTGCTGACGATATCGCCCTGCTCGTCCACCACGCTGACGATGGTGAACATCTCCTCGCGGATCACGCCCTCCTCGACCCAGCGGCGCAGGTCGATGGCCTTACCCTGCCGGCGGTACTGCTCGCGCACGAAAGCCGCCACCTGCTCGGCCGCCTTCAACGCGCGGAACACCTGCTGCTCGAAAGCGATGGCCAGGCTGGAGTTGGCTTCCATTTCCGCAGCCAGCGCCTGCTCACGTTCGAAGGCGATGCGTTGCAGGGTGATCAGCCAGACAATGGCAACGAACACGCTCGCCAGAACGATCAGCAGGTTCAAGGGTGTTGCGATTCGAGGGCGTCGAGCGACGGCGTCATGCGCGTCAATCGGCGTGCTGGGCGGGGTCATCGCCTTGTTCTCCAAGCCTTTCACGGGCGGGCTGTTTTCTAGCTGTTGGGGCCAGGGTCTGTTGCCCTTGGGTTCAGCGTCGCGGGGCGTGATCCATCGCCTTGCGTTGAATCATAGGCATTGTTGCGCCACTGTGCTGCCATCATGCGGTAATGGGTTTTGCCCGAAAATCGAGCTTGCGGCAGACTGACGACCGACGCTGCACCTCAGCCACATCACGTCGAGCCGAGCGGCATCCGCACTGCTCCTGCTCAATTTCTTCGACAACCGCCTGCCTTCGAGGCCCGCCTTGGAAACCACGGTCTTTCTCGCCGTCATCGCCGCCGCTGCCCTGCATGCCGGCTGGAACGCTCTGCTCAAGATTGGTCTGGATCGCTTCCTCACCGCCACGCTGATCCAGATCGGTGCAGGGCTGGTGGCGCTCTGCGCCCTGCCACTGGTGGCGCTGCCACAAGCCTCGGCCTGGCCGTGGATCGCGCTGTCGGCGCTGCTGCATATCGGCTACAACTTCTTTCTCGCCCGCGCCTACCAGTACGGCGACCTGGGCCAGGTCTACCCGATTGCGCGGGGCAGCTCGCCGCTGATGGTCGCCCTGCTCTCGCTGCTGCTGTTGCATGACGGGCTCAGCGCCCTGCAGTTGCTGGGTTTGCTGGTTCTGGTGCTGGGCATCTGGCTGATGGCGCTGCGCGGCGGCCATCACAAGGCGCCGCAAGGAGCGATGCTGGCCTGTGCGTTGATGACGGCGCTGTTCATCGCCGGCTACACCCTCAGCGATGCCATGGGCGCGCGCAGCAATGGCGATGCGCTGAGTTATTCGCTGTGGCTGTTCACCGTCAATGGCGTGGTGATGGCGGCGGTATTGGCCATCAGCCGTGGGCCGCGGGCCTTCCTGCAGTTGGGTCCGCACTGGCGTGGCGGGCTGGCCGGTGGGGCGATGTCGATGGCGGCCTACACCATCGTTATCTGGGCCATGACCCAGGCGCCGGTGGCATTGGTTTCGGCCCTGCGCGAGACCAGCGTGGTGTTTGCCGTGCTGCTGGGGGTGGTGTTGCTCAAGGAAAGATTGCGACCGATTCGCCTCGTGGCGTGCGCGGTGATCGCGGCTGGTGTTGTGGTGATGAAGCTGGCGTGAGGGGTTCGCGTTGCAGCAAGTGGATTGCGAAATCACAACTTGGTGGGCTGAAGCCCACCCTACGACCCTGCAGCAACGTCGCAGCAAGTGATCGGCTGAAGCGGTACGCCGCCCGGCCCACCGTACAAGGACATCTGTAGGAGCGAGCTCTGCTCGCGAATCCTCAAGCACAAAAGCTTCGCGAGCAGAGCTCGCTCCTACCCAGGGCCCGGGCGCAACCAGCAGGTCAGGAGGCGATCCGCACCCTCGGGTCAGCCTGACTCGGCATTCTGATCGGGAACCCGAGACCCGCTTTACGGTTCTGTTGATCAACGGGTGCTGAACCGTCGACCGTTTTTTCGTCATACGCTGCCTGCATGCTGGCCGGGCTGACTGCCTGGACGCACGAGTTTTTTGCCCGCCAGACGCGGCTTGCGGCACACTAGCGCCCTTCCCGAGCCACCGCTCGTTTTGCCATACAAGCAGAGTCCGTATGACCCGTTCCCCCTTCCGCCGCCTCGTCTTCGGATCGTTGCGCCGCTTGCTGTACCTCTGGGTACGCTCGGAAACCATCAACCAGTCCGCCTTCACGCTCAAGCTCGACCGCAGCAAGCCGGTGTTCTACGTGCTGCAGCAGCCGTCGGTGAGCGACCTGGCCGTGGTCGATCGCGAGTGCACCAAGGCCGGCCTGCCGCGCCCGGTGTTGCCGGTAGCGGTCGGGGAACACATCGAGCCCGCCGCCTTTTTCTACCTGACGCCGGAGCCGGACTGGTTCGGCCGCCAGGACAAGCGCGGCATCTCGCCGACCCTCGATCGCGTGGTCACTGCCCTCAGCCAGCATGCCGTGGATGACGCGCAGATCGTCCCGGTCAGCGTGTTCTGGGGGCAGTCGCCGGATCGCGAAACCAGTCCATGGAAGCTGCTGTTCGCCGATAGCTGGGCGGTGACCGGGCGCCTGCGCCGGCTGGTCAGCATCCTGATTCTCGGGCGCAAGACCCGCGTGCAGTTCTCCACGCCGATTCACCTGCGCGAACTGGTCGAGCAGGACAAGGGCCAGGAGCGCACGTTGCGCATGGTGCACCGTATCCTGCGCGTGCACTTCCGCAACCAGAAGGCGGCGGTGATCGGCCCGGACGTGTCGCACCGACGCAACCTGGTCAAGGGCCTGGTACATGACCCGATGGTGCGCCAGGCGATTGCCGAGGAAGCCGAACGCGAGAAGATCAGCCTGGAGAAGGCTGAAGCCCAGGCGCTGCGCTACGGCAACGAGATCGCCTCGGACTACACCTACACGGTGATCCGCTTCCTCGAGCTGGTGCTTTCCTGGTTCTGGAACAAGATCTACGACGGCATCAAGGTGCACAACGTCGAAGGCGTGCGCGACATCGCCCAGGGCCACGAGGTGATCTACGTGCCCTGCCACCGCAGCCACATCGATTACCTGCTGCTGTCCTACCTGCTGTTCCGCAACGGCCTGACGCCGCCGCATATCGCCGCCGGCATCAACCTCAACATGCCGGTCATTGGCGGCCTGCTGCGCCGTGGCGGCGCCTTCTTCATGCGCCGCACCTTCAAGGGCAACCCGCTGTACACCGCGGTGTTCAACGAATACCTGCACACCCTGTTCAGCAAGGGCTTCCCGGTCGAGTACTTCGTCGAGGGCGGCCGCTCGCGCACCGGGCGCATGCTGCGACCGAAGACCGGCATGCTGGCCATCACTCTGCGCAGCTTCCTGCGTAGCAACCGCCTGCCCATCGTCTTCGTGCCGGTATACATCGGCTACGAACGCGTGCTGGAAGGCCGTACCTACCTGGGCGAACTCCGTGGCGCGAGCAAGAAGAAGGAGTCGATCTTCGACTTGTTCAAGGTGCTCGGCGCACTCAAGCAGCGCTTCGGCCAGGTCTCGGTGAACTTCGGCGAACCGATCAAACTGGCGGAGTTCCTCGACCAGCAGCAGCCCGGCTGGCGTGAGCAGGAGCTGGCCCCGCAGTACCGCCCGGCCTGGCTCAACGACACCACCAACCGCCTGGGCGAGCGCGTGGCGCGTCACCTCAACGAAGCGGCCTCGATCAACCCGGTCAATCTGGTGGCCCTGGCGCTGCTGTCCACCAGCAAGCTGGCCCTGGACGACCGCGCCCTGGCGCGCGTACTCGACCTCTACCTGGCCCTGCTGCGCGCGGTGCCCTACTCGCCGCACACCACCCTGCCGGACGGCGACGGCGCAGCGCTGATCGAGCACGTTAAGGGCATGGATCTGCTGGCCGAACAGAAGGATGCGCTGGGCAAGATTCTCTATCTGGACGAGCAGAACGCCGTCCTGATGACCTACTACCGCAACAACGTGCTGCACATCTTCGCCTTGCCGGCGCTGCTGGCCAGTTTCTTCCAGAGCAGTGCGCGGATCAGCCGCGAGCAGATCCTGCGCTACGCTGGCGCGCTGTATCCCTATCTGCAGTCCGAGCTGTTCATCCGCTGGGAACAGAGCGAGCTGGAAGGCGTGATCGACCAGTGGCTGGCGGCCTTCGTCGAACAGGGCCTGCTCAAGGTCGAGGGCGACGTCTACGTGCGCCCGGCGCCGAGCTCGCGCCAGTTCGTGCTGCTGACCCTGCTGTCGCGCTCGGTGGCGCAGACCCTGCAGCGCTTCTACATGGCCATCGCCCTGCTGCTCAACGCCGGGCAGAACGCGATCAGCGCCGAGGAGCTGGAAGACCTGTGCACGGTCATGGCCCAGCGCCTGTCGATCCTGCATGGTTTGAACGCGCCGGAGTTCTTCGACAAGAGCCTGTTCCGCCACTTCATCCAGAGCCTGCTGGACCAAGGCGTGCTGCGCCAGGACGAAGCCGGCAAGCTCAGCCATCACCCGCTGCTCAGCGAGCTGGCGGAAGGCGCCGCCAAGCGCGTGTTGCCGGCGGAGATTCGCCTGTCGATTCGTCAGGTGGCGCTGGATCGCAATGAGGATGATCCGGCCGCGCCGTGATGTGTGTAGGGTGCGCTGTGCGCACCTTCGAATCACCGTAGCCACCGGTGCGCACAGCGCACCCTACCGCCCCGCTACTGCCTCGGATGGATGTCACGTGTTACATCCACTATGGCGGAGGCTCAGAACAAACAGACGAACCTGTCATGGGTTTGGCAGTCAGTGATAGACCACACACCGGCAGGAGGCCCTGGCAATGATCGATTCCCTGATGTTGAGTGCTGCACGCATCACCACGCTGGCGACTGGGCAGATACTGACCAATGCCAGTGGCTTCTTCTTCCGCCGGGATCAACGGCTGTTTCTCGTCACCAGCCGTCACGTGGTGCTCGACGAGCCAAGCGGCCATCAGCCGGACAGCCTGCAGATCGAGCTGCATACCGACGCAGACAACCTGGCCAGTACCGTCAGCTTTTCCATTCCGCTGTATGACGGCGACCAGCACCTGTGGCGGCAAGGCATGGATGGCGCGGGCGAGATCGACGTGGCGGTGATCGAACTGGATCAGTCCGCCCTTCCCGACAACGGCGCTTACCAGGCCTTCACCCCACAGCACCTGCTGCAAGCAGACGAGCATGTGGAAATCGGCTCGACGCTGCTGGTGGTGGGCTTCCCGCTGGGTTTTCAGGACACCCTGCACCGCATGCCAGTGGCACGCCATGCCGGGCTGGCTTCGTCCTTTGGTTTGCGTTTCCACGGGCTGGGCTACTTCCTCACCGACGGGCGCACCCATCGCGGCCTGAGCGGCGCGCCGGTGGTCAAGCGTGCCAGCGTCGAGGGTGAACTGCCCTGGCATCTGCTCGGCATCCACTCCACGCGCCTGTTGGGCAATCGCGACGAGGATCAGGACGAGGCCCTGGGTCTGAACTGCACCTGGTATGCCGATATTCTGATGACGCTGACCGAATAATCGCCCGGCGTCATCGCCTGGGATGATTGCCAGGCTCGCCGGCAAGCCGGCTCCTACAGAACAAACCACGCCCCCCAGGAGCCCGCTTGCGGGCGATAATCAATGAGTAGCCCGGATGAAATCCGGGGAACCACTCAATGTCTAGTCGCGGCTAAAGCCCCTCCCACAGCTCCACGCGGGCTTGTAGGAGTGGCTTTAGCCGCGACAGCTTTTTCTGGCGCTCGAACGGCACCGGATTTCATCCGGGCTACGAAACTGATGACGCTGACGGAGTGAACGTAACCGGATGCAACCCGGGAAAGCCGGCGTAGGGCGGACTCAGGAGCGAAGCGAACAGTCCGCCGAGCCATTCCCTCGTTCGACACCACGGCTCATCATCGGAACGCCAACGGCGTACTGCTTCCGAGCGGCCGGCGTCCCGGTACGCCCTACTCGCTACGAAACGTGGATGCAGGGGCGGACCAGAACATCGCGGCTGAAGCCGCTCCTACAGGTATTCACCCGTCCCGTAGGAGCCCGCTTGCGGGCGATAGCCAGTAGCCGGATGTAATCCGGGCCCAAGAAAAAACCCGCCGTGCGCATCACGCAGGGCGGGTTCCTTCACAGCGGCTATAGCCTTACAGAGTCACAGCAGCCGGCTCGGGCTCGGCGGCCATTTCCACGTCCGGCGCCACTTCGATGTGCTGCAGCTCGAGACGCTCGCTGCTCCACTGGCGGATGCGGTTGGTCAGTGCCAGGTCGTCGTTCAGCTTCTGACCGTAAGACGGGATGATCTCCTTCAGGCGCTCCTGCCACTCAGGGGTGGCGACCTGGTCGGCGAAGGCCTTCTCGATCAGGTGCAGCATGATCGGCGCGGCGGTGGAAGCACCCGGCGAGGCGCCCAGCAGTGCGCTGATGCTGCCATCGGCCGAGGTCACCACTTCGGTGCCGAACTGCAGCACGCCGCCCTTCTCGGCATCCTTCTTGATAATCTGCACGCGCTGGCCAGCATTGATCAGCTCCCAGTCGGCGTCCTGCGCCTCCGGGAAATACTCGCGCAGCGAGGCCATGCGGTCTTCCTGGCTGAGCATCAGTTGGCCCATCAGGTAGGTGCTCAGCGACCAGTTGTCCATACCGGCGTTGACCATCGGCATGAAGTTGTCAGTGGTCATGCTGCTGAACATGTCGAGCAGCGAGCCGTTCTTCAGGTACTTGGTGGAGAAGGTGGCGAACGGGCCGAACAGCAGCACGTTCTCGCCGTCGATCACGCGAGTGTCCAGGTGCGGCACGGACATGGGCGGCGAGCCGACCGACGCCTTGCCATAGACCTTGGCCAGGTGCTGGGCAACCACCTCCTGATTACGCGTCATCAGGAACTGGCCGCCGACCGGGAAACCGGCGTAGCCCTTGGCTTCTTCGATACCGGATTTCTGCAGCAGCTTGAGCGCGCCACCACCAGCGCCGATGAAGACGAAGCGCGCGTTGATGCTCTGCTCGGCGCCGCCCTTGGCCAGGTCGGCGACGATCACGCGCCAGGTGCCGTCATCGTTACGCTTGAGGTCGCGGACTTCGTGCTCCAGGTGCAGGCTGGCCTGCTCCTTGCCAATCAGCGAGTCGATCAGCTGACGGGTGATCTCGCCGAAGTTGACGTCGGTGCCGATGGCCATGCGGGTGGCGGCGACCTTCTGCTGCGGATCACGACCTTGCATGACCAGCGGTACCCACTGGGCGATCTGCGCGTGATCCTCGGTGAACTCCATGCCACGGAACAGGTTGCTGTGCTGCAGCGCAGCATGGCGCTTGCGCAGGTATTCGACGTTGTCGTCACCCCAGACGAAGCTCATGTGCGGGGTGATGTTGATGAAGCTCTTGGGCTTGCTCAGCACCTCACGCTCGACCTGGGTGGCCCAGAACTGCTTGGAGATCTCGAACGACTCGTTGATCGCGATCGCCTTGCTGATATCGATGCCACCGTCGGCGGTTTCCGGGGTGTAGTTCAGCTCGCAAAAGGCTGAGTGGCCGGTGCCGGCATTGTTCCAGCCGTTGGAGCTTTCGGCGGCTACCTGGTCGAGGCGCTCGTAGATTTCGATGCTCCAGTCCGGCTGCAGCTCGTGGAGGTAGGTGCCGAGGGTGGCGCTCATCACGCCAGCGCCGATCAGCAGCACGTCGACGGTTTTCTCGGGCTCGCGGGGCTTGGAGCAACCGATCACGCTGAGACAAAGCAGCGTCAGCAGGATTTTCTTCATGGGACAGTCCAGTTCATCGCACGACGACAACAGCCGTGCTGGCAAGGTTTCGGGCAGCGGCCGTTTGGGCCGCACATGGGCGATAGCCGCAGATCTGCGGCGCGGCGGGAGGAAGGGTGTTTCCAGGCCTCTTGGCGGGCGTATTCCGATCGCGCCGCGTGCTGGAGCAATATGCGTGCCGCTGAAAGGATTCAGCAGTCCCTGTGCGGCTTTCTGCCACACAGCCGGCACGGGGCTGGCGGGAACTCGCCAGATCCACGGGAGGAGCCCCCTGGAAATGGCGGAATCCCGCCCGAATCAGGCCAGCAGCAGTGGCAACAACAAGGCGGTGCCGATGCCCAGCAGGCTCATCGCCAGGGCGGCGAAGGCGCCGCACTCCTCACCTTCCTGCAGGGCATGCGCGGTGCCGATGGCATGGGCGTTGATGCCGTAGCTCAGGCCGCGTGCAGCCGGATGATCCACCCCTGCCCAGCGCAGCAGCAGCGGCCCCATGGCCGTACCGATCACGCCGGTGAGCATGACCATCACCGCAGCCAGCGAAGCAACGCCGCCGATCTGCTCGGCCACCGGCATGGCAATCGGCATGGTCACGAATTTCGGCGCCAGGCTCATCACCACGCTCCAGTCGGCGCCCAGCGCCCAGCCGATGGCCAGGGTCAGCGCCACCGACAGGACGCCGCCGGCCGTGAGGGTGATCAGCACCGGCCAGAACAACTGGCGGATGCGCTTGATGTTGTGCTGCAGCGGCACCGCCAGGGCTACGGTGGCCGGCCCCAGCAGCCAGGCAACGGGCTCGGCGCCGGCGCGATAGGTGGCGTAATCCACCCCACAGAGCAGCAAGGTGGCGACGATCAGCGTCACCGACACCAACACCGGTTGCAGCACCAGCCAGCCGCTGCGGCGATAGAGCCAAGCGGCGATCAGAAACGCCGCCAGGGTCAGGGCGATGGCGAACAGCGGATGATGAGTCAGCAGCGTCATCCCTTGCGCTCCTGACGGCGGATCAGCGCCTGCAACAGCCAGCCGCAGAACGGCACGGTAACCAATAGCGACAGCACCAGCGCCGTGGCGATCACTGGCAGCTCGCCGAGCAGCAGGTCACTGCTGGTCATGATCCCCGAGGCCGGCACGGCCAGCAGCAGCGGCAGGTAAGGCAGCAAACCACCGGCGGCCTGCTGCAGCGGCTCAGGCACGGCGCCGCGCCACATCAGCCAGACCGAGAGCAGCAGCAGGCCGATGATCGAGGCCGGCAGCATCGGTAACAGCCAGTGATTGAGCGCCACGCCGAACAACTGCAGCAATACCAGCCAGAACAGGCCACGCACCATCATGATCTCGACTCCTCCTTATGGCGCCCCCGACGAAACAGCGGACGCGGCTCGATAACCGAGCGACCATACAACACACTGAGCCCTTGCAGGCCCTTGAGTGCATCCTCCAGCGATTTGTCGGCGCGCACGGCGAAGGCATCGAAGCCGCACTGGCGCATATGCGCCAACTGGTCGCGCAGCACATCGCCCACCGCGCGCAACTCACCGCGCCAGCCCAGTCGGGTACGCAGCAGGTAGGCCTGGCTGTAGCCACGGCCATCGCGAAAGCTGGGGAAGTCGATGGCGATCAGCGGCAGGCTGGCGAGAAACGGCTGCAGCGCTTCCGGCTCGTCGTCCACCTGCAACAGCAGGCCGTCGGCGCTAACCGTCCTACCCTCCAGCACCGCCGCAGGCTGCCGCTCGCGCCAGGCCGTCAGCGGCAGGATCAGCGGCGCGTCCCCTTCAGCGTCGAGTTGCCAGGGATCATCACTGACGATGCAGGCCTGGCCCTCGACCAGGCGAATCAGGTTGTTCATGCCACCTCCTCGCGGCTGTACACGCTCGCCTTGAATGGCTCCAGGCCGATGCGCTGGAAGGTGTCGAGAAAGCCTTCGTTGACCTCCCGCTGATCGACATAGGTGCGCACGATGCGCTCGATCACCTCGGGCACCTGCTCGGCAGCGAACGACGGGCCGATCACCTTGCCCAGCGCCGCCAGCTGGCCCTGGCTGCCGCCGAGGGTGAGCTGGTACCACTCGCTACCGTTCTTGTCGACGCCAAGGATGCCGATGTTGCCGATATGGTGGTGGCCGCAGGCGTTCATGCAGCCGGAGATGTTCAGGCTCAGCTCGCCCAGATCATGCAGATAGTCGAGGTCATCGAAACGCTGCTGGATGGCCTGGGCAATGGGGATCGACTTGGCGTTGGCCAGCGAGCAGAAATCACCACCGGGGCAGGCGATGATGTCGGTGAGCAAACCGGCGTTGGCCGTGCCTAGCCCCGCCGCTTCGGCTTCCCGCCATAGCGCGTAGAGGTCGGCCTTGCGTACATCGGGTAGCACCAGGTTCTGTTCGTGGGCGACACGAATCTCACCGAAGCCATAGCGCTCGCTCCAGTCCGCCAGCGTCTCCATCTGCTCGGCGGTGACGTCGCCGGGCGGTGCACTGATGCCCGGCTTGGTCGACAGCACCACGCTGAGGTAGCCAGGCACCTGATGCGCCATGACGTTGCGCGAGACCCAGCGGGCGAAGGCCTCGTCGCGCGCCAGGTGGGTGCCGAAGTCGAGGTCGAGGGCGTCCTGCGGCACGTAGGCCGGTTTGTGGAAGGAGGCGGCGACGCGCTGGTACTCGTCCTCGGTCAGTTGCGCCGGGCCGTCCTTGATCGGCTGCCACTCGCGCTCCACCTCGGCCGCGAAGGCTTCGATGCCGAGGGCCTTGACCAGGATCTTGATGCGCGCCTTGTACTTGTTGTCGCGCCGGCCATGGCGGTTGTACACGCGCAGGATGGCCTCGACATAGGACAGGCAGTCCTGCCAGTGCAGGCCCTCGCGCAGGGTCTGGGCGATGATCGGAGTGCGCCCCAGGCCGCCGCCGACCAGCACGCGCAGGCGCAGTTCGTCAGCGGCGTCACGGTACAGCTGCAGGCCGATGTCATGCACCTGCACCGCAGCGCGATCCTGCTCGGCGGCGCACAGGGCGATCTTGAACTTGCGCGGCAGGAAGAGGAACTCCGGGTTGACCGTCGACCACTGACGGAGAATCTCGGCCAGCGGGCGTGGGTCGAGATACTCGTCGGCGGCGACCCCGGCGAAAGCCTCGGTGGTGATGTTGCGCACGCAGTTGCCCGAAGTCTGGATGGCATGCATGTCGTGCTCGGCCAACCAGTCGAGGATGTCCGGCACGCGCTCGAGCTCGACCCAGTTGAACTGGATGTTCTGCCGTGTGGTGAAGTGGCCGTAACCGCGGTCGTACTCGCGGGCGATATGCGCCAGTGCGCGCATCTGCTTGGCCGACAGGGTGCCGTAGGGGATCGCCACGCGCAGCATGTAGGCATGTTTCTGCAGGTACAGGCCGTTCTGCAGGCGCAGCGGCAGGAACTCTTCTTCGCTCAGCTCGTCGGCCAGGCGCCGCTGTACCTGGTCGCGGAACTGGGCCACGCGCTCGCGCACCAGCGCGCGGTCATAATCGTCGTATTGGTACATGCCGGCAGGCCTCCTGATCACGGGGCGTCGACTATGCCTGCCGGGCGTGCACTGAAAACAGCGCCAGAAAAGCCTTAAAAAACCGGATCAGATGGGTACGACAGTGACCTGCACAGGGCACTGATTGGCGTGGCGCGATGTCGCAGGGCGGTATCTGCAACGCTCGATATTAAGGCTCCTGGTGTCAGCAATGGCGCGGCCTGGCGACCCGCGTGGCACTTTTCCCTGCGTTCGACGCAATCATCTGATCCGCTTTTTTATCGAAAACCTGAGTCTGTTTTGTAAACAGCCCCACTCGGATCATGGCGCCAGCCTGAATAAACGCCTGATGAGGGCAACGACATGACCGAGCTGATCCCCGTGCGCGCCGTCGAGAGCATCGACCCCGCCAAACCCCTTCGCCTGACGCCGGCCCAGGCTGGCGGCCCGATCCATACGCGCAGTTTCACCGGGCGCTTTCGCAACCTGCGCCTGCTCGGCGCCGGCCTCTTGTTCCTGCTGTTCTTCGGCACCGCCTGGATCGACTGGAATGGCCGCCAGGCCGTGCTCTGGGACTTGGATAACCGTCAGTTCCACATCTTCGGCGCGACCTTCTGGCCGCAGGACTTCATCCTGCTCTCGGCCATCCTGATCATCGCCGCCTTTGGCCTGTTCTTCATCACCGTGCTGGCCGGCCGGGTGTGGTGCGGCTACGCCTGCCCACAAAGCGTGTGGACCTGGGTCTTCATGCGCGTCGAGCAGATCACCGAGGGCGACCGTGGCCAGCGCATCAAGCTCGACGCCGCGCCCTGGTCACTGCAGAAACTGGCTCGGCGCAGCGCCAAGCACGGACTGTGGCTGGCTGTCAGCGTGATCACGGCGATGGCCTTCGTCGGCTACTTCACCCCGGTGCGCCAGTTGACCAGCGACCTGCTGACCCTGGAGATGGGTGCGACCACCGCATTCTGGGTGCTGTCGTTCACCGCTGCCACCTACATCAACGCCGGCTGGCTGCGCGAGAAGGTGTGCCGCGACATGTGCCCCTACTCGCGCTTTCAGAGCGTGATGTTCGACAGCGATACGCTGGTCATCTCCTACGACGCCGCCCGTGGCGAAAACCGTGGCCCGCGCCGCAAGGACGCCGACTACAAGGCCGAAGGTCTGGGCGACTGCATCGACTGCACCATGTGCGTACAGGTCTGCCCCACCGGCATCGACATCCGCGACGGCCTGCAACTGGAATGCATCGGCTGCGGCGCGTGCGTCGATGCCTGCGACAGCGTGATGGACAAGCTCGGCTATGCCCGCGGCCTGGTGCGCTACAGCTCCGAGAACGAGCTGGCCGGCGGCAAGACCCACTGGCTGCGCCCGCGTCTGATCGGCTACGCGGCGATGCTGGCGCTGATGATCGGCGCCTTCGCCTGGGCGCTGGCCGAGCGCCCGCTGATCTCCCTGGACGTAACCCGTGACCGTGGCCTGTTCCGCGAGAATGCCCTGGGCCAGATCGAGAACATCTACAGCCTGAAGATCATCAACAAGACCCAGCAGCCGCGCAGCTACGCCATCGCCCTGGTCGACGCCAGCGACTTCGAACTGCACGGCCCGCGCACGTTGAACCTGGCGCCGGGCGAGATTCGCGATCTGCCGGTCAGCGTCGCGCTGACGGCCACGAGCAACGGCGCTGGACCGCAAATCGTCCGCTTCGAAGTGCGTGACCAAGCCGACTCGCAGAGCCATGTGAGCACCAAGAGCACCTTCATCGCGCCGCTGCGCTAGCGCTTCGCCCCGAGGCGGGGCTCCTACAGATATCCGTGTAGGAGCCGCGCCCCGCGGCGAATGGGCCACCAGAGCCGTAGCCCGGATGCAATCCGGGGCGGTTCGAGGTCCTTCCCCGGATTGCATCCGGGCTACGGTTGCCACAACCGAGATACGTCCCCCTTCACGAGGCACTGCCATGTCTGCCGCTCACCCCGTAAAGTGTTCGTCCTTACCCTTTGCGTCGGTGAACCAGGACAGGATGAAACGCTACGAAAAATTCGCCGACGAGATCGCCGAGCTGATCCGCACCGGCGTGCTCGGCCCCGGCGAGAAGGTGCCCTCGGTACGCCATGCCAGCCGCACCTACGGCGTCAGCCCATCCACCGTGTTCCAGGCCTACTACCTGCTGGAAGATCGCGGCCTGATCCAGGCGCGCGCCCGTTCCGGTTACTTCGTCCGCGAACACGCCAAACGCCCGCTGCACGAACCGGAACTGACCGCCAACGCGGCGCAGACCACCGAGGTCGACGTCAGCGAGTTGGTGTTCTCCGTGCTCGCCTCGCTGAAGGACCCGCACACCGTGCCCTTCGGCTCGGCCTTTCCCAGCCCCGACCTGTTCCCACTGCCGCGCCTGGCCAAGAGCATGGCGCACGCGCTGCGCATGCTATCGCCGCACGAGATAATCGCCGACATGACCGCCGGCAACGCCGACCTGCGCCGGCAGATCGCCCTGCGCTACATGGTCAGCGGCGTGATGCTGCCGATGGAGGAGCTGGTGATCAGCAACGGCGCCATGGAGGCGCTCAACCTCTGCCTGCAGTGCGTGACCCAACCGGGTGACCTGGTGGCCATCGAGTCCCCCACCTTCTACGCCTGCCTTCAGGTGCTGGAGCGCCTGCAGCTCAAGGCGGTGGAAATCCCCGTGCACCCGCGCGAGGGCATCGACCTGGGCGCCCTGTCCGATAGCCTCAAGCAACTGCCGATCAAGGCCTGCTGGTTCATGAGCAGCCTGCAGAACCCGCTCGGCGCGAGCATGAGCGAGGAGAAGAAACAGGCGTTGTATGAGTTGCTGGTCGAGCATCAGGTGCCGCTGATCGAGGACGACGTGTACGCCGAGCTGTACTTCGGCAGCCACCCGCCCAAACCGGTGAAGAGCTTTGACCGCGAAGGGCTGGTGATGCATTGCAGCTCCTTCTCCAAGAGCCTCGCGCCGGGCTATCGCATCGGCTGGGTGGCCGCCGGTCGCTATGCCGAGCAGATCGCCCGGCTCAAGCTGATGACCACCATCTCGCCGTCGGTGCCGGCACAGGCGGCGCTGGCCGACTACCTGCAGCACGGTGGCTACGACCGTCATCTGCGCAAGCTGCGCCACTCGCTGGAAATGCAGCAGAGCGCGATGCTCGCCTCTGCCGCCCGGCACTTCCCCGCCAGCACGCGGGTCACGCGACCTTCAGGCGGCTACTTCCTCTGGTTCGAATTTCCCGAGCGTCTGGACTCACTGCAACTGCTGCGCCTGGCGCTGGCCCAGGGCATAAGCCTGGCGCCGGGGCCGATCTTCTCCGCCAGCCAGGGCTTTCGCCACTGCGCGCGGCTGAACTACGGCCATCCGTGGAACCCGCGCAGCGAACAGGCCATGGAAGTGCTCGGGCGCCTGGTGGCGGGGTTGTTGTAGCCCGGATGAAATCCGGGAGCCGGAGCAGGAATCGCCCCGGATTACATCCGGGCTACGGTCCTGGTGCGCACGGCGCACCCTACGAACACCCCGCAGGTCGCGTAGGGTGCGCCATGCGCACCGACTGATTTGCAGCGGGCACAGTCTACGAGCGCTCTACTTCCACCAATACTCCACCTGCACGCCAAAGTTGGAGCCATTGCGTGCGCTGCCGAAGGCGCCGTTCTCGGATAAGGCCGAGCCGTCGGCCAACAGGTTGGCGGCCTGCTGCGCGGCGCGGTTCCAGCTGGCGTAGGTGTAGTACAGGCGAATTTCCGGACGTTCCCAGAAACCGGGGCCCGATGGTGACCAGGTCGGCGCAATGGTGAACTTGGTCAGTTTGCGTGTACCGCCGGGCGCCTCGACCTGATCGCGGCCGATCTCGCCGACCAACTTGAACTGCTCGGTAAAGGCGTAGCTGGTGCGGCCACCGATGGACAGCCAGTTCTGATCCGCACCGTCCGGGCGCTTGTCCTTCTGGTAGACCAGTTGCACCTGACCGCCGAGGCGCGGGGTCATCTGGAAGTCGAAGAATTCCACCAGGCGCCAGCTGCGGTTACTGCTGTCGAGCGTCGGGTCGCCGGTATAACCCAGACCGGTACCCGGCCCGCGCCCGTATTGTAGGGCAACGGTGTTGACCCCGCCGAGGAAGTCCTGCTGCTTGTGTTGTGCGCTCACCGCCCAGCCGCTGTTGGCGTCGGTGCTGTCCGGCTTGTCGATGTAACTGACGCCCACTTCCAGCTCGCCGCCGGGGTTGACCTGGAAGCCGCCGACGTTGAAATCGTGGCGGTTGATGTAGGGCTCCTGGTCGTAGTTGTCCTTGCGCGAGAACACGTAGCTGTACTTGAGGTCGCCGATCTTCATCTCGTCGATACCAAAACCAGTGGCGCTCTGGTTCCAGTAGTAGAAGTCGGTGATATGGATGTCGTTACGCTTGTAGAAGCGGCGACCGGCCCACAGCGAGCCGCCACCCAGTGCCGGCATGTTGCTCCACTCGGCGTACATCTGGTTCATCCGCGCGAAACCGTAATCGCCGGTGAATTTCGGCGTATGACCATACTGATTGTAGAGCTGGGCCATGCCCTCGACGCTGATCACCGAGCCGTCATCCAGGCGAAACAGGTCCTGACGCAGGTCCAGTTCGATGTACTGCTCGCACTCGTTGCCCAGACGGTACTTGGACTGCGCGCCCGGCAGTTGGAAGCACTGCTGTGTGCCGCCGGTATCCGCCCCGCCGATGCCGCTGCGTACGTAGCCGGTGAACTCGAGGGCCTGCGCCTGCGGCGTGGCCAAAGCCAGTGCCAGCAGGCAGGGAACGCCGACAGAACAGGTGAGGGTTTGCTGTGTGGTCTTCATCGTTGCTCCTGATTGTTTTTATTGAGCGATGCTGCGGATTACCGCCGCAGCGACGGTTCTTCGTTGCCTCGAGGAGCTGTAGCGCGGATGCAATCCGGGGGGTATTGGGCAGGCCCCGGATTGCATCCGCGCTACAGGGCTAACCGAGCTTGAACTGGGCCACCTTGTTGTCAGTGGCCTCACGCTTTCCCGGACGCAGGCGCTCGCCGCTGGCGGCGTCGAACAACAGCACGCGCGCCGGATCGAACTGCAGATCGAGGCTGGCACCGGCTTGCGGCGCGGCGTCCGGCGCCAGGCGGCAGCACACCTTGGTCTGGTTGAGGCTGACGAACACCAGGGTGTCCGGGCCGGTCGGTTCGACCACCTCGACCTCGGCGCGCAGGCTCGGCAGCGTCGAGCCGGCGCCGGCCAGCTGGATCTGCTCGGGACGCACGCCGAGGATCAGCTCGCGCCCTTCCAGCTCCGCCGCCGCGCCCAGGTGCAGCTCGCAGCGCGCCTGACCGGAATCAAGCAGCCCGAAGCACTGGCCGTCGCGCACCTGCAGGCGCAGTGGGATGAAGTTCATCGGCGGCGAACCGATGAAGCTGGCGACGAACTGGTTGGCCGGGTCGTTGTAGATTTCCTGCGGGGTGCCGAACTGCTGAATGATGCCGTCCTTCATCACCGCCACCTTGTCACCCAGGGTCATGGCCTCGATCTGGTCGTGGGTGACGTACACCGTGGTGGTCTTCAGGCGCTGGTGCATAAGTTTGATTTCGGTGCGCATCTCCACCCGCAGCTTGGCGTCGAGGTTCGATAGCGGTTCGTCGAACAGGTAGATCTTCGGCCGCCGCGCCAGCGCCCGGCCCATGGCCACGCGCTGCTGCTGGCCGCCGGACAGCTGGCCGGGCTTGCGCTGCAACAGGTGCTCGATCTGCAGCAGCTTGGCCACCCGCGCCACCTCGGCGTCGATCTCGGCCGGGGCCATCTTGCGCATCTTCAGGCCGAAGGCGATGTTGTCGCGCACGTTCATGGTTGGGTACAGCGCGTAGGACTGGAACACCATGGCGATGTCGCGATCCTTGGGGCTCATGCCGCTGATGTCGGCGCCGTCCACCAGGATCGCCCCGCCGCTGATCTCCTCCAGGCCGGCGATGCAGTTCATCAGGGTGGATTTGCCGCAGCCGGAGGGGCCGACCAGGATCAGGAACTCGCCGGATTCGATGGCCAGTTCGATGTTCTTCAGGGTGTCCGCCAGGCCGCTGCCGTAGGATTTGTTGACGTTGCGCAGTTCGAGGGTAGCCATGTCATTTCTCCAATCTTGAAGGCATCAGCCTTTCACCGAGCCGGCAGTGAGACCGCGCAGGAAATATTTGCCGGCCAGGATGTAGACCAGCAGCGTGGGCAGCCCGGCGATCATCGCCGCGGCCATGTCGACGTTGTATTCCTTGGCCCCGGTGCTGGTGTTGACCAGGTTGTTCAGCGCCACGGTGATCGGCTGGGTGTCGCCGCTGGCGAACACCACGCCGAAGAGGAAGTCGTTCCAGATCTGGGTGAACTGCCAGATCAGGCAGACCATGATGATCGGCACCGACATCGGCAGCAGAATCCGCCCGAAGATGGTGAAGAACCCCGCGCCATCGAGCCGCGCGGCGCGCACCAGCGCCTCGGGAATGCTCACGTAGAAGTTGCGGAAGAACAGCGTGGTGAAGGCCAGACCGTAGACCACATGCACCAGCACCAAGCCTTCGGTGGTGTTGGCCAGGCCGAGCTGGCCGAGGGTGAAGGACGCCGGCAGGAGGATCACCTGGAACGGCAGGAAGCAGCCGAACAACAGCAGACCGAAGAACAGCTGCGAGCCGCGAAAGCGCCACATGGCCAGCACGTAGCCGTTCAGCGCGCCAAGCAGCGTGGAGATCAGCACCGCCGGAATGGTGATCTTCACCGAGTTCCAGAAGTAGCCGCCGACGCCGTCCCAGGCCTTGACCCAGCCGATGAGAGTGAACACGTCCGGGATCGACAGCAGGTTGCCGCTGCGGATGTCGTCGGGGGTCTTGAAGCTGGTCAGCAGCATCACCAGCAGCGGCACCAGGTACACCGCGCAGGCCAGGATCAGGGTGGCGTGGATGGCCAGGCGGCTGAGGCTCATCGCCCTTACCCGGCGCGGCGCGACTTGCACGTTAATGGCATGACTAGTCATGGCGTTTGCCTCGCAGTTCGGAATACAGGTAGGGCACCAGAATCGCCAGCACCGCGCCGAGCATCAGCATCGCGCTGGCGGCGCCGAGGCCCATCTGGCCGCGGGTGAAGGTGTGGGCGTACATGAACATCGCCGGCAGGTCGGAGGCGTATCCGGGGCCGCCAGCGGTCATCGAGGCGACCAGGTCGAAGCTCTTGATGGCGATATGGGCGAGGATCATCAGCGCGCTGAAGAACACCGGGCCCAGGCTCGGCAGGACGATGCGCAGGTAGATGCTCGGCAGGCTGGCGCCATCGACCTGGGCGGCGCGGATGATCGATTGATCGACGCTGCGCAAGCCGGCGAGAAACAGCGCCATGACGAAGCCCGATGACTGCCACACCGCGGCCATCACCAGGCAGTAGACCACGCGCTCCGGGTCCACCAGCCAGTCGAAGCGAAAGCCCTCCCAGCCCCAGTCACGCAGCAGCTTGTCCAGGCCCAGGCCGGGGTTGAGCAGCCACTTCCAGGCGGTGCCGGTGACGATCATCGACAGCGCCATGGGGTAGAGAAAGATGGTGCGGATAAAGCCTTCGCGGCGGATGCGCTGATCCAGCAGCACCGCCAGAAACACGCCGATGACCAGGCTGATGACGATGAACAGGCCACCGAAAACCAGCAGGTTCTGGCTCGCCACCCACCAGCGATCGTTGTCCCACAGCCGCGCGTACTGTTGCAGCCCGACGAAGTTGTAGCTGGGCATGAAACGCGAGTTGGTGAACGACAGCAGGAAGGTCCAGCCGATGTAGCCGTAGAACCCCACCAGCACGATGACCATGCTCGGCGTCAGCACCAGCTTGGGCAGCCAGCGCTGCAGGACGTCCAGCGGTGAGGCTTTGGTGATGACTGCGTTTGAACTCATGGTTGACTCCGTTGCGTGCTGCGTTGATGCGTAAAACATCCGTAGCGGACCCGTAGGGCGTACTCGCGAAGCAGTACGTCGGCGATTACAGCCAGCACGCATAGCCGGCGGACTGTTCGCTGCGCTCCTGAGTCCGCCCTACCGATTGCGAGCTGCCCTGCCCCAAAACCTGAATCTCGGCGCGGCCGATCCCGTGGCGCAGGCACGAAGGCATCCGCCAGGGATAGAAGGCTTGAAACAGGCGGGTTGCACCCGCCCTACGGCAAGGGCCGGCTAAGCGGCCCGAGCGCTCACTGCACCGCCTGAATCGCCGCCGCCAGCTGCTGGGCGGCGCGCTTCGGGTCGGCCTTGGGATCGTTGAAGAAGTTGGTCACCACGTCGAACACCGCGCCCTGCACGTAGCTGGAGGCGGCCATGCCGTGGGCCAGGCTCGGCTGCAGACCGCCATCGGCAGCGGCCTCCTTGAAGTCGGCCATGGACTTCTGCGCGCAGGCGTCGAAGCTGCTCATGTCCTGGTCCATGCGCACCGGGATCGAGCCCTTGTTCTGGTTGAAGAATTCCTGGAACTCGTTGCCCATCACCGTACGCGCCAGGTCTTCCTGGGCCTTGCGGTTGTCGGCGTTGTTCAGTTTGAACATCGCCAGCGAGTCGATATTGAAGGCGAAGCTGCCCTGGGTGCCGGGGAAGGCCAGGCATTCGTAGTCCTTTCCGGCGACCTTGCCGGCTGCGGTCCACTCGCTCTTGGCCCAGTCACCCATGATCTGCATGCCGGCCTTGCCGTCGATCACCAGGCCGGTGGCGCTGTTCCAGTCGCGCCCAGCGGCGTCGGCGTCGATGTAGCCACGCAGTTTCTGCAGGGCGGCGAATACCTCGACCATCTTGTCGCCGGTCAGAGTCGCGCGATCCTGCTCGACGAAGGCCTTGCGAAAGCCCTCGGGGCCGAGAATGCTGAAGGCCAGGTCTTCGAACACGGTGCCGTCCTGCCAGGGCTGACCGCCATGGGCGATGGCGATGAAGCCGGCCGCCTTGAGCTTGTCGGCGGCAGCGAAGAATTCGTCGAGAGTGGTCGGCGGCGTGGCGCCAGCCTTTTCGAACACTTGCGGGTTGATCCACAACCAGTTGACCCGGTGCACGTTGACCGGCACCGCCACGTAGTCGCCCTGGTACTTCATGACTTCGATCACCTGCGGTGGCAGCAGGTCATCCCACTTCTGCTCGGCAGCGACGTCGTTGAGATCGGCGAGCAGGCCCAGTTCGCCCCACTCCTGGATATCCGGGCCCTTGATCTGCGCCGCGGCGGGCGGGTTGCCGGACACGGCGCGGGTCTTCAGCACGGTCATGGCCGCTTCACCACCGCCGCCGGCCACGGCGAAATCCTTCCATTTGTGGCCCTGGGCTTCGACCAGTTTCTGCAGGGTATCGGCAGCGCGCTTTTCGCCACCGGAGGTCCACCAGTGCAGCACTTCGACTTCACCGGCAGTGGCAGACAGGGGCAGCAGAACAGCGAGGGAGATGGCACAGGACAGGCGAGAGATCGCTTTCATGGGATAAGACACCTTGTTGTTGTTATTCGCGAGCAAGTCGTGGTGCTTGCATTGCGAACGAGTCTACCCAGCCCCCAGAGCCCTGGGGGTAACAAAGGGTATTGGATAGTCACCAGGTCGTTACAAAGCGCCGCGAGCCGGTGACATGCAGCGCAGCGGCGCGCGCGCTGCAGTTGTGCGGCGCGGCTCACGGCTGCGCTCAACGGCTCTGGCGCGGCAACCAGAGGGTGACGCGCAGCCCTCCATCGCGCAGGTTACGCAGGCTCAGTTCGCCGCCATGGCTGTGCGCCAGGTTGCGCGCGATACCGAGGCCCATGCCGTAGCCCTGTTGCTGGCTGGCCAGACGAAAATGCGGTTCGAACACCTGCTCGAGCTTCTGCTCGGGCACGCCCGGCCCCTCGTCATCGACATGCAGGACGAACGCCTCGGCGTCGTCCTCGATGTGCAGGTGCGCGCGTTCGCCGTACTTCAGGGCGTTGTCCAGCAGGTTGCCAATGCAGCGGCGCAGGGCCAGCGGCTTGCCGGGATACAGATCATGCGCGGCGCCATCGAGGGTGACGCGGCCCGAGCCGAGGTAGGGTTCGGTCAACCCATGCAGCAGGTGGTTGAGGTCCACCGGCTCGATGTTCTCGTGGATGTCGGTATCCTTCACGCATTGCAGTGCGCCTTTGACCAGCAGCTCCAGGTCGTCCAGATCGCGGCCGAACTTGCTCTGCAGGCTTTCGTCATCGAGCAGTTCGACACGCAGGCGCAAGCGCGTGATAGGTGTGCGCAGATCATGGGAAATGGCGCTGAACAGCTGGCTGCGTTCGGTCAGGTAGCGGCTGATGCGTTCGCGCATGGCGTTGAAGGCGCGGGCTACCTCGACCACCTCACGCCCACCGCCTTCGGCCACCGGCTCCACCTCGGCGCCCAGCGACAGGTGCCGCGCGGTGCGTGCCAGGCGCTTGAGCGGGCGACTCTGCAGGTGCACCAGCAAGCCGATGAACAGCAGCAGGAAGGCCGTGGTCAGGAGGATGAACCACAGCTGCTGGGTCGGCAGTATGGGTTCCTCCAGGCTGGTGTATGGCTCAGGCAGCAACGAGGCGATGTACAGCCACTCCCCTGGTGCCAGTTGGATCTGCGTCACCAGCACCGGAGGATTGACCGGCTCCAGGGTCAGTGCGTAATGCGCCCAGGAGCGTGGCAGTTCGTCGAGCTTCAGGCCGCCGTTGAAGATGCGCAGATCATCCGGGCTGACGAAGGTCACCGAAATGTCGGCGGCATTGCCCAGCGCCTGGCGCAGCACTTCGGTCACCGATTCGGTCACCGCCTGCTTGCGCGGCGTGGTCGGCAGCAACTTCATCTGTAGCGGTCGGTCATTGAGGCTGACCACGAAACGCGTACCGCCCATGCTGCGCAACTGGTCGAGCACCAGCGGCCGATAGTTCACTGGCAGCGAACGGAAGTAACGCACGCTGGCCGACATCGAATGCGCCAGGCTGCGCGCCGTGGTGACCAGGCCTTCGAGCTGGGTGGCGCGCAGTTGCGACAGCCAGATCACGCTGGAGAGGGTCTGCGCCGCGAGGATCGCCAGCAGAGTGAGCAGCAGCATGCGCCCGAGCAGCGAGCGCGGCAGCCAGCGCCGCGGGTTAACGCCCATCGCCGGCCTGCAGGCTGACCGTGGCCGCCAGTTGGTAGCCACTGCCGCGTACGGTGCGGATCAGCCGCGGCGGCTTGTCGGTGTCACGCAGGCGCTGACGCAGACGACTGACAGCCATGTCGACGATGCGCTCGAGCGGCATCACCTCACGGCCACGGGTGGCATTGCCGATGGTGTCGCGGTCGAGAATCTGCTGCGGGTGGTCGAGAAACAGCTTGAGCAGGGCGAAGTCGGCGCCGGACAGAATCACCTCCTCGCCGTCACGGTGGAACAGCCGGTGGCTGACCATATCCAGACGCCAGTCATCGAAGGCCAGCACCTCGCCACTGCGCTCCTGAGTGAACTGCGCGCGACGCAGCAAGGCCTTGATTCGCGCCAGCAGCTCGCGCGGACTGAAAGGCTTGCCAAGATAGTCATCGGCGCCCAGCTCCAGGCCGATCACGCGGTCGGCTTCGTCGGAGCTGGCGGTGAGCATGATCACCGGCACCTGGGCGAAGCGCTGGTGTTCACGCACCCAGCGGCACAGGCTGAAGCCGTCCTCGTCGGGCAGCATCACGTCGAGGATGACCAGGTCGGCCGACTCCGCACACAAACTCTGGCGGAAGGCGGCGCCGTCGGCCACGGCGCGCACCTGAAAGCCGACGCGGCTCAGGTAGGTATCGAGCAGTTCGCGAATTTCCTGGTCGTCATCGACCAGCAGAATCGATTTGCCGGGCTGGCTCATGGTCCGCCACCTTTGTTGTTATGTCTGTGTAAATCCGGGGTGCTATCAATGGTTCTCCCGGATTGCATCCGGGCTACGCTCCGCCGCCTGTTGCAAGGCCACGCCGGCGCCGGTCAGGCCGGGGTACTCGGCCGTCACCAGCCACACCGGAATGCCGTCAAGGTAATGGCTCATACAGCCCTTGTCGCGGAAACTCTTGGCAAAACCGCTGGCAAGAAAACGCTCGGCAAAACGCGGCACCACGCCGCCGACGATATACACCCCGCCACGCGCGCCCAACGTCAGGACATTGTTGCCAGCAGCGCGGCCGAGCCAGCAACTGAACTGTTCCAGCACCTCGGCGGCGACGGGCTCGCCGGCCAGGCCTGCGGTAGTGATGGCCGCTGGCGTGTCGTGCTGCGGCGGCTGACCGTCCAGCTCACAGATGGCCCGATACAGCACCAGCAGGCCATTGCCGCTGAGCACGTCTTCGGCGCGCACATGGCCCAGTTGCCGATAAAGGATTTGCCAGAGCTCGGCCTCGCGCGGGCTGCCGATGGGTAGATCAACGTGACCACCCTCGCCCGGCAACACCAGCCAGCGACCATCGGCCTGCTCCAGCAACGTCCCGACGCCCAGACCGGTGCCGGCGCCGATCACCAAGGCCGGACGGTCTGCCTGCGGCTCGCCTGGGCACACCTGCACACGCTCATGCTCGGCGATGCGGGTCATGCCCAGGGCCATGGCGGAGAAGTCGTTGATCATCAGCAAGCGGTCGATCTGCAATGCCTCGCAGAACGCCGTACGGTCGATACGCCAGTGATTGTTGGTGAAGCGGAACAGGTTGCCGCTGACCGGCCCGGCGCAGGCCAGGCACACCGAGCCGATGGACCCCAGCGGTAGCCCCTGGGATTGCAGATAGGCGACGATGGCCTGTTCCGGCCCTGCGAAATCGGCGGTCGGCAGAATCTGCACCGCCTCCAGTTGCTCGTCACGCCACAGGGCAAAGCGTGCGTTGGTACCACCGATATCGCCGACCAGAGCCAGTTTCACGAGAACGTCTCCTGAGCGAAGGCCGTTCGCTGATCGGCACCTGCAGAAAAGTGAGGATGCATGGCATCGACTCCAAACCCGAATTATTTTTGTAGTTCAGACAACGCGCATCACAGTAAACCCGAAAATTACGCCTATCAAGCCAGCTAAAGTTGTAATAACAACAATATTTAATGCCATCTCATAGCCTGTGCCCCACACAACAGATTCAGCCCTCGGCATGATCCCGGACAATATCTGCGCCGTTGCTGCGACATAGACTCGCACCAGCGCATGGCGGGTTTCACCCGCCCTACTGGTCATCCGCACGGAGAGCTGCAGCATGTCACCCGATATCGTCATCGTCGGCGCCGGCCCGGCTGGCCTGTGCCTGGCACGCGCCCTGTCCGGGCACGGCCTGTCCATCGTGGTGCTGGAGCGCCAGGCCGAACAAGCACTGGCCGAACCGGCCTTCGATGGCCGCGAGATCGCCCTCACCCATGGCTCGCAGGCGCTGCTCGAACGCCTGGGCCTGTGGGCGCGCCTGCCCAGCGAAGACATTGCCGTGCTGCGCGATGCCCAGGTGTTCAACGGCCCCTCGCTGTTCGCGTTGAAGATCCGCGCCGAGCAGGCCGGCGCCCAGCGCCTCGGCCATCTGGTGGCCAACCAGGCCATTCGCCGCGCCGCCTATCAGGCGCTAAGCGCATGCGCCGATTTGCAATTGCTGTGCGGAACCAGCGTGCGCGCCATCGAGGCAAACGAGAACGAAGTGAAGCTGGTGCTGCAGGACGGCCAGGTGCTGCAACCGCGCCTGCTGGTCGCTGCCGACAGCCGCTTCTCGGAAACCCGCCGCCAGCTCGGCATCGGCGCGCAGCTCAAGGACTTCGGCAAGACCATGCTGGTGTGCCGCATGCAGCACGAACAGGATCACCAGCAAATAGCCTGGGAATGGTTCGGCTATGGCCAGACCCTCGCCCTGCTACCGCTCAACGGCCGGCAGTCGTCGGTGGTGCTGACCCTGCCACCGCACGAAATAGAACGCCTGCAGAAACTGGACGAAGCGATCTTCACCCGCGAGATGGAAAAGCGCTTCGACCGCCGCCTGGGTGCCATGCAACTGGTCAGCAGCCGCCACGCCTATCCGCTGGTGGGCGCCTACGCACGACGCATGGTCGGCAACCGCTGCGCCCTGCTCGGCGATGCCGCCGTGGGCATGCACCCGGTCACCGCACACGGATTCAACTTCGGCCTGATCGGTGTGCAACTGCTCAGCGACGCACTGCTGGCCGCCCATGGCAAACGCCTGGACATCGGTGCGCCTGCGCCATTGGCGCGCTACGAGCGCCAGCTACGCCTGGCCACCTGGCCGCTGTATCAGGCCACCAACCTGCTGGTGGAGCTGTACACCAATGATCAGCTGCCCGCCCGCCTGCTGCGCGGCGCTGGCCTGCGCGTGGCACAGGGCCTGCTACCACTGAAGAAGGGCATCGCCCGTCATCTCACCGCTCGCGCCTGATCAATTACACCCACTGATCATTACGCTTGCGCTTGACCCGCAGCATGGTCGGCAGAATCAGCCCGAGCAGCAGCCCGGCACCAGCGATGCTGCCGCCATAGGCCATGTAGCGCATCAGCGCCTGTTGCTGTTCTTCACCCAGTTGCGCCTGGGCATCGCGTAGCTGCGAACGGCTAGTGGTCAGCTCGGCGTCCAGCGCGCCGCGGGCGGCCTGCAGCTCGTCGATCAGTTTCTTGCGCGAGTCCAGGGTTTCCTGCATGCCCTGCACACGCACCTTCCAGGCGTCGTCGATGCCTTTGAGCTCAGCGCTGAGGTCGGCGACTTTCTGTTCCAGTTGCGGCAGACGCTCGGCCTGGCCTGGCACCGACTGCAGGTCGCGGCTGGGAATCCAGACGCTGCTGCCACTGGCGCTACGCACCTGGCTGTAGTCGCCCTGGGTGCGCAACAGCTCCACTTTCTCCCCGGAAACCAGGGTGCCGACGATGCGGTAGCCATCGGTAGGGCCACTGCGCACGTAGGTATTGAGGCTGTCGCTGACCCAGCGCTGGTTGCCAGACGTCTCTTCGGCCAGAGACGGTTGAGCGCCGCCGAGCAGGCCACCGAGCAGCAGGCAAGCACCGAGAATGCGAGGTTGGAATGGAGCATGACGAGATAAAAACATGGGGCGATCTTCACGTGGCAGTCAGACGAACCCGGCGAACGGGATGGACGTTGCCGGCCACGCGCTGAACAACACGCTCGAGCATGATCCAGGCAGAATCCGCGACGTAGACGCCACACTAGCGGCCAATAGCCATCTATTCCTGCCGGTACGGGCCGACAGCAGACAGACATTGACCGCTTGCTTGGAGTTCACTCCAGGCAGGAGATGGTAGATGGACGGAAGGTGGCTTCAGCCGTTGTGGCGCTGAACGAAGGTAGAGAAATCCGCCAACGGCATCGGTCGGCCGAGCAGATAACCCTGGAACTGAGTGCAACCGTTGTCCGCCAGAAACCTACGCTGCGCCTCGGTTTCCACGCCCTCGGCGATCACCGTCATGCCCATGCTCTGCCCCAGAGCGATCACCGTGCGCACGATGGTTTCGCTGTTGGCATCGGTGAGCACGTCGCAGATGAACGAACGGTCGATTTTCAGTTTGCTCAGCGGCAGGCGCTTGAGGTGGCTGAGGGAAGAAAAGCCGGTACCGAAGTCATCCAGCGAGAAGCGCACGCCATGTTCGACCAGCGCCGTCATCTTGCGCGTGAGGTCCTCCATGTCATGCACGATCAGCGTCTCGGTCAACTCCAGTTCCAGACGCCGGGCATCGATACCGTGGCGCTCGATCAGGCCGAGAATTTCGGCGACGAAACTGCTTTGCGAGAACTGCTTCTGGCTGATGTTCACCGCCAGGCCCAGGTCGCCGAAGAGCGGGTCATCCTTCCACCGGCGCAACTGCGCGGCCGTTTGCTCCAGCACCCACTGACCAATGGGGATGATCAGCCCGGTATTCTCAGCGTGATCGATGAACTCGCCAGGCGCCAGCAGACCGCGTTGCGGGTGCTGCCAGCGAATCAGCAACTCGGCGCCGATGACCCGCCCGGCACCATTGAGCTGCGGCTGGTAATACAGCACGAACTGTTGCTCGCGAATGGCCGCGCGCAGGTCGCGATCCAGCTCCGAGCGCTCGGCGGTGTCGCTCTGCAGGATATGCAGGAGCAGGAAGAACAGCGCCATGGCAGCGACGCCCTGCACCCAGGAGCCGACGATGCGCACGTCGTCCGGCAGCGCATAGAGATCGGTGGGCCGCCAGTTGGACGCGGCCAGGGCGACGAACAGCAGCAGGCAGAACAGGGACATGCCGTAACGCAGCCAAAGGGGCTCATCGCGGAAGGCCATCAACGCGCCGACAGCCACCGGTAGCAGATAGAGATGTGTCGCACGCGGCGCCATGAGGGTCGGCGGGTCGAGCAGCAGGGTCGAAGCGACGACGATAAGGATCAGCGCGCCGAACAGAATCAGGTTGGCGCTGCGGGCCTGGTTGCGCAGCGTCAGGGCGAAGACCGCCACACCGCTGAGGATGATGGTCACATCCATGATGACGATGGCCCAGTAGCCGCGAGAGGAAAAGAACAACCCCCAGAGCAGGCCCATCACGATCATCACCAGACTCGACAGCATGCGCATGCGCCGCTCGCGGCGCTGACCGACCAGAGCCAGGTCTGCACCATGCCAGAGTTTACGAACGCGCCTGCCGAAGCTCGAGAGTGATGGCATGGTGAAATCCTGATCTGATCACTTCATTCTTGAAGCTGCCTGGCCGAATGCAAGTTTTCCCAGATGCTTTTAACAGCCAGTTGAAACGTAGGCGAGGCAGGCAAGACAAGGCAAAAACGACCGAGAAAGCGGAGTTTACGTATTGTAAATGAGCATTTTGAGGTCGCTTTTAACGCAGTATTGCCAACGCAGGTAGTTTTCAACGTTCTGTTAATGCTGCCAGTGCGCCTCGCTGGCCAACCGTTCGGCGATGAAGTCCAGCAGCAGGCGCATCGCCGGCAGCATCTGTCGACGGGTGCCGTACAGGGCATGGATGCCCAGCTCCGGCGGCCGGTAATCCGCCAGAAGCTGCACCAGACGCCCTTCGCGCAGCAAAGCCTCCACCGAATACAGCGGTTGCAGGCTGATACCGGCACCAGCCAGTGCCGCTTCCAGCAGCACCATCGACTCGTTGGCGCTGAGGCTGCCGGACACCGAAACGGCACTCGCCTCCCCTCGATGCTCGAACTCCCACAGGCTGCGGCCGAAGTAGGCGTAGGCCAGGCAGTTATGCCGGGCCAGATCCTCCGGGCGCTGCGGTGTGCCGTGTCGCGCCAGGTAATCTGGGCTGGCACAGACCACCGAGCGACACACGGCCAGGCGCCGCGCGATCAGATTCGGGTCGAGTTGATTGGTGATGCGCAGCGCCAGGTCGATGCGCGCCTCCACCAGATTGACCGCTTCACTGCCGACCAGCAGATCGATGCTGACCCGCGGGTAGCGCTCGGTGAAGGCCTGCAGCGCATGCACCAGCCAGGCCTGGGCGAAGGACTGGCTGCAGGTGATACGCAGGGTGCCGCGCGGCGCATCATCCAAACCTTGCCCCAGTGCCTGCATGCGCTCGGCCAGGGCCAACATCTCGCGGCATTGCGGCAGCATCTGCTCGCCTGCCGCCGTCAGGCTCAAGCGCCGTGTGCTGCGGTGCAGTATACGCACACCGGCCCAGGCTTCCAGCCCGGCGAGATAACGCGAAACCATCGCCCGCGACATGTCCAGCGCCTCGGCAGCGGCCGTCTGACTGCCCCGCTCCAGCACCTCGACGAACACCCGCGCCGCCATCAGTCGATCCATGATTTGCTCGATCCATGCAACAAATATGGCCAGCTTACGGGGCTTTTCGCTCGGCAGGTAGCGCATAAGATGCGCCGCACCCTACTCTACCTGGAGATCCTTCATGTCCCACGTCACCCGTTTTCTCGTCGGGCTCGGCCTGCTCGCCGCTGCCAGCAGCGCCCTTGCCCAGCCGCTGACACTGGACACCTACAACCCGCGTGAAGCCGCAGTCTTTCCGGTCAGCTCGACCCTGATCAGCGGCGAGAAGGACGCCATCCTGGTGGATGCGCAGTTCTCCAACGATGAGGCGCAGGAACTGGTCGAACGTATCCGCGCCAGCGGCAAGCGCCTGACCACCATCTTCATCAGCCATGGCGACCCGGACTTCTACTTCGGCCTCGACGTTCTGACCCGTGCCTACCCCGAAGCCAAGGTGCTGGCCACGCCGGCCACCGTCGCCTATATCGAGAAGACCCGCGCGCCCAAGCTGGCTTACTGGGGGCCGATTCTCAAGGACAGCGCGCCTTCCCGCACCGTTGTACCCGAAGCCCTGCAGGGCAATCAGCTGCAGCTGGAAGGCCAGCGCATCGAGGTGGTCGGGCATGACCCGCAGCACACCAGCTTGTGGATTCCCGGCATCAAGGCCGTGGTCGGCGGCGTGCTGACCAGCGCCAACATCCACCTCTGGGTGGCTGACGCGCAGAGCGTCGAGGCCCGGCAACGCTGGCTCAAGTCGCTGGATGAACTCGAAGCCCTGCAACCGGCCATCCTGGTGCCAGGCCACTACCTGGGCGAGCCGGCGATGGATCTGGCCGACCTGCGCTTCACCCGCGACTACCTGCTGGCTCTGGAGCAGGAACTGCCGAAAGCCAAGGATGCCCAGGCGCTGATCACGGCGATGAAGGCACGCTTTCCTGGGCTGCAGGATGACAGCAGCCTGGAGCTGAGCGCCAAGGTACTCAAGGGCGAGATGCAGTGGCCTTGAAGCTTTGCGCTGCCTCACGCAGCCACGTTAGCGCCCTTGTCGAACATCAGGGCCACCCCCTGCCCTGATGTTCGCACCCGTGATGCATACGCCCGACAGCGTCTCTGACCTGTCGGGCGTTGTCGTTTCAGGGCCGGCAAAACCTGTACAGCCTGCACAAGCGCCGGCGTGACTCGGCAGCCACTGCACGAACGTGCACGAAAGGGCTTGCAAAGAAGGGCAAACAGCTATACAAAAACTGTACATAGATAAATATTGTACAGCTTTGGGTAAATCGACATGCCGTCCTACCGTGCTCCGCTGCGTGACATGCGCTTTGTGTTCGAAGAATTGCTCGACGCCTATACCCTGCTGCAAACGCTGCCCGAACAGCGTGAGTTAACTGCCGACCTCGGCGGCGCAATTCTCGAAGAAGCGGCCAAGCTGGCCGAGAACGTACTCGCCCCCCTCAATGGGCCCGGTGACAAACAGGGTTGCCAGTACGACCCGCAGACCCGCAGCGTGCGCACCCCCGACGGTTTCAAGGCTGCCTATCAGCAGTTCACCGAAGGCGGCTGGACAGCGCTGGCCTGCACGCCTCGGTTCGGCGGCCAGGGGCTGCCCCATGTACTGAACATGCTGGTGGAGGAGATGACCTGCTCGGCCAACCTGTCGCTCGGCATGTACCCCGGCCTGACCCACGGCGCCATCAACGCCCTGACCAGTCACGGCACGCCCGAACAGCAGGAGACCTACCTGCCGCGCCTGATCAGCGGCGAGTGGACCGGCACCATGTGCCTGACCGAACCGCAATGCGGTACCGATCTCGGCCTGATCCGCACCCGCGCCGTGCCGCAGGCCGACGGCAGCTACGCCATCACCGGCACCAAGATCTGGATCACCGGCGGTGAACACGACCTGGTCGACAACATCGTCCACCTGGTGCTGGCCAAGCTGCCGGACGCACCCGACAGCGTCAAAGGTATCTCCCTGTTCCTCGTGCCCAAGGTGCTGGAGGACGGCAGCCGCAACCCGGCCTTTTGTGGCGGCCTGGAACACAAGATGGGCATCAAGGGCTCGGCCACCTGCGTGATGAATTTCGAAGGTGCCAAGGGCTGGCTGATCGGCGAGCCGAACAAGGGCCTGAGCTGCATGTTCACCATGATGAACTCGGCGCGCCTGATGGTCGGCATGCAGGGCCTGGGCGTGGCCGAAAGCGCCTACCAGATCGCCCTGGGCTTCGCTCGCGAACGCCTGCAGAGCCGCTCCATCTCCGGGCCGAAGGCCGCCGACAAACCGGCCGACCCGATCATGGTGCACCCGGACGTACGGCGCATGCTGCTGCGGCAGAAGGTGATGATCGAAGGTTGCCGCGCCCTCGCCTACTTCGCCGGCCTGCAGCAGGACATCGCCCACGGCGCCGAAGATGCCGAAACGCGCAGCCGCGCCGACGATCTGGTGCAATTGCTCACACCGGTGGTGAAGGCCTTCCTCACCGATGAAGGCTTCACCTGCGCCAATGAGGGCCTGCAGGTGCTTGGCGGCTCGGGCTTCACCGAAGACTGGGGTATCGAACAACTGGTGCGCGACAGCCGCATCACCCGCATCTACGAAGGCACCAACGGCATCCAGGCGCTGGATCTGGTGGGCCGCAAGCTCGCACTCGGAGGCGGTCGCGCCGTACGCGCCTATTTCGCTCTGGTCGAAGGCTGGCTCAAGAACAATGCCGATGCCCCGCATGCCACTGCGGTGACCCAGGCACTGAAGCAACTGCAGCAGGCCACCCTGTGGCTGGCCAGCGAGGGCAGCAAGGACCCGGAGCAGGCGGCGGCAGCGGCGACGCCCTATCTGCGCCTGTTCGGCCTGACCAGCCTGGCCTGGTTGTGGTCGCAACAAGCCCAGCTGGCGCAGCGCCAACTCGATGCCGGCAGTTCGGAAACCCATTTCTATGCAGCCAAGATCAAGTCCGCCGATTTCTTCATGGCCCGCATCCTGCCAGAAGCCGACGCTCTGCTCAGTGAGATCAAGGCAGGCAAGGCGACACTGATGGCCTTCACCGACGAGGAGTTCGCCGCCTGATTGCAGACGGCACTGACAAGCTGCGCAATCCGACAACCCACCTCTCCCCTTTTTGGTTGTCGGATTTTTTTATTAAGTACTCGCGGCCAGTGTCTGGCCGCAGTGAATACCCACTGTGCAAGGAGGGATCATGGCCACCCGGACGTCGCGTCTCTGTTCGACCCTGCTGCTGACGCTGATGCTCGCCGGCAGCCTGGCGCACGCCAACAGCCAGGCTGGTTGGCGTGAGCAATTGCCTCAGGCCACTCTGGTCGGCAGCGGTGATTTCAGCTGGTTCGGGTTCTCGGTCTACAACGCCAAGCTATGGAGCCCGGTGCAGCAGGTGGATTTCTCCCAGCCCTTCGCTCTGGAGCTGACCTACCGACGCACCATCAGCCGGGAAACCCTGGTCGATACCAGCCTCGACGAAATACGCCGGATCAACGGCCAACCCCTCGACCGCGAACAGCAGGCCGAGTGGACGCAGCAGATGAGCCAGGCGTTCGTCGACGTGAAGGATGGCACGCGCATCACCGGCGTATTCCTGCCCGGCAAGGGCTGCCGCTTCTATGTCGACGGCAAACTGCAGCACGTCATCGACGATCAAGAGTTCGCCCGCGCCTTCTTCTCCATCTGGCTCGATCCGCAGACCCGCAGTCCGAAGCTGCGCGCGGCATTGCTCGGTCTCAACCCCTGAGGTATCGCATGAAAGCCCTATTGATTGTGCTGAGCAGCCTGCTGCTGATCAGCTGCGGCCAGGTCCCGGTCGAACGTTACGCCAACGAGAAACCCGTGCTGGACCTGCCCACCTACTTCTCCGGGCCGGTGCAGGCATGGGGCATGTTCCAGGATCGCTCCGGCGAAGTGATCAAGCGCTTTCATGTCGATATCCAGAGCCGCCGCGAGGGCGACAAGCTGATCCTCGACGAGCGCTTCCTGTACAGTGACGGCACCCGCCAGCGCCGTGTCTGGACCCTGACGCCCGACGGTACGGGACGCTGGATCGGCACCGCTGACGACGTGGTCGGCGAAGCCATAGGCGACGTGGCCGGTAACGCCCTGCGCTGGCGTTACCACCTCAACCTGCCGGTGGGTGACAGCACCTATGTCGTCTACTTCGACGACTGGATGTACCTGATGGACGACGACACCCTGATCAACCGCTCGGTCATGAGCAAGTTCGGTATCGAACTCGGCCAGGTCACGCTGTTCTTCCGCCGTGGCGCCGCTCAGCCATGACCCTGCACAGCCTGGGCAATGGCTACAAGGCGCTGGTGATTGGCGCCAGCGGCACCATCGGCCAGGCCTTCTGCCAGTTGCTGCGCACAGACCCCAACTGCGCCAGCGTACGTGAGCTGAGCCGTAGCAGCTCACCGGCGCTCGATCTCGAAGCTCCCGCCAGCATCGCCGAAGCCGCAGCAGCCTTGGCGGACGAAGGGCCGTATCAGTTGATCCTGCACACGGCCGGGCTGCTACATCGCCCGGGCATTACGCCAGAAAAAAGCCTGGCCGCCATCGAGGCAGATGCCTTGCAGGCCGTATTTCAGGTCAATGCGCTGGGGCCGGCTCTGGTGCTGCGCCACTTCCTGCCTCTGCTCGACAAACAGGGCGCCATGGCCATGCTGTCGGCCAAGGTCGGCAGCATCGGCGACAACCGCCTCGGTGGTTGGTACGCCTACCGGGCGTCCAAGGCGGCGCTGAACATGCTGATCAAGACCGCCGCCATCGAGCTGGCACGCAGCAAGCCCAAGGCACGGCTGCTCAGCCTGCATCCCGGCACGGTCATCTCTCCCCTGTCGCAACCCTTTCGCGGTGCCAGCGCTGCGCGTCCGGCCGATTTGGCCGCCGCTGAAATGCTGCGGGTGATCGATACGCTGGGGCCCGAGCACAGCGGCAGCTTCCACGCCTACGACGGCCAGGCCTTGCCCTGGTGACAGCAGCCAGGCAACGCGGCTTGGACATCAGGGGCGAGGCTGGCCGGCGCCCTTGAGAAAGAACTGCTCCAGCACCGCCAGCGAACGCGCACTGGCGGCGCGGCCACGGCGCTCGGCATCGACCATGCCATAGATCAGCGACACGAACAGTTCGGTCAGCAGCTCGGCGGTAATGTCGATGCGGAAGTATCCCTCCTGCTGGCCACGCAGGAAGAAGCTGTCCAATGCATCGGTGTAGGCGATCCAGCGCGCCCCGTCCTGGTCCGGATCGAGACTGTCCGGGCGGTACTGGAAGATCATGAACACCAGCAACTCGCGGTGCCTGAGGTGATTCTCGATCAGGTTGCGCAATGCCTGCGCCACATCGGCGACCTGCAGGTCGGCGTCTTCGATCACCTGATTGAGCGCTGCCTGACTGTGATTCATCAGGCGCTCGACCAGGCTGTCACGCGTGCCACAGAAACGATGCAAGGTGGCCTTGCTGACACCCGCGGCTTCGGCCAGATCTTTCAGCGTCGCCCGCGGGCGATCGACGATGGCAACAGCCAGGGCCTTGAGCAGTTTTTCATCATTGGACATCGAAGGCCCTCCGCTTGAGCAGCGCGCATTGTGCAGAAAAAGTCCCCAGACTCAACGGGGACTTACAATTTTGCTCACAGAAGATCCATATGAGTCAATGTTGACTCATTTTAGCCAAAGCATGATCATTCGCGCCTTTCAAGGAAAATGGATCTCACTCCAGGTGACAGGCATGAGCACAATTCGCGGACGTTACGTTTTTTCAGTGGTCGCTTTACTGGCGGCAATCGGCCTGGCCGGCTGCGACAAAGGCGAACAAGGATGGGGTGAGGCGCCACCACGCGAGGTCGACGTGCTGACCGTCAAGACCGAGCCGTTCACCGTGATCGCCGAACTGCCAGGCCGTATCGAGCCGGTGCGGGTCGCCGAAGTACGTGCCCGGGTCGCCGGCATCGTGCTCAAACGCACCTTCGAGGAAGGCGCCGACGTCAAGGCCGGCGACCTGCTGTTCCAGATCGACCCGGCGCCGTTCAAGGCCGCCCTGTCCCGTGCCCAGGGCGAACTGGCCCGGGCCGAGGCGCAGCTGTTCCAGGCGCAGGCCACGGTCAAGCGCTACGAGCCGCTGGTGAAGATCGATGCGGTCAGCAAGCAGGACTTCGATGTAGCCAAGGCTGCCCTGCAAAGCGCCCAGGCCGACAAGCGCTCGGCACAGGCCAGTGTGGAAACCGCGCGCCTGGACCTGGGTTATGCCGAAGTGCGCGCGCCCATTGCCGGGCGCATTGGCCGCGCCCAGGTGACCGAAGGCGCACTGGTCGGCCAGGGTGAAGCCACCCTGCTCGCCCGCATTCAGCAGCTCGACCCGGTCTACGCCGACTTCACCCAGCCGGCCGCCGATGCCCTGCGTCTGCGCGCCGCCATCGCCGATGGCAAGGTTGCCGGTGCAGCCGATCAGCCCTTGTCGCTGCGCGTCGATGGCACCGATATCGAGAGCAAAGGCACCCTGCTGTTCACCGATATCTCGGTGGATCGCAGCACCGGCCAGATCGCCCTGCGCGGCCGCTTCGACAACCCGCAAGGCGTGCTGCTGCCCGGCATGTACGTGCGCGTG